>Ga0255091_1000001_pt1 | contig 373724 bp, 333 predicted proteins | sample Colum_Yuk_RepB_8_2_FD_188439 | JGI IMG/M metagenome (GOLD analysis project Ga0255091, IMG submission 188439) | Freshwater microbial communities from Columbia River, Oregon, United States - Colum_Yuk_RepB_8d | ecosystem: Environmental > Aquatic > Freshwater > River | place: USA: Oregon... | reverse complement strand
GGTGTAAATACGCCCAAGGGCACCCGTGAGTTGGAGATTGTGGCGGTGCACTACCTTTGAGCCAAAAGCGCAGCGCTTCCTCCGCACAATGGTTGGCCGAGCATGAGGCCGACCATTACGTGCAGGAGGCGCGGCGTCTGGGCTACCGATCGAGGGCAGTCTTCAAGCTCAAGGAGCTGAACGAGAAGGACAAGCTGCTCCGGCCTGGCATGATCGTCGTCGATCTCGGTGCAGCCCCCGGTGGTTGGAGCCAATTCGCCCGGCCGCTGCTGGGTTCGAAGGGCAGGTTGGTGGCAACGGACATCCTTGATATCGACCCGCTGCCGGATGTGGATTTCCTCAAGGGCGACTTTCGCGAGGAGGCTGTACTGAAAGCGGTGGAGGCCTTGGTGGGAGAGCAGTCGGTAGACCTTGTGTTGTCGGATATGGCCCCCAACATTTCTGGAATCGACAGCGCTGATGCCGCCGCGAGCCTGTATCTCTGCGAGCTGGCGCTGGAGTTTGCCAAGGCACACCTCAAAAGCGGCGGCGTGTTCGCTACCAAGGTGTTCCAAGGCGAGGGTTTTGACGACTATCTCAAAGCAGTGCGCGCGGCGTTTGTCTCGGTGTCCATTCGTAAGCCTAAGGCCAGCCGTCCGCGCTCTCGCGAGGTGTATCTGGTGGCGAAGAACTTTCGCCGGGTGTAAGGTCAAAAAGCGGCTAATTCATTAACTTGAGGCACATACGTTGAACGATCTCGCAAAGAATCTCGTGCTCTGGGTGGTCATCCTGGTGGTGTTGATGGTCGTGTTCCAAGGTTTTTCCGGACGCCGCGGTGGCGAGCAACCCCTTGCCTACTCCGACTTCCTCGAGCAGGTGAAGCAGGGCAACGTCGATTCGGTGAAGATCGAAGATCAGAACATCACCGGCATCCTCAAGGGCGGCAGCAAGTTTTCGGCTTACAGCCCTGAGACCGACAACCGTTCGATGGTCGGAACCCTCATCGAGAACAAGGTTCGCTTCGACGGCCAGCCGCCCAAGCAAACGCCGATTCTTCTGCAGTTGCTCTACAGCTCGTTCCCGATTCTGCTGCTGATTGGCGTGTGGGTGTATTTCATGCGCCAGATGCAGGGCGGTGGTGCCGGCGGTCGCGGCGCAATGAGCTTCGGCAAATCCAAGGCTCGCATGCTGAACGCCGATCAGGTGAAGGTGAATTTCGGCGACGTCGCTGGTTGCGACGAGGCCAAGCAGGAGGTTTCGGAGCTTGTCGAGTTTTTGAAAGATCCCAGCAAGTTCCAGAAGTTGGGCGGCAAGATTCCGCGTGGTGTGCTGATGGTGGGTTCGCCGGGCACTGGCAAGACTTTGCTTGCGAAGGCAATTTCCGGTGAAGCCGGTGTGCCTTTCTTCTCCATTTCTGGCTCTGATTTCGTCGAGATGTTTGTTGGTGTTGGTGCCAGCCGTGTGCGCGATATGTTCGACCAGGCCAAAAAGCACGCCCCTTGCATCATTTTTATTGACGAAATCGATGCCGTGGGTCGCCATCGTGGCGCCGGTCTCGGTGGCGGTCACGACGAGCGCGAACAGACGCTGAACCAGTTGCTGGTCGAGATGGACGGATTCGAAGGCAGCGAGGGCGTGATTGTCATCGCTGCGACCAATCGCCCGGATGTATTGGACCCGGCCTTGCTGCGACCCGGCCGCTTCGACCGCCAAGTGGTCGTCCCGTTGCCGGACGTCCGCGGTCGGGAGCAGATCCTGAAAGTCCACATGCGCTCGGTGCCTCTTCACGACAACGTGAAAGCCAACACCATTGCCCGTGCGACGCCTGGGTTTTCGGGTGCTGATCTGGCTAACCTGGTGAATGAGGCAGCCCTGTTCGCGGCCCGCTACAACAAGAAGCTGGTCGATCACGACGACTTCGAGCGTGCCAAGGACAAGATCATGATGGGTGCCGAGCGGCGCAGCATGGTGATGTCCGAGGATGAAAAGAAGCTCACTGCTTACCATGAGGCTGGGCACGCCATTGTTGGCTTGACCGTGCCGGATCACGATGCCGTGTACAAAGTGACGATCATTCCGCGTGGTCGCGCGCTGGGCGTCACCATGTTCCTGCCTGAGCAGGATCGCTATTCGATGTCCAAGCAGAGGCTGAATTCGTCGATTTGCTCCCTGTTTGGTGGTCGGCTGGCTGAAGAGCTGATCTTTGGCACCGAATCCGTGACCACTGGAGCCAGCAACGACATTGAGCGCGCCACCGAGATTGCACGCAACATGGTCACCAAGTGGGGTATGTCTGAAAAGTTGGGCCCGCTGTCCTATGGCGAGGAAAACGGCGAAGTGTTCCTCGGTCGTAGTGTGACGCAGACCAAGAACGTCTCTGATGACACGGCGCACGAGATCGACCGTGAGATTCGCAAGATCATCGAGCGCAACTACGAGACAGCGAAGAACATCCTGATCGAGAAGAATGACATCCTGCACGCGATGTCGGAGGCCTTGATGAAATACGAGACCATCGATGCGGCGCAGCTTGCCAGGCTAATGCGGCGCGAGCCGCCGGGCTTGCCCGAGAATTGGATCGAAGGCAACGACAGCGGCGGTCGGCCGTCTGCACCGCCGCCATCGTCGGGTGCTGCGGCCACCAGCGGCAGCGTGCAGCCCAATCCCGCCGCTTGATCGGGCGAGCGGTGCCCGATTTATCTCCAAACTTCATCAACGGGGCCTGATGGCCCCGTTTTTGATTTTGCCTTTTGATCCGTGAGCAGCCTGTGTTCTTGACTTGTGGTCGTCGGCAACTCGATCTCACCCGACCAGCGGTGATGGGTATTCTGAATCTCACGCCAGATTCATTTTCTGATGGCGGTCGCTGGCTCAAGCCTGAGGATGCGCTGCGACACGCCGAGCGCATGGCGGCCGAGGGTGCTGCCATCATCGATGTTGGTGGTGAGTCGACCCGTCCAGGAGCGGCAGAGGTGCCAGAAGCGGAGGAACTGGACCGGGTCATGCCCGTCATCGAGCGACTTGCGCAACAGCTTGATCGGGTGATTTCTATCGACACGATGAAGCCTGCCGTGATGGCGGCTGCGGTATCTGCCGGGGCCACACTCGTGAACGATGTCAATGCGCTGCGCATGCCGGGCGCTGTCGAGACGCTGGCGGCGACCGAAGCTGCGATTTGTCTCATGCACATGCAGGGCGCGCCGCGGACGATGCAGCATGCGCCGCAGTATGCCGATGTGGTGATGGACGTACGTGCGGCGCTTCAGGAGCGCTTGCTGTTCTGCGAACGCGCAGGTGTTCAACGCAATCGTCTGTTGATCGATCCGGGCATCGGATTTGGCAAGACACTGGCGCACAACTTGGCCTTGCTGGCCAATCTGGATGTATTCACGGATTTAAATGTGCCCTTGCTAGTCGGTGTGTCTCGAAAGTCGATGTTTGGTCAGTTGCTGGGGTTGTCTCTCGAAGAGCGACTGCTGCCGAGCGTAGTGACCGCTGCGCTTGCCGTGGCGGGGGGGGCCGCTATAGTGCGCGCCCATGACGTGGCGGAAACCGTGCTGGCACTGAAAACCACGGAAGCGATCCGCCAATCTCGCAGAGACCAGCAGAAAACATGAGCAGACGATATTTCGGTACCGATGGTGTTCGCGGCCGGGTGGGGCAGGTGCCCATGACCCCGGACTTCGCACTGAAGTTGGGCTGGGCCGCTGGCCGCGTGCTTGGCAAGGCTCCGGGCGCGCGGGTTTTGATTGGCAAGGATACGCGCCGCTCCGGCTACATGTTCGAGTCCGCACTGGAAGCCGGTTTTGCAGCCGCCGGTGTCGAGACGGATCTACTGGGACCGATTCCGACACCCGGAGTGGCTTACCTCACGCGCGCACTACGGTGTCAGGCCGGCGTGGTGATTTCAGCTTCGCATAACCCTCACCACGACAATGGTGTGAAGTTTTTCGGTGCCGATGGCGGCAAGCTCAGTGACGCGATCGAACTTGAAATTGAGAGCTTGCTCGATGAGCCTTTGATCTGCGCCTCTCCAGAGCAGCTAGGCCGTGCGCTGCGTATTGACGATGCTGCCGGCCGCTACATCGAGTTTTGCAAGTCGAGTTTCCCCATTCAGCAGACGCTGTCGGGCGTGAAAATCGTCATCGATTGTGCGAACGGCGCGGCCTACAAGACGGCGCCGGCAGTCTTCGCGGAGTTGGGCGCCGAGATTTTTGTCATCGGCGACAAGCCAGACGGCTTCAACATCAATCGCGGCTGCGGCTCCACGCATCTCGAACTGCTGCAAAAGACGGTAGTCGAGCAGCGCGCCCACATCGGCGTAGCTTTGGACGGCGATGCTGATCGCTGTTTGCTCGTGACGCAGGATGGGCGAGAGGTTGATGGTGATGAAATCCTTTTCATCATTGCGCGCCAGCGATTGCAGGCTGGAGTTCTTCAGGGGCCGGTCGTTGGTACCCAGATGTCCAACCTCGGGTTGGAACAGGCGATTCTGGCGCTGGGTATCGGCTTCGAACGTGCCAAGGTGGGTGATCGCTATGTGCTGGAATTGCTGAAGTCGACGGGAGGAACCATTGGCGGCGAAACCTCCGGCCACCTGCTGTGTCTGGATCGCACCAGTACCGGTGATGGCACTGTGACCGCACTTCAAATCCTCGCAGCCATGGCGGAGAGTGGGATGACCCTCGCGGAACTGACCAAAGGCATGACGAAGTTCCCCCAAGTGCTCATCAATCTCAAGGTGCAGGGTGCTGCCAAGCCGCTGCTGGAACACCCTGCGGTTCGAACCGAAGTCGTGTCGGTCGAGCAAGAGCTGGGCTCCAGGGGGCGCGTGCTGCTACGCGCCTCCGGCACCGAACCGCTCATCCGCGTGATGGTTGAGGCTGACGAGCCTGCACTGACCCAGCGCATGGCCGAGCGGATCGCAGATCGTTTGCGCCAAATTGCACAATAATCCGCTCTTATTCGAGCAAAACGCATCGCAACTAACAGGAAGCTACGTATGTCTCGCCCCTATCTTGTCGCCGGCAACTGGAAAATGTTTGGCTCCACTGCAGCTAATCAGGTGCTGATCGATGGGCTTCGGGCCGACCTTGGCAGTGTGTCGAAAGTGCAAGTCCTTGTGTGTCCGCCTGCACCCTATCTCGGTGCCGTAAAGCAGGCTGCCGATGGTTCAGCGCTTCTGATCGGGGCTCAAAACTTGGCTGCGCAGGACAAGGAGGGTGCTTTCACCGGTGAATGGCTCGGCAGCATGCTCAAGGATGTCGGCTGCAGCCACGTGATTGTTGGTCATTCAGAACGGCGAGCCATGTTTGGCGACAGCGACGAGGTGGTTGCCAGGAAGGTCGCATCCGCTGTTGCAGCTGGACTGGTGCCGATTCTCTGTGTTGGTGAAACCTTGACCGAGCGCGAGTCAGGGGAAACCGAGAGCGTCATTGGCCGGCAGCTTGATGCCGTTCTCGCGGTCAACCCTCTGGCTAACCTGCAAACTCTCGTCGTCGCCTATGAGCCAGTTTGGGCGATTGGTACCGGCAAGACGGCAACGCCGGAGCAGGCCCAGGCAGTGCATGCCTTCATTCGAGGACGGATTGCAGCCCTCGATGCTAAACTCGCAAACTCGCTGCAGCTGCTTTATGGAGGCAGCGTAAAACCCGACAACGCCGCACAGATTTTTGCGCAAGCGGATGTAGACGGCGGTTTGATTGGCGGTGCCTCACTCAAGGCTGCTGACTTTCTAGCGATATGTTCGGCAGCGCAGGCGCTGACGGTTTGAGGTTTATGTGGTTTTCATTGATTTAGGGAACGGATAAAGAGATGTACACGATTTTGGTGGTTGTTCAGGTTTTGGTGGCGATCGCACTGATTGCATTAGTGCTGCTGCAGCACGGCAAGGGTGCCGATGCCGGCGCTGCGTTTGGTTCCGGTGCCTCTGGCACCGTGTTTGGTGCGCGTGGCTCCGCTAATTTCCTGTCCACTGCGACGGCCTGGCTGGCGGCGGCTTTCTTTGGTATCAGCTTGGCTCTCGCCTACTTTGTCAACGCGCGCAGCGAGAGCAAAAGCATTGTCGATGGTCTGGCCGCGCCGGCGGTATTGCCAGCGCCCGCAGTGCCGACGCCAGCGATCCCCGCCGAGACGGCTCCCGCTGCTGTGGCCCCGGCTGCTTCCGACGAGCAAAAGCCCAAGCTGCCTGAGTAATTTGTGATGATTTCTTCGATGAAGATGCCCTCGGCATAATTCTTTGAGGTATACTGCGCGACTGTGCCGTCGTGGTGGAATTGGTAGACACACTACCTTGAGGTGGTAGCGCCGTAAGGTGTGCGAGTTCGAGTCTCGCCGTCGGTACCATGTGTTACGCAGTTAGTTGGTTTGTTCATTTGCAGAATGTTTTCATTGACTTAGAACATCATGCAAAGCTATACTTCATGTCTGTCTGGTGCGGGGTGGAGCAGTCTGGCAGCTCGTCGGGCTCATAACCCGAAGGTCGTAGGTTCGAATCCTGCCCCCGCTACCAATTTTTCTCCAATAGAGAAAAACTGGTGATTAGAAGCTTGAAGTTAAGAACCAGGCCCCTCGTGGGCCTTTTTTGTTTTTGTCGTTTTTGATGTGGATTGGAGTTGACCGTGCTGCGTGATCGTCTTGTTGCCTTGATCGAACCTGCGTTGGATTCGCTGGGTTACGAGCTTGTGCTGCTTGAATACAGTCCCGGCATCAAGACGGCTTCCCTGCGCCTGTTTATTGACTCGCTTGACCAGGATAAGGGCGTCGACCTTGGCGACTGTGAGAAGGTCAGTCGCGAAATAGCAGCACTTCTGGACGTTGAAGACCCGATTGAAAAGGCCTACCAGCTTGAAGTGTCTTCGCCAGGCCTGGATCGTCCTCTGACCAAATTAGAGCACTACGAGCGGTTCAGGGGTGAGAAAGCACGGGTCCAGACGCTCGTTCCCATCAATGGCCGCAAGAAATTCGTGGGGCCGATTCTGGCTCTAGAGCAACGGGCGCTACTGCTAAAACAGGATGCTGAAATCGTGCGTATTCCTTTAGCAGACATTGAGAAGGCGCGCCTGGTGCCGGATTACGCCAAAGAGCTTCGCAAACACAATTCGCTTGAAAACTAACCACATTGCATCGGGAATCCCACAGGGCTAATAGAGCATGAACAAGAACGTGCTGATGATGGTCGAGGTTGTCTCCAACGAGAAAGGGGTGGATCCCGAGACCGTGTTCCAAGCACTGGAAGCCGCGCTCGCGTCTGCCAGCAAGGAGCACTACGGGGCCGAGTGGGAGATCGTCGTCAATATCGACCGAGATACTGGCGAGTACGAGACCTTCCGGTGCTGGACGGTAGTTGATGACGAGGACGAGAATTTTGAATCGCCCGAGCGTCAGACGCTGCTGGCACGTGCTCAGCTCGACAATCCGGATGCTCAGGTTGGAGACATCAAGACCGAGCCACTCAAGTCCATCGAGTTTGGCCGCATCGGCGCTCAGAAGGCCAAGCAGGTCATTTTCCAGCGAATCCGCGATGCCGAGCGCGCTCGTGTAGTAGAGGCTTTCCAGGATCGGATCGGAGAGCTGATCTCAGGCGTGGTCAAGCGCATCGAGCGCGGCAACGTCATTATTGATCTTGGCAACAACGTCGAGGCAATCATCCTTCGTGATCAGATGATTCCGCGCGAGCCGATCCGTCCGAACGACCGCGTTCGCGGCTACTTGTATGAAGTCAGTCCGCAGCAGCGCGGGCCGCAGATTTTCCTGTCCCGAACCAAGCCTGAGTACCTCATGGAGCTCTTCAAGCTCGAGGTCCCGGAAATTGCACAGGGCCTGATCGAATTGAAGGGTGCCGCCCGTGACCCTGGTGCGCGCGCCAAGATCGCGGTGCAGGCCAAGGACAAACGCATCGATCCAGTTGGCGCCTGCGTCGGAATGCGTGGGTCACGTGTTCAGGCGGTGACCACCGAGCTTGCTGGCGAACGAGTCGATATCGTTCCTTGGGACAACAATCCCGCGCAATTCGTCATCAACGCGATGGCGCCGGCAGAAGTCGAGTCGCTCATCATGGATGAAGAGGCGCACTCGATGATGATCGCTGTCAACGAGGACAAGCTCGCGCAGGCTATCGGTCGCGGCGGGCAGAACGTAAGACTCGCCTCCGAGCTAACCGGCTGGGTGCTCAACGTGATGTCGTCGGCTGACGCCGAGAGCCGCAAAGAGACCGAAAATCAAAGCCTGCTGCAATTGTTCATGGACGGCTTGGATGTCGATACCGACATCGCCGCCATTCTGGTTCAAGAAGGCTTTGCTTCGCTGGAAGAAATTGCCTACGTGCCGACCGAAGAGCTTCTGCAGATCGACGAGTTCGACGAAGCCATCGTGGATGAGCTTCGCACCCGCGCAAAAGATGTTTTGCTCAACCGCGCCCTTGCCAAGGCCGAGCGCGCTACCGGCACCAAGCCGGCAGATGACTTGCTGGCTGTCGAGGGTATGGACGAGGACACCGCCTTTGCACTGGCTGAAAAAGGCGTTATCACCCGTGAAAATCTCGGTGACCTAGCCACCTTTGAGTTTCTGGAATTGCTGCCTGACTTCGACGAAGCCAAGGCTACCCAACTGATCATGACCGCGCGCGGGCTGTAACTTTTGGCCCGTGCCAACCGAGTATTGGAAGACTGAATGAGCACACAAACCGTTCGCGAGCTGGCCGCGGAGTTACACAAGCCGGTCACCGAGTTGCTCACGCAGCTCAAGGACGCCGGTGTGGCCGCGGCGGATGAGTCTGCTGCCATCCAGCCTGGCGACAAGGTGGCCCTGCTAACCCATCTCCAAAAACTGGCGCGAGGCGCTGGCATGACGCTTTCTGCCAGCGGCGGTGGATCCCGTATCACGCTCAAGCGCACCGAGAAAACCGAATTGAAGTTGGGCGGAGGCCGCGGCCTGCCTAGCAAAACTGTCAACGTCGAGGTCAAAAAGCGTCGCACCTACGTGCCGCAGGACGAGCTCGAAGTGGTGACCCGCGTGCAGCCGGAGGCTGTGGACACGCCCCCCCCGGCGCGGCCCGTCATTGAAGAGACGAGCGCTGCTGCGGAGGAGGCGATGCTGATCGCGCAGGCAGCCCGTGAGGCCGCCGCCGCCCGTGCAGCCGCTGAGGCCGAAGCCAAGCGGGCTCAGGAAGAAGCCAAGCGCAAATTGCGCGAAGAGGAAGAGGCCCGCATCAAGGCAGATGCTGCCGCTGTTGAGGCGGCCAAGCTCGAACACGCCGAAAAGCTCAAGAACGATCCGATCTACCGCGCCCGCTGGGATGCCGATCAGAACCGCCGTCGTGCGCAGGAGAACATCGCGCGCTCAGCTGAAGCTGCGCGTCTGTCTCGTTTGGCGCCACCGCCCGCGGCGGTTCGTCCGGCTGGCCCCGGCGCGCGCGCGTCCACCACAGCGGCCCCGGGTCGTCTGGCGCCGGGTGCTGCGCGTCCGCCCGCATTGGGTGCGCCAGCTGCGCCGGGTGCCAAGCGTCCAGGTGATCGTGACCGCGCTGGCCCCGGTGGTGCGGACCGTGGACGTCGCCAGGAACTCCATCTGGCAGATGGCAAGGGTGCGCGCCGGAATACCAAGGGTGGAAAAAAGCCCTCTGGCGTGGTGCGGATGGGCGACAACGCCCACGGCTTCGAGAAGCCAGCCGCTGCTGTCGTTCGCGAGGTCGAGGTGCCGGAGGCAATTACAGTCGCCGAGTTGGCTAGCCGCATGGCGGTCAAGGCGGGTGACTTGATCAAGGTCATGATGAAGAACGGCGTCATGGCCACGATCAACCAGACGCTCGATCAAGACACCGCAGTGTTGATGGTCGAGGAAATGGGCCATGTCGCCAAGGCGATCAAGGATACGGCGTTCGAGGACAGTCTCGAACTCGCCGTGACCGGTGCCGGTTCGGATGTGGCGACCATCATCCGTCCGCCAGTCGTCACCATCATGGGGCACGTCGATCACGGTAAAACGTCTTTGCTCGACTACATCCGCAAGACGCGTGTGGCAGCAGGCGAGGCAGGCGGGATTACCCAGCACATTGGCGCGTATCACGTCGAAACCAAAAAGGGCGTTATCAGCTTCCTCGATACCCCCGGTCACGCAGCGTTCACCCGCATGCGTGCCCGCGGTGCGCAGATCACGGACGTGGTCATTCTCGTGGTGGCCGGCGATGACGGCGTCATGCCGCAGACGCGCGAAGCGATCCAGCACGCGAAGGCCGCCAAAGCTCCGATGGTGGTGGCGGTGACAAAGATCGACAAGCCGCAAAGCGACTTGATCCGCGTCAAGAACGAGCTGTTGAAGGAGGAAGTCGTGGCCGAAGATTTCGGCGGCGACACTATGGTGATTGGTGTTTCCAGTCATACCGGCGAAGGGATCGACGCGCTTCTTGATGCGATTCTGCTGCAGTCGGAAGTGCTCGAGCTCACCGCACAGGTGGATGCGCTCGCACGCGGCGTGGTCATCGAATCTGCAGTTGAAAAGGGCCGCGGTCCCGTCGCAACCGTGCTTGTCCGCAGCGGTACGCTGAAGCAGGGCGACGTGATCTTGACCGGACCGCATTTTGGTCGTGTGCGTGCCATGTTCGATGAGAACGGCAAGCCGGTGAAATCTGCTGGCCCGTCCATTCCGGTGCAGGTACTTGGCCTGAGCGGCGCGCCCGATGCCGGCGACGACGTGGTGGTGGTTGCGGACGAGCGCAAGGCGCGCGAACTGGCCATCGTCCGCGAAGGCAAGCTGCGTGACACCAAGCTCGCCCAGAGCAGTGCCGTGCGTATGGAAAATGCTTTTGCCTCAATGGGTGCCGGCGAAAAGAAAGTGCTCAACCTCATGGTCAAGGCCGACGTGCAGGGTTCTGCCGAAGCCATTACCGAAGCGCTGCGCAAGCTGCCGAGCGAGGAAGTCCACGTCAACGTGCTCTCGACTGGCATCGGCGGTATCAGCGAGAGCGACATCGAACTGGCACTGGCTTCGAAAGCGATCATCATCGCTTTCAACGTGCGTGCCGATGCGCAGGCCAAGAAGCGCGTGCAGGACACCGGCGTGGACCTGCGCTACTACTCGATCATCTACAACATCCTCGATGACGTCACGGCCTCGATCACCGGACTGCTGGGCATGGAAACCCGCGAGCAGATCGTGGGCCTTGCCGAGGTACGCAGCGTGTTCCGCAGCTCGATCCTCGGAAACATCGCTGGCTGCTTGGTGATGGATGGCCGTGTCGAAAAGAACCTTCCGATTCGCGTGCTCCGCAACAACACGGTCGTTTACGAGGGCGTGCTCGAATCGCTGCGGCGCTTCAAGGATGACGTCAGCAAGGTCGAAGCCGGCACCGAGTGCGGTATTGGCGTGAAGGACTACAACGACATCAAGGCCGGGGACCAGATCGAGTGCTTCCAGCGCGTCGAGTTCAAGCGCCAGGTGAAGGCTGAGGCCTAAGTTGTCCAACCAACGAGACTACCCTCGCGCAGCCCGCTTCAACTCACAGCTGCGCGAGGAGCTGGTGCAGCTGCTGCGGGATCAGGTGATCCACGACCCGCGCGTGGCCGGTGTGGACTTGTCGATTACTTCCATCGACACGCTGGCCGACATGCGCGAAGCACGGATTCTGATGTCATCGCTTGCCGATGACGCCACCTTGCGCAAGGCGGTGCAGGGGCTGAATCATGCTGCGGGGAAGCTGCGGCACGAGGTGGGCTTGCGGCTGCACATCCGCTACATCCCGGTGCTGACCTTTGTTGTCGATGAGGCCACCCGAGAAGGTGATCGCGTCAATGCCCTGATTAGAACCGTGATGGCCAAGGATCGGGCCAATGCATCTGCGCGTGGTGATGTCGTCGAGCCACCGGCAAAGCCTGCTGCCGACGAGTAACTCGCGTGTCCAAGCCGCGTCGTCAGTTGCGCCGCGCCCTTCATGGCGTGTTGCTGCTGGACAAGCCCAAAGGCGTCACTTCGCATCAGGCCTTGCTGAGCGTCAGGAGCTTATACAACGCTGACAAGGCCGGACACACGGGCACGCTGGATCCGCTGGCCACTGGTTTGCTGCCGATCTGCTTTGGCCATGCCACCAAGCTCACGGCGCATCTGCTGGATGCGCGCAAGCGCTATCTGGCGCAGGTTCGGCTGGGCGAGGCGACGACGACCGGTGACAGTGAAGGCGAACTGATTGCGCACTCGAATCCGTCTGGTCTGACGCTTGAGGTATTGAAGATCGCAGCTCTGGCCTGCACGGGCACGATGCAGCAGGTACCGCCGATGTATTCGGCCATCCGGCGGGACGGCGCGAGACTCTACGAGCTGGCGCGCGAGGGGATTGAAGTCGAGCGTGAGCCGCGCGAGGTGGAAATTCACGCCTTTGGCGTGGTTGCTTTCGACGGTGTGACCGCGACCCTGGATGTGACTTGTAGCAAGGGCACCTATATCCGCACGCTGGCTGAAGACTGGGCAAGACAATTTGGCCAAGTCGCCCATCTGAGCGGTTTACATCGCCTCGAGGTAGGCGTATTTGGTGCGCTGGAACCGGTTTCGATGGTGACGATGGCAACGCTCGAAACCGCATCGGACTTGGCCTCGCTGGATCGTCATCTGCTCTCCACGCGCGCTGTCGTCGCCGACTGGCCGCAGGTTGTGCTCACTGCAGAGCAAGCAGCGAAAATGGATTTTGGTTTTTCCATCCCCTTCGAAGGCGCACCGGGTTGGGTGGCGATGAGCTTGGAGTCGGGCGGATTCCTGGGTTTGGGCGAGCAGCTTCCCGATGGGCGGTTGCAGCCGCGTCGCTGGTTTGGGCCGGCAGGCGTTTGAGGCATGATCCGCATGGAACTTGTGATTGTGTGATCGCCTCTTGACCTTTATACTTTCGCGCTCGAAAAATCGACCTTTAATCATCAGCCAGCTTCTGGCTTCCAGCATCACCGTTTTGGAGTTGTCTTCATGTCTGTCACCGCCGAACAAAGAACCGCCGTCATCGAAAAGTTTGCACGCGCCAAGGGCGACACCGGGTCGCCGGAAGTCCAGGTGGCCCTGCTGACCAATCGCATCAACACGCTGGCCCCGCATTTTGAAGCGCACAAAAAAGATAACCATGGTCGCCGTGGTCTCCTGAAGCTGGTCAACCAGCGCCGTCAGATGCTCGACTATCTCAAGAGCACCGACGCGCCGCGCTACACCAAGCTCATCGCTGACCTCGGCCTCCGCCGCTAAGCGACTCCACAAACCGCGCCACTGGCGCGGTTTGTCTTTGTGCGTCTTAAAGACGCAGCATTAACCGCAGTCGCCATCCGGGTGGCTGCGCCAAGAATCCCATACGAGAGAAAAAGACCATGACGTTTCCCGTCCCCGCCACACGCATCGCATTTCAATACGGCCAGCACGAGGTCGTGCTCGAAACCGGGCATATGGCCCGCCAGGCCACCGCTGCTGTGGTGGTTTCTGTTGCTGAAACCGTGGTGCTAGTGTCAGTGGTGGCGAAGAAAGAGCCCAAGGAAGGTCAGGATTTCTTCCCGCTCACGGTGGATTACATGGAGCGCTTCTACGCGGGCGGTCGCATCCCTGGCGGGTTCTTCAAACGCGAAGGCCGCCCGACCGAGAACGAGACGCTGACCTCGCGCCTGATCGACCGTCCGTTCCGCCCGCTTTTCCCTGAAGGTTTCTACAATGAGATCCAGGTGGTGGCGACGGTCCTGTCGCTGAATCCCCAGGTGAGCGGCGATATCGCTGCCCTCATCGGTGCGTCGGCTGCCATGGCCCTGTCTGGTGTGCCGTTCCAGGGCCCGTTGGGTGCTGCTCGCGTCGGCTACGTCAATGGCCAGTATCTGCTCAACCCGACCGCTGCCCAGCTGGAAACCTCCAAGCTTGATCTTGTCGTTGCCGGGACCAAGGACGCCGTGCTGATGGTCGAGTCCGAAGCCCAGCAGCTTTCCGAAGAAGTGATGCTCGGTGCGGTGTTGTTTGGCCACGAGCAGATGCAGGTCGCCATCAACGCGATCAATGAATTGGTCGCTGTTGCTGGTAAGCCGAAATGGAACTGGACCGCGCCGGTTGAGGCCGCCGAACTGACCGCCGCCATGACCGCCGCTGAAGGTGATGTGGTTGCCGCCTACAGCATCACCGACAAGATGGAGCGCCAGATTGCCGTCGGTGCCGTCAAGAAGCGTCTCACCGAGCAGCTTGCAGGGGGGGATGCGCCGCTGTTCAGCGTCGGCAAGGTCAAGGACGCTTTCGGCAACCTTGAGGCTCGCGTGGTTCGCAATCGTATCCTTGACGGCCAGCCGCGCATTGACGGTCGCGACCGGACCACCGTGCGTGGCCTGACCATGGGCACGTCGATCCTGCCTCGCGTGCACGGCTCGGCCGTGTTCACCCGCGGCGAGACCCAGGTGGTTGCCGCAGTCACGCTCGGCACCGGTAAGGACAATCAGTTGATCGACGCCGCCAGTGGCGAGACTAAGGACACGTTCCTTTTCAACTACAACTTCCCCCCCTATTGCGTCGGTGAAACTGGTCGTCTCAACGCGCCCAAGCGTCGCGAAATCGGTCATGGCCGTCTTGCCAAGCGTGGCGTGCAGGCGGTGATGCCGGATCTCGACAAGGAGTTTCCTTACGTCGTGCGTGTCGTCACCGAAGTGATGGAGTCCAACGGCTCGTCCTCGATGGCCTCGGTCTGCTCGGCCTGTTTGGCGCTCATGGATGCCGGCGTGCCGCTCAAGGCGCCCGTCGCCGGTGTTGCGATGGGCCTGATTCTCGAGGGTTCTCGCTGGGCGGTGCTGACCGACATCCTGGGTGACGAAGATCACTTGGGCGACATGGACTTCAAGGTCGCTGGGTCGGTCAACGGCATTAGCGCCCTGCAGATGGACATCAAGATCGCCGGCATCACCGGTGAGATCATGAAGCTGGCTCTGGAGCAGGCCAAGGCTGCACGTCTGCACATTCTCACTGCGATGAACGCGGCACTGCCGGCTTCGCGCACGGAGCTTTCCAGCTACGCGCCACGCATCACCACGATCAAGATCAATCCAGAGAAGATTCGCGAAGTGATCGGTAAGGGTGGTGCGACCATCCGCTCCATCACCGAGGCCACGGGCACGTCGATCGACATCCAGGACGATGGCACCATCAAGATCGCAGCGACGACCGGTGAAGCAGCCGATGCCGCGATCGCGCGCATCACGATGCTGACCCGTGACGTGCAGGTGGGTGACGTTTATGAGGGTCGCGTGGCTCGCTTGATGGACTTCGGTGCGTTCGTGACCATCCTGCCCGGTCGTGACGGCCTGGTGCACATCAGCCAGCTCTCCGAAGCGCGTGTCGAAAAGGTGGAAAATGTGGTCAAGGAAGGGGACATCGTCCGTGTCAAGGTGCTTGAGGTGGGGCGCGATGGCAAGATTCGCTTGTCCATGAAGGCTTCTGACGTCGGTATCGTCTAAGCGCTAGATACGTTATCGCCACAAAAAAGCCGCCTTTTGGGCGGCTTTTTTGTTGTGCGGCGCAGCAAAAGTGGGTGTTACATCGATTTAACGCGAAAAGTTCAATAAAAGTGCGCTCGGGTGCTTGTCATCTCCCGATGCGCTGACGCAAAATCAGTGCGTCGGCGGAGGGCAAAAAAAACCCCCTTCGGTGAGGAAGAGGGTTAAGTGCTAGAAAGGCGCGAAGCCTTTCTGGAGGAGATCGTTACAAAATACAAACCCGGAAGCGAAACCCGCTGACCGGGTTTTTTTTGCGTTCCGTCTTTTGTTGCAGTGCAGTATAAAGTCGGGTTGCCATACTGTCAACGCCGAACCACTTTATTAAAAATCAACGCAAACAACTGCTTGTGTCTGTTGCTGCAAAAACCGTGACGGGCTCGTCATTTTTGTGCAGGGTACAAAATCTGGATGTTGCCAAACAACGTCACAGCGGTATTAGCAATTAATACGCCACCCAAAAGCTGACAACCTGTTTTTACTATCAGTCCGATCCGCCAGCAGCATCTTCGTCGCGTTCGCGGAGTAGTGGCTTGATCGCCTTGGCGCGCTCGAGATTTTTCAGAAACTCTTTCCGCACCGCGCGCCACACGGGAAGCTGCTTGTCGGCCAATTCCTTTTGCACGAGCTCCTTCAGCGCCAGAACCGGCTGCTGCGCCTGCCCCAGAAGATCGCGCAGCTGCTCTGTGAAGTGAGTCTGCTGCTCTGTAAACAGGCGCAGCGACAGCTCCAGATAGCGGCTGATGCTCGACTGCATAGGGTCGCCGTAGTAGCGGACGATGAAACTAAGCAGTTCAACGCTGAAGATCGGGTTGCCGTTTTCTTCCTGCTCCGAAATCACCTGCAACAAGATGGAGCGGGTGATGTCATCGGAGGTGCGCTTGTCCTCTACCCGAAACTCGACGTTCTGCAACACCAGCTGCCGCACTTCTTCGAGGGTGATGTAGCGACTGACCTGCGTGTCGTAAAGACGCCGGTTGGGGTATTTCTTGATGATGCGTACATCGCTCATGCTGCGAACCGCCCGGAATAAGATGTTTGTTGCACTGCGGCAAGAATGCCAGAGCCATGCAGTTACGGCAAAGCTGCGAGCGCGGTCAGCCCTGACAGGCTTGCTCTTTGCCAGCGCGGCAGTGCCCATCGCAGAAGGTCGCTGGCACTTGCGCCGTTCAAAGTATCGGGGGGCGATAGACCCATGACCGTCAGGCACCAGCGCAGCTGTTCGGCAACCTCAACCGGGCGGGTCCCGAGCGCCAAGGCACCATTTTGTTTGGAGAGCTTGCGACCATCGGCGGCCAGCAGCACCGGTACGTGGCTGTAGCGGGGCGTGGCTATTCCTAATGCGCTGAGCAGTTGAAGCTGGTGCGCAGTCGAACCAATCAGGTCCGCACCGCGCAGCACCTCAGTGATGCCCATCCGGTGCTCGTCGAGGGCGCAGGCCAGGTGATAGCCGAGCTGCCCATCGGCGCGTCGTACGATGAAGTCTCCAGATTCTTGCGGTGTCTTGCGGCGCAAGAGACCCTGCACACCATCGTGCCAGTCCACCGCACCTTCGGTGACACGAAAGCGTAAAGCCGCCGCAGACAGGGACGATCCAGGTGCGTCACGGCAAGTGCCGGGATAGATCGCGCCATCTGGACCAAGCAGGGTGCTTTGGGCCAGCGTGGCTCGTGTGCAGACGCAGCGGTAGAGGCGGCCGTGGGAGTCGAGTTGCTGCAAGGCGGCCAGGTATTCCGGCTCATGCTCTGACTGTCGCACCAACGTGCCGTCCCAGAGCAGGCCGTGTGCCTCGAGCTGCCGCTGGATCGTATCTATCGCGCCGGGTATGCAGCGCGGGCGATCCAGATCGTCGATCCGTAGCCACCACTCGCCGTCGACCTGCCGGGCTGCCAGCCAGCTGGCCAGCGCCGTGAACAGCGACCCCAGGTGCAAGGGCCCCGACGGTGTGGGCGCGAATCGGCCGCGGTAACTGGGCGTGATGGCTGTCACGAATCGAGATAAATCAATGTGTTCGGTCGTAGTGCTCACCTAGAATATGCGGATGAAGCCCCGCGTGTTGGATCCATCGTGGTTGCGCGCGATGGCGCGGCAGCCATGACGCTTCGCGCCCTGTTGTTCGACCTTGATGGCACGCTGGCCGAGACAGAAAGTCATGGGCATCGGCCGGCGTATAACGATGCGTTTCGGGAGCTGGGCCTGAGCTTTCGCTGGAGCGAACGGCTATACAAGCGCCTGCTGGAACGCCCAAGTGGCAAGGAGCGCCTGCACCATTACCTACAGCGCTACGAGCCTGAGCTGGGCGAGCACGCCGAGGCGGTGTCCGAGAGTCAGGAGGCTTGGGTTGATCATGTACACGAGGTCAAATCGCAGCATTTCAACCGACGCTTGAAAGAGGGTCAGGTTCCGCTGCGCCCGGGTGTGGCGCGGCTGCTGACCGAGGCGAGCGATGCTGGCCTGCGACTGGCCGTGGTCAGCAACGCCAGTGCGCGCAGCATCAAGTCGTTCTTGCAGCACGGGCTGGGCAGGGCGCTGGCGGCGCGTATTTCGCTGGTGGTGGGTGGCGAGTCCGGCTTTGCCCGCAAGCCTGCACCCGATCTCTATCGCCATACGCTCGCCAAACTCAAGCTCGCACACTACGAGTGCATCGCCATCGAGGATTCCGCCATCGGCCTTGCTGCTGCCCGCGGTGCTGGTATCCCGACGGTCATCACCCTGAATGCAGAAACACTATCTCAGGATTTTCTCGGCGCCACGCTGGTGTTGGATCACCTGGGCGAACCCGAGCACAGCGCTGCCGTGCTGCGGGGCCACATGGACGAACCCTGTCTCACGCTCAAGACCCTGCGGCGCATCGCCCAGCATTCGGCCCCTCGCCTGTAGCGCGAGCAGCGAGACTCGCTGGCTATACTCGCGGCGCTCAAAACCGGGGGAGTTGTCGATGCGGCGCTGGAATGGCTGGGGTGAAGAACAGGAACACAATCCGCTGTCGCTGGAGGCGCGCGCGTTTCTCCGGGAGCGGGTAGGCGAGAGCACGGCAAATGAGGACGTCAGTCGCCACTCGGTGTTGACGCATATCAGCGCCTCGCGCATCGCCGATGGGCGCTACTTCGCCACCGATGCCGAAACCCGTCTCGACCACGCCCGCGGCCAAAGCTACCCGGACTGGCTCGCACTGCGCTACGGCAAGCTCGGCCCGGTCGCGGATGGCGTGGCACTACCGAACACTGCCGAAGAAGCCGACGCCGCGCTGCAAGTGGCGCTCGGCATGGGGGCGATGGTCATCCCCTACGGCGGCGGCACCAGCGTGGTGGGCCATCTCGATGTGCCGGCTGGCAGCGACCTGCCTGTCGTCAACATCAGTCTGAAAAAGCTCAATCGTTTGAAGAGCATCGACAGCCGTAACTGGCTCGCCACTTTCGAGGCCGGGACGCCCGGCCCGTTGGTGGAGGCACAGCTCAAGTCCCAGGGATTTCTGCTCGGCCATTTTCCGCAGAGCTACGAATACTCGACCGTCGGCGGCTGGGTGGTGACGCGCTCCAGCGGCCAGCAGTCGCTGCGCTATGGGCGTATCGAGCAGATGCTGCATGCCGCCCGCCTCAGCACGCCGCGGGGTGTGATCGAGATTGGCGGGTTCCCCGCCTCCAGCGCCGGGCCCGATTTGCGTGAGGCGCTGATGGGCTCGGAAGGTCGGCTCGGACTCGTCACCGAAGCCACCGTGCGCATCCGCCCGCTGCCCACACACGAGGATTTTCACGCCGTGTTCTTCCCCAGTTGGGAAGCCGGTGTGGAGGCCGTCCGTGCGCTGGCCCAGGCCGACCTTGGTCTTTCCATGCTGCGGCTTTCCAACGAGGTGGAGACCGAAACCCAACTGGCGCTGGCTGGTCACGAAAAGCTCATCACCTGGCTCAAGCGCTACCTCAAGATGCGCAAGATCGGCGACAAGCCGGTGATGCTGCTCATCGGTACCACTGGCAGCCACCGCGACGTGCTGCGTCTCAAGCGCGAGGCCCTTGGCATTGCCAAGCAGCACAAGGGCGTTAACACGGGTCGCGCCATCGGCAAGGGCTGGGCCAAGAACCGCTTCAAGGGGCCGTATCTGCGCAATTCACTATGGGAAGTGGGTTACGGAGCCGATACGGTGGAGACCTGTGTCAGTTGGGCAAATGCCACCCAGGCCATGCGTGCCGTTGAGGCGGCCGCTCACCGCGTGTTCGCCAGCCTTGGCGAGCGTGCGCACTGCTTCACCCACCTGTCGCACGTCTACCGTAGCGGCTGCAGCGTGTATTCCACCTTCGTGTTCCGGGCCGGTGGAGACTACGAGCGCGATCTCGAACGCTGGAAGCTGCTCAAGGCGGCGACCAGCGAAGCCATCGTCGCCAACGGCGGCACCATCAGCCACCAGCACGGGGTAGGCCGTGACCACGCGCCCTATCTCGTGCGCGAAAAAGGCGAGCTGGGGATGGACTTGCTCCGCGCAATGGCGCGCGAGTTTGATCCGCAGGGCCTGATGAATCCGGGCAAGCTTTTCCGCTGATGCGTCTCGCTGATCTCGCACCGCGCTATGACCTGATCGTCGTCGGCGGCGGCATCACCGGTGCGGGGATTTTCCGCGAGGCCGCGCGCGCCGGGGTGAGTGTGCTGCTGGTCGAAGCCCGCGACTTTGCGAGCGGTACCTCGTCCTGGTCCTCCAAGCTGGTGCACGGCGGTTTGCGCTATTTGCAGACCGGCGAATGGCGGCTCACGGCCGAGTCGGTGCGCGAGCGGCAGCGCCTGCTGCGCGAGGCCCCCGATCTGGTCGAACGACTGGATTTTTTGCTGCCCTTCTATCGCGGTGGCAAGCCCTCGCGCGGCCTGGTGCGTCTCGGTCTCTGGCTGTACGACCGCTTTGCAAGCGATGCAACAGCGCGCTCTGTCAGCCTCAACGCACCGTCGGCGCGACAGATCGTGCCCTCGCTATCAGCCCGCGATCTGGTCGGTGCGCTCCAATATCAGGATGCCCGCACCGACGATTGCCGGCTGGTCTGGCGGCTGATCGAGCAGGGGCAGCGCGACGGCGGCACCGCAGTGCATTACGTCAAGGCCGAGCAGCTGCTGCAGGCGCAGGGGCGTGTTGCCGGCGTCGCGCTGCGCGATGCAGAGACCGGCGAAACCCGCGAGCTCGGGGCGGGTGTGGTCATCAACGCCACGGGGGTCTGGGCCAGCCAACTGAGCGGGCAGGGTGCCGCCGCCCCCAGGCTCAGGCCGCTCCGGGGATCGCATCTGGTTTTCCCGCAGGCGCGCTTGCCGCTGCCTTGTGCGGTGAGCTTCTTCCACCCCCGCGACCGCCGCCCGGTATTTGCCTATCCCTGGCAGGGTGCGACCTTGCTCGGCACCACCGATCTCGATCACGGCGACGACCTGTGGAACCCGCGCATGACCCGTGTCGAGGCGGATTATCTTGTCGAAGCCCTAGATGGCCTGATGCCTGCTCTTGGCCTGCGGGTGGACGAAGCGCTCAGCAGTTTCGCCGGTGTGCGCTCCGTGGTGGATGACGGTAGCGGCAAGCCCTCGGCAGCCTCGCGCGAATCGGCGCAGTGGGTGGCGCCGGGGTTCATCGGCATTACCGGTGGCAAGCTCACCACGTTTCGCGTCACCGCCCGGCAGGTGTTGAGCGAGGTGGCCAAGCAACTGCCGGCGCTGTCGCTAACGGCAGATCATGCACCGCTGTTCGATCAGCGCCGCGACGAATCGCCGGCCCTGGCCCCGACATCGGCGCAAGTCGTAGCCAGGGCCGGTGAGCAGATTCGCCATCTCGACGACCTGCTGCTGCGCCGGAGCCGCACGGGCCTAGTGTTGCCGGATTTCGGCGAGGCGCTGATCGAACCGGCGCTGGCCGCCTGCCGGGCCCGCCTCGGCTGGGATGAGGCGCGCTGTCAGCATGAGGCGGCGCGCTATCGCCGCCATACGCGCGAGCAGCACCGCGTTCCTCATACCGACTGAGCTGAGGTCACTGGAGCGTCCCCATGCCTACCTCACATCTGCTCGCCATCGACGTCGGCACCCAGAGCACACGCGCCATCGTGTTCGACGCTAAGGGCACGCTGCTGGCCAAGGCGCAGGTCGCGCACGAGCCCGTTCACACTGCACCGCAGCCTGGCTGGGCCGAGCAGGACCCGGACCTGTACTGGCGCGCCGTCACCAGCGCCTGCCAGTCGCTGTGGGCGCAGGGTATGCAAGCGCAGGACGTGGCCGGCCTCGCCCTCACCACCCAGCGCGCGACGATGATCTGCACCGACGCCCGCGGCACGCCACTGCGTCCCGCCATCGTCTGGCTGGACCAGCGCGAGTGCGAATCGCCGCCGCAGATGTCCGCCCTCTGGCGCGCGGCATTTGCAGTGGCGGGCGCCACGCCGCTGATCCGCCACGCCCAGCGGCAGGCGGAGTGCAACTGGCTGAATCAGCACGAGCCGACGCTGTGGCAGGACACCGCCAAGTTCCTGTTCCTGTCGGGCTGGCTCAGCCATCGCCTCACGGGCGAGTTCGTGGATTCCGTGGGCTCGCAGGTGGGTTATGTGCCCTTCGATTACAAGCGCCAGCAGTGGGCCGCGCCCAGTGATTTCAAGTGGCAGGCCTTCGCCGTCAACCGCGACCAGCTGCCGCGTCTCGTTCCGCCGGGGCAGACGATGGGCGCGCTCACCGCAGCCGCCGCCGAATCGCTCGGCCTTCCGTCTGGCCTGCCGGTGATTGCTGCGGGGGCAGACAAGGCCTGCGAAGTGCTGGGCTGTGGCGTGGTCGAGCCGCGCACGGCGCAGCTCAGCTTCGGTACCAGCGCCACCATCAATACGACTCAGAGCCATTACCTCGAAGTGCAGCGTTTGGCCCCGGCATACCCGGCGGCCATGCCCGCGGCCTGGAACACCGAAATCCAGATCAATCGGGGCTTCTGGATGGTGAGCTGGTTCAAGCGCGAGTTCGCGCACCGCGAAACCACACTGGCCAAAGAGCGCGGCGTGGCGGTGGAGTCGTTGTTCGACGCCCTGGTGCAATCGGTGCCGCCGGGTGCCTTGGGCCTCACCCTGCAACCGTATTGGAGTCCCGGTGTGCGTGACCCCGGCCCGGAGGCCAAGGGCGCGATCATCGGCTTTGGCGATGTACATACCCGCGCACACTTTTACCGCGCGATTCTCGAAGGTCTTGTCTATGGGCTCAGGGCCGGCCGCGAGCAGATCGAGGCCAGGCTGGGCCAGAAGATCAATCGTCTGGTGGTGGCCGGTGGCGGCAGCCAGAGCGATGCGGCGATGCAGATCACGGCGGACGTGTTCAACCTCGTCGCCGAGCGGCCTGCCATCTACGAGACCAGCGCGCTGGGTGCAGCCATCAACTGTGCCGTAGGCTTGGGACTGCACCGGGATCACGCCAGCGCCGTTGCTGCCATGTGCAAGCCGGGCCAGCGCTTCACCCCCAATGCCGAGGCCACGCGGATCTACGACGCCCTGTATCGCGGCGTGTATCGCGAGCTGTATCCGCGCCTCAAGCCCCTCTACGAGCGCATCCGCAAAATCACTGGCTACCCCGCATAATTCGCCCCGCCTCGCCGTCACCTCCGCCATGAATATCGATACTGCCCCCCAATTCGCCGCTGTCTATGCCGAGGCTGCCATTGCCTGGCTCGAAACCCAGATCCCCCAAGCCGTGCTGTGGTACGAGGATGAGGAGCGTTGGGATTTCCGCCCCGGCGACGAGGAAATCGAACCCTCGCTGGTCGCCTTTGTGCTGGAGTCCGGCTGGGACGGCCAGCTCACGCTCGACGCCACCACCGATGTCGATGATGACGACTACAACTCGCTGGAGCTGCGCGACGAGATCGAGCTGCAAATGATGGATGAGGGTATTGCCAAGGCCTTCATCGAGAACCTGAGCGAACACCGTGAGCGCCTGGCCGACGGCGATGCAGACGGAGACGATAAATCGGCCTATGAGGAGAGAGAGGATGACAACGATTCCTAGTGCCTTCGCACATGTCGCGGCGGCCTCGCAGCGGCTGGTGGGCTTGGGTGATGCGCGGGTACGGGTGCCGACGGGTTCGCTGGCATCGCTGACGACTGTCGGCGAGGAGGTCGCGCCGGAGGCCGTGGGTCTGTCGGACGCCAAGATCAACAAGATCCTGGCGGACCTCGATGGTCTTTACCGCAGCGGCGCGCACCCCGGCATCACCTTTTGCCTGCGCAAGGGCGGCAAGGTGGTGCTCAACCGCGCCATTGGCCATGCCCGCGGCAACGCGCCCAGCGACGCGCACGACGCCGAGAAGATACTCATCTCGCCGGAGACCCCGGTGTGCCTGTTCTCAGCCTCCAAGGCGGTCACCGCCATCCTGGCGCACAAGCTGGCGGAGGAGGGCGGCATCGATCTCGACGCCCCCGTCGCTCGCTACTGGCCTGCCTTTGGGCGCCGCGGCAAGGCGCTGATCACCGTGCGCGATGTGCTCAGTCATCGCGCTGGTATCCCGGGTATCGAACTCGACAAGGCCGAGCGTACGGTGGAGCGACTCAACGACTGGGACTGGATCTGCGACCGCATCGCCAATAGCAAGGTCGGACGTCTGCGCATGGTGGCCTATCACGCCATCACCGGCGGCTTCGTGCTGGGCGAGCTGATCCAGCGTGTCACCGGCAAAACGCTGGTGGAGTACCACGAAGAAAAGCTGCGTAAGCCTCTGGGCATGAAGCACTTCACCTATGGTCTGCCGCAGCAGCACCGTGGCGTGGTGGCCGAGAACGCGGTTGCGGGCATGCCGGTGATGTTCCCGCTCGCTCCGGTGGTGGAGCGCGCACTGATCGTGCCGTTCAATGAGGTGGTGCGTGCCAGCAACACCGATGCCTTCATGGACGCGGTGATTCCCGCTGGCAACATTTACGCGACAGCAGAGGAAACCAGCCGCTTCTTCCAGATGCTGCTCGACGGCGGTGTGTGGAACGGCAAGGTGATCCTGAAGAACGAGACCATCGCGCGCGCCGTGAAGCCGGTGGGCTATCCCATCCCCGATGCGACGCTGCTGCTGCCCATGCACTACAGCGAGGGCATGATGATGGGCGGCCCGATGAGCCTCTACGGGCCGTTCACCACGGGTGCGTATGGGCACTTGGGCTTCATGAATATCCTCGGCTGGGCGGACCCGAAGCGGGATATTTCCTGCGCCTTGCTGGTCACTGGCAAGGCCATCCTCGGGCCGCATCTGGTGCCGTGGATGAAGTTGCTCACCACCATCGGCACGCAGTGCAAGTAGGGGCGGCCGAGGCGCATCAAAAAAGAAGCCGCGCAGTGCGCGGCTTTTTCTTTTGGGCAGACCGGATGGTGGTGATGGGCGGAATCGAACCGCCGACCTAGGGGTTATGAATCCCTCGCTCTAACCGTCTGAGCTACATCACCCCGACGGTCTGCAACCCTCGACAGCACCTTTGAGGGGCGCGAAGTGTAAGGAAACAGGGCAGCGGCGTCGAGTGCCGTCTCAAAACTGCCCGTGCCGCCCGTCGCCATCGCTGAACCGGCCCGCGCCGGCCAGCGTCTCGCCGCTTTGCAGGGTCTGCGTGCCGTGCGCAAATTCGTTGCGGATGGCCGCCTCCTCGTTCAGGCCCCATTGCTCATAGGCACTCTGACGATCACCCCGCAGGCAGGTCTGCGGAAACGCCGCGATCTGCAAGGCCAGTTGTTCGGCTGCGGCCAGCGCTTCGCCAGCCGGCACCACCCGGTTGGCCAGGCCCATCTGCAAGGCCTCGTCTGCTGCAACCGGCCGGCCGGTGAGGATCAGATCCATCGCACGGCTCATGCCGATCAGGCGCGGCAGGCGAACCGTGCCGCCGTCGATCAGCGGCACACCGAAGCGGCGGCAGAACACGCCGAACACGGCTGTGGTGTCGACGACCCGCAGATCGCACCACAGGGCGAGCTCCAAACCGCCGGCCACGCAGTAGCCACTGACGGCAGCGATGACGGGTTTGCTCAGTCTCATGCGGCTCGGCCCCATGGGGCCGTCACCCTCCGGGGCGATGCGGTTGGCTTGTGCTGCCGTGCCACCAGCCACAGCCTTGAGGTCAGCCCCCGCACAGAACTGCCCGCCGATACCGGTGAGGATGGCGACCTTGAGCGTGTCGTCAGCCTCAAAGTCGCGAAACGCCCCGGCCAGCGCTGCCGCGGTCGGCCCGTTCACGGCATTGCGGGCCTCGGCGCGATTGATGGTGACGATCAGCAGAGGCGCCCGGCGTTCGACGAGTACGAGGGGTGGAATACACATACCGATCTCCCAAAAAAATGTTACAAAAATTGACGGATGTTTTCTTAAATATGTAATGTATCAGCGATGCGCAGTATTTGACGTCGCCTGTCATGAAGCCCAAAGCCAAGAATCTCATCCTCGATCTGCTGCTCGCCCGCGACGGCGAGGCGCTGAGTGCGCGGGAGTGCATCGCTGCCGGCGCCCTGTTCGGTATTCGCGACAACAATGTTCGTGTCGCTCTGGTCCGGCTCTCGGCCGAGGGCTTGATCGAAGCCAGCGAGCGCGGCAGCTATGTGCTGAGTGCCACCGCCCACGAATTGGCCGACGAAGTTGCCACTTGGCGCCGCGCCGAGCAGCGCGTGCGGGAGTGGGGTGGCGGCTATCTGGTGGTGCATTGTGGTGCGCTGGGGCGCAGCAACCGGTCGGCACTTCGCCAGCGGGAGCGAGCCCTGAAGATGCTGGGTTTCAGGGAACTCGAGTGGGGTCTTTTTGTGCGCCCAGACAATCTTGGCGACGGTGTTGCTGGCGTGCGAGCGCGGCTTCGCAAGCTCGGCCTGCAGGGCGAAGCGAGTGTATTTGCGGCGACTGATTTCGACGCCGAGCGCGCGGCGCGCATCCGGAAACTCTGGGATGGCAAGGCGCTCACTGCCAGCTACTGCAAGCTCACGGCGCAGCTCGAAAGCTGGATGGCGCGCGCCGCAACACTGGAGGCGGAAGTCGCCGCGCGCGAGTCCTTTCTGCTGGGTGGCAAGGCGATCCGCGAGATCGTCTACGACCCGCTGCTGCCGGCACCGTTCGTGGACATTGAGGCGCGACGGGCCTTTGTCGAAACGGTGCATCGTTTCGATGCCTTCGGCAAGGCGATCTGGCGCAGCTCGCATGGCCTGACCTTCAAAAGCGATATCGCGGGCCAATCGGCTCGCCCACACTGATGGAGCACACGATGCACAGCCGCGAAATCCTCACCTCGACGCCCCACGAACTGCCAGCCGTCACCCGGCGCAAGCTCAGCGAGTTCTTCAGCAAGGCGGAGGTCGCTGAACTCACCGCCCGCTCGGACTGGCGCGGTGCCTGGGCGATCTTCTTCAACTGGGGGCTGATTGCTGGTGCCTTCATGCTGATGGCGCTCTGGCCCAATCCCCTGAGCTATCTGTTTGGGCTCCTGGTGCTGGGGAGCCGCATGCTGGCCTTGGCCATCCTGCAGCACGAGGGGGCGCACGGCACCTTGTTCAAGACCCGCTGGTTCAATGAGGTATTCACGGACTGGACCTGTGCGCGACCGATCTGGCAGAACCTGCCCAAGTACCGAGCCCATCATCTGGTGCACCACACCAAGACCGGTACCCAGCTCGATCCAGACATCTCGCTGCATGCCGGCTTCCCCACCACGCGACGGTCGCTGGCGCGAAAGTTTCTGCGCGACATCACGGGCATCACGGGGCTGAAACTGCTCTATGGCCAGTGGCTGATGGATGCCGGAAAAATCAAATGGACGGTCGCCAACGACGTGCAGCGACTGCCGCAGGAAGGCCGAACGCGCCTCGATGTCGCGCACACCGCGCTGCGCAACATGGCACCAATGCTGCTCACCAACGGGCTCTTGCTCGGCATCTTGGCGGTGAGTGGACACCCCATGCTGTATGGCATGTGGGTGCTTGCCTATCTCACACCGTTGCCACTCTTCGTGCGCATCCGCTCCATGGCCGAGCATGGCTGCATGGAGAGCAGCACCGACATGTTCCGCAATACCCGCACCACCAAAGCGGGCTGGCTGGCGCGAATGACCGTGGCGCCGGCGCGCGTGAATTACCACATGGAGCATCACCTGATGGCATCCGTGCCGTTCTATCGGCTGCCGCGCATGCACGCGATGCTGCGCGAGAGGCAGGCTGTGCCGGTCGCACCGGGATACGCCGAGGTGCTGCGGATTGCCTCGACGCCCCGGACCGCCGAGACCTAACGCCCCAGCAGAGACCTTGCAATCACTTCTTTCATGATCTCGCTGGTGCCGCCATAGATGCGTTGCACGCGGGCATCGATGAAGTGGCGGCTGATCGGGTACTCGCTCATGTAGCCGTAGCCGCCGAACAGCTGCAGGCACCCATCGGCGACGCGGCACTGCATCTCGGTGGCGGCCAGTTTCACCATCGCAGCACCCGGCACGTCGAGCTTGCCGTGGGCGTAGGCGACAGCGCACTGGGCCACGAAGGCGCGGGCCACTTCGAGCTCGGTCTTCATGCGGGCGATCTCGAAGCGGGTGTTTTGCTGGCTGGAGAGCGGAACGCCGAAGGCCTTGCGGTTTTTCACGTAGTCGATCGTCAGGGCGATCATCCCTTCGGCTGCACCGATGGCTCCGACAGCCAGCGTCAGTCGCTCGCGCGGCAACTCGTCCACCAGATGCCCGAAGCCGTTGCCGACCGCGCCGAGCACTGCCGTGGTGGGCACGCGCACGTTGTCGAAAAACAGCTCCGAGGTGTCACCGCAGTGCTGGCCGATCTTTTCGAGGTTGCGGCCACGCGCAAAGCCTTTGCTGCTTGCTTCCACCAGAAATAGCGTTGTGCCGCGGGCACCCGCCTTGGGGTCGGTCTTGGTGAAGGTGATGATCACGTCGGCGTGCTGGCCGTTGGTGATGAAGGTCTTGCTGCCGTTGATGACGTAGTCGCTGCCGTCTGCCACCGCACTGGTTTTGGCGCCCTGCAGATCGCTGCCGGCACCGGGCTCGGTCATGGCGATGGCCCCAACGAACTCGCCCGTCACCAGCTTGGGCAGATAGTGCTTCTTCTGCTCTGGCGTGCCGAGGTGGGTGATGTAGGGAGCGACGATGTCGCTGTGCACGGCGAGGTTGGCACCCAGTGCGCCGAAGCCTGCCTTGCCCACTTCTTCCAGCACCACGCAGCTGAACTCGAAGGGCGCGCCGCTACCGCCGAACTCTTCGGGGGCGTCGACGCAGAGCAGGCCGTTGTCGCCGAATTTGCGCCAGGTTTCGCGCGGGATGATGCCGGCCTTTTCCCATTCGGCGTAGTGGGGCGCGATCTCGGTTTCCAGAAACTTCTTGACGTTGTCGCGGAACAGTTCGAGTTCGGCGTTCTGGGTGCTCGGCATATCCATGTGTTTCTCCTGATGAGTGATGATTTTGCAGGCCGTGGCGGTGTGGCGGCCCAACCTTGAGTATTGAGAGTGCCGAGCCTGTTTCAGGGTTCTCGGCCGCTGTGCTTCGTCGCAATCACCGATCCGGCGACGGCAGTGACCGCACCCCGGGCGAGTTGCAGGGTAAAGCCGGTGCCCGCTGGCAGTTGGTCCGCATCCCGCACCGCACGGCCCCCGGTGGTGAAGGCGATGGCGTAGCCGCGTTCGAGCACGGCGTTCGGGTTGAAGGCGGCGAGCTGCGAGGCGTAGCGGGCCAGCGTGGCCTGGCTGCGCTCCTGCCGTCGCTGCTGCGTCAGCAGCAGTTGCTGGGTGATCTGGCTCAGGCGCAGCCGCTGCGGCGCCGTGCGGCGCAGGGGGCTGGCGTGCAGCAGGCGCTCGGCGAGATCGTCGAGCTGCTGGGCACGCTGTTGCAGGCGACGACCTGGATGCAGCGCCTGCAGCCGGGCCGCGTGTTGTGCCAGTTGCTGTCGACGCAGGCGCAATACACCAAGCATTTGCTGCTGCAGACCGAGGGTGTTGCTCTGCAGCGCATCACGCCACTCGGCGATATCTGGGCTGACGCGCTCTGCCGCACCGGTGGGTGTGGGTGCACGGAGGTCGGCAGCGAAGTCTGCGAGGCTGAAATCCACCTCATGGCCGATACCCGTCACCACCGGCACCGGGCAGGCGCGCACCGCCCGCACGATCTTCTCGTCGTTGAAGGCCCAAAGATCTTCCAGCGAGCCGCCGCCACGGGCGAGGATCAGCACGTCGATGGGTGCCAGCGTCGGGAGGGTTTGCAGCGCTTTCAGGATCGCCGGTGGGGCCTCGTTGCCCTGCACGGCGACGGGTGCGAGCCAGACGGTCGCGAGCGGCCAGCGGCGGGCGAGAGTGGCCTTGATGTCCTGTAGCGCGGCTCCGCTTGCCGAGGTGATGACGCCGATGTGGCGCGGCATGGTGGGCAGGGCGCGCTTGAGGTGCTCGTCAAACAAGCCTTCTGCCGCCAGCTTTTTCTTCAGCCGATCGAAGGCGGCGAGCAACTCGCCGACCCCGGCCGGTTCCATGGCCTCGCAGATGAGCTGCAGATCACCGCGCCCGGTGTAGAAATCGAGCTTTGCCCGCACGCGCACCTGGTCGCCGTTGGCTGGGGCTGGACGGATGTAGAAGTTGCGGTTCTTGAACATCGCGCAGCGCAACTGTGCGTTGGTGTCCTTCAGGGTGAAATACCAATGGCCGCTGGCGGGACGCGAGAGGTTGGAAATCTCGCCTTCGACCCAAACGCTCGGCAACATGTCGTCCAGCAGCGCCCGCACGATCTCGGCCAGTTCCGAGACTTGGTAGGTCGGCACCGTGCCGGGAATTGGGGATGCGATAGTCATCTTGGTATCATAGGTTTTTGGAGCCTCCCCAATGTCTCGAATCGTCCAGGAATCACTCACCTTTGACGACGTTCTGCTTCTCCCGGCCTATTCCGACGTACTGCCGCGCCAGGTTGATACCGGCACGCAGCTGACCAGGTCCATCCGCCTCAACATCCCGCTGCTGTCTGCGGCGATGGACACCGTCACCGAGGCCCGTCTGGCGATTGCGCTGGCGCAGGAAGGCGGTCTGGGCATCGTCCACAAGAACATGACGCCCGCCCGCCAGGCCGCTGAAGTCATGGCGGTGAAGAAGCACGAGAGCGGCATCATTCTGGAGCCCATTACCGTGCGGCCGGACATGACCATCGCAGAGGTGTTGGCGCTGACGCGCGCCAGGCGCATCTCCGGCGTGCCAGTCGTTGACAACGGCAAGCTGGTCGGCATCGTCACCGGCCGTGACCTGCGCTTCGAGACCCACTTCGACGCCCCCGTCAGCAGCGTGATGACGCCGCACGACCGCCTCGTCACCGTGCGCGAAGGGGCCAGCAAGGACGAAGTGATCGGCAAGCTGCACACCCACCGCATCGAGAAGGTGCTGGTGGTGAACGATGCCTTCGAGCTTCGCGGCCTGATCACGGTGAAGGACATGCAGAAGTCCACCGATCACCCCTTTGCCTGCAAGGATGAGCGCGGTCGCCTGCGCGTCGGTGCGGCTGTGAGCACGGGTGCGGATACCGACGAGCGTGTTGCCGCACTGGTCGAGGCCGGTGTGGATGTGGTGGTGGTCGACACCGCCCACGGCCACAGCAAGGGCGTGCTGGATCGCGTCAGTGCCATCAAGAAGCAATACGGTGATCGCTTGCAAGTCATTGGCGGCAACATCGCGACCGCCGAGGCCGCGCTGGCGCTGGCCGATGCGGGTGCGGATGCGGTGAAAGTCGGTATTGGACCCGGCTCCATCTGCACCACGCGCGTCGTCGCGGGCGTCGGCGTGCCGCAGATCACTGCGGTGATGAACGTCGCTGCCGCTCTCAACAACCGCATCCCGCTCATCAGTGACGGCGGCGTGCGCTACTCCGGTGACTTCGCCAAGGCGATTGCCGCCGGTGCGTCTGCGGTGATGGTGGGCTCGATGCTCGCCGGCACTGAAGAAGCGCCGGGCGATGTCGAGCTGTTCCAAGGCCGCAGCTACAAGAGCTACCGCGGCATGGGCAGCCTCGGTGCGATGGCCGAAGGCAGCAAGGATCGTTACTTCCAGGACACCACGCGCGAAGTGGAGAAGCTGGTGCCGGAAGGCATCGAAGGCCGTGTGCCGTTCAAGGGCCCGATGGCGGCGATCGTCCACCAGATGGTCGGCGGCCTGCGCGCCAGCATGGGCTACACCGGCTGCCGCAGCATCGAGGAAGTGCGCACCAAGACCCGCTTCGTGAAGATCACCTCCGCCGGCATGCGCGAGTCGCATGTGCACGATGTGACCATCACCAAGGAATCGCCCAACTACCGGGTCGATTGAGTTCTCTCAGCCCCGGTCCGCCGGGGCTTTTTCGTAGTGAAGACGGCATGGCCATGAACATCCACCAAGACAAGATCCTCATCCTCGACTTCGGCAGCCAGGTCACGCAGCTCATCGCCCGCCGGGTGCGCGAGCTGGGCGTGTATTGCGAGCTGCATCCTTTTGACATGAGCGAGGACGCCATCCGCGCGTTCGGTGCGAAGGGCATCATCCTTTCTGGTGGCCCAGAGTCCACGCTCGATGCCGGCAGCCCGCGCGCGCCGCAGGCTGTATTCGATCTTGGCGTGCCGGTGCTGGGCATCTGCTACGGCATGCAGACGATGGCGATGCAGCTGGGTGGGCAGGTGTCGCCCGGCAGCGTGAAAGAGTTTGGCTACGCCGAGCTGCGCGCGCGCGGCCATTCCAAGCTGTTCGAGGGCATTCAGGACCGTGGCAATGCCGAGGGCCACGGCCTGCTCGACGTGTGGATGAGTCACGGCGATTTCGTCAGCCAGTTGCCGGCTGGCTTCACCCGCATCGGCTCGACGCACGACCTCGAACTGGCGGCGATGGCCGACGAGGCGCGCGGTCTCTACGCCGTGCAGTTCCATCCGGAGGTGACGCACACCAGTAAGGGCAAGGAGATCTACAGCCGCTTCGTCCACGACATCTGCGGCTGCGGCAATGCCTGGACGCCGTCCAACATCGCGGAGGACGCCATCGCCCGCGTGCGCGAACAGGTTGGCGACAAGAAGGTGCTGCTGGGTCTGAGCGGCGGTGTGGACAGCAGTGTGGTCGCAGCACTCTTGCACAAGGCCATCGGCCCGCAGCTCACCTGCGTGTTCGTCGACAACGGCCTGCTGCGCCTCAACGAAGGCGATGCGGTGATGGAGATGTTCGCCAAGAACATGGGCGTGAAGGTGATCCGTGCGGATGCCGAAGCGATGTTCCTCGAACGCCTCGCCGGTGTGGCTGACCCCGAAGCCAAGCGCAAGATCATCGGCAAGACCTTCATCGATGTCTTCGAGCAGGAGGCCACCAAGCTCAAGGACGTGGAGTTTCTCGCGCAGGGCACCATCTACCCGGACGTGATCGAGAGCGCGGGTGCCAAGACCGGCAAGGCCCACGTCATCAAGAGCCACCACAACGTCGGTGGCCTGCCAGCGCACATGCGCATGGCGCTGGTCGAGCCCTTACGCGAGCTATTCAAGGACGAGGTGCGCGCGCTGGGCCTCGAACTCGGCCTGCCGCGCGAGATGGTGTTCCGCCATCCCTTCCCGGGGCCGGGCTTGGGCGTGCGCATTCTCGGCGCGGTGGACAAGCCGAGCTCCGACACGTTGCGTCGTGCCGATGCGATCTTCATCGAAGAGCTGCGCAGGAGCGGCTGGTACGACAAGACCTCGCAGGCCTTCGCCGTCTTCCTGCCGGTGAAGAGCGTCGGCGTCACCGGTGACGGCCGCCGCTACGAGCCGGTGATTGCGCTGCGTGCGGTGCAGACCATCGATTTCATGACCGCGCACTGGGCGCATCTGCCCTACGAGCTGCTCGACGTTTGCAGTCGCCGCATCGTCAACGAGGTGCCGGGCGTGAGCCGCGTGGTCTACGACATCTCCGGCAAGCCGCCGGCCACGATCGAGTGGGAATGAGGCCGTCGGCCACCTTGCCGCGTGGCGGTGGGGTGGCGGACTGACGGGGTGCTGGCCACCGCATCATGGCCTTGCAGTTTTTTCACCAGGGATTTGACCAAGCGCATGGACTACAAACTTTTCCTCACCGTCTTCGGCACCGTATTTCTCGCCGAACTCGGCGACAAGACGCAGCTGGCAACCATGCTCTACGCCTCGGACAAGCCGGGGGCGAAGTGGATCGTGTTCGGTGCATCGGCATCGGCCCTGGTGCTGGCGGCAGGTATCGGCGTGCTGGCGGGCAGCACGATCACCAAGTTCGTGGAGCCGAAGATGTTGCAGAAGATTGCGGGCGTGGCCTTTGTGCTGATTGGTGCATGGACGTTCAAGTCGGCCCTGTAGCCAGCGGGGAGGACGCGCGGTGGATGCGCCGCGCGCTCGCCTTGGCCGAGCAAGCGGCGCAGCATGGCGAGGTCCCGGTCGGTGCCGTGCTGGTGCGGGATGGCGAGATGATCGGCGAGGCCCACAATCGCCCCATCGTCGATCACGACCCCAGCGGCCACGCCGAGATGATCGCCTTGCGCCAGGCGGCCAAGGCGGTCGGCAACTACCGGCTGACGGGCACCACGCTCTACGTCACGCTGGAGCCCTGTGTGATGTGCGCCGGGGCCATCATCCATGCCCGCGTGCAGCGCCTGGTGTTCGGGGCCGCCGACCCCAAGGCCGGCGCGGTGCACTCGCTCTACGATGTCATCGCCCAGCCGCGCCTGAACCATCGCGTCGACTGGACTGGTGGCGTGCTGCAGGAGGAGTGCGGGGCGTTGTTGCGGGCATTTTTTCGCGCCCGCCGCTGAGCGGCAGCGTCGCACCGCCGCAAGCACGCAACGGGTCGGGAGCTGGCGTGTAGCATTCGCTAAACGGCTGTCGGATTGCGAGACCACATGAAAGGCATGATCTTCACCGAGTTTCTCGACATGGTCGGCGACCGTTTTGGGCTGGTCGTGAAGGATCGGGTCATTACGGCGGCAGGTGGAGCCCACGACGGTGCCTACACGGCGGTTGGCAACTACGATCACGCTGAAATGGTGGCCATGGTGAAAGAGCTGAGTACGGTCACCAAGCTGCCGCTGAACGCCCTGTTGAGCGCCTTTGGCGAGCATGTGTTCGTCGTTTTCACCAAAAATTACGGGCACTTCTTCGCCGAGGCCAATGGCGCTATCCATTTTCTCTCGCATATCGAGGACTACATCCACGTCGAGGTGCGCAAGCTCTATCCAGACGCCGAGCTGCCATCCTTCAGCTACCCAGCCTGCCCTGCGGGCGAGCTGGTGATGGAGTACCGCTCGCCGCGCCCGATGGCGGCATTTGCCGAGGGCCTGGTGCGCGCGACGGTGCGCCACTACGGCGACCCGCTGACGCTGCTGGTGGAAGACATCTCGTCAGGCGCCGGCACCGCGGCACGCTTCACCCTCATCCCGCGCTGAGCGCTGGCTGCCCGTGGAAGAGCGCGCACTGCTGCAACGAGAGCTGGCCCGCGAGCGGGCTGCCCGCAAGCAGGCCGAGCAGTTGCTGGAACAGAAAAGCCTGGAGCTGTACCACCGCAATCGCGATCTCGAAGCGCAGGTGCTGGAGCGTCGCCGCATCGAGGCGAGCCTGCGCCAGTACGGCACCGCGCTGGCGCGCAGCAACGCCGAGCTGGAGCAGTTCGCCTACGTGGCCTCGCACGATCTGCAAGCCCCACTGCGCGGCATCATCGGCTTTTCGCAACTGCTCAACCGGCGGTTGCAGTCGCAACTCGGCGACGCGCTCGATAGCGATTGCCGCGACTATCTGCGGTTCATCGGCGACGGCGCGAGCCGCCTGCGCGAGGTGATTCACGATCTGCTCGATTTCTCGCGCGCCGGGCGCGGCGAGCTCGCACCACAGCCTCTCGCTCTGGCAGACCTGCTCACCCGCGCGCTGGCCGAGTTGCAGCCGGTGCTGATCTCAACCGGCGCTGAAGTGACTCATGGCGACTTGCCGATGGTGCAGGGCACGGCGCTGCTTGTGCAGCTTTTGCGCAATCTCATCGAAAACGCCATCAAATATGCAGGGCCCGGCATCAAGCCGTGTATCCGACTGGAGGCGGAGCAGCAACCGGGTCAAGTGGTTGTCAGCCTTCGCGACAACGGCATCGGCATCGCGGCCGAGCACCGGGAGCGCATCTTTGAGATTTTCCAGCGCCTGCATACCGAGGCCGAGTATCCGGGCACCGGCATCGGCCTCGCCATCTGCAAGAAAATCGTTGAGCGCCACGGCGGACGCATCTGGGTAGAAGCCGCGCCGGATGGTGCTGGCAGCATCTTCCGTTTCACGCTGCCGTCACTTTGAGCGGTACCAATTTCAGCCCGCACCCTCGCGCGGGCTGATCAGCCGGGGATCAGCTCCAGCGCCGCCGCTGTGCCGAGATGACCGCGTTCGCGGGCGATCTCGGCAGCGTTCTTGCCGTCTTCGGTCTTGGCCAGACGATCTGCGCCGCGAGCGAGCAGCAGGCGGCAAAGGCCCTCGAAGCCGCGCGAGGCGGCCAGATGCAGGGCGCTGACGCCGCTGCCACCGACATAGAGTGGATCCGACCCCAGCGCGATCAGCAGCGGTGCCAGCGATTCACCGCCCGAGCCCGCGATGGCGGCGTGCAAGGGGATGTTCTGCATCGGATTGCTGCTGGTGATATCCAGCGGTGCGCCTAGGGCCACCAGCACCAGCGCCGCATTGCGTGCACCAAAAAAGGCGGCGAGGTGCAGCGGCGTCCAGCCATCAACACTCTTACTGGCGAGTAGCGAGGGATCGGCCAGCAGGTGCCGCGCTACCGCAGGGGCGTCGTCGAGCGCAGCAGCCTCGAACACATCCGGGTCGCGAAAGGCCTTGAGTAGGGCCGCGATGTCAGGCGAGCCGTTGTAGAGCGCAAACATCAGCGGGCTGATACCACCCGGCAGAGCGGTGGTGGCCTGATCGGCATCGCGTTCGAGTGCGGCCTTGGCAGCCATGACGTCGCGGTTCTGGATGGCCAACATCAGGGGAGAAACGTTGCTCATGGGGCGTGCCGATTCGTTGGGGACGGCAGGCTACGACGAGCGTCCCGCAGACACAACCAGCGGCGGTTGAACGCCGCGGGCCGTTGCAACCGGCTTCCGCTGGGTGGAGAGCCTCAACAGGGATCGGCCTCTTGGGGTGCGAACTCCTCAAGCCGAAAGCCGGCAGCTTCGCGCGCAGCAAGATTGAAGGGGGGATGCAGCCTGATGCCCTGTTCCGACAGCAAACGGCGGAAGGTGGGTACAGGATCGAGTGCCCGCGCGGCACAGCAGTAGTGAAACCAGCGGGTGCCGATTTCGACGTGCCGGACTTCTTCAGCAAGGATCACCTCCAGCACGGCGACGCTGTCGAAGTCGCGAACCTCGCGCAGGCGGTTGATGAGGTTGGGGGTGACATCCAGCCCTCGCGCCTCCAGCACGCGCGGCACGCAGGCCATGCGTACCAGCACGTCGTGCGCAGTCTTTTCGGCGGATTCCCAGAGGCCGTTATGAGCCTGAAAGTCGCCGTAGTCGTACCCCAGTTGTTGCAGGCGCTGCCGCATCATCAGGAAATGCCGCGCCTCATCTTGGGCAACGCTGAGCCAGTCGCTGTAGTAGTCCCCGGGCATGCCGTCGAAGCGCAGGGCGGCATCAAGTGCCAGATTGATGGCGTTGAACTCGATGTGGGCCACTGCATGGCACAGCGCGGCGCGGCCTTCCACGCTACCCAGGCCGCGGGCTGGCACTTCGCGCGGGCGCACGAGCTCAGGCCGGGCAGGGCGCCCCGGTCGTGATGGCGCTGGGCTCACGGCTGCGATGCAGATGAGACGGGCGACGCGGGCGCATTTTTCGCTGGGATCGTCCGCGAGAAAGGCGCGCAGTGCCTCGTCGTCGGCAAGCGTGCTCAGGTGCATTGCCACTGGTAGCGCCCCAGGCCCTTGCCCTGCAGCACCACCTGGTCGCCCGGCAGCAGCGGGCCAACGCCGGCGGGGGTGCCGGTGTAGATCGCATCGCCCGGCTGCAGCGCCCAGGTCTGGCTCAGGATGCTGATCTGCCGCGCGACGCTGTAGAGCATGTGCGCGGTGTTGCCGCTTTGGCGCAGCACGCCATTGACGTGACAAGTGAACTCCAGCGCCTGCAGGTCCTGCTGCAAGTAGGGCCTGAACTCGCCCAGGGGGGCGGCACAGTCGAAGGCCTTGGCCAGCTCCCAGGGCTTGCCCTTGTTCTTGAGCTGGGTCTGCAGGTCACGCAGGGTGAGGTCGAGGCCCAAGGTAATGCCGGCGACGCAATCGAGCGCGTCTTCCACTGCCACGTCGCGGTCGCCGCCGGTGAGCAGCACCACCAGTTCCGCTTCGTGATGGATGCTGCCCACGCCCTTGGGCAGTACGATGTCTTCGCCCTCCGGTACGATGCAGCTGGCGGGCTTCATGAACACCACGCACTCGCCATCGGGGGCATAGCCGAGGTGGGCGAGTTCGGCGACGTGATCCGCGTAGTTCTTGCCGATGCAGAAGATGCGTTTGACGTTCATTCTTGGGCTCCAAATGACAACGGCTGCGCGAGGCAGCCGTTGATGTACTGCGGCAGACGACTAAATGCGCTGTTCGATACCGAAGGCGCTGAAGCCCTTGCTCTCGAAGTTCTTGCGGAAAGCATCGCGCAGGGTGGTCGCGGTGGCGTCGTAGGCTTCCTTGTCCGCCCAGGTGTTGCGCGGGTTGAGGATGGCCGAGTCCACGCCGGGGCAGCTCTTGGGCATCTTGAGGTTGAGGATGGGCTGAACCTCGGTCTCGACGCCATCCAGCTCGCCATCCAGCGCAGCCTTCAGCAGCGCGCGGGTCACCTTGAGCGACATGCGCTTGCCCGTGCCGTACTTGCCGCCTGACCAGCCCGTGTTGAGCAGGATGCAGCGGGCCTTGTTCTGCTCCATCTTCTTCGCCAACAGTTCGGCGTAGACATTGGGCTTGTGCGCCATGAAGGGGCCGCCGAAGCAGGCCGAGAAGGTCGGCTGCGGTTCGGTCACACCCACTTCGGTGCCGGCCACGCGCGCGGTGAAACCGCTGACGAAGTGATACATCACGTCCTTCGGTTCCAGGATCGATACGGGCGGCAGCACGCCATAGGCATCGGCGGTGAGGAGCACGATCGTCTGCGGGTGGGGACCGCGGCCGTTGGGCATGGTGTTGGGCACCACGCTCAGCGGGTAGGAGAGGCGGGTGTTCTCGGCGATGGAGTCGTCGAACAGATCCAGCTCGTCCGGGTGGCATTCCGGCATGGTCTTGCCGGGCAGCGGTGGCACGTTCTCGATGATGCAGCCGGCCTTGCTCATGGCCTCGGCGATCACCGGCTCGGCGGCCTTGTCGAGGTTGATGAGCTTGGCGTAGCAGCCACCTTCGAGATTGCAGAGCCCGTTGTCGCTCCAGATGGTCTCGTCGTCGCCGATCAGCTTGCGGCTGGCATCGGCCGAAAGCGTGGTCTTGCCGGTACCGGACAGGCCGAACAGGATGGCGCCATCGCCCTTCTCGCCGACGTTGGCAGAGCAGTGCATCGAGAGACGGCCTTCTTTCGGCAGCAGGTAGTTGCCGACGGTGAAGATGGTCTTCTTGTTCACGCCGCAGTAGTCGGCGCGGCCGGCAACGACGCAGAGCTTGTTGCGCACGTCGATGATGATGGCGACCTCCGAGCGGCTGCCGTCACGCTCGGGCTCGCAGACGAAGCTGGGCACGTTGAGCATGGTCCAGCGGCGGGCGTCGACATCCTTCACGCCGACCAAGTCCTTCGGGAACATGTTGTCGACGAAGGCGGCATGGGTCGCGTATTCGCCCACGAAACGATAGGGAACTGCAAAGTCGGGGTCTGAGCCCATGAAGACGTCCTTCACGTAGAGGCACGCCTTTTTGTCATTGAGGTGCTGGGCGAGGCGTTTGAGCAGACCCTCATATTTCGCCGGGTCGTATTTGCCGAGGTCAGCCTTGAACCAGATCTCGTTCTCGACCTCAGGCCAAGCCACCGCGAAGGTGTCCTTGGTACGGCGACCGGTGCAGTCCGGATCGGTGTAGTAAACCAGCGGGCCCTGGTCGCCGAGCACGGTGGGGAAGGCTTTCTGCGCGTTATCGGGGCCGCCGCGCTTCACACGCCCCCGGTCGTGGGCGATCGCTTCGTGGAACAGCTCGGTCTTCGTCAGGTTGTATTTGTAAGAGACGGTTTTGAGACCGAGAAGCTTTTCGAGATCAGCCTGAAAGGACATTGAAAACCCTTGAGTGAGAGAAAAAGTGAGGAGGTCTACTCCCGCGAAGGCGCGCAGGATAGTGCCGCACGGCAGGTGCCAGCAAGCATGCGGCCCGCGAAGGGTTTGGATGGCACTGATAAGATTTGCCAATCGCACGGACGTTGGAGCAGCTAAATGGTCGGAGCAGTCATGGTTTCAGGACGTTATCGGCGTCTCACCGCCGCGTTGCTCCTCACGGTGGCGGGTAGTTCATCGGTGTTGGCGCAACCCGGAAACAACTCACCGAACCAGTTTGGCGACCGGCAGGCTGGCCAGTGGGGCGACCCCGGGGCCGGCCATTTCGGCAACCCCGCAGCCGGCGACTTCGACAAGGCCCAGATTCGACAGCCCCCGCCGGGTGCCCGTGCCCTGGGCAAGGTTTACGCCGGCAAGCCGCCCGAGAGCTCGCCTTACATCAGCCTGCCCGAGCCGATTGATGCTGGGTCGGTAGCGCCTCCAGCGGCGGAAACCAAAAAGCCCGCTAAAAAGCGGGCTTCAAGGAAGAAAAGCGCGGAATGAGCGCTTTAGGACGAGTAGAGGTTGGACTCGTCCATCGGTAGCTTGAAGCCTGCCACCGACTCACGCAGCTTGGCCGACAGCGCGCTGAGTTCACCGACCGCTTCGGCGGTCTGGTGTGCTGAAACCGAGGTCTGCACCGACACTTCACGAATGCCCTGCATGGTCACCGCCAGCTTGGTGGTTTCGGCAGACTGCGTGCGCGAGGCGCCTGCGATGTCCTGAATCACCTTGGCGAGTTCCTGCGAGCTTGCTTCGATGCGGGTCAGGGCAAGACCTGCTTCTTCCGCGCTCTTGGCACCGCCCACGACGTTGGTAGTGGAGCGTTCCATCGAGGTGATGGCTTCCTGCGTGTCGGTCTGAATGGTCTTGACCAGGCTTTCGATCTGCTTGGTCGCGGCAGCGGCGCGTTCGGCGAGTCGCTGCACCTCGTCGGCCACCACGGCGAAGCCTCGGCCGGATTCACCGGCCATGGCGGCCTGGATCGAGGCATTCAGCGCCAGGGTATTGGTCTGCTCAGCGATGTCGTTGATGAACTCGATGATGTTGCCGATTTCCTGCGAGGACTCGCCGAGCCGCTTGATGCGCTTGGCGGTGTCCTGAATCTGCTCCCGCAGCGTCGCCATACCGGCAATCGTGCGTCCTACGGTGGCGGCACCGCTGTGGGCGGTATCCACCGAGTTCTTGGCCTGCTCGGCCAGCTTTTCGGCGCGGCTCGCAACTTCTTCCAGCGAGCGGCTACCCTGGCTGATGGCCTGCGTGGCGCGCACGATTTCGCGTGCCTGGCCCTCGGAGGACGTACTCATCTGTTGCACGCGCTCGGTCGTGCTGCTCGCCGCCGCGGCGATTTCCACCGACGTTTCGTTGATGGTGCCGACCAGTCCGCGCAGCGTCTGCACGGTGAAATTGAGCGAATCGGCGATGTTGCCTGTGAAGTCGGCCGTCACCGTCAATTCACCGGTCAGGTCGCCGTTGGCGATGTTGGTGATTTCGTCCAGCAGCGAGAGGATGGATTGCTGCTGTTCCTGATCGCGCGCACCGGCCTGCAGATCGCGACGCCGGGCCTGCGTGATGGTGAGATACACATAGAAGCCGACAAGTGCCAAGGCCACCAGCGTTGCCAGGGCGCTGATGAGCGTGACCGAACCCGAGAGCCCCAGCGACGCCTGTATTTTCTCCTGCAGCTTGCTGGTGGCGGCACGTGTGGTGGCCGTCAGCGCCGGCAGCGTCGCTGCGGCCACCTGAAGATTGGCGACCGGCTTGATGTCTTGCGAAATGGCGGTGATGGCGGTGTCGACCGTGGCAAAGGCATCGCTCACCGTTTTGGCGGTGGCGCGTTCGAGCACACCAGTTGCCGCCAGCGCCTTGTGGTCGCGTTGGAAGTCCGACACTTCGCTGCTCAAGGCGGCGGCCGATGCCTCGGCCTGCTGGCCGCTGCTCACGGTCAGCCGCGCCAAGCGGGCGATCTGGTGCAGGCGCAGCAGCTGTCGGCTGATGCCATAGGTGTCGTTGGCGCTGCCGCTACGGGCGCTTTTTTCGAGCGCCTCGGAGTAGGCATTGACGGCGGTCGGCACCGCATCGGCAATCGCATTGACATTGGTGGCGACACGTCCGTACGGCACGGCGTTCTCGGCGATGATCTTGAGCGCCGCCTTGGTCGGTGCCCAAGCGCCGATCAGCCCATCAAGCTCCGGTTTGACGTTGGAGGAGAGCGCGCTGATGCCTGCCGCCACACTGCCGCCGCCGTAGTTGTTCAGGGTGGTGTCAACGCCGTCGCCCAGATTTTTCAGCAGATCGAAATCCGGGGTGACGCCGGCGGCGGTATCTGCCCCTGCCTTGGACAGACTGTGGAGGGCGTCATCCAGCAATTGCGACGAGCCGAGAAGGGCTTGGTTGCGGGCCGTGGACGACTGATAGGTGAAGAATCCCGCGACCGAGATGAAAAGCACGACGCCGGCAGCTGCCAGCAGGAGGAGGTGGTTTTTTTCTGCTGCGGCGCCTGTGGGGTTGGCCATCGTCTTCCTTCAGTCAGGCTGGTTGAGATTCAAGGCGCAACGGGGCCGTTCAGCCGCCGAGCAGAGCCTTGAGTTTGGTGAGCAGTTCCGCCTCTTTGACGGGCTTGATGAGGTAGTCCTTGGCACCCTGGCGCAAGGCCCACATGCGGTCCGACTCCTGGCTCTTGCTGCTGACCACCATGATCGGGATCTTGGCCGTGGCGGGGTCCTTCGCCAGCTGGCGCGTGGCCTGAAAGCCATTCACGCCCGGCATCACCACGTCCATGATCACGCAGTCCGGCTTTTCGGTCTTGATGCGGTCAAGCGCATCCTGACCACTGCTGGCTTCGATCGCCAGATGACCGGCCTTCACCAGCATGTTGCGGATGTTCTGTACGTCGGTGGGCGAATCGTCCACGATCATGACACGGGCCATCGGGGTTGCTCCCTCAACACTGGGGTTGATGTGATGTCCTGACGTTACACGATTCCGCCCGCTGGTGGCAGCGATTTTGCAGCTTTAGGGCGAAACGAAAGTGCGGATCGCACGGCCGGTGAAAGCCTGTCCAGCGAACGGGGTGTTATGCCCGCTGCTGAGCATCTGCAGAGGCTCCAGAACCCAGCTTGCCGTCGGGTCAACCAGCGTCAGGGCTGGTGCCTCGCCGACGGCTATTCGCGGTGCTGCCAGCCCCAGTACCGCCGCCGGGCCGCTGCTCAGCCGGGCGGCACACTGCAGTGGCGACAGCAGGCCTTCTTCCACCAGACGCAGGGCCAGTGGCAGCAGGGTTTCAAGGCCCGAGATGCCGGGCTCTGTCAGCGGGAAGGGATTGATCTTGGCATCGGGCTCGTGCGGCTGGTGATCGGAGCAAATGGCGCTCACGATGCCCTTGGCCACCGCACCCCGCAGGGCGTCGCGGTCGTCCGCCGAGCGCAGCGGTGGCATGACATGCACCTGCGCGTTGAAGCCCTCCAGCGCCGCATCGGTGAGGAAAAGATGATGCACCGCGACATCGGCTGTCACGGGCAGGCCGCGCGCTGCGGCACTCTCGATCAGCTCCACCCCGCGGGCAGAAGACAAGCGGCCGAAATGCACGGCGGCACCGGTGTCTTCCACCAGTGAAATCCACTGGCGAATGGCCGCCACCTCGGCTGCGACCGGGATCGGCGAGAGCCCCAGGCGGGTGGCCATCTCGCCTTCATGCGCGCAGCCACCGTTTGCGAGTGCTGACTCCATGGCAACCACATGCACGGTCAGGCCCAGGCCATTGGCGTATTCCAGCGCGCGGCGGGCCAGCAGCAGGTTGGCCAGCGGTCGCAGGCCGTTGGTGACGCCTACCACTCCGGCGGCCTTGAGAGCGGATAGCTCGCCCAGGGCCTCGCCGTTCAACCCCACCGTCAGTGCGCCCAGCACTCTGACGCTGGCACCGGCCGCCTGTGCGGCCTTGGCGTGGATACGGTCGACCACCGCCGGGGTGTCAGCCACCGGCTTGGTGTCTGGCGGCATCACCAGGGTGGTGATGCCCGCTGCGAGTGCCGCCTTGCACTCCGAGGCAATGGTGGCCTTGGCGGTGGCGCCCGGTTCGCGCAGGCGGGCGGCGAGATCGATGATGCCTGGCATCAGCCAGAGCCCCCGGGCATCCACGGTTTCGTCGGCTGTGGGTGCTTCGCCGAGATGGCTGATACGGCCTGCTTCGAGCCGCACCGTGGTGACGCGATCACTACCACTGGCGGGGCAGAGCATTCGCACATTCTGAATCTGTATCGAGCTCACTGACTGCCTCCCAAGATCTCCGCCATCACCGCCATTCGTACCGCCACGCCATGCTGCACCTGCTCCAGGATCACCGAGCGCTCGCCATAGGCGATATCGCCCGAGATCTCCACGCCGCGATTGATCGGGCCAGGGTGCATCAGCAGCACATCGGGCTTGAGCCTGGCAAGGCGCGCTGCGGTGAGCCCGTAATCGCGGTGGAACTCGCCCAGTGAGGGCAGAAAGGCACCCACCATGCGCTCTTTCTGCAGGCGCAGCAGGATCACGACGTCCACCCCGTCGAGGCCGCGCATCAGGTCGTGTTCGATGGAGAGCCCCGGCGCGAGCTGGTCGATGCCGGCCGGCATCAGGGTGGTGGGGCCGACCAGTCGCAGGTCAGTCACGCCCAGCGTGGTCAGCGCATGGATGTTGGAGCGCGCCACCCGCGAGTGCACGATGTCCCCGACGATGGCGACCGACAGCCCCGCGAAGGATTTCTTGTGACGGCGGATGGTGAAGGAATCCAGCAGCGCCTGCGTGGGGTGCGCATGGCGGCCGTCGCCGGCATTGAGGATGGCGACTCCCGGGGCGGCACGCTCGGCAAAGAAATGCGCCGCCCCCGAGGCCTCGTGGCGGATCACGAACAGATCCACCTGCATGGCCTCGATGGTCTTCAGCGTGTCGAGCAGGGTCTCGCCCTTGGCGGTGGAGCTGGCTTGCACATGCAGGTTCACCACATCGGCGCTGAGCCTGGCTGCCGCCAGCTCGAAAGTGGTGCGGGTGCGGGTCGAGTTCTCGAAGAACAGGTTCACCACCGTCTTGCCGGTCAGCAGCGGGTCTTTCTTGAAGCCGGCCTCACTGGCACGGGCGTAGGGTTCGGCGCGATCCAGCAGACGCTCCAGCAGCGGTCTGGGCAGACCCTCCGTGGTGAGCAGGTGGCGCAGGCGGCCTTGGGGGTCGAGCTGTAGCGAAGGGGTCACGGCAGGCTTTGCAGGAATTGTTCGAGCAGGATTTTAGCGGCCACGCCATCGCGGTCGCCCTTTTTCACCCGCCGTGCCATCGCACCGGTCGAGCGGGCGTCGCGCAGGTAGTCGTCGGCCGCACGCGAGGAGTAGCGCTCGTCGGAAAAATGCACGGCCAGCTGGCTGCGTGCTTCCAGTGCCTGCGCGAAGCGGCGGGTGAGGGTGGTGATGCGCTGGTCGCTGCCGTCTTCCATCAGCGGCAGACCCACGACCAGGCCGACGGGTCGCCACTCGGCCACCAGTTTCAGCGCAGCCTCCAGGCCGCCCGTCAGGGTTGGTAGCGGCCGTGCGGTGCCGGTGATGGTGTCGCCAACTGCCGTGCCGATGCGCTTTTCGCCGTAGTCAAAGGCGAGGTAGGTTGGCACTTAGCGCTCCGCCCACAACAACATCGTGGCGACCGGGCGTCTCAGGCTGTTGCTCGTGGGCACCCCGCGACTCGTCATTGACCCACCCATCGCGGTGCGGCAGAGACTAGGCGTGGCCGGCATCGCCGCCCAGCTGGGTCACATCCACGCCGAGCAGTCGGGTGGCGAGCTTCCAGCGGTCTGATGGCGGCGCCTTGAACAGGATGCGCTGATCCACCGGCGTATTGAGCCAGCTGTTCTGCATGATCTCGCTTTCAAGCTGTCCTTCGCTCCAGCTCGCGTAGCCGAGGGCGACAAAGTAGTGCGACGGCCCCTTGCCTTCACCGATGGCCTTGAGCACGTCCTTCGAGGTGGTGATGAACAGTCCACCACCGATGTTCATGGTCGAATCCCACTCATCCGGCCCGTCGTGGATGACGAAGCCGCGCTCCGGGGATACCGGGCCACCCCAGAACACCATCGGATCACCGTTGAGATCGGCATCCGGCAACTGCATCTGGCCCAGCATGTCGCGCACTTTCAGCGTCATCGGGCGATTGATGATCAACCCCAGCGCGCCGCGCTCGTTGTGTTCGCACAGCAGGGTAACGGAGTGGTTGAAATTCTCGTCATCCAGCGCGGGCATCGCGACGAGAAACTGGTTACTGAGGTAGTGGTCTTCTGACATGGCACCAGTATACGGGCCGCTGCTCTCAGGGCGTCACCGGCAGCCTCGGTAGCCATTCACCCTCGGCCAGGGCATAGGCCAGCACGCTGAGCACGGCGGCGTTCTCGGCAAGGTACCGCGGGTTGACCTTGTCCAGGGTGTCGGCCGCGGTGTGGTGGATGGCGAAGTAGTCACGTCCATCGGTGAGCGGGGCCAGGCCTGGCACGCCGGCTTTTGCCAGCGGGCCGATGTCTGCACCGACACTGTTGAGCCGGTATTCGACGATGCCGGCGCCCTGACTCGCCAGCGCTTCGCCAACAGGTTTGAGCAGCAGTAGCCCGGCGGGCGGAACGTTGGCGGCGATGCCTGTGGGGTGGCCGCTGCCAAAGTCCATCTCGATGGCGGCAACGTGATGGTCCAGTTCGGTGGCATGCGTTTCGGCATAGGTCTTGCCCCCCATGAGGCCGTTCTCTTCGTTCATCCAGGCGATGACGCGAATGGTGCGGCGGGGCTGGAGATTCAGCGCCTTCAGAGTGGCAGCCACCTGCATGGCGGCGGCGACGCCGGTGGCATCGTCCTGCGCGCCGGTGCCAAGGTCCCAGCTGTCGAGATGACCCGAAACCACCATGATTTCCTCCGGCTTTTCGCGGCCCTTGAGGTCGGCCACGACATTGAAGCTGTCTGCATCCGGCAGTGTCTGCGGGGTGAGAGTCAGGTGCAGCGTCACCGGACCTTTGGCGGCGAGCCGGGCGATCAGCAGCGCATCTTCAGCGGTGACGGCGGCGGCGGGAATTTTCGGCACGCCTTCGGCATAGCGCACCGAGCCGGTATGAGGCTGCTGGTTGCCGATGGGGCCGGCGGAACGGTTCAGCGCGGCTACGGCACCCAGTGCGGCGGCCTTGCTGGCGCCATTCACCCGGTATTCCGCGACTGCACCGTAGGCATCACCGGCGCGGCCGGCGGCTGCCATCTGTTCGTCGAAAGCCGCCGTGAACAACACGATCTTGCCAGCCACCTTCTCGCGGCCCAGCGCGGCAAGTTCAGCGTAATCGCGTACCGGCAGCACCTGGGCGGTCAGTCCTTTCTTCGACGTGGCGACACTGCCGCCGAGTGCCGTGATCGAGATCTTCTGGCTTAGGCCATCGACCCGACCTGCCCAGTCGGTCAGCGTCGCGGTTTCTTGGCCGCGGACCCAGTGCGGCACTTTCACGGGTTCGAGCTTCACCTCCAGTCCCAAGGCCCGCAGCGACTCGGCTACCTGCTGCACCGCGGCGGCGGCACCGGCCGAGCCGCTGAGCCGGGGGCCGATGCCATCGCTCAGCGCCGCCGTGGCGCGGTAGGCGTAGTCGGAAGCCAGTGCGGCCTCGCGGATGCGCGACAGGGTGGGCGCCAGCGCGTTGTGGCTTGCGGCCGGGGGCAGCGCATCGTGGGCTGCTGCAGCACCTGCGAGCAGGGAGAAAGCAAGCAGCACGCGGCGGACTGGTTTCATGGGAGCAGGTGGTTCTCGATGGCTTCGATCAGCTGCCCCGCAATGTCGGTGCCAAAAGCTGCATCGATCTCGCGCACGCAGGTGGGCGAGGTGATGTTGATTTCGGTCAGGTGCTCGCCGATCACATCGAGGCCGACGAACCACAGGCCCTTGGCGAGCAGCTTCGGCCCGAGCGATTCCGCGATTTGGCGCTGCGCGGTAGTGAGCGGCCTGGCCTCGCCACGACCACCGGCAGCCAGATTGCCGCGTGTTTCGCCGGCCTGCGGGATGCGCGCGAGGCCGAAGTCCACGGGCTTGCCTGCGACGATCAGCACCCGGGTATCGCCCTCGCTGATCGCTGGCAGATACCGCTGCGCCGTGATCATGGTGCGGCCGTAGTCGCTCAGTTGCTCGATGACGCTGCCCAGGTTCAGGCCATCAGGCTTCACGCGGAAGATGCCGCGCCCGCCCATGCCGTCGATGGGCTTGTAGATCACATCGCCATGCTCGGCGTGAAAGGCGCGCAGTGCGGCCATGTCGGCTGCGAACAGCGTCGGTGGGGTGAAATCCGGGAACCAGGCCGTTGCGAGCTTCTCGTTGAAATCGCGCAGCGCCGAGGGCTTGTTGGCGACGACAGCACCTTGCTGTTCGGCCAGTTCCAGCACCCAGGTGGCAGCGATGTAGGCCGCGTTCACGGGCGGGTCGCTGCGCATCAGGATGGCGTCCAGCGCGCCCAGCGGCTGTGCTTCGGCTGCGCCCAGCCAGTCGAACCAGTGCTTCTTGTCATCCGCGACCTGCACCTGCCGGCCACGACCGAACGCGATGCCGTCCTGCACCCAGAGGTCGGCGGTACCGAACACCACGAGCCTCCAGCCGCGGGCCTGCGCCGCCAGCATGAGAGCGAAGGTCGTGTCCTTGTAAGGCTTGAAGTCTTCGATGGGGTCGCAGACGAAGCCGATCACCCGGCTCATTGCGCGTCACTCGCGGTAACCGCCGCCGTCTCCCGCGCCGCTGCCAGCAGGGCAAGTCGGGCAACCACGCCATAGGCGTAGAACTTGTTGGGCTCGGCATCGGGTGCGGCGGCCGGCTCCGGGCAGTTGCAGGCGTTGTTGAAGGCCAGTTGCCGGAACTGCGCGCCCGGCGCGTTGAGGTTTTCGGTGTTGGAGCGTGCAGCGTGCACGCGGTAGAAGCCGCCGACGACATAGTGATCGATCATGTAGACCACGGGTTCGGCGGTCATGTCGGGCGAGTCCGCCGCGGCATCGCGCCAGTGCTCGAAGGTGTAGACCCCTTCCTGAATGATGACGCCGGTGTTCTCCTTGCCCTCCTTCATCGACGACATTTTCTTGCGGGTGTCGCGGTTCATGTGGCGCACCTCGTCGACACTCTTCACCGACATGATGCCCATGCCATAGGTGCCCGCGTCGGCCTTGATGATGACGAAGGGCTCGTCGGTCACCCCGTATTCGGCGTACTTGGCCTTGATGTCCTCCAGCAGCAGTTCGACATTGCTGGCCAGGCATTCCTCGCCCTCGCGCTTGGCAAAGTTGATCTCGCCGCAGTTGCGGAACAGCGGGTTGAGCAGCCAGGGGTCGATGCCGAAGCGATCGGCAAAATCTTCTGCCACCTCCTTATAGAGCGCGAAGTGCTGGGTCTTGAGGCGATCGCTCCAGCCCAGCTTGGGGTGGGGTACCACGGGTTGCTTCAGACCTTCCAGAATGTCCGGCCGGCCGCCGGAGAGGTCGTTGTGCAGCAGCACAAGGCAGGGTTTGAAACCCTCCACGAACACGCGGTCGCCATCGCGCTTCAGCGGTTCGAGCAACAGCTTCTTGCCGGATGGCAGCTCGAAGGCCTGCGGCTCGGCCAAGCCCGGGATGATCGAGCCGAGGCGCACCACATAGCCGGCCTTGGTGATGAGGTCGCGCAGGGTGGCGACGGCTTCGAGGTAATAGAGATTCCGGGTGTGGTTTTCTGGCACGAGCACGATGTTGCAGGCGCTGGGCATCAGCCGTTCCAGTGCCGATTGCAGGGCGTGCACGGCCAGCGGCTCGAACACCGGGTTGAGGTTGTTGAAGCCCGCCGGGAACAGGTTGGTATCGACGGGGGCCAGCTTGTAGCCGGCGTTGCGCAAGTCCACTGAACAATAGAACGGCGCGGTGGTGCGGTGGAACTCCTTACGGAACCAGGCTTCGATGTCGGCACTGCGGTCGAGCAGAGTCTGCTCGAATCGCAGTAGTGGCCCGGTATGTGCTGTAGTGAGATTGGGAACGGTCGGCAGCTGGCTGTCGAACATGGGCTTTCCTTTTTATCGGTTTCGGCAAGGCTGGAGGTAGCCTGAAACGGCGGCACCTTACCGCCAAATGATGGCTGCCGCCTGCGTTTGCAAGAGCGACGGTCCGAGCCACGCAGCATCCGTCGTGTCGCTGAGCTGCGGTGAATGTATGGAGGCCGATGAACCTTGTGTGCTACAACACGCCGAGAGCATCGCAACCGCTGCAAGGGCCTGAAAACCCGCATGGCAACCGACCAACAGGGAGACGGTTCTTGTCCACTGAAGCCACCCATCCAAGCGCGCTGAAAGCCACCAAAGTGATGGTCATCGATGACTCCCAGACCATCCGGCGCACGGCCGAAACCCTGCTGATGAAGGAGGGCTACACGGTCATCACTGCCGCAGACGGCTTCGAGGCGCTGGCGAAGATCGCTGACCAGAACCCTGACCTGATTTTCATCGACATCATGATGCCCCGGCTGGACGGCTATCAGGCCTGCGCGCTCATCAAGGGCAATGCGCACTACGCCAAGACGCCGGTGATCATGCTCTCCTCAAAGGATGGTCTTTTCGACCGCGCCCGCGGTCGCATCGTCGGCTCCGACGAATACCTCACCAAGCCCTTCACGAAGGACGAACTGATCGGCGCGGTTCGGGCGCATCTCAAAACCGCCTGAGGCCGCATGACTGACGCACTGCGCGCCCTTGCCGGCGACCCTTTCGAGTTGCTTGCCGCGCTGGAGCGGCGGGTGCATGCCACCCGCCCCGATGTGGTGCGGCGGCGCAACGATGTGTGGCTCGGGCTGGGGTTCAGGGTGCGCGAGCACTGGTGTGTGGCACCGCGCGAGGACGTGCGCGAAATCATCCCCATGCCGGCCTTGAGCCGCGCGCCGGGTGCCAAGCCCTGGCTGGTGGGGGTGGCCAACGTGCGGGGCGGCATCCTGGCGGTGGCGGATCTCGCCCAGTTTCTGGGCCTGCCACGCAAGGTGGCGCAGTCCACCACCCGGGTGCTGATCTTCAACTCCGGCAAGCTGCCGGTCGGCATCATCGTCGACGAGGTCGCTGGCTACCGTCAGTTCACGGTGGCCGACCAGAAGCACCAGCGCGTGGCCGATGCGGGGCCCCTGGCGCCGTACCTGCTCGGGGCTTTCGAGCGCGAGCAGCAGCCCTGGTTTGCTTTTAGCTTGCACAAGCTCACCGAACATCTGGAGTTCGCCCATGCAGGTTACTGAGGCCGCTGCGGCAACGCGTCCCCAGCCGCTGGTGCTGGCGAATAGCCTGCAGTGGCTGGCGCCGGAAATCGACGCCTCGCTGCACCGGGTGCGGGTGTTGCTGGACCAGCAGCAGGAGGCCGACGAAGGCGAACTCGAACTCGCCCCCGTGCTGAGCGAACTGCGACTGGTGCGGGGCGCGCTCACCATGGCCGGCTGCCACGGCGGGGCCATCCTGGCCGACGAGCTGTGTGCAGCGATTTCAGCGGTGGCGAGCGGCAAGCTGGCCGAGGCGGCGCCGACGCTCGCGGCCGTCAGCGGCGCCACCCTGCAGCTGTCCGACTACCTGGACGCCCTGCGCCAGGGTGCTGCCGACCGCGCGGCGGTGCTGCATCCGGCCATCAGCGAACTGCGTCTCGCCAGTGGGCGCGTCGCGGCGACCGAGGCTGATCTCTTCGTGCAGCAGATGCTGCTGATCGATCCCCCGTTGCCGCCGGCCCAGCCCTCCGAACGGATTGCGGCGGCGAGCGTGGTGGCGAGCAAGCTGCTGCCGGCATTCCAGGCCCTGCTGCTGCGCTGGCTGAAGGGCGAGGATGTCGCCAACAGCCTGTTGCGACTGCGCAAGATCGGCGATCACATCGCCGCCAATGCCGTCCGCCCTGAGATCGTCCTGCTGTGGAGCGCTTTTGCAGCGGCCATCGACTCGCTGGTGAATGTGCCGGATACCGAGTCGCTGGAGCTCAAGCGCTGGATTGGCCGGCTCGGCCAGCAGATGAAGCTGCTCGCCCAGCAAGGTGAGGATGCCGCCGCCATCCAGAATCAGGAGATCGTCTGGCGCATGCTGGCGCACGCAGCGCCGATCTATGCCGACGGCAGCCGCTGGCAACTGCTGCGCCAGACCCTGCCGCTGGATGCGACGCTGCCGCTGGAGGCCGCGCTGTTCAATGCCCGCCGGCATCTGCGCGGCCCCAATACCCGGCTGCTGGAAAAAGTGGCCGAAGAAGTCGGCATCGATCTGGCGCTGGTCAAGGATGGCCTTGACCTGGCGCTGCGCTCCGGCGGACTGACGCCCGATGCCCAGGGCAATCTCAGCGAGCGCCTGAACCGCATCGCAAACACGCTCGTGCTGCTGGGCCTGCCGCAACTGGAACGCGTGCTGCGCAACCAGTCCGGCGAACTCGCCACACTGGGCGCTGGCAGCGAGGACAACCAGGGCCAGTGGATGCGAGTCGCCACCGCACTGCTGCGGGTCGAGCACAGCCTCGAAACGGCTCTGTTCCGTCCGCTCCGCCAGGTGCGCAGCGATGCCTCTGGCCTGGCGCAGAACGAGGCCTTGCCGGCCGAGCTGATCGAATCGGTACCGCATTCGCAGGATTTCCGCGAGAGCGTGGCGGCGCTGCTGCGCGAGATGCTGGTTGACCTCGCCAAGCTCAAGGCCCAGCTCGATGCTTTTCTCAAGGGCGGCACCCTGCGCGATAGCGATGAGCCCCTGCAGTTGCTGGCCGAGGTGTCCTCAGGCCTGAAGATTCTCGACCGGCTACCCGCCGCCGCGCTGGTCGGCCGCCTGCGCGACTGGTTGCTGGAAGCGACGCCGGCCGAGTTGCGGAGCAGCCCGCTGGTGGCCGCCGGTTTTGCCGAGGCCGTGGCCGCACTGGAGCTGTACCTCGAGGCCCTGCGCGACGTGCTGCCGCAGCCCGAACGCCTGCTGGAAATTCTGTCTGCATCGCTGCAAAGCCTGGTGGCTGAAGAGCAGGCTCGCCGCTCGGCGGAGGCCGTCATCGGCGAAGACACCGCATTGGCGCTGGAGGCACCTGCAGCGCCGCTGGCCGAGTTGGCGTCAGACGACGCGGCGACCATCGAAGTGTCGGCAGCCTCCGAGGTACTCGCGCCGGAAGGCGAGGTGTCCTGGACCGCCGACGAGTCTTTGCTGCCCTCCCTGGCGGTGCCAACACCCAGCCCTGCACCGGCAGCGGGTGATGACGACCCGGAGATCCGCGAGATCTTCCTTGAAGAAGCGCAGGAGGTCTTTGAGGGCCTCAAGCGACAGTTGCCGATCTTTCAACGGGATGCCGCCGAGCCTGCGGTGCTGGGTGATATCCGCCGCGCCTTCCACACTCTCAAGGGTAGTGGCCGCATGGTGGGCGCCAAGCGCATCGGCGAGCTGGGCTGGGCGATCGAGCATCTGCTCAACCGTTGCATCGAGGGCGCCTTGCCGGTCAACCGGGCAGTGGTGGCTCTGGTGGACGAGGCGGTCAAGCAGTTGCCACAGCTATTGCAGCAGTTCCGCGACGCCAGCCTGGACGAGGCCGATGCCGCGCAGGCACTGATCGCGCGCGCGCACTTTCTGGCCAGCGGCCGGGCACCGGAGATGGTCGAGCAGGAGGTGCTGCAGATCTTCCGCGCCGATGCGCTGGATCGTCTGGCAGACGTCGAGCGCTGGCTGCATGACGGCAGCCAGACGGACATCGACCCGGACGCAGTCCGCGCGCTGCACACGCTCAAGGGGTCGGCGGCAGTCGTCAATGCCGAGTCCCTGAGCCAGCTCGCCGGGGCGCTGGAGGCGGTTTTGAAGACGCTGATTGCCGCCGAAGCTGCTGCCCCGCCCGAAGTGCGGGCGGTGCTGGTTGAAGTGATGCCGGTGCTGCGCCACTGGACCCAACAGGCAGGTCAGTCCACACCGCTGGATACTGCCGACTGGCTGGCGCGCGTGGAGGCGCTGAAGCCCTTCCTGCCGGCGGCCGGCGACACCACGAGCTTTGCGCGCCGTGATGCGGTGGTGAATCTCGCATTCGACCGTCTGCAAAAAGTCGAGCAGCGCCTGGTGGCCTGGACCGCCAACCCCGCAGATGCCGGCCTTGGCCAGGCGATGGCCGAGGCCGCCGCAGCGCTCGCCGCCGCCGCCCAGGATTGCCCGCCGCTGGAGCGCGGTGCGGCGGCCATGACGGCGCGCCTGCAAGCGCCGGATCTCGCGGTACCGGATACGCTGGTGCCGGACGCGATGTTCTTCATTGCGCTCACCAACGCCCTCGAACATTTCTACCAATTCCTCGATGCCTATCGGGAGGGCGGCACGCGTGATAGCGGCCGCGAGTTGTCGCAGTTGCTGCGCCAGTTGCCGCTTCGTGCCCCGCAAGATGATGAAGTGGCAGCCTCTGCCGATGCCTTGACCGTGCTGAACACGGATGTGCCATCGGATGACGGTGCACAGGTCATCGAGGAGGCGCCGACCGATATCGCGAGCTTTGCGGTGGTGGAGCCGGCAGGGGATTGGACCCCGGAACCCACCGAAGCCGAGCTGCAGCTGATTGACGAACTGCCGGCGCTGCCAGTACCCCGCCGCGGGATGGTGCTCCCCACGATTGCCGCAGCACCCGAAGTGACCGATCGCGAGCTCGCCAGTCTGTTCGTGGAGGAAGCGCGCGAACTCATCGCGGTGCTCAAATCCGATGCGCCGCGCTGGCTGCTGCCGGACGACGCGCCGGGCTCGGTGCTGCATGCGCTGCACACGCTCACCGGCAGCGCCCGCATGGCGGGTCATCCGGCACTCGGTGATCTCGCCCACCGTTTCGAGCGACAGCTCTCGGCGCTGGACGCGACGACCGATGGCGCGGTCGATTTCCGCGAGACCCTGCTGGGTAGCCTCGCCGTGTTCGAGCGGGCGATTGATGATTTCGCCGCACAGATCGAGGCCGAAAGGCTGGCTTTGGAGCCATCGTCCGCTTCGAGCGAGGCGGCCACTGAAGACACCGAGGCGGCAGATTCCGCTTTCATCGCCACACCAGATCATGCGGTGTCCGGGCAGGCGGTGACCGAGGCCGGGACTGCGGCTGCACCCGAGGTGCTGTTGCAGCCCCTGCCGAGCTTGCTGGAAGGTCTGCAGCAGCGCTGGTCGGATGTCGCCGAAGGCAGCAGCCTGGGCGAGCCGATTGCGCGCGAGCGGGTGAGCACAGCGGGTATCGAGCACCTGTTACCCGAGAACACGGGCGAAGCCCTTGACCCCGAGCTGGTGACCATTTTCGTTGCCGAAGCCAGCGAAATGCTGGAAACCATCGACACGGCACTGGTCGATTGGCAGCGCGATGCTGGCGACGCCGCCGCCATCGGCGAGCTGCAGCGCGCCCTGCACACGCTGAAGGGCGGCGCGCGCATGACTGGCTTCATGCAGATGGGCGCCGTCAGCCACGACATGGAAACCCGGTTATCGGAGATGCTGCTGCGCGGCACGGCACCGCTCGCCGAGGATCATCTGGCGCTCAAGGCCGACCTGACCACGCTGGAGCACATGCACGACGCGCTGGCGCGGGGCAACTATGCCGAGGCCTTGCGCGTAACCGAGCCGCCGCGGCCGGTCGCCGTGGTGGACGAGATCAGCGACGTGCCGGTTGCTGCCCCACCGCCGCCCGCGGTGGTGGAAGCCCCTGCCGATCCGATGGCCGGCTGGGAGCCAAATCTGTTCTGGCGTCCGGAGGAAGACGGCAGTCTCGGGGCCGCCCGTCGCGAACTCGCGCGTGTGCCGGTGGAGATCCTGGACTCGATGCTCAACGAGGCGGGCGAGATTTCGATCTATCGCTCGCGTCTGGAACAAAAAAATGCCTCGCTGGTGGCCCAGTTGGCGGATATGCGGCAGACCATCGTGCGCCTGCGCGACCAGCTGCGCCTGATGGACATCGAGACCGATGCCCAGATTGCCGCCCGTGGCCTCAATGCCCGCGGTGTGGGCGAGGTGGCGGATCGCTACGAGCAGGATTTCGACCCGCTGGAAATGGATCGCTACTCGCGCATGCAGGAGCTCTCCCGCGCGCTCTCCGAGGCCGTCGGTGATCTTGGTTCGCTGCATCTCTCGATGGATCAGGGGGTGAACGAGGCGCAGACCCTGTTGTTGCAGCAGGGCCGCATCAACACCGGCGTGCAGCAGGGCCTGATGAGTACGCTGATGGTGCCGTTCTCGCGCCAGGTGGGCCGCCTGCAACGCGTAGTGCGGCAGACCGCGCAGGAAGAAGGCAAGTTCGCCTACGTGCAGTTCGAGGGTGTGGAGTCCGAACTCGACCGCAACGTGCTGGAACGCATGACGGCTCCGCTGGAGCATCTGCTGCGCAACGCCGTGGTGCATGGCATCGAGACGCCGGACGGGCGCGGCAAGGCCGGCAAGCCGGAGACCGGGCAGGTCACGGTGAGCCTCAAGCGCGAAGGCACCCAGCTGGTGATGGAAATCGCCGACGACGGTCGCGGCCTCAACTTCGCCGCCATCCGCAGCAAGGCCATCGAACGCGGGCTGCTGCCGGCTGGTGCCGATCTCGGCGACGACGAGGTGGCGCGCTTCATCTTCGAGGCCGGCTTCTCCACGGCCGAAACCCTCACCCAGAGCGCTGGCCGCGGCGTGGGCATGGATGTGGTCGCCTCCGAGGTCAAGCAGCTCGGCGGCTCGCTGGAACTGCGCTCGGTCGATGGTGTCGGCACGCGCTTCACCGTGCGTCTGCCGCTTTCGCTGGCGCTCTCGCAGGCCCTGATGGTGAAGGTAGGCGAGGAGGTCTACGCCCTGCCGCTGGTCTCCATCGAGGGCATCGGCCGCGTGCCACGCGCCTCGGCCGCCATCGCAGCGGGCGGTGGCGATGCGTTGTTCGCCTACGGCGGCCACGACTACCGCGTGCGCTACCTCGCCGAACTCATTGACCTGCCGCACCACGTGCCGGAAGACAGCCGCACGCTGCCGGTGGTGCTGGTGCGTCTGGGCGAGGGCATCGCGGGTGGCGAGCGCCGCGCGGCCCTGGTGGTCGATCAGCTGCTCGGCAACCGCGAGGTGGTGTCCAAAGCGGTCGGTCCGCAGCTCTCGTCCATTTCCGGCGTGGCCGGTGCCACCATCCTGCCCAGCGGCGAAGTGGTGCTGATCCTCGATCCCGCCGCGCTGGTCATCGACCGCGCCCGCCGCAAGCTCATTGCCGAGGCTGCCGCCAGCCGCGCGGTGCTGGAGCGGCAGCAGACCCAGTCCGGTCGCCTGATCATGGTGGTGGACGATTCCGTCACCATGCGCCGCGTTGCCGAACGTTTATTGCAGCGCAGTGGCTATCGTGTGATCACGGCCAAGGACGGACTCGAAGCCATCGCCCAGCTGCAGACCGAGTCGCCGGCGGCGATCCTGCTCGACATCGAAATGCCGCGGGCGGATGGTTTCGAGGTCGCCGGCTTCGTGCGCAACAACGAACGCATCTCGGAGACGCCCATCATCATGATCACCTCGCGTTCGGGCGATAAGCACCGCACCCGCGCTGCCACGCTGGGCGTGAACCGCTACCTCATCAAGCCCTATCAGGAAGAACAGCTGCTGCACGAAATCCGGGCCCTGTTGCAGGCCAAAGAAGCGGAGGCCGCATGAGCACTGTCGTGCCAGGCGCTGCAAGACAGATCTATTGCGTGCTGATCGCGCTGGAAGGCGACACCCTGCTGCTGCCCAACGCCGCCATCGCCGAAACCGTAGGCCAGGACGCGCTGACCGCCAGCGATGCAGAGCCGCGCTGGGTGGAAGGCACGCTGGAATGGAACCGCCGCACATTGACGACCATCCGCTTCGAGACCCTCAACGGCGCGGCCCACGTCCCCCTGCAACGGCGCGCCCGGCTGGTGGTGCTGCAAGCCCTCGATGCTGAAACCACCGCAGCCCCGCTGGCCCTCGTGGCGCAGGGTTATCCGCATCTGATCACCGTCACCCGAGAGGCCATCGCGCCGCTGCCGCTGCGCCCTGGCGATGACCCTGCCGTGGTGCTGGCCCGCGTGCGGGTGGGCAACAGCGAGGCGCTGATTCCCGATCTGGATGCGCTGCGGCTGCGGGTGAGCGGTCTGTAGCAGTCATCGCAGGCAGGCGATCGTCGAGAGAGCCATGAACAGGGCCTGTGGACCGCGAGCCACAGTCTGGTGGATGGACCAGCAACCTTTCTTAGACATCTCGGCGACCGTGATTGGTCGCGGCGGGGAAGGTGCTCATGAACCACATTCCCCAGGATGTGCTGGAGTACGGACCGGGCTCGGCAACGCGGCTTTCTGATTTCGGACGTAGCGACTGAGACTGCAGTGCCGCGCAAAGTGCTTTGCGGATGGGTTCGGGTCGCGAAGATGGCAGCGCGTTCCGCCAGTGTTGGTGCCGCGACGGCGATCCGCGATCTGATCGAGTTCCGGCGCTTGCACTGTAGAGCCCGGACGCGCCTCGCTGATCCATCCAACGGGCTTCAACCGTCCGAAAGTGCCTGGTGTATGGCCTCGCGCAGTGCCGGCACGATCTCCTGCTCGAACCACGGTCTGCGCTTCAGCCACAAGGTGTTGCGCGGGCTGGGATGCGGCAGGGGGAAGAACCCGTTTGGCAGATACTCGCGCCAGCGCCGCACGGTCTGTTCCAGCGTTTCATGGCGCGCATCGAGGTAGTGCAGATGGGCGTAGCGACCGATCAGCAGCGTGAGCTTGAGGTTGGGTAGCTCCGGCCGCACGCGGGCGTGCCAGAGCGGGGCGCATTCCGTGCGTGGTGGCAGATCGCCGCCCTTGCCCTTGCCGGGATAGCAGAACCCCATCGCCATCACGCCGTAGTGCCGCTGGTCGTAGAAGGCTTCGCGATCCAGCGCCATCCATTGCCGCAGGCGTACGCCGCTGGGGTCGTCCCAGGGGATGCCGCTGGCATGCACGCGGGTGCCGGGGGCCTGGCCAGTGAGCAAGACCTTCAGGCGCGGATCGACCCGGATCACCGGCCTCGGCCCCAGCGGCAGGTGTTCGGCGCAGCGGGTGCAGGCGCGGATTTCGCTCAGCAACCGGTGCAGCGGGATGGCAGGTGTGGACATGCGGTGGCGTCTGTCTCGAAGAGCTCCAGGGGTGAGGCCGAACGGCCTACAAGCCGTTATGCTGCGGTGAGTACATACCATTCGTCTGCCAAACATGACCGCTCTCGACACCCTCATCCACGGCCTCTATGGAATGGCTGCGGAAGCCGACTGGCGCGATGCCCGCGCCGCCGCGCTGGAACTGCTGCGGGTGCATTTCCACGCCCAGTCCGCGGCCTGGATCACCACCAGCGAAGGCGGTGCCGGCCCCTTTACCGAATCGGTGAACAGCGGTTTTACCAAGGCGCAGCTGACGAGCCTCAAGTTCACCACCGCCCAGCCGGTGCTGGTGTTCGAGGCCGCCAGCGGCACGGTGCGGGCCATCCGCTACAACCACGCCAGCCGCCATCTGGTGAGCGTGCTGGCGCTGCGCTGGGGCGAGTCGGTGGCGATGCCGGAGAGCACGGTGCTGAGCAGCGCGGTGGCGCACCTGGGCGAGGCCTCGGCGCTGGCGCAGAAGCTCTTCGTGCAGCGTGACGAGTGGCTGCTGTCGATGGGCCGCTCCAACCGCGGTGCGGCGGCACTGGTGGATACGCGCGGCACCGTCCACGGCGGCACCGAGCGTTTCCGCAAGGTGCTGGAGGCGCGGCGCTTCCAGCCCAACCAGCTGCCGTTCACGCTGCCGGAGCTCGGCATCGACACCCACGCCTCGCTCGTCCACGAAGGGCTGCATGTGCGCATCGAGCGCATGGATGGCCTGTATCTGGTGCATCTGCGCGAGCCGCTGCCGCTCGACATCCTCTCGCCGCGCGAGCAGCAGATCGCCCGCGCGCTGGGGGCGGGCAAGACCTTCAAGAGCGTGGCCAAGCAGTGCGAGATCTCCATCTCCACCGTCGCCAACCATGCGACGCGCATCTACCGCAAGCTCGGTATCTTCCGTCGCGAAGAGCTGGTGGAGCTGATCCGTGCGCCGGGTGCCAAGCCGCAGAAAGCCCCACCGCCCAAGTCCATCCGGGTAAAAAAAGCCTAGCTCCGGCGGGCCCGCCGCGCAGGGGCTAGTCTTTGAACCAGAAGGTCGCAAAGACCTCTGGAGAGAGACATGAAAACGAGACTGGCCGCCATACTGGCGCTGGCGATCCCTGTGCTGGCGCAAGCCATCCCTGAAGGCCCCGAGCCCAATACCCCGGAGTGGGCGGCGCGCGAGGCAGCCAATTACGCCCGAACGCTGGAGGGGCCGGCCGAGCAGCTGGGCGCAGCCTTTCAGCAGCGCCTGCAAACCCAGGCCGCCGCCAATACCGCCGAGTGGCTGATGCGCGGCATCGCCGACCCCGACTGGCTCTCGCCCCAGACCGGCAACACCGCCGTGCTGCCGCTGTGCGCCACCTGGGCGCTGCAATGTTCGGGCGATCCCTTCCGCTACCCCGGCGTCGATCCGTTTTACGAGAACGAGGCCGAGGTGACGCCGCTGGTGATCTATGACGAGGACTGCGCCCGACTCTCGGGCCGCGTGTGGGCACCCAAGGGCAGCAAGGCCGGCGATGGCCTGCCGGCGGTGGTGATCGAGAACGGCTCCATCCAGGCCCCGGAGCCGCTCTACTGGTGGATGGCGCAGGCGCTGGTGCGCAGCGGCTACGTGGTAATGACCTTCGACCCCCGCGGCCAGGGTCGCAGCGATCAGCAGACACCGGCGGGCGGGCAGGGCAGCAACATCGACTCGTCGGTGTTCTGGAACGGCCTGGTCAACGTCATCGATTTCTTCCGCTCCACGCCGGTCGCGCCCTATCCGCATAACGCGAGCTGCGCCGGCACCTATGCCACGCCGGTGACCGACTTCAATCCCTACTTCGACCGCATCGACCGCGACCGGCTGGGGCTTGCCGGTCATTCTCTCGGCGCGACGGGCGTGAGCGTGGTGCAATCGTATGGCGCTGCCGGCGCCGAGCCCTGGCCCGGCAAGTTTGATCGGACCAATCCGGTGAAAGTGATCGTCGCCTGGGATGGCCTGAGCACCCCGGCTGCGGCCAGCGGCAGCACGCCGGCCATCGTGCCGCAGGTGCCCGCGATGGGGCAGAGCAGCGAGTACGGCATTGGCGGCACGGCCAAGACCGCACCGCCCGATGTCGAGGGCGAGAAGGGGGCCTACGTCGCCTGGCGCGATGCGGGGGTGCCGGTCTACCAGCTCACCATCCAGGGCTCGACGCATTTCGAGTGGAGCCTCATCCCCACCTTCCCCGCCACCAGCTGGTGCCCCGAGGTTGTCGAGGGGCAATGCAGCGGCGGCTGGGGCCGGCCGCTGGCCGAGCATTACTCGATGGCCTGGTTCGACCGCTGGCTGAAGAAGCCGGGTGAGCAGGGGTATGAGACCGCAGACAGCCGCCTGCTGGCCGATGCCGACTGGGTGGAGCGCTACAGCTTCTACTCCAAGGCCGCGCGCGCCTTCCCGTCCCGCAACGGGGCGAAGCAGCTCTGCGAGGACATCCGCGCCGGCTGCCCGGTGGTGCCCGTGCTGGTGGTCGATCCGCCGCCAGTGCTGCCAGACCCTGCCAACACGACCGACCTGAACCGCAGCGGGCGCTTTGGCGGTGGCCTGGGGTTCGGCGTTCTGGGGCTGCTGCTGGTGGCGGCATACCGCCAGCGGCGAGGCTGAAACGCCGGCGGTGGCAGAGTTCATCGTGGCGCAGTTCCTTTCGCGACTGGTGCTGACCTTTCTCGTCACCACCATCGTGTTCGTCGGTGCCAATCTGTTCCTGCATTTCCGCATGGAAGGCAGCTATGTGCTGCTGGCGCTGGTCACGCTGGTGGGCAGCTATTCGATGATCGCGATGGGATTGCTGGTGTCGGCGCGGGTCACGTCAGAAGAACTCGCGGGCGGCCTGCTCAACCTGCTGTCGTGGCCAATGATGGTGCTCTCTGGCGTGTTCTTCTCGCTGGATGGCGCGCCGCAGCTGGTGCAGTGGATTTCGCAGCTGTTTCCGCTCAAGCATCTGCTGCTGGCAGCGAGGGCCATTATGCTGGATGGGGCGGGGCTGGAGAGTGCCGCGGTGATGACGCCGCTGCTGGTGCTCATGGCCTGTTCAGTGGGCTTCACCTTGCTGGGGGCGCTCGGGTTTCGCTGGACACAGGACTGATCGATACCGATCAATAAATTGCTACGGAAGGATCAAGGAATTTCAGCGTCCAGATCGCCATTCCTGCCGTTTTTGGGGCCAGTATGCGCGCTGCAAATCGGCATGCTTTCCCCCAACTCTGCTCCAGGAAACTTCAATGCACGTCATGGACTACGGCCTCAAGGCCATCGACTTCCAGAATCCCCAGCCCGCCACCACCCGGCGCGGTCTCTCCCGCCGCGAGTTCATGGTGACGACCCTCGCCACCGGCTTTGCCGTTGCCAGCGGTGCCGTCGAAGCGGCCGCCATCACGACCGACAGCAAGGGCCTGATTGCCGGTGAAGTGAGCATCCCCGTCGCCGACGGCAAGGTGCCGGCCTACCGCGCACTGCCCGCCAAGGGCAGCAACTTCCCGGTGATTCTGGTCATCCAGGAAATCTTCGGGGTGCATGAGCACATCAAGGATATGTGCCGCCGCTACGCCAAGCAGGGCTACTACGCCATCGCGCCGGAGCTGTTCGCGCGCCAGGGTGATGTGTCCACGATGGCCGACATCGGCAAGATCCTCTCCGACGTGGTGGCCAAGGTGCCGGACGCGCAAGTGTTCTCCGATCTCGATGCCACCGTTGCCTTCGCCAAGGCGAGCGGCAAGGCCAACACGGCCCGGCTCGGCGTGGTGGGCTATTGCTACGGCGGCCGCATCGTCTGGCTCTATGCCGACCACAACCCGGCCGTGAAGGCAGGCGTTGCCTACTACGGACTGCTCGCAGGCATGAAGTCCGAACTCAAGCCCAGGGACGCCATCGACGTCGGTGCCACGCTCAAGACGCCGGTACTGGGCTTGTATGCCAGCAAGGACGCCTATATCCCCAACGACGTGGTGGAGAACATGCGCGGCGCGCTGGCCAAGGGCAGCTCCGGCAGCGAGATCGTGCTGTTTCCCAATGTCGACCACGGTTTCAATGCCGACTACCGCCCCACTTACGACAAGGGCGCGGCCGAGTATGCGCAGGGGCTGGCCAACGACTGGTTCAGGAAGCACGGCGTCTGAGCCGATCCGTGCAGCACGAAAAGCCCGCGTCTTGCACGCGGGCTTTTTTGCTCATGGGAACCACTGGCGATTGCGGATAATCTGTATTCGATGAAAACGCCCCTGCTCCTGCTGTGCTCGCTGTGGCTGGCCACGCTGCCGGCGCAAGCCGATATCTGGCTGTGCGTGGGTGCCAACGACCGGCAGAGCATCCAGGACAAGCCCTGCGGCCCCGGCCTGCGGCAGAAGTCCCATGTGCAGGACCTGCAGCGGCGCGGCGGTGGCCCCGCACCCGTGGCGGCACCCGCCCGCACCACCGGCAAGGCCCCCATCGAAGTCGGCCTGCAACGCAACAAGGCCGTGATCTGCAATCTGCTCAACAGCGAAAAGACCGACACGCTCGCCCAAATCAACGGCAGCGCGGCCCCGCCGCCAGGCGAAAGCCCGCAGGAGAATCTGGCCAAGATCGAAAAGCAGCGCACGCGCGTGGGATGTGATGCGGGCTAGCCAAGCGTGGTTGCTGCTGACCATCGCGCTGCTCAGTGGCTGCTCCACCGTTTCGTATTACTCGCATGTCCTGCGTGGCGGCCTTGCCGTGTTGCAGGCGCGTGAGCCGATTGCCGACATCCTGGCCGACCCCGCCCGCGACGCCACGCTGAAAGCGCGTCTGCAAGGCGTTCAGGCAGCGCGTCGCTTTGCTGCCACCGCGCTCGCCCTGCCGGATAACGGCAGCTACACCGAATACAGCGAGCTGCACCGCCCCTACGTGGTGTGGAATGTGTTCGCGGCCCCCGAGTTGTCGCTACAGCCCGTGACCCACTGTTTTCTGGTGGCGGGTTGCGTGGCCTATCAGGGTTTCTACGACCAGGGTCGGGCCAAAACCGAAGCGCAGCGGCTGGAGGCGCAAGGCAACGAGACCTTCATCGGCGGTGTGAGCGCCTATTCCACGCTGGGCTGGTTCGACGACCCGGTGCTGTCCAGCATGCTGCTCTGGGATGACGAGCGCCTGGCTGCGACCCTGTTCCACGAGCTGGCGCACCAAGTGGCCTATGTGCCGGATGACACCGCCTTCAACGAGTCCTATGGCAAGTTTGTGGAGCTAGAAGGCTTGCGCCAGTGGCGGTTGGCGCGGGGACTGCCCGAGCAGCTGCCACCGGATCTCGCCTTCGAGGCCGTGTTCATCGAGCGGATGCTGGCGACGCGAACCGAACTCGAAGCCCTGTATGCGAGCCCGGCCGATGATGCTGCCAAGCGGGTCGGCAAGGTCGCGGTGTTCGAGCGACTGAAGGCCGATATGCAGCGACTCGTCGAGCAGGCGCAGGCCGGGCCGGGCTACCTGCGCTTCTTTGCCACTCCGATGAACAACGCCAAGCTGCTACCGTTCGGGCTTTATCACCAGTGGCGACCGGCGTTTGGAGTCTTGTTCAGGCAGCAGGGGTCTGATTGGCGGCGCTTCCACGCGGCGGTCAAGGCGTTGGCCCGACTCGATGCGCCGCACCGTCTGCAACAACTGCAAGCCCTGCAAGCCGATGACCCGTCTCCGTAGCCTCGTTCTGGTGTTGCTGCTGCCGCTGCTCTGCGCCTGGGGCGGCCACGGTGGCACGTCGGCGCGCCGTGACGCCGAGACCTTCATTCTCGAAACCCTGCGCAAGCAGGAGGGCGATGGCTGGGATCGGGTGGGGCAATACATGATCTGGAACTACGACTTCGACCGCGCCCGCTGCCTGCTCACCGTCGAGCGCGATGCCGACCTGGGCAATCTGTTTCAGCAGCGCATTCCGCTCGCCACGGCCTCGGCAGTGGGTACCCAGGGCAGCGAGATCGTTTTTGATTGTCGTGATAGCGCACCCTGCATCGAATACAACATCCGCAACCGCCAGCAGACCGACACGCAGCGCGTGGCCCGCACGCGATTGCTGGTGATGGATTCACAAGACCTCACGCCCCTGATGAACGCCTTTGCCGAGCTGCACCAGCTCTGCCGAGACCCCTACGGTCCCGCCCGGCCACGCTGAAAATGCGGTGGTCTCGGGGTAAGGTAGCGCGCCGCTTGCCCGCGCCTGCCGCCGGTCTGCAAACCGAATCACTCACCCACGAGCCATGACCCCGATCACCATCGAACCCGAACGCCTGCCGCTGCGGGTGTTTGCCGAAAAAGCCTATCTCGACTACTCGATGTATGTGGTACTCGACCGCGCGCTACCGCATGTGGAAGACGGCCTGAAGCCCGTGCAGCGCCGCATCATCTACGCCATGAGCGAGTTGGGTCTGCAATCGACCGCCAAGCACAAGAAGAGCGCGCGCACCGTCGGCGACGTGCTCGGCAAATATCACCCGCACGGCGACTCGGCCTGCTACGAGGCCATGGTCACCATGGCGCAGCCCTTCAACTACCGCACGCCGCTGGTGGACGGGCAGGGCAACTGGGGCTCGGCGGACGATCCCAAGTCGTTCGCGGCGATGCGTTACACCGAGTCGCGGCTCACGCCCTATGCGCAGGCACTGCTGCAGGAACTGGAGCAGGGAACCGTCGAGTGGGCGCCCAACTTCGACGGCACGCTCGAAGAGCCCAAGCTCTTGCCAGCCCGCCTGCCCAACATCCTGGTCAACGGCACCACTGGCATTGCCGTGGGCATGGCCACCGACATCCCGCCACACAACATCGGCGAACTGGTCAAGGCCTGCATCCATCTGCTCAAGCATCCGAATGCGCAGATCGAAACACTGATGGACCACGTGCCGGGGCCGGATTTCCCCACCGGCTGCGAGATCATCAGCGAGAGTGCGGAGTTGCTGAAGCTGTACCAGACCGGCAATGGCGTGGTGCGCACCCGCGCCCGCTGGGAGCGCGAGGAGGGCGGCAACAACGGCCTGCAGATCGTCATCACGCATCTGCCGCACCAGGTCAGCGGCAACAAGATCCAGGAGCAGATCGCCGAGCAGATGCGGGCCAAGAAGCTGCCGCTGGTGGAGGACCTGCGTGACGAGAGCGACCACGAGAACCCCACACGGCTGGTCATCATCCCGCGCAGCAACCGCATCGACGTCGAGCAGCTGATGGCGCATCTCTTCGCCACCACCGACCTCGAAAAATCGGTGCGCGTGAACCTCAACATGATCGGGCTCGATGGCCGTCCGCGGGTGAAGAACCTGCGCGAAATCCTCACCGAGTGGCTGGACTTCCGTTTTTCCACCGTCACCCGCCGGCTCAACCACCGGCTGCAGAAGGTGAACGATCGTCTGCACCTGTTGGAGGGTTTGCTGATCGCCTTCCTCAACCTGGACGAGGTCATCCGCATCATCCGCTTCGAGGACGAGCCACGCGCCACCCTGATGCGCACCTTCGCGCTGTCGGACATCCAGACGGACTACATCCTCGACACGCGCTTGCGGCAATTGCAGCGGCTGGAGGAAATGAAGATCCGGGGTGAGCAGGACGAACTCGCCGCCGAGAAAGCCAAGCTCGAAGAACTGCTGGGCTCCGACGAGGCGTTGCGCAAGCTCATCGGCGACGAATTGCGCGAGGACGGCAAGAAGTATGGCGATGCGCGCCGCAGTCCGATCGTCGCCAGAGCGCCGGCAGTCGCGATGAGCGCGGAGGAAATCCTGCCGGCGGAAGCCATCACCGTGGTCTTGAGCAAGGCCGGCTGGATTCGCGCCGGCAAAGGCCACGACCTGGACCCCACCAGCCTCAACTACAAGGCAGGTGACGAGTACTTTGCGCATGCACTGGGCAAGACCAACCAGCTCTTGATCCTGCTCGACGACAAGGGCCGGGCCTACAGCCTGAGCCCGCGCGACTTGCCCTCAGCCCGTTCGCAGGGTGAGCCGGTGACCACGAAGATCGACATCCAGGCCGGTGGCAAGCTCGTGGCCCTGCTGATGGGTAGCCCCGAGGACAAGCTGCTATTGGCGGGCAGCGACGGCTATGGCTTCATCGCCAAGCTCGGTGATCTCGAAGGCCGCAACAAGGCGGGCAAGGCGGTGCTGAATCTCGAAGGCCAGCCGCTGAATCCGCTACGGATCCAGGATGTGGTGAACGAGCGCATCGCCGTCGCGACCGCCGAGGGCCGCTTGCTGGTGTTTCCTGCTGCCGAGCTGCCGGAGCTCGCCAAGGGCAAGGGCAACAAGCTGGTGACGCTGAAGGGCGAGGACCGGATTCTGGCTGCTGCGGTGCTGCCAGCAGGACGCCCGCTGGAGCTGATCTGCGGCAAGCGCAGCCTCACCTTGAAGGCGGCTGATCTCGCCGCCTTCGTCGGCAGCCGCGCCAGCCGGGGCGTCCCGCTGCCAAGAGGCTTCCAACGGGTGGACAGCATGGCGGTGGAGCCTGCCAAGCCCTGAACCAGTTCAGCCTTGACAAGGTCTTGATACGGCCTGCAAGCGCCGCATATTCCTCAAGTCTCCCGTCAACCCACTGATTCACACTGCCAACACCATGAAACGCATCGTCCTCTTTTTGCTGACCAACCTTGCTGTGATGCTTGTGCTGGGCGTGGTTTGCTCCCTGCTCGGCGTCGATCGCTTTCTCACCCAGAACGGCCTCAACCTGACCAGCCTGCTGGCCTTTTCGGCCATCATGGGCTTCGGCGGCAGCATCATCTCGCTGCTGATGAGCAAGTGGATGGCCAAGCGCAGCACTGGCGCCGTGGTCATTACCGAACCCCGCAACTCGGCCGAGATGTGGCTGCTCAAGACCGTGGAACGACAGGCCCGCGCAGCGGGTATCGAGATGCCCGAGGTCGCCATCTACGACGCGCCGGAGCCCAATGCCTTCGCCACCGGTGCCAACAAGAATGCCGCGCTGGTGGCGGTTTCCACCGGCCTGCTGCGCGCCATGTCGCAGGACGAGGTGGAGGCGGTGCTGGGCCATGAGATCGGCCACGTCGCCAATGGCGATATGGTGACGCTCACGCTGATCCAGGGCGTGGTCAACACCTTCGTGATCTTCCTCTCTCGCGTCATCGCCTATGCCGTGGATAGCTTCCTGCGTCGCGGCAGCGAGAACAACGCCGGCCCCGGCTTTGCCTATTACGGCATCTCGATGGTGATGCAGATCGTGCTCGGTATTGGTGCCTCGATGATCGTGGCGGCGTTTTCGCGCTGGCGCGAATACCGCGCCGACCAGGCCGGCGCCCAGTTTGCCGGCAAGCGCAAGATGATTGCGGCGCTGCAAAAGCTGCAATCGTTCCACGAGGCGCCGTCGCAGCTGCCCAAGGAGATGACGGCGTTCGGCATCCGCGAGGGCATCAGCGGCCTGTTCTCATCACACCCGCCGCTGGAGCAGCGCATCGCCGCCTTGCAGGCTTCGCAGTAAGGCAGTGCAGCAGTCAAAAAGGCGACCTCGAAAGGTCGCCTTTTTTGTGGCCGCCAGACCCTAGCGCGGGGCGTGGATGGACTTGGCCTTGGTGATGAACTCGCTGGCCAGCAGCACCACCTCTGGCTCCTGCACGTGGTAGCCCTGGATGTAGTTGACCCCCATCTGCCAGAGCCGTGCCATGACGTTGGCATCTTCCACGTGACTGACGATGGTCTTGATCTTCTTCTGCTTGGCTACTTCCATCAGCTGCGCCATGCGCCGCTGCAGGTCCTTGTCGTTGAACTTCTGCGTGTAGCTGGCGTGGAACTTGAGATAGCTCACCTTGGGCAGGTGCTCGACCAGCTGCACGCTGTTGGCACTGGTGCCGAAGTGGTCGATGGCGATGCCGGCCCCGAGGTCGCTCAGCGCCTGCGTCAGCGCCTTGGCCTTGCGGACATGGTTCTGCAGGATCGATTCCTGAATCTCGAACACGAACTCTTCGTTCTTGAGCGGGTAGGTCTTGAGCAGCTCGGTGATCCAGCGGATGTAGCCTTCGGCATCCTTGAGGCTGTCTTCCGACACCTTGATGAACAGTGAGGGCGCTTCCTTGCCGCCGCCGCGCTTGGCGATGATGGCCAGACAGCGTGCCAGCACCCAGCGGTCGACGTTGCGCATGAGTCCGTATTTTTCGGCCGCCGGCAGGAACTCGCCGGCGTGCAGCTCCTTGCCGTACTCATCCATCATCCGCACCAGCACGTCGAAGTGCTGACGGGAGTCGCCCTCAAGGCTGGCGATGGATTGGTAGGCCAGCTTGAGCCGGTTTTCCTCGATGGCCTTCTTCACGAGTGCGGCCTTGCGGGCCTCCTCGCGGTCGTTCTGGCTGGACTTGGCCGCAGCGCCGATCACCACCGTCTGGTTGCCGCCACGCTCCGAGAGGCGGCGTGCCTCGCGCACCACATCGGTCACCACCTGGTCGGCGCGCTCGTTGCCTGCCAGCGGGTGCACGACAACCGAGAAGGTCAGTTGTGCCTCGTGTTCCTTGGTCGCGAAGATCATGGCCGAGAGCTCCCGGCGCAGCGTCTCGCCGAGCGATTCGATGTCTGCCATGCGGGGACGGGTGACGACGGCACCGATCTCGCTGGGCGAGAAGTTGTAGATCGAATCGGCGGGCCCGAGTTTTTCGCGCAGGGCGACGATCACCTGGTCGATGACGCTCTCGGTCGTGGTGAGACCGATACGCTCTTCCAGCGCCGGAAAGTGATCGACCATGACCAGCATGGCACCGTGCGGGCCCTGCACTTCCCGGTCTGGTGAGGCGATGGCCTTGAGAAAACCGAGACGTCCCGTAAGTGCCGCCCGCACGGCCATCGGGCCTCTGCCGCCAGCAGGCAGGGTGTGCGTACCCAGGGTGGATTCGAGCGTGCCGCTCATTACCGGGTGTTCAACCGGGGCGGTCGCGGCCACGCTGCGCACCAGCATCTCGATGACCTTCTCACCGTCCTCGTTGCCGAGGATGAGCTGGGCGCTGACCGGCACCGACTGCTCGTCCTTGCCGACAAAATCGAACTCGATGGCCTCGCCGTTGTGCTTGCCCTTTAGCACCACCCGCAGGCGCTCCTTCACGCGCACACGCTGGGTTTTTTCCACCCAATCGATCAGTGGCGAGGCAACCATCTCGCGGTCGTCCTCGTGACCCAGCATGCGCACAAATGCGGGGTTGGCCTCTGCGATGATGCCCTCGCGTACGCGCAGGATCGCGTCGGCCGCGCCTTCCAGCAGCTTGCTGTGGCGTTCCTGGAAATCCAGCATCCGCTCACGCAGTAGGCGCAAGGTGCGCAAGTGGTAATGGCCGATGAACTCCCGCAGCACCACCAGTTCCAGATGGCGAAGGTGTTCCGGGTCCTCGCAGCACACCAGGTCTTTTGCGCCGATGGCAAGCGCCGCTGCGCTGACGTCCGGCGTGACGTACTGGCCGATCACGAGCACCGGTACATCCTGACGCACGGCGTTGGCGCGGCCAATGATTTCCGCAGCCGAGCCGACCGGGTGGGTGTTGTCGCAGAGCAGCACATCTGGCGAGGCGCGGAGCAGGATGTCCTCCATCTCGCCGAGATCGTCGGTCCAGCCGCAGCGCAGCGGGTGCCCGGCGTTACGCAGGAAGCTCTCGATCCGCTTGGCGGTTTCCTCCAGCGAACCCACCACCAGCAACACGCCGCCTGCATCGCCGGCCAGCGTCTGGCTGACGGGGCTGGACCACACTTTGGGCTCGATGTGCTGCGGTAGGTTCACCAATGGATCCAGGTTTTGGAGGGCCGCCCCGCCACTTCGCGGACCAGACGAGGGACGAGATATCCCGGCAGATGCCCCGTAAGTTGCTGGAGCAGCGCCTTCCCGTCTGCGTCATCCACTTCGTAATGGGCCGCGCCCTGCACGCGGTCTAGTAAGTGCAGATAGTAGGGGAGTACGCCGCACTCGAATAGGCGTTCGGATAATGCTTTCAGCGCATCCAGCGAGTCGTTGACGCCCCGCAGCAGCACCGACTGGTTTAGCAGCGGGATGCCGGCCTGCTTCAGGCGCGCCATCGCAGCCGCGACCTCGCCATCCAGTTCCTTCGCGTGGTTGGCGTGAATGACCATCACGGTTTGCAGGCGGGTGGCGGTCAGCCATTCGAGCAGCGGACCATCGACCCGCTGCGGCAGCACGATGGGCTGCCGACTGTGGATGCGCAGCCGCTTCAGGTGCGCGATGGCATCCAGCCCCTCCGCCAGCTCGGCCAGCTTGTCATCGGCCAGCGACAGCGGATCGCCGCCGGAGAGGATCACTTCGTCGATGGTGGCATCGGCCTGTAGCTCGTCCAGCAGCGCACGCCAGCGATTGCGCGAGGCGCGCGTCTCTCCATATGGAAAGTGCCGCCGAAAGCAGTAACGGCAGTTGATCGCGCAGGCCCCAGTAGCGATGACCAGGGCACGACCGTGATACTTGTGGATCAGCCCGCCGGGCTTGAGTTTCTTGAGGTCGCCAACGGCATCGTCCACAAAGTCGATGCGCACTTGCTCCTCGTCCGTTGAGGGCCAGATCTGGCGGAACAGTGGATCGTCCGGGTTGCCCTTTTCCATCCGCTCGGCAAAGCCGCGCGGTACCCGCAGTGGAAAATCGCGCAACTGGGCGAGCTTCAGGCTCGGCAGCTCGGGCGGCAATTGCAAAAAGGTCAGCAGATCGGCCGGGCGGGTGAACGCCGAGGTGAGTGCGACTTGCCACTCGGGGATGACTCTTTGGGGTTGCAGCACTGCGTTCATTCCAGGGATTGTGCGCGTCGACGAGGTTCAAGGGCAACGCGAGAGGTTCAATCCAGCGCGTCGAGCCAGCACCGAAAACCGGCTTCAGTCCGCCGCCGTCGAGGGCGTCTTGTGGCGGTACTCGCACAGGTCGGAAATATCGCAGCGGCCACACGCCGGCGTGCGGGCCTTGCAGATGTAGCGGCCGTGCAGGATCAGCCAGTGGTGGGCATCTTTTGCGAACTCGCTTTCGGTGAACTTGACGAGCTTGTTCTCCACCACCTGCACGTTCTTGCCGGGCGCCAGGCCCGTGCGGTTGGCGACGCGGAAGATGTGGGTATCGACCGCAATCGTCGGCTCGCCAAATGCGGTATTCAGCACCACGTTGGCCGTCTTGCGGCCAACGCCCGGCAGGGCTTCGAGTGCATCACGATCGCGCGGCACCGCGCCGCCGTGCAGCTCGATCAACATGCGGCACAGGCCGATCACGTTGCGCGCCTTGGTCTGAAAGAGGCCAATCGTCTTGATGTAGCCCCGCAAGGCGTCTTCACCCAGGGCCAGGATCGCCTCCGGCGTATTGGCCACCGGAAAAAGCTTGGCAGTTGCCTTGTTCACCGAGACGTCGGTCGCCTGCGCCGACAGCACCACGGCGATCAGCAGTTCAAAGGCATTCTCGAAGCGCAGTTCAGTGGTGGGTGAGGGGTTGCCTGCGCGGAGGCGTTCATAGATTTGTCGCCGCTTGAGTGCGTTCATGGAGTCACCCCTTTGGCACGTGCCATGGCGGCGGCCAGGGGATTGACCGCCTTTTTACGGGCGCGCGCGGCTTCGTCCTCGGCTTGCCAGCGTGCCAGTCGCGTGTTGCGGTCGCGGTAGCGGCGCAGCGAGTGCGCCGCTCGCAGAAATGGCGGGGGCAGGGCTGGTGCCTCCACCATCTCGATGCAATCCACCGGGCAGGGCGGCACGCACAGCTCGCAACCCGTGCATTCGGCCGTGATCACGGTGTGCATGAGATTGGGCCCGCCGATGATCGCGTCGACCGGGCAGGCCTGGATGCACTTGGTGCAGCCGATGCAATCGGCTTCGATCACCCTTGCCACCAGTTCGGTTTCGATCTCGACCCCGAAGCTGGGATTCAGTGGCTTCTCGGCTACGCCCAGCACTGCCGCCAGCCGCGCCACGCCGGCCTGGCCGCCGGGTGGGCACTGGTCGATGTCGGCTTTTTGCCCGGCCATGGCCTCGGCGTAGGCGCGGCAGTCCGGGTAGCCACAGCGGGTGCACTGGGTTTGCGGCAGGGCGGCGTCCAGTTGGTCGATGAGGGCGTGCATGGTGTGTGCTGATGGAGACGAGGCGATTTCTCGGCGCTGCGAGACCTCACCTCACTTGATCCGCATCCCCGGTTGTGCGCCGGCATCGGGCGACAGCAGGAACGGCCCGCCGCGCTCGTCGCTGGCCGCCAGCACCATGCCCTCGCTCATGCCGAATTTCATCTTGCGTGGCGCGAGATTGGCGACGCAAACGGTGAGCCGGTTCACCAGCGTTTCTGGCGCATAGGCAGCCTTGATGCCCGCAAACACCTGCCGCTCGCCCATCGGCCCCAGATCGAGCTTGAGGCGCAGCAGCTTATCAGCGCCTTCGACGTGCTCGGCCGAGGCGATACGGGCGATGCGGAGATCGACCTTGGTGAAGTCTTCGATGCCGATGGTGGCGCTTTCCGCGGCCGGCGCTTCGGCCTTTGCCGGTGCAGCAACGGGTGCTGCCACGGCAGCAGGCTTCACGTCTTCTTTCGATGCTTCGATCACGGCGTCGATGCTCTTGGTTTCGATACGGGTGAACAGCGGGGTATAGCTAGCAATCCGGCTGCCTCGCAGGGGGGTGTCAATCGCCTGCCACTGCAAGGGCGGCACGCCGAGAAAGCGCTCTGCTTCTGCGGCAACTTTCGGCAGCACGGGCTTGAGGTAGGCGGTGAGGATGCGGAACAGATTGAGCGCGGTGGTGCAGACCGCCTGCAGCCGCTCACGCTGGTCCGGGTCCTTGGCGAGCGTCCACGGGGCGGTCTCGGCGATGTAGGCATTGGCGGCATCAGCCAATGCCATGATCTGCCGGATGGCCTCGCTGTATTCGCCAGCCTCGTACCGTGCAGCAATGGTCGATGCCTCGGCCGCAGCCTGAGTCACGAGTTCCGGGCGGTCCATCGACGCCGAGAGCTGCCCGTCAAACTGCTTTTCAATAAAGCCGGCGCAGCGGCTGGCGATGTTGACCCACTTGCCGACAATGTCGCTGTTCACGCGGCTGGTGAAGTCGGCGAAGGAAAGATCGAGATCTTCCGGCCCCGAGCCGAGGCGTGCCGCAAAGTAGTAGCGCAGCGCCTCGGGCGGCAGGGTTTCGAGATAGGTTCGCGCCTTGATGAAGGTGCCACGCGACTTGCTCATCTTCGCGCCGTTCACCGTCAGATAGCCATTGACGTGCAGCCCGGTCGGCGTGCGGTGCTGCGAGCCGTGCAGCATGGCGGGCCAGAACAGGCCGTGGAAGTTGACGATGTCCTTGCCGATGAAGTGGTGTAGCTCGGTCTTGAATGCGGCGTCGGCCGTCCAGAACGACTCGAAGTCCATGCCCGTCTTGGCGCACAGCGCCTTGAAGCTCGCGATGTAGCCGATGGGCGCATCCAGCCACACGTAGAAATACTTGCCCGGCGCATCGGGGATGGCGAAACCGAAGTAGGGTGCATCGCGGGAAATATCCCAGGCCTTGAGCCCGCCCTCGAACCACTCCTTGAGCTTGGCCTTGATGGACGAGTGAATCTGCGCCTCGCCCAGCCAGCCTTCGAGAAAGCCCTGGAACTTCGGCAGGTCGAAGAAGTAGTGCTCGCTGTCACGCATCACGGGCGTGGCACCGCTCACCACGCTCTTCGGATTCTTGAGGTCGGTGGGCGAGTAGGCGGCGCCGCAGTGCTCGCAGTTGTCGCCGTATTGGTCGGCCGTGCCGCACTTGGGGCACTCGCCCTTGATGTAACGATCCGGCAGAAACATCTCCTTGACCGGGTCGTAGAGCTGCTGGATGGTTTTGGCGCTGATCGCATCCGCCGCTTTCAGCCGCGCATAGATGCTCTCGGCCAGCACGCGGTTCTCTTCCGAATGCGTCGAATGGTAGTGGTCGAAGGCGACCCCGAAATCGCGGAAGTCCTTCTCATGCTGCTGCTGGATGTCGGCGATGAAGGCCTCCGGCGTGACGCCCGCCTTCTCGGCCGCCAGCATGATGGGGGTGCCGTGGGCATCGTCCGCACAGACGTAGTGGACGTCGTGCCCGCACATGCGCTGAAACCGCACCCAGATGTCGGCCTGCAGATAGCCCACCATGTGGCCGAGATGCAGCGGGCCATTGGCATAGGGCAGGGCGTTGGTGACGAGGATGCGACGGCTCATGTCGAGACAGGGGTCAGAGGCGGGGCGCGCATTATCGCGTGTCCAGCAGCCTGAGCAGACCGCTTTCCACCGGCCAGTCCTTCAGCTTTTGCAGCAGGCCGCGCTGTGCGGCGGTGGTGGCGGTGAACAGGCGCGCTTCGATGAGTTGCTCGTAGCCCTCCAGCGTCAGGCTGGACAGGCCCGTGTCGTAGCGCAGCTTGCTTTGTACGAACTCGGCCCACTCGGCGGCTTCATCCTCGCTCAGCCGCTCTGGCCAGTGGCGGGCGCGGTAGCGGAACAGCAGGGTGTTCATGCGCGCATCGCGAAACTGGCCCTGGTAGTTCCACAGCGCATCGGCGCTGGCGTCGCGTACCTTGGCAAGCAGGGGTTTGTCGGCATCGGGCAAAAAGCCGCCGTAGAGCGAGAGTTCGGCGTCCTGCTCCTCGAAAGCCGGCCCCGTGAATACCAGGCGCACCTTTTCGGCCAGTGCCTCGCGCACGGAGATCAGCAACTCGCGATGGCGCTGACAGCGGGCGAGGTCGATGCCCCAGCGCTCGGCGGTGGCGGCGTCCAACGTGGCCAGTGGTGCCAGCATGGGCGACTTGTTGGCGTGCACGCCTTTGAGCGGGATGCGCGTCAGGCCGTCCGGCAGGTCCTCATCGCTGGCAAACACCCGCTCGCGAAGCTCGTCGGCGTCGAGTTCCAGCAACTCGGCCGGGTCGTGACTCAAATCGAAGGTGATGACGGCGTTGCTGTTGCTCGGGTGCTGCGCCAGCGGCGCGATCACGGCCAGGCAGCCCCGTGTGGCGGGGATTTTCGAGGAGACATGCACCACCGGCGTCAGCTCGGTCACATTCAGCAGGCTGCGAACAAAGTGCTTGTCGCGCAGTTTCAGTGCGTGTTCCCAGAGCCTGGGCTGCGCGGCCTTGAGCTTTCGGGCCAGGCCGATCGTGGCATCGACATCGCTCAGTGCCTCGTGGGCCTGTTCGTGGGCGAGACCATTGGCGGCGGTGAGGTGTTCCAGCTTGAAGCTGGTCGCCCCGTCCTCCCGCCGCGGCCATTGCAGGCCGGCAGGACGCAGGGCGTGCCAGAGGCGCATCACGTCGATGAGATCCCAGCGTGAGTTGCCGCCAAACCATTCGCGCAGATAGGGCTCGTAGAAGTTCCGGTAAAAGAGATTTCGAGTCACTTCGTCGTCGAAACGCAGGGTATTGAAACCCACGGCGCAGGTGCCGGTGACCATCATTTCCTGGTGAATGGCCTCGGCAAAGGCGTATTCGGGCAGGCCCTGGTCACGGGCGCGCTGGGGGCTGATGCCCGTGAGCAGCACGGCGTCCGGGTGGGGCAGTACGTCGATCACCGGCTGGCAGAACAGGCTGATCGGCTCCCCGATGGGTTCGAGCGCCGCATTGGTGCGGCGCGCGGCAAATTGCGAGGGTCGGTCGCGCGCGGGATCCACCCCAAAGGTCTCGTAGTCGTGCCAGAGGAAACTTGAGGGTTGATTCATAGGTAGTTTTTCATCTGACGGTCGAATCGTATTGCGACATTGGCAGGGGCTTTGCTATCAACTCACCATCGGTCGAGTGCCAGCTGCCGCTGGTCTGCCAACGGGTGTCGCCAACACGGCCCGCAAGGGTCGCATTTTTATCAAGGAGCGTTATGTCGCATCGTCTCTCGAAGTCCGCTGTTTCCGCTGCGTTCGCCGTCGCAGTCGGTCTGGCGGCAGTCCCTGCCCAGTCGGCACCTGCGGCCAAGGCTCAGCTGATCCCCAACCAGTACATCGTCGTGCTGGACAAGGCTGCCCTGCCGGCTCCGCTTGCCCGCCTCGGCCTGAACGATCTCGTTCAGAGCACGCTGGTGCAGGTCGGTGGTGGCGTGGTGCTCAACAAATACGGCGCGGCGCTGACGGGCTTTTCGGCCCGCATCACCCCCAACCAGGCTGAGGCGCTGGCCAAGCTGCCCTACGTGAAGCTGGTCGAGCAGGACCAGGTGATGAAGGCCTCCGCCACGCAGAACGGTGCCACCTGGGGCCTCGATCGTGTCGACCAGCGCAATCTGCCGATGGATGGCAAGTACATCTACCGCGATGCTGCCGCCGCCGGCGTCAACGTCTACGTGATCGACACCGGCCTCAACGCCAGTCACAGCGAGTTCACCGGTCGCGTCGGCGCGGGCCAGAACTTTGCCCCCAATAACGATGGTCTCGTCGGCAGCTTCATCCCCGGCGGCATCGTGCCGCTCAATCTGGCAGCGCTGGACCTCGGCACCGGCTTGTTCGATGGCGGCACCGATTCCAACGACACCACCGATTGCAACGGTCATGGCACCCACGTCGCCGGTACCGCAGCCGGCACCGTCTACGGCGTGGCCAAGAAGGCCACTATCTATCCCGTGCGCGTGCTCGGTTGCAGCGGCTCCGGCTCCAATGCCGGCGTGATCGCCGGTGTGGACTGGGTTGCGGCCAACGCCGTCAAGCCGGCGGTGGGCAATATGTCGCTGGGTGGTGGCGATTCCCCGGCGCTCGACACGGCTGTCGAGAACGTCATCGCCAAGGGCATCTCGATGGCTGTTGCGGCTGGCAACGACAGCTCCGGTGCCTGCTCGGGCTCGCCCTACAAGGCCCCCAACGCCATCACGGTGGGTTCCACCGACAACGGCGACGGCATGTCCTCGTTCTCCAACTTCGGTACCTGCCTCGACATCTTCGCGCCCGGCGGCAGCATCACCTCGGCCGACTACAGCAACAACACGGGCTCCACGGTGCTGTCCGGCACCTCCATGGCCAGCCCGCACGTCGCGGGTGCCATCGCGCTCATCCTCGGCACCTCGCCCAACGCCAGCCCGGCGCAGGTGCGTGCCATCCTGGTTGGCAATGCCACGCCGGGCAAGGTGACCTCGATCGGTGCCAACTCGCCCAACCTGCTGCTCTACACCTCGCCGTAATGCGGAGCCGGTCGACCTGACCGGACCACGCTGCAAGACCCAAGCGGGCCAGTGATGGCCCGCTTTTTTGTTGAGCGCGAGCCCGCATTAGCGCGGACAATAGCGGCATGTTCTGGAAGAAATCACCGCCGCCGCCCATGTCCCTAAGCCCCGAAGCACTGCTCGCCACCCTCGATACCGTCATTGATCCCCATCTGGGTCAGGGCCTGAACCAGGCGGGATGCGTGAAAGCGATCTATCCGGGTGCAAAGCCACGCATCGAGATCGAACTGGGTTTTCCCGCCGCCGGTATTCGCGAGGCCCTGGCCAGCACCGCCGCAGCTGCACTGCAGGCCGCGCACGGCATCGCGTGCGAGGTGAGCGTGAGCTGGCAGATCCTGCCCCAGACCCTGCAGAGCAACGTACCGCCGCATCCCAGCATCAAGAACATCATTGCCATCGCCTCCGGCAAGGGCGGGGTGGGCAAGTCCACCGTCGCTGCCAACCTGGCGCTGGCGCTGCTGGCCGAGGGTGCGCGGGTGGGCCTGCTGGATGCCGACATCTACGGCCCCAGCCAGCCGCTGATGATGGGTGTGCCGCGGGTTCGCCCGACGCTGCTCGACGAGCGCCGCATGAAGCCAGTGATGGCGCACGGACTGCAACTGATGAGCATCGGGTTTCTCATCGCCGAGGACCAGCCGATGATCTGGCGCGGGCCGATGGCCACCCAGGCCTTGAACCAGTTGCTCAACGAGACGGCCTGGGATGCACTCGACTACCTCGTCATCGACCTGCCGCCGGGTACCGGCGATATCCAGCTCTCCATCGCGCAGAAGATGCCGGTGGCGGGCGCGGTGATCGTCACCACGCCGCAGGATGTCGCGCTGATCGACGCCAAAAAAGGCTTGCAGATGTTCCACAAGGTGGGCGTACCCGTGCTGGGCATCGTCGAGAACATGGCGGTGTATTGCTGCCCCAGCTGCGGCCACAGCGCCCACATCTTCGGCGAGGGCGGTGCGGCCAAGCTCGCCGAGGGCAGTGGTGCCGAAGTGCTGGGCTCGCTGCCGCTGCTGCGCTCCATTCGCGAACAGGCCGACGGCGGCAAGCCCACGGTGGTAGCCGAACCTGCCTCCGAGGTCACGGCCAGCTACCGCGCCATCGCGCGGCTGGCCACGGCCCGGCTGGCGCATGGCGTAGCCGGAGCGGCGTTTCCGACCATCGAAATCGCGTGACCCGAGCGCGCTGGCTGCTGGTGCTGCTGCTCGCGGTGGCGGGCTGGCAGGGCTTGCAGTCCTGGCGTCTGCGGCCGGCGCAGCAGCCCCAAGGGGTATTGGCGGCGGGCGAGCCTGATCAGGCTGATACCGACGCGGTGCCGTTCGAACAGCAGGGCTACCGCCTGCAACCGCGAGCCAGCTATCGAATTCGCGCGCGCGTGCTGGGCCGCAAGCCCTATCGCCTGGGCCGCGAGGCAGAGCTGTCGCCGCTGGACTTCGCCCTCGGCTGGGGTCTGATGTCCGATAGCTTTGTGCTTGATGCGCTCGACATCTCCCAGAGCGGTCGTTTTTTCTGGATGCGCTGGGGTGCCACGCCGCCCGCTGCCGCGCCGGAGCTGATGCGGCATGCCGCCAATACCCATCTCATCCCGGGCTCCGACCACGTGCGGCGCCAGCTCGAACGGGTGCGGCCCGGCCAGGTGGTGGACTTGCAGGGCCTGCTGGTGGACGCCGCCGCCCCCGACGGCTGGCACTGGAACACCTCGCTGAGTCGCGAAGACTCCGGTGCCGGGGCCTGCGAACTCTTCTGGGTGCGGCAGGTGGATGTGGTGCTGCGCGGGCGATAGATCGGCCGGCATCCAGCGCTCTCGGGGGCCCTGCGCCAATAATGCGTCCTGACTCCCACTGCGAGAGGCCTGGACCGACATGACCGCTGCTCCTTCGGATGCGCTGGTGTTCTTCGGTGCCACCGGTGATCTTGCCTACAAGAAGATCTTCCCCGCCCTGCAGGCCTTGATCCGGCGCGGCGAGCTGGACATGCCGATCATCGGCATGGGCCGCTCGGGCTGGACGCTGGACAAATTGCGCGCGCGCGCCCGCGACAGCCTGCAACACCACGGCGGCGTCGATGAGCAAGCCTTCGCCCGGCTCGTCGCGCAGCTGCGCTACGTCGAAGGCGACTATGGCGAGGCCGGCACCTATGTGCGGCTCAAGGCAGCGCTCGGCGGCGCACAACATCCGCTGCATTACCTCGCTATCCCACCCAGTCTGTTCGGGCCGGTGGTGCAGGGGCTGGCTGCTGCCGGCTGTGCGAATGGGGCACGGGTGGTGGTGGAAAAGCCCTTTGGTCGAGATCTCGCCAGCGCCCAGGCTCTCACCCGCACGCTGCACGAGGTCTTCGCGGAGAGCGACGTGTTCCGCATCGACCACTATCTCGGCAAGGAGGCGGTGCAGAACCTGCTGTATTTCCGTTTCGCCAATGCGTTTCTGGAGCCGATCTGGAACCGTCAGTACGTTGACAACGTGCAGATCACCATGGCTGAAAGCTTTGGCGTGCAAGGGCGCGGCGCGCTGTATGAAGAGGTGGGTGCCCTGCGCGATGTCGTGCAGAACCATCTGCTGCAAGTCATCGCCCTGCTGGCGATGGACGCACCCGTCGGTCGCGATGCCGAGGCCATGCGCAGCGAAAAGCTGCGCTTGTTTCGCGCCATGCGGCCGCTTGCGCCGGCTGAAGTAGTACGCGGCCAGTTCACGGGCTATCGCGAGGAAAAGGGCGTGGCCGAGGACTCGCAGGTCGAGACCTTCGCCGCCCTGTGCCTGCACATCGACACCTGGCGCTGGGCTGGCGTGCCGTTCTACATCCGCGCTGGCAAATGCCTGCCCGTTACGGCTACCGAGGTGGTGGTAACGCTCAAGGCCCCGCCGCTCACCATCTTCGACGGGCCCGATGCGTCGGCCGCCAATGTCTTCCGCTTTCGCCTGAGTCCCGAAGTGGTGATTGGCGTCGGTGCGAGGGTGAAGCAGGCCGGAGAGGAGATGCACGGCGAGCCGGTGGAGCTGATCGCCCGCCGCCAGCTGCGCGGTGAGCACTCGCCCTACGAACGCCTGCTGCACGATGCCCTGAGCGGCGACCCCACGCTGTTCACCCGTGACGACAGCGTGGAGGCGGCCTGGCGCGTGATCGACCCCGTGCTGGGCGACGCCGTACCGGTGCAGTACTACCCGCCCGGCAGCTGGGGCCCGGCCACGTCCGCGCAGGTCATCGGCTGCGAAGGCGGCTGGCACGACCCGCACGCAGAGGAAGTCTCCCAGGGCTGAGACCCGCTGTTCGTTCAGCAGACGGTCTATTTCGCTTGCCAGCATCGGGTGCAAGCCCGAAGCCGATCAGCCAGCCCGCATGCGAGCCGCCAATCCCCCGTCTTTGTCCCCGCAAGTGACCGCGATGGATGCCCATGGCGCGGCCCTTCCATCTGCGACCCGCCACGCGCCCGGCGGCGACCCGCCAGCCGCCCAGGCGCTGGCGCAGATCGAGGCCGTGCAGGCCACCCTGCAGGGCTGTGTGCTGGAGCTCAAACTCGCGAACCAGCGCATTCGCAAGAAACTCGGCCGCAGTGCGGTATTGCTGCACGCCCAGGAGGTGCTCGCCCACAGTGAGGCTCTGGAGCGGCGCGTGATCTGCGGTGCCGATGCCTTGCAGACCCTGCAGGCGACGCTGCGGCTCAGCCTTGAGGATCTTCAGCGCGTCCAGGGCGCACTCGCCTTGGCACAAACCGAAGAGCGGCAGTCTCGCCAGCGCGCCCTGCACGACCAGCGGACCGGCCTGCCCAACCGCGAGCTGTTCGACGACCGCCTGAACCACGCCATTGCGCAGGCGCGGCGTCATGGCTGGGACCTTGCGGTGCTGTTTCTCGATATCGATCACTTCAAGCGCATCAACGATCAGCACGGGCATGCCGCCGGCGATGCCGTACTCAGCGAGTTCGCCCGACGCCTCACCGCCACCGCCCGCTGCGACGACAGCGCCTGCCGCAACGGCGGCGACGAGTTCCTGTTCCTGCTCATGAATCCGCAGGGCCGCGAGAACATCAGCCGCATCGTCAATGCCCTGCGCGCCAGCCTCACCGCGCCCATCGACATCGGGGGACTGTCGGTGGTGGCCAAAGCCAGCATCGGCATGGCGGTCTGTCCCGACCACGGGCGCACGGGCGAGCAACTCATCGCCAACGCCGATGCCGCCATGTACCGGGCCAAGAAGGCCGGACGCGGGCCGCTGTTCTTCTGAGCAAGGTTGGACACACCGCTGCCTGACTGCGGCAAGGCCTCGCGCCAAGGAATCGTCGCTGCGGCGTCGGGCTAACGGGGTGATGGCCTGGAACAGGGGTTGCAGGGGCCTCGGTCGCCTTTGAGCCTTCAGCGCTCGCCTCCTCAAAACCAGACCATGAACAAGAACATCAAGATCCTGGTGGTGGATGATTTCTCCACCATGCGGCGCATCATCAAGAACCTGCTCAACGAGCTGGGGTACCACGACATCAGCGAGGCGGATGACGGCAAGACCGCCTGGCCCCAGCTGCAGGCCAACCACTTCGACTTCGTAGTGACCGACTGGAACATGCCGGGCATGCCGGGCATTGACCTGCTCAAGGCGATCCGTGGCGACGACCGTCTCAAGGGCCTGCCGGTGCTGATGGTCACCGCCGAGGCCCAGCGCGAGCAGATCATCGAGGCCGCCAAGGCGGGCGTCTCGGGCTACATCGTCAAGCCCTTCACGGGTGCGACGCTCAAGGAAAAGCTGGACAAGATCTTCGAACGCTACGCGCAGGCGGCCTGATGCCATGGCCACCATCGCACCCGAAGTGGGGCTGCGCACCGCCATCAGTGCGGAGCAGGCTGCCCGTGAGGAGCTGATCGCCCGCCTGGGCGAGATGACCGAGGCCCTGCAGCAGGGCGACGACGTGCTGTTTGGCGAGCGGCTGCAAACCTTGCTGCGCCGACGAGAGCAGGGCCTGTTCGTGCGCATCGAACGCCTCACCGACAGCCTGCACCAGGCGTTTGCCACGCTGGAGTCCGACCAGCGCTGGAGCGGCATCAGCGATGAATTGCCAGATACCAGTGCGCGTCTTGATCACGTCACGGCGCTCACCGAAAAAGCCGCGCACCGCACGCTCGACCTCGTCGAGCAGAGCCAGGCCGAATTGCAGCGGATCGCGGAGGTGGCGCAGGACATCGGCCAGTCGCGCGCGCGCGTGTTCATGGCCTCGGGCCAGTCTCAGGCGCTGGGGCAGGTCGAGCGTGACCTGCAGCGCGCCGAGGAGCATCTGCGCCAGAGCCATCGCGAGCTGCGGGGCCGGCTCTCGGAGCTTGCCCAGGCGCAGGAGTATCAGGATCTGAGCGGCCAGCTGCTCAAACGGGCGGGCCGCGTGGTGCGCGACGTCGAGCGTGGACTGGCCGAGCTGCTCAACGGTCGCCGACGGTCTCAAGTTGCCGCGCCGCGCGCCGTTAATGGGCTGGAAGGCCCCGCCGTACCCGGCGTGGGCAGCGGTAGCGCCGACCAGGCGGATGCCGATGCACTGATCGCCATGTTCATGTAGAGCCCGCAAGGCCCAAGGAGGCAGCGCCATGATGTCTGGAGTCGATGACGACATCCGCGCCGATTTTCTGATCGAAGCGGGCGAGCTGGTGGAGCGCCTGGGCGAGCAGCTGGTGTCACTGGAGAACCACCCGCAGGATCTCGACCTGCTCAACGCCATCTTCCGCGCCTTTCACACCGTGAAGGGCGGTGCCGGCTTTCTCGCCATCCCGCCGCTGGTGGAGGTCTGCCACCGGGCCGAGGAGTTATTTGGCGTACTGCGTTCGGGCAAGCGCCAGGTCGATGCCGCGCTCATGGATGCCGCGCTGGCCGCACTCGATGAGGTGCAGCGCATGATGCGCAGCGTCGGCCAGGGGCAGATGCCGACACCGGCTGCACCGCAGCTCCTGCAAACGCTGCAGGCACAGCTGACCGCACCGGTGTTGGTCGCGGCGGCCCCCACCACGCCGGCACCGGCTGCTGCCAGCAGCGACACGATCACCGACGACGAGTTCGAAGCGCTGCTCGATCAGCTGCATGGCAAGTCTGCGCCAGCAAAAGCCGCGCCTGAAGAAGCGGTCTCCCCCGAGAGCCCGGCGAGTGCGCCGCTGCGGGTCACCGCAGCAACCCCAGCCAGCCCTGCTGAAGCCTCGCCCCCCGCGCGCCGCAGCGGTGACCACACCGCTGCCGATACCAGCGTGCGGGTGGATACGCTCAAGCTCGATGTGCTGATGAACCTCGTCGGCGAACTGGTGCTGGTACGCAACCGCCTCAAGACGCTACGCACACAGCACGGTGCCAGCGCCGGCAACGAGAAGGTGGTGAGCGAGCTGGATGCCATCACCAGTCGCCTGCAAGGCTCGGTGCTGACGCTGCGCATGCAGCCCATCCGCAAGGTGTTCTCGCGCTTTCCCAAGCTGGTGCGTGACTTGGCGCGTGGCCTGGGCAAGGAGATCAACGTGGTGCTGGTGGGCGAGGACACCGACCTCGACAAGAACCTGGTCGATGCGCTCGGCGACCCCCTGATGCACATGGTGCGCAACAGCTGCGACCACGGCATTGAGACGCCGGAACATCGACTCGCCAACGGCAAGTGCCGCGCCGGCACGCTCACCCTCAGTGCCCAGCAGCAGGGCGACCACATCCTCATCACCGTGCGGGACGACGGGGCCGGCATCGACCCCGAGCGGCTGCGCAACAAGGTCGTCGAAAAGGGACTGATGGCCGCGGCCGATGCCGCCCGGCTCGATGCACAAGCCGCGCTCGAACTCATCTTCATGCCCGGCTTTTCCACCAAGGAGCAGGTCACCGACCTCAGCGGCCGCGGCGTGGGCATGGATGTGGTCAAGAGCAGCATCACCGCCCTGAACGGCATGGTGCAGATCGAGTCCCGCGTGGGGGTAGGCACCACCTTCCGCCTGCGGGTGCCGCTCACGCTCGCGATTTTGCCGACGCTGATGGTCACGGTGGCGCGACGCATCTACGCCGTGCCGCTACCGTCGGTATTCGAGGTCTGCGCCCTGGACCCGCAGAAAGTGCGATGGCTCGACCGCAAGCCGGTGCTGCTGCTGCGTGAGGAATCGCTGCGGCTCATCGACCTCGGTCGCTGGGTCAATCCCGCGCAGTCGGACGACGGCTTTCTGGCGGGCGAACGACATGTGGTGGTGGTGCGCATCAACGATGATCGCTACGGACTCATCGTCAGCGAGGTGCGTGGCCGCGAAGAGGTGGTGATCAAGCCGCTCGGGGCCTTGCTCAAGGGCCTGGCGGGCTTTGCCGGCGCCACGGTCACCGGCGATGGTGGCGTCGCCCTCATCCTCGACGTGGCCAGTCTTGTCAAAGCCCACGAGGCCGGCTCATGACCCGCAATCCGCCGGCCTTCCGGCGCTGGATCAGCTTCTCGCTCGCCGACCAGAGCTATGGCGTGGATATCGGCCGCGTGCGCGAGGTGCTGGCCGATGTGCAGATCGAGCCGGTGCCCGGCGCGCCGGCCGCGGTACTGGGCGTGATCAACCTGCGTGGGCAGATCGTCACCGTGCTCGATCTGCGCGCCTGGCTGGGCTGCGAGCCCATGACCCGGGTGGCGCGGGTGATGGTGCTGGAACACGCCGGTGCGATGCTGGGCATGGCGGTGGATGCGGTCTCCGACGTGCTGCGTCTGACTGCCGAAGACATCAAGCCCGTACCGCGTTCCGGCGAGGGCCAGCAACCGGATTTCATCGAGGGTCTCATCGCCCGTGAAGACGGATTGCTGACGCTGGTCAACTTCGACGCGCTGCTGGCCACCGAGAGCCTCGGCGGGTTCTGAAGTTGCGCGCCCCGGCAGTGGCCTCGTCCAGCCGGTGTGCTCGCCGTTCAAGGCGGCTTTCCGCACCCCTCATCGCCACCGACAAGACCCTGGTGATGCGTCTCTCAAGTCGGTACACCGCTTGCCGTTAAGCCTGCTGTTACCTGCCGACGGCGCGCCGCACAGCCCGCCCCCGGCGAATGAGCCCAAAGCATCGCAACGGGAGCAGACCATGGCGCGAAAAGCAGCAGTCCGCAGTATCGAATCCGAAAGCAGCACCGCAGTCGAAAGCCATATCCATGTCGGCTCGCAGCTCGGCATCGAAGAGGCTTCGGCACTGCACCAGCAGCTCTGTGCAGCCGTCGACGAGCCGCGCCCCGTGGTGCTCGAAGGCCACGACGTGCGCGACATCCACACCGCTGCGCTCGAACTGTTCTGTCTCTTCTGCCGCGACCGTCGCAGTGCCGGACGTGAAACGCGATGGCAGGAGCCCAGCGAAACCCTGCGCAGCGCCGCAGCCCTTCTCGGCATCAGCAGCCTGATGGCCCTATCCCCAGCGAGCACCACCCCATGAGCGCACACATTCTCGCCGTCGACGACTCCGCCTCCATGCGGCAGATGGTCGCTTTCACCCTCAAGGCCGCAGGCTATGAAGTCACCGAGGCCGAAGACGGCGCGGTGGCGCTGGGTCTGGCCAAGCAGGGCAAGTACAAGCTGGTGCTGGCCGACGTGAACATGCCCAACATGGATGGCCTCACCCTCGTCCGCAACCTGCGCACGCTGCCGGAATACAAGTTCACGCCGCTGCTCATGCTCACCACCGAGTCGACGCCGGAGAAGAAGGCCGAAGGCAAGGCTGCTGGTGCGACGGGCTGGCTGGTGAAGCCATTCAACCCGGAACAACTGATCGCGACGATTCAAAAAGTGCTCGGCTGAAACCGCCATGACCATCGACCTCGCGCGATTTCATGCGGCATTCTTTGAAGAGAGCTTTGAAGGCCTCGATGCGATGGAATCGAGCCTGCTGGCGCTCGATCCCGGCACGGCCGACAAGGAAACCATCAACGCCATCTTTCGCGCCGCCCACAGCATCAAGGGCGGTTCGGCCACCTTCGGCTTCACTGCCGTGGCGGCGTTCACCCACATCCTCGAAACACTGCTGGACCAGATGCGCAGTGGCACCCGCGAGGTGACACAGGACCTCGTCAATCGCCTGCTGAAATCGGTGGATGCAGTGCGTGATCTGCTGGAGGCCGCGCGCGACGTGCGCGAGCCCAATCTCGAACTCATCAACGCGCACCGGCGTGCGCTCGAAGACACGCTGGCCGGTGCGAGCAGCCCCGCCGCAGACCTGCCCGCCGTCATCGCGGCCCCGCTGCCGCCCAGTCGTGGCTTCCGCATCCAATTCACGCCCGCACCCAGCCTGTTCCGCAGCGGCAACGACCCGCGCCACATCCTGCGCGAGCTGGCGAGCCTCGGCCATCTGGAAGTCGAGGCGCACTGCCAGGAGTCCGCGAGCTTCAGGGACGTGGTGCCGGAGGACTGCCATCTGCGCTGGGACCTCACCCTGCATGGCGCGGTCGATGAGGCCACCGTGCGCGAGGTGTTTGCCTGGGTGGAGGACGAGTGCACGCTGCTGATTGAATCGCTGGCCGAGCCCAAGCCCACCAAGCCCGTGCTGACACTGATCGAAGGTGGCAAGGCTGCGATGCCGGTCGCCGTCGACAAGCTGGCGTCTGCGCCAGCGCGTCAGCCCGAGCGCAAGCCGGCCGGCAACGACGCCAGCTCCTCGATTCGCGTCAGCACCGAGAAAATCGACCAGCTCATCAATCTTGTCGGCGAGCTGGTCATCACCCAGGCCATGCTGGCACAGCAGGCGGGCGGGCTGGACCCGCTGATCTGCGAAAAATTGCTGGCGGGCCTGAGTCAGCTCGACCGCAACACACGGCAGCTGCAGGAGTCGGTGATGTCGATCCGCATGCTGCCGATGGAGTTCGTGTTCTCGCGCTTTCCGCGTATGGTGCACGACCTGGCCGGCAAGCTCGGCAAGCAGGTGCGGCTCGTCACAGTGGGGGAGTCCACCGAGCTCGACAAGGGCCTGATCGAGAAGATCGCCGACCCCCTGACGCATCTGGTGCGCAACTCGCTCGACCACGGCATCGAGACCACCGAGGCGCGCCTTGCCGCCGGCAAGGACCCGGTGGGCACCGTGCGGCTATCGGCTGCGCACCAGGGCGGCAGCATCGTCATCGAGATCTCCGACGACGGACGCGGCCTCAACCGCGAGCGCATTCTCGCCAAGGCGCGCGAAAGCGGCCTGAGCGTGAGCGATGCGATGAGCGACAGCGAGGTCTGGCAGCTCATCTTTGCCAATGGTTTTTCCACCGCCGAGGTCGTTACCGACGTCTCGGGTCGCGGTGTGGGTATGGATGTGGTGAAGAAGAACATCCTCTCGCTGGGCGGGCAGGTGGAGTTGTCGTCCGTGGCAGGCCGGGGGGCCACGGTCACCATCCGCCTGCCACTCACGCTCGCCATTCTCGATGGCATGTCGATCCGTGTCGGTGAAGAGATCTTCATCGTGCCGCTCAACTGCGTGGTCGAGTCGCTGCAACCTTCGTCCGACCAGGTGAAGGCAGTGGCGGGTACGGGCCGCGTGGTGAAGGTGCGCAACGAATACCTGCCGCTGCTGCCGCTGTACCAGAGCTTCGGCATCAGCGCCGAGCACCCCGACCCGCACCGGGGTGTGCTGGTGCTGGTGGAGAGCGAGGGCAAGAAGATCGCCGTGCAGGTGGACGAGCTCGTCGCCCAGCAGCAGGTGGTGATCAAGAGCCTCGAAGCCAACTACCGCCGCGTGCGCGGCATCTCCGGCGCCACCATCCTCGGCGATGGCCGGGTGGCACTGATTCTCGACGTTGGCGGACTGGTGCGCGACTTGCACCAGCGTGCTGCCGCCTGACCCCCTGAAGGACATCCCCATGACCCCTGCCGCTGCCGAAACCGCCGTCCACGCCACGCCTGCTGGCTTGCTCGATGGCGAGAACCACCACGAGTTCCTCACCTTCATCCTCGGCAAGGAGGAATACGGCGTGGACATCCTCAAGGTGCAGGAAATCCGCGGCTACGACACCGTCACCCGCCTGCCGGATTCACCCGACTACGTGAAGGGCGTGATCAACCTGCGCGGCACCATCGTCCCGGTGCTGGACCTGCGCATCAAGTTCAACGTCGGCACCGTCGAATACAACAGCTTCACGGTGATGATCATCCTCAACATCGCCAAGCGCGTGGTCGGCATCGTGGTGGATGGTGTGAGCGACGTGATGCAACTCACCGCCGAGCAGTTGCGGCCACCCCCGGAGTTGGGCGCTGGCGGCAACGGCGCCAGCCAGTTCATCACCGGTATTGGCGCGCTGGAAGACCGCATGCTGATCCTCGTCGATATCGAGCGCTTGCTGCGCTCGGCCGACCTCGCGCTGATCACCGACGCCGCTGCCGCGCACTGAACCCTCCATCCGCCGCCCCCATTCCAGTCCACGAGACGCGAGAACAACCATGCCCACGAAGACCACCGCCGCCAAGAAGCCCGCTACCAAACCCTTCAGCAAGCCCGTGAAGGCCAAAGCCAAAACGCCGGCCAGCAAGACCAAACCCGAGACGGGTGTGGCGCGTGGGCTGCATCTGGCCAATCTCGAAGGGCAGATCGCGGCCATCCACAAGGCGCAGGCGGTCATCGAGTTCAACCTCGACGGCACCATCATCAACGCCAACGAAAATTTTCTGAAAGCCGTGGGCTATACGCTGGAGGAGGTGCGCGGCCAGCACCACGCCATGTTCGTGGAGCCTGCCCTGCGCAATACGCCGGAATACCGGCAGTTCTGGGAAAAACTCGGACGTGGCGAGTATGACCACGGCCAGTATCGCCGCTACGCCAAGGGGGGGCGCGAGATCTGGCTGGAGGCCACCTACAACCCGATCTTTGATCACCACGGCAAGCCTTTCAAAGTGGTGAAGTACGCCACGGATATCACGCTCGCCAAGCAGCAGGCTGCCGAGTACCAGGGACAGATCGCTGCCATCAGCAAGGCACAGGCGGTGATCGAGTTTTCGCTCGACGGCAAGATTCTCAACGCCAACGAGAACTTTCTGAAGGTGATGGGCTACACGCTGGACGAGGTGCGCGGCCAGCACCATGCCATGTTTGTCGAGCCCAGCGAGCGCACCAGCCCCGAATACCGGCTGTTCTGGGAGAAACTGGGCCGCGGCGAATACGACCAGGGCCAATACAAGCGCTATGGCAAGAACGGCAAGGAGGTGTGGATTCACGCCACCTACAACCCCATCCTCGACGCCAACGGCAAGGCGTTCAAGGTGATCAAGTTCGCCTCGGACATCAGTGCAGCCAAGTTGAAGGCAGCGGATTTTGAAGGCCAGCTGGCGGCCATCGGCAAGTCACAGGCCATCATCGAGTTCTCGCTGGATGGCACCATCACCTTCGCCAACGAGATCTTCCTGAGCACTTTCGGCTACAGCGCCAAGGAGATCATCGGCCAGCACCACGGCATGTTCGTGGAGCCTGCCTACCGCAGCAGCCATGAATACCGCGTGTTCTGGGACAAGCTCGGCCGCGGCGAACATGACCAGGGCCAGTACAAGCGCTACACCAAGGCCGGCAACGAGGTGTGGATCCAGGCCAGCTACAACCCCATCCTCGACATGAACGGCAAGCCGTTCAAGGTGGTGAAGTACGCCACCGACATCACGGCGCAAAAGCTCCAGCACAGCGATTTCTCGGGCCAGATCAATGCCATCGGCAAGAGCCAGGCGGTGATCGAGTTCGACATGCGTGGGCACATCATCAACGCCAATGACAACTTCCTGCGCGCACTCGGCTACACGCTGGAAGAGATCCGGGGCCAGCACCATCGCCTGTTCGTCGAGCCGTCGGAATCGGTGACGCCGGAATACCGCGCCTTCTGGGAAAAACTCGGCCGCGGCGAGTACGACTCGGCGCAATACAAGCGCATCGGCAAGGGCGGGCGCGAGGTGTGGATCCAGGCCAGCTACAACCCGATCTTCGACATGAACGGCAAGCCGTTCAAGGTCGTGAAGTACGCCACCGACATCACCGACGCCAAGCTGAAGGCGGCGGACTTCGAGGGCCAGCTACTCGCGATCAGCAAGGCGCAGGGCATCGTCGAGTTCAAGCTCGACGGCACCATCCTCAATGCCAACGAGAACTTCCTCAACACCATGGGTTACCGGCTGGACGAGATCAAAGGCCGGCACCACAGCATGTTTGCCGAACGCGCCTACCGCGAGAGCACCGAATACCGGCTGTTCTGGGAGAAGCTCGGCCGCGGTGAATATGACCACGGTCAGTACCGCCGGCTGGGCAAGGACGGCAAGGAGGTTTTCATCCAGGCCAGCTACAACCCCATCCTCGATCTGAACGGCAAGCCCTTCAAGGTGGTGAAGTACTGCACCAACGTCGGCGAGCAGGTGCGCGCCGCACAGCAGCTGGAGATCGCGGTGCGCCAGACGCAGGAAGTGGTGGTGGCCGCCCGCGATGGCGACCTCACCAAGCGCATCCCGATGGAGGGCAAGGATGGCTCCATCAGTGACCTCTGCGGCGGGGTGAACGCGGTCATCGAGAGCATGGCGAGCGTGGTCGCACAGATCAAGGAATCCTCCGAGGCGATCAACACCGCCGCCAAGGAGATCGCCAGCGGCAACACGGACCTTTCGGCCCGCACCGAGCAGCAGGCGGCCTCGCTGGAAGAAACCGCATCGAGCATGGAGGAGCTGACTTCCACCGTGAAGCAGAACGCCGAGAACGCCAAGCAGGCCAATCAGCTCGCCATCGGTGCCAGCGATGTGGCGGTGAAGGGTGGGCAGGTGGTGAGCGCGGTGGTGACCACCATGACCCAGATCAGCGACGCCAGCAAGAAGATCGCCGACATCATCGGCGTGATCGATGGCATCGCCTTCCAGACCAACATCCTCGCCTTGAACGCTGCGGTGGAAGCCGCCCGCGCCGGCGAGCAGGGCCGGGGCTTTGCGGTGGTGGCGGCCGAGGTGCGCAACCTCGCGCAACGCAGCGCCGGTGCCGCCAAGGAGATCAAGAGCCTCATCGGCGACTCGGTGGAAAAGGTGAGCAACGGCACGCGGCTGGTGGAGCAGGCCGGCAAGACCATGGACGAGATCGTCGGCAGCGTGAAGCGCGTGACCAACATCATGAGCGAGATCACGGCGGCCTCGCAGGAGCAGAGCCAGGGCATCGAGCAGGTGAACAAGACCGTCGCGCAGATGGACGAAGTGACCCAGCAGAATGCCGCCCTGGTGGAAGAAGCCACCGCTGCCGCCCGCTCGCTCGAAGAGCAGGCGCAGGGCCTGCAGGATGCCGTCAGCCAGTTCCGCATGGGCGACGAGCCCGCACCGGCCAAGGCTGCATCCAAGGTCTCTCCGGTGTATCGCAACGAACGCCCGGCGCTGAAGGCCGTGCCCCGCAGCGCGCCGGTGAAGCCCACCAGCACGAGCCATATCCGTCGCAACGGCGCCGGTGGTGCCGCACCGCTGGTGAAGGCCAACGGCGGCGGTGATGGACAGTGGACGGAGTTCTGATCCATAGCGCCATCACGGCCACCGAGGGTCGCGGTATCGAGCGGGGGCTCCACCACAGTGGAGCCCCCGCTTTGCGTTGGGCGATGACCGCTCCGGAGTCCCCTTGCTACCGCCGGTAGCCGCCGGCCTCAACTTGCGGCGGCACCCGCCGATGCCCTTGCCAGGACGCCTGCTGCGCGACGCCCCGCCGCCGCCGACAACCGGGTACGCGATATGCACCCGCCCTGTCGGCCACGACGCCATCACCCCCGCTCCATGACCGGTAGACCGATATGCCACACCGCAAGCTCCTCCGATCGCACCTGAGTCTGCACGCCGCGCGCTGCGCTGCACTGGTCGTGACCTTGTGTCTGGTGACGGGCCTGAGCCTGGCCGCTGACCCCATCAGCACCGACCGGCCGGATTTCGTGGAGTCGAGTCTGGTGGTGGGGGCAGGCCGCGTGCAGATCGAAACCAGCCTGAGCACCGAGCATGCGGATGGCTTTGGCCGCCACAGCGCGCGCACGCTGGCCACGCCCACGCTGCTGCGTATCGGCCTGAGTGATCTCTGGGAGGCGCGGCTGGAAACCGAAGGCTACACCCAGGCCCGCAGCGCCCGCGATGCGCAGGGCCAGCAGCCTACCGAGCGGGGATTCTCCGACTTGGCCCTCGGGCTCAAGGTTCATCTCGCCACCCCGGGCTTCGCCGAGGCTTCGTCGGCCCTGCTGCTGCACGCCGATCTGCCCAGCGGCCATACGGCCTTTCGCGGCCGGGGCGTGCGTCCCTCGCTGCGCTATGTCGCCGAGTGGGAGCTGCCACAGGACTGTGCACTGGGCGTGATGCCGGGTGTGATCGACGACACCGATGACCAGGGGCGTCGCTTTCTCGCCGGCATTGCCGGTGTGACGGTATCGCATGCCTGGACGGCGCAGGCGCGCAGCTTTGCGGAGCTGGCGGCGGAGTCACTGTTCGCAGGTTCGCATGCCGAGACGCAGCTGCGCTTCGACACCGGAGCGGCCTTTCTGCTGGGGCCCGATCTGCAACTCGATGCGGCCGCCTACATCGGCCTCAACCCGCACACCCCGGACCTGACCCTGAGTCTCGGCCTTTCACATCGCTGGTAAGCACCGGCTGCATGCCCTTCATCTGTCGCAGCAATCCACAGGAGACCCCATGAAACTCAAACACCGCTTGCTCGCCCTCGGGGGCGCTGGTCTGTTGGCGGCCATCGTGCTCAGCGCGATTGGCTGGCAGGGCGAGAACGCGCTCTACAGCGCAGCCGAGCATCAGTCGAAGGCCGCAGCAGCCGTCCGCCTGCAGATGCAGGTGGACATGATGCACGACGCCCTGCGCGCCGATGTGCTGGCGGCCCTGCTCGAAAAGCCGGGGCGCGGCGAGGGCTCCACGGTGGCGGGCGATCTCGCAGAGCACATCAAGTCGATCGAGGCCGGCATGGCCGCACTCCTGGCCGCCGACCTCGGCGAGTCGATGAACGCCACGCTCAAGGCCACCGAGCCGGAACTCAAGCTCTACGTGGACAAGGCCAGCAGCCTGGTGGCACTGGCCGCACGCGATCACGCGGCCGCCGAGGCGGAGCTGCCGGTGTTCATGCAGCGCTTCCGGCAGCTGGAGGTCTCACTGGCAGGGCTGGGCGATCACATCGAGGCACTGATCCGGCTTGAAACCGAACGCAGCAATACCGTGCGCGACCAGGTGTCGCTGATGCAGTGGGGCGGATTGGTGGTGCTGGGCGCGCTGCTCGTTGGCTTCAGCCTCTGGCTGTCGCGCCAGATCATGGGCCAACTCGGGGCCGACCCCAGCGAGGCCGCGCGTGTGGCCGACCGTATTGCCGAGGGCCATCTCAACGATCCGGTACCGCTGGTGGCTGGCGACAGCCACAGCCTCATGGCGGCACTCAAGCGCATGCAGGGTGAGTTGCTGACCCGCATCGAGCGCGAGCAGGGCATGCTGCGCGAGACCCAGCGCATCAAGAAGGGGCTGGATGCGGTGGTCACCAACGTGATGATTGCCGATGCCGATCTCAACGTGATCTATGTCAACCACTCCGTGCAGGAGATGCTGCTGGTGGCCGAGGCCGACATCAAGAAGGATCTGCCGGCCTTCAATGCGCGGCAGGTGGTGGGCACCAACATCGACAGCTTCCACAAGAATCCCTCGCACCAGCGCGGCATGCTGGCGCGGCTGACCAAGACCCACAACGCCAAGCTCTCGCTGGGCGAGCGCAGCTTCTCGCTGATCCTGAACCCGATCAACGACGAGGCCGGGACGCGCATCGGCTACGTGGTGGAGTGGCGTGATCGCACCGCCGAAGTGGCGGTGGAGAACGAGATCGGCAGCATCGTGTCGGCGGCAGCCAACGGCGATTTCACGCAGCGCATCGCGCTCGACGGCAAGAGTGGCTTCTTCAAGATGCTGGCCGAGAGCCTCAACCAGTTGCTGCAGACCAGCGAGGTGGGCCTGAGCGAGGTGGTACGGGTGCTGGCCGCCTTGGCCAAGGGCGACCTCACTGAAACCATCACGGCCGAATACCGCGGCACCTTTGGCCAGCTCAAGGACGATGCCAACGCGACCGTTGAGCAGCTCACGCAGATCGTCGGCCAGATCAAGCTCGCCACCGACGCCATCAGCACCGCCGCCAAGGAGATCGCCAGCGGCAACATGGATCTGTCATCCCGCACCGAGGAGCAGGCGGCCTCGCTGGAAGAAACGGCATCGAGCATGGAGGAGCTCACCTCCACCGTGAAGCAGAACGCCGAGAACGCCAAGCAGGCCAATCAGCTCGCCGTGGGTGCCAGCGATGTGGCGCGCAAGGGCGGCGTGGTGGTGAGCCAGGTGGTCACCACCATGAGCGCAATCAACGAGTCCTCGAAGAAGATCGTGGACATCATCAGCGTCATCGACGGCATTGCCTTCCAGACGAACATCCTCGCTCTCAATGCGGCCGTGGAGGCTGCACGCGCCGGGGAACAGGGCCGTGGCTTTGCGGTGGTGGCGGCGGAGGTGCGCAGTCTCGCGCAACGCAGCGCTGGTGCCGCCAAGGAGATCAAGAGCCTCATCGGCGACTCGGTGGAAAAGGTGGGTGCCGGTGCCACGCTGGTGGATCAGGCAGGCCGCACCATGGAAGAAATCGTCACCAGCGTAAAGCGCGTGACCGACATCATGGCCGAGATCAGCGCCGCCTCGCAGGAGCAGAGCCAGGGTATCGAGCAGGTGAACCAGACCATCACGCAGATGGACGAAGTGACCCAGCAGAACGCCGCGTTGGTCGAAGAAGCCAGCGCCGCCGCACGCTCGCTCGAAGACCAGACCGGCGGCCTGCTGCAATCGGTGGGGCAGTTCCGGCTGGCCAACGAAGCGCGCCTGCGCCCGGCCGCTGCACCCGGTGCTGCCGTGGCGACCGGGGCCGCGCCCGCGCTGCCCCTGCGTACGGCCAGCAAGCCAGGTCGCACCAACACCCTCAAGGTGGTGCCGACATCGCGCCGCAACGGCAGCGGGGGTGGCGCGGCCAAGGCCGCGAACGGCGACGGCCAGTGGACCGAGTTCTAGGAGAACCCCATGACACTCGTCCTGCACCGTGAGGGGCCGATGGCCCTGTTCAGGCTCTTTGCCCTCTGGGGCCTGGGCCTGGCCGGCATCGTCGCCTCGCTGGATCCCCCGGAGGCGGCTGTGAACACCGTACACACCAGCGGTGGGGTTCGACCATGAGCCAGGCCGTGGTGGTGCGGGACGAAGGCGAGCGGGAGTTTGCCTTTACCTCACGGGACTTCGACCGGGTGGCGGCACTCATCCACCAGCGCGCAGGCATCGTGCTCAACAGCAGCAAGGAAGACATGGTCTACAGCCGCCTCGCGCGGCGGTTGCGCGAGCTGAGCCTGCGGACTTTCAAGGATTACCTCGACCGGTTGGAAAAAGGCCAGATGGAGCAGGAGTGGGAGGGCTTCACCAACGCGCTCACCACCAACCTCACGGCTTTTTTTCGCGAGCCGCATCACTTCGAGCTGCTGAAAAAGCACTTTGCGACGCTGCCCAACAAGCCTCGGCATCTCATCTGGTGCACCGCCGCTTCCACCGGCGAAGAGCCTTATTCGCTCGCGATGGCGGCCATCGAGCACTACCGCACGCTGACACCGCCGGTCGCGATTCTCGCCACCGACATCGACACCAACGTGCTGCAAACCGCGCAGCGCGGTGTGTATGCGATGGATCGCGTGGAAAAGCTCAGCAACGAGCGACTCAAGCAGTTCTTTCTGCGCGGCAGTGGCGACCGTGCGGGCTATTGCAAGGTGATCGAGCCGCTGCAGAAGTTGATCAGCTGGCGGCCGTTGAATCTGCTCGACGCGCGCTGGGGGCTGAAGGGGCCGTTCGATGCCGTGTTCTGTCGCAACGTGATGATCTATTTCGACAAGCCGACGCAGCATCAGATCATCGAAAAGTTCGTGCCGCTGATGGCGCCGCACAGCCTGTTGTTCGCGGGGCATTCTGAGAGCTTCTTCCACTGCACCGACCTCATCCGCTCGCGTGGGCAGACCGTGTACGAACCCATTCATGCCACCACCGGCCGGACCGCACGCGCGGCCGCACCCCGTAGCAAGCCGGTGGTCAGGGGCGGTGAGGCATGTCAGCCGTAGCACTAGCCGCACCGCGCAGCGACAGTTGGGCCACCACCGGGGTGGCGGGTGACGGCTGGGCGAGCTTCCGTTATCACGATCGCCAGGCGAACCGGCCTGCCATCAAGCTGCTGCCAGGCGAGTTCTACGTGACGGGCGAAGACCTGGCACTGAGCACCGTGCTGGGTTCCTGTGTCTCGGCCTGCATCCACGATCCGCTCGCGGCCGTCGGGGGCATGAACCACTTCATGCTGCCGGATGCCGAGGGCGGCGGTGGATCCGCCCGCTATGGCAGCTTTGCGATGGAAGTGCTGGTGAACGAGTTGCTCAAGCACGGTGCGCGCCGCGAGCGCCTGCAGGCCAAGTTGTTTGGCGGCGGTGCGGTGCTGAAGAGCTTCACCGACTGCAACGTCGGGGCCCGCAACGTGCAGTTCGTGCTGGCGTATCTGAGGGCCGAACACATTCCCGTCATCGCCCGCGATCTCGGGGACACCTGTCCGCGCAAGGTCTGCTACCTGCCGATGGAAGGCCGCGCGATGGTGCGGCGTCTGACGGTCACCGCGGTCGGCGAGGACCTGGCCAGTGAGTCGGCGTATCGCTCCCGGCTGGTCAAGGCACCGCTGGCCGGTAGCGTCGAACTTTTTGATTGAGGATGACAACCGTGGCTATCAAAGTATTGATCGTGGACGACTCGGCAATGATCCGTCAGCTGCTCACCGAGATCCTGAAGGCTGACGACGCCTTCGAGGTGGTGGGCACTGCGGCCGACCCGCTGGTGGCGCGCGACAAGATCAAGCAGCTCAACCCCGACGTGCTGACACTCGATATCGAGATGCCGCGCATGGACGGCCTGACATTTCTCGAAAACCTGATGCGGTTGCGACCGCTGCCGGTGCTGATGGTGTCCAGCCTCACCGAGCGCGGGGCCGAGGTCACGCTGCAGGCGCTGGAGCTGGGCGCGGTGGACTTCGTCACCAAGCCCAAGGTGGACGTGAAGTCGGGCCTGATGGAATACGCCGAGGAGTTTCGCACCAAGCTCAAGTCCGTGGCCCGCGCCAAGATCTTTTCAAAGAGCAACCGCGCGCCGGTGCCGGCCCCGAATACCGCACCGCCCAAGCGCCGGCTCTTCGCCACCACCGAGAAGATCATCGCCATCGGCAGCTCCACCGGCGGCACCGAGGCAGTGAAGGACGTGCTGGCCATGATGCCGGCCGACGCCCCCGCCATCGTCATCACTCAGCATATCCCGGCCATGTTTTCGCGCCCGTTTGCCGAGCGCATGGATCGCTCCTCCGCCATGACCGTGTTCGAGGCCAGCGATGGCCAGCAGATCGTACCGGGGCATGTCTACATCGCTCCCGGCGGCCGCCACCTCACGGTGGTGAAGAGCGGCGCGCGCTACATCTGCCGCCTCAACGACGAGGCGCCGGATTGCTTCCAGCGACCGAGCTGCAATGTGCTGTTTCGCTCCGTGGCGGAGTGGGTGGGCCCCAACGCCGTGGGTGCCGTGCTGACCGGCATGGGCGAAGACGGCGCGCGCGGCCTGCTGGCCATGCGTCAGGCCGGAGCGCACACCGTGATTCAGGACGAGGCGAGCAGTGTGGTCTGGGGCATGCCGGGCGCGGCACACAAAATTGGCGCGGCGGAGCTGGTACTGCCCTTGCACCGCATCGCCGAGCAGTTGCTTCGCTTCGCCACGGGCGCTGCCGCGACACGCGCCGCCTAAAGACTGACGCGCCGCTGCCGATAGCCAGTTGATCGAATCCACCATCCGAGGGCAACCCCATGCTGAGCCCCACACAAAAGACCTTGCTGATTCCCCTGGGCCTCACGGCGCTGCACACGCTCGCACAGCTCGCAGCCGCACCGGCCTCGCTCACCTGGGCCGTACTGCTGGTGATGTTGATGGCCTGGGTGCACGCCGGCTGGCAACTGCAGAAGCAGGAGCGCGAAAAGGAGGCCGCAGCCCGCACGCGCGACATCGGCGTATTCACCGAGCCGCACCGTGTGCTCGCTACCCTCTGCATCAACGCGCGTCAGGAAGCCGCCGGCGTGCAGGGTGAGGTGGAGCGGGTACGGGTGCTGATCCGCGATGCCGTGGGCCAGTTGCAGCGCAGCTTCGAAGCCATGAACCAGCAGTCGCAGCTCCAGGCCACCACGGTTGCCCGCATCGTGCAGCGCGAGTCCGGCACCGACGGTGTGGATGTACGCCGCTTTGCACAGTTGGCCGGCAATCTGATGGAGGGTCTGGTCGATACGCTGGCGCAGGTGAGCAAGCAAAGCTCGGCCAGCGTGGGCCACATCGACAGCATGGTGCAGCACCTCGATGCCATCTTTGAATTGCTGGGCGACGTGAAGAGCATTGCCGACCAGACCAACCTGCTCGCACTCAATGCTGCGATTGAAGCCGCCCGCGCCGGTGAGGCCGGTCGTGGGTTTGCCGTGGTGGCGGAAGAAGTGCGCAACCTGAGCCAGCGCAGCAACAACTTCAACGAACAGATCCGCAAGCTCGTCGGCAGCAGCAAGGATGCCGTCGCCAAGGTGCGCGACACCGTGGGCGGCATGGCCTCCCGCGACATGAGCCTGAGCGTGCGCGCCAAGGACGAGGTGGGCAGCCTGCTGCGCCAGGTGGAACAGCTCAACGCCAGCATGGAGTCCGGCCTGCGCGAGGTGTCGGGTGCCAACCAGCAGATCGGGCTGTCGGTGGCCGAGGCAGTGCGTTGCCTGCAATTCGAGGACATCTCCACCCAGGCACTGGGCAGCGCGCAGCTGCACGTGCAGCGCCTCAACGCCATGACCGCCGAGGCCGAGGGCCTGCACCGGGTGGTGGCCGAGCAGGATGGCGACGAGCGCCGCGTCGCCGTGGAGCGCTGGCGCCAGCGTGCCGAGCAGCACTTGCAGGAGTGGCAGGTGCAGCCGCACAAGCCAGTACTGCAGGGCTCGATGCAGTCTGGCTCGGTCGATCTGTTCTAGCGCCACGCCCACGCCACCGAGCACTCGCATGGGCGCCAGCACGGGACTGCTGCAAAGCATCGACCAGAGCACGCAGCTGGCAGGGCATAACCGCCTCGCTCTGCTGCTGTTCCGGGTGGATGCGCGACAGCTGTTCGGCATCAACGTCTTCAAAGTGCAGGAGGTGATTCCGCGCCCTGCGCTCACCTGGCTGCCGTCCGCCCATCCGGTGGTCTGCGGCGTGGCCGACATCCGCGGCCGGGTGGTGCCCATCATCGACCTCGCAGCGGCCGTGGGCGGCCCCCGGACGACGCGGGATCGCGCCGCCCATGTGATCGTGGCCGAGTTCAATCGCTCGGTGCAGGGCTTTCTGGTGCAGGCGGTGGAACGCATCATCCACGTCGACGTGCAGGACGTGAAGCCCCCGCATGGCAGCGGTGGTGCCAAGGGTTACCTCACCGCCGTCACCCGCTATGGCGACGACCTGATCGAGATCGTCGACGTCGAAAAGGTGCTGTCGGACGTGATCGGCGAAGCACCGCTGGTATCCGATACGCTCATGGGGGCGGCCCGGCACCTGGCGCAAGGTCGTCGCATCCTGGTTGCCGACGACTCTCGCGTGGCGCGCGCGCAGGTGGAGAAAATCCTCACGCAGATCGGCATCGAATGCACACTGGTCAACGATGGTCGCGAGGCGCTGCGGTATTTGCAGAGCTTGGCCGACCAGGGCATCGACGTCACCGAACGGCTGGCGATGGTGATCTCTGATGTCGAGATGCCGGACCTCGATGGCTATACGCTCGCCACCGAAATCCGCCGCGACCCGAGGCTGAAGGCGCTGTATGTGATCCTGCACACCTCGCTGTCCGGCGTGTTCAACAACTCGATGGTGCAGCGCGTGGGTGCCAACCGCTTCATCGCCAAGTTCAGCCCGGATGAGCTGGCGCAGGCGGTGCTGGAGCGTTTGCGGACCGGCGAGTAGCCGCTGCGGATTCCCGTCGCGGGGGCTGCAGGGCGCGCGCCGGAAACCTGTCGGCGTGCCTGGTATGCCGCTTGCTCCAGGGTTTGGGACGCCACCACCACCCGAGCCCGCCATGCAGGACATCCTCTCCCAGGACGAAATCGACGCGCTGCTGCACGGCGTGGACAACGGCAAGATCGAAACCACCCCCCCGCCGCCGCCGGGTGTGGCGCGTAACTTCGATTTCACCGCCCACGACCGCATCGTCCGTGGCCGCCTGCCAACGCTGGAGATGATCAACGAGCGCTTTGCACGCCTGTTCCGCATCGGTCTCTTCAACATGATCCGCCGCACGGCGGAGCTGTCGGTGGTGGGTATCGAGATGCAGAAGTTCTCGGACTACGTGCATGGCCTGTATGTGCCTACCAGCCTCAATCTCGTTCGCATCAAGCCCATGCGGGGCACGGCGCTGGTGGTGTTTGAACCGCGGCTGGTGTTCACGGTGGTGGAGAACTTCTTTGGTGGCAACGGCCGCTTTCGCACCAAGATCGAGGGACGGGAGTTCACACCCACGGAGCTTCGCGTCGTGCAGCTCATGCTCAAGCAGGCCTTTGCCGACCTGACCGAGGCCTGGAACGGCGTACTGCCGCTGGAGTTCGAATTTTTGAGCCACGAGATGAACCCGCACTTCGCCAACATCGTCAGCCCGAGCGAGGTGGTGGTGGTCAGCAAGTTCCACATCGAGCTGGACGGTGGCGAGGGCGATATCCACATCACCATTCCGTATTCGATGATCGAGCCGATCCGCGAACAGCTGGATGCCGGCGTGCAGTCCGACCGGGTGGAAAAGGACGAACGCTGGATCGGCACCTTGCGGGATCAGATCTGCGAAGCCGAAGTGGAAGCCTGCTGCGAACTCACCCGCACGCAGATTTCGCTGGGCCAGCTCATGCATCTGAAGGCGGGTGATGTGATCCCTTTCAACATGCCCAAGTCGGTGGAGCTGTGCGTGGAGGACGTGCCGCTGTTCAACGGTTCGTTTGGCGTGGCCGGTGGCAACAACTCCATCCGCATCAGCGAAGTCATCCGCCGCGAATCGCGCCAAGGCAGCGGGTTTCCGCCAGTTCCGCGGTAGCCAGCTCGTGCTCAGACGGCTTTGCTGGTGCCGGAGGCCAGGGGCGCTGGTGGCAGCACAAAGCGACAGAGTGCCGGCCCCAGCAGCACCGCACCCAGCATGTTGGCACTGAACATGAACACCAGGAGCAGGCCCATGTCACGCTGGAACTGCAGCCCCGAGAACAGCCAGGCTGCGACACCACCGGCAAGGCAGATGCCGGTGAAAATCACTGCCTTGCCGGTCTGGTGCAGGGTTTCGAGGTAGGCCTGCCGCAAGCTCTTGCCGCCCTCGGCGAGCCGATGTTGCAGCACGTCGTAGATGTAGATGCCGTAGTCCACACCGATGCCAACCGCGAGTGTGACCACTGGCAGGGTGGCCACCTTGAGCCCGATGCCGAACACCGCCATCAGCGCATTGGCGAACACCGACACCATGAGCAGCGGCAGTCCGATCACCACCCAGCCGCGCCAGCTGCGGTAGCTGATGGTGATGAGCAGCAGGATGACCGCGTAGACCGAGAGCAGGGCAGGCCACTCGGCGTGCTCGACCACTTCATTGGTGGCGGCCATCACGCCCAGATTGCCGGTGGCGAGGGCAAAGTGGACCGGGCAGTCTGCAGCCGTGTAATGCGTGGGCTGTAGACGGGCGAGGTCGGCATTGAAGCGCGTCGCCTCGGGGCGTTGCAGCGCCACTGCCGGTTCGAGTCCCTGCGCCAGCAGTGGCTCGATGGCCTGCTGCTGTGCGAGCTGCACGGCACCCAGTGCACGGCGCTTCTGGATGCGCGCGGCGCAGGCTTTGGGATCGGCCTCTGGGTGGTCGGCGTAGAACTCGGCGGCGTTGGCGGCCTCCACGCGTTCGGCGGCGGCGACGAGACCGGCAATGGTCTCGGCCCGGTGATCCTGCGCATAGACGAACACGGGCATCGCGGTGCACTCAAAATTGAGCAGGCCGGTGATCGACTCGATGCTGCGGGTGGAGAGCACCAGCGCATCGTGGTTGCGCGGCAGCACGCTGAATCGCGGCGAGTTCTCCCAGAACCCGGCATAGATCTTCCGGGTCAGCAGCGGCATGGAGTAGCTCTCGATCACGCCCTCGACATTGCGCATGCGCCAGGTGAAGTCATCGACCTGCGTGAGCGTGGAGTAGTCCACGCAGGAGTCCGGTGGCGTCTCCGCGATGATCTTCAGCACGTCGGTGCCCAGTGCGAAGCCGGCGGCGATGGCGCTCACATCCTGGTTGTAGCGGGACTCCGGCGTGAGCTCCGGCACACCGGCCTGTGCATCGCCGATGATGCGGTCGCGCTGCAATATCAGGGAGCCGACCAGTACCACCGCGCTCAAGGCCAGTACCGCGACCGCGGGCCCCGTGTGGGTGATGGCGCTCAGGTGCTGCCAGAGCTTGTGACCCGCATCGAGCTGCCGCAGCCGCCGCGTGCGAAAGCGCTGCACATCGCCCACGCTCAAGCGCGCCAGCAGCAGCGGCATCAGCAGCTTGTTGGTGACGATCACCGCCACCATACCGAGGCAGGCGTTGATGGCCATCTCGCGCACCGCTGGAATGGGCACGAGATAAATCGTGGCAAAGCCGGCGACATTGGTGATGAGCGCGATCGTGCCGGGGATGAACAGCCGGCGGAAGGTGGCGATGCTGGCGTCGAGCGCCGATTGCCCTTGCACCACCTGATCTGCCCAGGTGTTGACGTACTGCACGCCGTGCGAGGTCGACACCGCCAGCACGAGAAACGGTACGAGGATGGCAAAGGGGTCGAGCCCGTAGCCAAAGCTGTGCAAAAGGCCGAACTCCCACACCACCGCCACCAGCGAGCAGGCCAGCGGCAGCAGCGCCAGCCGTGCGCTGCCGAGATACCACCACAGTGCCAGGCCGGTACCGAGCACGGTGAGCAGGAAGAATCCCGCCACTTGCAGCACGGCCGCGCTGACATCCCCCACCAGCTTGGCGAAGCCGAGGATGTGGACGCTGAGGTTGGGGTCGTGGTCCGGGTTGGCGACGGTCTCGGCCTCAAGCTGCCACGCCCAGAACGGGCGTTCGATGCGGCTGCCGTCCGGCAGCGTTTTGCTGGCGTGTATGCGGTGCAGCCAGCGGGTCCAGTCCGGTGCGGCAAAGCGTTCGGCAATCACTTCATCGGCGGCGAAGGGTGGGGTGGCTGCCTTGAGGCGATACCGTGTTTTGAAAGGGCTCTCGAATCGCCCACGGATGGCCTCCAGGCTCTGGGCAACTGCCACCAGATCGGTGGGCTTGCCACCGCCGGGTTCGTGGTCGAGCACCTCGGCCACCACCATCGCGCCGTCCTGCTGCTGCGTCACCAGCCGCCCGCTCAGTCCCGCCTTCACGACGTTTTCCTGGATGCGCGCGAACATCTCGGGCGTGGGCGCGTATTCAGCGGGGATGACATCGCCCGCCACGAAGCCGCCATCCACCACCTCGATGTAGCGCACGTTGCGCGTGAAGAGCGACGTGAGCAGGGCGCGGTCGATGCCGGGTGTGAAGTTCACATCCTCGGTGGCCTGCTTCAGCGCCGACAGAAAGCGGGCGTTGTAGATGGCACTGCCGTCTTTCTGCACCAGCGCCACCAGCACCACATTGGCCCCACCGAACTGCGACTGGTATTCGCGGAACACCTGCATGGTGGGGTGCCCGACCGGCAGTGTCTTGCTGAGCCCCGTATCCGGCCCGATACAGCTCGCCTGCACCAGCAGCAGGGCGGTGAGCGTGACGAGCAGGGCCATCCAGAGCCGACGCGCGCGCGCCGAGAACAGGCGGGGTTGCAGCCAGTTGAGCAGTGCGTGCATGCGGCAGGGCAGGAGAGGTCAGGACCGGATCATAGGCACCGCGAGCGCGCGGGTGCCTACCGCATTCAAGCCAGTTTTGGCTCGGGGCTGCGGCAGGTCAAAGTCCTTGCCAGCGTCGTCCCTGCCGGCTACGGCGCGGTGAACAGGCTTGAGCCTTGGCGGCGCTGCCATCGGCAGAAAGAACACGCCCATGCCGAGGGTCAGGACAATCCACCTCGTCCAGGGGCCGGGGCGCTTCCACCCGGCCCGGGGTCTGGGCACCAGCACCGGGACGATGAGGGGCGGCCATCCCGCAAGATTCAGCCGCGCTTCTATCCTGCGGCTGTGCCAAGCCCCCGGGTCATCGCCCAGCCCCCAACGCCGGATGCACTGCATTCTCTTGGCCCGGATGGCGATCAGCGGAAAGTCAGCAGCTTGCCGTTGTCCCGTTCCAGATGGCCGTGCTCGTTGAAGCTTTGCAGGGAGATACCTTTGCTGCCGTAGAGCAATTTGCTGATGCTGGCGTTGGCGATGTGCCAGTTGAAGCCGAAGGCCTGTTCCTTGGTCAGCCCCAGTAGCCGCTGCACGGTGACGCCGATGTAGCCGCCGGAGGTGAACACCAGTGCGGTCTTACCGTGGCCGAGGTGCTGCACGAGTTGATCCAGCGCGCCGCCGCAGCGGCTGTGGAACTGGGGCCAGCTTTCTTCGTACTCGTGGTCATGCTCGCCACCGGTCCAGCGGGCGATGGCGGCCTCGAAAAACTGCTGGAAGGCCTTCTTGTGGTCGCCGGATTTCGCGAGCTCGGCACGCATCACGCTCTGGTCGTGAAAATCAGGCCGGTGCGCCTTGACGATGGCCTCGAAGGCGTATTCGTTGAAACCCGCATCTTCGATCACCGGCAGGTCGAGGCCCATCGCGGCGATGGCGGTGTCGGCGGTTTCCCGGTGGCGGCGCATGGTGCCGCGGGCGACGGCGTCGATCTTGCCGAGGCGGCTTTTCAGGTGTTCGCCGACAACGCGTGCCTGCTCGAAACCCAGGGGGCTGAGCTGGTCGTAGTTGCTGCTGCCGAAGCTCGCCTGGCCGTGGCGGACCAGATAGATGGTGCCCATTACTTGCTGTAACCCCGCTTGGCGAGCTCGATACGGGCAATCACGCCTTTGTGCACCTCATCCGGGCCGTCAGCCAGCCGCAGGCTGCGGGCCTGGGCAAAAAAGCCGGTCAGGATGGTGTCGCGGCTCATGCCCATGCCGCCATGGATCTGCATCGCCATATCCACCACCATCTGCAGCACATTGGGTGCCACGACCTTGATGGCGCTGATCTCCGTCATGGCGGGGATGGCACCGACCTTGTCGATCTTCCAGGCGGCATAGAGCGTGAGCAGGCGGGCCTGGTCGATGGCGATGCGGGCCTCGGCGATGCGCTCGCGGTTGCCGCCCAGATTGAGCAACGGCTTGCCGAAGGCGGTGCGGGACATGCCGCGGGCGATCATCAAATCCAGCGCCTGCTCGGCGGCACCGAGGCAGCGCATGCAGTGGTGGATGCGACCCGGCCCGAGGCGGCCCTGGGCGATTTCGAAGCCGCGGCCCAGGCCGGCGATCACATTGCTGGCAGGCACACGTACGTGATTGAAATGCACTTCGCCGTGGCCGTGCGGCGCGTCGTAGTCGCCAAACACCGGCAACATGCGTTTGATTTCGACGCCGGGCGTATCCAGGGGCACCAGCACCATGGTGTGCTGGCTGTGGCGGCCCAGGCGGTCGTTGGGGGTGAGGCCCATGAAGATGCCCACCTTGCAGCGCGGGTCACCCACGCCGCTGCTCCACCACTTCTTGCCGTGGATGACGACCTCATCGCCATCGAGCAGCGCCGTGGCCTGCATGTTGGTGGCGTCGCTCGATGCCACATCCGGCTCGGTCATGAAGAACACGCTGCGGATCTCGCCCGCCAGCAGCGGTGTCAGCCATTCGGCCTTCTGCGCCTCGCTGCCGTATTTCCACAGCACTTCCATGTTGCCGGTATCCGGCGCGTTGCAGTTGAACAGCTCCGGCGCCATCAGGCTGCGCCCGGTTTCTTCGGCCACCGGGGCGTAATCGAGCACCGAGAGGCCCCCGCCGAGCACCGGATCGGGCAGAAAGAGATTCCACAAGCCTTCGGCTTTCGCCTTCGCCTTCAGCGTTTCGACGTGCTCGGGCACCTGCCAGCGCGTCCAGTCGCCATCTGGGTTGGCGTGATGGATGCCGTCCCAGTGCTGCTTTTCGATGGGCATGACGTATTCGCGGATGAAGTGCCGCACCCGCTTGACGATGTCCTTGCTCTTGGCACTGGGCTCGAAGTCCACGGTGTTCTCCTCAAAGTTGTAGTGCGACGCAGTGTGCCGGAGCAACCGACCAACGGCCATTGTGATGTTGGCTGACGAAAAATAATATTCGTCACATGCGCAGCGCCTCCCTCACCCAGCCGGAAGTCCGCAACCAGATTCTGGCGGTGGCCGAGCGGCTGTTTCGCGCCCATGGCTACAGCCGCACCACCGTCGCGGATGTGGCCCGCGAGTGCGGCATGTCGCCCGCCAACGTCTACCGGTTTTTCGAGAGCAAGGCGGCGATCAACGAGGCGATCACCGAAGTCCTGCTGGCCGAGGTTGAAGCCCGCGCCCAGGCCATCGCGGCCGAGCAACGGCCGGTTGCCGACCGTCTGCGCAAGATCTTGCTGGAGATGCACGCTTTCACGCTGGAGCGTTATCTCAACGAATCCAGTGTGCACGAGCTTTGCGCCAAGGCGATGGACGAGCAGTGGGGCGTGATCGAGGCGCACATCCAGCGCAGCCGCGCGCTCACCCGCAGCTTGATCGAGGAGGGCATGCGCAATGGCGAGTTCGCCCGGCACGATCTCGACGTGGCGGCGGCCTGCTGCCACAACGCCATGATCCCGTTCTGCCACCCGCAACTGGTGGCGGAGAACTTTGCCAAGGATCAGAAGCGGCAGGCGGTGCAGATGGGCGAGTTTCTGGTGGCCGCCTTGAAGGCTTGAATGGTGGGGCGCGGAGTGACGATTGTCGTAAAGCGTCAACGTTAAATTGGCACGATCAGCACCTGACGATGCTGACGCAGCGAGGAGCAGGAATGGGCATCAACATGATCAAGTCCGCAGTGGTTTCCCTGATGGCGCTCGCCCTGCTGGCGGCCTGCAAGCCGGCGCCGGTGCCGGTGGAGGACGTCCGACCGGTGCGAACGCTCACCGTTGCTGCGACCCCCATCAATATGACGAGCATCTACGCCGGCGAGGTGCGCGCCCGCTATGACTCGACGCTGTCGTTTCGTGTCGGCGGCAAGCTGGTGTCGCGCCAGGTGAATGTGGGCGAAACCGTCAAGGCCGGGCAGGTGCTGGCCCGGCTGGACCCCAAGGACCTGCAATTGGGTGATGCCGCAGCGCTGGCCCAGGTGGCGGCCGCGCAGTCGCAGTTCACGGTCGCCAAAAACGACCTCGACCGCGTCACCGGCCTGCACGCCAAGGGCTACGCCAGCCAGGGCGAGCTGGATCGCTACACCACTCAGTACGAGGCGGCCAAGGCGCAGCTGGAGGCGGCGAAGGCGCAGCGCAACCAGGTGGCCAATCAGGCGAGTTACTCGACCCTGACGGCTGATGCCGACGGCGTGGTGACCGCGGTGCTGGCCGAATCAGGCCAGGTCGTGGCCGCAGGCCAGCCAGTGGTGCAGCTCGCACGCGGCGGCGCCATCGAGATTGCCGCGGCCATTCCGGAAGACCGGGTGAATACGGTTCGCGAAGGGATGGCGGTCACGGTCTCGCTGTGGTCCGAAGCGGGCAAGGCCTTTCCGGGCGTGATCCGCGAACTCTCGTCCGCGGCCGACCCGTTGACCCGTACTTACGCTGTGCGCGTCTCGGTGCCCAATCCTCCGCCGCAGATGAAGCTGCGCATGACCGCCTCGGTGGCGATCCCGAAAGCAGGCTTGCCCGACCTGATCCATCTGCCTGCTTCCGCCATGGTGACGCAGGGTGGCAAGGCGGGGGTTTGGCTGGTGTCGGCCAAGGATTCGCTGGTGCAGTTCCGTGCCGTGCAGTTTGCCGGCGTGGAAGGCAACGAGGTGCTGGTCAGCGAGGGTCTGCAGCCCGGTGATGTGGTGGTGACGGCAGGCGCGGCCTACCTGCGAGAAGGGCAGAAGGTGAAGCGCCTGGGCGCGCCACTGCCGGCTGCGGCAGTGCCTGCGGCACCCAGCCCCAAGGCAGGCTGAACCCCGGAGCCAGTCATGCAGACGCCAGACCACGGTACGCAGGGCTTCAATCTCTCCCGCTGGGCCATCGAGCACGGCAATTTCACACGGTTCATCATCGTCCTGCTGATGCTCGCCGGGGTACTGAGCTACCTCAAGCTGGGGCAGAAGGAAGACCCTGACTTCACCTTCCGCGTCATGGTCGTGCGGGCCTACTGGCCGGGTGCGACTGCCGCCGAAATGGCGACCCAGGTGGTAGACCCCATCGAGGCCAAGCTGCAGGAGACGCCCTGGCTCGACAAGCTGCAGAGCTACTCCAAGCCAGGCGAGGCCGCGGTGATGGTGTTTGCGCGTGAAGACACCCCGGCGAAGGAAATTCGCAACGTCTGGTATCAGGTACGGAAGAAGGTCAGCGATATCCGCGGTGCGCTGCCGAACAACCTCGTCGGGCCGTTCTTCAACGACGAGTTCGGCGATACCTACATCGCCATGTACTCATTTACCGCCGACGGCTTCAGCTACGGTGAGCTGCGCGACTATGTTGACCAGGCCCGCAATGGCTTTCTGCGCGTGCCGGGGGTCGAAAAAGTCGAGATTCTGGGCGCGCAGGACGAGAAGATCTTCATCGAGTTCAGCTACCGCAAGTTCGCCCAGCTCGGTATCAGTTTCCAGGAGTTGCAGGCGGCACTGGCGGGCTACAACACCATGACACCCGCCGGCGTACTCAACACCGCCGAGCAGGCGATCTTCGTGCGCGTGGCGGGCCACTACGACAGCGTGAAGGACATCGAGAACACCCGCATCCGGGCGGGTGGGCAGAGCATCCGCATCGGTGATTTCGCCAAGGTGACGCGCGGCTACGAAGACCCGCCGCGCAGCAAGGTGCGGCACGAGGGCAAGGAGGCGATTGTCATCGGCATCGTGATGCGCAACGACGACAACGTGCTGCACGTCGGCAAGGGGCTGGAGATCGCCACGGCGCAGCTCAAGAGCGCTTTCCCGGTCGGCATTGAAGTGCGTCAGTTCACCGACCAGCCCAAGGTGGTGAGCCAGGCCGTGGGCGGCTTCGTGCGCGCCCTCGTCGAGGCGGTGGTGATCGTGATGGCAGTGAGCTTTCTCTCGCTGGGCATGCGCACCGGCTTCGTGGTGGCGCTCACCATCCCGCTGGTGCTGGCCGTCACCTTTCTCATCATGGATGCGATCGGCATCCAGTTGCAGAAGATTTCGCTCGGCGCACTGGTGCTGGCCTTGGGCCTCCTGGTGGACGACGCGATGATTTCGGTGGAGATGATGGCGCGCAAGCTGGAGGAGGGTTACGACAAGCTCAAGTCGGCGAGCTTCGCCTACAGTTCCACCGCCTTTCCCATGCTCACCGGCACCATCATCACGGCGGTCGGCTTTTTGCCCGTCGGCATCGCCAAGTCTTCGTCAGGCGAGTACGTCACCACGATGTTCCAGGTCATCGGCATCGCGCTCATGGTGAGCTGGCTCGCGTCGGTGTACGTCACCCCCTACATCGGCTATCACCTACTCAAGGAGCACAAGGTGCCGGAGGGCCAGCAGCACGAGCTGTATGACACGCCCAACTATCGTCGCCTGCGCGCACTCATCGACTGGTGCGTGCGCTGGCGCTGGACGATGATCGCTTTCACCGTCGTTCTGTTCGTGGCCGGCATCGCGAGCTTCAAGTTCATCCCCAAGCAGTTCTTCCCGGATTCCACCCGGCTGGAGCTGATGGTTGATTTGTGGTTGCCGGAAGGCAGCAGCTACGCAGCCAGCGAGAGCATCGTGCAGCGCATGGAGGCCAAGCTCGCCAACGACGAGGATGTGACGGATTACGTCGCCTATGTCGGCGTGGGCAGCCCGCGGTTCTTCCTGCCGCTGGACCAGCAGCTCAACCACACCAATTTCGCCCAGTTCATGGTGGTGTCCAAGGACCTGGCCAGCCGCGAACTGCTGAAGCAGCGCATCACGGGCTGGCTCGCCGAGGATTTTCCGGAGGTGCGCGGCAAGATCGACCGCCTGCCCAACGGCCCGCCCACGGGCTGGCCGGTACAGTTCCGCGTGCAGGGGCCAGACCCGATGGTGGTGCGTCAGCTGGCCGACGAGGTGAAGGCCGCCGTGCGGGCCAATCCTGACACCCACAATGTGCACGACAACTGGCATGAGCCGATCGCGACGATGAACATCGACGCTGATCAGGAAAAGCTGCGCCTGCTGGGCATCACCAGCAACGACGTGCGCGGGGCAGGCAACACGATCCTGTCTGGCACGCCCATCGGCAACTACCGCGAGCGCACCCGCGACATCCAGATCGTCGCCCGCCAGCCGCTGGAGGAGCGCGACAATCTAGGCAGCCTGCAGGACGCCTACATGCCGACCGCCACCGGCCAGTCGGTGCCGTTCTCTCACTTTGGCAAGGCGACACCCAGCTTCGAGCCCGGCGTGCTGTGGCGATACAACCGGCTCTGGGCCATCACCATCCAGGGGGAGGTCACGCCCGGCTTGCAGTCGCCGGACGTGTCGATGGCCATCGACGCCACACTGGGCGACATCAAGTCGCGCCTGCCGGTGGGCTACAGCATCGGCATTGCCGGCCCTTTGGAGGCCAGCAAGATCGCCAATGACTCCATCAACGCCGAAATGCCGAAGATGGTGGTCATCATCCTGCTCCTGCTGATGATCCAGTTGCAGCACTTCGGCCGCACCATGCTGGTATTTCTCACCGCTCCCCTGGGCGTGATCGGCGCGGCATTTGCCCTGCTCATCACCCAGACCGCCTTCGGCTTCGTCGCACTGCTGGGTGTGATCGCCTTGGCCGGCATCATCATGCGCAACTCGGTGATCCTGGTGGACCAGATCGAGCAGGACATCAAGGCCGGGCACGACCCCTGGACAGCGATTGTCGAATCGGCAGTGCGCCGCGCCCGGCCCATCATGCTCACCGCGGCGGCGGCGATCCTGGCCCTGCTGCCGCTCACGCGCAGCGTGTTTTACGGGCCGGCCGCCATCTCGCTGATGGGCGGATTGTTCGTGGCGACCCTGCTGACAATGACGTTTTTGCCGGCCTTGTATGCGGCCTGGTTCAAGGTGCGCCCGCCGGATGCGCTGACAAGGCTGCGCGCCAGTCACTAAAATGACGGCTGCACCACTTCTTTCACCACCCCCGAACTGATCTCATGAACGAAAAAGCCCTCGTTGAAACCGCACTTGCCATGGTTGCCAAAGGCAAGGGTCTGCTCGCTGCAGACGAATCCACAGGCACCATCAAGAAGCGCTTCGACAAGATCAACGTGGAGAACACGGAGGCCAATCGCCAGGCCTATCGCGACATGCTGTTCACCACGCCGGGCTTCGAGCAGCACACCTCCGGCGTCATCCTGTTTGAAGAGACCCTGTTCCAGAAGTCGCTGGCGGGCGGCAGCTTCGCCGAGTTGCTGACCTCCAAGGGCGTGATCCCGGGGATCAAGGTGGACAAGGGCGCGCAGCCCCTCGCTGGTGGTGGCCTGGATGAAACCGTGACGGAAGGTTTGGATGGCCTGCGTGAGCGCCTGGCCAAGTACCACGCTGCCGGTGCCCGCTTCGCCAAGTGGCGCGCGGTCATCGCCATCAACGACGAAGCCCCGAGCGACTACGCCATCCACGTCAACGCGCATGCGCTGGCCCGTTACGCGGCGCTGTGCCAGGAAGCCGGCATCGTGCCGATCGTGGAGCCGGAAGTGCTGATGGACGGCGACAACTCCATCGAAGTCACCGAAGAAGTCACCGACGTGGTGCTCGATGCCGTGTTCGGCGAGCTTTCCGCCCAGGGCGTGTTGCTCGAAGGCATCATCCTCAAGCCCAACATGGTTGTCCCCGGCATTCAGTGCGCCGAGCAGAACAGCGTGCAGGAGGTGGCTGAGGCCACGCTGCGCGTCCTCAAGCGCCGCGTGCCGATTGCTGTCCCTGGCATCGCCTTCCTCTCCGGCGGCCAGAGCGATGTGCTGGCCACGGCGCATCTCGACGCGATGAACAAGATCGGCGGCTTTACCTGGGGCCTGACCTTCAGCTACGGCCGTGCACTGCAGGCGGCAGCGCTCAAAGCCTGGGGCGGCAGCAATGTCGAGGCTGGTAAGGCGGCCCATCTGCATCGCGCCAAGATGAATGGCCTGGCGGCACAGGGCCTGTGGGACCAGTCGCTCGAAAAGTAAGCTCGACGCACAAACACGGCCCGCTCGCGCACGCTGCGCCAGCGGGCTTTTTTGGTTTTCTCACCCGGCAAAGGGCGACATGACGCAACTGAAAGACAAGGTGGTGTGGATCACGGGGGCGAGCAGCGGCATTGGTGAGGCGCTGGCGCTGTCTGCCTCGGTGCAGGGCGCCAAGTTGATCCTGAGCGCGCGACGCGAAACCGAGTTGCAGCGGGTCAAGAAGGCTTGCGCAAACCCGCAGTACGTCACGGTGTTGCCGCTCGACCTCACCGATTTCGATGCCGAAGCGGCCGCCCGCCTGGCGGCAGGTTTCTACGGGCCTGTCGATGTGCTGGTCAACAACGCCGGCATCAGCCAGCGCAGCACCGTGCTGCAAACCGAAATGAGCGTCTATCGCCGCATCTTCGAGCTGGATTTCTTCGCCTGCGTGGCACTGAGCAAGGCACTGCTGCCCGGCATGGTAGCGCGCAAGACGGGGCATATCGTCACCATCTCCAGCGTGGTGGGTTATGTCGGCACTCCGCTGCGCTCTGGCTATGCCGCTGCCAAGCATGCTTTGCACGGTTTTTATGACGCGCTACGGGCCGAGGTGTGGCGCGAGGGCGTGAAGGTGACGCTCATTTGTCCCGGATTCATCAAGACCAATGTCTCCCTGAATGCCATCACTGGCGACGGCGGCAAGCACGGGCTGATGGACTCCGGCCAGCTCAGCGGCATGGATCCGACCGAATGCGCCCGACAGATCTGGGCTGCCGTGGCAGCCGACAAGGAGGAGGCGCTGATCGGCGTGAAGGAGGCACTGTTCGTCCGCATCAAGCGCCATCTGCCGGCCTTGATGAGCTACGCGATCAAGCGGGCGAAAGTGACGTGAGTGGTGACGAGTGTCGCCACACGGTGCCGACCTAGGGCGCAAGGCCCAGTCGGCGCTGATCACGGGCGAGATCCGCTAGCACGCGCCGTGGGATGCGACTGATCAGCTGGTCGCGCTGCGCCTGCAACCGCAGGCGCTCCTGGTCGGAGATGCTGGCGAGCCTCAGGCCCGCATCCACCTGGGTGAGGGCCGAGCGCAGGTCGCCTCGCGCGAGTTCGTAGTTCGACATCTCGAACTGCGCGTCGCCGACGTTGTTGAGTTGGCTGCTGGCTTCCGATAGCAGGTGATACATCTCTGGTAGTTCGCCGTGAGCCGGATCGTGGGCGAGCAGCAGCTGGCGTGCTTCGAGCGGTTTCTTGGCTTCCAGCAGGGCGCGAGCGTGCAGGATCACCGCCGGCGAGGAGCGGGGGTTGAGTTTGGTGGTCTTGTCGAACAGGGCCAGCGCCTCCGCCTGCTTGCCGGTCGCCATCAGCAGCTGCCCTTGCAGCAGATTGACGTTGAGTTGCTTGGGCTGCGCCGCCAGGACCGGGGCCAGGGCATCGATGGCTTCGGAGGCGCGGCCTGCGTTGAACAGCGCGAAGGCGTAGCCGTATTGATCGCCCAAGCCTGCATCGCGACCGCGGGCGCGCAGGCCCATTTCATCCACCGCAGCCGATGGACTGTTCGCCATCAGTACGATGGTACGGGCCTTCATGAGCGCGAATTCGAGATTGGGCTTGAGCGTGACCTTGGGCAGCAGCGCTGCGCGGGCTCGCGCCTCTGAAATGCGGCTGGTGTTGACGGGGTGGCTGCGCAGGATGTCGGGCAACTGCGAGTTGTAGAGGCGGGATTGCTGCTCCAGCTTGCCGAAGAACGTGGCCATGCCTTCGGGGTCGTAGCCGGCTTCGGACATCGTGCGGATGCCGATGCGGTCGGCCTCCTGCTCATGGGCACGGGTGTAGTTGATCTCCCGCTGGTTGTTGACGGACTGACCGATCGCGAGCGCACCGAGCACGACATCCGGGCTGGCCGCACCCGCGACGATGGCCGCCAGGATGGCAGCCCAGGTGGCGACGTTGGCGGTGCTGGTGTCGTTGGCGGTGCGGGCTAGGTGACGCTGCGTGACGTGGGCCTGCTCGTGGCCCATGACTCCGGCGAGCTCGCTTTCGTTGTCGGCATACAGCAGCAGCCCCGCATTCACACCGATCACGCCGCCCGGCACGGCAAAGGCGTTGATGCGCGGATCGCCCAGCACGAAGAAACGGAACTTGGGCGGCGTCACCGAACCCTTGGCTGCGAGCCGCCAGCCCATGGAGTTGATGTAGTCCGTGAGCTCGACATCGTCGACCTGGTAATTGCCTTGGTAGAGCTCTGCCGCCACCTCATCGCCAATGCGCGCTTCTTGCGCGGGCGAGAGCGTGAGATCTGCAGGTTCGCCCATCTCCGGCAGTTCCACCGCGATGTTGCCGCTAGCGGGCTGCGCGCCGGCAGCCGCTGCGACGGTCAGCATCATGGCAACAACCGCAAAGGTCAGGGCGATAGGGGCTGGGTAGCGGCGCACAGGGAACGTGTTCAGGGTGGGGAGAAGCGCGAAACCAGTAGAGTGGTCGGAGGCAAATTAGTTCTAAGCCAGTTTGCACCATGCCCGGATGATAAAATGTCGATCTGTTCACTGCGGACGCGCTGACAAAGATGAACTGGGCTGACTACGTGATTCTCGCAGTGTTTGCTGTGTCGGTTCTGATCGGCCTGCTGCGTGGCTTCACACGCGAGGTGCTCGGCGTTTTGGGCTGGATCTTGGCTTTCTGGGCGGCATTCACGTTTACGCACCAAGCGGCGGAATGGCTGGCGCCCCACATCGCGACGCCCTCCGTGCGACGCGCCGCGGCCTTCGGCGGGCTTTTTCTGCTCGTCTTGTTGCTCTCCTCCCTAATCACCTTCTTCATCGGGCGTCTGATCCGCGATGGGGCGCTGGCCTCGGCCGACCGCACGCTGGGGGCTGGCTTTGGCTTGTTGCGTGGGCTGGTTTTAGTGGCCGCGCTCCTGTGGGCGGCTGGTACCACGGCAGCACGGCAGGACCCCTGGTGGCAGCAGTCCGCCCTGATCCCCCGGCTGGAATGGATGGCGGACATCCTCAAGGCTACGGTCCCGCAGCGCTGGATTCGCGTGCTGGAGTCCCCACCATCCCCGAGTTCGTCTCCTTCTTCCAAACCCTCTTCCGGACGCCCCTGACCATGTGTGGCATTGCTGGCCTTGTTTCGAAATCGCCCGTCAACCAAGAGTTGTTCGACGCCCTGACCATGCTGCAGCACCGTGGTCAGGATGCGGCAGGCATCATCACCGCCGACGGCGACCGCCTGCACCTGCGCAAGGACAATGGCCTGGTGCGCGATGTGTTCGCCGCCGATGAACACATGAGCGCGCTGCGCGGCAACATGGGCATTGGCCACGTGCGCTACCCCACCGCCGGTTGCACCACCAGTGCAGAGGCGCAGCCGTTCTACACGAACATGCCTTTCGGGGTTTCGCTGGCGCACAACGGCAATCTGACCAACACCGAAGACCTCAAGCAGGCCCTGTTCGAGGAAGATCGCCGGCACCTCAATACCGAGTCCGACAGCGAGGTGCTGCTCAATGTCTTTGCGCATGAGTTGGCGCAGATCGGCACGCTGCGGCTCAAGCCTGAGGACATCTTCGAGACGGTGGCGCGCGTGCATCGCCGCATCCGCGGCGCCTATGCCTGCGTGGCGATGATCACGGGGTACGGTGTGGTTGGTTTCCGCGATCCCAATGGCATTCGCCCGGTCGTGGTCGGCCGCCGCAATGGCATCAACGGGCCGGACTACCTCATCGCTTCTGAGTCCGTGGCGCTCGATGCCCTGGGCTTTGAGGTGCTGGGCGATATCGAGCCCGGCGAGGCCGTGCTGCTCACCCTGGATGGCAAGCTGCACCGCCGTCAGTGCGCCGCACATCCGCAGTACTCGCCCTGCATCTTCGAGTATGTCTACATGGCGCGGCCGGACTCGATGATGAACAACATCTCGGTGCACAAGGCGCGCCTGCGCATGGGCGTGAAGCTGGCCGAGAAGATTCAGCGCAACTGGCCGGATCACCAGATCGATGTGGTCATCCCCATCCCGGATACCTCCCGCGTGCCTGCCTCTGAACTGGCGCAGGTACTTGGCGTGCCGTATCGCGAGGGTTACATCAAGAATCGCTACATCGGCCGCACCTTCATCATGCCGGGCCAGGCGCAGCGCAAGAAGAGCGTGCGGCAGAAGCTCAATCCGGTGGACGTCGAGTTCCGCGGCAAGAACGTGTTACTGGTAGACGATTCCATCGTGCGTGGCACCACCAGCCAGGAAATCATCCAGATGGCCCGCGACTGCGGCGCGAAGAATGTTTACTTCGCCAGCGCGGCGCCGCCGGTGCGCTTTCCGAACGTGTACGGCATCGACATGCCCAGCGTCCATGAACTCGTTGCGCACGGCCGTACAGAGGAAGAACTGCGCGTGCTCCTGGGGGCCGACAAGCTCGTTTTCCAGGATCTCGAAGACCTCATCGATGCGGTGAAGCACAAGCACGCCAACATCGAAAAATTCGACTGCTCCGTGTTCACGGGCGAATACGTGACGCAGGACGTGGACGCCAAGTACCTCAACCAGCTCGAACTGTTCCGCAACGATGCAGCCAAAGAGGCACGCAACCGCGCCGCCGCATCTGCGCTGGACCTGCACGCCGCCTGATCGACGATGAACGAGTTCGATGAGCGCTGGGGCGCGGCCACACTGGGCATCAGGGCGTTTGAGCCCACCCGGCACGAGGGTGAGCACTCGGCGGCGATCCACCCGACGTCGTCCTTCGTGTTTCACACCGCCGCCGAGGCAGCGAAGGTGTTTTCGGGCGATGCCCCCGGCAATGTCTACTCGCGCTTCACCAATCCCACCGTGCAGGCCTTTGAGAAGCGCCTAGCGGTGATGGAGGGTGGCGAGAGTTGCATCGCCACCGCGAGTGGCATGGCGGCCATCCTGACCTTGTGCATGTCGGTACTGAGGGCGGGTGATCACCTGCTGGTGTCCAAGAGCGTGTTTGGCGCCACCATCAACCTGTTCAACAACATCCTCAGCCGCTTTGGCGTCGCGGTCAGCTACGTGGAGTTGGCCAGTGTCGAGGCCTGGAAAGCCGCACTCAGGCCCGAGACGAAGCTGCTGTTTGTCGAGACGCCCAGTAACCCGCTGGCCGAGATCGCCGACATCCGTGCCCTGGCTGACCTCGCACACGCGCACGGGGCCCTGCTGGCCGTCGATAACTGCTTCCTGACGCCGGTGCTGCAGCAGCCGCTGAAGCTCGGGGCTGATTTCGTCATCCACTCGGCGACCAAGTATCTGGACGGGCAGGGGCGCTGCGTCGGCGGCGCGGTGGTGGGCGATTCGCAAAAGGTTGGCAAGGATGTGCTGGTATTCATGCGCAGCGCCGGGCCCTGCATGAGCCCGTTCAATGCATGGGTGTTTCTCAAGGGGCTTGAAACGCTCGCGCTGCGGATGCGCGCGCACAATGAATCGGCGCAGAAGCTGGCCGAATGGCTGGTGCAGCAACCCAGGGTTCAGCGCGTGTTCTACGCCGGGCTGCCATCGCATCCGGGCCACGCGCTCGCCAAGTCCCAGCAACGTGGGTTTGGTGGCGTGGTGAGTTTTGAAGTGGCGGGTGGCCGCGAAGCGGCTTGGAAGCTCATTGACTCGACACGCTTGTGTTCGATTACGGCCAACCTCGGCGATACCCGTACCACCATTACCCATCCGGCGACCACGACCCATGGGCGCGTCACGCCAGAAGCCCGTGCTGCAGCCGGTATCACCGAAAGCCTGGTGCGGATTGCGGTCGGTTTGGAAGACTTTGACGACATCACCGCCGATCTCGCGCGCGGGCTGGCGTGACCGCTGAGATCGAGACGCGCCTTCGCGCCGTCCTGAAGGGGACGAATGAGCGGCAACGGCGGCTGGTAGACATGGATTGGCCAAAGCTGGCGCAAAAGGCTGTGGCACCTCTCCTGGCGAACCTGCGAGAGGCGGCCGTGCTGGTGCCGATATTGATGCGCCCCGAGGGTTACAACGTGCTGCTGACTCGTCGGGCGGAGACATTGCGCCACCACAAGGGCCAGGTGAGTTTTCCCGGTGGACGGCGCGATCCCGGAGACGTGAGCTTTGCAGCCTGCGCATTGCGGGAGGCGCAGGAAGAGGTCGGCCTATCGCCCGAGAATGTCGAGGTGATCGGCTACCTGGATGACTATCCCACTTTGAGCCGCTACCGCGTGACCCCCGTGGTCGCCTTGGTGCGGCCGCCGGAGCGCTTCGTGTTCGACCCCAGCGAGGTGGCCGAGGTTTTCGAGGTGCCGCTCTCGGTACTGCTCGATCGTCGCCGTTACGAGTCCCGGATTTTGAGCAAGGAGGGATTCAATGTGCCCTTCTTCGAAGTCAACTTCGGCGGGCAGCGTATCTGGGGTGCTACGGCCGGCATGCTGCGGGACTTTTGTCGCCAGGTTGAGCTAAGTCAATAGCTATCAAGCCGGGAAGCCGATGGTTATGATCCTGACGCTAGAGGAACTAAGAGGGGAGACATGAGAATTGGAATCGTGGTCGATTCGGCCTGCGATCTGCCGCAGGCGTTTATCGAAGAAAACAACATCGTCATCCTGCCCATCACGCTGCATCTCGATGGGCGACAGATGATTGATCAGCGCGACCCGGAAACCACGCTGGAGTTTTACGCCCAGCATGTCGCCGCCGCCGCGCAGGCCGAGACCACCGCCTACAGTGTTGATCAGACCAAGAAGTTGTTTCTTGAAAAACTGGTCATCGACTACGACCTAGTCTTCGTCTTCACCATTGCCAGTTCGCGCTCGCCGATGTACGAGAACGTCCGGCAGGCGGCGCTGACAATCCTCAATGAATACAAGGTCACCCGCCAGGCCGCAGGCATCAAGACACCTTTTGCCATGCGGGTCATCGATACCCAGAACTGCTTCGGCGCCCAGGCGATCCCGGTCATCGAATGCGTGCGGATGCTCAAGGCGGGTGAAAGTCACAACAAGATCCGGGAGCGCATCGAGTATCTGGTTCAGAACACTTTTGGTTATCTGCTGCCGCGGGATTTGAAGCAACTGCGCGCCCGTGCGCAGAAGCGCGGTGACAAAAGCGTGGGCTTCATGCAATACATCATCGGTTCGGCGCTCGACGTGAAACCGGTGGTCCGTGGTTACCGCAACACCACAGGTCCGGTAGCCCGGGTGAGGCACTTCGAAGAAGGGGCCGCCAAGGTATTCAAATACGCCGAAGCGCAGGTTCGGCGCGGCTTGCTGACGCCAACGCTATTGATCGAGTACGGCGGTGACCCGGCCAATCTGAAATACCTGGCGGGCTACGCCCAATTGCTGGATACCGCCCAGAAACACGGCGTGGAAGTCTTCCTGGCCATGATGAGTATGGTGGCGGGCATCCATGTGGGCGAGGGGGCGCTGGGCGTGGCCTTTGCAGCCAGCGAGCATGAAATGGTGCTTTGATCGGGCCTTCTGTCCCGTGAAGAAGCGAGCTGGTGCGCGCCGCGCCAGCGCTTCCTCATCACCCACAGCCGCCACAGGCGGCGATCTCAAGCGAGACGATTCAAGCCGTTGTGTGCCGCGACCCGATATGCCTCGGCCATAGTCGGGTAGTTGAACGTGGTGTTGATGAAGTAGCGCAGATTGTTGAGCCCTGGATGGGCCATTACCGTCTGGCCGATGTGTACGATCTCCGATGCGCGATCCCCAAAGCAGTGCACGCCGAGTATCTCCAGCGTTTCGGCATGGAAGAGGATTTTCAGCATGCCCACGGTCTCTCCCGTCATCTGCGCGCGGGCCAGACTCTTGAACTGGGAATGCCCCATCTCGTAGGGCACGCCGGCCTCCTGCAACTCGCGCTCGGTAGCCCCCACGCTGCTGATTTCCGGGATCGTGTAGATGCCGGATGGCGAGAGCTTGAAGCGTGCCGGATCGGCAGCGTGGCCAAGGATATGTTCTACAGCGAAGCGGCCTTGGTCATAGGCGGCCGAGGCCAAGGCGGGCGGGCCGGCGATATCACCGACGGCATAGATACTCGGGGTGTCGGTCTGGAAGAAGGCATTGACCTTGAGCTGCCCCCGCGAATTGGGTGCGAGGCCCGCTGCGGCTGGCGCCAGCGAATCACTGTTGCCGGTGCGCCCGTTGGCCCAGAGCAGCACATCGGATTTGATCTTGCGGCCCGACTTGAGGTGCAGGATCACATCATCGGGCCTGGCCTCGATACGGGCGTGCTGCTCGTTGTGGCGCACGATCACGCCTTGTTCGCGCAGGTGGTAGCTCAGCGCCTCGGTGATTTCATCGTCCAGGAATGACAGCAGACGATCCTGAGTGTTGATCAGGTTCACCTTGCAGCCCAGCTTCACGAAGATCGACGCATATTCACAGCCGATGACGCCGGCGCCATAGATCGTGATGGTGTGAGGCGTGTGGGTCAGTTGCAGGATGGTGTCGCTATCCACCACGCGGGGGTGGCGGAAATCGACATCGGCCGGCCGGTACGGGCGAGACCCGGTCGCGATGACCACGTGGCGGGCGCGGATCGTCTGCGGCGCCTGACCTGTCGAGTGAATCTGCAGGGTGTGCTGGTCGATGAATTGCGCGGCACCCGAAATCACCGGCACCCGGTTGCGCTCGTAGAAGCGTCGCCGCATGGCGACCTGCTGCTCGATCACCCGATGGGCATTGCCCAGCAGCTGCGGATAGCTGACCTTGACCTGATGCTTGACGTCCCGAAGCAGCGGGTCTTGCCGAAAGTCACTCAGCACCTTTACGGCGTGGCGCAGGGCCTTGCTGGGAATGGTGCCCCAGTGCGTGCAGCCGCCACCAACATCGTTGTGCCGCTCGATCACCACGGTGTTGAGGCCGTTCTTGGCCGCCATCATGGCCGCGCCCTCGCCACCGGGTCCGCTACCAATCACGGCAAGATCAACAGGGTCGGTCATAATCATTCGCATGTCATGCAGTCGGCGCAGTCTTTGTTGGAAGTGGGGCGGGGTTCAGGATCTGGCATCTGAGTTCCGATAGGTGAAAATCTCGATTGAAATCATTGATTTCTCGACATACCTTAAGACTCATTGTAAGTGCATAGATGGATGGGCCGGAATGCAGCGCTGAGTCATCTTGCGAGCCGTCACGAAGGGAGTCAGAACATGTTGGACGTTGAGCAGGGAAGCCTGAACTATTTTCTGTCCCGCCCCACGGAAGGCCGCTGGGCGGGCGTCTTGCGGGCGCTGGCCGAGGAATTGGCTGCCCAGATGTCCGCCGCCGAGATCAGGGCATTCTTTGCGATCCTGGGGCGTCGCTGGGCGCGCTCGATGCCCTTGCCCAAGGGCGGTGGCCTGGCCGATTTCGAGCAGGCTGCCAACGCCGTGTTTTCCCAGGTTGACTGGGGCTGGGTGCGGATTCGTGACCTGGGCAACAGTGTCGAAATCCAGCATTCCTGCTCCCCGCTGCGTGGCGCTTTCGGGCTCGATGCCATGGAATGGGCATCCGGTTTGCTTGAGGGTGTCTACGAGGAATGGCTGAGGGAGCAGGGTGCCGAACGCGACCTGGCGCTGCGTCAGGTCGGTCGTACCGAGGGCGCTGCGGATACGCTGCGGTTCCGGCTCGCCAAGTCCGATTATTTCGCTTGAGGCGTTCGCTGGCATGCGGCGTGTCGCCGAGGGTTTCACCTGCAACACCAATGGTTGAGGAAACGGGTCATGGCCGAAAAGAATGACGACATCAAGAATCTGTTCTTGAACCTGGGGCTCAACCCCAACGATTACCAAGAAATCCGCAGCGCCCCGACGGCCAACGCCACCGTCAATGAGGCGCCTCGTCGCTGGTCGCTGCTGCAGGCAGCTGCGCCGAAGCCGGTGCTGGCCCCGGCAGCAGTGCCGCCCGCCGCGCCGAGCCACGCCGCCGCATCGCCCGCCCCGGGGCCGAACACCCTGTCTGCCGCATTGTTGGCTGCCGCCCGAGACATCGCTCGCGCTGATAGCGCTCAACTGCCTGCTGCCGAAATCGGCCCGGTCGCGCCGGTTACTGCGCCAGCGCCTGCCATGGCGGCATTGCCCAGTGTGCTGGCCGATGCGTTTGCCCAGCCCGTTGACGGCGATGGACTGCAATCGCTCTTCCAGTCCGTCAAGGAGCCCCAAACAGTCAGCGGGCTCAAGCCGCCGCAGGAGGAGGAGCATCGCCCGACCGAGCGTCACCTGGACCCCGTCTTCGCCGCGCCACCGATCACGGTCAGCCCCGCGCAGCGAGCGGCCTCGCTGCCAGAACGAGTGCCGCCGCTACTCTCGGCACGGCCGTCGCGCCTGATGGCCAGCGATGAGCCTGAAACCCGCTATGCGGCACCACCGCCATCCCGGCTGGGGCCGATGCCGGTTGCCGCACCGGTGCCAGTGCCTGACCTGGTTGCGGCCCCGGTCGCTGGCCCTAAATCCTCTGCGTCGGCCGTATCGGCCCCTGTCGCGAGCGGGCTGCTGAAAATCGCCGTGCCCGTTGCTTCGGCCGGTCTTGGGCATGGTGAATCTTTACAGGATGTGTTCCGTCGGCTGTCCGGCGACAATCGTCGGTGAACCGTTTTCTCCACCGCCCCTCTTCCGTCACCGCGCGTCATGACGAATAGCCAGCAACGCATCGTGTCCGTGGTGTCGCCGAAAGGTGGCGTGGGCAAGACGACCGTGGCCGCCAATCTCGCCGCGGCGCTGGCCGCCGCTGGGCAAGCGGTGCTGCTGGTTGACCTCGATCCCCAGAACGCCGCACGGCTACATCATCAGATGCCGCTCTCGGATGGTGCGGGTCTGGCGGTGCAGACTTTGCTCGGCCAGCCCTGGGCTAACGCCGCCTTCCGTGGTCCTTATGGTGTGGACTGCCTGCCTTTCGGTGCTCTGACCGACCATGATCGCCGTGCGTTCGAGCAGCACCTGGACGCCAACCCCGAGTGGCTGCGGCAGCATCTCGATGCCCTTGGGCTGACGCCGGGCAGCATCGTGATTCTCGACACCGCGCCCGGTGGCACGCCCTACCTGCCGCAGGCCTTGCAGGCGAGCGATGTGTCCGTGTGCGTGCTGCTGCCTGACGCGGCTTCATTCGTGACCGTACCCGCGATGGCCCGCTGGTATGCGGAGGCTCAGCAGACCAATCCCGCTCATCGCGGTTACTACCTGCTCAACCGCATGAACAATGCCCGCATGCTCTGCCGAGATGTGGCGACGGCGCTGTCGCGGGATTTGAACGGCCTGCTGCTGCCGGTTGAGATTCACTTTGATGCTGCGGTCGAGGAAGCCTTGGCTTCGCAAAGCCCAATCCTGAAATATGCGCCTGAATCTCCCGCCAGCCGCGACTTTGCCGCGATGGCCGACTGGTTGCTGAGACTGTCATGAGCGAGCCAAATACCACCTATGTGCTCAGCAACGCCGCCCGCGAGGGTCAGCCTTGGTCGCAGCCGCTACTGAACCAGACCTGGGATCGGCGCATCGAGCGGATCATTGAACGCAAGTTCTGGGATCAGCCGCTGATCCTGATCGCGATTTTGCTGCTCTCGGTACTGCCCGCCATCAGTATCGTCACCACGCCGCTATCCCTGTCGTGGCAAACGTTTTTTGGTGTCGGCACGCTGTTGATGGCGCTGTGGATCAATCGCATCCAGGGGCGTCTCGCCTCGCACGTGATGATCGTGTTGTCGGTACTCGCCTCGGCGCGTTACATGTATTGGCGACTCACGGAATCCTTCGCTTTCGGCGCGCACCGCGACCTGACCGATCTGTTCTTCGCGGGTGGCTTGGTGGCGGCAGAAATCTACGCCTTCATCGTTTTGCTGCTGGGTTATTTCCAGGTGCTGTGGCCGCTCAACCGCAAGCCGGCTGCGCTGCCGCGAGACCTGACCGAATGGCCCACGGTCGACATCTACATCCCCACGTACAATGAACCGTTGAAGGTGGTGCGTCCCACCATCCTCGCCGCACTCGATGTCGATTGGCCCAAGGATAAGTTGCGGGTCTACGTGCTGGACGATGGCAAACGCCCGCAATTCAAGGAGTTGTGTGACGAAGTAGGGGCGATTCATCTCACTCGCGCCAACTCCAAGCACGCCAAGGCCGGCAACCTCAACGCGGCCATGAAAAAGACGAGTGGCGAATTCATCGCCATCTTCGATTGCGATCACATTCCGACACGCTCCTTTCTGCAGGTAGCGATGGGCTGGTTCGTGCGCGACAAGAAACTCGCGATGACGCAGACGCCTCACCATTTCTTCTCGCCCGACCCGTTCGAGCGCAATCTCGGCACCTTCCGCAAGGTGCCCAACGAAGGCGAGTTGTTTTATGGGTTGCTACAGGACGGCAACGATTTCTGGAACGCCACCTTCTTCTGCGGATCCTGCGCCGTGCTGCGCCGCAGCGCGCTGGAGGAAGTCGGCGGCATCGCCGTCGAGACGGTGACCGAAGACGCCCATACAGCGCTCAAGATGCACCGCCGCGGTTGGACCACTGCCTACCTCAACATCCCACAGGCAGCAGGGCTTGCGACTGAATCGCTGTCAGCCCATGTGGGGCAGCGCATCCGCTGGGCGCGTGGCATGGCGCAGATTTTCCGTACGGACAATCCCCTGTTCGGACGTGGTCTGACCATCGGGCAGCGGCTGTGCTATTCGAACGCCATGCTGCACTTCTTCTACGGCCTGCCGCGCGTGGTGTTCCTCACCGCTCCACTGTCCTACCTGTTCTTTCAGGCCCATATCATCGAGGCCTCGGCGCTAACCATCGCCGCCTACGCATTCCCGCATCTCGCGCACTCATCCATCACCAACTCGCGAATCCAGGGGCCGTACCGGCACTCGTTCTGGGCTGAGGTCTACGAAACGGTACTAGCGACATACATCCTGGGCCCGACGCTACTGGCGCTGATCAATCCGAAACTCGGCAGCTTCAACGTGACTGCCAAGGGCGGCATGAACAACGAGACGTATTTCGACCGCGATATCGCGCAGCCCTATGTTTTTCTGCTGATCATCAACATGGTCGGTCTGCTGGTCGGCGTTGTGCGCTTTTTCTACTGGAATTCGCACGAAGTCGATACCGTGGTGCTGAACATGCTGTGGACCGTCTACAACAGCATCATCATCGGTGCGGCGCTGGCGGTGGCCTGGGAATCCCGACAGGTGCGGCGCAGCATCCGCGTGAACGTGTCGATGCCTTCTCGCATCCGTATTCCGGACGGCCCCGAAATCGATGGAAATACCGTCGATATTTCTGAAGGTGGCACGGGCTTGAAGCTCGCCACGGCGCAGTCATTGCCACAGGGCGCGATCATCGACGTGGCGCTGGCGCCGGATTTCCGTCTGGTGTGGACCCCGGCCAAGGTCATCCGCTCCAAGGGTGATTCCCTATTCCTGGAGTTTGTGCAGCCAATGGGGCTCAACCAGGAGCGTCAGTTGGTCTATTCCATCTTTGGCCGTGCTGACGCCTGGGTGAGTTGGTCGGCCGACCGACCCAATGACCGCATTGGCGAGAGTTTCCGTGCGATTCTCGATTTTGGGCTGAGCGGTGCATTCCGTATTGTAAAAATGACTTTCACGAACCTGAAGAACTCCATCATGAATCCGATAAGCCGACTGCTATCCCCGCTGACCAAGCGCAGCGGTACCGCGCTGTTGACCCTCGCACTGCTTGGTGCCCTGCTGGCGCAGCCGCAGGCCGTGCAGGCACAGGTGCCAGAGCCGAGCAGCGAGGTGACCGTGGGGGAGCCGACGACTACGCCGCAACCGGCGGCGACGGTGGGACGCACGGAGTCGCGTGTGCTGTCGTTCGAGTCATTGGGGGTTCAAAAGCCCATCCGCTTGCGTGGCGTGCAGGGCGAGATCGCGCTGCCGGTGGCAGTGCGTGACGATGAATTGGTGACCAAAGCCCGGTTGAGCCTCAAGTTCTCGCATTCGCCATCGCTGATCTTCCCGCTCAGCCACCTGAATGTGCTGGTCAATAACGAGCTGGCGGCCACGATCCCCCTCACATCCGAAACCGCGAGCGGTGCCGAGCGCACCATCGACATCGATCCGAAGCTGTTCGTGGAATACAACCAGATCGGTCTACAGCTCATCGCCCATTACACGATGGATTGCGAAGACCCGGTCCACACCACACTCTGGTCCATCGTCGATAACCGTTCGACACTGGAACTCGACACGCAGCCCCTGCCGCGCCAGCGTGATCTCAATCTGCTGCCGCAGCCGTTCTTCGACAGCCGCGACTCGCGCCGTGTGACCCTGCCTTTCGTGTTCGCAGGCTCACCGTCGATGGAGGAAATTGACGCAGCCGGCGTGGTGGCGAGCTGGTTCGGTGCGCTGGCGGATTACCGTGGCGCCAGCTTTCCGGTCTATTTCAACAAGTTGCCGGCTGGTCACGGCGTGGTCTTCGTCAGCGGCAACAAGGTGCCAGCGGGTTTGAGCCTGCCGGCGGACAGCGCTGGCGCCAAGGTGTTGCTGGTGCCCAATCCGCGTTCGCCCGATTCGCTGCTGCTGGTTGTGCGTGGCGCGGCAGGCGAGGGCGTGAAAATCGCTGCCCGTAGCCTGGCGCTGGGCACGCAGGCGCTGTCTGGTACCGACACCGCCATCAAGGAATTCGCCGAGCCTGCGCCGCGCAAGGCGTATGACGCGCCGCGCTGGATCCCGACGGATCGTCCGGTGCAACTCGGCGAGTTGGTGCGCTCTTACGCGCTGGAATCCAGTGGCCTCTATCCCGACACCATGAAAGTTCCCTTTCATGCGCCGCCGGATCTCTTCACCTGGCGCGGCAAGGGCATGAAGCTCGACCTCAAGTACCGCTACACGCCCACCATCGGTGCCAAGTCCACACTCAACGTCAATATCAACAACGAGTTCGTCGAAGCGATCGCGCTGGCCTACACCGGTGAGGACTCAGCCTCCGAGCAGCGCATCAACCTGCCGTTCGTTTCTGAAGTGCAGTCGGTCAACCGTGCCACGGTCTATGTGCCGGAATACAAGTTCAGCGCCGATAACACGCTGCAGTTCCAGTATTACTTCGAGCGCAAGAAGGAAGGTGCCTGCAAGGATGTGATCCTCGATAACCTGCGTGGCTCCATCGATGAAGACTCGACCATCGATCTCACGGCTTATCCGCACTACACGGCGCTGCCTGATCTGACCCTCTTCGCCAATGGTGGCTTCCCGTTCACCAAGTATGCGGACCTCGACCAGACCGCAGTGGTGCTGCCAGAGAAGCTCGACACTGAAGAGGTCGAGGCCTATCTCACGGTAATGGCGCGCATCGGCGAGGCAACGGGTTACCCGGCGTCGCGCTTCAAGCTGGGTCGTGCCGCAGACGCCAGCGGTTTCTCCGACCTTGATCTGATCGTGATCGGTGCAGCGGGTAACCAGCCCCTGCTCGACACCTGGGCCGAGTACATGCCCCTGTCTCTGGCGAATGGCGAGACCAAGCTGAAGGTTCTGGGCCCTATCGAGCGGCTGCGGGCCAAGTGGCAGGGCCGGGACCTGCAGGGTGCCATCGACCACGCAGGTCATGTGATTCTGGAGGCCGGCAGCTCGCTCGGTGCCATCATGAGCTTCGAGTCGCCGCTGTCGTCGAACCGCACCGTAGTGGTGATCACCGCTGGCGACAGCAAGCGCCTTACCGCGGTGACCAATCTCTTTACCGAGCCGGGCAAGTCGCAGTTCGTGCGCGGCGATCTGGTGCTATTCAACGGCAACCAGGTCAATAACTATCAGTTGGGCGACCAGTATCACGTCGGCAGCCTTCCGATCCTGATGCGCTTCCGCTGGTGGCTGTCGCAGCAACCCGTGGTCATGTTGCTGATGTCGCTGATTGCTGCCCTGCTGCTGGCTACCGTGCTCTACCGCGTGCTTCGTCGCATGGCGCTGGTGCGCAAGCAGGCTGGGGAGTAAGCCGCCCAGCATCAGGATCATTTCCGGATGAAGCGCACGATCGCGGCGCTGCTGGTCGCGATCGCCGTGGTCGGTGGCTATGCGGCGCATTGCTGGCAGGTTCGACATTGGTCGGCCTGGGCGGCTTTCACACGCACCTTCGTGCAGGCCGATGGCCGCGTGGTGGATCGCACCGCCAGCGGCCGAAGCACCTCGGAGGCACAGGCCTATGCACTGTTTTTCGCGTTGGTTGCGAACGACCGCCAGCGGTTCGAGCGGATGTTGAGCTGGACCACCAACAATCTGGCGGGGGGGGATCTAAAGGCCAATCTGCCTGCTTGGCTGTGGGGTGCCCGAAAAGACGGGAGTTGGGGGGTGATCGACGCCAATCCGGCGGCTGATGCTGACCTCTGGCTCGCCTATAGCCTGATCGAGGCGGGTCGTCTGTGGCAGCGACCAGACTACGCGGTGATCGGTCGTGCCCTGATGGAGCAGATCAAGACCCGCGAGGTCGCCGAGGTGCCGGGTCTGGGCGTCATGCTCCTGCCGGCGCCGGAAGGCTTCAAGGCGGAGGACGGGAGCTGGCGTCTCAATCCCAGCTATCTGCCTCAGTTCCAGTTCCGCTGGCTGGCCTCGGTAGATTCGCAGGGGCCCTGGACCGCGATCTGGCAGAACCACCTGCGCGCCATGCGCCAATTGGTGACGCGCGGTGTCGTGCCGGACTGGTATGAAGTGCTTTCTGACGGGCGGATCGTGCCGGATCGAAAGACCGGCGGAGTCTCCAGCTACGACGCCATCCGGGTGCCCTTGTGGGTTGGTCTCACTGCATCGGATCGCGATAGAGATAACGAACTACTGGCCGTGATGCGGCCTCTGGCGATGCTGCTCAGCAAGCTCGAAGCGCCGCCTGAAAAGCTTGATTATCAAAGCTCTAGCGCATCTGGAGGTACGCCGATTGGATTCTCTGCCGCTGTGTTGCCTTTTCTTGCGATGTTGGATGAAGATAGCGCCGCAAGGCAAAGACAACGCTTGAAAAACAGTCGTGTGGACGGGAACTTAGGTGCCAATCCGCATTACTACGATCAGGCTTTAGGCATGTTCGGCGAGGGGCGGGATTCCAGGCGGTATCGCTTCGACCCAGACGGACAGCTCATTCCACGGTGGGAAAAATCATGTTGCGACTGGCCCTTTTAAGGACTCTCACCGGTGCTGCGCTCGTTGCAGGCCTGTCTTCTGTGGCCTGGTCTGCCGACCCAGTCAAAGAGTCCGGCAGTAGCGAGCAGCTGGCAACTCAGGCCCGCTATTGGGAGGGGCAGAATCGCTACGATCTTGCCCGCGAGAATTGGCTGAAGCTGCTGCGTGGTAGCCCGGACAGCGCCACCGCGCTCGTCGGCCTCGCCAACGCCGAGGCAGTCAGTGGCCGCGCAGCCGCTGCGCAGGTGTATCTGGATCGCCTGAAAGAGGCGCATCCCGATCATCCAGATATCCGGCGCCTTGAAGCCGCGATCCGGCAGGGCAGCATCAATCAGGATCAGCTCAGCCAGCCCCGTGCGCTGGCGCGGCAGGGCAAGTATCAGGAGGCCGTGGATGCTTACCGTGCAAGCTTTGGCAAGGACATGCCAGGCGGGCGTCTCGCACTCGAGTATTACCAGACGTTGGCGGGCACCGAGAATGGCTGGGAGCCAGCGCGGGTCGGTATCGCCAAGCTTGCCGATGACAACCCCAACGAACCGATCTACAAGCTCGCGCTGGCGCAGCACCTAACCTATCGGGAATCCAGCCGTCGCCAGGGGGTGCTCCAGCTGGGCGCGCTCGCTGCACAGGAGGCGAGTGTCGCCGCGCCGGCCAAACAGGCCTGGCGACAGGGTCTGCTCTGGCTCGGAGCCAAACGCGGCGATGAGGCGCTGTATCAGGACTACCTGAAGCGCTACGGCGCGGATGCCCAGATCAGTGCAAAGTTGACCAGTATCCGCACCCCGGGCCCGGCGGCCGGTGGCGTCGACACCGCGCTGAGTGCCGCACCGCAGGGCCCCCGGGAGCCGACCACCGATGAACTGCGCGGCAAGCTCGTGAAGGACGGATTCGAGTTGTTGAACAACAGCCAGCTCGACGCGGCGACGGATCGCTTCACCGAAGCTATCAGCCTGTATGGCGAGTCGGCCGATGCACTGGGCGGGCTCGGCATTGTGCGCCTACGTCAACAGGCTTATGCGGACGCCCGCGACCTGCTGGAGCGTGCCTCCAACCGCGACAAAAAGCGGGCTGCCCGATGGAAGGAAGCGTTGGACACGGCCCGTTTCTGGGAAATCGTCCGCAACGCCGAAGCGGCTCGCAAGGCCGGTAATACCACCCGTGCCGAAGCCGACCTGCGTCGCGCGATCGCGCAATATCCCAAGCGCGCTGCCGATGAAGTTTCGGTGCCCTCGAGCTTGGCGGATGTGTTGGTCGAGCAGGAGCGTTTTGCTGAGGCCGAAAAAATCTACCGTGACATCCTGCGCCGCAATCCTGACAACACCGATGCCTTGCGCGGCCTGATTGGCGTGCTCACGCGCGCCAAGCGTCTACCGGAGGCCATCGCGCTGGCTGAAAAAGCACCCGAGAGCATCCGCGGCCAGTTGGGCAGCTTTGGCATGCTCAAGGCCCAGGTGCTTCGCGAGCAGGCGTCCGCGGCGGTAACGGCCAAGGACGACGCCCGCGCCGAAATCCTGTTGAAGCAATCGCTCCTGCTGGATCCCGAGAGTCCTTGGACGCGTCTCGATCTGGCGCGCATTTATCAGCGTATGGGCCGTGTTCGCGAAGCCAATACTTTGGTCGATGCCCTCATGTCCGCATCCAGCGAGAGCGGCGACGCGGTGGTGCAGCCGGATGTTCTGCTCATCAAGGCCTCGCTGCTGGCTGAGCAGCAGGATTTCCTTGGTGGGCTTCAAGTGCTGGAGCGCGTGCCATTCGGTTCTCGCAGCCCCGATCTGGTGGAGCTGCAAAAGCGGCTCTGGGTGCGCTATCAGGCGCAGCGCGCCGGGGTGTACTCGCGCGCCGGTGCCCAGCAGGAAGCGCAGCAGATTCTTTCTGAAGTCGAGCCTTTCGCTGGCGAGATGCCGGAATTGCTCGGCGCGATTGCTGGGGCGTATGCCGATCTTGGTGACGAGTCGCGCGCGCTGAGCTACATGCGCCAGGCCCTGTCGCGCAATAACCAGTCTGATTCGGGTCTGCGACTCGCCTACGCGAGCCTGCTCTTCAAGCTGCGCCAGGACACCGAGTTCGAGGTGGTCATGGATGATCTGCTGCGCCGCGGCAAGCTCAACGAACAGCAGAACCTTGATCTGGCCAACCTGCGCATCGGCTACCGCTTGCGTCAGGCCGATCTGGTTCGCGAGGAGGGCGATCTGGCCCGCGCTTACGAGTATCTGGAGCCCTTGATCCGGGTCAACCCGAACGATCCTCGCCTGATGATGGCGCTGGCGCGGCTCTATGACGACAGCAAGGACCACGACAAGGCCTACGTGATCTACGAGCGTGTCCTGCAGCAGAACGGTGAAGAAATTGATGCCTACAAAGGCGGGATCGGCGCGGCACTCGCGCTGAATCGCCTGGACGATGCCGACGCCCTGCTGGAGCGCGCATTTGCGGTGGACCCCAACAACCCGCGCCTCTACGCGCTCGCCGGGCGTGCCGCCAAGGCTCGTGGTGACGACGGTCGCGCGGTGGGTCTGTATCAGCAGGCGCTGCGACTTGATGCCGAACAAAACGCGCTGCCGGCCGGAAGTGCCACCGCCCCCTCTGGCAGTGGCAACTCCCAGCCCCTGCTGCAGCTGATTGACCCCTCCAGCAGCTACCTGCGCGCGCCGCCGCGCGTCATGGGGGCGGCTGATCGAACGCCTGCTGGCAATGCGGTGGCGGGAACTGGCCGTTTTTTTAAGACCCGCGCCGACCTAGCGCTTCGCCCGACGGCGAAGAAGACGGTCATGCAGTTGGATACCAAACCGATGGCCCTCTGGCTGCAACGCGCCAAGGCGCGTCAGGCCGGTGCGGTGGCCATGTGGCCGCGTGGGGATGTTTCGCTCGCGGCACACCGCGCCGTGGCAGGACCTCACTTCATCAAGGTCTCCACGCCGCCGCAGGGCGGTGCCGCTGCCCCCGCCCAGGGCACGGTGGATCGTCCGAGCGGCTACTGGGCTGAGCAACCGCGTCCCACGACGGGCACCCCGTCCTACAAATACGTCGAGAGCCTGAGTTTTTCGTCGAAGGGGGCCACGACCGCGCCGGGCTCTGGTGTGCCGCCTGCGAGTGCGCCGCTGCCGAGCTACTCCAGCGACTTTCCACCGCCGCGTCGCCCCAGCCCCACGATGAGCCAGCGGCTGAGTCGCCCCAGCGGTTCCTTCCGCACTGAAATGATGGGCGAGATCGGCGAGATCAACAGCCGCACCGGCAAGCAGGGCAGCTACACCACCGCTCCACAGCCGGTATCGCCCGAGTTCGGCGGCAGTCGCCGAGGTGGTGCCTACGAGGTGCCGCGCCTCGACGATGCCGGCAGCTACTACCAGGATGCGCCGACGCCGATCTACACCGCGCCTTACGTCAGTGCGCCGGTCTACAGTGCGCCGCTACGCGAGGCGGTGCCGCCACCGCCGCCCTCGACGATCCGCTCTGCGCCGAGGTCCGTGGTGGTCAGTGACGATCCGATGCTGGCGACGCCCGAGTTTGTGCTGGATCGCAACCGCACCGACAGTAAGGATCGAAAGGAGCTGCTGAAGGAGATCAGCGAGTTGCGTGCGAGCCGCACGCCGTTCGTGCAGAGCGGGCTGTCGCTGCGCTCGCGAGACGGCTCTGAGGGGCTCGACCGGCTCTATGACCTCGAGGCCCCGATCGAGATTGGTTTTCCAGCGGGTGAAAGCGGCCGCTTCAAGCTGCGGGCGGTGCCGGTGTATCTCGATTCCGGTACCGTTTCCGGCCGTAATCTGCCCAACTACGGCGCGCTGGGCCTGGCGCTGGCACAGGGTCTGGGGAGCCCCAACCTGCGCTACGACAACTCCGAGTCCGGTATCGCCGTGGGTCTGGGATTCGAAGCAGGGGACTTCAAGGCAGATGTCGGCAGTTCGCCGCTTGGATTTCCGGTCGAGACGCTGGTGGGGGGCATCAACTGGCGCCCGAAGGGCGACCAGCTCAGCTTCAAGATCGACGTCTCGCGTCGCAGTGTCACTGACAGCCTCTTGTCATATGCGGGCTTGCGCGACCCGGCGACCGGCTTTACCTACGGCGGTGTGACCAAGACTGGCGGTCGTCTGGACGTGGCCTACGACTTGGGCAAATACGGCGTTTACGGCAACGCGGGGTACAGCCTGTACGAAGGCAAGAATGTGCAGCAGAACAGCTCGGTCGAGGTGGGTGGCGGGCTCTACGCGCGCGCCATCGAAACCCGCAGCAATCGCGTCACCTACGGCCTCAACATCACAACGTTCGGTTACGACAAGAACCTGCGCCGCTTCAGTTTTGGCCACGGCGGCTACTTCAGCCCGCAGTCCTATCTGGCGGTCAGCATCCCGGTCGAGTGGGAGGGTTACCGCAACCGATTCAGCTACAAGCTTGGCGGTGCGCTGGGTATCCAGTCGTTCAAGGAAGACGGGCAGGGCCTGTATCCGGGTGACGAGGGCTTGCAGGCCGCGCTGCAAACCGCGCTGGAAACCTATACCGGCACGCTGCCGATTGCGGGTGGCTACCCCTCGCAGAACCAGACGGGTGTTGGGTTTTCCTTGTCGGGTCAGTTCGAATATCTGCTGGATACCAATCTCGCCGTGGGTGCCCGACTCGCCCTCGACAACGCACGTGATTACAACGAGGCGAGCGCCTCCGGTTACCTGCGCTACATGTTCTATCCGCAGAAGCGGGTGTCCTTCCCGCCCAATCTGCTGCTGCCGAACTTCAATTACGGGGACCCCCGTCTATGAAACAAACACCTTTACCGTTGCTGCTCTGCATGGGCCTCGTCGCAGGGTGCGCCACCGACTTCGAACCGCGCTATCCCGGCACCGCGAGCGAGACCAGCCGTGGGGTGATCGCACCGGGTCAGACCATCGTCAGCCAGCCCATGCCGCAGGTTTTTGGCACCCCCTCCAATATCCCCGAGCCAATCCGTGCGCCTGGTGCAGGCAGTGCCAGCTTTTCCAGTGCCCCGGTGGATATGGATGCGCTCTACGGCTACGACGGTCAAGGTCGTCAGGGCATGGCGGAGGGCGATCCAGGTCGCGCCGAGTTCAACTTTGAGCAAGCGTTGGAGGTGAATCCCTTTGACGCCGTGGCACTCAACAACCTCGCAGTCGCCAAGGCCGAACAAGGTCAGTTCTATCAGGCGATGTCGCTGCTGGAGCGCGCTGCCAAGCTCGCGCCAGACAACAGCGAGGTCGTGGCCAACCTTGCTCGACTGCGTGGTTACGTGCAGAGCTATGCGACCGCGGGAGTCGAACCGTCACCGGCCAGCGCTCGCAGCTTTGCCGGTACGCTGCCACCGCCGCCGCCGCCACTGTGGAGCACCATCCGCTACGAGACCACGTATGACCGCGTCGCTGCGCCGCGCCCCAGCATGGCCGTCAGCAACGACGACTATGTCTCCGACGCCTGTCGCCGCGTGCCAAAGAAGAACAACAAGGTCGAAGTGGTCTGCGAACCCACGCGCTGATCTGGCTGCAAACGAAAAAGCCCCGCATTGCGGGGCTTTTTCGCGAGGCCCGCAGAAGGTCAACCACCGAGCGAATCGAACAGCGCCAGGTACTCCTGCGTGACACGGTGAGTCTTGTCGAGATGGATCAGCGGTAGGTGCCGCTCATGGGATTCCTTCACTTTGACCGACGTTGAGATCGCTTGCGCCAACACCGGCTTGCCCTCGTTCGTAAGCTCATTTACCAGTCGCCCCGGCAGGTTGGAGCGGGACTGGAACTGGTTCACTACGATGCCCTCGATGGCGAGTTCGTCATTGTGGTCGGCACGGATTTCCGCAACGTTGTCGAGCAGGGTGTACAGCGCCTGCCGCGAGAACTCGTCGCAGTCAAAAGGGATCAGCAAGCGATCTGAGGCGATCAATGCCGAGCGCGAGTAAAAATTGAGTGCCGGCGGGGTGTCGATGAAGACGGCGTCGTAGCCCTTGAGCTTCTTCAGTGCATCGCGGAGTTTGTAGATCTTCTGCTTCGCTTCCAGCTTGACGATCAACTCCTCCAGCCGGGGGCTGGAGGCCACCACGTCGAGATTCTCGAATGGTGTGTTGGTGGCAAAGCTCATCAAGGGTGGCAATTGCAGCGTGAAGCTGAGCGTGGAATCGAAGAAATCCGCGATGGTGCGGTCGGATTTGATGGCGCTCGCACCCAGCAGGTATTGAGTGGAATTGCCCTGCGTGTCGAGATCGATCACCAGCGTGCGAAGGCCACGCGAGGCGGCGATGGCCGCCAGGTTGCAGACGATGGTGGTCTTGCCGACACCACCTTTCTGATTGAAGACGACACGTTTGATCATGGGATTTGCAGGATTTCGCTGTTGGAGGCGCGCGCAGTTTAAGGAGTCTGTGCAGCAAAAGCTGCGCCATGCCGTCCTCCCGCGAGCACCTCCCTTTTGGGGGAGTCACTTGCCAGGACACCGGAAAGCGGGATGCCCGAACAGCCCATCCGTATTGCGGCCATATCGTGTGAAGGTCTGACAGGGGATGTCCCCGATCAAACCCTTGCCTTTGGCGATTGAAGAGTCGTTAGCTCCCAAATCGTGCACCGCCAGGATGGTCGTGTTCGCCCCGACGCTCTCCGTTCTGACGCAGGTCGTCTCGTCCGTGCTGCTGTGCCGCAGCTTTGTGTAAATCCAGCGTCCCTACGCTGGTCAATTTGAAGCTCCGCCGCAGATTCAAAAAAGGCGCCTATGGCGCCTTTTCTATGCATGCTCCGGGGCCCCTTCAATCGGCAAGCAGGGCCGCAGCTGCTGGGGAGGCAAAAAACGGTGCGACCCACCGCCTGACCAGTGGTTCCAGCAGCTTCTTTTTCTTGAGGGCTGCCAGCGCCGGTGGCCCGAAGCGCAGCAGGTCCGTGAGGATCATCTCGCGGCTGATGCCCATCTCATCCAGCAGGGTCGCGAGCGATGCCTTGCCATATTTGTCGAAAAAGCTCGCGATGCCCGCATCGATCATCGCGCTGTAGTACGGGGTCTTGCGGAAGATGCGCCAGTGCTCGTAGCCGATCACGAACAGTTCTTCGATGTCCTCTGCACTGACGGTCGACCGCACCTCAGCCACAGTCATGCCCTTGAGGCTCGCCCAGATCTCGATCGCGGACTCGCGCAGCAGTTCGTCGGTGAGCAGGGTCTTGAGCGAGTGCTCGCTCTCGCGCAACGTGGCATCAAGACTCTGCTGGATGTACTTGCGCAGCGTGCTCTCGATGGCTGCGTCGAGCTTGGGTGTGGCCATTGCCAGCATCGACTTGCCGAACTTGAGCACTGAGGTGGCCCCCGGAATGCTCTTGGTGAGATTGCTCTGCGCCAGATAGCCGCTGATGCCGCGGTAGATCAGGTCGCCCGCGACTGCGCTCACGACCGGGTTGGAGAGTGCCGCGTGCAGGATCGCCTCGCGGGCGGCGTGCAGTTCCAGGATCTTGTCCAGCCACTCGCGGAACACCTTGTCTGGCATGAGCTCCGCCAGCTTGGTCTTCTTCTGCGCTGGATGCTTTTGCAGCGCTTGCGCGATGTCGCCGACCAGTTCGGGAATGGCACCGTGCGGCTCCAGTTCTGCCGCATATCGGCGCGCCACCGCCTGTACATCGGCCCGGCTCACGGCCTCTTCCAGCTTGAGCTTGGCGGCATCGGCCAGCAGGGCGTCTAGCTCGACCTCAAGCCAGGGCGTGATGGCTTCGGCGTCGAGCCGGTCCAACCACCAATCCACCTGTGCATCCAGCACGGCCTGGGCCTTGTTGCTGAGCTTTACCGCTATCTTTTTTGCCATGGACTTGCTCCTCCTCGAAAAACATCGCACCCAAAACAAAGGGCGCTTTCGCGCCCCTTGTTGACCTTGCTGACCGGCTTTAGGCCGCCATCTGCCGCAGCATGTATTGCAGCACGCCACCGTGGGCGTAGTAGTCCCACTCCTTCGGCGTGTTGATGCGCACCCTGGCCTTGAAGCTGACAACGCTGCCGTCGGCTTTCTTCGCGCTCACGTCGAGTTCGGTCGCACCGGCCTTGAGGCCCGCGAAGTCGAACACTTCCGTGCCGTCGAGGCCCAGCGAGCTGGCGGTCTGGCCATCCACGAAGTTCAGCGGCAGCACGCCCATACCGACCAAATTGGCGCGGTGGATACGCTCGAAGCTCTCCGAGATCACGGCCTTCACGCCGAGCAGGATGGTGCCCTTGGCCGCCCAGTCACGCGACGAGCCCGTGCCGTATTCCTTGCCGGCCAGCACCACCAGCGGGGTCTTCTTCTCGGCATACTTCATTGCGACGTCGTAGATCGGCTCCACCGGGCCAGCGCTGCCGTTGATGTAGCGGCTGACGCCGCCTTCGACGCCCGGCGTCATCGCGTTCTTGATGCGCGTGTTGGCAAAGGTGCCGCGCATCATGATTTCGTGGTTGCCGCGGCGGCTGCCGAAACTGTTGAAGTCGGCGCGGGCCACGCCGTGCTCCATCAGGTACTTGCCGGCAGGGCCGTCCTTCTTGATGTCACCGGCCGGGCTGATGTGGTCGGTGGTGATCGAGTCGCCCAGCACCGCGAGGCAGCGTGCGCCGGTGATGGGCTGGATGCCCGGAGGCGTCATGGTCATGCCGTGGAAGTACGGCGGGTTGGCAATATAGGTCGAGCTCGAATCCCAGGGGTAGGTCTCGGACTTGCTGATCTTGATCGACTGCCAGCGGGCATCGCCCTTCAGCACATCCGCGTAGCTCTTCTTGAAGCCTTCGGCAGTGACGGCCTGGGCGACAAGATCGGAGATTTCCTTGTTGGTCGGCCAGATGTCCTTGAGGAACACGTCCTTGCCATCCTTGCCCTTGCCGATGGGCTCGGTGGCGAGGTCGATGTCGGTCGAGCCGGCAATCGCGTAGGCCACGACCAGCGGCGGGCTGGCGAGGTAGTTCATGCGTACATCCTGATGCACGCGACCTTCGAAGTTGCGGTTGCCGGACAGCACGGCCGAAACCGACAGCGTGTTGTCCTGGATCGCCTTGCCCAGCGGTTCGTTGAGCGGGCCCGAGTTGCCGATGCAGGTGGTGCAGCCGTAGGCAGTGACGTAGAAGCCGAGGGCTTCGAGGTCTTCGATGAGCCCGGCCTTCTTCAGATACTCCGTGACCGCCAGCGAGCCGGGGGCGAGCGAGGTCTTGACCCAGGGCTGGCTGGTCAAGCCGAGCGCACGGGCCTTCTTGGCCAGCAGACCAGCGCCGATCAGCACGGAAGGATTCGAGGTGTTGGTGCAGCTGGTGATCGCCGCGATCATCACTGCGCCATCTTTGAGCTCGAAGGTCTTGCCGTTGTCGGTGACGGTGGCCGGGCCCTTGGAGGGTCGCGCCTTCTGCTCGGCCTCGAAGGCCTTGCGGTAATTGGCCTTCACGTCGGAGAGCAGCACGCGGTCCTGCGGCCGCTTGGGTCCGGCGAGGCTGGGCTTGATGGTGCCCAGGTCGAGATGCAGCACGTCGGTGTATTCGGCTTCCGGCGCATCCGGCGTCCACCACATGCCTTGAGCCTGGGCGTAGGCTTTGACCTTGGCGATGTCGTCTTCCTGGCGGCCGGTGAGACGCAGGTAGTTCAGCGTTTCTTCGTCGATGGGGAAGATGCCGCAGGTGGCACCGTATTCCGGGCCCATGTTGGCAATCGTGTTGCGATCCGATGCGGACAGATTGGCGAGGCCGGGGCCAAAGAACTCGACGAACTTCTCCACCACGCCGCGCTTGCGCAGCATCTCGGTGACGGTGAGCACGAGGTCGGTCGCGGTTGCACCTTCCGCCAGCTTGCCGGTAACGCGCACGCCGATGACTTCCGGCATGAGCATGGAAGACGGCTGGCCGAGCATGGCTGCTTCGGCCTCGATGCCGCCCACGCCCCAGCCCAGCACGCCGATGCCGTTCACCATCGTGGTGTGGCTGTCGGTGCCGAAGCAGCTATCGGGGTAGAGCAGGCCGTCTTTTTCGAACACCACGCGGGCGAGGTATTCAATGTTGACCTGGTGGACGATGCCCGTATCCGGCGGCACGGCCTTGAAGTTCTGCAGCGCCTCCTGACCCCAGCGGAGGAAGGTGTAGCGCTCGGCATTGCGCTGAAACTCGACCTTGGCGTTGAGATCCAGCGCGTCCTTCGAGCCGTAGTGGTCGATCATCACCGAGTGGTCGATGACGAGTTCCACCGGGCAGAGCGGATTCACCTTGGCAGCATCGCCGCCGAGGGTTTTGATCGCATCGCGCATGGCGGCGAGGTCGACCACGCAAGGGACGCCGGTGAAGTCCTGCAGGATCACGCGGGCGGGGGTGAAGTCGATGTCCTTGGCGGGCAGCTTTTTGAGATCGGCGCTGGCGAAGGCCTTGATGGTGTCGGCGGTGGTGTTCACGCCATCTTCGTGGCGCAGCAGATTTTCGAGCAGCACCTTGTAGGAGTAGGGCAGGCGGCTGATCTTGTAATCCGCTTCCAGCTTGGTCAGGTCGTAGAAGGTGTAGCTTTTGCTACCGACGGTAAGACTCGACTTGGCTTTGAAACTGTCCGACATGGCTGGCTCGCTCCTGGGAGATGGCTGGGGATAATCGATCCGCATCGCCGCAAGCGGCGATCTGAAAGCTGGTTTCGTCACCGCTGGCGGTGAAGAGGGGTTCCGTCCACAAGCCGCAAGCGGCTGCGCGGGGCGCAATTATACTGATGACAACACCCAACCAATGGCTGCGATGCTGAGCCGATTCGCCCGACTGTCGTGCTGCTGGTTCCTTGGCCTGGGTTGGTGCGCGTTGCTTGCGGCTGAAGAGTTGCCGCAGACAGCCGCTGGCGCTTCGGCGTTCTCCTCGTCGCAGCAGATGTGGCTGGCAGAGCACCCCGTGATCCGCGTGCTGTCGGACGGCGCTTCGCCGCCGTTCGACTTCCTGGACGAAGACGGGCGTCACGTCGGCCTGTATGCGGACTACCTCGATGAGTTGTCGCGCGCCACTGGCCTGCGCTTCGAGTGGAGCGAGCAGAACCGGCGCGATCAGTTGGTGGCGGCAGCGCGCAGCGGTCGGGGCCAGCTCATCGTCGGCTTTGCGGTGCCGGTGCCTGCCAAGGGCTTCTTGCCGGTGGGCCGGGTGGTTGCGCACGATTACCCGGTGCTGGTGGCGCGTCGCGATGGCGGTGGATTTGGCGCGACCTCACCGGAGCGGCAGCGGGTCTCGGTTGTGCGCGGTTACGCCCCGGCGCAGGACTACGCCACCCGCATGCAGGCCCGGCAATACCTCAACAGCGAAGGTTTCGAGCCGGCGCTGGTGGATGTGGCGGTAGGCCGCGCCGACATGAGTGTGCAGAGCCTGGCCGTCGCGGAGTTCCTCATCCGCCAGCGCGGGCTGCTGGGCCTGGAGATCGTCGGCCCCTACAGCCGGGCGGTGGGTGCCGACGATGCGCTGCGCTGGTGGGTGCCGGCTGCGGACGCACCGCTGGTCGGCATCCTCGAAAAGGCTTGGGATCATCTGCCGGTCGAGCGCCACCGGGCCTTGCGGGCACGTTGGCTGGATCGCCCCGTGGTGACCCAGGGGGGCGGACTCCCCCTGCAGATCGAGGCTGGCAGCAGCCTTGCCGAGGATCTGCTCGCCGTTGCGGTGCTGATCGTGCTGCTGCTGTCGGGATTGCTGGGCTGGCAATGGCATCGTGGCAGACGTTCGAAGGCGCGTGATCAGATCCTCGGTGCGCGCCGCATGAAGGACGTCGAGCGCGTGCTGGAGGAGAGTCCGGGTCTGATCTTCGAGATGGAGCAGGCGGAATCCGGCGGCATGGTGGTGCGCTATGCCAGCCGGGCGATGCGCCAACTATTCGCCATCGAGTTCGAGGAGCAGCGGCTGCCGATGGAGGTCCTCCTGCGCACGGTGTATCCGGAGGACCAGCCGCACCTGGTCTCGGCCATCCAGCAAAGTGCGGCCGAGCAGCCGGAACTCGACCTCGAATTCCGCATCCTCAGCCCCCAGGGACTGCGCTGGGTGAAGAGCATCCTGAGGCCCCGTCGCGAGGACGGCGTGAGGATGGTCTGGAGCGGCGTGATCGTCGATATCAGTACCCAGAAGCGGGCCGAGGCGTTCGCCGAGCAGACCGAGCAGCGCCTGCGTGAAATCGCCGACAACGTGCCGGGCGCTGTGGTGCAGTTCCAGCGCGATCTGGCCGGCAACTTCAGGCTCAATTTCGCCAGCGCGTCGTTGTTCGCGGTGCGCGGCGTGCGGCCGGAGGACTTCAATCGTAGCAGCGATGCTTTTTTCAGCTCCGTCCATGATGACGATCGCGCGCGCCTGCGTGCGGCGGTCGAGCACTCCGCCGTCACGCTGGAGCCGCTGAGCGACGAGTATCGAGTACGCATGGCCGATGGCCACATCGAGTGGATGGGCGTGAGCGCGGTGCCCAGCCAAGGCCGTGATGGCGTCGTGGTGTGGAATGGCTATCTCGGCAATCTCACCCGCCTGAAAAGCATCGAGCAGAAACTGCTCAGCGCGGAGCGTTTCCTGCACGATCTGACGGATGGCATTCCGGGATTCATCTATCAGCTTCGGCGCGACGCTGCGACGGCGCCCTACCGCTTTGTCTTTGTTTCGGCCGGGGTGACCACGCATGGCGTCAGCGTGGCCGAGGTAATGGCCGACAACCAGCGACTCTACGCGCCGGTGGATGCCGAGGATCGTGGTCGAGTGCTGGCCGCCATCGACCGTTCGTATGCCAGTCTGTCGCCGTTCCGCGTCGAATACCGGTTGCGGCTGCCGACCGGCCTCACCGCCTGGATGCGCACCCAGGCCATGCCGGTTCGGGATGCCGAAGGTGCCGTGATCTGGAACGGCATGACCTTCAACATCAGTGAAGAAAAGCTGCGCGAAGTGCAGGCCAGGCGCGCTGAAGAGCGCTTGGCCCGTCTCACCAACGCCCTGCCGGGTGTGGTGTTCCAGATTGCCACGGCCTCGATGGGCGAATGGCTCTACACCTATCTCAGCGAAGGAGCGCTCAGCGTCTACCAGATCGCACCCGAGGTGGGCCTGGGCGACGCGAGCCAGGTGCACCAGATGTTTCTGGCGGAGGACTGGCGACGCCTGGAGCTGGCGCTGTCGGAGTCCGTGCACAACGGTGCCGAGGTGCAGCGCGAGTGCCGTATCCGCCGCCCCGACGGTGCCCTGCGATGGCTGGCGATCATGGCGCGGCCGCAGGGACAGAACGGAGAACTGTTCGTTTGGAATGGCTTTGCACAGGACATCACCGAGGCCAAGGAGGCGCAGGCTGCCGCCGAACTCCTGCAGCGCCGACTGCTGGAAGTGAGCGAGAACGTGCCCTGCACGGTGTTCCAGATCCAGCGCGATTTCGAGGACGAGCTTTCGGTGCGCTTCATCAGCGAGAACGTGTATGGCCTGATCGGCCTGACGCGCGACGAGTTGCTGGGCGACATCAAGGTGCTGATCGACCGGGTGGCACCCGACGACCTGCCCACGGTGCTGTCCGAACTGGAACGGGCGCACCGGCAGCAGCGCCCGGTGGTATTCGACTTCCGCGTGCGCGACACGATGGAATCGATCCGCTGGCTGCGCACCTCGCTCTCCACCCCACGGATGGAGGATGGCGGTGTCGTCTGGAATGGCGCCTGGCTCGACATCACGGACATCAAGCAGCTCGAAATGGAACTGGCCAGCGCGAGCCAGGTAGCGGACGGCGCGAACCGGCTCAAGAGCGAGTTCCTGGCCACCATGAGCCACGAGATCCGCACACCGATGAACGCCATCATCGGCCTCGGGCAGCTGATGCAGCAGACCACGCTCTCCGGCACCCAGCGCGGCTATCTGGACAAGATCAAGACGGCCAGCCAGTCGCTGCTGGGCATCCTCAACGACATCCTCGATCACTCCAAGATCGAGGCCGGCAAGATGAACCTCGAACGGACCGAGTTCGATCTCAACACCCTGCTCGACAACCTCTCCGCCATCACCCATCTCAAGGCCATCGAGAAGAATCTTGAACTGCGGTTCGAGGTGCCGCCGGGTCTGCCGATGCGCTTGCTGGGCGACCCGCTCCGGCTCGGGCAGGTCTTGCTCAATCTCACCAGCAACGCCATCAAGTTCTCGGAGTCGGGCGTGGTGGTGGTGCGTGTGGGCGAAGTCGGCCGCAATGAGAGCGAGCTGCGGCTGGAGTTCGAGGTTTCCGACCAAGGCATCGGCTTGTCGCCCGAACAGATCGAGGGCTTGTTCCAGACCTTCGCACAGGGCGATGCGTCCACCACCCGCAAGTACGGCGGCACCGGCCTGGGCCTGTCGATCTCGCGCAACCTGATCCGACTGATGGGGGGCGATATCGAGGTGCGCTCCACCCTGGGTGAGGGCAGCGTGTTCCGTTTCGAGACGGTCGTGGGGCTCTCGCTGCTGCCACAGCCGAGGTACGACCTGCCGCGCGATCTGTTCGGCCTGCACGCGCTGGTGGTGGACGACAACCCGGAAACCTGTGCCGTGATCGAAGGCTGGCTCAAGACCTTCGGCTTCGTGGTGTCAGTGGCTGAGGATGGCATTTCGGCCTTGCATCAGATCGAGCAGGCGCAGGTGCCGTTTGCCCTCGCCGTGCTGGATTGGCGCATGCCGATGCTCAATGGCGTCGAGGTGGCCGAGCGCATCCGCAAGCTGCCGCTGATCACGCAGCCGGCGCTGCTGATGTCGACCGCCTTCCTCAGCGACGAGTTGGTGCGGCAATGTGACCGCGTGAGCCTGAAGGATTTCCTCGCCAAACCCTTCAGCCCGACGATGCTGTTCAACACGGTGCTGGCCGCACTGGGTCGCGCCGAGGCACGGAGCGCACCCGTCGATACCCAGCCGCTCGCGGGCCTGAAGGTGCTGGTGGCGGACGACAACGAGCTGAATCTGGAGATCGCCAGCGAGATTCTCGAATCTGCCGGTGCCAGCGTGCGGCTGGCCCGCAATGGCGAGGAAGTACTGGAGCGGCTGGACAGCAGCGACTTCGACCTCGCCCTGCTCGACCTGCAAATGCCCAAGCTGGACGGCCTTGAGGCCGCGCGCCGCCTGCGTGCCGATGCCCGCTTTGCCACCCTGCCGCTGGTGGCCATGACCGCACACGCGATGCCGGAGCATCGGGAAGCCAGCCGTCAGGCTGGTTTCGACGCGCATCTACTCAAGCCCATCGATCAGCGCGAGCTGTTCGACACGCTGCTGCGGTACCGGCCCGGTGCGGCACCGGCAGGACCCTCGGCCGAATCGGTGGTGTCGACCCCATCAGCCGCCGGGTCGACCCAGGAGGTGGCGCTGTTCAATCGCGTCAACGCACTGCAAAGGCTCGGCGGCAACCATGCCCTGCTCGATCGCCTGCTGGCACGCTTCGCCAGCGATCATGCGGACGCCGCCAATCAGATCGTCCAGGCGCTGGAGGCCGGCGACATTGCCCGCGCCACCCGCGAGGCGCACACGCTGAAGGGGGTGGCCGCCAATCTGGGCGCGACCTTGCTCTCCAGCACGGCTGCCACGGTGGAGGCCGCCTTGCGGCAGGATGGCTTCGTGTCGTCGCTGACCCTCGACCTGCTGCGCATTCACCAACACGAAACCCTGCGCGTGATCCAGCAGGGTATGCAGCCCTCGGCGATGACGGCCGGTCGCTCGGAGCAGTCCGCTGCCACGCTGCGCGGTTTGCTGGGCCAGCTGCAGGTGCTGCTGCTGGCGCACGATGCCAATGCCAAGGATGCCTACGAGGCGCTTCAGCAGGAGCTTCCGGGTCCGCCGATGTCCTCACTGCTGAGGCTGCGTTCGGCAGTGGAAAATTATGAGTTCGATCAAGCGCTGCTGGCCTTGCAGGAAGTGTTCCGCGACCTCAATCTCTCCCCCGAAGACAAGGGCTGAGGCTGCTTGACTGCTCGCGAAACAACTGGGGTTCAGATGGAACACATCCTGTCGGTGCAATCCGGGGCCTTCGGCAACACGGCGGGCTTTCAGATCGGCCCTGTCGAGGCCGTCAAGCCCGTGGTGCTGGTGGTGGATGACACCCCTTTCAATATCGACGTGCTGCGCGGCGTGCTGTCGTCTGCCTACACGCTGAAAGTCGCCACCAATGGCGAAAAGGCACTGGCGCTGGCGCGGAGTCATCCGCAGCCCGAGCTGGTGCTGCTCGACGTGATGATGCCCGGCATGGATGGCTACGAGGTCTGCCGCCGACTCAAGAGCGACGACTACACCCGTAACATTCCGGTCGTGTTCGTCACCAGCATGAGCGAGGTGGAGGATGAGCGTCGCGGCTTCGAGTCCGGCGGCGTCGACTACATCACCAAGCCGGTGAGCCCACCGCTGGTGCAAGCGCGGGTGGCGACCCATCTGCGCCTCTACGCCCATGAGCGGCATCTGACCCAGCTCGTGCAGGCGCGCACGCAGGAGCTCGAAACCACGAGGCTGGAGATCATCCGCCGTCTGGGCCGCGCAGCCGAATTCAAGGATGACGAGACCGGCCAGCACGTCATCCGCATGAGCCACTACACGCGTCTGCTGGCCGAAGCGACCGGCATGCCAGCGGACGAAGTCGAGGTGCTGTTCAATGCGGCACCGATGCACGACATCGGCAAGATCGGAATCCCCGAGGCCATCCTGCTCAAGCCGGGGGCGCTCACCGCGGAAGAATGGAAGGTGATGAAGCGTCACCCCGCCATCGGTGCCGGCATCATCGGGCGTCACGCGCACCCGCTGCTCAATACGGCCCGCATCGTCTCGCTCACCCACCATGAGAAATGGGACGGCAGTGGTTATCCACGGGGACTCGCGGGGGAGCAGATCCCGCTGGTGGGGCGCATCGTGGCCGTTGCCGACGTATTCGACGCTTTGACCTCGGAGCGACCTTACAAGGAAGCCTGGTCGGTCGAAGAGGCCATGGCCTTCCTCAGGCAGCATGCCGGCACGCATTTCGACCCGCGGCTGGTCGAACTCTTCGCCGTTTGCCTGCCCGAGGTGCTGAAGGTGCGCACACAACACGCCGATCAGCCGCAGGCAGCCACTCTGGCTGCCTATGCCGAGGACGTCCAGCTCTAGGGCGTGGCGATCGCTTGCTGCGGGTTGGCGCTGGCGACGTGCTGCTGCAGTCGACGGCGCACGGCGTCGCTTTCGAGGAAGCTGCTGTTCATCCGCTGCGGATCGCAGCGCTGCACACACACCCGGTAGCCATCGCCGCAGTTGCTGGCCGCACTGTCGCCCAGGCGGGTGACGCACTGCTGGTGTTCGGTGGTGCAACCCGCATTGCAGGCGAGATCTGCCGCCTCGGCGGAGGTCAAGAGTGCAAGGCCCGCAGCGAGCATCAGGATGTTGGGTTTGGTCATGGCAAGCTCTGATCGGTGGACTTGGAGCGTGGGCACAGAATGTCACCAAGTGCCCAACAAGAATCGCGCCAGATGCACCGTTGCTCGCCGATGAGCTGCCGCTGGTCCGTGCACCGAAGCGCATCCGCTTCGGTGGTCAAGCGTGCCAGACGAGCGGTGCGCGGGCATTCGCCCCGCGCCGCACGGCCTTCAGGTGCTGCGCACACCCCGGTGGCGATGGCCGCGCCCGCACCACTCGCCTGGACTGCCGTTCACCACGCCGCTGCGGGTGGTGAGGTCCGTGGCTGCTGGAACACCCGCGTGCGATGCGCCGTCACCTCCCGATGGACGATCAGCGCGGGATGGCGATCTTCGAATCGCAGCCAGGACGAAGATCGCCGGGTCGAGTTGCAGCGCTTGGTGCCAACGCCCCAGTTTGTAGGGGCGCAAAGGTCCGCTCGCAGGCGTTGCGCCCGGAATCGCCCGCGCCGAAACACATCGACGCCGCCTGTGCCGGCACCGCCCAGGCAAAGGCGAGGATCAAGAGTGCGGCTGCCAGCAGAAACACGGCGCTGCTCGGGATGCGCTGCAAGAAGGAACGAATGATCTGCATGGCGGTGAGCTCCTTGAAAGTGGCAAGGGAGAATCACACAAGCCTCTGAATCAGCAGTTAATTTCGTGCTTCTGTCGGTGGCAGTTGTTCAGCCGAAATCTCGCCACAGCCCAGGCATTCGTCCCCCGCATACAGGGCGAGGAACTGCCCGGGTGCGATGGCGCGTTGTGCCTCGTCGAATGTGGCCAGCAGGCGACCCTCCGGCTGGGTCTGCACGGTGCAGGCAGCCAGTTTCTGGCGATGCCGCAAGCGCCCCTGCAGGGGTGCTCCATCGGGCGGCGGGTCTTGCAGCCAGTGAAAGCGCTCGGTCGCCACCGCGTGGCGCCTCAGGCGGGGGTGATCACCATCCTGCGAGACGACGAGCGCCCGCCGCGCCGGGATTTTGTCCACCACGAACCAGGGCGTTTCCGCCGCCCCGCGACGGCCGCCCAGGCCGATGCCCTTGCGCTGGCCGAGCGTGAAAAACTGCAGGCCCTGGTGGCTGCCGATCACCTCGCCCGTATCGGTTTCAATCGGGCCAGGTGCGGGCGGCAGATGCTCGGCCAGAAACTCGCTGAACGGCCGCTCGCCAATGAAGCAGATGCCGGTGGAGTCCTTGCGTTGGTGGTTGGGCAGACCGGCCTGGCTGGCCAGCATGCGTACCTGGGGTTTGGTGAGGGCCCCGAGCGGGAACAGCACCTGCTCGAAGTGCTGGCGCGCGACACCGGCCAGAAAGTAGGTCTGATCCTTGTTGTCGTCTGCCGCCCGTAGCAGGTGCGGTCCATCGGCACGGTGCTCGACCCTGGCGTAGTGGCCGGTGGCCACCCACTCCGCGCCCAGCCGACGGGCATGCTCGACGAAGGGCTGGAACTTGATCTCGCGGTTGCAGAGCACATCCGGGTTGGGGGTTTTGCCTTCGCCCAGTTGCCGCAGAAAGCTGGCGAATACCCGCTCGCGGTATTGGGCGGAGAAGTCCACCTTGTGCAGCGGGATCTCCAGTTCGTCGGCGACGGCGCGGGCCTGCTGGAAATCCTCGGCGCTGGTGCAGTAGCCGGACTCGTCCTCCGACCAGTTCTGCATGAAGAGCGCCGAAACCTTGTAACCCTGTTCTTTCAGCAGCCAGGCGCTGACGGCAGAATCGACACCGCCGGAAAGGCCTACAAAAACGTGCTGCGGCACCGGGTGCTCAAACCTTGCGCAGGGCAAGCCCGTCGTCGTGGGCATTGCCGGTGGCGACATCCTGCGGCGGGCGCACGGTCAGGTGCGTGAGCATCGACAGCGGCCAGCGCTTGACGGTCCAGTAGTCCTCGACGCACTGCTGCACCATCGGGCTACGGTGGCGGTACACCTCGCGTCGCAGCTCATTCTGGTCCATCCAGAACCAGCGGCGGATCCCGGTGTCGAGCGGCCGGCTATGGTCGTGTTCGAGTGGCTTGGCCGAGAAGGCGAAGCGCAGGAAGGCGTAATCGAGCTCCGGCGGCTTGTATTCGTAGATGCCGACCAGACCGGTAATTTCCACACTCCAGCCGGTCTCCTCCAGCGTTTCGCGCACGGCGGCTTCAACAAACGTCTCGCCTTCTTCCCAATGGCCGGCCGGCTGGTTGATGACCAGATCGTCGTTGATCTCTTCTTCCACGAACAGGAAGCGGCCGTTGCGTTCTACCACCGTGGCGACCGTGATGTGGGGCAGCCAGACTCGGTTGGCACTCATTTCAACTGACCCCGCTGGCGCAAGTGATAGAAACCTTCTGGGTCCGGCGCTCCGAGTGTTCTCACATAGTTCAGCAGCATGTCGCTGGAACCGGGCCTGGGCTTGAGCAGGATGTCGACCTCGTAGCTCTGATCCGGCGAGAGACGGGCGGTGCCATTGGCTTCGAGCGGGCCAGCGGGTGAGGTGATGGTGGCCGTGATCGCCTCGGGCGCGGTGGTGATCTCGGCATGGAAGTCACCCAGCAGCAGCGGGTCGCGCGCCAGCGTCCAGGCCAGGCTCTTCAGGTCGAGACTGCCCTCGACGAAATTGAGCTGGCCTTTCTTTAAGATGAGCTTGGCGATCTCGCCGCCCGCGCGACCATCGACCGGCACAAAGGCGTAGCCCGCCGCTGCGGCGATGCTCTTGATGCCGCCCGCGAAGCGGAAGCGATCCAGGCGCTGGCCACCAAGGCCGGCGGCCAGGCGACCGTCCAGCGTGGCAATCTGGCCACCGCCGCTGAGTTGCAAGGCCGCGCGGCCCAGCAGCAGTTGCAGGGGTTTGAACTGCCAGCGCAGGTCCTGGGCGACCAGCCGCCCGTTGAGGCTCAAGCCAGACACCGAGCCAGCGCTCCAGGCGCCTTGCAGGCCATGCACCAGCAGGGGCGATTCCTGGGGTTTGAACACCGAGTAGAGCAGGGCGGCAGGAACCTGGCTGATCAGCGTCAGGCTGAATACCGCCACACCCAGCAGGATTACGACCTTGCGGCTGATGGCAGCGTTTGCGGTGGTGGTCATGGCCGCGTCACGGTCAGACGGGCGTTGACGAGGCCGTTGCCCGCGCGCCGCTCCAGCTCAGCCCCGGCGACCTGTACGCCGTAGCGCGTTTCGAGCGTGGCCATCCAGCGCACCAGGGCATCAAAAGGCACATCCTCGAACCAGACCTTCACCTCGTTTTCACCCTCGGGCTGCATGCGGGACGGCGGCTTGCCGAGTTCCGGCGCGCGGCCCTGCTGATCCACCAGCGTCAGCAGCGACTGCTCGCGACCCTGCACCGCGCCCTGGCCGGAGGCCCGGGCTTTCTGCACCGTGGCTGCGATGGTTTCCAGCCGCTCGGCCAGCGCCCGCTCGTCGGTGAGTGCGGCAAACTGGCGGTCTCGCGCCTTGGCAAAGGGCTCCCACAGCGCGACATAGAGCAGCGTCAGCACCACTACCACGGCACCGATGGCGACGACGAGGCGTTCGCGTGGCTGCAACTCGCGGTAGCGCTCCAGCAGCGGCTCGGCCTTGACTTGCAGGTTTTGCAGTACGTTGTCGAGGGCTTTCATGCGGGGGTCAACCGGATTCGGATCTGCACACCGTTCTCGCCGCTGTTGGCCGACTGCACCTCAAGCTTCGCGCCGCCGTGGCCGCCGCTGAAATGGCTCTTGAGCTGGTCCAGTGCCGACAGGTCGCTGCCGCTCAAGCTCAGAAACAGTGCGCCCTCCCGGTATTGCATGCCGTCCACTTGCAGCGTTGGGGCAGCCCGCAGACCACCTGCGAAGGCATCCATCAGGGCCAGCACGCTGGCACCCCGCGCCCCGCCTTGCAGCGCTGCGAACTGCTGCTCAGCCTGCACTCGCAGGTTGACGATGCGCTGCTCACTGGGGAACAGAGCGCGAAAGCGTGCCTCGTTGGCCGCCTGCTGCCGCGCCACCTGCGACTTGAGCGTCAGCGCGCTCAGGCCGTTGCCAATCACAGCCAGAGAGAACACGCCAGCAAGCAGGGCGGCAGGGACTTTCCAGGCCTGCCACTCGCGGGCCAGGGCCTTGCGCAGTGCAAAAGGCCCTTGCAGCAGATTGATCGACTGCGCCGCGCGGTAGTGGCGGGCCAGCGCCTCCAACGGATGACTCAGGCCCGGCAGCAGCTCGACATCGCGTTCGAGTTTGGTGAAATCGACATTCACACCCTGGGTGATGAGGATGCGAAGCGCCTGTTTGGTCTCGCCTTCGGCGAGCCCCAGAAAGAGTTCGAGGTCTTCTTCCAGACAGCCGAAGCCAGCCGTGGGGCCGGTACGAACCGTGAGATGGCCGGGCTCGGCGAGCACGGTCCAGCGGCCGTCTTCGTGACGCCAGGGCAGCGCCAGCGTTTCGGGGATCAGCGCATCCGGCACCAGACCGCGGGCACTGAAGGGGGAGAGCCAGTCGCGCATGTGCTGGGCGGCCACCACGGCCACCGGCCATTCGCCACGGCCATCCGGCGCGCTGGCAATGGCGAAGTGCAGAGTTTCGACATCCTCGGCGAACTGGTCTTCCAGCGCGTAGGGCACGGCGAGCGCCGCCTTGCTGGCCTGCTTGGCAGGCACGGCAGCGCTGAGCAGGCGAACGTCCTGCGCCGGGGCGTAGAGGCGGATGATCTTGCCGCTGGCCTGTTCCAGCACCTCGGCGAGTGCGGCCCTGCGCACCAGCACGCTCACCGGCGGCTCGGTGCTGGTGATGGCATAGGCGACCACGACATCCTCAGGGCCGGCGGCACTGGCTTGATCGGGGCTGGCTTGGTTGAAATCCGGCAGGCGGATGTGCAGCGTCTCGCGCATTTTGAGGGTGCTACTCGGTGTCGAGACTGCGGGCAATCACTTGGGGCGCGCCGGAGCCTGCGCGCTGAATCACACTATAAAGCGCGACCCTGCCGCTGCCAATGAAAGCCTCGGTCGTCATCAGGAAAAACTTCGTATCCACCGCGATCAGGTCTGGCGTCACATCGGCGGGCAGGGTGCCGTCCTTCTGCAGATCCGCGACCGACCTCGCGGGGTCCTTGTCGCGGCGTTCGACGAAGGCGCTGATCTTTCCGCGGTCGGGATTCTGTGACAGGGCCATCAACAATTCGCCAGAGGCGGTATTGACGTTGACCGGTGTGGCCGTGCGGGTGGTACCGATCGGCAGTGTGCAGACGAAGGGCGCGAGCTTCTGATAGATCGCTGGGGTCATGCCCTTGATGGCCAGCAGCTCGGTTGGCGACACCATCGGCTGGTTGGCCGTGCGGTATGGCTGCGGCAGGCCGAGGTAGTCGGTGTCTTCGGCGCCGCCCGCGCCGTTGGGGATCTGGTTGGCATCGATCCAGTCACCAATCGCCTCTGTCAGGGGTTGCGCCAACGCAGCATCGAGGCCGGGGATGTTCTGGAACAGCCGCTGCAACTGCTGCTGATACTTCAGCGGCTGTGCAGAGGCGAGATTGTTGAGGTTGAAGCGGCCCTGCAGGTCTTCGAGCTTGCCGCGCACCATCCCCTGCTCGACCGGCAGATAGTCCACGGCGCGAGCCCAGTCCTCGCCCTTGTAATCCAGGGCACCGTTCTTTTCGAGGTCGGTCGCGAGGATGCGCCGTACCCAGGATTCCAGCCCCTGTGCGTACCACCAGGCGCGCTCGCCATCAATAAGCGTGGCGGCCCGGCGGATGCCGGTATTGGCCGACACCAGCACGGCGGCAGCCGCGATGGCGGCCAGCGACATCACCAGCATGGCAGTGATAAGGGCCACGCCGTGGGCGCGACGGCGGCGATTAGGTAGGAGCACAGCTCGCCTCACCGCTCTGGTCGAATGTCGGTACTTCACCTGGGTTGCAGGGGCGCTTCTGCTGGACGCCGCCTTGCGTTGGGGGCTGCACCACAGGCTCCACCCCCGGCCGCATCAGCCAGATCACCTTGCCGAAATCCTTGCTCTCGAGACTCAGTTCAATCGCCTTGGGCAGCAGCGTGCTCGCGGCGGTGCTACTCGTGGTGGTGCTCTGCGGTGGCCAGCGGGTCTGCCATTGCCGGTTCGCGTCCATGAAGCGCCAGCGTGCCTCGTCGATCTTGCCCAGCACCACGAGTTTGATCGGCTCGTTGTCGCTGGCACGATCCAGCACGCGCCAGGTTTCGCGCAGCAACTCCCGGCTGCGGTCGTCGTAGCGATACACCACGCGTTCGAGGCTGGCGCGCGGCTGCGACAGCGGGTTGCGCCAGCCGCTGCGGGTGAACTCGATGCGTGCGCCAAACTCTTCGAACAGAAAGGCGGCCTGCGGCTGGCCAAAGCCATCGCGCGCCGCGCGCGGCGCGGCGAGTTCCAGATCGTTGCGCAGGCGCTGAAAGGCCTTTTGCCACTCGGCCGTGCGTTCCAGCTGCGCCTCGATGTCCTTGCGCGCCTTGAGCACATAGTTGAGTCCGCCATAGGCCATGGTGGAGAACACGCCGAACACCGCCAGCACGACGATCAGTTCCAGCAGCGTAAAGCCGTGCAGGCGCTTCATTCAGCGTCCCGTCTTGGCGAGAAACGCCGTGAGATAGGCCACCGAGGCGGTATCGGTCCTGATGTCGCGCACACCCGGTGCATAAACGCGCAGATCGATGCGACGCAACTGCGGGTCATCGGTGTTGCGCACCTCGATACGGTAGCGCCACTCCGCACCCGCCATCTTCATGTCGTCCTCGCGGCTGCCCGTATCGGGCCAGCCGGGTTCAAGCATCAGCTCGTTCATGCGGTTGTGTGCCACCCAGGTGGCGAGCGTGCGGCTACGGATGTAGCCGGCCTCGTCGGCATAGCGCGCAAAACCGCTCAGCAGCGCCCCCATGGCGATGGCGACAATGGTCACCGCCACCAACACCTCCAGCAGCGTGAAGCCTCGCTGATGACTTTTCATGTGCGTCCCGGCGCGAGGCGGGATACCGACCGTTCGCGCGTGATGCGCCCAAAGGCATCCGCCTCGATGCGATAGCTGGCGGCGAGGCCCGGTGCCGTCATCTGCAGGGCAAACGGGGTGATCTCGCCGCTGGAGAGCAGCAGCACCTGCGGCGTGAGTTTCTGCGCCTCGTTCTCGCGCTGGCTCTTGAGCTCGGCGCTGGCGGCGAGCTCGCGCTCCTGTTCCGGCGTGAGTTCCGGTGGCAGCACCACGGGTCTGCCATCGACACGCAGGTCCAGCCCGAACGGGTCGTTGAAGCTTCGGCGGCGCAGGGGGCCGCTGGCTTCGTAGTCCTGCCACTTGCGGGTGGTATCGAGGGTGAGCAGACGATAACCACCCTCGCTGAATCGCAGGCCGATCTCGATGCCCTTGGCCTCGGCCTCTTCACTCGCCAGCCGGATGATGGCCTCGGCGCGCCGGGCCTCGTTTTCCAGCTTGTCCTCGTTGATGCGGGTGCCGATGGAGAGGCTGGCGAAGGTCACCATCACGCCGATGATGAGAATCACCACCATCACTTCCAGCAGGGTAAAGCCGCGTGAGGCCTGCGGGGTCGGGCGTGAGGGATTTGCAGGCCGCATACGCGGGCCTTCAGCTGCCGATATCCCAGTTGCCGATGTCGCCGGCCGCACCTTCGCCGCCGGGCTTGTTGTCGCTACCCAGGCTGAACAGATCGAACTCCCCCTTGGTACCGGGTTGCAGGTACTGATAGGGGTTACCCCAGGGGTCGGTCGGCGGCTTTTGCAGATAGCCGCCGGACTTCCAGTTCTTGGCCGGCGGATCGCCCTGCGGCGGAGCCACCAGGGCTTCGAGGCCCTGCTGGGTGCTGGGGTAGTAGAAGTTGTCGAGCTTGTAGAGGTTGAGCGCGCTCTCGATGACGCGGATGTCCTGCTTGGCCTTGGTGATCCGCGCATCATCGGGGCGATTCATAATCTTGGGCACCACGACCGCGGCCAGGATGCCGAGGATCACCACCACCACCATGATCTCGATCAGTGTGAAGCCGCGCTGTTGCAGGCGCGCGCTGTGCATCGAAGCAGACATTGAAAATCCTTGAATGAAGAGGTTGCAAGACGTGCCGATGATAAACGCAACCGATGTGCGTCCCGATGACAGTAGTGCAAGGAGCCCTTGGACGGATTGGCGTATCTGGTTGTTCCCGGGCTTTCTGATGCTGCTCATCGCCGTGCTGGCCCTGGGCGGCGAGCCCTGGATCAATACCTTACGCTACGACCGTTACGCCATCGAAGCAGGGGAGTGGTATCGCCTGCTCACGGGCAATCTGGTGCACCTACCCGGCAATACCATTGAATGGAATGGCTGGACCTTTCACGGCCCTTGGCACTTGTTTTTGAACGAACTGGGTCTGCTGGTGCTGGTGATGCTCTGCCCCGAGCGGCTGTCGATGCTGGTATGGCTCAGGCGCACGATCTTTCTCTGTCTGGGCATGAGCCTCGGCCTATATTTCTTCGCCCCCGACATGATCTGGTATGTGGGCCTCTCGGGTGCGATGCACGGGTTCTTCGTGCTGGGGCTGGTGCCGCAGGTGGTCAAGAAGGACATCGTGGCGCTCGGCTGCGTCATCTACCTGCTGGGCAAGCTGGGCTATGAGTTGTACGCCGGTGCGCCGGTGTCGGACGAGCACGCCATTGGCGGCAAGGTGGCGCTGGAATCGCACCTCTGGGGTTCGATCTCCGCGTTGATCTACGGCGTGGTGTTCCAGAGTTTCTGGAAGCCGGAGCAGTGGGCGTTCTGGAAGCGCCAATGAAAAAGGCCGGTGCGCCTTCGCGCCCCGGCCCCGTGCAGCAACCATCGCTTACTGCGCGCTGACCTGTGACGAGACCTTGAGCTTGCGTGCATTGACGCGCACCACCCCCTTGGTTTCGCCCGCGAGCTTGATGGCCTGATTCCTCTCGGCCTGGCTCGCCACGGTGCCTTTGAGGAAGACCACATGATCCTTGGTGGTCACCTTCATCGCGGTGCCCTGCGTGAGGGTGTCGGCCAGCAGCTTCGACTTCACCTTGGTCGAGATCCAGCTATCGGTCACGACCTCGGTGGTGGTGTCAGCAGCGACGGCCACATCACTCTTCAAGGTGCCGAGCAGCGTCGGTGCCTCGATGCGGTTGTCCACCTTCAGCGTGCCACTGGTGGCCCTGGCCAGTTCTTCGGCCACGGCTTTGGCCTCCGAGCTAGAGACCTTGCCCGTGAGCACAACCACACCGTTCTGCGTGGTCACCGACACGTCGCTGGCATTGACCCGGGTATCGGCAGCGAGCTTGGCCTTGATGGAACTGGTCAGCGCCGTGTCGGTGATGGCTTGGGTGGTGGCGTTGACACCCACGCCGAGATCTACCCCGATGGCATGAACGGCGCTGGTCGAGCCGACAAGCAGGGCTGCAGCGATGAGGGTGCGGGCTAGGGGGTTCTGATTTTTCATGGATTCACTCCGGTGGGGGACGGCATGCAGCGACAGCGATGCAGCAGTGGAAAGCGGAAAAGACGATGTGGGCGGGCGGAGCCGGCCTAGACCTTGCGGCGGCCGAGCAGCAGCGACACCACGAACATCACGAGAAAGACCAGGAACAGAATTTTCGCGATGCCGGCGGAGGCGCCGGCGATGCCACCGAATCCCAGTACGGCGGCGATGATGGCGATGATGAGAAAGACGGCGGCGTAATGAAGCATGTTCAAGTCTCCTGAGATGATCTGCGGGCTTTTGAAAGGGGGCGAATCCTTGCGGCCCGCCCTTGGTGCCGACTTAGAATCCACGCCCGCACTGAATCGGTGGTGAACTCCACCAAACGGTTCGACAAACAGAAGAATCTGGAGACGAGATGAGCTACACACTGTTGTTCCCGGGCCAAGGCTCGCAGGCCGTCGGCATGCTGAAAGCCCTGGGCGAGAGCCATCCATTGGTGTCGCAGACCCTGGACGAAGCCTCAGCCGCACTGGGCTTCGATGTCGCCGCACTGGTGCGGGAAGGCCCCAAGGAGTTGCTGGATCGCACCGACCACACCCAGCCCGCCCTCCTGGCGGCCAGCATTGCGGTGTGGCGGGTCTGGCAATCGCAGGGTGTTGCGGCTCCGCAGGCCTTGGCTGGTCACAGTCTGGGCGAATACAGCGCGCTGGTGGCAGCCGAGAGCCTGGGCTTTGCCGATGCGCTGAAGCTGGTTCGCCTGCGCGGCGAATTGATGCAGGCCGCCGTGCCACCCGGGCAGGGCGGCATGGTGGCGGTGATCGGGCTGGACGACGATGCCGTGGCGGCGCTCTGCAGGGCCTACCCCGGCAGCGAGCACCTGGCACCCGCCAACTTCAACTCGCCGGGCCAGGTCGTGGTGGCGGGCGAAACGCCGGCACTGGAGTGGCTGCTGGCCAACGGCAAGTCGCAGGGCGCACGCATGGTGATGCGGGTGGGTATGTCGGTGCCTTCTCATTGCTCGCTGATGGCGGGTGCCTCACAACAGCTCGCAGCCGCACTCGCCAAGGTGGCGGTGGCGACCCCCAGGCTGCCGGTGCTGCATAACCTCGACGCCGCACCCCGCAGCCAGCCTGACGACATCCGCGCCGCATTGGCGGCCCAGTTGCACCAGCCCGTGCAATGGACACGCACTATCACCAGCCTGGCGAGCCAGGGCGTGACCCACTGGCTGGAGTGCGGCCCCGGCAAGGTGTTGACCGGCCTCGTCAAGCGCAGTGTCGATGGCGCGACGCTGGCGACACTCGAAGACCCCGCTGTACTGGCCGCCACAGCGGCCGCCCTCAAATCCAAGGAACTGGAGACTGCATGAATCTCGAAGGACAGATCGCCCTCGTCACCGGGGCTTCGCGTGGCATCGGCCGCGCCATTGCGCTGGCGCTGGCCGAGGCGGGTGCGACCGTCATCGGCACCGCCACCAGCGAGCCCGGTTCGGCGGCCATTACCGAGGCCCTGGCGCACCGGGGTGGCCAGGGCCGGGTGCTGAACGTGCGCGAGGCGGGTGCCAGCGAGGCCCTGGTTGATGCGATTGCCAAGGACATCGGTCCCATCAGCATCCTCATCAATAACGCCGGTGTGACCCGCGACAACCTGATGCTGCGCATGAAGGACGAGGAGTGGAACGAGGTGATCGAAACCGACCTCACCTCGGTGTTCCGCTTAAGCCGTGCGGTGATCCGCAGCATGATGAAGGCGCGTTATGGCCGCATTGTCTCGGTGGGTTCCGTGGTGGGTACCATGGGCAATGCCGGACAGGCCAACTACTGCGCGGCCAAGGCGGGGCTCATCGGCTTCAGCAAGGCGCTGGCGCAGGAGATGGGCTCGCGCGGCATCACGGTGAATGTCGTGGCCCCCGGCTTCATCGACACCGACATGACCAAGGCACTGCCCGAGGCAGCCCGCACGGCGCTGCTGTCCCAGGTGCCCACTGCACGGCTCGGCAGCCCGGAAGACATCGCGGCAGCGGTGCTATTCCTCGCCTCGAAGCAGGCGGGCTACATCACGGGTGAAACACTGCACGTGAACGGCGGTCTGCACATGACCTGAAAATGAGGCGCGGTGTCCTCTGTTGCACCGCAGCACCACATCGCTGGCACGCCTCGCGAACCATCGCTTAGAATCGCCCCGCAATATCGGCCCCCAAGGAATACAAATGAGCCTCGAAGACAAAGTCAAGAAAATCATCGCTGAACAGCTGTCCGTGAGTGAAGACCAGATCAAGCCGGAGTCTGCATTCGTGGAAGATCTCGGCGCTGATAGCCTGGACACCGTCGAGCTGGTGATGGCCCTCGAAGAGGAGTTCGAGATCGACATCCCGGATGAAGAAGCAGAGAAAATCCGCACCTTCCAGGACGTGCTGAGCTACATCAAGACCCACGCGCCGCAGGCTTCTTGAGCGCACCAAGAGGGGCTGCATCGCGGCCCCTTTTTTGTATCCCCCCAGACAACAGTACTCACGCATGACGCACCGCCGCGTGGTGGTGACGGGATTGGGCATTGTCTCTCCCGTCGGTTCTTCGGTTGATCTCGCCTGGTCGAACATCCTTGCCGGACGTTCTGGCATCGTGCCGATCACGCATTACGACGTCTCCACATATCCCACCCGGTTTGCGGGTCTCGTCTCGCCCGACTTCAAGCCCGAAGAGGCCATGGGCCCGAAGGAGCTGCGCAAGACCGATCCCTTCATCCATTACGGGGTGGCGGCGGCCAAGCAGGCCATTCGCGATGCGGGCCTCGAAGTGACGGACGCCAACCGCGAGCGCATCGCGATCACCATTGGTTCCGGCATCGGCGGTATCGGTGCGATCGAGGCCGAGTGCCGCGAGCTGCATGCCAAGGGTGTGAAGCGCGTCTCCCCATTTTTTGTGCCCAGTTCCATCATCAATATGGTGGCGGGTTATGTGTCGATGGAGATGGGCATCACTGGCGGCAGTTTTGCCACGGTGTCGGCCTGCACCACGGCGGCGCATTCCATCGGGATGGCGCACCGCATGGTTTCCTACGGCGACGCCGATGTGGTGATCGCCGGCGGTGCCGAGGCGGGCTCCGCGCCGGCAGGCATGGCCGGCTTCTGTCAGGCCCGGGCGCTGTCGACCCGCAATGACGACCCCACCCGCGCCAGCCGTCCCTTCGACAAGGATCGCGACGGTTTCGTGCTGGGCGATGGCGCCGGTGTCATCGTGGTGGAGGAATACGAGCACGCCAAGGCGCGTGGTGCGCGTATCTACGCCGAGCTGGTCGGCTTCGGCATGTCCTCGGATGCCTTTCATATCACTCTGCCCCCGGAAGATGGCAACGGGGCCCGCCGTGCCATGCAGGCCGCGATGCGCGACGCCAGGCTTAACCCCGAAGATGTCAGCTACATCAATGCCCATGGCACCTCGACGCCGGCCGGCGACAAGGCGGAGACCGTCGCTGTCAAGGGGGCGATGGGCACGCACGCCATGAAGGTGCCGGTGTCTTCCACCAAGTCGATGACCGGGCATCTGCTGGGTGCCGCCGGTGGTATCGAGGCCGTGTTCTCGGTGCTGGCCATCCGCGACCAGGTACTGCCGCCCACCATCAATCTCGATAACCCCAGCGAGGGTTGCGATCTCGACTACGTGCCGCACACGGCGCGCCAAGCCAAGGTGGATGTGGTGCTGTCCAATTCTTTCGGGTTTGGCGGTACCAATGGCACGCTGGTGTTCAAGCGCCTCGGTTAAGTGAGCCTGAGAGCCCAGCAAGCGGGCACGCCCGATCTGCTGGCGCTGCACGAGGCCCATCCCGGCCGGTATCCCTTCCTGCTGCAAAGCGTGGCGGGGCATCCGGTGTCGGGCCGCTACGACCTTCTCTTCGCTTTCCCCGAATGGGATTCGGCAGAGACGGTGCTGGCTGGCCCTGACTTCTTTGCCCGTCTTTCTCAGACCATCACTGCCGGCGGGGGGGCGATGCCGGACGAGGCCTTGCCTTTCGTCGGTGGCTGGTTCCTGTTCCTGGGATACGAGGCCGCGCGCTTCATCGAGCCCGGGCTGGTGCTACCGGACTCGCCCTACGCCCTGCCAGATGCCATCGCCGTGCGCTGCCGGGCGGCCGTGATCGTCGATCGCCAATCCGGTGTGACGCATCTGCTGTCGGAGTCCGACCCCGATCAGCTGCAGGCCATGCAGGCCGACCTCGCGGCATTGGGCAACTCGTCGACCGCCAGCGCGGTCGCCCTGCTGGCGGTTGAAGAAGAGGCACCGGAGGCTTATCTGCACGGCTGCCAGCGCGTGCTGGACTATCTGCTGGCGGGCGATAGCTTTCAGATCAATCTGTCGAGACAGTGGCGCGCCCGGCTCGCTGCGGGCCTGAGGCCGGCGGCGCTGTATCGTCGCCTGCGCGATACCAATCCCGCACCGTTCTCGGGCCTGGCGCAGTTTCCCGCTGGTGCCGTGCTCAGTTCATCGCCCGAGCGGTTGATCTCCATCGACCAGGATCGCGTCGAGACCCGCCCCATTGCCGGCACGCGGCCGCGGGGTGTCAATGAATCCGAAGACAGCGCCTTCAAGAGCCAGCTGGTTGGAAGCCTCAAGGAGCGCGCCGAGCACGTGATGCTGATCGACCTCGAACGCAACGACCTTGGCCGGGTGTGTCAGCCTGGCAGTGTCGAGGTGAGCGAGTTGATGACCGTGGAAAGCTATGCCCATGTGCATCACATCGTCTCCAATGTGCGGGGTCGGCTGCGGCCCGGGGTGGGCGTGGGCGAGGCGATCGCGGCCGTGTTTCCGGGTGGCACCATCACCGGCTGCCCCAAGCTGCGGAGCATGGAGATCATTGCGGAACTGGAAGGCGTCGGGCGCGGGCCCTACACCGGAGCGATGGGCTATATCTCCCGCCACGGCAGAACCGATCTCAACATCCTCATCCGCAGCCTGGTGGTGGAGAACGATATGGTCAGTTTCCGCGCCGGCGCCGGCATCGTCGCCGACTCGGTGCCGATGCTCGAACTGGCCGAAACGCGCACCAAGGCCCGCGGCCTGCTGCGCGCACTTGGAGCAGCCGGTTGATCGGTGATCTCCCGCGCGACGTGGTCGCCCTGGTCAATGGCGCACCGCCGAAGGCCAGCGTGCTGCTGAGCCGTGCGCTGCACTATGGCGATGGGGTATTCCGGACGCTGCTGCGTGTCGACGGCCGCTGGCTCGATTTTGACCGCCACTACGTCAAGCTGGTGCAGGACTGTCGTCTGCTCGGCCTCGATCCGCCCCACGTCGGACAGCTGGAGGCTGAACTTGAATCGCTGGGCGGCGGTCGCACCCAGCCCGTCGTCGGCAAGATCATCCTGGCCCGCAGCGGTGCGGGGCGCGGCTATGCGCCGACCAGCCGCCAGTGCGAGCGCATCCTGCTGCGCTACCCGGCACCGCGCTACCCGGCCAGCTGCTGGAGCGAGGGGGTGGCGGTGATGACCTCGCCGATCGCGCTCGGCATCCAGCCGCTGCTGGCGGGGGCCAAGCACCTCAACCGGCTGGAGAACATGCTGGCCGCCCGTGGCTGGCCGCAAGGCGTGCAGGAGGCGCTGATGTGTGACACCCAGGGCCTGCTGATCTGCGGCACCCGCAGCAATGTCTTCTGGCTGCGCGACGGCCGCCTGCTGACGCCCCGACTCAACGGCTGCGGTGTGGCGGGGATGATGCGCGCCAAGGTGCTCGACGCTGCCCGTGCCCTGGGTCTGCCCACCGAGCAGGTCGCGGCAGCACCGGGCGAGCTGACCCAGGCTGCCGAGGCCTTTCTCACCAACAGCCTGATCGGTGTCTGGCCGCTTCGGCGGCTCGATGCCCACGAGTTCGGCCCGCCGGGGCCGCTGACGCTGCGGCTGCAAGCCACGCTGGCGCAGCCGATGATCAGCGACAACCCGCCATGAACCGGATCGCCCCCCTCTCTTCAACATCGACCTCGACCTCGCGTCGGCCCTGCCGCGGATCGGGTCGCACGCGATAATCCACCCATGAAATCCCTGTTCAAGACCCTGCTGCGAGTGACTCTTCTGCTGTTCCTGCTGGGCATCGCGCTCACCGCGGGGCTGATCTGGGACGGGCATCGCCAGTTGCGGCAGCCACTCTCGATCAGCGAGGTCGAGCGCGTCAGCATTGCCCGCGGCGAGCGATTCTCCGCCGTGGTTGAAGAGATGCAGGCCAATGGGGTTTTCACCTCGTTGCGACAGGCGCGCTACCTCAGGCTGTGGTCGCGGTTGACCGATTCCAACCGCCGCATCAAGGCCGGGGAGTTCGATCTGGCACCGGGGTCGACGCCGCTCGATGCGCTGGAGATGTTCATCGAAGGTCGCTCGGTATTGAGCGAATTGCGGCTGCCCGAGGGCTGGAAGTTCTCGCAGGCCTTCACGCTCATTGCGACCCACGCCGACCTCGAACACACCTTGCCCGACGACATTGCGCCCGACGAGTTGATGAAGCGCATCGGCCATCCAGGGCAGCATCCTGAGGGCCGGTTCTTCCCGGATACCTACCGCTTCACCAAGGGCATGAGCGATGTGCAGTTGCTGCGGCACGCCGCCAGGTTGATGAGCCAGACCCTCGATGCCGAATGGGCCGCCCGCGCGCCGGAGCTACCGTATGCCAGTGCCGACGAGGCGTTGACGATGGCCTCCATCGTCGAGAAGGAAACCGGCGCGGCGGTGGAGCGTGCGCGCATCGCCGGCGTTTTTTTGCGCAGGCTCAAGGTTGGGATGTTGCTGCAAACCGATCCCACCGTGATCTACGGCATCGGCGATGCGTTCGACGGCAATCTGCGACGGGTCGATCTGGAGCGCGACACGCCTTACAACAGCTACACCCGTGCGGGGCTGCCGCCCACGCCCATCTGTCTGCCCGGTCGTGCGGCCATCCATGCGGCGCTGCACCCAGAGGATGACGGCAGCGTGTTCTTCGTTGCCCGCGGTGACGGCACCCACCAATTCAGCAAGACACTCGCCGAACACAATGCGGCCGTGTCCCGCTTTCAGTTGAAGGGCCGCTGATGGCCAGGCTGCCGCCGGGCCGCTTCATCACGCTCGAAGGCGGCGAAGGCGCTGGCAAGAGCACGGCGGCGGTGTTCATTCGCGACTGGCTGCGCGCCCAGGGCCGCACGGTGACGATGACCCGCGAGCCCGGTGGCTCGCCGCTTGCCGAGGCGATCCGCGGCGTGGTGCTGGGCGACTGGGCCGAAGGGATACCGGCCGAAACCGAGGTGCTGCTGATGTTCGCGGCCCGTGCAGCGCACCTCAACGCCACGATCCGGCCGGCGCTGGCGCGCGGCGAGGATGTGATCTGCGACCGTTTCGTCGATGCGAGCTGGGCTTATCAGGGGCAGGGGCGCGGTGTGCCGGCTGAACGTTTGCTGGAGCTGGAAAGTTACGTGCTGAAAGGCTTTGCCCCGCAGCTCACGCTGCTGCTCGACCTGCCGCCGCAATTGGGGCTCACGCGTGCGCGCAGCCGGGGCGACGCCAACCGGTTCGAGGCCGAGGCGATGGCATTTCAGGAGCGCGTGCGAGCGGCTTACCTGCAACGCGCAGCCGCAGCGCCCGAGCGCTATGCAGTGATCGATGCCAGCGCCACACTCTCGGACGTGCAGGCGGCGCTGGTTGCGGTGCTGGAGCAGCGGCTGTGACGGTTGCCGCGCTGGCCCCGCTGCCCTGGCAGGCTGATCAGTGGCAAACCATCACGGCCGCCCAGCAGCGTGGTGCGCTGCATCATGCCTGGCTGTTGTCGGGGGGCGAGGGCGTGGGCAAGCGCAGCTTCGTGCGGGCCTGGTCGGCGGCGCTGCTCTGCGAAGCCGTCAATGCGCAGCAGCAGGCCTGTGGCGATTGCAACAGTTGCAAGATGCTGGCCTCCGGTGGCCACCCGGATGCGCATCTGCTGAGCAATGATGGGCATCTGGGCCTGGCCTCGTCGGCGTTGCTGCAAGCCGACGAGGGGCTGAGTTACTGGACGCCCAAGTCCAGCAGCATGCGGCGGGATATCGCCGTGGATGCGGCGCGGAGCCTCATCGACAAACTCGGCGTGACCAGCCACCGCGGCGGCATGCGTGTGGTGGTGATCCACCCCGCCAGCGATATGAGCGATGCCACCGCCAATGCCCTGCTCAAGACCATCGAAGAACCGCCGGCCCGCACATTGATGCTGTTCGTCACCGTGTTCCCGCAGAGCCTCAAGCAGACCATCCGCAGCCGCTGTCAGCAGCTGCGCTTTGCCACGCCGGCGAAGGGCGAGGCGCTGAGCTGGCTGTATGGCGCACATCCTGAGGCTGATGCCGTGCTGCTGGCCGAGGCCGGGGGCGCGCCGCTGAAGGCTGCGGGCTGGCTGGCCAGCGGCGAGGCCACGCGCCGCGCCGCATGGCGCAAGACCTTGCAGGATGTGGCCGAGCGCCGCATGGACCCGCTGGTGGCTGCGGCAAGCCTCGCCGGTGACAAGGGGCAGGGTGGGCAGGTGCTGCGGCTGTGGCAGACCCAGATGCAGCGCCAGTTGCGCGAGGGCGGGGCGTGGACGGCGCGCCATGAGTCCTTCCATGCCATGTTGCTCGATGGATTGCGTCGGCTCGAAGATCAGAATGCCAACGCCCAGCTGCTGTTCGAGGCGCTGCTGCTGCGCTGGCGCCTGCTGGCAGGCTGAGACCCGAGCGCGTAACCTTCGACCATCATGAAAACCACTCCCTATTCAGCGAGGCTTGCAGGCTGATGAGCACTCCTCCACGCGCAGGCGGACAGCCGGGCATCCTCACGCTCAACATCAAGGACAAGAGCGCGCTCTACGTCGCCTACATGCCCTTCATCCGCAATGGCGGGCTGTTCATCCCCACCGAAAAATCCTACAAGCTGGGTGATGAGGTGTTCATCCTGCTCACGCTGATGGACTCGGCCGAGCGGCTGCCGGTGGCGGGTAAGGTGGTGTGGGTCACGCCCCGCGGGGCGCAGAACAAGCGACAGCAAGGCATCGGCGTGCAGTTTTCCTCGCAGGATGCCGGTGCCACGCAGAAGAAGATCGAGACCTCGCTGGCGGGTGCGCTCGGTGCGGATCGCCCGACGCACACGATGTAGCAGGGTCGCCGCCCCGGCGATTCAGTCCGTGGGCCTTACTTGGATGGCGGCATGCCGCCATCCACCATCGAGACGTTGTAGCCTTTCTGGCTGAGGATGAACACCGCGACCGACGAGCGTCGGCCGGAGTCGCAGAAGACGATGTAGCGGATGTGCTTGTCGAGCAGGCTGAGTTTCATGCGCAGCATGAACAGCGGGATATTGATCGCCCCGGCCACCGGGGCAGCGGCGACTTCGGTGGGCATGCGTACATCCAGCCACTTCGCCTGCCCGCCGTCGACCTGCCGCTTGGCCTCGGCAAACTTCATCTTGCGCGCTAGCGGTTCGTTCAGCAGCGAGCGGAAGTCTGCCTTGGCGAGACGGGTGAGCTTGCCGAAGGTCAGCAGGGTGACGGTGGCGTTGCGGGGCGACTCTGAAATCAGCGCTTCTTCGCCGAAGCAGGAGCCGGCCTCGAGCTCGGCCAGCCGCACCGGTTTTTGGTTGGGCACCTCGCGAGTGACCACACAGCGACCTTCGATCACCACATAGAAGTAGTCACCGGGATCACCCTGCTTCACGACCACATGGCCAGCCCCATAGTTGACCTGTTCCATGCGCATGAACATGGCCTGCAGGTTGGCGGGAGGCACCGACTGGAATGTGGGCATCTGCAGCAGGCGGGCCATCCAGTCGCCGCTGGTGTCGTCATCTGCACTGAGCTCATCCACCTCGAAGGCACCGGTCTGGTCCCAGGTGAGCATCACATCGAGCAGGCTGGCATCGACAGCGAGGAGGCAGGAGGGCTCGATGGCGCGGGCACCCACCTTGCGCGGGGCCTGGTGGGCAAGGCGGTGGGCAGCGGCTGGCTCGCCCGCTCGCACCACAGCCAGCACCTTGCCCTGGGCGTCTTCGAGTTGCACGCTGCCTTTCAGCACGAAGAGGGCGGTGGCCACCTCTTCGCCGATGCGGAACAGCAGCTGGCCAGCGGCGGCGTCGATCAGCGACGCCTTCTTGGCGAGCGTGGCCTGGCTTTCAGCCTTCAGTGCATTCAGCGGCACCAGACCGGCGAACAGATTGGGGCTGACCGCCTCCGACATTGCTTTTTCCCTGTTGGCTACAACTGGATTTCAAGATACCACGCGGACTCCGCTGGATCGCTACTCCAGCAGCCGACGTGCGCCCAGGAAGCGCTGCGAAAAGTAGGGAATGGTGAGATTCACCGCGCGGATCGCACCGCCGGTGGTGGGCGCGTGGATGCCTTCCAGATCGCCCAGGTAGAACACCACATGGCTGGGGCCACTGCGGGTCGGGTCTAGCTGATAAAACAGCAGATCACCCGGTTTTGCGTCTTCCAGCGCCACGGCACGACCACTGGCGAAGAGGGTTGCCGTGGTGCGTGGTGTCTTCGCACCGCCGGCGCCATAGGCATAGCGGACCAGGCCGGAGCAGTCGAACGAATCAGGACCGTTGCCCCCATAGCGGTAGGGCTTGCCCACCTGGGCAAAGGCCGTCATCACGATCTGATCGCGGTCGCCTCGAAACAGCGGTTGATCGGGCGGCGGCCTGACGCCGGCACTGCTGACGACGGGAGATCCGGCCGTAACGATGGGGGCGCGGGCGGCGCAGCTGGCCAGCAGCAGGCTGACCAGCAGCACCAAGCCAGACCACGCGTTCACAAGCCTGGGGTGGTCTTGAGCATCGAGGTACGCTCCGCGAAAACGGCATACCAGGCTGCCAGCGCGGGGCGGCTGCTGCGCCAGTCGAGCGCAGGGAAACGAAAGTCGAGATAACCGAGTGCGGCGGCCACGCCAATCTCGACCACGCTGGGCGTGCCGGGGAGCAACTGGTCGGCTTCAAGCTCCAGCACATCGAGGCTCCGGGTGATTGCCTCGGTTTTTCGCTGCACCCAGGCGGGTGACTTCTCGCCCTCGGGGCGACGGCTCTCCAGGAGGGCTGAGACGGCTGCTTCGAGAATGCCTTCGGCGAGATTGCGCCGCCGGAGTTGTGCCCAGCGCGCACTGCCCCGTGCCAGCGAGGTGAGGGTGCCACCGCGAGTCTGCAGGTACTCGATGATGAGATCAGAGCCCGGCAAGGCTTCGCCCTTTTCGGTGATCAGTGCCGGGATCTGCGCCAGCGGGTTGGCCGCCAGAAACTCGGGATCACCGCCGCCGGTATCAGTGAGGATTTCCTCCACCAGTCCATCCAGCTCCAGTTCGTGGATCACCAGCCGCACCTTGCGGGCAAAAGGTGAAGTTTTCGAGCTGAACAGTTTCATCTTCATGCGTATGTTTTTCTGGTGTGGACCCCGTGGACAAGCGTACGCGATTGCACCCGCAGCGCGCCATCAGACGCTGCGGGTGCAGGTGCACGCTGGCTACTGGCCGCCGAGCTTGTCGAGGTAGCGCTCGGCGTCGAGCGCGGCCTGGCAGCCGGTGCCGGCGCTGGTGATGGCCTGGCGGTAGACGTGATCCTGCACATCGCCGGCTGCGAACACGCCGGGCACGCTGGTCAGCGTGGCGTCGCCCGCAGAGCCGCTCTTCACCTTGATGTAGCCACCTTCCATTTCGAGCTGCCCCTCGAAAATGCCGGTGTTGGGCGAGTGACCAATGGCGATGAACACGCCCTTGAGATCAACCTGGCGCGTGGAGCCGTCCTGCACATTCTTCACGCGCATGCCAGTCACGCCGGTGTCGTCGCCGATGACCTCATCGAGCGAACTGTTCCAGATGATCTCCACCTTGCCCTCTGCCGCTTTCTTGAAGAGCTTGTCGTGCAGGATCTTCTCGCCCTTGAACTTGTCGCGGCGGTGCACGATGGTGACCTTCTTGGCGATGTTGGCGAGATACAAGGCCTCTTCCACCGCCGTGTTGCCGCCGCCGATGACGGCAACTTCCTGCCCCTTGTAGAAGAAGCCGTCGCAGGTCGCGCAGGCCGATACACCTTTGCCGCGGAACAGCTGCTCGGACTCGATACCGAGATATTTCGCCGAGGCGCCGGTGGCGATGATGAGTGCATCGCAGGTGTAGCTGCCTTGATCGCCGGTCAGCGTGTAGGGCTTGCTCTTCAGATCGACCGTATGGATGTGGTCATAAATGAATTGGGTCTCGAAGCGCTCCGCATGCTGCTGCATGCGGGTCATCAGGTCCGGCCCCATCAGGCCGTGGACGTCGCCCGGCCAGTTGTCGACTTCGGTGGTGGTCATCAGCTGACCGCCGACTTCGATACCGGTAATCATCACCGGCTTGAGATTGGCGCGCGCCGCGTAGACCGCGGCGGTATAGCCGGCCGGGCCGGAACCGAGAATGACGAGCCGATGGTGTTGCGTGGTGGACATGCAGGTCCTCCAGTGAAGTTGAGTGGTAACGAGCGCCCGGCCATGCGACCGAGGCGGGTTGGCAGTGACAATGGAGCCGTTGCGGGCTCCGCGTCAGGGCGCCGTGCTTACAGCTTGCCCGCGTTTTCAGCGAGGTAGGCGGCGACCCCTGCCGGTGTGGCGGTCATGCCCTTGTCGCCTTTCTTCCAGCCTGCGGGACAGACCTCGCCGTGTGCTTCGTGAAACTGCAGTGCATCCACGAGGCGCAGCAGCTCGTCCACCTCGCGACCCAGCGGCAGGTTGTTGACCACCTGATGCTGCACGATGCCATTTCTGTCGATCAGGAAGCTCGCCCGGAACGCAACACCATCCTGATGCTCCACGCCGTAAGCCCGGACGATGTCGTGGTTAACGTCAGCGACCATCGGGAAACCGACTTCGCCGATACCGCCCTTGTTGATGGGAGTGCTGCGCCAGGCGTGATGGGTGAACTGGCTGTCGATGGAGACCCCGATGAGCTGCACGCCGCGATCCTGGAAGGCCTTGCGGCGACGGTCGTGGGCAATGATCTCGCTGGGGCAGACGAAAGTGAAATCCAATGGCCAGAAGAACAAGGCGACATACTTTTTGCCCTTGAAGTCCGAAAGCCTCAGCTCGCCAATGCTGCCATCACCGAGGACGGCGGCGGCCTTGAAATCGGGGGCGGGGCGGTTGACGAGAATGCTCATGGAAGTTTCCTGTGATGGACCTGCGGGGCCGAGTGTAGTCGCTGCGGCATGGCCAGCCGTTCGGGGAGCGGCAGTCTAGGTAGGGTCCCTGGCAGGGTCAAAGCGCGGTGGCCAATTCGCCGCATAGGCAATCTCTATGGCGCGCGGCGGCTCCGGCCTGACATACACTCAGCTACCGCCCCTTCTTCAAATCACCACCCATGAGCGACAGTGCTCGCCGCCCCCTGATTGCCCGTTTTTTCAACGGTCTGTGGAATGTGATCGTCTGGAGTTACCGGCTGGTCGTCATCGCCATGATCTGCGTTTCGCTCACCTTGATCTGGCTGGCCTGGGGCGGCAAACGCAGCAGCACGCTTGAAAACAACGTTGCCTTGGTAATCGCCCCCAGCGGCGAGCTGGTCGAGCAGATGGATCAGGACCCGGCCCAGCGATTCGCCGAAGAGTTTAACGGCGAGCCGCCCTCGCAGACGGTGCTGCGCGATCTCATTGAGGCGCTCGATCTTGCCAAGGATGATGCGCGCATCCCGATGGCGGTCATCAAGCTCGACAACCTCGATGGTGCAGGCCTGGCCCAGTTGGAAGAACTCAATGCCGCCATCGACCGTTTTCGCGAGACTGGCAAGACGGTTCACGCCTACGCGCCGAGCTACGGCCAGGGGCCTTATTTCGTCGCCGCGCATGCCGACGACATCTCGGTCGATCCCCTCGGTGGCGTAGATCTCGAAGGTCTTTCGAGCTATCAGAACTACTTCAAGGATGCTCTCGACAAGCTGGGCGTGAAGGTCAATGTGTTCAGGGTTGGCGAATACAAATCCGCGGTCGAGCCCTTTCTGCGCAACGACATGTCCGAAGACGCCAAGGCGGCCAATCGCGACTGGCTGGGTGACCTCTGGATGCGCTACGGAGCCCTCACCGGTGCAGCGCGCAAATTGCCGGCTGATGCGATCGACGGCTACGTACGCAATCTCGCAACGGGCATGGAGCAGGCCAATGGCGACTCGGCCCAGCTGGCGTTGACGAACAAGCTGGTCACCCACGTCGAAACCCTGGCGGATTTTCGCAAGCGCCTGGCCGCGACCGTCGGCGAGGACGAGGAGACTGGCAGCTTCCGACAGGTCTGGTATGGCGACTATCTTGCCAACGCACGCTTGTCCAAGCAGGGCGAGAAGCTCGTCAACCGTGAGGAGTCGCGTGTCGCACTGGTGGTGGTACAGGGCGAGATCGTCGACGGCTTTGGCGAGCCGGGGCAGGCGGGTGGTGATGCCATCTACGATCTTCTGGATGAGGCGCGTCGGGATGAGGGCGTCGCAGCGGTGGTGCTGCGTGTGAACTCGCCGGGCGGCAGCGTGTTCGCGAGCGAACAGATCCGCCGTGCGGTGCAGGCCCTTCGGGCTGATGGCAAGCCGGTCGTCGCCTCGATGTCCTCGGTCGCCGCGAGCGGCGGCTACTGGATCAGCATGGCGGCCGATCACATCGTGGCCCACGAGAGCACCATCACTGGCTCCATCGGCATTTTCGGGCTCATCCCCACCGTCGACGGCCCGCTGGAAAAGCTCGGCATCCACACCGATGGCGTCGGCACCACGCCGCTGGCGGGGGCCTTCCGCATCGATCGGCCGCTGACGCCGGAAGTGGGCCGCATCGTGCAGTCGAGCATTGACAAGGGCTACCGCGACTTCATCAACGGCGTGGCGGCCGGCCGTGGCATGAAGGCCGAGGCCGTCGACAAGATCGCGCGCGGCCGCGTGTGGAGTGGTCTGAAAGCGAAGGAGCTGGGCCTGGTGGATAGCTTCGGTGGGTTGGATGCGGCCGTCACCAAGGCGGCTGAGCTGGCGCAGCTGGAAGAAGGGCACTACCGACTGGATGAGTTCCACCCCGAGGCGGCCTCCCCACTGAAGATGCTGGCGCAGTTGTTCGGCCGTGGCGCCATTCGCCTGGGCACTGCCGGCGAGGTGAAGGCCCTGCTGATGCAGTTGAAGCAGGTGCGTGAGCTGCGCAGCCTGGCCGGCTGGATGAATGATCCGAACGGTGCCTACGCACGCTGTTTCTGCGGGCTGGAACTGGGTGGTCGCCGTAATCTCGCGCCCTAGGCACCCATGGATCTGACTGCGCTGCCCTATGCCGACGTGAACGGTGGCCGCATGCGCTACCTGGACAAGGGTAGTGGCCCGGTGCTGCTGCTCATCCATGGCCTGGGTGCGAGTCACGCAGACTGGCAGAAGCAGGTCAGCTTTTTCGCGCGCGTCTTCCGGGTCATTGCCCCCGATCTGCGGGGGCACGGCGACAGCGAAGGCGAGGGCCCCTACAACGTCGATCGCTTTGCGACCGACCTCTCGCAGCTGCTCGACGATCTCAAGGTCGGCTCACTGTTTGTCATGGGGCACTCGATGGGCGGCGCGGTGGCGATGCAGCTCGCGTTGTTCAAGCCGGAACGCGTGACCAAGCTCGTTCTGGCCGACACGCTACCCAGCTTCGTGCCGAATACCTTTGGCAAGCGCCTGATGTTGTGGCAGCGGCGGCTCATCATGCGGTTCATGGGTCCGGACGCACTCGCGCTGCGCAGTGCCAAGCGCATGTTCCCCAAGCCGGAGCAGGAGGCGCTGCGGGAGCTCGTGGTGATCCGCAACAACCGCACGCCCAAGCCCGTCTATCTGGAGCTGCTCAAATCACTGTCGAGCTGGTCGGTTGCAGACCGCCTCAGCTGGCTGACCATGCCGACCTTCGTGCTGGCGGGAGAGCACGACTACTTCTCGCCGCAGGAAGCGCAGGCCTTTGCCGACAGCCTGCCGGATGGCCGTTGCCGCATCTTCGAGGGCGCCGTCCACCACCTGCCGCTGGAGCGGCCGGAAGATTTCAATCGCGTCACCATGGAGTTTCTGATGCCCGGCAGCCAGATCGCCGCCAACCGGGGTGACGCCGCTTTGAACTGGCTGCGCATCGACACCGCAGCGCACCAGAAAATCGACATCCAGTCGCTGCTGCCAAAAGCGAAGTAGGGCCGAGCGCGGCCCCTTAGCCCTGGAAGCGCATGGAGAGATCAATGGCGCGGACATGCTTGGTGAGGCTGCCTACCGAGATGCGGTCCACGCCCAACTCCGCGATGCGCCGCACGTTTTGCAGCGTCGCGCTGCCGGAATACTCCAGCACGGTCTTGCCGCCCCTGGCACGGTGTTCGCGGGTGAGCTGCACGGCCTCACGGATTTCGGCGTCCGGTAGTTCATCGATGAGCAGAAGGTCGACGTTTTCTGCGAGGGCGGCGCGGGCTTCGTCGAGGTTTTCGGCTTCAGTCATCAAGGGCACCCCCGCATCGAGCGCGCGGGCGGCAGCCAGTGCCGCTGCGATGCCACCGGCCGCGGCAATGTGATTTTCCTTGATCAGAATGCCGTCGTAGAGGCCGATGCGGTGGTTGACGCCGCCGCCACAGAGCACCGCGTATTTCTGTGCGTTGCGCAGGCCCGGCAGCGTCTTGCGCGTGTCGGCAATCGCGCAGCCGGTGCCGGCGACGGCCGCGACAAACTGGGCCACGGTCGTTGCCGTTCCAGATAGCGTCTGTAGAAAATTCAGGGCGCTGCGTTCGCCTGTCAGCAAGGCTCTGGCGGGGCCGTTCAGGGTGTAGAGCACCGCATTGGCTGCAACCTGCTGGCCATCCTGCACCTGCCATTCGACCTGCACGGCAGGCTCGATCTGGCGGAAGACCTCATCGACCCAGGGCTGGCCACAGATGACGGCGGTCTCGCGAGTGATGACCCGTGCGCGCGCTGGCGCATCGGGTGAGAGCCGGGCGGTCCAGTCCGCGTGGCCGATGTCCTCGGAGAGTGCGGCGCGAACGGTTTCCGCGATGTTGCTGACGTAGGCGGGAAGCGGATTCATGCGCATCAGCCTAGTACAAACTCCAACAGGGCCATTTGCGCCCAGAGCCGGTTCTCGGCCTCATCCCACACCACGGACTGCGGTCCGTCGATCACCTCGGCCGTCACCTCTTCGCCACGATGGGCCGGCAGGCAGTGCTGGAAGATCGCGTCGGGCCTGGCCGCGGCCATCAGCGCCGCATCCACGGTAAAGGACTTGAAGGCAGCCAGGCGGCGCGTGGTTTCCTGTTCCTGTCCCATGCTGGTCCAGGTGTCCGTGACGACGAGATCTGCCGCCTGTGCGGCGCTCTGTGCATCTGGCATCAACTGCACCGTGGCACCGGCCTCGGCGAGAAGCGCCGCATCAGGCTCGAAGCCGGCTGGACAGGCGATCCGGAGGGAAAAACCAAACAGCCGCGCCGCCTCGATCCATGAATGGCAGACGTTATTGCCGTCGCCGATCCAGGCCGCCACCTTGCCCGCGACCGGGCCACGGTGTTCGATCCAGGTCTGGATGTCTGCGAGCAACTGACACGGGTGGTGGAGATTGGAGAGTCCATTGATGACTGGCACGCTGGCATTGGCGGCAAACGCGACCTGATCGGCCTGCGAGTCGTTGCGGATCATTACCGCATCCACCATGCGGCTGAGCACCTTGGCGGTATCCGCGATGGGTTCGTTTCGGCCCAGTTGCATGGCATCGCCATGCAGGAACAGCGCATGCCCGCCAAATTTCGCCATACCGGACTCGAAGCTCACCCGCGTCCGCGTCGAGTTTTTGGTGAAGATCATCGCCAGGGTCTTACCGACGAAGGGCCGGGGCAGGGCTGATTTCAACCGTTTGAGTGCGATGGCGCGGTCAATGACCTGCTGCAATTCGGCTGGCGAGAAGTCGGAAAGCTTCAGGAAATGGCGCGGCGTGTTCATTGACGTGTGGTGTTCCCAAAAATGAAGACGGGGCCCTGAGGCCCCGTCGGTGAATATTTTTTCTACGGCTTCAGTTTAATGAAACTTCAAGCCAGGTTCTTCTCCGCAAATTCCCAGTTGGCGAGTGCCCAGAAGTGCTCGAGGAAGCTGGGGCGAGCATTGCGGTAGTCAATGTAGTAGGCGTGTTCCCAAACATCGCAGGTGAGGATCGGGGTCTGGCCGTTGGTGAGCGGGTTGCCGGCACCGGTGGTGGAGACAATGGCCAACGAACCGTCTGCGTTCTGCACCAGCCATGCCCAGCCGGAGCCGAAGGTATTGATCGCGGCTTCCGTGAAGGCCTTCTTGAAGTCTTCGACGCCGCCGAACGCCTTCACCAGTGCATCTGTGAGCTTCTTGCCGGGGGGCGTCTGCTTGGGGGTGAGGCTGTTCCAGAAAAAGGTGTGGTTCCAGATCTGCGCGACGTTGTTGAAGATCTTGCCAGAAGACTTCCTGATGACATCTTCGATGCTCATCGTCTCGAACTCGGTGCCGGCGACGAGCTTGTTGGCGTTGTCGACGTAGGCCTTGTGGTGCTTGCTGTAGTGGTAGTCGAAGGTCTCGCTCGACATGTGCGGCACGAGAGCATCTTTTGCGTAGGGGAGGTCGGGGAGTGTGTAAGCCATGGGTGTGTCCTTGAGCGGGGAGAGAGCCTTGCAAGACAACTAAATTGGAGGCGAACCATAGGTCAGCGGCACTTCAACTTCAACCTGCGGTCTGAACGGCGACTGGGTGCCTAGCGATCACGGCGATGGTCAGCATTTTGCCTTCGGTAATCAGGGTGGGTTTGTCGTCATATTCAATACGTCGTTTTTGTGAGTCATCGGGGCGTATAATCCGCGCCCTTCAAACAGCCCCGGATCGTTTTGGGGCTTCTACATCATCAGGTCAGGAGTAAATGATGGACGCTTTGGAGCGCATCAAGCAGCAGGTCACGCAGAACCCGGTCATCCTCTACATGAAGGGCACGCCGGACTTCCCACAGTGTGGTTTTTCAGGCCGCACGGTTCAGGCCCTGAACGCCTGCGGCGTCGAATATGCCTACGTCAACATCTATGAGGACGAAGAGGTGTACCGCGCACTGCCCAAGTTTGCCAACTGGCCGACGTTCCCGCAGCTGTATCTCAAGGGTGAGCTGATCGGTGGCTGCGATATCACCCTCGATCTCTACCAGAGCGGCGAGTTGAAGAAGATGTTGCAGGAAGCCGTCGAGAAAAAGGCCGCCTAAAGATCGCCGAGCCATCAAAAATGCCCGCAGTTGCGGGCATTTTTGATGGTGGCGCCTCAGTGCGCCAGCAAGGCCTCGGAGACATCCCGGCGACGTGCTTCGCCCACCAGCTTTTCAACGCACATCAAGGCGAATGCCATCGCACTCGCCGGACCCTGGCCAGTGATGGTGTGGCCATCAACCACGACCGGCAGGTCGACGTAATGCAGCAATGCCTCGCGAAACGCGGGGTAGCCCGTGGCCTGCTTTCCATCCAGCAGGCCGTGCGCGGCCAGTACCAGGGCCGGAGCCGCACACAGCGCAGCCGTCCAGCGATGTGCCAGGCGCTGCTCACGCAGTTGCTGAATCAGCGCGGCGTTGGCGCCCAGTGTCCTGGCGCCGACTTCGCCGCCCGGCAGTGCGATGAGGTCGTAATGGTGCTGAAGCACGTCGGCGTGACGAACCGTCGCCAGCAGCAGGATGTCCCGGGTCGCCGCGATGGTGAGCGCATCACCCACGGCCGCCACCGTGACCTCAATCTGCGCCCGCCGCAGCACATTGATGATGGTGACCGTCTCCAGAGACTCCGAACCGTTGGCAACCACCACCAAAGCGGTCTTTTTGGCTTCATGCATTCGACTTTCTCCTCATGGTTTATTTTTTTGAGTTCGCTGTCAGTACAATGTCGAACCGATATCGACTCGACCGCCACATCGCGAGCCGAACATAACCCAAATTTGAGTCGCCACGCCGACCCGAAAGCCCTACGAGGACATCATGGAATACCGCCACATCAAGATCCCGACCACCGGCGAAAAGATCACGGTCAAGAATGGCCAGATCAATGTGCCGGACCAGCCCATCGTCGGCTACGTCGAGGGTGATGGCATTGGCCCGGACATCACCAAGGCTTGCCTCCGAATCTGGGATGCGGCCATCGCGAAGGCCTACGGCGGTCAGCGCAAGATCCACTGGTGCGAAACCTATCTGGGCGAGAAGGCGGCGGGCCTCTACGACGGCAACTACTGCCCCGATGAAACCCTGAAGGTGCTGCAGGACTTGGTCGTTTCGATCAAGGGCCCGCTGACCACGCCCGTCGGCGGTGGCTTCCGCAGTCTCAATGTTGCCCTGCGTCAGGATCTCGATCTCTATGCCTGCGTGCGCCCGGTGCGCCACTACACCGGCGTGCCCAGCCCGCTGAAGACGCCCGGCAAGGTCGACGTAGTGCTGTTCCGCGAGAACACCGAAGACGTCTACGCCGGTATCGAATACAAGACCGGCACGCCCGAAAACGCCAAGGTTGCCAAGTTCCTGCGCGAGGAGATGAAGGCCAAGTTCTTCGAGGGCGCGGGCATCGGCATCAAGCCGATTTCCGAGTTCGGCAGCAAGCGCCTGGTGCGCAAGGCCATCCAGTTCGCCGTCGACAACGGCCGCGAGTCGGTGACCCTGGTGCACAAGGGCAACATCATGAAGTTCACAGAAGGCGCTTTCCGCAACTGGGGCTACGAGGTGGCGCGCGAGGAGTTCGGTGGCGTGACGATCACCGAAGAGCAGCTCTACAGCGAGTTCAAGGGCAAGCAGCCGGAAGGCAAGATCGTTATCAAGGATCGCATCGCCGACATCATGTTCCAGATGATGCTGCTGCGCCCCGACGAGTTCGACGTGATCGCCACCACCAATCTCAACGGTGACTACTTGAGCGATGCCATCGCGGCAGAAGTGGGCGGCATGGGCATCGCCCCTGGTGCCAACATCGCCGACCACGTTGCCATCTTCGAGGCCACCCACGGCACCGCGCCAAAGTACGCCAACCTCAACAAGGTCAACCCGGGCTCGCTGCTGTTCTCAGGCGTGATGATGCTGGAATACATGGGCTGGAAAGAAGCGGCCGACCTCATCACCCTCGTCTACCCCGAAGTCGTCAGCGATGGCATCGTCACCTACGACTTCGCCCGCCAGATCGACGGCGCGACCGAAGTGGGCACCAGCCAGTTCGCTGATGCGCTGATCGAGCGCATCAACGGTGGGGTCGACCTCGAAACCAAGCGCAAGGCCCAGCAGGAACTGCTGGCCAAGGAGCGCAAGCAGCGCGAGATTCGCCGCCTGCTGCAACCCATGGAAGAGATGGTGGATACCGGGCGCGTGCCGCATACGGTCGGTGACCTGATGACTCGCAGCCTGATCACCGTCAGCGATGGGGAGTCGGTGGAATCGGCCATGCACACCATGACCGACAGCGACGTGTCTTCGCTCGTGGTGGAGCCCAATGCAGCCGGCGAGTGGGGCATCCTCACCCGTCGCGACATCATCACCAAGGTGGTGCGCAACAACAAGTCGCCGGCAGGCCTCAAGGTCAAGGACCTCGCCACGCGTCCGATCCTGAGTGTGCCGGCCGAGACCAGCATCCACGAGGCTGCTGCCATCCTCTCGGACAAGGGGTTCTCGCGGATCACGATCTCGCAGGGCGAGAAGATCATCGGCATCGTCACCGAGACCGATATCTTCAATGCCGTCGAGAAATACGGCGCGGCGATTTCGGAGTAAGCCCTGCCGGGCAGGCAAAAGCGGCCTCAGGGCCGCTTTTTTTTGAGCTCGTCATCGCTAGCGCAGTTGGTAGACGCATCTACCCCGTTTCTGCCTCCCATTGGTGGCGAATGCGAATGGCCGATCTGCACCGTCAAACGGATTTCTGACATGAAAACACCCAGCTTTCATTTGCTCGTTACCGGTAATGAGCAGCTCTCCGGCAAGCGGCAGGACAAGCATTTCGCCAAGGTGATCGAGTTGCTCAAGGCCCGGGGGCTGGCCTTGAGTCAGGTGACCTTTCTGGGCGATGACGAGGCACGCATCGCCTCAGTAATTGCCGACGCGACCCGCCGCGGTGACGTGCTGTTGTGTTCCGGTGGCATCGGTGCGACGCCGGATGACCGCACCCGCCAGGCCTGTGCCGCCGCCCTGGGGGTGCCGATCGAGCGTCATGTCGAGGGTGCGGCCCTGATCGAGGCGCAATACGGAGCGCGTGCGTATCCCCATCGCGTGCTGATGGCAGACTTTCCGCAGGGTGCGAGGCTCATCCCCAATCCCGTCAATCGCGTCAGCGGCTTTTCGATGGGTGATTGTCACTTCGTCCCAGGCTTTCCGGAGATGGCCTGGCCCATGCTGGAATGGGTGCTGGACACGCTCTACCCACACCTGCACAACACCGCGCCACCGTCCGAGTATCTGCTGCGCGCCAAGGGCAATGCCGCCGAAGGCGATCTGCTGGACTTGATGGAGGCCGTACTGGCCGCTCATCCCGGTCTGGAGTTTTCCAGCCTGCCGTTTCGGGGTAACGACCAGCAGGAGCCGCACATCGAGTTCGGCTTCAAGGGGGCTGAGTCCCTTGCGGCGTCTGCTTACCGGCAATTCGAGGCGGGGCTGCGGCAGCGCGGTGCGCGAATCGAGCCGCGCATCGCACCCTCCGATTAGGGTTAGAACAGGTCAGCCTTGTCCTGTTTTTCGACCTTGACGTCGCTCAGGCGCGAGGCGATCCAGGGGCCGGTGATCATCTCGGCGTAGCTCATGCCGGGACCCACCATCGGGTAGACGCTGGCCATCGGATCGATCAGCACTTCGAGAAATGCGGGGCCCGGGAAGTCGATGAAAGCTTTCACCGCTGCCGCCAAGTCCTCCTTCTTCGACACCCGCACGGCGAACTCATAGCCATCCGCCTGTACAGCCTTGATGAAATCCTTGCGGTGCAGGCTCTTGTCGCTGCCGGCGTAGCGGCTCTCGAAGAACAGGCGCTGCCACTGCTTCACCATGCCGTCGCCGAAGTTGTTGAGCACAACAATTTTGACCGGCAGGTTGTAAGTGGTCGCCGTTTCCAGCTCGCCCAGATTCATGCGGATGGAGGCGTCGCCATCAATATCGATGATCACCTTGTTCGGCTGCGCAAACGCAGCCCCGATGGCCGCCGGCAGCCCGAAACCCATCGTGCCCATGGAGCCAGAAGTAAGCCAGAGACGCGGCTGCTTGAAGTCGAAGTACTGCGCAGCCCACATCTGATGCTGGCCCACACCCGTGGACACGACCGCTTCGCCCTTGGTGATCTTGTTGATCTCCTCGATCACGGCATGCGGCTGGATGTAATCACCGCCGCGTTCGTAGTTCATCGCGTAGCGCTGCTTGAGACCGGCGATGTGGGTATGCCATTCCGAGTAATCGGGTGCGAAGCCCGCCGCCTGCAGATGCGCGCGCAGGGTGTCGAGGGCGGGGTTGATCTCGCCGACGTGGCTCCACTGCACCCGCTTCACCTTGTTGATCTCGCCGCCATCGATATCCAGATGGGCGATCCACTTCGCGCGCGGTGCGAACTTGCCCGGCACGCCGGCCACGCGGTCGTCAAAGCGGGCGCCAACTGCGATGAGAGCATCGCAGTCCTCCACTGCATAGTTGGCAAACGCCGTGCCGTGCATGCCCAGCATGTGCAGGGCGCGGGGCTTGGTCGTGTCGTAGACGCCAAAGCCCATCAGCGTGGTGGTCACCGGGATGCCAAAGGCATCGGCGAACGCGGTGAGCGATGCCGCGGATTCCGCGTGGATCGCACCGCCGCCGACGTAGAGCAGCGGACGTTTTGCACCCCGCAGCAGTTCTTCGAAGCTGGCCAGTTGGCTGGCATCCAGCAGGTTGCCCCGCACCGCCTCCAGCCGCGCCCGGTAACCCGGGATGGGCAGCACACCCTCGCCCAGGAAGGTGCCGGACCAGTTCTGCACATCCTTGGGAATATCCACCACCACCGGGCCAGGGCGGCCGCTGCGGGCGATCTCGAAGGCCGTGCGCATGGTAGCTTCGAGCTTGGTGGGGTCGGTCACCAAGAACACATGCTTGGCACAAGGGCCCATGATGGCGCTGATCGGCGCTTCCTGAAATCCATCGCTGCCGATGGCGGCCGTTGGCACCTGGCCGCAGAGCACCACGATCGGGATCGAGTCCGCCATGCAGTCGCGCACCGGCGTCACGGTGTTGGTGGCACCGGGGCCACTCGTGACGAGCGCCACACCCACCTTGCCGCTGGCGCGGGCATAGCCTGCGGCCATGAAACCAGCCGCCTGTTCGTTGGCGGGCACGATCAGCGGGATCGGGTCCTTGCCGTCGGGCTTGGGGTTGGCTTCGTTGAACCGGAACACCGCGTCGTAGGTGGGCAGAATCGCGCCACCGGAGTAACCGAAGATGACATCAACCCCCTCATCCGCCAGGACCTGGACGACGATCTCGGCACCAGTCATGGCTTGACGGGTTTTGGGGTGCGCGAGGGGCGTGGCGGCGTTCATGGGACTGACTCGGTGTGGCCTAAAGGGAATCTTAGGGTGGTTTTGAAGGGCGCGCGTTATAACACTTTCGCCCCTACTCTGGCAGCCAAGTCCTGAAACCGTCAGTCGAGGCCGTAGAGACGATTGGGCGGCTAGTAATTGCGATATTTCGCAATATTTACGATAGCTAATCCGACTGGCAAAGGGCCCAATAGCGTCGGCAAATAAGGCTGGGGAGCCTAAAAATCGTGAACACTTTTGTGGGAAATCTTTACAGCGGCGTCCTGGATCATCCCGATCACTTCACCCAATGGGCGCTCTCGGCGATGGTGGAGCGGCTGCCGCGGTCTCAAGCCCGGTGGGCGGTGATCGGTCCGTCCGGCATCCGCGAGCTGGCTGTGGCCGGCAGTGCCTCTCAGCCCCGGACCGGCGAGTTTTCGACGCTCCGTATCGAGGTGCTGGAGCCGGTGGACCAAAGCCGCCACGAATTCACGTGGCAGCGGTCCATGCCGGCCGCGTTCACCGACGAAGAGCGACAGTTTTTGTCGGTCACGCTCGAACATCTCGCGCGGGCCGAGCGCCTGTCACGACGGCTGCAGGGACTGATGCGCGAAGCCAAGGGCGGCGAGCTGGAGCCCATCGGCTTCGCCATCGTGAACGCCGCAGGGGTCATTGAATCTGCCGATCGGGCCTTTGAAGATTACCTACGCCTGGCCGACACGAGCTGGGATGGCCTGAAGCTGCCGTTCGACTTCAATTGGGAGCCGCGCTCCGCCCTGCTGGGGCAGTCCTATCGCGGTCTGTTCTTCCGCATCGATCAGGCGCAAGACAAGTTTCACGTCCGCGTGCGCAAGGATCGGCGCCTGCCGAGCGTGAGCACCCGCGAGATGCAGGTGGCCCGCAAGCTCGCAGGCGGCATGACGTTCAAGGAGATCGCCCGGGATCTCAATCTGGCGCCATCGACCGTTTCCACCCATGCCTACAACCTGTACGACAAGCTGGGCTTCCGTCGCCGCGCGCAACTGGTGGAATGGGTGAACAAGATTCCGGAAACGCGGTAGCCCCCGCAGGGCGATTGCGTTCCGCGCGCGCCGCGGCTAAGGTGCGCGCCCCTGCTGCCAGTCGGGCGGCGTTGTAGCTGCACCTCATGCGACACATCGTTTCGATCCTGCTGCAAAACGAAGCCGGCGCGCTGTCGCGCGTTGCCAACGTGTTCTCGGCGCGGGGCTACAACATCGAGTCGCTCTGCGTGGCGCCGACCCACGACCCTCAGGTGTCGCGCCTGACGCTGGTGACCACCGGCTCCGATGCCGTGATCGAGCAGATCGTGGCGCAGACTCGCAAGCTGGTAGATGTGGTCGAGATCGCCGATCTCTCCGCCGCCGATCACGTCGAATGCGAGCTGCTGCTGATCAAGATCGAGCTGAAGCCGCAGCAGGCCAACGCCTTCATTCACTGCGTGCGCGATCACCACGCCACCGCGCTCGATGGCACCGATAACACCCGCACGGCGCAGCTTGCGGGCACTGCGGCCCAGGTCGAGGCCTTTATCGCGGCGCTCGCCAAGATTTCGAGTGTGCTGGAACTGGTGCGCTCCGGTGTCGCCGCGCTGGCCCTTGGCCACGCCGTTCTGCACAAAGCCTGATTTTTTCGTTTCAACCACCCCCAAACCACGAACCGGAGCCACGACTGTGAGCATCTCCATCTACTACGACAAAGACGCCGACCTCTCCCTCATCCAAGGCAAGAAAGTCGTCATCGTCGGCTACGGTTCACAGGGCCACGCCCACGCGCTGAACCTCAAGGATTCCGGTGTCGACGTCACCGTCGCGCTGCGCAAGGGTTCCAAGAGCTGGGAGAAGGCCACCAACGCGGGTGTGAAGGCTGCTGAAGTCGTCGAGGCCGTGAAGATCGCCGACGTGGTGATGATCCTCGCTCCCGACCAGGACCAGCGCAAGATCTACGAAGATTCGATCGCCCCCTACATCAAGCAGGGTGCCACGCTGGCCTTCGCGCACGGCTTCAACATCCACTTCCAGCTGATCCAGCCGCGTGCTGATCTCGACGTGATCATGGTGGCCCCCAAGGGCCCCGGCCACACGGTGCGCTCTGAGTACCTGAAGGGCGGCGGCGTGCCTTCGCTGATCGCCATCCACCAGAACGCCACCGGCAATGCCAAGGCCATCGCGCTTTCCTACGCGTCGGCCAACGGCGGCGGTCGCGCCGGCATCATTGAGACCAACTTCCGCGAAGAGACCGAGACCGATCTCTTCGGCGAGCAGGCCGTGCTCTGCGGCGGTGCGTCGGCGCTTGTGCAGGCCGGGTTCGAGACGCTGGTGGAAGCCGGCTATGCCCCCGAAATGGCCTACTTCGAGTGTCTGCACGAACTGAAGCTCATCGTCGACCTAATGTACGAGGGAGGCATCTCGACCATGCGCTACTCGATCTCGAACACCGCCGAATATGGCGACTACGTCACCGGCCCGCGCATCGTCACCGACGAGACCAAGAAGGAAATGAAGCGCGTGCTCACCGACATCCAGACCGGCAAGTTCGCGCGCGATTTCGTGCTCGAAAACCAGGCTGGCCAGCCGCTGCTCAAGGCCAAGCGCCGCCTGGGTGCCGAGCACCAGATCGAGGAAGTGGGTGCGCGCCTGCGCTCGATGATGCCCTGGATCGCCAAGAACAAGCTGGTCGACAAGACCAAGAACTAAGGCGCTTCAAGCCCCGCCGACGGTCTCATGCGCGGCCAACTCACACCAACCCTCCGCATCGCTGCGGAGGGTTGGTTCGTTCTGGTGCTCCTGTTGCTTGCTGCGGCGCTGGCAGCTCAGGCCGAGCGGTGGTGGCTGCTCACTGGCCTGCTGGGGGGCATTACCGTCGCCGCGATGTTTTTCCACGACGCGCCGCGTCATACCGTGGCCAAGCCTCTCGGTGTTTTGGCCCCACTCGATGGCAGTGTGGTGTTCCGCCGCGAGTGCCACGACCCGTTTCTGGGCCGCGAAGCGATCCGCATCGGCATCGCCGTGCCCTGGTTTTCCAACTACCTGCTGCGGGCGCCGGTGGAAGGCGAAGTGCGCGCTGTCGACCGCGAGCCACGGCAAGTCAGCTGCCTGACCACCGACGAGGGCGAGGCCATTCTGGTCGTGGCGGGTCGCGGCTTGCTGCTTGGTATGCGTCCGATCTGGGCCGCCTACGGCGAGCGGGTGGGGCAGGGGCGTGCCTGCGGTGCCCGGCGTCTGCTCAGGCAGATCGACGTTTATCTGCCGGCCGGCTGCCGCGTCGAGGTTACGCTGGGCCAGACAGTAAGATGTGGTGAGACTGTCCTTGCCACCCTGTTGCGGAGAAGCGCATGAGCGCCCCTGAAGTCCCCAGTGATGCCGCACCCAAGAAGCTCCGTCGCAAGGGCATTTACCTGCTGCCCAATCTGTTCACCACCGGCACGCTGTTCGGCGGTTTCTACGCCATCGTCATGGCCATGGGTGGGCGCTTTGAGCTGGCCTGTGTTGGCATTCTCATTGCCATGATTGCCGATGGTCTCGACGGGCGAATTGCCCGCATGACCAACACCTCCACCGATTTCGGCAAGGAATATGATTCCCTGTGTGACATGGTGGCATTCGGCGTTGCGCCTGCCATCGTCATGTATGCCTTCACCCTGCAATATCTCGCCGACTATCGGTGGCTGGGTGGCAAGCTGGGCTGGATGATCGCGTTCACCTACTGCGCTTGTGCCGCACTGCGCCTCGCCCGCTTCAATGTGCTGGCTGCCATCGCCGGCAGCAACAAGGATTTCTACGGCGTGCCATCGCCGGCGGCGGCAGCAGTGGTGACCTTTTTCGTCTGGAGCTGCGTCGACGATTCGCACTCCCTGTTCAGCTGGATTTCGGGACGCGTGCCCTTCGAGGGTCGTGACGTGTTGTTCGTTGCAGCTCCCTTGATGCTTGCTACCGCGCTCTCGATGGTAAGTTCCATCCGCTACAACAGCTTCAAGAAGCTCAACGTGGCCGGGCGTATGCGCTTCCTGCCGTTTGCAGCGGTCGTCGGCGTGCTGGCGCTGGTGGCCATCGACCCGCCACGCGTGCTGTTTCTGGGCTTTTTCGCCTACGCGCTCTCGGGCCCGGTCGCGCTGCTGTTGCGGCGGCGCAAAAAGCCAGCGGCTTGATTTGTGTCCGGCACACGCTAAGCTCCCAGCCCAATGAACACGGTCTTCCCCCCCTTTCACGCTGCCAGTGCGATCCGCGCGGGCCTGAAGGTGCGTGTTCTGCTGCTGGCGCGACTTCTGCCGTAAGGCAGACCAATCTCTCGCGCCGCGCACGGCGGCCAAGTACCCGTGCCCTGATCCAAAAAACATAAATCCCCCGACCGGATCGCTGCGATAGCGGCGCAAACAGCATGAGCATGTTGAAGAACCCTGCCACCAAATACCGTCCCATCGAAGCCGTGATCGGCGACGTGGCACTCAAGACTCGCACCTGGCCCGACCAGAAGATCACCAAGGCTCCGATCTGGCTCTCCACCGACCTGCGCGATGGCAACCAGGCGCTGATCGAGCCGATGAATCTCGAACGCAAGCTCAAGATGTTCGACCTCCTGGTGCAGATCGGTTTCAAGCAGATCGAGATCGGATTTCCTTCGGCTTCGCAGACCGATTTCGACTTCGTGCGCCTGCTCATCGAGTCTGGCCGCATTCCCGATGATGTGTATATCCAGGCCCTCACGCCCGCCCGCGAGCCGCTCATCCGTCGTACCTTCGAGTCGTTGAAAGGGGCGAAAAACGTCATCCTGCATTACTACAACGCGACTGCGCCGGTGATGCGTCGCGTGGTGTTCAACATGAGCCAGCAACAGGTGCTGGAAGAGCTGGCCGTTGCCCATGCCAAGCTGATCAAGCAATTGATGGCCGAGCAGCCGGAGACCCACTGGCTGGTCGAGTATTCGCCCGAGATGTTCTCCGGCACCGAGCTTGCCTTCTCGAAGCAGATCGTCGACGCGGTGAGTGCGGTGTTCGAGCCCACGCCGGCCCAGCCGCTGATCGTGAATTTGCCGTCGACGGTCGAGCATTCCACGCCCAACACCTATGCCGACATGATCGAGTGGATGCATCGCAACCTCGATCGGCGCGAGTCGCTGCTGATCTCGCTACACCCGCACAACGACCGTGGCACCGGCACCGCCGCCGCCGAGCTGGGGCTCATGGCGGGCGCGGATCGGGTCGAAGGCTGCCTGTTCGGCAATGGCGAGCGCACCGGCAATGTTGACGTCGTCAACCTGGCGCTGAACCTCTACACCCAGGGCATCTCGCCACAACTCGATTTCTCCGACATCGATGCCGTGCGCGCGACGGTCGAATACTGCAACCAGCTGCCCGTGCATCCGCGGCATCCCTATGTGGGTGACCTCGTTTTCACCAGCTTCAGCGGCAGCCACCAGGATGCGATCAAGAAGGCCTTTGCCGAACGCAAGCCGGATTCGTATTGGGAAATGCCGTATCTGCCGATCGATCCGCCCGACCTCGGCCGCAGCTACGAGGCGGTGATCCGTGTCAACTCGCAGAGCGGCAAAGGCGGCATCGCCTATCTGCTCGAATCGGAGTACGGCCTCTCCCTGCCGCGCCGCCTGCAGATCGAGTTCAGCACGGTCGTACAGGCGGTGACCGATGCCAGTGGCAAGGAGGTAACTGCGGCCGAGATCTTTGCCCTGTTCAAGCGCGAATATCTCGACCCCGTCACGCCCTATGGCTACGTCGCCCACCACTTGGTGGAGGACTCCAAGCAGGATCGAGTGCAGCTTGCCACCGAGCTGCTGGTGCATGGCGCTGCGCAAAAGCTGGACGGGCAGGGCAATGGACCAATCGATGCCTTCGTCGCTGGCCTGTCAAAGCTCACGGGTCAGTCTCTTGCCCTGGTGGATTATCACGAGCATGCCGTCAGTGCCGGCAGTGATGCCAAGGCGGTGACCTACATCGAGCTGAAGATCGGCAGCGCCACCCGTGCGACCCACGGCGTGGGGATCGACGGCAATATCGTCACCGCCTCGCTCAAGGCGATTCTGTCGGCACTCAACCGGCACATGCTCAAGGCCTGAGCGGAGGCCCCCAAAAGCCCGACCCTCGTCGGGCTTTTTTTGTGCCTGAACGATGGGAGAATGTCGTCATGAGCAATCGCCGGGACGAGGTGCTGGGGCTGTTGGGGGTCGAACGCTGGGTGCCGCGTTCGGCTGCACCCGTGGTGCCTGCAGCGCCCGATGTATCGCCTCAACCGCTGATCGCCACCGCGCCATCGCAGCCCCTTGCAACGGCAAACCCAATCTCCGTCATGACCCCGCCCGTACTGCCCGTTGCCACCCAGTTCACCCCCAGCGCCGACTGGGACGAGTTGCGGGCGCAGGTGGCCAACTGCATGCGCTGCAAGCTTTGCAAGACCCGCACGAAGACCGTGTTCGGTGTCGGCAACGCGGCTGCACCGCTGATGGTGGTGGGCGAAGGCCCCGGTGCGGATGAGGACGCTAGTGGTGAGCCCTTTGTGGGACGCGCCGGCAAGCTGCTGGACGAGATGCTCAGGGCCATCGGCCGTAGCCGTGCCGACAACGTCTTCATCGCCAACGTCGTCAAGTGCCGACCGCCCGGCAATCGCGACCCGGAGAAGGACGAAGTCGAAGCCTGCCGCAATTACCTCGATGCGCAGATCGCGCATGTGAAGCCCAGGCTCATCGTGGCGCTGGGCCGTATCGCCGCGCAGCGACTGCTGACGACCGAAGAGCCGCTGTCGCGCCTGCGCGGCCCGCTGCATCAGTACGGGCTGTCCAAGACGCCGGTCTTCGTCACCTATCACCCGGCCTATCTGCTGCGCTCGCCCAAGGAAAAAGCCAAGAGCTGGGAAGACCTGAAGAAGATCGCGCAGCATCTCCAGGCACATGGGTGAAATCGCGACCCGCATCGAGCTTCTCGGCATCAACCGGGTGGAAGAAATCCACGCCATCGAACTGCGCGGCTATCCCTACCCCTGGTCGCTGCGGGTCATGCAGGACACGCTCAAGGCCGGCACCGCCTGCTGGGGTCTGCTGGCTTCCGATGGCAGCATCCTCGCCTATGCCTTTTGCAGTATTGCCGTTGGCGAGGCGCAGCTACTCAACATTTGCGTCGATCCCCTGCACCAGGGCCAGGGCCTGGGCCGGCGGATGATGCAGCACCTGATGACGGCGGCACGCGAGCAGTTCTGCACCGTGTTCCTCCTGGAGGTGCGACGCTCCAATACCGCAGCGCGCCGCTTGTATGAGAGTCTGGGCTTCAGCACGCTGGGGGTGCGCAAGGGCTACTACCCGAACGGGCCGGGTGCGACCGAGGACGCCCTGGTAATGGGACATGAATTCGTTTGATGGGGATGCGCAATGACGCCTGAAAAGAAGCAGCAATGGAGCTGGGCCTTCTACGACTGGGCCAACTCGGCCTTCGCCACGACGGTGTTGGTGGGGCTGTTCCCGATCCTGTTCAACAAGTACTACGCCGCCGGCGTCGACCCCGGCACCGCCACCTTCTACCTCGGGGCCTTTGGCAATTCGCTGCCGAGCTTCATCGTCATGCTGATGGCACCCTGGCTGGGTGTGATTGCTGACCGGCGCGGCCTCAAGAAGCGGTTTCTGCTGATCTTCACCGTGCTGGGCGCGATGGCCACCGCAGGCCTGATGTTCGTGGGCGAAGGGCAATGGCAATGGGCCATCGTGCTCTTCGCCATCGGCGGCATCGGCTTTTTCGGCGGGCTGGGGTTCAACGATGCCTTGCTGGTCAGCGTTGCCAAGCCCGCCGATCAGGATCGCGTTTCCGCCCTGGGCTATGGGCTGGGCTATCTCGGCGGCGGATTGCTGTTCCTGTTCAACGTCACCATGGTCACCAAGCCCGAGCTGTTCGGGTTTGATGGCGCGGCCGAGGCCGGCAAATGGGCCTTCGTCAGCGTGGCGGTGTGGTGGCTGGTCTTCTCCATCCCGATGTTCCGCAACGTGCCGGAACCCGCCGTGCAGGCCAGCGATGGCGCGATGGGCTGGGGTGCCTTGTGGACGACGGTGAAACTGATTGGCCGGCACAAGCCGGTCTACATGTTCCTGTTCGCCTACTGGCTCTACATCGATGCTGTGGGCACCGTGGCGAACATGGCGGTGGACTTCGGCATCAAGCTCGGCTTCGCCTCCGATGCGCTCATCAAGGCCTTGCTCATCGTGCAGTTCGTGAGTTTTCCCGCCGCCATTGCCTTCGGTGCCATCGCCGGTCGCATCGGGGCCAAGCGAGGCATCTACCTGGGCTTGAGCGTCTACATCGGTGTCACCATCTGGGCCCTGCAGATGCAGACCGAGAGCGACTTCTACCTCATGGCATCGGCGGTGGGCCTTGTGCAGGGCGGCGTGCAATCGCTGTCGCGCAGCTATTTCGCAAGGCTCATTCCCAAGGAATCCGCAGGCCAGTTCTTCGGCTTCTACAACATGCTCGGCAAGTTTGCGGCCGTGCTGGGGCCGCTGGTGGTGGGGGCGACGGCGGCGATCACCGGCAACCCGCGTCTGGCGATCTTCGCGCTCGTGTTCTTCTTCATCGCCGGCATGGTGCTGCTGTCGCGGGTGCAGCCGGAGCAGGCTGGCGGCAGCGCGAGCTAAGCCCGCCAATGGCGGCGGGCCCTCCTACTCAAGGGGTGGGCTCGGGTGGCAATGTTTCTGGCCTTGTCGCTCGCCAACAGGGCCTTGAAAGCCGGAGCGATGCCCCTAGCTTTTCGCCGTGTGCACAGAAGCTGTCTGGCAATTCCACTTCTGACTTATAACGGAGAAATAACATGACTTTGACTCGCTACGAGCCGTGGTCCCTGCACCGCGCGCTGCTCAACGAATTCACCCGCGCCGTCGATGCCACTACGCAGGATGGCAGTGTGGGCGCTACCGCCGACTACGCGCCGCCGGTCGACATCGCCGAATACGCCGACAAGTTCGTGCTCTCGGCAGACATTCCGGGCGTTGATCCGGCCAGTGTCGAAATTACCCTTGAACAGGGCGTGCTCACCTTGAGCGGCAGCCGCGAGAAGCCGGTGGAAGTCGCCGGTGTCGAGCGTCGTCGCACCGAGCGCCTGCTGGGCCGCTTCTACCGGCGTTTTGCCCTGCCGGATACCGTCGATGGCGACGCCGTGAGCGCCACCGGCAAGCATGGCGTGCTGGAGATCACCATCCCCAAGCGTGCCGCCGTGCAGCCGCGCCGCATCAGCGTTACGCACTGACTTCACCTGATGTGTAAGCCGCGCGCCATTCAAGGGGCGTGCGGCTTTTTTCGTTCACAATCGCGACCATGGAATACAAGGATTACTACAAGGCACTAGGCGTTGCCCGCACCGCGACGTCGGCTGAAATCAAGAAGGCCTATCGCAAGCTGGCGGCCGAGTTTCACCCCGACAAGAACAAGTCCAAGGGTGCTGAAGACCGATTCAAGGAAGTCAACGAAGCCAACGAGGTCTTGAGCGACCCCGAAAAGCGCAAGGCCTACGACGAACTCGGCGCTGACTGGCGTGCCGGGCAGCAGTTTCGCCCGCCCCCGGGTTGGGGCGGTGGGCGCGGCGCGCGCGGCCGTGGTGCTGGTGGCAACCCCGGCGGGTTCAGCGGCGATTTCTCGGACCTGTTCTCGTCGATGTTCGGTGGCGGTGCAGGCGGCATGGGCGGCGGCTTTGCGCCCGAGGCCGAGGATTCCCGCGACGTGCTGACGGTGTCGCTGGAAGAGTCCTTTCACGGCGGCAGCCGCCGGGTGCAGCTGAGCAGTGGCAAGACGCTCGATGTGAAGATCCCCAAGGGGGTGACCGAGGGGCAGACCATCCGCCTCAATAACCAGGGCCGCTTTGGTGGCGACCTACTGCTCGAAATCCGCTTTGCCGCGCACCCGCGTTTCGAGGTGAAGGGCCGGGATATCACCTGCGTGGTGAATGTTGCGCCCTGGGAATCGGCGCTGGGTGCTGCCGTCAGCGTGCCGACGCTGGGCGGCGATGTGGAGCTGAAGCTGCCGGCTGGCACCCAGGGCGGCAAGAAGATGCGCCTGAAGGGACGCGGCTTGCCAGGCACCACGCCGGGTGATCAAACCATCGAGATTCGAGTGGTCACGCCGCCGGCAGTGACCGATGAGGACCGGGTGTTCTACCAGCAGATGGCGGAACGGTTTTCGGAGTTCAAGCCGCAGGGCTGATAAAGCCTGGTCAAACGGCGGGAGCGAAGGTCTAGGCTCTGGCCTTGCGCGGCTTGAAATCCCGAACCTGCTGACCCAGGTCCGATTGCGCCTGCGCATCCCCGCCGTAGCGCGCTGAAAGATAGCTGCCCAGCAACGGGTGCAGCGATGCCGACAGCTCCGGGCGCTGCGCCACCACCCTGGCCACGAATTGCTGCGGTCCCTCGTGCGGACGCTGTACCAGGCCATCCCTCGCCAGCCGTGCCGTGGCCTGCTGCCACAGGCGGAGTGCGGGGTCAGCGCTGCGGACGGGCAAGGCCCGGCGCAGGGCGATCAGGCCAAACACGCCGGTCGTGGCTGACAGCGCCACGATCATCGCGAGCATCAGATCACGCCAGCCCTCCAGGCCGAAGCGGCCCATCAGCTCCTTCTGCAGCTCCGGCCCGTAGGCCAGCACCCAGCGGTTCCACTGGGAGTTCACCCAGTCCCAACGGGCCTCAAGCTGCGTGAACAGCGCGTTGCCGGTGCGGCGCAGGGCGAAGGGCAGGGCCTCGTCGGCACCGAGCGCGGCCTGCAGGTTCTGCTCGATGCGGTTGGGGGCGACGGCAGCCGTGGGGTCGACACGCACCCAGCCCTGGCCTGCGAGCCAGACTTCGGTCCAGGCATGGGCATCGGACTGCCGTACCGTGTAGTAGCCGCCGACCGGGTTGCGTGCACCGCCCTGGTAGCCCGTGACGACCCGAGCCGGGATGCCCGCCGCCCGCATCAGCGTCGTGAAGGCGCTGGCGTAGTGCTCGCAGAAGCCCTTGCGGGTTTCGAACAGAAACTCGTCCACTGGGTTCTCACCGCCGAGCACCGGCGGTTTGAGGGAATAAAAAAACGGCTCGTTGCGGAACATGGCAAGGGCGGCCTGGACCATCGCGGCGTCGTCCCGGCCCTCGGTGCGCCAGCGCTGCGCCAGCGCCAGGGCTTGCGGATTGCGGCTGCGAGGCAATCGCGAAGCCATGCGGCGCTGCACCTCCGGCAACTCGGCCTGCGCCAGATAGCGGGTATGGGAGACGGCCCGGTACAGCATCCGCTCGATCACCGGCTTTCTGGCCAGCAGGCGACCATCTGCCGTCACCAGTGAGTTCGGCGGCAGCTGGGATTGATCGATGCTGTCGAGCGCAAACAGCCAGGGGGTGCGGTTGGGCTCCAGCGTGATCTCGTAGCCCACGGCCTCGCCCTGCAGCTGCACCGGGTAGGGGGCCTTGTAGGACGGTCCGCCCTCGCTCCACTCGCGGCCGTCAAAGTCCCAGAACACCGGGCCGCGCCAGTAGAGCTGGTTCTGTGGCGGCGCCTCGCCATCGAAACGGACCCGGAACGCCAGTTCGTCGCTCAGGATCAGGGCGGCGATGTCACCTGGTGCCATGCGGTCCGAGAGTCCCGAGCGTCCGGCACCGGCGTCCGAGGGCAGACCCCACAGCGGCCCCGGCACGCGGGGGAACAGCACGAACATCAACAGCATCAGCGGCAGCGATTGCGCCACCAGCGAGCCACCGCGGCGCAGCGTGATCCCCAGCGGCAGCGGCATACCCGCGTGATTGCTCTCGACCAGCACGGTCGTCACCGCAATCGCCGCCAGCAGCAGATACAGCAGCGTCCAGATTTCCTGCGAGAACAGGAAGTGCGTGGTGCAGATGAAATACATCAGGAACACCATCACCATCACGTCGCGGCGCTGATCCATTTCGGTGAGCTTGAGGGCGGCCATCACCACCAGCAGGGCCACGCCGGCATGCTGGCCGTTGATGCGTCCATAGCTGGCATACACCGCCGCAAAGGCCACCAGCGCCAACGCGCCACGAATCCACTTGCCGGGCATGGAGAAATGCCGGCGTGCCGCCCAGGCCCGCCAAGCGATCACCGCCAGCACGGCCGCGGTTTCCCACCACGGCAGCCGCACCAGGTGAGGTGCGAGCACCAGCACCAGTACAGCCAGCAGCCGCAGCAGAGTGGCGACGTGCAGATAGCTGCTCACCACGGGTTTGCTGGCAGTGGTCTGACTCATGCGAGCCCGTGCAAGGCCAGCGCCCGCAGGCAGGCATGCTGGTGCGTATCGCCCACGGCCGGACCCAGCGTCAGGGTGGGCAGTGCGAGCACATACGGCTCGCGCGCGGCCTCGGCATCCAGCACCCAGCGCGTGAGCTGCGAGAGGCGGCTTTCGGTGTCGAGGCCAACAAGTGACTCCCAGTCAAAGATGCGTTCGCTGCTGATGGTTTCGCCGAAGTGCTTCACCAGTGGCGAGCCCAGCTTGGCAAAGCTCTTCCAGTGGATGGTGCGCGGCGTATCGCCGGGGCTGTAGGCGCGCAGGCCGACGAACTCGTCCACGCCGGGGCGGTTGGCGGCCGACACGCCACTGTCACCGGCCGCCACCGGCGGTGTCCGGCCATGAGCAGCGGGGGCGGGGTAGACGAGGGTGTTCATGTCCAGCTCGATCCAGGTCCAGGCGTGCAGCAGGCCCAGCGGAAACTCGGTGGCCACGGCGAAGCGCGGCGCGCGCAGCCATCCACGCCTCACTGCGGCCAGCGGCAGATGGCCACTGCTGCTGCCTTGGGCGGGCACGTCCAGCCAGGCGCTGGGCGGGTCATCCGGCCAGCCGAGGGCGATGGTGTAACGGGTGGTGGGCGAGGGGTTTTCGATCCACACCTCGAAGCGCGCCTGCTCGCCCGCGAACACGGGTGCCACCTTGCCCGTGCGCAGCCGCAGGTTGAGCAGGTTGGCATGGGTGTGGTGCATGCCCAGAAGACCCATGCCCATGAGCAGGAAGGTGAGCGCGAAGGCCATGCTGTTGGAGTAGTTCATCGCCCCCAGCAGCATCACCAGCAACAGCACGCCGTAGCCGTAGCCGAAGCGGGTCGGCACGATGTAGATGCGATGCCGCGCAATGACCACCGGCCCGGCCTGGCGCGTCACCCGCGCCGCCACCCAGGAATTGATACGGCGGCGCAGCGCCTTGAGCGGGTGGAACACGATCATGCCCAGACGCGCCAAAAACGGATCACGCGGGTCGGCGTTGTCGCCGAGCGCAGCGGTATCCAGCATCGGGCGGATGCGCATCGCCCGCCTGCCTTAAGGGATCGCCACGGCTTCGAGAATGGCTTCGGCCGTTGGTGCGACGCGCTCGCGCTCGGCGGCGATCAGGCGATGGCCGGCCACTGCGGGGAACACCGCCTGCACATCCTCCGGGATCACGCCGTTGCGGCCTTCCAGCAGTGCCCAGGCCTGCGCGGCGCGACGCAGGGCCAGGCCCGCACGCGGCGAGAGCCCTTGCTTGAGGCCGGGATGCCGGCGGGTGGCCTCGATGAGCGCCAGCAGGTAATCCACCAGTGCCGGCGTGGTGACCACCTTGCCCACCAGCACCTGCGCCTCACGCAACTGCGCTGGCGAGAGGCTGGGTTGCAGTTCGGCCAGGAGTGTTCGGCGGTCCTGCTCCAGCAACAGCGCGCGCTCCGCCACCCGCGGCGGAAAGCCCATCGACAGCCGCATGAGGAAGCGGTCCATCTGCGATTCCGGCAGCGGGAACACGCCGATCTGATCCGCGGGGTTCTGGGTGGCGAGCACGAAGAAGGGATCGGGCAGGGGGCGGGTCGCGCCCTCCACGCTCACCTGCCGCTCTTCCATGGCCTCCAGCAGCGCCGACTGCGTCTTGGGGCTGGCGCGGTTCACTTCGTCGGCCAGCACCACCTGCGAAAAGATGGGGCCGGGATGAAAGCGGAAGCTGGAGTTGCCGCTCGCGGCATCGCGCTCGAACACCGAGACGCCGAGGATATCCGCCGGCAGCAAATCACTCGTGAACTGCACGCGCTGAAAGCTCAGGCCCAGCACCTTGGCAAGCGCCAGTGCGAGGGTGGTCTTGCCCACGCCCGGCACGTCCTCGATCAGCAGGTGGCCGCGCGCCAGCAGGCAGGTGAGTGCCAGCTTTAGCTGGCGCTCCTTGCCGAGGACAATGGTGCCGAGGGCGTCGAGCGTGCGGTGCAGGTCGAGATTCATCGTGGTCCTGGTGGTGGATCAGACAGGGTTGCTTCGCAGCGATCGTGCCTAGTCGACGATGGTGGCGATGCGCTCGCCCATGCGCAGGGGCAGCTTGGAAACCAGCGTGCCGACCCAGTCGAGTTTTTTGGGCGTGAGCAGGATCACCGTCGAGCCCATGTTGAAGCGACCCATCTCCATGCCTTTTTCGAGCACGATGGTGTCGGACTGTGCATACACGCGGGGTTCCGGCTCCCGGGTATGTGGGGGGCTGATCTCGCCGGCCCAGACGGTCTCCATGCTGCCGACGAATAGCGCACCCACCAGCACCATGGCCATGGGGCCAACGGCGGTGTCGAAGATCGCGACCACGCGCTCGTTGCGCGCAAACACGCCCGGCAGGGCGCGCGCGGTGGCGTGATTGACCGAGAACAGCCGCCCCGGCACGTAGGCCCACTCGCGCAGCACCCCCTTCAGCGGCATGTGGATGCGGTGGTAGTTGTAGGGAGCGAGGTAGATGGTGATGAACTGGCCGCCCGCAAACTCGGCCGCCCAGTCGGCACGGTCTGCCAGCAGGGTCTCGGCGGAATAGGTATGGCCCTTGGCCTGGATCAATTCCCCGCCCGTGATGTCGCCAAACTGCGAGACGGTGCCATCGACCGGACTCACGAACGCCAGGGGGGCAGCGTCGACGCTGCGGGCGCCGGGTTTGAGGGCGCGGGTGAAAAACGCGTTGAAGCTTTTGAACTTCGTTGCATCTCCGACCACCGCCTCATCCAGCGAGATGCTGGGGAACAGGCGCATGAAGACGCAGATGAAAGCGTTCTTGAACCAGGGGGTCTCGATGCGGGTGAGTGCGTGCATGCCGCTGGAGAGCATGCGCGTGGGCAGGATTTGCTGGATGGCGGCAAAGGCGCGGTCGCCCAGGCTGGCGTCAGTCATTGTTTTTTTTTGAGCAGGTTGGTGAGGTCGGCCACCAGGGCCGCACGGCGGTGCGGGGCAGTGAAAAATCCGGCGAGCTGGCCCTGAGGGTTGATCAGCATGAGGGCCGCCGAGTGGTCCATGGTGTAGGTCTCGGGCGTGGTGCCCGGGATCTTGGCGTAGACAAAGCTCATGGCGCGGGCGAGCTTGTCCAACTCCGTGTTGGGGCCGGTCGCGCCGGTGAAGCGTGGGTCAAAAAAATGCACATAGCTCTTGAGCTTCTCCGGCGTATCGCGCTCGGGGTCGATGGAGAGCAGCAGCATCTGCACCTCGCTCGCCAGCGGGCCGAGGTCTGCCATCACCCCTTTCATCAGCGTCAGCGTCGAGGGGCAGACATCCGGGCAGGTGGTGAAGCCCGCAAACACCACGGTCCAGTGATCCTGCAGGCTGCTGTTGGTGAAGGGCTTGCCGTCGATGTCGGTGAGCGTGAAGGCGGGCAGCGCGCGAGCCGGCTGCAGCAGTGTGCCGGACTCGATACTCACCGCCTTGGGTTTCATGAAGACCACCCCCAGCGCGAGGCCAAGGGCAGCGGCGATGGCGGCGATGAGACCGAAGCGGAGCGATGAGGGAATCTTGTCGAGCATGGGCGAATCGGGATGGAGTGCGGCGGGGGCGAGGCAGCGTGCCGCTGTGATGACGGCTCTTCGATCATCGACCCGGCGAATGTACTCCGTCGATAATACGAGAATGTCCACGCCCAACGACGCGCTCGCCGCCCACTCGCCCTCCCTCCCTCCGGAACTCGCCACGGTCCGCGACTTCGTGCGCTGGGGTGCCTCTGCCTTCGTACGTCGCGGCCTGGTGTTTGCCCATGGCACCGACAATGCGCTGGACGAGTCTTTTCACCTCACGCTCTGGGCGCTCAAGCTGCCGCCCGATCTGCCGGCGATCTATCTGGAAGCGACCCTGACGCAACCGGAGCGCGCCCTGGTGTGGAAGCTGCTCAACGAGCGCCTCAACAGCCGCAAGCCCGCCGCGTATATCATGGGCGAAATCCAGTTCTGCGGGCTGCCGTTCACTGTTGACGAACGCGTGCTCATCCCGCGCTCGCCCATCGGCGAGATGATTGGCAAGCACTTTCACCCCTGGCTCACCAGCAGCCCCACGCGCATCCTCGATCTCTGCGCCGGTTCCGGCTGCATCGGCATCGCCTGTGCCTATGCCTTTCCAGAGGCCGAGGTGGATCTGGCCGAGCTGGACTTCGGCGCACTGCAAGTCGCCAAGAGCAACATCCTGCGACACCGTGCCCATCCGCAGGTGCGCGCCTGGGAGTCGGACCTGTTCGCGGGCCTGCCCAGCGACGCGCGCTACGAGCTGATCGTCAGCAACCCGCCGTATGTGCCCACGGCCGAGGTTGATGAGCTCGCCCCGGAGTTCCGCCACGAGCCGCGTCTGGCGCTGGAGGCGGGTGCCGACGGCATGGAGATCGTCGTGCGCCTGCTGGCCGAAGCACCGCACTACCTCACGGACGACGGCCTGCTGGTGTGCGAGATCGGCGGTTCGCAGGAGGAGTTTCTGGCCCGTTTCCCCGATCTGCCGGTGTCCTGGCCGGACTTCGAGCGCGGAGGCGATGGTGTGTTCGTGATTGGTCGCCGCGAGCTGGTGCGCTGGCTGCAAAAGCGCTAGGGCGGCGCGCCAGGCGCAGGCGGTTTGCTGCGGACGGCAGATGCCATCCTGCAGCCCGGACGTTCGATGGCGGCGAACTTGAGCCAAACTATGCGACTTCTTCCCGCAGTTTGAGACGAGCGCAGCCTTATGTCCGGCAACAGTTTTGGCCAGAGTTTTGTCGTCACCACCTTCGGCGAAAGCCACGGGCCTGCGCTGGGCTGCATCGTTGATGGCTGCCCGCCCGGCTTGCCGCTGACCGAAGCCGACCTGCAACCCGACCTCGACCGCCGCAAGCCCGGCACCAGCAAGTTCGTCACCCAGCGCAAGGAAGAGGACAAGGTCCGCATCCTCAGCGGCGTCTTCGAAGGCCTGACCACCGGCACGCCGATTGCCCTCGTCATCGAGAACACCGACCAGCGCAGCTACGACTACGCCAAGATCGTCGAGGTGTTTCGCCCCAACCATGCGGACTACGCCTACATCCAGAAATACGGCATCCGAGACCATCGCGGCGGTGGTCGCTCATCCGCCCGCGAGACCGCTGCGCGTGTGGCGGCAGGCGGCATCGCCAAGAAGTGGTTGCAGCAGAAATACGGCATCGTGATTCGCGGCTGCCTGGAGCAGATGGGCCCGATCAAGGTCGCCCGCACCAGCTGGGAGACCGTCAACGACAACCCCTTCTTCGCCGCCGATCCTTCGTGCGTGCCTGAGTTGGAGAATCTCATCGACGAGCTGCGCCGTGCGGGCGACAGCTGCGGTGCGCTGCTTTATGTAGAAGCCACCAATGTGCCGCCGGGCTTTGGCGAGCCGGTGTTCGATCGGCTGGATGCCGATATCGCCCAGGCGCTGATGAGCATCAATGCAGTGAAGGGGGTCGAGATCGGCGATGGTTTCGCCGTGGTGAACATGCGCGGCAGCGAGCACCGCGACGAGCTGTCGCCGGAGGGCTTTCTCGCCAACCACTCCGGCGGCATCAGCGGCGGCATCTCGACCGGGCAGACGATCTACGCCCGCCTGGCCATCAAGCCCACGTCGAGTATCCAGATCAAGGGCAAGACCATCAACGCCGACGGTGAAGCCACCGAGATGCGCACCACCGGTCGCCACGACCCCTGCGTCGGCGTGCGCGCCACGCCGATCGCCGAGGCGATGCTGGCGCTGGTGCTGATGGATCATGCGCTGCGGCACCGGGCGCAGAACGCGGATGTGGTGCCGAAGACACCCAGAATCGCGTCGAGCGCGGAGTAGGTTTTCTTGCACAGCCTGCTGACGGATTCCTGGGATCGCGCCTGGACGGGCGTTGGCGCTCACGGAGATGGCTACACCGCGCGCGATGCCGTGCTGGGCAGCTACGGGGATGCATCGCGCCGATACCATTCATTGCAGCATTTGCAGGAATGCCTAGCTCTTTTCGAGAGCGTGCGCGGGCTTTGCGAGCGGCCCGCCGAGGTCGAGGTCGCGCTCTGGTTCCACGATGCAATCTACGTGCTCACTTCTTCACTCAACGAGGAGCACAGCGCGCAGTGGGCGCGCGAGGTTTTGCTGCAGGCGGGAGTGCAGTTGGGAACGGCCGACTACGTGGGTGAACTGATCCTCGCAACCAAGCACAGCGCCCTGCCAGACCGACAGGATGCAAAAGTATTAGTCGATGTGGATCTTTCGATTCTGGGTGCGGACAAAGAACGCTTCGATGAATATGAAAGGCAGATTCGGGATGAATATGCCTTTGTGCCGCAGCCAGCTTTTGTGCAAAAACGCCGCGAGATTTTGCAGTCACTACTGGCAAGGCCATCGATCTATGGCACACCGGAGATGCAGCGGCGATTCGAGGATCGAGCGCGTGCGAATCTAAGCTTGGCAGTGGATGCCCTGGCATGAACCTCGGCCTCCTCTACGCCATCGCCGCCAACCTCATCTGGGGCTTGGTCTTCCTGGGCCCCATCTGGGTGCCGGGTGCGACTCCCGTGCAGATCACCGGTGGGCGCTACACGTTTTATGGGGTCTTCGCGCTGCTCTGCCTTGTCTGGGTCTGGCGTCGCACCCCGCTGTCGCAAGCGGTCATCCGCAACTTCAGGGCGTGGCGCAGTGCGGCGGCGCTGGCCCTGCTCGGCAACTTCGTCTACTTCCTGTGCGTGTCGGCGGCAGTGCAGAGCATCGGCATGGTGCTGCCGACCATGATCGTCGGGATGATCCCGGTCACGGTGCCGGTCATCGCCTGCATCGTGAGCCGGCGCTGGCCCAATGGCTGGTTTTGGATGGCGCTGGTGCTGATGGCGGGCGGCATCCTGCTCGCCAATTGGCGGCCGTTGGATGGCACGCCGAACGCGCGCGGCCTGCTGCTGGCGGTGATGGCGCTGCTGTGCTGGTCGGCCTACGCGCTGCTGAATCAACGGGCGATGCGCCGTTACGCGCCCGCGCAATCGCTGCTGTGGGCGAGCCTGCAAGGGGCGGCGGGTCTGCCATTCGGGCTGATGCTGTTTGCGCTGGCGGGGGGCACGGCGCAGCCGCATCTGGCCGAGTTGCTGCCGGTTTGGCTGGTGCTGGGTGTGTTCTGCTCCGGCATCGCCAATGTGCTGTGGAATCTCGGCAGCGCGCGGCTGCCCTCCACCGTGCTCGGGCCGATGATTGCCTTCGAGACCCTAAGCGGCCTGTTCTGCGCCTGGCTCTACGACGGCAAGCCCTGGCCGATGACGGCCTGGTTTGGTGCCATGCTGCTGGTGACGGGCGTGGTGCTGGCCGTGCGTGGCGAGAAGAAGCCAGCAGCGCCCGCCGAAGCCATGAGCGGCATGCGCGCGCAACCGGTGGGCTGAAGCCCACCCTACGGATACCGAGAACAACATGGCGCTGAAAGCCACCATCTGCAAAGCCGAACTCAACATCGCCGACATGGACCGCGGCTATTACGCCGACCATGCGCTCACGCTGGCGCAACATCCGTCTGAGAACGATGAGCGCCTGATGCTGCGACTGCTGGCCTTCGCGCTGCACGCGCACGAATACCTCGCCTTCACCAAGGGTCTTTCGGACCCTGACGAACCAGACCTCTGGCAAAAGGATCTCACCGGCGCGATCGATGTCTGGATCGACCTCGGCCAGCCAGACGAAAAGCGGGTGCTGAAGGCCTGCGGCCGCTCCGGCCAGGTGGTGGTCGTCACCTACGGCAACGCAGTCCCCATCTGGTGGGAGGCCATCGCGCCCAAGCTCGAGCGCGCACGCAACTTGGCGGTGAAGCGTCTGGTGGTGCAGGGCGATGTGCCGCTCGCGGCCTTCGTGCAAAAGACGATGAAGCTGCAATGCACCATCCAGGATGGCCAGATCTGGCTCAGCGACGGCGAGCGCTCGGCGCAGATCGATGCGGTGACCCTGCGCTGAAACGAAAACGGGCCTCCCGAGAGGCCCGTCGACGACGCAGCGGCGTGTTACTGGATCTTGCCGAGGAAATCCATCTTGCCGATCTCCACGCCGTTGTGGCGCAGGATGTTGTAAGCCGTGGCCGAGTGGAAATACAGGTTGGGCAGCACGAACTGGAACAGGTAGTTCTGGCCGGTGAAGGTCATGTTGCCGCGGGGCGAGGCGAGCACGATCTCGCGGCCCTCGCTGCCATCCACCTGCTCGGCCTTGAGGGTGCCGAGAAAGTCGATGGTCTTGTGCACGCGGGCAATCAACTCGTCGAAGGTCTTTTCGTTGTCCTCGAACTTCGGAACCTCCACGCCGGCCAGGCGTGCCCCACCGCCTTTCACCATGTCGCAGGCGATGCGGACCTGCACGGCCAGCGGCAGCATGTCCGGGAACAGGCGGAAATTGACGAAGTAGCTCTCATCGAGCTTCTTGGCATCGATATGCGCCTTGCCCTTGGCGAGGATGGCGGCGAGGTTGTTGAGAGCGTGGTTGAAAACAGGCAGTGAGGCTTGCGCCATGGAAAGCGACATGGGGTTTCTCCGAGGGGATTGTTAATGGGTTTGAGCGGGGACGACGCTGAAGCCACTGCGGGGGAAATGCACACGCACATCGCCAGCACGCGGGTCGCTGCGCTGCACCACCACTTCAAAGACTGAAGCGTGTATGAGGGCACCTTCGACCGGATCAACCCCATAGTCGGTGGCCCGCACCACTACCCGCTGCCCCAGCTGGATGCCTTCCGGCTCGATCAGCGGGCCATCGAGATCGAGCCAGGTCGCCGTGTCGCGCGCGACGCCGAGCGCAGCCTCGGCGGTGATCTCGGTCGGCTTGCCATGCCCCAGTGTCTTCATGCGCTCGAACCAGGCCAGCAGGTTCTTGAAGGCATCGAGCGTGGCGCTGGTGCCGGCGTTGCTGCGCACGAACCAGGCGGGGTGGTAGGCGGCGAAGTCGGCCAGGGTGGGCACCTCCCCGAGCAGGAACGGCATCCCCGCGGTGAGCTGCACGTCGATGGCGTGCATCAGCGGCAGGAAGTTGAGCTTGCCGAACTCGGCATTGGGGCGGCGGGTGGCACCGCCCACGAAGAAGTCCTTGCGGTCCTGACCGAACACCTGCATCAGCTCCGGCCCCATGCGCTCGGCCATGGCCTTGATGCCGGCGGGGGCGAAATTGGTGGCCACGGCGGCGAAGAAAAGGGTCTGCTCCAGCCCGGCCCAGGCAGCGCAACTGGCGCGGTGCGTGGGCGGTATCACCAGTCGTTCCGGGTGCAGGCGGTCCAGCACCCGCACGATCAGGGCGGTATCGCAGATCACATCCCGACCCACCTGCAGCACGGGTGTCTTGCGGTAGCCGCCAGTGAGCGGCATCAGGTCCGGCTTGGGCATCACCGGCGGGATCAGCACCGACTGCCAGGCGAGCTGCTTGTAGCCCAGCACGGCGCGGGTCTTTTCGGCATACGGAGACATCGGGTAGTGGTGCAGGATCAGGTCGGTCATCGGCGCGCTTCGGGGCTCTGTGGAGGTGCGCAGCATACCCGCGGGGCGCCCGCTAAGATGCGCCGCCCATGACACCCGCCGCCCTCCACGCCCGCCTTGGCGGCTATTACTTTTTCTACTACGCGACGGTGGGCGCGTTCATGCCGTACTGGTCGCCGTATCTGGAGGCGAGGGGGTTCACGGCTACCGAGATCGGCATTGCCTATGCGCTCTCCGGGATCTCCCGCGCACTCATGCCGTTTCTCTGGGGCTGGCTGGGCGATCACTCGGGTCGTCGCATCCATCTGGTCCGGGTCGCCAGCCTGGTTTCGCTGGCGCTGTTCCTGCTGATTCCGTTCATGCACGGCGTCTGGGCCATCATGGCCGCCATGCTGGCCTACAACCTGTTCTGGCAGGCCTTGCTCTCTCAGTTCGAGACCGTATCGATGGTGCATCTCGCCCAGAGCGGTGGCGATTACTCGCGCGTCCGCCTGTGGGGTTCGGTGGGCTTCGTGGTCTCGGTGCTGAGCCTTGGCCCGCTGCTGGACCTCTGGGGCATCCTGCCACTGCCCTGGTTGGTGGCGGCACTCTGGCTGGGCATGGTGGTGGCGAGTTTCCTGGTACCCGAAACGCCGACCGCGCAGCACGATCCCACGCTGCCCATGGCCAGCATCGGCGAGGTGGCCCGACGGCCGGAGGTCATCGCACTGTTTCTCGCCTGTCTCTGCTCGCAGATGTCGTTTGCGCCGTACTACAACTTCTTCACCCTGTTCCTGGAGCGACACGGGCATGCGCGCAGCCTGAGCGGCGTACTGTGGGCGGTGGCCGTGGTGGCGGAGATCGGCCTGTTCTTCTACATGAGCCGCGTCATGGCGCGGGTGGGGACCAAGCGCCTGCTGCTGGCCGCGCTCGTCACGACGGTGCTGCGCTGGCTGCTGACGGTGCTGCTCGCGGACTCCTTCATGGCGCTCTTGCTGATACAGACCAGCCATGCGCTGACGTTCGGGGCCTATCACGCCTGTGCCATGCGCTACGTATTCCAGTTGTTCCCGGCCCGCCTGCAGGGACGGGGCCAGGCGCTCTACAACGCCAGTGCCTACGGTATCGGCGGCTCGCTGGGCAGCCTCGGTGCCGGCGCAATCTGGGATCATGTGCGCCCCGAGGCGACCTTCCTCGCCGCCGCGCTGGTGGCGCTGGCCGGAGCCTGGATCGTCTGGAAGAAAGTGCCCAACCTTTGAGGGAGATCACCATGCAGCAGCGCGTCACCGTCGAGATCGAAAACCAGGTTGCCATTGTCCGTCTCAACCGGCCGGACAAGCACAACGGCATGGACATCCCGATGATCCAGGCCCTGATCGCGACCGCGAAGCAGCTCCGGCGCAACCGCGACATCCGCGCCGTCATTCTTACGGGCGAGGGCCCTTCGTTCTGCGCCGGCATCGACACCAAGAGCATGTTCTCCGGCGGCCCCTTGAAGACGGTGCTGGCCTTTGCACCGCTGCTCAAGCCGGTGGCCAACAAGTATCAAAAGGTCTGCCTGATCTGGCGCACGCTGTCGGTGCCGGTGATCGCGGCAGTACACGGCAGCTGTTTCGGGGCTGGCATTCAGCTCGCCCTTGCGGCCGATGTCCGCATCGGCAGCCCCACGGCCAAGCTCTCAGTGATGGAAGCCAAGTGGGGGCTGATCCCCGACATGGCCGGCATGCTGCTGCTGCGCGACCACCTGCCGCGTGACGTGGCGTTTGAGCTCACCGCCACCGGCCGCGTGCTGACAGCACCCGAGGCGCTGGCGCTGGGCCTGCTCACCCGCGTCGAGGACGACCCCCTTGCCGCCGCAAAAGCCATGGCCGCACAGATCGCCACCCGTTCGCCGGATGCCAGTGCGGCCGCCAAGCGCCTGTTCCGCGAGAGCTGGAACGCCAGCGAATACCGCGTGCTGGCCGCCGAGCGCCGCTGGCAGTTGCGCATGATCCTCGGCAAGAACCAGCGCATCGCCACCGCCCGCAACACCGGCAAGCCGGACCTGCCGTATCGGCCGCGGCAGTGGTAGCGCGACCCCATTTCCCCCACTCGACCAAGCCCGCCATGAGCCAGCCCAACGCGCACTATCCACGTCTGCTGCAACCCCTCGATCTCGGCTTCACCACGCTGCGTAACCGGGTGCTGATGGGTTCGATGCACATCGGGCTGGAGGACAAGGCCAAGGACTTCGACAAGCTCGCCGCCTACTTCGGTGAGCGCAGCAAAGGTGGGGTGGCGCTCATGGTGACGGGCGGCTTTTCGCCCAATCTGCAAGGCTGGCTGTATCCCTTTGCCTCCAAGCTCTCGGCGAAGAGCGAGGTGCCGCGGCATCTGGAAGTGACCAGCGAAGTACACCGCCATGGCGGCAAGATCGCCCTGCAGATCCTGCACGCGGGGCGCTACAGCTACCACCCCTTGTCGGTGTCGTCCTCTGCGCACAAGTCGCCGATCAACCCCTTCAAGCCCTTCGCGATGTCGGGCTGGGGCATCCGCCGCACCATCGCCGCCTATGCGCGCTGCGCACTGCTGGCCCGGCAGGCGGGCTATGACGGCGTGGAGATCATGGGCAGCGAGGGCTACCTCATCAACCAGTTCACGACCCAGCACGTGAACCGGCGTGACGACGAATGGGGCGGCTCCATCGAGAACCGCTGCCGCCTGCCGGTGGAGATCATCAAGGCCGTACGCAAGGCAGTTGGGCCGGATTTCATCATCGTGTACCGCCTCTCGATGCTCGATCTGGTGGAGGGCGGCAACACCTGGGACGAGGTGGTCTACCAGGCCAAGGCCATCGAGGATGCCGGTGCGACGCTGCTCAACGCCGGCATCGGCTGGCATGAGGCGAGGGTGCCCACCATCGTCACCAGCGTGCCCCGCGCGGCCTTTGCCTTTGCGCCGCAGCGGCTGCGCGGCGAGGTGAAGATCCCCGTGATTGCCACCAACCGCATCAACACGCCGGAGATCGCCGAAGGGCTGCTCGCGAGTGGGGCCTGCGACATGGTGAGCATGGCGCGGCCGCTGCTGGCAGACCCTGATTTCGTCAACAAGGCCGCTGCCGGCAAGGGCAATACCATCAACACCTGCATCGCCTGCAACCAGGCTTGTCTCGATCACAGCTTTCAGGCCAAGAGAGCTTCCTGCCTCGTCAATCCGCGCGGCGGCTTTGAGACCGAGATCGTGTTCAAGCCAGTCGCCGCCGCCAAGAAGCTCGCGGTGGTGGGTGCGGGGCCTGCGGGTCTGGCGTTTGCCTGCTATGCCGCCGAGCGTGGCCATGCGGTGACGCTGATCGACAAGGCGGCCGAGATCGGGGGCCAGTTCAACATGGCCAAGCGCATCCCCGGCAAGGAGGAGTTCTACGAGACGCTGCGTTACTTCGGCGAGCGCCTGAAGGCGACCGGCGTGACGCTGCGGCTGGGCAGCGAGGCGAGTGCTGAATCGCTGAAGGCCGAAGGCTTCGACGAGGTGGTGCTGGCCACCGGCGTGCTGCCACGCACGCCCGGCATCCCTGGCGTCGACCACGCCAAGGTCGTGAGCTACATCGACGTGTTGATGGGCCGTGTGCAGGTGGGCAAGAAAGTCGCGGTGGTGGGAGCCGGCGGCATCGGCTTCGACGTCAGCGAGTTCCTGGTCCACCAGGGCGAAAGCCCGACGCTGCATGCCGAGCACTGGTACCGCGAATGGGGCGTGGATGCCACGCTGGCGGCGCGTGGCGGCCTGCTGCCCAAGCGGCTGGTGCCGCCGGCGCGGGAGGTGTTCCTGTTGCAGCGCAAGGACGAGGCGCTGGGCAAGAACCTGGGCAAGACCAGTGGCTGGGTGCACCGCGCGGCACTCAAGGACAAGCGCGTACAGATGCTGGGTGGCGTCAGCTACGAGCGCATCGACGATGCGGGCCTGCACATCACCGTCAAGGAGCAGTCGCGCACGCTCGAAGTCGATCACGTCGTCATCTGTGCCGGGCAGGAGCCTTTCCGCGCCTTGCAGGCGCCGCTCGAAGCGGCCGGGGTCACCGTGCACCTGATCGGTGGCGCGCACACGGCGGGCGAGCTGGATGCGAAGCGGGCTATCCGCCAGGCCGCCGAACTGGCCATGACGATCTAGGGGCAGGCCTGCAGATCGGCGACGAGCAGCGCCCGTGCGGGCGGCTGGCAGACCGCTGGCGGGCCAGATTCGACCGTTGATCCCGCTGAATGGCGGCGTTCATCGGGTGAACGCACCGTCCGTAGCCGACGAACGGAAAGGTCGGTAAGTTGCTCGCCGCTGGCTTGGCGGCGATGGCCGGTGCGGCGAGTCATGGATGCAGTGAATCCGGGCATGGATGCCCAATCCCAGGGAGACGCAAGGATGCGGATGACAAGGTTTTGGCTGATCTTCGTGATCGGCTTGTTGGGCGGTTGCGGCAAGCTCACCAGCCCCGATTTTATCCCCCAGCTCAAGGGCGTGGTCATCGAAGACCTGACCCCGACGCGATTCGAGACCCTGGGCCAGACCCGGCAATACCGGGCCCTGGCGCTCTACTCGACGCCGCCTGGTTCAAGCGCTCCATTCACCACCGAGGCGGTGGCGGCGGAGGCCTGGGAGAGCACCGAGACTGGCGTGGCGAGCATCGACAACACCGGGATCGCCACCGCGCTGCGCAACGGCAGCAGCGGCATCCGCGCGCGCTACCGTGGCTTCACCAGCCCCGAGGTGACGCTCACGGTCATCGCCCCAGTGCTGCGGGCGATCACGCTCGACCCCGCTACCTCCCGCATCCCGCTTGGCCTGACCCAGACGGTTTCTGCCTCCGGCAGCTATCTGAACGCCGATGGCAGTACCAAGACCCGGCCGGTCACGGAGATCCTCAACTGGGTTTCGGGTGCCCCCCAACGTGCCAGCGTGCCGCCGCTGGGTAACCCGGTGATCGTGAGCAGCCTTCAGCAGAGCGACGAATCGGTATCGATCAAGGCCAGCGCCGTGGCGGCGGACGGCACGCGCGTCGAGGGTGTTGCCTCGATCCTGATCGGCGCGCCCGAACTGCTCCAGGTGGTCGTGCGGCGCGCCGGTACCGACGTGGCGCCGCCCTTTGCACTACCGCGTGGCGCGATGCTCAACCTGCAGGCGCGCGGTCTCTACACCGATAGTGCCGTCCCGCGCGACATCCCGGGCGCCATCCGCTGGACCTCCGCAGACAGCGGCAACACCGTGCTCAACATCGTCGCGCAGCCCAACGGCACGCTCAACGTCACGGGACTCAACGTCGGCGCCTCGTCGGTGACGGCGGCAGCCACCCGCAACGACGGCGTCGAGACCATCAGCAGCGCACCCGCAACGATCAACGTCGGCGCTGCCGCACTGCAATCGCTGGACGGCGCCCGCATCACGCCCAGTCCGGCGCTGGTGGCGGTTGGTGCCAGCCTGCCGCTGACCGTGCTCGGCCGATTTACCGACGGCACCGAGGCGGCCGTGCCTGCGAATGTGCTGGACTGGGTGTCAGCTGATCTCGCCATCGCCACGGTGAGTGTGGCGGGTGTGACCTCCGGTCTGGTTCAGGGCAGCAGCGTCATCACCGCCACGCTCAAGACCCCGCCGGCCAGCGGTGCGGCGAGCGTGTCCGCGCCGCTGATCGTCACCGACCAGATCTGCACCGGTCCGCTGCTGGCCTCACTCGGTGCAACGGTGCAAACAGCCGCCACGCCGGTGCTGTGCCTGGCTTGCACCGTGAGCGATGCGCCGCTCGCCATCGATAACGACGTCACCAGTTTCGCCTCGATCAACGTCAATCTCGGCCTGCTGCTGGGTAGTGCTTCGCTCACGGCCAGCGCTGCGGCGGATGTGCCCTTGAGGTCGGCAGGGCAGCGCGCGGGCTTCATCATCAGCCGTCCGCCGGGTGAGCTGTTGTCGCTGGGGCTGTTGGGCGGCGTGACCGTGAGCACGCTCGATGCCAATGGCAACGAGATCGAGTCCGCCAACGCCAACGATGGTCTTCGACTGACGCTGCTGGGCAGCTACGTGATCGGACAGGATGCTTTCATCCTCTCGATGCCCGTCACTCAGCCTTTCCGCCAGCTGAAGGTGGACTTGGGCGCGGGTCTGGCGACAGCGGCGCAGTCCCTGCAGGTGAACTCAGCCTGCGCGGTGGCGGGCCAATAACGCGAAACCGACCCCGTGAAGGCAGCGTAAGCTGCCTTCACGGCCGGTGCGCACTACTCGCCGGGTCGGTAGGTGGGATCGAGGCGACGACCATTTTCAAAGGCTGCGCGCTGGTCGTTCATCACGCTGGCCCAGCGTGACCACTGGCTGGCGTCCAGAGTGCTGGCCACCACGTGGTTGAATTGCGCGAGCGCCTTCAGCCGCTCTGCTGAGACGGTGGCCGCCTGCTGGGCCAGCGTATCGACCTGTGTCAGGTAGTCAGCCGCGTGCGGGTCCAGCGACTCCCACTCGCGCTGCACGCGCCGGTTGTCGGCATCGTTTTTCTTGAGGCGGGGGGCCATCAGGTCGTATGCGGCAAGCACGGTCTGGCGCTGGGCCGCGCTCACCGTGGTTTCGCCGAGCGCACCGATCACCTGCCGCTCGTAGGTCGAGCCCGTGGTGGGCGCGTAGGGGCCGTTGCGCGCACCGGGGCTGGAGCAGCTACCGAGGCTGAGCGCGAGCAGGGCGAGGGCGGCGGTTTTTTTCATGGGGTGCGAAGCGTGGAGAGTGAGCGGGACGACGGATGATGCGTGCTTCGACCAGACGGTGCAGCAGAGTTCATTTGCTGCGGCGCAACAAAACGACTACTCTCCGCGCCGTTGTCTGACCTGCTCGTGAGAGCAGGCAGCTTTTCAGGGCCAGTGACATGACGTGTCGAGTGCCCTCCCCAATTTGTTCGAGGCGCACCACATGACCGCTGTCACTCCTTCGTCCGTCGAGGGCGACACCCTCCGTTTTTCCGATCTCGGCCTGCCCCAGGCCATCCTCGATGTGCTGACCTCGGTCGGCTACGAGACCCCGTCGCCAATCCAGGCCGAAACCATTCCGCATCTGCTCGCCGGCCGGGATGTGCTGGGCCAGGCGCAAACCGGCACCGGCAAGACCGCGGCCTTTGCGCTGCCGCTGCTCGCCAAGATCAATGTCTTCGAGAAGAAGCCGCAGGCGCTGATTCTCGCTCCCACACGCGAATTGGCGATCCAGGTCGCTGAAGCCTTGCAGAAATACGCGGCGAAGCTGCCGGGCTTCCACGTGCTGCCCATCTACGGCGGCTCGGCCTATGGCCCGCAGTTGGCCGCCTTGCGTCGCGGTGTGCATGTGGTTGTCGGCACCCCGGGTCGCGTGATCGACCATCTGGAAAAGGGCAGCCTCAAGCTCGACGAGATCAAGCACCTCGTGCTCGACGAAGCCGATGAAATGCTGCGCATGGGCTTCATCGACGATGTGGAAAACATCCTCAAGACCACGCCAGCCGAGAAGCAGGTCGCGCTCTTCAGCGCCACCATGCCGCCGCAGATCAAGCGCATCGCCAACACTTATCTGAAAGACCCGGTGGAAGTCGCGATTGCGAGCAAGACCCGCACTGCCACCACGGTGCGCCAGCGCTGCATGGTGCTGATGCCGCACGCCAAGCTGGATGCACTCACCCGCCTGCTCGAAACGGAAAGCTTCGAGGGCATGATCATCTTCACGCGCACCAAGATCGCCACGGAAGAACTGGCCGAGAAACTCACCGCGCGCGGTTACTCCGCTGCGGCCCTCAACGGCGACATTGCCCAGCAGCAGCGTGAGCGCACCGTCGCCAAGCTGAAGGACGGCCAGCTCGATATCGTCGTCGCCACTGACGTCGCCGCCCGCGGCCTGGACGTGGAGCGCATCACCCACGTCGTCAACTACGACGTGCCGAACGATGCCGAGAGCTATGTGCACCGCATTGGCCGCACCGGCCGTGCCGGCCGCGAGGGCGATGCGATTCTCTTCATCGCGCCGCGCGAGCGGGGCCTCTTGAAGATGATCGAGAAGACCACGCGCAAGCACATCGAGATCATGTCGGTGCCCAGCGATGCCGCCATCAAGGCGACCCGCGTGGCGAAGTTCCAGCAGAAAGTGGTCGATACCCTCGCCACCGCAGCCAAGCTCGACCCCATGCGCGAGCTGGTGACCCAACTGGAGCGTGAACTGGGTCGCGAGAAGGAAGTCTCCCTGCTCGATATTGCTGCTGCCCTCGCGCAGATGGCACAAGGCGGCAAGGTGCTGCTCGGCGGTAGCGGGGTGGATGCCTCGCAGACCGTGCGCGAGCATTCCTCCGATCGCCCGGCACGCGCCGCGCCCACCTATGAGCGCCACTCGCGTTCGGCCGAGCGGCCCGCTGAGCGTAGCAGCGGTAGCTACAGTGATCGCGCGGCCAGCAGCGACCGCTTTGGCAGTGACAAGCCCGCGCGCTTTAGCAAGCCCAGCTTTCGCGACAGCGCACCGGCCAGCCACACCCCGGCCGCAGCGCCGGTGGAAAGCGACAGGCCGCGCTTCCGCGCGCCGTCCGAGGAGACCAGTCCGCGCACGCCGTTCGAGCGTCCTGAGCGCTCCAGCTTCAACAAGCCTGACCGCGTCGAGCGGCCTGCTTTTGCCAAGCCCGAGCGTGCCGAACGCCCCAGCTTCGAGAGCCGCGACGACAGCAAGGCCAAGCCGCGCAAATCCGACGAGGGCATGGAAACCTTCCGTATCGAAGTCGGCCACCAGCACGGCGTGCTGCCCAAGAACATCGTCGGCGCGATTGCCAACGAGGCGGATCTCGATAGCCAGTACATCGGCCGCATCGATATCCGCGACGACCACAGCCTGATCGACCTGCCGGAAGGCATGCCCAAGGAAGTGTTCCAGCAGCTGCAAAAAGTCTGGGTGGCGGGTCAGCGCCTGCAGATCAGCAAATACGGCGCCGGCGACAGCAACCCCAAGCCGGCCTTCGCGAAAAAGCCCTTCAAGGCCAAGCCGCGCGCCGCCTCGGATGCCGGCGAATAAACGAAAGCTATCGCGCCATAGCCTTAAACAAAGCCGAACCGCCCCAGGGGCAGTTCGGCTTTTTGCTGCAATGCGGTAATCTCCCGCTCCCTATTTTTCTTTCCCTTCAACCTTTCAGGAGTTAAACCATGGGTCAATACATTGCCCCCCTGCGTGACATGCAGTTCGTGCTGCACGAGTTGCTCGGTGTCGAGTCCGAGCTCAAGGCCATGCCGCGGCACGAGAGCCTCGATGCCGACACCATCAACTCCATCACCGAGGAAGCGGCCAAGTTCGCGCAGACGGTGACCTATCCGCTCAACCAGAGCGGCGACGCCGAGGGTTGCCACCACGACAAGGTGAGTGGTGTGGTGACCGCGCCCAAGGGCTTCAAGGAAGCCTATGCCCAGTATGTGGAGGCCGGCTGGCCGGCACTGGCATGCGACCCCGAATACGGCGGCCAGGGCCTGCCCGAAGTCGTGAACAACGTGCTGTACGAGATGCTGAATGCCGCCAACCAGGCCTGGACGATGTACCCCGGGCTCACGCACGGTGCCTACGCTGCGCTGGTAGCCCACGGCACCGAGCAGCAGAAGGCCACGTATCTGCCCAAGATCGTCTCCGGCCACTGGACCGGCACCATGTGCCTGACCGAGTCGCATTGCGGCACCGACCTCGGCCTGCTGCGCACCAAGGCGGAGCCCATCGGCGATGGCGCTTACGCGCTGAGCGGCCAGAAGATCTTCATCTCGGCCGGTGAGCATGACCTCGCAGAGAACATCATCCATCTCGTGCTGGCGCGCCTGCCGGACGCACCGGCCGGCACCAAGGGCATCAGCTTGTTCATCGTGCCCAAGTACATCCCGAATGCCGACGGCACGATCGGCGCGCGCAATGGCATCAAGTGCGGCTCCATCGAGCACAAGATGGGCATCCACGGCAACGCCACCTGCGTGATGAATCTCGACAGCGCCACCGGCTGGCTCGTCGGCGAGCCGCACAAGGGCCTGAATGCCATGTTCGTGATGATGAACGGCGCGCGCCTGGGCGTGGGCATGCAGTCGCTGGGGCTGGCGGATGTGGCCTACCAGAACTCGCTGATCTACGCGAAGGACCGCTTGCAGATGCGCAGCCTCACCGGCAAGAAGTTCCCGGACAAGGCCGCTGATCCGATCATCGTGCACCCCGACGTGCGCCGCATGCTGCTGACGCAGAAGGCTCACGTGGAAGGTGCTCGCGCCTTCACCTACTGGAGTGGCCTGATGCTCGACAAGGAGCACCACCACCCGGACGAGAAGGTGCGCAAGGAGGCTGCTGACCTCATGGCGCTGCTCACGCCCATCGTCAAGGGCTTTATCACCGAGCAGAGCTATGTCTCCACCACGCTCGGCATGCAGATCTTCGGCGGCCATGGCTACATCGCCGAGTGGGGCATGGAGCAGTATGTGCGCGATGCCCGCATCAACATGATCTACGAGGGTACCAACGGGATTCAGGCGCTGGACCTGCTCGGCCGCAAGGTGCTCGCCGACATGGGTGCCAAGCTGATGAAGTTCGGCAAGCTGGTCACCGAGTTCTCCAAGGCCGAGGCTGGCAACGAGGCCATGAAGGAGTTCCTGGCACCGCTCAACGAGATCGGAACCGAGGTGCAAAAGGTGACGATGGAAATCGGCCAGAAGGCGATGAAGAACCCGGATGAAGTGGGCGCTGCGTCGGTGCCCTACATGCACCTCGTCGGGCACTTCGTCTACGCCTACTTCTGGGCCCGCATGGCCAAGGTCGCGCTGGAAAAGCAGGACCAGGGTGATTTCTACAAAGCCAAGCTGCTCACCGCACGCTTCTACTTCGCCAAGCTGCTGCCGGAAACGGCGGGCTTCCTCAAGCAGATCCGCGCCGGTAGCGAACCGCTGATGGCGATGGATGCCGAGTTGTTCGCGGTCGCCTGATCGCAATCTGTCGTTGAACGAAAAAGCCGGTCATTGACCGGCTTTTTTTATGCCTCGGTTCAGCAGTCGCTACGCCGCCGTCGGCAGCATCTGCCGAATGAAGGCCTGGCACTCCGCCACGTCCATATAGCGCGGCACGGCATAGAAGGTATGGGCCTCGCTCAGCGCCTTGTCGGTGATGGCGGGGATGTCGGCATCCTTGAGCTTTTCGACCTGGGTCGGGATGCCGAACTCGGCGTTCATCGCACGCACCTTGGCGATGAAGGCGCTGGCCAGTTGCTCCTGGCTTTCGCCGCCTTTCTTGAGTCCGCTGACTTCGGCCAGCTTGGCCAGGCGCTCGATGCAGTTGGGCTTGCTGAAGTCCAGCACGCGCGGCAGCACGATGGCGTTGGCGAGGCCATGCGGCACGTGGTAGTAGGCGCCAAAGTTGTGGGCGATGGCATGCACGTAACCCACACCGGCGGTAGTGAACGCCACGCCGGCCTTGAAGCTCGCCAGCGCCATGTTCTGCCGGGCTTCCACGTTGCTGCCGTTTTTTACCGCCTCAGCCAGGTTTTCCATGATCAGCCTGGTGGCGTCGAGCGCCTCCTGATCGGTCATCTGGGTGTGATTGCGGCTGATGTAGGCCTCTACTGCGTGGGTGAGCGCATCCATGCCGGTGGCGGCGGTGATGGGGGCGGGCAGGCCCGTCATCAGTGCGCCGTCGAGAGCGGCGGCGAGCGGCACCAGACAGGGCGCCATGATGGCGAACTTGCGGGTGGTGGAGGGGTCGCTCACCACGGCGGCGATCGTGACTTCGCTACCGGTGCCGGCGGTGGTGGGAACGGCATAGAGCGCCATCGGCTTGAACAGCACGCGCAGCAGGCCTGCCATGTGGACGATCTGGTAGGGGTTCTTGGCGCGGGCGGCAATCACCTTGGCCGCGTCGATGGAGCTGCCGCCACCGATGGCGAGGATCGCGGTGCAGCCTTTGTTCTTCAGCAGCGTCAGGCCGGTTTCGATCTGCTCGATGGTGGGGTTGGGCAGCACGCCGTCATACACGACGTAATCCACGCCGAGCTGGGTGAGCTTGTCCTGCATGGGCTTGAGCAAGCCCAGCTTCACCAGCATGGCGTCGGTGACGATGAGCAGATTCTTCACCCCGGTTTTCGCGATGTGGTCGCAAAGCACCAGTGAGGAGCCGGGGCCGCTAAACAGTTCTGGCGTACGGAAGCGCAACAGCGGCGTGCTGATCTTGAGCAGGAACTGCCAGACCTTGAAGAAAAAGACCTTGATGGAAAAGGGGATCACGCGTTTCTCCTGGGGGATTGTGGTCTGTGGGCGCTGGCGCCGAGGCCGCGATTGTCGCGCGTTGCGGGCCCGCTGATCCAATAGGAGCGCGCACGGCCGGCCGATCAGCAAAAAGCCCCGCCAATGAGGACGGGGCTTTCGAGTTGTCGCTTGTGAACCGGCTGCTGACCGGGCGCCGCGAGCTGTCCACGCGGCTGGTCTCCGGCGTCAGTCGCAGCGACGAGGGCGAAGCGCTGCCAAGGCCAGCAGAAGGCCGCCAGCCATGGACCAGCGCCCGCCAAACTGGTGGCCCCTCTCGTTTGCCACGTCGTCCACGTAAAAGCCGTCACCGAGGGGCTCGGCGAGGCCAGCGACCCCAAGGCCTTGCTGGCGTCATCGCACACCACCCCCAGGGCGGATTTGGGCACCGCCGGCTTATGAGCCCGAACCGCCCAGCCCCACCAGCTCCGCCGCCGTGAGATTGCGCCAATACCCGAGCTGCAAGTTGCCCAGCTCGATGTTGACGAAGCGCGTGCGCTGCAAGGCCGTCACCTCGTAGCCAAAGTGCTCGCACATGCGGCGGATCTGGCGGTTGAGGCCCTGGGTGAGCACGATGCGGAAGCTCTGTGGCCCCGTGGCCCAGGCGCGGCAGGGCAGGGTGCGGGTGCCGAGAATATCCACGCCGCGTTCCAGGCTGGCCAGAAAGCCCTTGGTGACGGGGCGATCCACGCGCACCAGGTATTCCTTCTCGTGCCCATGTTCGGCGCGCAGCAGGGCATTCACCTGGTCGCCATCGCTGGTGAGCAGGATCAATCCCTCGCTGTCCTTGTCGAGCCGGCCGATGGGAAAGATGCGCTGCTCGTGGCCGATGAAATCGATGATGTTGTCGCGCACCCGGGCCTCGGTGGTGCAGGTCACGCCGACGGGCTTGTTGAAGGCGATGGTGACGTGCGCAAGCGTCCGCTCGCTCACCACGCGGCCATCCACCCGCACCTCGTCGCCGACCTCTACCGGCGTGCCCAGCAGGGCGATGCGGCGGTTGACCTCCACCCGGCCCGAGCCGATCCAGTCATCCGCTTCGCGGCGGGAACACAGGCCTTTTTCGCTGAGGTATTTGTTGAGTCTCATGTGAGCCACATGATGCCAGCCGCGAGCGCGCTTGCCTAAGGTGGCGGTGACAGCGGTGGTGTATCGAAGCCCTGTGCCGCCAGCACCGCGCGCACCGGCACCACGGCTTTCAGGCTACGCAAGATCCAGTACAGCCCACCCAGCGCCCGCATGACGAAAATGAGATCGGAAACGGGCTGGAACTTGAACGATTGCATCAGGTGCTTGCGGCCGACGCGGCGCACGTCTTCGATGAAACCCGATGCGCCAAAGTCGAACTGGTCTTCGGCCAGCAGGTGGCTGACCAGCACGGTGGTGAAATCGACGTAGAGCTCCTGCACCTTGGCCAGCGGTGCCGTGGCCGAGACCCCGTCGAGTGCGATGAGCGCTGTGTGCAGACCCTGCCAGTCGCTGCGCAGTGCGGCCGCCAGCAGCAGGCGCACCTGCTGGACCACCGCTTCGGGCACGTCCTTGACGCAGCCCATGTCGTAGACGACCACGCTGCCATCGTCGCGAAAGGCGAAGTTGCCGGCGTGTGGGTCAGCGTGCACGGCGCGCGCCACGAACATGCCGTGGGCGATCCAGTGGCACAGCGTGGTGCCGAGCGTACTCCGCAGCGCCGGTGCCCAGGTGGCGGCGGTATCGAGCGACTCACCCGGCTCCTCGCTCATCACCAGGATGCCGTCGGTGCACAGTGCGGTGACCGGGGTGGCGTAGACGATGCCCGGCAGGCTGGCCGCCGCGCGCAGGTGTTGCAGATGGACCAGCTCTGCGGCGTAGTCGGTTTCTTCGCGAAAGCGCGCGCGCACCTCGGCCATCAGGCGATCCATCGCCGCGTCGTCCACGGGCAGCAGCTTGCTGGCGGCAATGAGGCGGCGCAGCTGCGAGAGATCGGCATCCACGGCTTCGCGCACGCCGGGGTAGCGCACCTTGATCACCACGGGCTCGCCCTGGCTGAGCGTGGCGCGATGCACCTGCCCGATGCTGGCAGCTGCCATCGCCGCCGGCTCGATATGCCGCACCGCCTGGCGCTGCTGGGCGGTCCACTGCGCCTGCAGCAGGGGTTCAATCTCCGCGAAGGGTAGTGGTGTCACCGAGCGTTGCAGCAGCTTGAGCTGCTGCGCCAGGGCCGGTGGCAGCACATCGCTGTATTGGGACGCGAGCTGGCCGAGCTTCATGGCTGCGCCGCGCAGGTCGCCCAGGGTCTTGGCCATGTCGGCGCCGACATCGGTCCAGTACTGCAAGGAGCGCTCGGCCTTGTCACCGCCGATCGGCAGGTTTTTGATGACGGTGCGGGCAAAGGTGCGCGCGCCGACGCCCAGCAGTTTCAAGGTGCGGCCGCCGGTGGTGGTGTTCTTGATGCCCACTACGCGTCGCCGCCGGCTTGCTCGGCCAGGTGCTGCTCGATTTCGACCAGCGCGGTGAGTGCATCCGCCTGCTCCAGCCAGCGCTGGCGGCGTTCGGGTGTCACCGGCAGCAACTCCGCCCAGCGGTTCGCGATCCAGGCCGCGTCATCGAAACGGCGAGGCTTGGGGATGGGCGCATCCTCACCCAGCGCCTGGATCACCTGCTTGATGAGTGTCGCCAGTGCGGCGTGTTGCGGGGGCAGCGCAAGCGGGTCGGGCGGGTCGATCAGTTCCACCTTGGCCAGGATCAAACCGTCCTCGCGGGTGCGGCGGCTGACGATTTTGAAGGTGGATACGCCCTTGGCCACCAGCCGGTAGCGGTCGGTCATCGGCTGCGACCACTCGATGATGCGGGCGGTGCAGCCCACGGCGGAAGGAATGGCGGGCACCCCGACCTCGAAGCCTGCACGGATCAGGCTCACGCCAAAGGGCTTGCCGTCGCGAATGCACTCCGACGTCATCGCCAGATAGCGTGGCTCGAAGATATTCAGGTGCAGCAGGCCAGCCGGAAACAGGGGATTGCCGAGCGGGAAGATCGGCAGTTCGCCTTCGTAGGGGGTCGAGGTTCTCATTGCCGGCAGTGTCACCCAGCGCCCAAGGGCTTGCACGCTGCTGACAGCACCGGCGCGATGGCGCGCGTGGCCGGGCGGGGCTCAGTCTTCATCGCGGAGTAGCGCGTTTGCAGCGGCGCAGCCGCTCGCGATGGCGTGCTCGACGCCGTCGCCGAGGCAGCCGTCGCTGGCGTAGTGCAACCCGGCAGCCAGACGCCGCTGTGGCCGGCCCAGCGCCTGACGCACATGGGCAAATCGCCAGCGATGGCTCACTGCAAAGTGTGCGCCGGATGAAATACCGAGCAGGTCCGCTGCATCCTTTTTCAACATGTCGGCCACGGTATCAGCCGGTTGTTCCAGCATCTCAAGCGACCACGGCGCGGTGGCATGCGCGACGTAGCGGGCAGGTCCGACACGCCCCGGCTTCGAGTCCTCCCGCGCCAGCCAATCAATGCTGGGGTGGCGCATGGGGTAGCCGGATGGCAGCGACAGCGGCATCTCGCTGGTCGGCACCCAGAGCAGCGTCCAGCAGGGGTTGTAGGCAATGGTGTCGAGGTCTGCCGACAGGTTGAGGTCCGGCAGCAAGGGTTGAAGCTGGGGCTGGGGCACGGTGACCACCACCGCATCGAATGTCTGCGGCGATGCCTCGTCAACCAGATCAACCTGCCACCTTCCGGAAGACCGCTTGATCGACTCCACCCGCTGCTGACGCAGGTTCAAGCCGGTGCTCCAATGGCGGGCGATCTCGTTGTTGCTCGGCACGCCGACGAAGACTTCGCGACTCGGAGTCACCCGGTGTCGCAGATCAGCGATCTGCCAGGCATCGACAGGCGCAGGTTGAAGGGGCGCGCCCGGCGGGCTCTCGGCGTGAATCTGCTGCGGCGCAAGGTATCTGAGGCCGTGATCGAAATGGCCATGCGCCGTTCGACGGCTTGCGAGCCGCCCACCGGGCTGACGCCCCTTGTCGAAGAGGGTGACCGCCAGCCCGGCCGCCTGCAGTCGCCGCGCGGCAGCCAGGCCGGCAGCGCCAGCGCCTACCACCGCGCAGCTTCGGTTCGTGCTGGTTCCGCTCACAGGCGCGCCTGCTCAGCAAAGTCTCAAGCCACGTAGGCCTTGCACCAGCCTGCCTTGTTCACCAGCTTGCCGCCCACCGCGCCGCAGGGTGCGTAGCCTGCTTTTTCCTGCGCGACGACATACAGCTTGCAGTTACCGCAGTGGCTGCCGGCCTTGAACGTCGGCTCTTTGGCGGTCGTGACCTTGGCGGCGTTCTCGACGTAGCCGAGCGCAACCGCCGTCGGGTCCTTAAGGTCGAGCTTGGCCGCAGCAGCCTGCGACATCACTCGAACGGGGATCGCCGCCAGCGCGGCAGCGCCACAAAGGCCGAGAAAAGCGCGGCGGGTGGGTTGTATCGACATGGGATGCCTCCAGAGCGTGGCTGAAATCGGATGACCGAGGGCCGGAGCCGCTCGGTGAGGGCAAGCAAAAGCGTTACCGCGACTGAATTGTATTCTATTTGTATAGTTATAAATAAAAAATAACAATACAAATACTTCACAAAACGGGTTTGATCGTTGATACTCCATTCCGAATCTCCTTGGTCTGCCACACAGCCACCCTCCCCCGGCTGGCAGATCTTCTTCAAGGCCAGCCCTGCTGGCCTTCTTTTTTGGAGCGCTTTTGATGACCCAGTCCCTCTCTACATCGCCCTCGCCTCTGCTGCTGGTGACAGGTGCGCGCGGTGGTGTGGGCCGTGCGGTGGTGGCCGCCGCACTGGCTCGTGGCTGGCGGGTGGCCGCGGTGTCGCGGCGCGGCGTGGACGATGCGGACGCGCCAGCGGGTGATCGACTGCTGAATGTGTCGGCAGATGTCAGCACGGCGGCCGGCGCGCAGGCCGCGTTCGAGGCGGCGTCGGCTCATTTCGGTGAGCCGCCGTCGCGTCTCTGCCATGCGGCGGGCAATGTGCGTCTCGGTGCTATCGAGCGCAGTACCGAGGAGCAATGGCGGCAGGTGATGGCGGCCAACCTGGACTCGGCCTACTTCACGCTGCGTGCCTACGCCCAGGCGCGGGGTGATCTCGCCGGAGGTGCTGCGGTGCTGTTTAGCTCGGTCGCTGCGCGCATGGGCACTCCGAACCATGCGCTGGTTGCCGCTGCCAAGGCTGGTATTGAAGGTCTGGTGCGTGCACTGGCAGCCGATTGGGCTGTGCGTGGCTGGCGTGTGAACGGCATTGCCCTGGGCTTGACTGAAACGCCGATGACGGAGGCGTTCACCCGCAATGACCGCATGCGGCAGGGCGTGACGGCGCAATACCCGCTATCACGTCTTGGTCAGGCCGAGGAGACCGCCAGCTGGGCGCTGCAGTTGCTCGATGTCGAGGGCTGGATGACCGGGCAGATTCTGGCGCTGGACGGCGGCTTTACGGCCGTGCGGCCACTGGTGCGGGTGACGCCGTAGGGTCATTGATGCCCTCATGCGCCAATACTTGGCGCAGGGCCTGCTCAAGTTGATAGCGACACTGCGCCGCCGTGCGGTAAAGCAGGGAGTGGATCGAGGCGTCTGCCGCGTCGTTGCTCTCGCACTCCAGACTGTATTGCTCGAACGCATTGAGCTTGGTCAGCAGGTCTGCCAAATGGTGCGGGCATTCGCAGCGTACCGTGGTCGGGAGTTGTGCCACGGTTGCCAGAAAGGTTTCGTCATAGCGACGCGCCGTCAGCGGCGGCGGAGCATGAGCCTCCGCCTTGGCTGCGACCATCAGGCCGAGCTGACAGATGCGGGCCAGATGTGCCGGCTCGGCCGGCGCCGACAGCGCAATGATCGCCTCCTGGTCCAACCGCGCGAGCGCCTGCCGATTGCCGAAGCCGTACACCACGATCATCACCCGGGCGCGGGTCTGCAGGCGCAGCTGCCGCAAGGTGTTGAGCGGCAACGCCTGCAATGTCGTCATCTCGACAATCACGGCGTCCGCCGGGACGGCGGCATCGAACAGCTGACCTGGCTGCACGGTTAGATTGCCGATGATCTCGATATCGCGCCGCGTGGCCCAGGCCTGCGCCAGGCGCTCGCCCAGCGCGGCGCCATAGATCAGCACGCGGCAGATCGCAGCACTCGATAGGGGCCGCGGTCCGGCGGTTTGGTGCAGTCGGTCTTGAAGCTGCGCAGCATCGAGATGGGCGATGGTGCCGATGGCATGGCCGGCGTCGGTCGCTGCCTTGAGCAATGTCAGGCGCTCGATATCGCTCCGTGAATACAGTCTGCCGTTGGCGGCACTGCGCGCCGGGGTCACCACGCCATACCGGCGCTCCCACATCCGGATCGTGGGCACGGGCATGCCCGTGAGCTTGGCGACGGCGGCGATGCGATACGAGCCTTCAGTGCTGGCGCGGGTGTCGGCGGTGGCCGCCTGGGTCTTCGGCGTCGACGTGCGGCGGGAGGTCATGTCTATACAAAAAGTGAACGTGCCGAATTGTTGCACTAGTTGTAGAGCTTTTGCATCAGCGGTGCCGCTTATCCTGCGTTGTTCGCCCTAAAGCCCGCCAACAACGCATTGGCGGGCACCAACGGTGGCCTGACTCAGGCATTCAGCGCGTGCGACTGCCCACCGGGGAACGCCAGTCGCCAGATCGTCCAAGTGGTGGTACCGAACTGGCGCGTCAGCGAGCCGGTGTTGTAGGGCAGGCGGTAGCGGGCGGCCAGCGCCCGGACGCGGGGTGACACCTCCGGATAGCGGTTGCTGGGCATGTCTGGGAACAGGTGGTGCTCGATCTGGTGGCTCAGGTTGCCGCTCAGGATGTGAAAGAGTTTTCCGCCGCCGATGTTGCAGCTGCCGAGCAGCTGACGCACATACCAGCGCGCGCGGGTTTCTCCTTCGACCTCGGCCTTGGTGAAGTGCTGCACGCCGCTGGGGAAGTGGCCGCAGAAGATGATCACGTTCGACCAGACATTGCGCATCAGGTTGGCGATGGCATTGCCGCCGGCAATCCAGAGGAAGGCGAGCAGGGCGATCTGGCTAATGTCGAGCTGAAGTGCCATCGAGGCCGGTACGGTGAGCGCAGCACCCAGGGCGGGCCAGAGCACGTAGTCCTTCAGCAGCTGGCGTGCGGCCTTCTTGGCGATGCCACGCAGCAAGTGCTTCACAGAGGCGACCGACTTCTCGCCCGAGAGCAGCTTGTCCGGCTCGACGTCGTGCACCGCAACACCCCACTGAAACCAGATGTTGAGGAAGAAGTTGGTGATGGGCTGGATCAGATACTTGGGCTTCCAGCGCTGCTGCGGCGTGACGCGCAGCACGCCGTAGCCGATATCCGGGTCCTTGCCGAACACATTGGTCCAGGTGTGGTGCACGACGTTGTGGCTGTGCTTCCACTGATCCGACGGGCAGACGTTGTCCCACTCCCAGGTGTTGCTCTGGATCTGGGGATCGCGCATCCAGTCCCACTGCGCATGCATGACGTTATGGCCAATCTCCATGTTCTCCATGATCTTGGCGATGCCGAGCATGGCGGCACCGAGTGCGAGCACAGCGAGGAACTGCGGCCAACCCGCGTAGGCGGGCAGGAGCAGCAGACTCAGGAACATGACGATGCGACCGCCTAGGGCGAGGCTGCGCTGCCAGCGGATGATGCTGAGGATGTAGGCGCGATCCGCCGCACCGCGCGAGTCCATCACTTCGTTGCGGATGGCGTCCATCTCGCGGCCGAACTCTTCGATCTCGGCGTTGGAAAGATGTGTGGGCATGCCCATGGGTGTTCTCCTTTCAGGAAATTAAAAAATCAGACTTCGAGTTCGGCATCGCCCGCCGCCGCGCAGACGCAGATCTGCACGATGGCGCCGACCTCGTTGAGCAGGGCATTGGTGCGCAGGTCGCGCACGCAGCCGGATTTGAGTCGCACGTCGCAGCCGTGGCAGATGCCCATGCGGCAGCCGTGCGGCGGGTTGAGGCCCTGGTCTTCGGCGAGGCGAAGCAGGTTGATGACGCCGTCGCTGGCGGCGGTGACGCCGCTGTTGAGGAAGCGCACGGTGCCTGAAGTGACCTCCGTAGGTGCGGCCGCGACCTGGGCGCGGAAGCGCTCGGTGTGCAGCTGGCGCGACACACCGGCATTACGCCAGTGCGATTCGACCGCATCGAGTAGACCCTGAGGGCCGCAGGCATAGGTGTCGCGCGTGCGCCAGTCGGGGCAGACGCTATCGAGCGTGGCGGCCGAGAAGTGGCGCTTCTGCCTGAGCATCATTGCCGGGCCTTCGCCCGGCGGCGTCTCGCCCGGCTCGCGGGTGTAGACAAGGTGCAGTTGGTAGCGCGGGTGCTTGGCGGCGAGCGCCTGCAGCTCCTGGCCGAAGATCACGTCATAGGCGTGTGGCGCGTAGTGGATGTGGGTGACGTTGGGCAGGCGTTCCTGCGCCACCAGGCTGCGCAGCATCGACATGATGGGCGTGATGCCGGAGCCGGCGCTGATGAACAGCGGCTCGACCGGGTTCGCATCCGGCAGGTAGAAGTCGCCCTGCGGCACGCCGATAGGCAGGTAGTCGCCAGGCTTGATGTTGCGCACCAGGTGGTGCGACATGCGGCCGCCATTGATGGCCTTGACCGTGATGGTGAAGCACTCGTCGTCGCGCTCGGGCGCAGACGAGATCGAATAGGTGCGGGTGTAGTGCATGCCGCCAATCGGCACGCCGACACGCAGGTGCTGGCCCGGACGGTGGCTGCGCCAGTTGCGGCCCGGCTTCAGCGTGATGGTTCGGGCGTCTGCAGTCTCATCCCAAACGCTCACCACCTTGGCTTGCAGCGCATGCGTGGTCCAGAGCGGATTCACCAGCTCCAGATAGTGCGAGGTGCGCAGGGGGAAGGCGAAGGCGTCGGTAATCGCGGTGAAGCGGCTCAGCAGCGAGGGTTTCGCGGCTTGAGGTTGTGGCTGCATGGTTTCTCCTCCATGTGGCTGTTGTGAATCGTTTTTATGAATGCAGCGGTGGGATGAATATGCGCCTGTTTCGGCGCGTCGTCATTGCTGCGCTGCGGCATGGCGTCGGGCCATGCCGCAAGCTCCTGGGTCAGGCAAAAGCGGCCGTCATCGTGCGCTTCAAATCCTGCTTGGTCGGCAGGCCAAGCTTCACCACGCGCTTGAGCGTGGTGCCGAACTGGCGGGCCAGCGAACCGGAGTTGTAGGGCAGGCCGTACTTCGCACAGATCTTCTGCACTTCCTTCGAGAGTTCCGGGTAGCGGTTGCTCGGCAGGTCCGGGAACAGGTGGTGCTCGATCTGGAAGGTGAGATGCCCGCTCATCACATGCAGGGCCTTGCCGCCCTTGATGTTGGCGCTGCCGAGCAGCTGGCGCAGATACCACTGGCCGCGCGACTCGTTCTTCACACTCTCGGCGGTGAACTGCTCCACACCATCCGGAAAGTGGCCGCAGAAGATGATCATGTAGGTCCAGAGATTGCGCGTCAGGTTGGCGCCGACGTTCGCGGCCAGCACGGGCGCGAAGAAGGGGCCGGCGAGCGCCGGGAACAGCACGTAGTCCTTCAGCGACTGCTTCTTTACCTTGGCCCACACCGCCTTGAGCTTCGCCTTGTTGGCGGGCGAGAGATTGCGCAGGCCCTTCAGGCTACGCACCTCGGCGATGCCGGTGTCGTGCACGCCCACGCCGTACTGGAACAGCATCGCCAGCAGGGCATTGTTGATGGGGTTGAGCAGGTGGCGCGGCTGCCACTCCTGCTGCTCGCTCATGCGCAGGATGCCGTAGCCCACGTCCTGATCCATGCCGACGACATTGGTCCAGGTGTGGTGCTCGACGTTGTGGCTGTGCTTCCACTGATCGGCAGGGGCGGCGGTGTCCCAGTCCCACTTGCTGCTGTGGATCACCGGGTCGCGCATCCAGTCCCACTGGCCGTGCATGATGTTGTGGCCGACTTCCATGTTGTCGAGGATCTTCGCGGCACCCAGCGTCAGCGCACCGGCGACGAAAGCGGGCGGGAACACGATGCCGGCGTAGATGGTGGCGCGGCCGGCCACTTCCATCTTGCGCTGCAGGGCGATGATCTTGCGGATGTAGGCAGCATCTTTTGCACCGCGCGAGGCGAGCACGCCTTCGCGCAGGGCGTCGAGTTCGCGGCCAAAGGCATCGGCCTGCTCGCGCGTCAGGCGCGGGGCGCTGGGCATCATTGTTTTGGGCATCGCCTTCTTGGCCTCGGCGTAGAGCTTGGCGTTTTCGCCCTTGAGGTTCTTGAGGCTGGTACGGGTAGCAGTCATGGGGATGCTCCTGTGAGTGAAGAGAATTAGAGGTCGATCTGCACGGCGCCGATGGGCGCGCAGACGCAGATCTGGATGAGGTCGCCTTCTTCGCCGAAGACGCGGCCGTCGCGCAGGTCGCGCACTTCGCCGCAGACGAGCTTCGCGGTGCAGCCGTGGCAGATGCCCATGCGGCAGCCGTGGGCGGGCATGAGGCCGGCGCGCTCGGCGGTTTCCAGAATCGACTCGCTGCCTTCGCGGGTGGCCTGCTGCTGGCTGGCGGTGAAGTCGAGCGTGCCGACTTGTGAATCGTTGCCAGCCGCGCGCAGGGCGGGGCGGAAACGTTCGATGGTGAGCTGCTCGCTCAGACCCTGCACCGACCACTGCGTCTCGATGGCATCGAGCATCGCACCCGGGCCGCAGGCCCAGACGCGGCGGGTCTTCCAGTCCGCACACAGGGCCTTGAGATGGCCAGCGGTGAAGTGACCGCACAGGCCGTTGTCAGATGCAGCGCGGGTGTGAATGAACTGCACCGTCAGCGACGGGTGCGCTTTGCTGAGTGCCAGCAGCTCGTCGCGGAAGATCGTGTCAGCCGGCGAGGGCGTGTAGTAGAGCAGCGTGGCCTGCGGCATCGCATCGCGCGCCGCAGCCGAGCGCAGCAGGCTCATCACTGGCGTGATGCCGCTGCCGGCCGCAATGAATAGCGCGGCGTCATTCATGACTTGGGGCATGGTGAAGTCGCCATCGGCAGCCGCGATATCGATCACCGTGCCCACCGTCAGCTCACGCACCATGAAGTTGGACACCCGACCGCTATCGACGGCCTTCACCGTGATGCAGATGCGTCCATTGGCCTGTTCCGGTGCGGAAGAGATGCTGTAGCAGCGCGTGTGGCGAACGCCGTTGATGCTCACACCGATGCGCAGGTACTGGCCAGCCCGATGGCCGGCCCAGCGTACGCCCGGCTGCAGGGTGATGGTGGCGCTGTCCGCGGTCTCCGGCGTGATGGCCTCGACGCGGGCGTGAAGGGTATCGACCGTCCACAAAGGATTGACCAGCCGGATGAAGTCATCCGGGATGAAAGGCGTGGTCAGCTTGGCGGCGAAGCGGCTCAGCGAGGCGGCGGTGTTCATGGCTTGCATCCATTCGTTAGTGAACATGTGTGCACTATAAAGGGGATTTCAAACAAGTCAACAACCGTTTACCGAACAACAAAATACTCATTAATATCAAGAGAATACAGACGATAAAAAAAGTGCAAGTTACAGAGATGTGTTTCGTCCGCTCAAATCACTGCGGTTACAATGCGAAATGCGATTGAAACGAAGTGTCTCTTCCGAACCCACTGATCTATCCCCGGGCGGCCTCGGAACGGGCGTGCGCGACGAGCGCAAGCAGCGCACGCGCAAGGCCTTGCTCGACGCCGCACTGACGTTGCTCGATGGCGAGCGCAGCTTCTCGTCGCTGTCGCTGCGCGAGGTGGCGAAGGTGGCCGGTGTGGTGCCGGCGGCGTTTTACCGACATTTCAGCGGTATGGATGAGCTGGGCATGTCCCTGGTGGACGACAGCTTTCGCACGCTGCACGACATGATGCGCGAGGCGCGCTCGGCGCCCTTGCCGGCATCGAACCTCATCGCGCGATCGGTAGAGACGTTCCTGCGCTACGCGCAGACGCACCGCCTGCATTTCCAGTTCATCGCCAAGGAGCGCGTCAGCGGCTCATCTGCCGTCAGGCTCGCCATCCGAAAGGAAATTCGCCTTTGGACGAGCGAGCTGGCAGCGGATCTCGCACCGTTCCCGAGGCTGAAGACCTTTAACGGCGACGACCTGCGGATGATGGCAGGCCTGGTCGTGAACGCGATGATGGGGGCGACCGAACTGATCCTCGATGCCGACGTCAACGACGCGGCAGAGCTGGGGCGCATCCATCAGCTGGCGCAGAAGCAGCTGATGCTGATCTTTCTCGGCGCCGCGCAGTGGAAGAGCAAGCCTGCGCAGTAGCGCAGGCCATGCCGCTCAGCGGATGGTCGAGGGGCGTTCGCGGGCGAGCTTGAACTCGGAGCCATCCTTCCACGCGGGCCACGCGCTATCGCCGGAGAGCCTTGCACCCACGTCGAACAGCAATTGCACGTCGCGCGCCGCGCCCGAGAGATCCCAGTCCGCCTGTACCTCGTCCGAGGGCTTGTGATAGTCCCTGGCAGTGAATGCGGCGCGCTTGGCACGACCCCATTCCGGCGGCTTGCCGATGAAGATCTCGCCGGCACCGGTGTAGAGCCCGGGCACGCCCACCTTGGCGAACTCGAACTGGTCCGAGCGGTAAAAGCCGCCGCGTTCGGGCGTTTTGTCAGCGACCACGACGCGGTTCTGGGTTTTGGCCGATTCGATCAACACGTCTTCGAGGGTGTTCTGCCCGAAACCGACCACCTGGATGTCCTGCGTCGGACCCCAGGGATTGAGTGAGTCCATGTTGATGTCGGCCAGCGTGTCGGCGATGGGGTAGAGCGGCTGGGCGGCGTAGGCACGCGAACCCAGCAAGCCCTGCTCTTCGGCCGTGACGGCGAGAAACAGGATGGAGCGCTTGGGCGGTGTGGGCAGCGCCTGGTAGGCGCGGGCGATCTCGATCAGCCCGGCAACGCCCGAGGCATTGTCCACCGCGCCGTTGAAGATCTGGTCGCCCGGCAGCGTCTTGTCGCGGCCCAGGTGGTCCCAGTGCGCGGTGTAGATGATGTGCTGGTTGCCCAGCACCGGGTCGCTGCCGGCGATGCGCGCGGCGACGTTGCGGGACTCGATTGAACGCAGGGTGTTGCGGACGTGTGCCGTGGCGGTCGCGTCGAGTTCCACTGGCTTGAAGTCGGGCCTGATCGCTGCTGCCTTGAGCGCGGCGAAGTCCAGTCCGGCAGCGGCGAAGAGGTCTCGCGTCTTGTCCACCGTCATCCAGCCCTGCACCGGTACGCGACGCAGATTGCGGTGGTCGGCATTCAGTTCGAAGCGCTCGGTGCCGCCCCAGGAATTGCGCACCACTTCCCAGGGGTAGGCGGCAGGCTCGGTCTCATGGACGATGAGCACGGCCGCTGCGCCGAGCTGGCTGGCAATGTCGTATTTGTAGGTCCAGCGGCCGTAGTAGGTCATTCCCTTGCCCTTGAACATCTTGGGGTCGAGCTGATCCGGGCGCTGCGGATCGGGGATCGGTGGGTCGTTGATGAGCATCACCAGCGTCTTGCCGCGCACGTCCAGACCCTTGTAGTCATCCCAGCCGTATTCCGGTGCCTGCACGCCATAGCCAACGAACACCAGCGGTGCGTTCTTCACATCCACATCCGGCTCGAAGCGCACGCTGGCGGCGACGTAGTCATCGCCGGATCTCATGCCGAAGGGCTGGCCCTTCACACTGAGTTTCACGCTGGCCTCGCTGGTGATGCCCATCAGCTCCACCGGCTGCGTATAGCTGCCGCGCTGCGAGCCCGGCAGCAGGTCGAGCGCCTTGAACTGGCCCACGATGTAGTTGACCGAGGCATCCTCACCGCCGGTACCGGGCTTACGGCCCTCGAAAGGGTCGCTGGCGAGAATGCTGATGTGACGCAGCAGACCGTCCGGGGTGATCTGCCGCGCCGCCAGCGCGCGCCCGGCCGCCGCCTTGAGCTCGGCCTCGGTCGGTGCGTTGATGTCTGGTGCATCGATGTGATGGCGCTGCCCCAGGCAGCCGGCCAGCAGCAGCGCAGCCACGGACGTGGCCAGACGTGAAACGCTCATGCGGACTCCCGGACGGTGAGGCACAGACCTACTTCAGCCACTCGCCCAGCCAGGACTCCACGCTCTGATGCCAGCGCGCGGAGTTCTGGGGCTTGAGCACCCAGTGGTTCTCGTCCGGGAATACCAGGAACTGTGAAGGCACACCCTGCCGCTGCAGGGCGGTGAAGGCGGCGATGCCCTGCTCGATGGGGATGCGGAAATCCTTGGCACCGTGGATGACGAGCATCGGCGTCTTCCAGTTCTTCACGTAGTTGACCGGGTTGTGCTTTTCGTAGGCGGCCGGGTTGTCGTAGGGCGTGCCCTTGTGCTCCCACTCGTCGAACCAGAGCTCCTCGGTGGAGTAGCCCATGCTGCGGTTATCGAACACACCACAGTGCGTGACGATGGCCTTGAACGCGCCGGGCCAGTTACCGGCGATCCAGTTCATCATGTAGCCGCCGTAGCTGGCACCGAGCGCTGCGGCCCGGGTACCGTCGAGAAACGTGTAGGTCTTGAGCGCGTGTGCCCAGCCCTTCTGCAAATCCTCGAAGGGCTTGCCGCCCCAGTCGCCGCTGATGGAATCGGTGAAGGCCTGCCCGTAGCCGGTGGAGCCGTGAAAGTCGATGAACACCACGGCGTAACCTGCCCCGGCATAGGTCTGCGGATTCCAGCGGTAATGGAAGTGATTGCCCATGCTGCCCTGCGGCCCGCCGTGCACGATGAAAGCCACCGGATACTTCTTGCCCTTGGCGTAGTTGGCGGGCTTCACTACGTAGCCGCGCACCGTTTCGTTACCCGCACCCTTGAACTGGAACTGCTCGTACTCGCCGAACTTCAGCGCGCTCATGGCCTCGGCATTGTGGTGCGTCAGTCGCTGATAGCTCTCGCCCGCGGCGCAGTCAGGGCGGATGTAGAGATCGGTGGGGCGCGAGAGGTTGTTATGGGCGTAGACGATGCCGGTCGGTCCCACGGCGAAGCCTTCGACGGTGCCGTCGCCAGTGAGCGGGGTGACCGCACCACTGGTGATATCCACCGCAAACAAGCGGTTCTGGCCCAGGTCGTCGGCCTTCGTGACCAGGGTTTTGCCGTCGGGCGAGAAGGCGAGTGATTCGGCGGAGCGATCCCAGTCCTTGGCCAGCTCACGCACGCTGCCGGTCTTCAAGTCACGCACCATGATGGCGTAGCGGTCGGCCTCGAACTGGGGGCGCTTCATGGCCCGCCAGGCGAGCAGGCTGCCGTCTGGCGAGACCACCGGGCCGACGTCGGTCGCGTCGTTGTCGGGGGTCAGGTTCTTGGGCTTGGCGCTGCCATCGGCCGGTACCTGCCAGAGGTCGAGATTGGTGCTCCAGGGCTCGGTGTTGCCGGCTTCGCGCAGGGTGAAAAACAGCGTCTTGCCATCCTTGGAGAAGGCGAACTCTTCCGCACCGCCAAACGGCTTGCTGGGGGCATCGCCATCAAGACTGCCAGTCACCGGCACCGGTTCACCGCTGGCCTTGCCGCCCTGCAGGGGCAGGGTGAACAGCTGGCTGCGGGTGCCGTTCTTCCAGGTATCCCAATGGCGAACGAACAGCTTGGTGTAGAGCGTACCGGCGCTGGGGTTCTTCTCCAGCGCATCGAGCCGCTCCTTGGTTTCGGTGAGCGTCCTCGCGTCGGGGAATACTTCCAGGGCGACCGCGATGCGCTCGCCGCCGGGGGAGAGGACAAACGCACCGACATCCAGCGGCAGACTGGTCACCGCCACGGCTTCGCCGCCTTCCGGCGGGAGCCGCCATACCTGCTGGCTGCCGCTGCGATTGCTCAGAAAGTACAGCGCACCGTCGCTGCCAAAGCGCCCATCGCTGGCGTTGCCGCTACCGGTCAGGCGGCGTGGCGCAGTCTTGCCATCGGTGGATACCAGCCAGAGGCTGCGCTTGGCCTTGTTGGCGTCGAAATCGGTCTCCCGCAGGGTGTAGGCGGCAAAGCGGCCGTCTGGCGACAGGGCGGGGTCGCTGACGCGCTCGAAGCGCACCAGCTCGTTGTAGGTGAATGGCTTGGCTGGCACGGCGGGGTCGGCGGTTTTGGCAGCAGTGGCAAAAGGCGTGATGGCCGCAAGGGCAGCGGCGAGAAGCAAGCGTTTCATGGCGGGATTTTGGAAAACGAGTCTGTTGCGATGGTAGCGGCTCACGGCCGTTTCGTGTCCTACACTCCTGATAAATCACTCTCCGCTGCCCGCAATGACGATTGCCCTCGACAAGCCTGCCGCCCACACCGATTTCCTCGGGCATCCGAAGGGTCTCTACGTCTGCTTTTTCACCGAGATGTGGGAGCGCTTCAGTTTTTACGGCATGAAGGCGCTGCTGCTGCTGTATGTGCTCAAGTACCACCTGTTCGGCGACGACGCCGGATATGACCTGCTGGGTGCCTACGGCGGTTTGGTGTATGCGGTACCAGTGATCGGCGGGCTGGTGGCCGATCGATATCTGGGCATGCGCAAGGCCGTGGTATTCGGCGGTGTGCTGCTGGTGTTGGGGCATCTCGGCATGGCCTACGAAGGCCACGCTGCGCAGCGCATCGACGGCGTGGTGGTGCGTGACGAGGGCGCGCTACAGGTGTTCTATCTCTCGCTGGCACTCATCATCATGGGCGTGGGCTTTTTGAAACCCAACATCTCCACCATCGTCGGCAAGCTCTATCCGCCCAACGACCCACGGCGGGACTCCGGCTTCACGCTGTTCTACGCCGGCATCAATGTCGGGGCCTTGTTCGCCAGCCTCATCTGCGGATTCCTCGGCGAAACCTATGGCTGGAAATACGGCTTCGGCGCGGCTGGCATCGGCATGCTGGCAGGACTCGCTTTGTTCCTCTGGGGCCAGAAATACCTCATGGGTTACGCCGAACCGCCGCAGCCTGCCGTCTTGCGAGCGCGGCGCTTTGGCCTGCCGCTGGAGTGGCTCATCTATCTCGTCGGTTTCGCCGGGGTGGCCGTGGTCTGGCAGCTCATCCAGCACACCGGCAGCGTGCACGGCGCGATGCACCTGATCGCGGTTGCCTTTGGTGCCTGGTTCGTGTTCTACCTGGTGCGCTACTGCAACCCGGTGGAGCGGCAACAGATGGTCACGCTGGTGGTGCTCATCATCGGCGTGCTGATCTTCTTCGCCCTGTACGAGCAGACCTATGGCAGCTGGGTGACCTTCACGGACCGTCTGCTGACCAAGGACCTGTTCGGTTTTGCCAACCATGCCAATGGCCCGACCCTGCCCTGGGCCGTGTATTCGCTGGGCTTCAGCCCGCCGCTGATGATCGCGGCCCTGATGGCCGCCGATCGTGGTCGCAAGCCCCTCGCGATCGGCTTGGTGCTGGTGCTGAGCCTGGGCCTGATCGTCGCCATCGCCCACGACGTGGTGCTGGTGCCGCAGACCGCCGGTTCACTGACGTTTCTCGGGGCATTCATGATCGTCATGCTGGCGCCGCTGTTCTCCTGGCTCTGGCCCTGGCTGGACCGGCGTGGCCTCAACCCCAGCAAGCCCGCCAAGATGGCAATTGGGCTCCTCGTCGCCGGACTCTCGTTCTTCCCGCTGGTCGCCGCCGCGAACATCTCGGCAAGCGGAGCCCTCGCCAGCGTGTGGTGGCTGGTGCTGGCTTATTTCATTCTCGAAATCGGCGAGATGTGCCTCTCACCCATCGGTCTTTCGGCGGTTACGCAGCTCTCCATCCCCCGCGTGGTGGGCGTGATGATGGGAGCTTTCTGGCTTGCGACGGCCTATTCGGAGGTCATTGCCGCCCAGCTCGGCAAGCTCGCGTCACTTGATCTGCCAGAGGGCACAACCCTCAACTTCGCAGAAGCCGCCGCAAAGTATGCTGATCTCTTCACGCTGTCCGCCTGGATTGGCGTGGGTGCCGGCGTGGCCTATCTCGTGCTCACCCCATTGCTCCGGCGCGGGATGAACGGCTTGCGTTGAAGCGCTGTCTGGCACCGATACCCAGCAGCAGGGTAAGCAGCGCCGTGAGTGAAAAGCTGCCGCTGCCGTTCTCAAGCGCGGTGCAGGCTCCGATGGCCGACGCGGTGCCAGGGTTTTTGCTGGAGAGTTGCAGGCAGCCGGTGTTGATCGGGTCAAGGTGGGCCTTGAGTTGACCACTTGCGGCAGAACTGGCGGTCCAGCCCCGTTCTAGGCGACCAAAAAAGTCGGGTTCGCCCGGTGTGCTGCACGAGGCACCGCCGCCAGACAGCACGCCGACCACCTGCTTGTTCTGATTCCACAGCGCGCTGCCGGAGGAGCCACCCTCTGTCGTGCCGCGGGTCCAGTTGACGCGCCAGGCATCGACATTGAATCCATCGCCAGGTGCCGGGTCGCCGATGCGTTCACCCTGCACTTTCGTGGCAGGGGCGCTGTAAGCAGAGATCTTCTTCTCGTCGCCGGAGGGGTGGTGAATGGTTACGCCGGACTGGGGCACGGCCTGGTCGCGCGCATCCCAGCCGGCGTAGAACACGTTGAAGCTGGCGGGCGGCGTGCTGGCCAGGGTGAACAGGGTGAAGTCGGCTTTTTCATCGCGCGCCAAGAAGGCGCTGCCGACGATATTCTGGTCGACCCGCCCGTCGTCGTTGCCATTGCAGGTGCTCGATTGCACGTTGAAGTAGGCGACCACGCTGCCGACATTACCGCTGCGGATATTGCAGTGGTTGGCGGTGAGGATCAGCGGACGATCATCCTGCCGGGTATTGCTGACGAGCGAGCCGCTGCACAAGGTGGAATTGCCGATGGTTAGCAGGACAGTGGAGCGGATTTCATCCCGCCAGCTGTTGCCATCGCTACACACGACATTGATGTTGCAAGTGCCGGATTCGTTGCCGACTGCTGCCTTGGGACCATTGACGGTGTCGTTCGCAACCGTTCCGAAGTCGCGATACCCGTGATAAGCCTCCACCACCTTGAAGGCGACTTCGCTGCGGTGCTCCACCGGCACCAGCACTTCCAGCACCGCGCTGCTGTTGCGCACCAGCGGCAGCGAGATTTGCCCGTTGACGAGTCCCGCGCTGTGCCGGTCGAAAGGACCCTGCACGTCGCGGCCGGCAGCGTCGTAGAACCACATCGCAGCGCCTTCGGGCAGTTGTATGTCGCTCAGGCGCAGCGCGAGTGAACTCGCACCGTCGGATTCGATACGAAGGCGCCAGCGCGCATGGCCCGTGCGATCCACATCCCAAATGCCGTTGCGCTGATCCAGGTTGAGCGCTGCTGGCACCGCAAAGCGCAGCGGCTGCGGCTTGAGGGCAGCGATCTGCTGGCGCACCAGGGCGGCGGGCAGGCGCGCCTCGGGCAGCTTGGCGAGTTCTGTGGCTGCGGTGGTCAGGCTGGCAGACGGCAACGCAGCCTGGGCGTGCTCGGCCAGGCCGAGCTGCAGGGCGAAAATGGCAACGACGAGGCGGCGGGTCATGGGGCGTTCCGGTGGGTGCAGCACATACCGACAGGCGCTTAAGCTCGCCTGTTCCCCCCTTGCCTGTAAAGCCGCCCGGTCCGGGCGGCTAGTTCGCCGCCGGGCTCTCGATCAGCAGCCGATCAATCTCAGCCAGGTCGGCTTCCTTCAGACGGCCTGCGGCAGCCTTGAGTTGCAGCACGGCCGTCAGATAGTCGTAACGTGACCGGGCGTAGTTGCTCTCGGCGGCATACAGCTGCTGCTGCGCATTGAGGACGTCGATGGCTGTGCGGGTGCCGACCTGCAGGCCCACTTCGCTGGCCTCCAGTGCGGTGCGGGTCGAGGTGACCGCCGCCTTGTAGGCCTTGACGGTGGAAATGCCCGTGAGCACGCCCTGATACGCGTCGCCGGCGTTGCGCTCGGCGGTGCGGACGGCGTTTTCGTATTCGGCCAGACGCTGGCCCTGAGCAGCCAGCGCGGCGCGCACGCCGGACTGCGTGGCACCACCGGCGAAAATAGGGATGTTGAGAATCGCCTGGATCTGCGTGCCGTCGCTGCTGGTCGGCGATTTGCGGCCATCGGTCGTCGCGTCGCCTTCGGTGTCGTTGTAGCCGGCCTGGATGCCCACTGTTGGCAGGTGGCGGGCACGGGCGATGCGGACATCGGCATCAGAGATCGTCTTGCTCAACTGGGCGGCCAGTGCGGCCAGGTTGCCCTCGCGAGCGGCTTCGACCCATGTGTCCGGCGTCATCGGGTCTGGGCCGGCCAGTGGCAGGTCTTCCCGAACGGGTACCACCGTGTTCTCGTTGAGTCCCGTGATCTGCGATAGCGCACGGCGAGCCGACGACAGGGCGGACTCTGCCTGTAGCTGCTGTGCCAGAGCGAGGTCAGAGCGGGCCTGGGCATCCTGTACGTCGGTGATCGCCGAGAGCCCCACCTCGAAACGCTGTTTGGACTGCTCCAGCTGCCGGCCGATGGCGGCGTTCTGGGCGTTGGCGGCACGCAGCGTCTCAGAGGCCGTCAGCACATTGAAGTAGCTCTGCGCGGTTCGCAGGATCAAATCCTGCCGGGCCGCCTGATAGCTGGTTTCAGCCAGCGCCATCTGGCTGTCCGACTGCTTGAGCTTGGTAAAGGCAGCCCAGTCGAACACGGCCTGCGAGAGCGAGAGCGACAACGAATGCTCGTCGACCTTGTTGGTCTGGGTGACAGTCACCGGCGTGGGCGAGCCGAAACGCGCGGTGGAGTAAGAGCTGTTCTGATCCTGCAAGGTGTAGGTGGCCTGGCCATTCACCTGTGGCAGCAGGGCGGCCAGCGCCTGGGGACGCGCCTCCAGCGCGGCGTCCCGCTGATAGGCGGCGGCGAGCAGCGTCTTGTCGTTGGTCTGCGCCTGGCCGTACAGATCAAGCAGGGCGCCGGCATGGGCCGAGCTGGCGGTACCCAGGACGAGTGCGAAGGCAGTGCGGCGGAGCGTCGTGAGGGACATGGGCTTTTCGTCGTGGGAGGCTTAGTAACGGGGCAGGGCGAGGTCAACCGTCAGCGAGTAGGCGTCGATACCGCCCTCCACGCTGAGGGTGTCGGCAAATCCGGCCTTGTCGAGAAAACGTGCTGCGGTTTCGCTGCGTACTCCGTGGTGGCACAGCACGGCGATGGGTTTGTCGCGCGGCAGCTCGGCGTGGCGGGCGGGCAATTCGTGCAGCGGGATGTTCAACGCGCCATCCAGCGCCGCCTCTTCCAGCTCCTCGGCCAGGCGCACATCGAGCAGGTGCACGCGCGCGTCGTCGAGCAGTGATTTGAGGGTGCTGGCAGAGATGGTTTGCATGGCAGTTGGTCGCTTGGATGCCGCATTCTGCCAAAAGGTTGCGTGACGAAGGCACGCTGAAAATCAGTGCGCCCTTGTCAATTTGCTGCTCACTCAGCCGACGGATCTGCGTGGATCAGGTCTGCCAGTGCCGTGCGGCTGTTGACGCCGAGCTTGCGGTAGATGCGATACAGGTGATTGGCGACCGTGGAGGGCGCGACCCCGATTTTGCGAGCCGCCTGTTTGAATGAAAGCCCGTGCGCCACGGCGACGACGATCTCGCGCTCGCGGTTGGTGAGGCGGTCCAGCGGGCCCATCGGCCAGCAGTGGATGATCATCAGCTCGCCCATCGGTTCGCTCTTGATGCAGAGGCCATCGATCACCCGCATCTCGTCAGACTCCGGCACCGCAAACGGCAGCTGGTTGGGCGTATGGCCGGGCCAGTGGCGCTCCATGGCGTCCAAGAAGCGAGGCTGCACCTCGTGATACGCGCCGCGGTGGTCAGTGACGGCCGCCGCAGCACCCGCGGGACGGTCCCGATGCGTGCGCGCGAGATGGATGAAGAAGGCGTGCGAGAGCGCGTTGAATAGGTGATAGGTCAGACGCCGCTGGATGGCTTTTTCGCTGGCGGTAAAGGGCGCATTGCGATCCTTGCGATAGAGCGACACCAGCGAATAGAGGCCACTGCGGCGATCGGCATGCACCGTGGACAAGAGGCGCTCGACCCCATGCGGGCCGAACGTATTGCGGTAGAGATCGGACTTGTAGAACTGCGAATCCGGGAACACGCTCTCCATCGTGGTGGGCGTATCCGGCTCGCTGTTGATCAGCTTGGCGATCAGCGGGTTCTCGTTGGCCGAGGCTTCCAGAACCTGGGCGAAATGCTCGGGCAGGTTGCTGAGCGTCAGTGCGTGAAAACGCCGTTCCTCCCATTTGCCGCTGCCCCAGATCGCACTATCGAAGGGGATGACAGTCTTCAGGCTCTCCAGCGCCCAGCGGCGGAACTGCTCGGGTGGCACAGACACGACCGAGCGGTAGAGTCTGGCGATGCAAAGTTCGACCAGATCGTCGATGGGCACTGTTCTGGCAGGGCTTGTGGGCAATGGAATCCTTGTCTCTTCAAATCTTGGGCGGCCGCATTTTCCATCGCGTGCCTTCGTCTCCAAACCGATACTGATCTGCCCAATCTGGTTTGGCAACACACCAGCCTGACCTCAGGGCCCGACGCGGATCGGCTGGGAGAGAATCCAAAGCCCGGCGACGGTGAAGGCCACCATCAGCAGCAGCATCGGCAGCTGACTCAGAGTGGCCGCGCGCCGGGTGCGGAACAGGTCGAGCGCGATGAGGTGGGCCACATACACGCTGGCGATGTGTCCGATCAGAATGAGCGCAACCTGCACGTGCCAGACGATGGCGGAGTCCGGCACGAACACGCGCCGGAACCAGTCCGCCGTGCCAAACAGATCCCAGCCGCGCCCCAGCGGGTCGGATGCCAGGGCGATGATGCGGATGCCCTGGGTCTCGATCAACGTGAAGTAATGGCTGAGGTGGTAGACGAGCACGATGGGTAGCAGCGAGGGTGCAAAGGCTATCGCCAGCGACATCAAACCCTGGCGCGCTCCCATCAGTCGCCGCAGCAGCAGGATCGCCGCGAGATATACCGCCAGATACAGCCAGGGCGAGAGCAGCAACCAGCCCATCTGCCAGTAGGGATAAAGCGCCCGCATTGGGCTGAATGCCACGAAGGGATTGCTGCCGTACCAGCTGCTCAGCACCTCGCGATAGATCGTGCCCCAGTAGAGCTCGACCCACACCTTGGTGTCGTGCAGGCCGTCAAAGGCGGTGGAAGACAGCATGAAGAGCACGAACAGCAGCAGGGTCCAGTGCATCGCGAAACCTGAGCGCAGGCGAGACAGGGGTATGCAGAAGCGAAAGCGCCCGCTGCGATCATCCTCGAAGGCAACCGGCGCGAGCCTGGCGATGAGGCCCAGCCACACCGCGAAGAACTCGCCCTGTCGCAGCCAGGTGTGCGCGCCGAACAGCCACACGCCCAGCAGGGTGCAGCCGGTGTAGACGAGCAATGCCCACGCGAGCGTGCGCGGCGATCCGCCACCGAACAGCTCCAGCCAAAGAAAGGCCGCATAGAAGACCAGCGCCGGGGCGTAGCCCAACGCTTTGGGGTATGGCAGCCAGCCCTTGGCAGGCAGCAGCCGCGCCAGCGTGGCAAACGGGCTGATGCGGGCATACACGTCGCCCACCAGCGCGGTGAGGTAAGCAAAGCCCAGTACGAACACGATCCAGAAGAAGGTCATGTTGAAGTTGCCGTAGGGGTTTGCGGTGCCTGCCAAGCCGCACACGATGCAAAGCAGCAGCGAGGCCAGACTGCCGACCCGCAGGAGCTTCAGCAGGGCGCTCGGCAGCTCGCGAGGGCGCGACTGCACCCCGCTGGCCGGTGTGGTGGCGGCCTCGGGCTGTGTCGCGAACACGCCGACGATGACGAAGGACAGCACCAGCGCTGCGACCGCCGACCAGGCGTAAAGCCAGAACGGCACCGGCAGCGTGTAGATGACGCCGAAGGAATGGGCTGTTGCCAAGCTGGGAGACAGCAAGGCGCCGGACAGGCCTATGGTCCGGAGGGCGCTGGCGGAACGGGCAGTCGTCATGGCAACGGAGCTTGGCACCCGTGCTGAGGCGGTGCCACCCCAACCACGGTGCATCGGGTTGTCGCTGCCTCGATGCCTGTCGCCCAGGCAAGGCTTGGACACAGGGCGGGTGGTGCCTTTGACTAGGCAGGCTCCCAGGCAGCAAAGCCAGGGCCGAGCGCGAGGTTGTCCTTGAGCTGACGTGGCTTCGACCGCTCAGCCGCGCTCGTTGTGGGATCTGGTGGCAGCACGATCTGGCGTGCTGCTTCGTACAGGCGGATCAGCTCTGCATCCTGTTCTGATACCGCCGCGACGACGGGTGCAGCGCTGGGGGCTGCTGGCAAAGCTGTGGCCTGTTCCGCTGCGCCGCCGTCCCGCAGCGAGGTCGATCTGGGGTCGAAGAGGCCGCAATTGTCCACGGCTTTTGCTTGATGGCTGCCGAACACGACGTAGAGCTCTGGTGAGCCGGGGTCGAAGGCATCGAGATCGGGCGCCGAAGCGCTGATGATCACGCCGTCGAAGCCACCGAGGCGGAGCGCCTGGATCATGGCCTCTGACGACAGTTGGCCTGCCATTTTTTCGAGCTGCTTGCGGGTGACACGGCGGGGATTGCGCATGCAGAGATACACCGCCGTCACCACCTCGCCGTCTGCTCGGGCGGCCTGCTCGGTCGCGGTAAACCAATGGCCGATGTCGAGATGGGTGAGCAAGCGACCGCGCGTGAGGCCCTCCACCGACACGATGGGGGCGTGGTCACCGCGGTAAACCACCCGGGGCTCCCCATCCTTGACGATCTTGGAGCCGCTGAACCAGGTGCTGAAGCCCGTTGCCGAAAATCGCAGTAACGCCCATTCCTTCTGGGCTGCCGCCCTGTCGTCCATCTGCATGCCGAGTTCGAGCCAAGTTGAGTGCGGGCTGCCCCGCAGCTTGAGGTGGATATCTGAGTGACGCTTCGAGCGGACAGGTCGTTTCCCGATCGAGGACATGCCCTAGCGCCCCGCCATCAACGCGAGCTGACGCAAAAAGCTGACCACGGGTGCTGATTTTCGCAGCTCAGGTTGCCAAATCAGCGTGACGCATTGGTGGCGCCGTGCACGCGGTGGGAAGAGTTGCCTCAAGGATGTGCTCAGCCAAGTCCGCGGGGTGCGCACGCGTGCATCTGCGCGAACCCAGTGCCGATACCGCGGCCACTGGCAGCGATTGCCGATGACGCACCAGGCCCTTCGTGAGGACTTAGCGGCGAGCAATGCCGTCACCCTTCAATGCCGCCCGCTTTTCCAGGTGCCGCCATACCGATAGCCGACTTTGGCCTGCTCGGCCGGCAGGCAGGCGGGGCAGACAAACACCCAGACCACGGCAGGCGCGATCTGGATGCGATAGGCCACGGCCGTGGGCCGGACACAAACCGCACAGTTCTTGGTCTTCATGAGCCCGACCGCCGTCGCATCACCGCCATGCGTCCGTGTGCGGCCGCGTGCGGTGCTTCAAACAGCAGCGCTGTCTGCTGCCGGGTCGCACCGCGCTGCGGCTTGGGCAGGGGCTGCATGTCGTGGAAGGGGCGGGGCGGTCGCCCGAAGTAGACCATGACCATCATCCACTCCGGCCCGTGGGGCTCCAGACCGCGCGGCAGATACCAGTCCACCACCAGGTGGGCGATTTCGTGCGGCACCGTCTGCTGGATCATCCGCACCGGGTAGCGCTGCATCAGATCAGGATGGATGCGCACCCACTGTTCCAGCTGTCTTGGATTCTTGAAGCCCGTGACCGCCATGCCGGCGATCTGCGTGCCCTTGAGATCAAACAGCAGCTTGGGGCGTGCAATGGGCGGCCGGCCGCGGCGCTGGAAGACCGGAATGCCCCGCGCGACTTCGATCCAGTGATCGACGGCTGCCTCCACCCGCGCCCGCACCCGCTGTGGGTGTCGGTTCTGGGCACCGGCCTCCCACTCGATGCCCCGCTCGTCGCGCACGAGCGGGATCGTCCGCCACGGCTCCTCCAACGGCTGGTTCCAGAAGGCAGAGCTGGTGGGGTCCAGCTGAGTCATGCCGAAGCCCGCTGCCGCGATGCCCAGGCGACATGTTTGGCGATCTCTGGCTCGGCGCGCAGGGCTTCGAGGGTGTTGAGGCGCCGGCCCAGCGTCCCTTCGTCGAAATGCTCGTGGATGAAGTCGTGGCAGCCCGGGCATAGCCAGGCGCCACGGGCCCGCATCTCGGCCATCCCAAAGGTCTCGCGAAACCACGTCTTGTGATGATTCCGGCGGGGGATCAAGTGATGGAAAGTCAGTCGATGCGGTACGGTGCACAACTCGCAGCCACTGCCGTCCACAGGGCGCCGGCGGCGCACCGTCTGTGTGGCCTCGGCGGTCGGTGCTGCATGGGAGGAGCGTTTCGACATCCGTCGCAGAAGGTGGTCGGCTGCTCGTATTGTCGGTGAAATCACGCGAGGTAGTCGTCCGTTGTGCAATCTGGACTTTGTAGTGCTGCGCCCGTCATTCGGTTCTGAAGGGAACTGGTCTCAAGCCACCGTGATCTTGCGGGATCCCTTGAAGGACCGACGTTTACGCCCGATCCAAGCCTTGTCGATCAACGCTGGACCGCCCTGCTACTGAGCGTTATCACGAAGTCTTTTCAGGTGGAGCCGGTCGGCCTGGCTTCCGGTGACGAAGGGTGCCGGATGCGTGGCTTGCGACGTGCTTGAAGCCATTGAGTGGCCGTTGGCAGGCATGGGCAAGCAACATTTGCCAGATGGTCGGGGCGGAGGGATTCGAACCCCCGACCTCTTGTACCCAAAACAAGCGCGCTACCAAACTGCGCTACGCCCCGACTGGGCATGACTGTATTTCATGTCGAACGATGGTGGGTCGTGATGGATTCGAACCATCGACCAATTCGTTAAAAGCGAACTGCTCTACCGACTGAGCTAACGACCCGCAGTTCGACACGGATTTAAGTCTCGCAAGTTGCCGTTGCAGCCAACGACATTCGCGGGGCGCGAAGCATAGGTGAGCGCGTGCCGTTGCGCAACGTATTTGGGAATGCCGAGTGCTGCGTGACACAATCCCGTGCTCGTCTTCCGGCTAGCCGAGACGGCTTCTGCAACGAACCCAGATCAAAAAATAACGACCCCAAGATGATTACTTCCGCCGGCCTCCAGTTTCGCCAAGCCCTCGCTGCTGAAAGTCCCTTGCAGATCCCCGGTGCCATTACGGCTTATGCAGCCCGAATGGCCGAAGCCACGGGCTTCAAGGCGCTCTACATCTCCGGTGGCGGCGTGGCCGCCAACTCGCTCGGCATGCCGGATCTTGGCATCAGCACCATGGAGGACGTGCTCACCGATCTGCGCCGCATCACCGAGGTAACCACGCTACCCGTGCTGGTGGATATCGACACCGGCTGGGGCGGGGCCTTCAATATTGCCCGCACCATCCGCCATTTCATCAAGGCGGGCGCAGGCGCGGTGCACATTGAGGACCAGGTGGGGCAGAAACGCTGCGGCCATCGTCCCGGCAAAGAGGTGGTAACGCAGGATGAGATGGTGGATCGCGTCAAGGCCGCCGTCGATGCCCGCACCGATGAACACTTTGTGATCATGGCCCGCACCGACGCGGCGGCGGTAGAGGGCATCGACAGGGCCATCGAGCGCGCGGTTGCTTACGTCGAAGCGGGCGCTGACATGATCTTCCCCGAGGCGATGAGAACGCTGGAGGACTACAAAAAGTTCAAGGCCGCCGTGAAAGTGCCCATCCTCGCGAACATCACCGAGTTTGGCAGCACGCCCTTGTTCACCAAGGATGAACTGGCGGGTGCTGACGTTGACATGATTCTGTATTGCTGCGGCGCCTATCGCGCGATGAACAAGGCAGCGCTCAACTTCTACGAAACCCTACGAAAGGAGGGCACGCAGAAGAATGTCGTGCCCACCATGCAGACCCGCATGGAGTTGTATGACTACCTCGGCTACCACGCCTACGAGCAAAAGCTCGACGCGCTGTTCGCCAGCAAGAAATAAGCGGTAGAAAAGCCAAGGGTCGATCTGCCCCCCTACATGGCAGAAGGGCCCGAACCCAACGATTGCACTAGGAGACCCGTTGTGACCTCAGAAGCCGCACCCGCACCCTTCAAACCCAAAAAATCCGTTGCCCTCAGTGGCGTCGCTGCCGGCAACACGGCGCTTTGCACCGTAGGCAAAACCGGCAACGATCTTCACTACCGGGGCTATGACATCCTGGATGTCGCTGCCCAGTGCGAGTTCGAGGAAATCGCCCACCTGCTGGTGCACGGCAAGCTGCCAACCGCCAGTGAACTCAAGGCCTACAAGGCCAAGCTGAAGAGCCTGCGTGGCCTGCCCATGGCGGTAAAGACCGCTCTCGAACAGCTGCCGCCCTCCGCACACCCGATGGACGTGATGCGTACGGGCGTCTCGGTGCTGGGTTGTGTGTCGCCCGAGAAGGACGACCACAACCATGCCGGCGCGCGCGACATCGCCGACAAGCTGATGGCCTGCCTGGGCTCGATGCTGCTGTACTGGTACCACTTCAGCCATAACGGCAACCTGATCGAGGTGGAGTCAGACGAAGACTCCATCGGTGGACACTTCCTGCACCTGCTGCACCAGGAGAAGCCCAAGGCCTCGTGGGTGAAGGCCATGCACACCTCACTGGTGCTGTATGCCGAGCACGAGTTCAACGCATCCACCTTCACCAGCCGCGTCGTTGCCGGCACGGGCAGCGATATGTATTCGGCCATCTGCGGCGGCATCGGCGCACTGCGGGGCCCGAAGCACGGTGGTGCGAATGAAGTCGCCTTCGAGATCCAGAAGCGCTACGACACGCCCGACGAGGCCGAGGCCGATATCAAGGCCCGCGTGGAGAAGAAGGAGGTCGTCATCGGTTTCGGCCACCCGGTCTACACGATCAGCGATCCGCGAAACAAGGTCATCAAGCAGGTGGCGCACGATCTGTCGAAGGAGGCCGGCAGCACCAAGATGTTCGACATCGCCGAGCGTCTGGAGACGGTGATGTGGGACATCAAGAAGATGTTCCCCAACCTCGACTGGTTCAGTGCGGTGAGCTACCACGTGATGGGCGTGCCCACCGCGATGTTCACGCCGCTGTTCGTCATCGCCCGCACCTCGGGCTGGAGTGCGCACATCATCGAGCAGCGCATCGACGGCAAGATCATCCGCCCCACGGCCAACTACGTCGGGCCGGAGGACTTGAAGTTCGTCCCGATCAAGGACCGCAAGTAGAGAACCCCAGAGCGACGCTGTGCTCGTCCTCGTCAAGATCGGCATCAGCGCGACCCTGATCGTGCTGATTGCCGAGCTTGGCAAGCGGCAGCCTGCGTTTGCGGCACTGATCGCCAGCCTGCCGCTGGTGTCCATCCTGGCCATGACATGGATGTATGCCGACAAGGTAGATAGCCAGCGCATCGCCACGCACGCAGAGGCCACGTTCTGGTACGTGCTGCCTAGTCTGTCGATGTTCCTGCTGCTGCCCTGGCTACTGCGGCAGGGCCTGGGGTTCCCAGTATCGATGCTGCTCTGCATCGGCGTCACCGCCCTGCTTTACCTCCTGATCATTCGTCTGGCGGCGCCGTTTGGCGTCTCGCTTTGACCACTCTTTCCCGTTATTCCCAGACAGGCTGCAAGCCCATGAATACTGCGCACCGTAAGTCTCTCCCCGGCACCTCGCTCCATTTCTTCGATGCTGCAGAAGCGGTCAACGCCATCAAGCCCAACGCTTGGGCGGGCCTGCCCTACACCGCGCGCGTGCATGCCGAAAACATCGTGCGCAAGGCTGACCCCAAGATGGTCAAGGCCTATCTGGGTCAGCTCATCGAGCGCAAGCGCGATCTCGACTTCCCCTGGTTTCCGGCGCGCGTGGTCTGCCACGACATCCTGGGTCAAACCGCACTGGTCGATCTCGCAGGCCTGCGCGATGCGATTGCCGACATGGGCGGTGACCCGGCAAAAGTAAATCCCGTCGTGCCGGTGCAGCTGATCGTCGATCACTCGCTGGCGGTGGAACACGGCGGCTTCGAGAAGGATGCCTTTGCCAAGAACCGCGCGGTGGAAGACCGCCGCAACGACGACCGCTTCCACTTCATCAACTGGACCAAGAAGGCCTTCAAGAACATGGAGGTCATCCCGCCGGGCAACGGGATCATGCATCAGATCAACCTGGAGCGAATGAGCCCGGTGATCTACACGCTCGATGGCGTCGCCTTCCCCGATACCTGTGTGGGCACCGACAGCCACACGCCGCATGTCGATGCGCTGGGTGTGATCGCCGTCGGCGTGGGCGGGCTCGAAGCCGAGAACGTGATGCTCGGCCGCGCCTCGTGGATGCGCCTGCCGGACATCGTCGGCGTGGAGCTGAGCGGCAAGCCCGCAGAAGGCATCACCGCCACCGACGTGGTGCTGGCGCTCACCGAGTTTCTGCGTAACTCGAGAGTGGTCGGCGCCTACCTGGAGTTCTACGGCGAGGGTGCTACGGCACTGACGCTGGGCGACCGCGCCACCATCAGCAACATGGCGCCGGAATACGGCGCGACGGCGGCGATGTTCTTCATCGACCAGAACACCATCGACTACTTGAAACTCACCGGCCGCAGCGACGAGCAGGTGAAGCTGGTCGAGCTGTATGCCAGGCACACCGGCCTCTGGGCCGATGCGCTGAAGACCGCCGAATACGAGCGCGTGCTGAAGTTCGACCTCGGCACCGTCGTGCGCAACATGGCCGGCCCCAGCAACCCGCACAAGCGGCTGCCGACCTCGGCGCTCGCCGAGCGCGGCATCGCCGCCGAGTGGGCCATGCCCAAGGATGGCGGCACCATGCCCGACGGCGCGGTGATCATCGCCGCCATCACCAGCTGCACCAACACCAGCAACCCGCGCAACGTCATCGCTGCCGGCCTGTTGGCGCGCAACGCCAACGCGCGCGGCCTCACGCGCAAGCCCTGGGTCAAGTCCTCGCTCGCACCCGGCAGCAAGGTGGTCGAGACCTATCTCAACGACGCGAAGCTCTTGAGCGAACTGGAGCAGCTCGGCTTCGGCATCGTGGCCTTCGCCTGCACCACCTGCAACGGCATGAGCGGCGCGCTCGACCCCAAGATCCAGCAGGAGATCATCGACCGCGACCTGTATGCGACGGCCGTGCTGAGCGGTAACCGCAACTTCGATGGCCGCATCCACCCGTATGCCAAGCAGGCCTTTCTCGCGAGCCCCCCATTGGTGGTCGCCTACGCGATTGCCGGCACCGTGCGCTTCGACATCGAGAAGGACGTGCTGGGGCTCGACAAGGTCGGCAAGCCGGTCACGCTGAAAGACATCTGGCCGAGCGATGCCGAGATCGATGCCGTGGTGGCGAAGAGTGTGAACCCCACGCAGTTCCGCGCCGTCTACGACGAGATGTTCAAGCCCAGTGTGGCGAGCGGCGAGCAGATCAGCCCCAACTACGCCTGGCGCGAGATGAGCACCTACATCCGCCGCCCGCCGTACTGGGAGGGCGCGCTGGCCGGTGAGCGCACCCTGAAGGGCATGCGCGCACTCGCCGTGCTGCCCGACAACATCACCACCGATCACCTGAGCCCGTCCAACGCGATCATGATGGACAGCGCGGCCGGCGAGTACCTGCACAAGATGGGCGTGCCGGAAGAAGACTTCAACAGCTACGCCACCCACCGCGGCGATCACCTCACCGCCCAGCGCGCCACCTTTGCCAACCCCCAGCTCGTCAACGAGATGGTGGTGGTCGACGGCAAGGTGAAGAAGGGTTCGCTCGCGCGTATCGAGCCGGAAGGCAAGATCACACGCATGTGGGAAGCGATTGAAACCTACATGGCGCGCAAGCAGCCGCTGATCATCGTCGCCGGTGCCGACTACGGGCAGGGTTCGTCACGCGATTGGGCGGCGAAGGGCGTGCGCCTGGCGGGTGTGGAGGCGATTGCGGCAGAAGGCTTCGAGCGCATCCACCGCACCAATCTCATTGGCATGGGTGTGCTGCCGCTGGAGTTCAAGCCGGGCACCACGCGGCTGACCTTGGGCATTGATGGGACGGAGACGTTCGATGTGGTGGGCGAGCGCAAGCCGCGGACGACGTTGACGCTGGTCATCACTCGCCGTTCGGGCGAGAAGATTGAGGTGCCGATGACTTGCCGACTCGACTCGGATGAGGAGGTGTCGGTGTATGAGGCGGGTGGGGTGTTGCAGCGGTTTGCGATGGATTTCTTGGCTTCGAGTAAGGCACCTTAAACAAATAACAAAACGACACTTAGGGAGGTTGGGCATGGCGCTTACAGACGCATATGTGCAGGTATACGGACAGATTCCCCAGTTCTTCGATGAACTATCGAAAGGCCAAGCCCCCGAGCGATTCACCGTCCAGCATCTGAAAGATTTGGGATTTGCTTCATCAAACCATCGCGCCTTCATTCCTCTTCTGAAAGAGCTTGGTTTTCTCTCCGAGGACGGAACTCCTACGCAGCGGTATCACGACTACAGAAGTTCAGCATTATCTAGATTGGTCATGGGGCAGGCTGTGAGGGAAGCTTATGGCGATATATTCGTACTGCGCTCAAACCCGACAGATGTTGATTGGCCTTTAATTGAAGGCAAATTTAAGAGTGCTCACAACAAGAGTGAGAATGTAGCGAAACTAATGGCGAGTACGTTTTTCGCTTTGCTAGCAATGGCTGATTTGAATCCGCCGACGCTGAACACTCCGCCAGCAGTTAAGGAGATTATCGAAGTGGAACCTCCCAAAACACCACCGTCGCCACCAGCTGGTAATAGTGGGCCCGCTCTGCGGGGAACGACAACGCTGCATTACAACATCCAGATTCACTTGCCAGCGACAAAAGATATTGAGGTTTACAACGCGATTTTTAAATCTCTAAAGGAGCATCTACTTGAGTAGTGCCCTGAAAGACCTCCGCGATTTTCTTTTTCGCGGACTAATGTTCGAGTCAGAGGCTTCGCGGTTCCAATCCGCAGGCATCCAAGTCGGTGCCGATCAGGGGCAAGCTGAGGAGAAGCTTCTTTCTGATGCCATCGCGCCATTCGGGGTTGGCAGGAGAAACTCAGCTCTGGAAATGGCTCGTTTGTATGCTGTGCTTCATTGCTTTGAAAATGAAGTCCGGTCTTTGATTCAGGAAACGCTGGAGGAAGAAGAAGGAGCCGATTGGCAGGCCAAGTTGCCCAGCAAAGTCAGAGCATATGCCGAAAGTCGTCAACAAGCTGCTATCAAAGATTCGTGGCTTGAAGGTGAAAAATCTAGCTTGCTTGGTTTCGTAGATTTCGGACAACTTGCTCAGATAATTGTTGAGAAATGGTCTTGCTTTGAGGACATCATCCCGTCGCAGCATTGGCTAAAGCAGCGAATGGATGAACTTGAAAAGGCGCGCCATTTCATTGCTCACAATCGCGTTCTGCTTCCGAGTGAGTTCCAGAGAATTTATATGTATGTTGCTGACTGGAATCGCGTCATTGGGCTCTAAGGGTTTGAATGTTCGCGCTAACGCGCTCTGCTGGCTGCGTATTGGCTTTGAGTGCGGTTTCGCCTTTCTTTTGCTTACTTTTCTTTGCTTCGCCAAAGAAAAGTAAGCAAAAGAAAGGCGACCCGAGCCCGGTGGTGCTTCGCACTGCCCTGCGATGCTCGGCTCAAAGGGGCGCTGCGGGCGAAATGGCAGGAGCCATTTCGGTGAGCGAAGCGAATCCCGAAGGGACAAGGTGCAGGATGCACCTTGCAACTCGCTTCGCTCAGACAGTCCTCGCGCACAGCTCCCTTTGAGCCTGCGCTTCTCGGCACCTCCCACGGGGCCCGACGTCAACAGCCAATCAAAAGCCACAGCACTCTGGCTCGTTGCTGCGCAACATCGCGCGAGCGAAGCAAGCGCCTGCCGTTGCTGTTGCGGGTGATTTGGCTGTTGACGTTGGGCCCCTTAGAAGGCGCCGAGAAGCGCAGGGGCGAGGGGGTCTTTTGAGCGAGGACTGTTTGAGTGAGCGGCTTCATGCGAACGAGTTCCGCAGCGCCCCTCGGCCCGAGCATCGCAGGGTAGTGCCGAAGGCACCGCCGGATCGGGGTGTGCTTTTCTTTGGTTATGGAGTAGCCCCTTTTGAAACCGGACACGGTGTATGACTAATTGTTGGAGCTAGGCATATGACTGTGACTATGGATAGGACTTACGGCGGCAAGGTTGAGGTATTGGATGTGGAGCGTCGTCGCCGGTGGACGGGCGACGAGAAAGCGCGGATGGTCGAAGAGACCTATGCGCCGGGAGCGACGGTGTCGGCGGTAGCGCGTCGGAACGGTGTTTCGCCGAGCCTGTTGTTTCGCTGGCGGGGGCTGGCGCAGCAAGGCAGCCTGACCTCGGTGCGAGCGGATGAGCCGGTGGTGCCGGCCTCGCACTACACGGCCCTCGAAAAGCAGGTGAAGGAGCTCTAGCGGCTTCTCGGCAAGAAGACGATGGAGAACGAAATCCTGCGCGAGGCTTGCGAGGTAGCCCAGGCAAAAAAGTACATCTCGCGCGCACCCTTGCTGCCACGGGACGATACCCCGTGAAGGCCGTTTGCACGGCCCTGCAGGTCGCGCGCTCGAATATCGCGGTGCGGCGTGTGGAGCCAGCACCAGCGCCGCCGGATGGCCGTTCTGGACGTATCGACGACGCCCCCGTGCTGGCAGCGGTGAAGTCGTTGCTGGCGGTACGCCCGACCTATGGCTACCGACGGATCAGCCGGCTGCTCTTTCGCCAGCGACGCGCGGCTGGCCAGCCCAGCTGGAATCACAAGACCATCTACCGGGTGATGAAGGCATACGACCTGCTACTGATTCGCCATACCGGGCATCTGCCAGGCCCGGCCCATGACGGCAAGGTGATGGTGGAGACCTCGAATACCCGCTGGTGCTCCGATGGCTTGGAGATCGGCTGTGCGAATGGAGAAAAGGTGCGCGTGGCCTTTGCGCTGGATTGCTGCGACCGGGAAGCCATCCGCTATGTCGCCACGACCGCGGGGATCAGCGGCGAGATGGTGCGCGACCTGATGGTCGAGAGCCTGGAGCAGCGCTTTGGGGCTGCCGTCCCGAATCACGGCATTGAGTGGCTCAGCGACAACGGCTCCGCCTACATCGCCCGCGAGACCCGGCGCTTCGGCGCCGCCTTGGGCTTCCAGGTGAAGCGCACGCCGCTACGCTCACCGCAGAGCAACGGCATGGCCGAAGCATTCGTGAAGACCCTCAAGCGCGACTATGCGAGCGTGCATCCGAAACCCGATGCCCAGTCTGTCTTAGAAGCGTTGCCACACTGGATCGAGGACTACAACGAGCATCACCCGCACAAAGCGCTGAAAATGATGTCGCCACGCGAATACCGCAGGGCGCTCACAAGGAACACCGACTGTCCGGTTTAAGTGGGGCAACTACAGGTTACTTTCTTTTGCACAGGCAAAAGAAAGTGACTCGCCCTTAGGCGAAACCACGCTCACCAACAGCGCAAAGCCAGCGAGATAGAGTGGCCAAACGTCTTCTCGTTTGTCCACGCGGATACCCTCGTCGCTGGAGTCTCATCGAAGCTGCGTTCTCGTGCGGATTGCCAGCCTGCGAATCGCGCAGCGACAGCAAGGGCATCTGGTAGCGACGCTACTGGGAGCATCAAATCCGCGAGGGCGCAATGGCCTTGGATTGGGGCGGAGATGTGGTCATCGACGGGACCTTCGGCGAGCCTGACGGAGCCTGTGCGCTGCTTGGGCAAACGTGAAGCAGTTTGGCCACCATACAATCGCTTTCCAACCTTGATGCCTTGCCCAATCTCACCGTGAACCTGCAACGTGCGGATCGCCCTACAGGGCCCTTGGATGGCACCGGTCCGCGCATCGCGACGGTGTATGGCTTGTCGGCGCGGGAGCACATGCAGCGGCATTTGCTGCGCTTCATCCGTAGCGCGGGCCTCGCCGACACCACCCTCTACGGCCATCTGCGGCGGTGCCCCTGCGCGTGCTCAAGACTTCCGCCCCAAGCCTTCTTATACTTTCCAATATTCGCGCTGCAAGACCTGCAGAGGCATGAGCGGGGTCAACATTGCAGGTGCGTCGCAAATCCAGCACATCACTTAATGCGATCCATTCTTTTGGCGCGTGGTTAGTCGGGCTCGGGCTGCTGCCGTCCTTGCTGATCTTCCTTCGGCCGGCAGCGATGGCCGCGTCGTGGCCAGCAGTAATCGAGCGCAGAAGCAAGGATGCTTCCCGTCTCGATTGCGCAAGCGCATTCAACTCACCGGATGTCTTCACCTCTGCCGCACGGGCCCTTTGCGGTGGATGTGCATGGTTTCCCTTATCTGATTTCAACGCAAACGGATTTTTCAAATGCAGCAGCCATGGCCCGCAATCTATGTGGATGTCAGCGAATGGTTTCACTCAAAATCTTCGACTGGTATTCAACGGGTATTACGCGAGGCAATCGCAGGGCTTCAAATGGCGGAGCGACCGCGGCGAGTCATTCCGGTAGTTGTATACAACGGAAAATTCCATGAGCTGAAAGACGATGAATATCGGCTTCTGACGGAAGTTTTCGAGTCCGCCGGAAATCAGCAAAAAAAAGCGCCGTTCGAATCCCGATGGAGGGAAGTCAAATACAAGATCAAGCAACTCAAGCCCATCGCGTTTCTGCTGATCAACTTCTATACGGCGCTGGTTGCGGTCCGAAAAAAGAACAAATGGGTTGGCCATGCGTCGGTCAATCCGCTCCCCATCAACGTGACCGAGCAGGATGTCGTGCTGCTCATGGATGCATTTTGGCCGCCTCATCTGGATACCGAATCGGCGGCGCGCTGGCTCACAGGCTGCGGGGGCAAGATGTTGTTGCTGGTACATGACCTGATTCCAATGCTCAGGCCGCCGCCGACCGATTTGGTCGGAAAATTCATTTTCATGAAAAGGCTGATGTCGCTGGCGGCCTTATCGAGCCAGAATCTGGTGGTAAGCCAGGACCAGTTGAACAAGATTAAAAAGCATCTGCCAAGCGTCGACGATCGAAAATTCAAGGTCATTCACTTGGGAGCCGATGGCCCGAGAGGTGGGGAGAAACTTGGTGATGCCGCTGAAGCCAGATGGAAGCGGGAGTCCAACAACATATTGATGGTCGGCAGTCTGGCGGAGCGCAAGGGGCATAACGTTGTGCTTCAGGCATTTGACGAGCTATATGCCTCGGGCCATCGGCAGCTGCAATTGATCATTGCTGGCGATACGGTGCCTGCCACGGGGCGAATCAAGAAGATCATCGACGGCAGTATTCCGGTGCCGCCTTATCTTAAACTGCTGGGAAAAGTGTCCGACGAGACCTTGGCAGGCCTTTACATGCAGGCTTCGGCCTGCATTTTTGCTTCAAACGACGAAGGATTTGGAATTCCCTTGTGGGAGGCGCAGCATTTCCGAACGCCAGTCATTGCCTCTGACATTCCCATATTCCGTGAGCTAGGCAACCGGAATGTGACGTATTTCGAATGCGGTAACAGCCTTCAGTTGGCCGATATTCTGAGGCGGCATACGTATGAGTTTGCAGAGGTGGAACTTCGAACCTGGGGCCACTTTGCAGCCGAAATTTCCAATATCGTTGACTCGCTGATCTACCACCAGCCATGGCGCGTTGAATCAGCCGGCGGCAGCTGTACGCCAATATCGAAAAAGGCAGATGAAGTGCAGGCGTTGGAAATGCCATGAAACCGGTCAGCGTCGTCGCGAAACTTAAGGTTCTACTGAGTCGCAGAGATCGACGCCGTGCGTCATTTTTGCTGCTGCTGGTGGTGGTCAACGCGTGCCTTCAGGTAGTCAGCGTGGCCTCGATCATGCCGTTTACCGCTGTCATGGCCAGTCCTAAGCTGATTTACACAAACGCTGTTCTCAGCTCGGTATTCGTCGCCCTTCAATTCAGCACGCAGAAAGATTTTCTGGCCTTTCTCGGTTTGCTGGCATTCACGAGCATCACGTTGGCCCAAGTATTCAAGGTGCTTACCAATTATTGCCAGATTAAATTTTGTCTTCTGCAGGAATACGCGATCGCCAATAAACTATTTGCCAGTTTTCTGGATCGACCGTACCTTTGGCTGCTTCAGCAGGACACTGCGGCACTTGGAAAAAACCTGCTTTCTGACATACATCAAGTTGTGCAGGGCATTCTGCTCCCTTTGCTGGTTGCTTGTTCGCAGGTGATCGTCACCTTGTTGCTATTTGGCCTAATCTTTATGGCTGATCCAAAGGCTGCGCTGGTTGCGGCTGCAGTATTTGGGTTTATTTATATTGTGATGTACAAATATGCCAAGCCACGTTTGGATCGAATCGGGCATTCCCATTTCGATGCCAACGAGAAACGACATCTGATCGCTTCGGACGCCCTCGGCGCCGCCAGGGAGATCAAGGTCGGTGGCCTCGAACAGGGCTTTATTTCGAGATTCTCCGTGCATTCGCTGTCCTACGCGGTCAATCAGGCGAATGCGCAGGCCTTTTTGCAGCTACCTCGATCTGTCGTCGAGTTGATTGCCATCGGCGGCATGTTGTTGATGGTGGTGTATTCCATCACCCGTGCGGATTCGTTGGTGGGTGCAATCCCGCTCACTGCGTTATACGCCTTTGCGGCCTATCGTCTGATGCCCGCGCTCCAGCAGATTTATTCCAGCTTGTCCGAGGCCCGCACCAACGTGCCCGCCTTGGTGGCGCTGCACGAGCAATTCAAACAGCTTGAGCCCTCTGAAAAAAGAACTAGCGACATCCAGCCGGTCAGCTTCCATCGGGAGATTCGCATGGAAGATGTTCATTTCAGTTATCCGTCTTCGGCCACCCCGACATTGAATGGCTTGACGCTGAGCATCAAAGCAGGCTCCAGCATTGGCATGGTGGGACGAAGCGGTAGCGGCAAATCCACGGCGGCCGCGATCCTGATTGGCTTGCTATCGCCTCAGAGCGGGCGAGTGACCGTTGACGGCGAAGTGATCACCCAATCGAACATCGCGCAATGGAGAAACACGATCGGCTATGTTCCACAGCAGATTTATCTGTCGAACGATACCGTGGCGGCCAATATCGCATTCGGAATCGCTGCAGACCAGATTGATCGGCATGCCGTTGAGCGTGCAGCCATTGCGGCGCAGCTGCATGAGTTTGTGTGTCACTCGCTCCCCAGGGGCTACGACACCATGGTGGGAGAAAAGGGAGTTCGCCTATCGGGGGGGCAGCGCCAGCGTATCGCCATTGCCAGAGCCCTCTACAAGGATCCGAAAGTGCTTGTTCTCGATGAGGCCACCAGCGCCCTCGACAATGTCACGGAGCGTATCGTGATCGACGCGCTCGAAGCCCTCTCGGGGCGTGTCACCACCGTGGTCATCGCCCATCGTCTGACAACCGTCAAGCGCTGCACTCAAATCGTGTTGCTGGACGACGGCAAAGTGACTGAAGCGGGAACTTACAAGCAGCTGCTGGATAGCAGCGCGACATTCAGAAGCATGGTGAGCGGCGAGGTCCGGAGTGAGCATGCGGAAAGTCAGAAAATCCAGGCGTGATTTCGCGTTCTTCTTGAACTGGTTGCTCAATCCCAAAAAAATTGGAACACCGGTATCCTCCAGTACGGCACTTGCGAATCTCATGACCGAGAGAATATTCCGCACAGATGCCCATGTGATCGAATTGGGTGTTGGGACCGGCGCCATAACGAACGCCCTGATTAGGCGGGGATTTAGTCAGAAAAATCTGACTCTCGTCGAGATCGATGACAGTTTCGTGCGTCATCTGCGCATTGAGTTCCCTTATGCGAATATCATTCAATGTGATGTGCGTGAATTAAAAGCGGTTGTCGATCTTCGGCAACTGCAGCCTAGTATCGTCGTCAGTAGTTTGCCCCTGTTATCGATGTCTTATCGCGACCGCAAAATCATTCTGCAGGCGTCATTCGATTTATTAGGCCGATCTGGCAAGTTTTATCAGTTCAGCTATGGGCCAAGATGCCCGGTTCCTGCTGAGGTTCTCTCCGAACTTGAACTTGTCTCAGACCATGTCGGCACGATATGGTTTAATTTTCCACCAGCGCGTGTTTATGAAATTCGTGCTGCCGTGTAAGGTTAATTAAATTATTTTTAGATTTGGCAGCCCTCCATGCTTGAATTAGCAGATCAATTCCCGGCTGGTGCGGTGGCAATACCCGAGTCCGTGGCCCTGATTTTTATTTTGATCCTATTCTTGCTCCTCTTGTTCCGTCCTGTGGTCAAGGTCCATTCCAGAGAGTTAAATAGTTTCAATTTCCTCCTGCAACAGCTACATGGGATTTCGATCCGGTCGTTCTTTCTGCTGGCTCTGGCATGGTTTGTTCCCCGCGGCTTCGATTCAAAGTCCACGCAAATTGCCATTCTTGCCGCGGGTGTCGCGTTATGGGCGACTGTCGAGACTGGAAACTATCTCAGCTTTCGTTACTTCAAGCTGCCGGCATGGAAAATCCTGCGCCACTTGCCTATCAGACCGACAGACGATAACGGCTGGTCATCCAGCTGGACCTATGTCAAGGAGTTTTTCCCCTGGGGGAAATGCAGGTATTTTTTCATCGTTGGTTTTTGGTTTTGTCTCTCGCTCCATCTCGCGGCACTGAGCCGACCTGTGGGGGATTTAACAGCAGCGGTTGTCGCAGTGGTGGCGCTAATCGCTTTCCTTCGCTGGTGGACGAAGCCGCGGCTGAAACTGAGTCGTGCGGAATCTGCTTTCATCGGCTTGGACCAGACACCGTCCCAAAGCCGTCTGAAGCAAGCGCAACGGCTTGTTCAACTGCTGCCAGGTAGTGCGGATGCTGTCACCCCGAAAAACATCATCCTGATCATCAACGAATCGGCGGGTGCCAACGCGGTTTCTTCGCAAGACAGCCGCAAGCTCTTGAGCGAGGCTTTGGTCGAACTGGCAGGGGATGCCAAGCACTGGGTGGTGTTTCAGGATGCACTGACCGCCAGCACCTGCACGGACATCAGCATTCCCTGCCTCATGACTGGTTGTGCACCCCAGCAAAGTGCAGAGCGGCTACATCACTTACCCACGCTGTTCGATGTGGCGAAAGCCACGGGATTGAAGACCCTGCTGGTCACTTCATGCACGATGCAGTGGGCCAATTTCGATCAATTTTTCTTGCTCGACACGATCGATGAAGTTCTGGGGCCGCTTGAGAAGAAATACCCCCTCATCAACGAACTCAACTGCGACGACATTCTCGTGGTTGAAGACCTGTGTGAGCGTCTGCGACAGACCGTCGATCCGGTGTGTGTGGTCATCTACTTAAACAGTCTGCACATCCCGTTTCAGTCAGACAGCAAGATCGAAATCCCCCCAGACCTGACGGCGCGTCGGCAGCGGGCGACCTATATCGCCGAGCAAAGCCACAAGATGATTTTTGCCGCGCTGAGGGATTCTGGACGCTATGACTCGTCACTGATCCTTTCTGTCGGCGATCACGGAGAAGCAACGCAGGCGGCCGAGGAGGCCATCGGAAACCTCTCGCGATTGACCAATCTCGGGGCCGGGGTCATCAGTCCCTTGTTCCTCATGAGGCTTCCTGGAAGCGTTCCGCCCGACCAACGCGACACACTGGCATCCAATGCACAACGTCTGACCTCACTGATCGATATCGTCCCAACGGTCGCGCGCTTTCTCGGCGTCCATCTCGGGAGCGAATCCACCTCGGACGGTTTCGATCTTTTCGAGCCCGTGCCGTCTTCGAGAATCCACTACACCTTGAATGTCAATGACTGGCGGTCGTGGCCACGCCCGGCGGTCGCTATCGCATACGAGCGCTTCCGGGTATGCATCGACTACCAGAACTTCGAGCACTGTTGCGTCGATGTGCACGGAGCCCCATTCGAGCATCAGGACGTTGCCAGAAAGGACGAGTTGCTCCTTCGCACCCTTGCCGAGCCTCTCGTACAGAAGGCCATCAGCCGAGTGTTCGCAGATAAGTTGGCTGGATACGCCTGAGAATGCGGCCCATCACGGTTGGCGCGATCACCGCAGCTCCTCACCCTGACCCTGCAATTCGCTTGTCCGGCCGGCCTGCAGGATGCACCGCCCGCAGTTTGCTTGGCCTGTATCCCGGACCGCTGCGTTACGGTCCGTAAAGACATCCGACATAAGGAGTTGCTCCGCGCCTGTTCTCCAGAACCTCGTTCAGGGGCAAAGGTGCGCAGCACTTGATGCAGGGCAGGTTCTGGAGATCGCCAGGGCAGATCGTCTGTCGTCAGCTACCGACGCGGTTGTGAGCGAGGCGGTGGTATTTTTTGTGGTGACTTTCCGTAGCAAATACTGCGGCAAGCCGCGTGCCGAGGGTCGGCACCCGTCTAAACTGTGCAGCACGCCCCACCTGGATCGCCCCATGCCCGGCACCGTCAAGCTGCACCGTGTTTTCAAGGCTCCGCCCGACCGCGTCTATCGCGCGTTTCTCGACCCGGATGCGATGGTGAAGTGGCTGCCGCCGCATGGTTTCGTGGGCCGGGTGCATTCGATCAATGCGACGGTGGGCGGCAGCTACAAGATGTCGTTCACCAACTTTGGTGCCGGCAGCTCGCACAGCTTCGGCGGTACGTACCTTGATCTCGTGCCGGGCGAGCGCATCCGCTACAACGACCAGTTCGACGACCCGAGTCTGCCGGGGCAGATGCAGGTGACGGTGAACTTCAAGAAGGTGATCTGCGGCACCGAGCTGAGCGTGGTGCAAGAGGGCATCCCGGAGATGATTCCGGTGGAGTTCTGCTACCTGGGCTGGCAGGAGTCGCTCAACCTGCTGGCGCTGCTGGTGGAGCCCGAGATCCTCGACGGTCACTAACCCCACAACACTCCGACGAGATTCCGTATGCCCGCGATACCCCAGGTCAAAATCCCCGCTACCTATGTCCGTGGCGGCACGTCGAAGGGCGTGTTCTTCAAGCTCGGCGATCTGCCCGAGCGCTGCCAGGTGGCAGGCGAGGCGCGCGACAAGCTGCTGCTGCGCGTGATCGGCTCACCAGACCCGTACGGTGCGCAGATCGACGGCATGGGCGGGGCGACGTCGTCCACCAGCAAGACGGTGATCCTCGCCAAGAGCAGCAAGGCCGATCACGACGTGGACTACATGTTTGGCCAGGTGTCCATCGACAAGCCCTTTGTGGACTGGTCCGGCAACTGCGGCAACCTCACGGCGGCGGTGGGCTCGTTTGCCATCAGCAACGGCCTGGTGGATGCCACGCGCATCCCGCAGAACGGCATCTGCACGGTGCGCATCTGGCAGGTGCAGATTCAGAAAACCATCATCGCCCACGTGCCGATCACCAACGGTGCGGTGCAGGAAACCGGCGACTTCGAGCTGGATGGCGTGACCTTTCCCGCCGCCGAGGTGCAGATCGAGTTCCTCGACCCGGCCGATGAGGGGGATGGCGATGGCGGTGGCTCGATGTTTCCCACCGGGAATCTGGTGGATGACCTCGAAGTGCCGGGCATCGGCACGCTGAAGGCGACGATGATCAACGCCGGCATCCCCACCGTGTTCATCAATGCCGCCGAGATTGGCTACACCGGCACCGAGCTGCGCGAGGCCATCAACACCAAGCCGGAGGTGCTGGCAAAGTTCGAGACCATCCGTGCCTATGGCGCGCTGCGCATGGGCTTGATCAAGGATGTGAGCGAGGCCGCCAAGCGCCAGCACACGCCCAAGGTGGCTTTTGTAGCACCGCCGGTGGACTACGTTTCGTCCAGCGGCAAGCAGATCAAGGCCAGCGAGATTGATCTCAATGTGCGGGCGCTCAGCATGGGCAAGCTACACCACGCCATGATGGGCACGGCGGCGGTGGCGATTGGCACAGCGGCGGCCATCCCCGGCACGCTGGTCAACCTGGCGGCGGGCGGTGGGGCGCGCACGGCGGTGCGGTTTGGCCACCCCAGCGGCACCTTGCGGGTGGGGGCAGAAGCCACGCAGGAAAAAGGCGAGTGGGTGGTAAAGAAGGCCATCATGAGCCGCAGCGCCCGCGTGCTGATGGAGGGCTTTGTGCGGGTGCCTGGTGACGCATTTTGAGGCGTCCTGCGAGCTGGCAGCAGAGGCTGGCCGGCTCGCAGGCCAGCCGATTTCAGTGATGCGTGGGTGAACCTTGCTGGTTCTGTTGCGCGGCCTGCTTGTCGGCAGGGGTGGACGAAGGCTGACTCTTGCCCGGGTTCTGCGGGTCACGGGATTTCTGGGCGGCAAGGCGCAGGGCGCGGGAGTAGGCGGCGGCGATCAACATGGCAGTGCTCCTGTGTGGTGAATGGCCAGGTGGTGGCAGCGCCATTGTTTGCCTGAAAGCATTGGGCAACCGCCCACAATCGACTGGCGGACGCGGCGCGCGGCATGAGCGGCGCTCTGCCGCCTCGCAGGGGCATTGCAGCAGTAGCGGGCGCGGCTGCAAAGAATGATAATGAGAATGAATGTCAATTAACCCGCCATCGTCCGCCAAAGTCGTGAGCCTGCTAGCCCTCGCGCGATCCCAGTCCGCCGCCGTGGTGCAGGTGGATGACCACGCGCCCGGCGATCGCGTCTCACGCCGCCTGCGCGAGCTCGGCTTCGTGCCGGGTGAGACGGTGAGCCTGGTCGCAACCGGCCCGGTCGGTGCGGATCCAGTGCTGATCCAGGTGGGCTACACGCGCTTTGCCCTGCGCCGCGCCGAGGCCGAGCGGGTGCGCGTGGTGTTGCAATGAGCCGGCTTGAGCGGTTTGAGGTGGCCTCGTGAGCACATTGCAGATCGCCCTGGTCGGTAACCCCAACTGCGGCAAGACCGCGCTGTTCAATCGCCTCACCGGCTCCCGCCAAAAGGTGGCGAACTATGCTGGCGTGACGGTGGAGCGCAAGGAAGGCCGCTTCACCGACGCCACCGGGCGTACGGTCCGCGTGCTTGATCTGCCGGGCACCTACAGCCTGGCGGCGACGAGCCCGGACGAGGCCATCACTCGCGACGTGTGCCAGGGCCGCATGAAAGGAGAGGCGCGCCCAGACCTGCTGCTGTGCGTGGCCGATGCCACCAACCTGCGCCTGCATCTGCGCTTTGTGCTGGAGGTGCAGCAACTCGGCTTGCCGATGCTGCTGGCGCTGAACTGCGCCGACCTGGCCGAGAAGCGCGGCATCCGCATCGACATCGCCAAGCTGCAGGCCGCACTGGGCGTGCCAGTCGTGCCGACGGTAGCGGTGCAATCTGGCGGCACGCAGGCCCTGGTGCAGCGGCTCAGCGGCAGCCTGCCGGCTGCACCCCGGCCGCTAGCGCCCGGCAGCGACCTGCACGCCACCGTCAACACCATCCTCGCCGAGGCGGTGACCATGCCGCGCCGCACGGCGGAGATCGACGACGCGCTCGACCGCGTGCTGCTGCACCCGGTATGGGGCCTGGCCATTCTCACGGCCGTGATGTTCCTGATGTTCCAGGCCGTTTTCAGCTGGGCCGAGCCGCTGATGAATGGCATTGAGTCACTGGTGGCGCTGCTGGGGCAGGGGGTCACGGCGGCGCTGCCCGCTAGCCCACTGCAAAGCCTGCTGGTGGATGGCGTCCTCGCTGGTGTCGGCGGCGTGATCGTGTTCCTGCCACAGATCCTCATCCTCTTCCTGTTCATCCTTGCGCTGGAGGAGTCTGGCTATCTACCGCGCGCGGCGTTTCTGCTGGATCGATTCATGGTTGGTGCAGGGCTGACCGGGCGGTCGTTCATCCCGCTGCTGTCGAGCTTTGCCTGTGCCATCCCCGGCATCATGGCCACGCGCACCATCCAGGACCCGCGCGACCGCATCGCCACCATCCTGGTCGCGCCGCTGATGACCTGCTCGGCCCGACTGCCGATCTATGCCCTGCTGATCGGAGCCTTCATCCCGGCCCGGACGGTCTGGGGTGTATTCAACCAGCAGGGCCTGGTGCTGTTCGTGTTGTATGTATTTGGCATCGTGTCGGCATTGGCTGTGGCCTACACCATGAAGTGGTGGCGCCAGCGCTTTGGCGGCGACCGGGTCGAGCACACGTTGATGCTGGAGCTGCCGAGCTACCGCCTGCCCAACCTGCGCGATCTCGCGTTGGGTCTTTGGGAGCGTGCCGCGATCTTCATCAAGCGCGTTGGCGGCATCATTCTCTCGCTCACCATCATCCTCTGGGCGCTCTCGAGCTTCCCCGTGCCGCCGCTGGGGGCTGTTGGCCCCGCCATCGACTACAGCCTGGCAGGCCGCATCGGCCACTGGATGGAACCCCTGTTCGCGCCCATTGGCTTCAACTGGCAGATCTGTATTGCGCTCATTCCGGGCCTGGCCGCACGCGAGGTGGCGGTGAGTGCGCTCGCCACCGTGTACGCGCTGTCGGCGGCGGGTGATGGCGCGGCAGATCTGCTGTCGCCAATCATCGCGGCGCAGTGGAGCTTGCCGATGGCGCTCTCACTGCTGGCCTGGTACGTGTTCGCACCGCAGTGTCTCTCTACGCTCGCGACGATCCGCCGCGAGGCGAGCTGGCGCATTACCGCCATCGCCACCGGCTACCTGTTCGCGCTGGCGTACATCGCTTCGTTCATGACCTATCGGCTGGCGTTGGCGCTCACATGACCGCCTACGTCGCCTTTGAGTGGATCGTGATTGCGCTGATGCTGATCGCCAGCCTGCGCGTGATCTGGCGGCGTGTATTTAAGCCGATGTTGCAAAAACCGAAGGCCATCTGCGGTAGCGGCGGTTGCGCGCAGTGTGCGGTGACCAAGCGGTAGACGTCATGCGAGGCGCAAAAAAAGCCGCGCATGGCGCGGCTTTTTTCAACGTCGCGATCAGAACAGATAGCGAGCGAACACCTGCAGATTGTCGCGGTCGCGATAAAGATTCTGCTCCTTGCCGCCGAAAAACCAGTTGTAACCGACGGTGAAGGAGAAATCCGACTTGTAGCGGGTCTCAAAGTTGAAGTTCACGCTCTTGCGGCCGCGGATGAAGTTGCCGCCGGGGCCTGGCGAGATGCCATCCACATCCTCGGAGTAGATGACCATCGGCTGCAGCGAGATACCCGGCAGCACGCTCTCATACTTGAAGATGCCCACTAGGCGATAACCCCACGAGAAGGGCGTGGCGAAGTTGTGCAGATTGGCTTGCACCGGGTTGAAGCGGGCACCGTCCGGGCCGGTTACGCATTGCTGGTTGGACGAGCAAGCCTGACGAGAGCCATCGGCACCGCTACCGTCCGCACCGGCACTGGCATGGTAGTAGACGCCCGGCGCGTCGAACTGCAACTGGTCCAGCCCCGGCATGTTGAGTACCTGGGTCGCACCGATTTCGGCCACGGCAAGAATCTGGTCGGCGCCGATGACGTTGTCGGTGGCACCCAGCACGCGGGTGAGGCCGAGGTTGTACTGCATCACCTGCAAGCGCTCGAATCCCGGGATATAGACGCCACCCGCACCGCCGCCAAAGCCTTCGCCGAGTGTGGCGCCGCGATACGGCACCAGAAAGCTGGGGAAGCTACGCGCCGAGCTGGGTGCGGCGCCGAGGATGAGGTTTACGGTGTCGCAGTTGCCATTCACGCCGCCGGTGCAGCCATCCACGGCGTCACTGCCGGCATAACTGGTGCGCCCTGGGGTGTCGTTGGTGCCCGTGCCGTCAAAGCCGGTGCCACCACCCTGCGAACCGGCGCAGCCCACCGTGGCGTCGTGGCAGCGGGTGAGAAAGGGCTGGGCCGCGGCGAAGGCGACGTCGATGACCGACACCTGCACCGGCAGATTGGGGCGGAACGCCGCTTCGCCCTGGATGGAGTAGTCGCCCACCGTGGTGTTGAACGAGAGCCCGTATAGCTGGATGTTCTTGGGATAGTCGAAGAAGAAAGGACCCGAGTCGAGCTTGACCAGATCGTCGTAGACGAGATCGTTGGCATTGGCGCCGCTGCGGTCCACATTGCCGCCGAGGAGAGGGCCAAGGGCGGCCAGGTCGTCGAGGCCGATGCCCAGGTCGGTGAGGATGCGGGGATTGGTCAGCACGTTGCTGCTGATGTAGGTCACGGCATCGCTGGTGAATTGCTGGTTGGCGCGGCTATCGACGAGTGCCGGCAGGCGGGGGCAGGCCTTGAGCAGGTCAACTGTGTTCGCAGCATTGATACCGGTGCCGTTGGGCCCCGCTGTGTTGCCTTCGGCGCGTGCGCAGGAGGGCTGGCCAGACAGGAAGCTCACATACGGCAGCTTCGAGTGGTAGTTCATGAAGAACAGCGACACCTCGGTGCCGCTGTTGAAGTTCTCGAAATAGGTCTTGAGCGCAACGCCAAACTGGCCGAAGCCGCTGGGGGTGCGATCCGGCGCGCGGCTGATATGGGCGGTGGTGGCGGTCACCAGCGAGAGTGGGTTGTCGAGGAAGAAACCGGTCTTGTCCTTGTCGTCGGCAGAGCCGCCGAAGGAAAGGTTCACGTAGTCGCCGAGGTTCTGCGTGCCGACATCCACGAACGAGAAGAAGCTGCCGGGCGCAGGGATTTCCACCGGCTGCCATTCGAGCTGGTAGAACGCCTCCAGGGTGCCGCCGTCGTAGGGTTCGAAGCTGGCGAACGCCATGTTGACAGGCGTGAACACCTCTTCCAGCTGAAAGCCGAAGCGGTAGAGATTGTTCGTATTGACCGGCTGCGCCTGGTTGATCGAGTTGATCACCAGCAGGGTTGATTCACCCCAGTTCACGGTCTGGCGGCCAACCTTGAAGGACAGCTCCTTCTCGGTGCCTGGCAGAGGCACCTTGCCGAAGAAATTGAATTCGAGCAGCTGCACATCGGCCACCAATTGGCGACGCAGCGTGGAGTCGGTGCGGCTTACGGTGGTTTCTTCACCAGGGCCATAGACGCGGGCGAAGTAGCGATTGGAGGCGCTGGTGTTGGGGCCTGTGGTGCCGACGCGCTGGTCGTTGTCTGCCGTGACCAGCGTGCGATACCGGTCTTTCCGCTGGTCGTTGACGGCGTCGTAGAAGGAGATCGTGCGGGCAAAAAAACCGAACTCACCCTTGGTGAAATTGATGTCCTGGGTCAGGCGGATACCGCCCTGTGTCAGCTCGTGCTTGTCGTAATTGAGATCACCATTGTCGGTGCGCAGCGACGGTGCGCCCGGTACCTGGCTGAGACGCTGCGAGGGGTAGATCTGGCCCTTGAACAACCCCTGGCATGACTGGTAGATGCCACCGCAGACATTGGGATCGATGTTGGCCTTGCCAATCAGGTCCTGCGCCTGTTTTTCGGTGCGCAACTGGGCACCCACCGTGACGGTGTTGTTCATCGTGCCGTCGATACCGAGACTGGGGATGCTGACGTCGATGGCTTGCGCGGCCAGGGGGGCACCGACGACTGCGGCCAATGCGGCCTTCCTTAGCCAATGGATGTGAATCATGGTTTCCTCTCTTAGTTATGTTCGGTATCGCGGTCCATCGCGATGCGTGAAGCGGCAGATGAGCGCTTTATAGCGAAGCGCGCTGCGTGGTGTCGAGCAGATTTGCGAATGCTTCGGAGTGCCGTGATAGCGCTTCGTTCAGGCACTGGGTCGCAGTCATGCCATGTGCTTGGCAAGAACCTGTCCGAAGGCCGGCAGGATCTTCTGCAACTCATCGCCGGCCGAGCCCCGAAACCGCTTGTAGACGGACTTGACCGTGCTGTTGTCGCTCTGTGCGATGCGTGCGTCGACGACCTCGATGACCAGACCCGAGGCCTGCGCGGCGTGCTGGCCGAGAAACTGCCCGAAATCCCCGCTGCCGCCACTCTTGAAGCGCGCGTAGATCGGTTCGAGCGCTGTCGCCACATGAGGCAGCAAACTGCGCGCGGCACGCGAAGCGATATCGGGCTTGGCCGAGCGCAGGGCGCTGAAGCCAACCTTCATCGCGGTGCCGGAAATGCCGCTCTTTCCAGCGATATGGCTCTCCACGGTGCGGGCCAGGTCGGCAACCAGCGCTTCAGGATCAGGCACGGACAATAGAATGGCGGACAAGGAACTCATATCGAAGGATCGAGGTTGACGTGACGGACGACAAGACAGGGCGTGGAAAGCCTAGCATCGCGCGACTCAAAACCGGGTCCTTCGAGCGCAATTTTGCGCTGGCGAAACTGGGTGTGGGTGCGGGTGCCAAGATCGCGGTGCACTCGCTTTCCAACATCTTCCGGGGCGAGGTCTCCAAGACCCAGGCCGATCGCGAGTTTTACGCGCTGCAGGCGCAGGTGCTGGCCGATGAGCTGGGCCAGCTCAAGGGCAGCGTGATGAAGGCTGGGCAGATGCTGGCCCTGTTCGGTGATTACTTCCTGCCGCACGAGGCGGTGGAGGTGCTGAGCCAGTTGCAGGACGACACGCCGCCCGTGGCCTGGAAGCAGGTCGAACCGCAGTTGCGGGCCTCTGTCGGCGCGGCGGCGCTGAACGAGCTCGACATTGATGAAAAACCCATGGCTGCGGCCTCGCTGGGACAGGCACACCGGGCCCGTCGTAGGCGCGACGGTCTGGAACTGGTCGTCAAGATCCAATATCCCGGCGTTGCCGACGCCATCGGGAGCGACATCAAAACGCTGTCGCGCCTGCTGATTGCGAGTCGATTGACGCCAAAGAATCTCGATCTGCAGCCCATCTTCTCCGAGGTTCGCGAGATGCTGGCGGTGGAATGCGACTACGCCCAGGAAGCCGCCTTCACCGAGACCTTTGCACAGCGCCTGGCCGGAGACGCGCGCTATGTGGTGCCGCGGGTGCTGCGCGAGTACAGCGGTGCGAGGGTGCTCACCACCACCTATGAGCGTGGTGTGTCCGTGACCGACAGCAGCGTGCGGGCGCTGCCGCAAGGTCGCCGCGACCGTCTGGGCTTGAGCTTCGTCGAGCTGTTCCTGAAAGAGTTCTTCGATTGGGGGCTGGTGCAGACCGACCCGCACTTTGGCAACTACCGGGTTCGTATCGGCGAGGATGGCGAGGACCGTCTGGTGCTGCTCGACTTTGGTGCGACTCGGGCGTTTTCGCGGCCATTCATACGCGACTACAGCCTCATCGTTTCGGGCGCCTTGCAGCAGGACCGCGAGCGAATCCGCCAAGGTGCCGAGGCCATCGGTCTGATCGGTGTCGATTTTCCCAGCGGCGCGATGGATGCCTTTGCCGCGATGTGCGAGCGCATCGTGGAGCCGTTTGACCCCGCACGGGCGCCGGAGGTGCTGCGCACGTCGTCTGGCAACTACCGATTTGCTGCGAGCGAGCTGCCGATGCGAGTGAGCCAGATCGCCGCGCGCAATGCCCTGACACTGTCGTTTCGCCTACCACCGCGCGAGATCGTTTTTCTGCATCGGCGGCTGGGCGGCGTATTTATCGCGCTGGCCGCGCTGGCGTCGGAACTCAACCTCAGGGCGGTGCTGGATGAGGCACTCGCGATGCGGCAGTGCAGCAATAATGAGACGTGAAAAACCTTTGCTTCAGGCCCTGTTTATGCGTGCTTAAGTAATTTGGATTGGTTAGCATCGACTGCACTGCGATCTACCCCGAGTCGCAGAACTACTTACCCCTCTAGAGGAGAAACCGGACATGAAAACCTTGTCCATGGCACTTGGCGTATTCGCGCTGAGTCTCGTTGCAACACAGGCAGCCGCCAAGGTGGACGCCGCCGAAGCTGGAAAGATCGGCACCACCCTGACTCCCGTCGGCGCCGAAAAAGCCGGCAATAAGGATGGGAGCATCCCAGCCTGGGAGCCCGCACCGCAGGCGGGTTCGCTGAAGAGCGAGTTCTCCACCGATCCCAAGATCGAGGCTGAAAAGTCAAAGTTCACCATCAGCAAGGCGAACCTCGCGCAGTACTCCGCCAACCTCACGGAAGGCCACAAGTATCTGCTCAAGACCTACGACACCTACAAGATGAACGTCTACCCGACGCATCGCATCGTGTCCTGGCCCAAAGAGATCTACGACGCTACCAAGGCCAATGCGACCACTTGCGAGATGATCGGCTCCGATCTGCTCGACAACTGCAAGGTGGGCTTCCCGTTCCCGATCCCCAAGACGGGTGCCGAGCCGGTGTGGAACCACAAGCTCAAATGGCGTGGCGAAGCGGTGACCCGCTACAACAACCAGATGATCGTGCAGCCCTCGGGCGAGTTCCAGCTGACGAAGATCATCGAGAACGTGCAGTTCTCGTATGCCTCGCTGGCCAACCCGGTTCCCCTGACCAAGACCTCGGGTGAGTTCCTGAAGTATCTCTCGCAGACCGTGGCACCGCCTCGCCTCGCTGGTACCTTCATCCTTGTGCACGAAAAGGCAGGCACCGGGGCCGACGGTCGCGCCGCCTGGCTCTACTCGCCGGGCCTGAAGCGCATCCGCCGTGCGCCGACCGTTTGCTGCGACAACCCGTACGAGGGCACCGACGGTCATGAGTTCTATGACCAGGTGGACATCTTCAACGGCGCGCTCGACCGCTATAACTGGAAGCTGATCGGCAAGAAGGAAATCTACATTCCTTACAACAGCTACAAGATCGCCGGCCCGACGGTGAAGTACAAGGATCTCGCCAAGCCCAAGCATCTCAACCAGGATCTGCCGCGCTACGAGCTTCACCGCGTCTGGATTGTGGAAGCCAACATCAAGCCCGGCACCAGCCACACGTTCACGAAGCGCGTGATGTACATCGACGAAGACAGCTGGAACATGGTCGCCGCCGACAACTACGACTCGCGCGGTAACCTGTATCAGTTCCAGGAAGGTCATCTGGTCTGGGGCAGCAACGTGCAGGCCTCAACGACCGCGCCGGAAATCATCTATCACTTCACGTCCGGCCGTTACTTCATCACCGCTGCGTTCAACGAAGACAAGGCACCTGACCTCACTGCCAAGTTCTCGCCGGACTTCTTCACGGCTGCTGCCGTGCAGAAGCGCTCGACGAAGTAATCAACACGGGGCGACATCAGCCGCCGGGCGTTCTGCTCCCGGCGGCTTTTTAATATCCAAGGGAGAATTCATGCCTACCAAAATCAACCTCGAACATCACTTCAGCAAAAGCGTCGCCAACGTCTGGGCAATGTATTCCGATCGGGCATTCTTCGAGAAAAAGTACGCTGCGACCGGCTGCATCAATCTTGAAGTGCTCGAACACAAGGTGTCGGACAAGGGCTTTTCGATCACCGTCCGCTACGACGCCAAAAGCGATGCGCCAGTGCCGGACTTCGCCAAGAAGTTCATGGCCGACCGCGTCAACGTGACGCAGACCGATACCTGGGATGCGAGCACCAAGACCGGCAAGATCACCACCGAGATCAAGGGCATGCCGGTCAAGCTTACCGCCGAGATGAAGCTGGAGGCTTCTGGCAAGGGCGCGGTGAACAAGATGGTCTGGACCCTCTCCAGCGGCATCCCCCTGGTGGGCGGCAAGCTCGAATCCATCGCCGCCGAAGACGTGAAGATCAAGTCCGCTCGCGACGAGCAGGCCTCCCAGAAGCTCCTCGAAGGCTACTGACGTCATGTCAGGCCAGCCCCCAGAGGAAAAGCAGGAGACCACCTTCGCCCAGGCGGCCGCCAGTGCCGCTGCGGCGATGTTCGGTGTCCAGAGCTCCAAGAACCGGCATGAGGATTTCAAGGCCAAGAGCCCGGCCAAGTTCATCTTCATGGGGGCTGTGATGGTGTGCCTTTTCGTCACCTGCGTGCTGATTGCGGTGCGGTGCTCCATGCAGCAAGCGGGTGTTGTGCCATAGGGATTCAAGATTGTTTTGAACGCCCGCACCGCGGGCGTTTTTATTGGCCCTGATCTGCGCTAGCCTTCGGACAGAATTACAAGACCAAATCCGGAAGAGGAGTTCAGATGCTTGCCGCACTCGAAGCCGCTCTGCAGCACGCAGCCCAGCACTTCATGGCGACGCCGTGGTTGTTCCTGTCGATGCCGGTGATCGCGGCGGTGATCGGCTACGTCACCAAGGTCGCTGCGGTGCGCATGATGTTCCAGCCACTGGAGTTCATCGGTATCAAGCCCTACCTCGGCTGGCAGGGCGTGATCCCTCGCAAGGCCGAGAAGATGGCCAGCATTGCGGTGGATGTGATTACCTCCAAACTCATCACCATCGAAGAAATCTTTGCCCGCCTGGACCCGCGCCAGATCGCCGCCGAGATTGAAACGCCGATGCTGGGTGCGGTGGAAGAAATCACCCGGGAGGTGTTGAGTCAGCATCAGCCCGGCCTTTGGGAGATGCTGCCCAATTTCGTGCGTGAGCGGCTGATCAAGCGCGTGCAGGCCGAGGCGCCGCTGGTGGTGGCCGAGGTGATGAAGGACCTGCGCAGCAACATCAACCAGGTTTTTGACCTGAAGCACATGGTCATCAACGCACTCCTGCGTGACAAGACCCTGCTGAACCGGGTGTTTGCAGAGGTAGGCCGCAAGGAGTTCAAGTTCTTTGGCTACTCGGGGCTCGTGTTCGGTTTCATCATCGGCCTCGTGCAGATGGTGACCTGGCTGTTCTACCAATCTCCCTGGATTCTGCCGGCGTTCGGTCTCTTCATCGGCTTCGCCAGCGACTGGCTGGCCTTGCAGATGCTGTTCAACCCCAAGCAGCCGGTGAAGATTCTGGGCATGACCTACCAGGGCCTCTTCCTCAAGCGCCAGCAGGAGGTTTCCCGCGACTACGCCCGTCTGGTGGCGGATCAGATCATCACGCCGGGCAACATCTGGCAGGCCCTGCTGGAGGGGCCGGGCTCCGACAAGCTGTTCGCACTCGTGCAGAAGCACGTCGAACGTACGGTGGACGAACAGGCCGGCATGGCCAGGCCTTTGGTGGCTTTTGCCATCGGCTCCCGGCAATACCAGCAGATGAAGAAGGCCGTCACCGAAAAGCTGGTGGCTGTGCTGCCGCAGACCATGAAGCATGTGGATGGCTACGCCGAAGGTGCGATGGACGTGCGCAACACCCTGATGGAACGCATGCAGCGTCTCTCGCCGGTGGAGTTCGAAGGCATGCTGCGGCCCGCTTTCAAGGAGGACGAATGGTCCCTGATCGCGGTAGGCGCGGTGCTGGGCTTTCTCGTCGGTGAATTGCAGACCTACATCCTGCTGCACTGATTCGAGCCAAGCGCAGCCGCGATGCAGTCGAGCGCGCAAACCGTCGATGCCTATCTGGCCGAGCAGGCCAGCGAGCCCAGAGCCGATCTGACGGCTCTGCGTGCACTGATCTTCAGGGCAGTGCCGGCGGCCAAAGAGCAGATGCGCTACGGCATGCCGAGCTATTTCCACAGCGAACGCCTGCTATTTGCCATGGCGGCTCAGAAGCAACATCTGGCGCTCTACATCTGCAGCTCGGATGGTTTGTCTCGCTACGCTGCGAGACTCAAGGCCAGCAGCGTTGGCAAGGGCTGTGTGCGCTTCAAGCGCCTGGAACAACTCGATCTGGAAGCCCTTGAAGCCCTGCTCGGCGCGGTGGCTTGCAGTGACTGAAGGCGTGTCATTCAGCGTGCCTTCTTCAGCTTGTAGAGTGCTTCGAGTGCCTGCTTCGGCGTCAGCTCGTCGGGGTCGAGCGCATCCAGAAGCTTGAGTGCCTTCGAGGGTGGCTCGGCAAACAGCGAGAGCTGCGGTGCGGTCTGGTTGATCGTGGGCGCGCGCGCCGGTTGCTGTTCCAGTTCCGCCAGAATCAGCCGCGCGTTGTCGATCACGGCGCGCGGCACGCCCGCCAGTGCCGCCACATGCAGGCCGTAGCTGCGGTTGGCAGGACCCTCGCGCACGCTGTGCAGAAAGGCGAGGGCGTCCCCTGCTTCTGCGACTTCGAGATGCACGTTGGCAACACCAGTCTGCGAGGCGGCCAGAGCCGTCAGCTCGAAGTAGTGCGTCGCGAACAGGGTGAAGGCGCGCACCCGGCTGGCCAGGTGCTCGGCGCAGGCGCGGGCGAGCGAAAGGCCGTCGTAGGTCGAAGTGCCGCGGCCGATTTCGTCCATCAGTACCAGCGAGTGCGCGGTGGCGTTATGCAGGATGTTCGCCGTCTCGCTCATCTCCACCATGAAGGTGGATTGCCCACCCGCAAGGTCATCGCCAGCGCCAATACGGGTGAAGATGCGATCGATGGGACCGATCTCCGCCGATGCGGCCGGCACGAACGAACCACAGTGTGCCATCAGCGCAATCAGCGCCACCTGCCGCATGAACGTGCTTTTGCCGCCCATGTTGGGGCCGGTGATGACGAGCAGGCGCCGTGCATCGGCGAGCACGGCGTCATTGGGCGTGAAGGGGTGGTCCAGCACCGACTCCACCACCGGATGGCGACCCTGACGGATCTCCAGCCCCGGCACATCGCCGAGTACGGGGCGGACGAGGTTCAGCGCCGAAGCGCGCTCCGCAAAAGCCGCGAGCACGTCCAGTTCGGCCAATGCAGCCGCTGCCACTTGCAGGGCGGGCAATTGGGTTGCCAACTCGTCCACCAGTGCCTCGTACAGCGCCTTTTCGCGCGCCAGGGCGCGGTCGCGGGCTGAGAGCACCTTGTCCTCGAAGGCTTTCAGTTCTTCGGTGATGTAACGCTCAAAATTGGTGAGCGTCTGGCGGCGGGTGTAGTCGGCAGGGATCTTCGCGACGTGCGATTTGCCGATCTCGATGTAGAAGCCATGCACCCGGTTGTAGGCCACCTTGAGCGTCTCGATGCCACTGCGGGCGCGCTCTCGGGTTTCGAGGTCCAGCAGGTAGCTGTCGGCGTTGGTGGAGAGTCCACGCAGCTCATCGAGTGCGGCATCGAAGCCCGCCCGGAAGATACCGCCATCGCGGGTCAGCAGCGGCAGTGTGTCGGCCAGTGCAGCGCTCAGCCTCGCGGCAAGGGCGGAGTGACTGCCGAGTTGCTCCACCAGTGTTTGCAGACGCGCAGTCTCGACGGCACCGAGTGCAGCCTGCACCTTGGGCAGTGCGCACAGCGTGTCGCGCAGGCCAGCAAGGTCACGCGGCCGCGCGCTGCGCAGGGCAATACGGCCACAGATGCGTTCAAGATCGGCAATGTCCTTCAAGGCGATCTGTAGCGCGGTAAACAGGGGGGCGTGAAGCCTGTCGAAAGGATGGTTTTGACTCGCGCCCTGACCTCTGGCCGCGGTGCGTGCCATCAGCTCTTCCAACGCATCGAACCGCGCGTTCAAAGTGGCGCGATCCCTGAGGGGGCGCACCAGCCAGGCTCGCAGCAGGCGACTACCCATGTGGGTGATGGCGGAGTCCATCACGCTGGCCAGCGTTGGTGCCGGCTCTCCCGCGAGAGTGCGGTCGAGCTCCAGATTGCGACGCGTCGCGGCGTCGAGAATCAGCGCGTCGTCCGTTCGCTCCACCGACAGGCTGGTGACATGCGCCAGTTGAGCCCTGGCCGTTTCGTTGGCATAGGCCAGCAGCGCCCCGGCGGCACCCAGCGCTGCGCTGAGCTCCTCCGCCCCGAATCCCTTGAGGTCGTGTGTGGCGAATTGCTCCAGCAACTTGCGGCGCGCGCCCGCCGGCTCGAAATGCCAAGGCGGGCGACGGCGTGCGCCACGCGAGCCGAGGACGTCCAGCAGCGTCGACGCCAGGTCGTCCGGAATCAGTAGTTCGGTGGGGCGAATGCGTGACAGCTCCCCCGAAAAATCGCTGAGCCTGACGGTTTCGAGCACCCGAAAACGGCCGGAGCCAAGATCCAGCCAGGCCAGGCCATAGCGTCCGCCTTCGACACAAACCGCTGCGAGGCAGTTGGCCGCACGGGGGTCGAGCAGGGCCTCGTCGGTGGCGGTGCCGGGGGTGACGATGCGCGCCACTTCACGCCGCACCGGCCCCTTGTCCACGCCGACTTCGCCGACCTGTTCGACGATGGCGGCGGACTCGCCCTGTCGAATGAGTTTGCCGAGATAGTTGTCGAGCTGGTGATAGGGCACGCCGGCCATCACCACCGGTTGACCGTTGGATTCACCGCGCTGCGTCAGCGTGATGCCCAGCAGCTTCGCCGCGCGACGTGCGTCGTCATAGAACAGCTCATAGAAATCGCCCATCCGAAACAGCACGAGGGTGTCCGGAAACTCGGCTTTGATCTTGAGGTACTGCGCCATCAGGGGCGTGTGACCTGCTGCCGCCTTTGCGCTCATGCGCTGCGTTTCAACAGATCGCGGGCAAGGGCTTGGGTGGCCACCGTGATCTCCTGGCCACCCAGCATGCGTGCCACCTCCAGCGTGCGGGCGTCCTTGGCGAGCGGGACCACGCGGGTGAAGGTTTGTGCGTCTTTGACCTCCTTGCGGATGCCGAGATGCTGCGCGCCATGCACGGCCACCTGTGCCAGGTGGGTGACACAGAGCACCTGCCGACGCGCGCCGAGCGCCTTCAGCTTCTGGCCGACGATATCGGCAACGCCACCGCCGATACCCGCATCCACTTCATCAAAGATCATCGTCGGCGCGCCGCTATCGGCTGCTCCCACGACCTGGATGGCGAGCGATACGCGCGACAGTTCGCCACCGCTCGCGACCTTGGCCAGCGCCCGCGGTGGCTGCCCAGGGTTGGCAGAGAAATCAAGACGAACCTCGTCAGCGCCATGCGGACGGGGGCGGGGGCTGTCTGCAGGCTCGACCGCGACCACCAGCTGCGCATTGGCCATGCCGAGCTGGCGGACGATCTGGGTCACCTGTTCACCGTATTGCCGAGCCGCCTTGCGACGTGCCGCTGTCAAGGCGCTGGCCGCACGTTCATATTGCTGGAAAGCCGCTGCGCGCTGGGCTTCGAGCGCAGCCAGGTGTTCGCCCGCGTGCTCCATCCCATCCAGCTCGGCTGCGAGGGTTGCCAGGTGTTCGGGCAACTGTGCAGCGCGGATGCGATGCTTGCGCGCCATGTCGTGCAGTGCGCCCATGCGCTGCTCGACCTCGGCGAGATGGGCCGGGTCGAGGTCGAGACGATCCAGCTGGCGTTGGGCGATGTCGCTCGCCTCCCGCACCAGGGCCTGCGCCTGCGCGACGAGATTCTCAGCCTCGGCGAAGCCCTCATGTAGCGGTGTGAGACCGACCAACAGGGTGGCGGCCTGCGCCAGCCGGTCGTAGACGGCGTCTTCGCCGCCGTAGAGCTGTTCCTGCACCAGTCCGCCCTCGCTGATCAGGCGACCCGCGTTGGCAAGTCGCTTGTGATCCGCTTCCAGCGTTTCGATCTCGCCCTCCTGCAACTGGAGCGAGCGCAATTCCTGCACCTGATGGCGCAGGTAGTCGATCTGCGCCGGGTCGCGGCTGGCGGCGGTTCGGGCCTCGACGATGGCGCGGTCGGCCGCCAGCCAGGCCCCGGCAGCGGTCGCCACGGCCGCCAGTTCGGCGGGGTGTCCGCCAAAGGCATCCAGCAGGCCGCGCTGCACCTCCGGCTTTAGCAGAGTCTGGCTCTCGTGCTGGCCAAAAAGATCCACCAGATGTTCGCCCAGCTCGCGCAGTGGCCCGGCATTGGCAGCCTGTCCGTTGATGAAGGCGCGGGTGCGGCCCTCGGTGGTCACCACGCGCCGGATCAGGCAGTGGGTGGGTTCGTCGCTGTCGGTGAGTTCGTGTTCGTCCAGCCAGGCTCGGGCTGCTGTCGCATTGGCAACATCAAACTCGGCGCTGATCTCGGCCTTGTCCGAGCCCTGGCGCACCAGTGCGGGATCCGCGCGCGTGCCGAGCACCAGCCCCAGGGCGTCCAGCAGGATCGATTTGCCGGCACCGGTCTCACCGGTGAGCACAGTGAAGCCGCTGGCAAAGTCCAGATGCGCCTCGTCGATGATGGCGAGGTTCTTGATGTGCAGCGATTTCAGCATGGCCTGTTACGCGCGCGGATTGCCGATGGTTTTGGAGGGGCCACGGCCCCAGTGCAGCTTGTCGCGCAGCAAGCTGAAGTACTGGTAGTTGCGCGGGTGGATGAGCTTCAGCAGGTTTGGCGCGCAGGACACCTCGATCGCATCGCCGGGCCTGAGCGGCTTGCTCACCTGCCCATCACAGGTCACGGTTGCCATGGCCGGTGCCGGGCCCCGCAGCACGATGCGCACCGTGGCCGCGGCAGGCACGACGATGGGACGGTCAGACAAGGTGTGCGGGCAGATCGGCACCAGCGTCAGCGCTGACACGCTGGGATGGACTACTGGCCCGCCACCCGACAATGCATAGGCAGTCGAGCCGGTGGGCGAGGAAACGATCATGCCGTCGGCGCGATGCTGGCTGATGAACTCGTCGCCGAGCCAGGTCTCGAAATCCAGCATGCGGATACTGGCGAAGTTGCGCAGCACCACATCGTTGACTGCCAGTGCGGGCGTCTTGGCACTGCCGTCCGCATGACGGATCAGCATATTGAGCAGCAGACGGTCGTCTGCCACGCCCTCACCAGCCAGCACGGCTTGCAGGGCTTCGCGCATCTCGTCGGGCCGGACATCGACCATGAACCCGAGGCGGCCCTGATTCACCCCCAGCAGCGGCACCCCGAACCGGGCCAGGCTGCGCCCGGCATCCAGCAGGGTGCCATCGCCACCGACGACGACAATCAACTGGCTGCGCCGGCCCAGTTCTTCCCGCGCCACGGCCGGCAGGTTCTCGGCAACCGCGAGGCTGGCATGAACATCGTCCACCAGAACTTCCCGGCCCAGCTCGGAGAGGATGCGACAGAGCGCAGTCAGCGTTGGCAGGGCCGCGGGATCTGTGCGTTTGCCGATGACGCCGACGGTTTGGATGGCTTGGGGCATGTAAAGAACTGTACACGGGCGTTTGCCGAATCACACCCTGTTTGGGCCGCTGTCATGCATGCTGCGGTATCGCCGGTCGTCGCCCGACCTCAAGGCGCGGTGCCGCGCCTGCGGCGAGGATGGCAAGCAGGTTTGTTTGCCACGGTTTTCTCTTTGCAGCCTACCCGCGCAGGAGGCTTGACACTGTCACGCGCAGTTCCCACATTGGCTATATGTCTGCCCATCTCGATCCCCGTGCCGCTGAGCTGCTCAAGCTCCTCGTCGAACGTTACATCCAGGATGGCGAACCCGTGGGTTCGCGCACGCTGGCGCGCGCCGCTGCGCTCGGGATCAGCCCGGCCACCATCCGCAACGTGATGGCCGATCTGGACCAGCTCGGTCTGGTCGCCAGCCCGCACACCAGTGCCGGGCGCATTCCCACCACGCGCGGCTATCGCTATTTTGTCGATCAGCTGCTGGCGCCGGAGGCACTCGATGAGGGGGAGCGCGCGCAGATTGCCGACGAGCTGGCCCCAGGCTGGCGCGCGCCAGATGACTTGGTGCAAAGCGCCAGCACGTTGTTGAGCCAGCTCTCGCGCATGGCGGGTGTGGTGACCGTACCCAAGCGAAACCTGTCCGTGCTGCGGCGTATTCAGTTCATGCCCTTGTCGGACAACCGGGTGCTGGTGATTTTGGTGGTCAACCAGCACGAGGTGCAGAACCGCGTCATCCACACGGCCCGGCCCTACGGTGCGGACGAGTTGGAGCGTTTCGGCAATGCCATCAACGAACACTACGCCGGGCGCGATCTGGTCAGCCTGCGCCGCGTGCTGCTGGATGACGTGGCCGATGCCCAGGGGCGCATCAACCTGATTTTGCGCGAGGCCGCCGCCATGGCGGAGGCCGCATTGGACAACCAGCCCAAACAGTCGGGCTACGTGATGGCTGGCGGTGCAAACCTGCTCGGGTTTCAGGACATGAGCGATCTCGGGCGTCTGCGCGGCCTTTTCGATGCACTCGACCGCAAGCGGGATCTGCTCGGTCTGTTTGATCAGTGTCTGGTCGCCGATGGCGTGCAGATTTACATCGGTGAAGAGAGCGGCTACCGCGTTCTGGACGAGTGCAGCGTGGTTTCGGCGCCGTATACCGTGAATGGACAGGTCGCGGGCGTGCTGGGTGTCATTGGTCCGACCCGGATGGCCTACAGCCGCATCATTCCGCTGGTCGCTGAAACCGCGCGCGCCTTGTCGCAGGGCTTGCAGGCCGAGGGTCTTTAGGGCTGTCGGACCTTACTTCGGTGCCAGGCGAATCGAGCCGTCCAGGCGGATCACCTCGCCGTTGAGCATCGGGTTTTCGATGATCGACTGCACCAGTTGTGCATATTCCGACGGACGGCCAAGGCGAGACGGAAACGGCACGTTGGCCTCGAGCGAGGCCCGGATGACTGGAGACATGCCAGCCATCATTGCGGTTTCAAAGATGCCGGGCGCGATGGTCATCACCCTGATTCCAAAGCGGGCGAGTTCCCGGGCAATCGGCAAAGTCATGCCCACAATGCCCGCCTTACTTGCCGAATAGGCCGCCTGACCAATCTGGCCATCAAAGGCAGCGACGCTGGCGGTGTTGATGATCACCCCGCGCTCACCCTCGTCATTGGGCGACTGCTTCGACATCGCATCCGCTGCCAGCCGCAGCAGGTTGAAGCTTCCAACCAGATTGACCTGGATGACCCTCGCGAAAGCGTCGAGCGAATGAGGGCCTTCTTTGCCGACCACCCGTTCTCCGGTCGCAATGCCTGCACAGTTGATGACCCCTTGCAGGCTGCCGAACTCGTCGCGAGCCAATTCCACGGCCGCGGCCGCGTCACGATCGGAAGTCACGTTGACCTTGGTGAACACGGCGTGCTCGCCCAGTTCACTAGCCAGGGTGCGACCCGCCATTTCGTTGAGATCAGCGATCACGACCCTGCCGCCGAGCGATACGAGTCGCCGTACCGTGGCTTCTCCCAGGCCCGAGGCACCGCCAGAGACGATGAAGGTAGATGCTTCGATCTGCATGGATACTCCCCCGGTATTACTTGTATTCCAAGGATTGTAGTGCAGTGCCCGCGAGGCTCTGGGCTCGCGAATACGCTTGTGAGCGCGGCGTGATGATCGACGATGCCAGCGGCCAGATGTGACTTTCTGGCTTGACTTTGGATCGACTATCGATGCGACGGTAAAAGCCTTGTCGTGACAGCGTTTCAGCGGGTTGACGCTCGGCAAAGCCAGTTGTTATAAAGGTTTCTCCGCCGCCGATCGATGTAACTCACGTTGCACCGAAGGCGGCGGTCTTCATTCCAAAGGACTGTCTACCGGCTACTTGCTAGCCCACTCCAAGAGGGGAACTCTGACTCATGAACAAATCTGAATTGATCAACGCCATTGCCGACAAAGCCGAGCTTTCCAAGGCTGACGCTGGCCGCGCGCTCGACTCTTTCGTCGAAGTGCTGGCCAAGGCGCTGAAGAAGAACGACAAGGTCTCGCTGGTTGGTTTCGGCACCTTCGCGGTGCGCAAGCGCGCAGCTCGTACCGGCCGCAATCCGAAGACCGGCGCGCCTCTGAAAATCGCCGCCAGCAAAAATCCTACGTTCAAGGCTGGTAAAGCGCTCAAAGATGCAATAAAGTAGCTGACTCGCTGGGACGCTTTCGGTAAGGCTTCTCGCCGGTCAGTGTGATGTTGCGGGTGCTTAGCTCAGTTGGTAGAGCGTCGCCCTTACAAGGCGCAGGTCGGCGGTTCGAACCCGTCAGCACCCACCAAGGTAGTAAAGTTGCAAACCGTGTGGAGCGGTAGTTCAGTTGGTTAGAATAACGGCCTGTCACGCCGTGGGTCGCGGGTTCGAGTCCCGTCCGCTCCGCCATCTCATCAAGAAAGGGCGCTCTTTGAGCGCCTTTTTGCTTTCTAGCCGTTTCAATTAACAGTCCCGCGAGCAGCCATGCTTCAGACCATCCGCGACCGCATGACCGGCCCCATTGTCTGGGCGATCATCGGGCTGATTGCAGTCCCTTTTGCCTTCGTTGGCATCGACACGCTGAAAAGCGGCGGTGCTGACCCGACCGTGGCCAAGGTGGGTGATCAGAAGATCACTACAGCGCAACTCGAAGCGGCCTACCAGCAGCGGCTTCAGCGCCTGCAACAGATGCTGGGGGAAAACTTCCGCTCAGACATGATCGATCCGGCGCGTTTCCGCGAAGGGGTGCTGAAGGAGATGGTGCAGGAAACCGCCCTGCAGCAGCATGCGCGCAAGGTTGGTTACACCGCATCGGATGCCAGCATCCTGGACGCCATCCGGGCCATACCGGCCTTCCAAAAGGACGGGCAATTTTCCGCAGAGCAATATCGGCTCGCGTTGGCTTCACAGCAACTCAGCCCCGATGGTTTCGAGCGTCAGCTGCGAGAGGGCTTGAGCACTGATCAGATCCGCGATGGCGTTCTGGCGAGTGCTTTCGTGACGCCGGCCGAAGCGGCCGCGGCGTGGCGTCTCGCGCGCCAGGAGCGTGTGTTCAGCAGCGTTCGATTCAAGGCGGCTGATTATGAGTCGCAGATCACCGTCGCCGAGGCGGACATCACCAAGCGCTTTGCCGAGGAGGGCGATCGTTACAAAGCGCCTGAGCGGCTGAAGCTCAATGTCGTGGAGTTGGATCTGGCCAAGCTGCCTGAGGCAGCAGCGCCCGAGCCTGCAGTGCTCAAGGCGCTCTACGACGCCGACAGCAATGCGTTTTCAACTGCTGAGGAGCGCCGCGCCCGGCACATCCTCATCAGTTTCGGGGCCGACAAGTCTGCTGCCCTGAAAAAGGCGCAGGACGTCAAAACACGATTGGATGCGAAAGCAGATTTCATCTCTCTGGCCAAGGAATTGTCGGACGATCCGGGTTCGAGGGCAGGCGGTGGGGATCTGGGCTGGGTACGGAAGGGGTTGATGACCCCGAAGTTTGAGCAAGCCCTGTTTGCACTCGACAAGGACCAGGTTTCCGAGCCAGTGGAAACCGAGTTCGGCTTTCACCTGATCCGCCTCGAAGAGGTGAAGCCAGCTGTAATCAAGGGCTTCGACGACCCCAGCGTGCAGGCTGAGTTGCTGGCTCGCTATCGCAAGCGGGATGTAGAAAAGCGCTTCCAGGAGCTGACCGAGAAGATCGAGCAGCTGGCGTTTGAGAACGCGGCCTCGCTGGAGCCGGTTGCGCAGGCTGTGGGCGCCACTGTTGAAACCACGGATTGGTTCACCCGCACGACCGGTACGGGTCTCACCGCCAACCAGGCCGTGGTACAGGCAGCTTTTTCTCAGGAAGTGCTGCAGGACAACGAGAACAGCAAGCCGCTCTCGATTGGCGACAACCGCGTCGCTGTAGTCCGCAAGGCCGAATACGAGCCTGCTCGCGCCCGTACGCTCGACGAAGTTCGCGAGCAGATTCGCGGGGAGCTGAAAGCTGCAGCGGCGCTCGACAAGGCCAAGGCGGAAGCCGATGCATTGATCAAGCAGGTTGAGGCCGGTGCATTGCTCGCCAACGCGGCGCTGGAGCGTCAGCATATCGCCACCGCCTTGGGAGCTGTCCGTCGCGACGCCCAGAACGTTGACCGCGCTTTGCTCGACGTGGCTTTCCGCCTGCCGCGCCCCGTCGCCGGCAAGGTGAGCGTGGGCAAGGCCGACTTGCCAGGTGGCGAGATCGCTGTCATCGCTCTGGCGGAGGTCAAGGACGCAACGCCTGAAACGGACGACAGCGCTTTCAAGCAGCAAAGCACGCAACTCAAGGATGCCCTCGCGGGTGCCGAGTTTTCCAGTTTCCGCAATGATCTCGAACGTCGGCTGGGTGTGGATCGCAAAGCGTTGCCCGCTGCTGATGCTCCCGCTGCGACGCCCTAGGCCGAGCCCATGAAGTTGCCGCTGCATTGGCGCATGCTCATTGCGCTCGTCGCGGCGGTGGTGGTCGGCACGCTGTTCGGTGATTCTTCAACGCTGCTCAAGAGCTGCAGCATGCTGGGCACGCTGTTTTTGAATGCGCTGAAGATGCTGATCGTCCCGCTGATCCTGGCGGCCTTGATCAACGGCCTGATTGGCGGCGCTGAGCAGGGCGGTCTGGGGCGTCTGGGCGCGCTGACCTTCGGTTTCTATGTGGGTACTGGCCTCTTGGCCATCCTGACCGGTCTCGCCTGGAGCAACCTGCTCGAACCCGGAATCGTCAACGGTGTGCCCGCGGCCCCCTTGCTGGGTCTATCCAGCGATGCGGGTAGCGTGATCGCTGAGGTGAAGGGCAAGGGCGCGCAAGACCTCTGGGCGGTTCTGGTGCGATTGGTGCCGACCAATCCGGTGGAAGCGGCGGCCAAAGGCGACATGCTTGGTCTGGTGACCTTTGGCATGTTGTTCGGCTGGGCGCTGTCACAATTGCCAGGCAATCTGCGCGATAGCCATGCAGCGTTCTGGAAAGGCGTTTACGAGGCCATGATCCGCATCACCGCGCTGGTGATGAAATTCGCACCGCTCGGTGTGTTTGCGATCGTCACCGGCACCGTCGCCAAGACTGGCATGGCTGCCTTGCAGCCGCTGGCAGTATTCATGGCGGCGGTGGTGCTGGGGTTGCTGACCCACGCGTTTGTAGTATTGCCGCTCGTGCTGCGCTTTGTTGCCAGGGTGCCCACTTTTGCGCTGCACCGGGCGATGGCACCAGCACTCCTCACGGCGTTCTCTACCTCCTCGTCCAATGCCACGCTGCCGCTGACGATGGACTGCATCGAGAACAAGGCCAAGGTGCCGCGCCGAGTTTCAGGATTCGTGCTGCCAATTGGCGCCAACGTCAACACCGATGGCTCGGCGCTGTATGAGTGCGTCGCGGCCATCTTCATTGCCCAGGCCTACGGGCTTGAGTTGAGTTTCGGGGCCCAGTTCACTGTGGTTGCGCTTGCGCTGATCACGGCCGTCGGCGTGGCAGGTATCCCTTCGGCCAGTCTGGTTGCAATTGCGGTCATCCTCTCCGCGATCGGCCTGCCGTTGGAGGGGGTGGGGCTGATTCTCGCTGTCGACCGGGTGCTGGATATGTGCCGCACCGCACTCAACGTGTTGGGCGACTCCGCCGCGACGGTGACCGTAGCCCGTCTCTCTGGTGAAGACGGGGTTCTGGGGCAGCCCGCCATCAAGCAACGGGCTGCTTCCATCGACTGAACCGTTCGAGCTATTCGCCCAGGCTCATGCCCATGATGTTGAAGCCGGCGTCAACGTAGAGAATCTCGCCGGTAATGCCGGAGGCAAGGTCAGACGAGAGGAAGGCTGCGGTATTTCCGACTTCCTCGATCGTCACGTTGCGCTTCAGCGCGCTGGATTTCTCCGCCGCCCCAAGCATGCCGCGGAAGCCCTTGATGCCGGCGGCGGCCAGTGTCTTGATCGGGCCTGCGGAAATGCCGTTGACCCGGATGCCTTCGGCCCCCAGTTCGGCAGCCATGAAGCGCACATTGGCTTCGAGAGAAGCCTTTGCCGGGCCCATCACGTTATACATCGGCACTGCCCGGACCGCCCCGAGATAGGTGAGGGTCAACAGGCTGGCATTGCGGCCCTGCATCAGCGGCCGTGCGGCCTTGCCCAGGGCCGCGAACGAGTAGGCGCTGATGTCGTGTGCGAGCGCAAAGCCCTCACGGGTGACGCTTTCCAGATAACCGCCCTGCAGCAGTTCGCGCGGGGCGAAGCCGATGGAGTGGATGACGATGTCGATGCCACCCCAGGCGTCCTTCAGTGCCGCAAATACGGCGGCGATTTCGCCATCTCGGGTGACGTCCATGGGCAGCACCAGTGAGCTGCCGACCGAGTGGGCGAGGTCTTCCACCCGCGGTTTGAGTTTGTCGCCTTGGTAGGTGAACGCCAGGTCTGCGCCTTCGCGTGCAAAGGCTTCGGTGATGCCGGTAGCGATGGAGCGTTCGCTCGCCACACCGGTGATGAGTGCTTTTTTTCCAGCCAGAAAACCCATGCAAATCTCCGTGTTGTGATGCCTCTCCCGCGGCCGCGGCAGAGGAGCCCATCCTCAATTCGGCGGCGCGAAGCGGATCCGATAGTTGGGGTAGGTGAAAGCCGGCACCTCTTTGGGGCCGAAATCAAGCAGCATCACGCGGGCGAGAATCTTTCGCTCCAGTTCGGGGTCGCCGAGTTCGCTGGAGACGATGCTCGCATCGGTCACCTTGCCGGAGCTGGCGATGGTGACACTGAGCACCACCTTGCCTGCGAGGCCCGGGTTTTCGCGCAGCGAACGGATATACATGGCATTGAACGAGCCCTGAGCGCGATCGAAGACCAGCTGGATTTCATCCAGCGAGCGCCCGCTCTTGCCCTTGGTGCCGTTCTCGCCTGCTTTGCTGGTGTCGCGGCCAAAGCCTACAGGGCTGTCGATGGTGGTGGTGCGGCGCTTGCCGAGACCCTGACCGCTCTGGGTGCTGCTGACGCCCGCCGTGCCCGCACCGCCGATGCCGCTGGATCCCGACGCAGCGGCCGCAAGCGCTGCTGCATCGCCGCCGCCCCCGCTGGCGGAACCGGCATTGCTGGCAGCCCCTCTGGAAGACAGCACATTGGGGGAGAGCGAATCGCTGCTGAGCGCATCCCCCTTGTTGCGCAAGTCGCTGAGTTGATCGGCAAACGCCAGCACGCCACTGCGCTTGGCCACATCACGGGCAGTTTCCACTGGTGTCGGCGTCGGTTCGACAGCAACCGCTGGCTTTTTCACATCCACCGGTTTCTCGGCGACTTTCGGCGCGGATTCCTGCGGCTGCTCCTTTGAATCTTCCTTGGCCGGAGCCGGTTCCTCGATCACCTCGGCCTTCACGGCTTCTGGCGCTGGCAGCAACTCCACGGTGGCGGGGGCCAGATAGGTGCCACCACCGGCCTTCTGACCTTCCACCGAGTAGATCGCGCTCAGCACTGCGATCAGCAGGAATGGGACCGCGATGACCAGCAGCAGGCGCCGAAAGCGCCGATCGGCGTCTTCGGCAAACTCGTAGCCATCCCAGCGAATATTCATCGTTCCGGCCATCGCTGCACTCATCGGCCACCCCGCTTGCCGGCATGGGCGACGGAGATGGCAATGCGGGCGAACTTGAGCTCGCCACAGGTGGCAAGCACCTTTTTCAGGACGGTGTAGGGGATCTCGCGGTCGGCCATGATGTTGACCTCGCCACGGGTTGTCGCCCCAGCCTTGTCCGTACCGCTGACCGACATCAGCGTGACCTTCAGCAGTTCAGCGCGCACTTGTGGGAGCGGCTTGTCGGCAGCGGCGGCCTCGGCTTCGTCCAGCGTCATCACCTGCACGCCCTGGATCAGCACGGCCTGCTTGGTGATCATGATGATCGGTGCTTCGTTGGGTGTATCCAGCGACAACGAGTTCGGCAACGTGAGCTCACGCGGGCTACGCATGTTGTCGATACTGCTGGTGGTGACCAGCAGAAAGAACACCAGCACCATGAAGACGTCGATCATGGGCACCAGGTTGAGCGACACCACGCCAGGCTTGCGCGAATTGCGGCGGATCAGGCGCTTGGCGCGCAGGGTCAGGTGGGCGCTCATGGCTGCACCCGGGGCGTCATGGCAGGCGTGGTCGCCAGGCTTGGTGCATCACCCAGTGCAATATTGGGGAACAGTGCTTGCAGCGTACGGCCGCCGTCGGTCGGTGTGATCCGCACTGCATCCATGGTCTGCACCAGGGTGTCGTGGGTCGTCGCAGGCTCGACCAGGAGCGTGATGTTGTTCTCGTCCTTTCGCAGATTCTTGACGATCAGCAGACGGTCACTGAGAGCCTTGTAGTCATAGCCCTCCGAAGCCGATCCATAGCGGCCAAGTTCGGTCGCACCCTCGGTCAGCACCAGCCCGTCACTGCGCACGGTGACGACGAGCGGCAGCCGATTGGGATCGGGCTTGCTCGTCTTGTTGGCATCCGGCAGGTCGATGCCCAGGATCGACACGCCGGTGGAGTTCACCAGCAGGAAGAACACGAGCACCACCAGGATGTCGATCATCGGCACCAGGTTGAGCTCGCCCACCTGCTTCTTGCGGCGGTCGCGGCGCAATACCGTGCGCGCCTTGCGGGTCAGTCCATGCATCGTCGTTTCTTCTGGTCGCGTGGACTGTCTTAGTTCTTGAGGCCGAGAGCGTTCAAAAACTTCAGCGCCGCCATTTCAAGGTTGTCGATCAGGTCATTGGTCTGCGAAGACAGCACGGCATGCAGGATGAGCATGGGCACGGCCACGCCGATGCCGAACGCGGTGCAGTTCATGGCCTCGGACACGGCCTTCGACAGCAGGTCGGCTTTCTCAGCCGGGTTGACGTTGGATACCGCCGCGAAGCCGTTGATCAGGCCGACCACGGTTCCGAGCAGCCCCAGCAGGGTGCTGGCGTAGGCAAAGGTCGCCAGGTAGTGGGTGCGGCGTTCGAGCAGCGGGGTGACTTCCATCAGGCTCTCTTCCATCGACATTTCCACCTCGTCGCGCTTGCTGCTGGTGCGCGAACGGGCGATGCCGTGGCCGAAGATGCGGCCGATGGGGGAGTCGCTGGCCATCGCGGCCCCTTCGGCGGCGGAGAGGTCGCCACGGTTGACGAGCGGGATCAGTTCGGACCACAGGCGGCGATTCTCGCTCTTGGCCTTGGCGAGGTAGATCACGCGCTCGACGGCGATGGTAAGGCCGATCACGGCCACCGCGAGGATGGGATACATGAAATGGCCGCCAGCCTGGAAAAAGTGGGCAATCGTGGCGAAGGGGTTCATCGTGTTTCCTCGTTGAGCGTGCTGCGTGGTTTGAAAGGGGGCTTGAAGCGGGCCAGAAAGCTACTTGGGCTTCGGTGCCGCAGCACCGCTGTTGTGACGCAAATGAGCGGTGATGGTGTTGTAGTACTCAAGCTGGCGGCGGAACACATCGGCATCGATGGGTAGCAGCTGCTCCTCCAGGAATCGGGCCGGACGATCCAGCTCGGGCTCCGGCGCATCATCGCGCCAGGGAGAAATATAGAGGCCGATGGGCGATTCGCGGTCGCCGACCACCGTGATGCCAGCCTCGTCGGTCTTGACGGCGGGTTCGGCGGCGGCCGGCTCCGATGCCGGGGCCTGTGCCAGCAGCGTGACTGGCAGCGAAGCCAGCGCGAGCAGCGATAGTGCAGTGAGGTGACGGTGCTTCATGTTTTCTTCGGTGCGGCAGGAGTAGCGATTTCTGGCGACGGGGCAACGGGCGGTGTGGCGGGTTGCGCAGCTTCGATGGCCTTGATCCAGGCGGTGACCTTGAGCTCGCGGTTGTTCGTCATGCGCTGGTACTCCCGGTAGCGGGCCAGTGCCTCGCCGGGACGCTTGAGGTACACGTCGTTGAGGATGGCGAGGTTGAGCACCACTGCCGGGTTGTCGGGGTTGATGCTCAGCGACTGCTGATAGGCCTGCTCGGCCTTCGTGTAGTCCTTGGCCTCACGGTAGAGAATGCCCAGCCAGTTGTAGGCGATGGCATTGCGCGGGTTGGCGGCGACCGCGCGCTGGAAATTGCTGGCGGCCGCGGCTCGCTTGTCGGTCTTGGTATCCAGAATCGCCAGGTTCGTCAGCGGCCCCGAAAACTCCGGGTGCTTCTTGGCCAGGATCTCGAAGCCCGCGCGCGCCTCGGGAAACTTCTTGGCCTTCAGCGCGGCCAGAGCCTCTTCGAACTGGACCGCTGGGTCCTTCTCCTCGACGATGACGGGCGCAGGATCTTTTGCGGGCGGTTTGGGGTTGCTTGCCAGCGGCGGGGAGGGTGCGGGGCGGTCAGGCTTCACCACCGGGGCGCCGCCGCAGCCAGAGAGCACCAGACCAGCAAAGAGAAAGCAGAGGGTCTTACTTGAGTGTTTCATAGCTGTCTCCTCCAACTTCGCGCTTGCCGTATTTTGCCGGGGACAACTGACCCAGCGCCGTCACGCTCTTGGCAATCGCGTCGTCATAAATGCCCTGTCCAACCCGCTTGAGATTTCCCTCGTGGGTGGCAATCGCTTTTTCTTCGAAAGGCAGCGCCTGCTCTTCGAGCAGGATGTTGTACTGCTCGATTTCGTCCGCGCTCAGGCCACGCGGACGCTCTGAGTCCATCAAGGCCTTTGCAAAAGATTGGTAGACCACACCCAACTCGTAGGTGGCCGCCGTGGTGATGTCGGCATAGCCATAGCCCGCCGCCTTTTCGAGTGACTGGATCGCCACTTCCACAGCCATCTTGCGCTGCGGCAGGCTCGATTCGACTGGTGCCGTGAGACGGATGCGCGCCGCGTCCTGCGCCGAGATGCGGCCCACGTCCAAGGACGCCTGTGCGGCGAGCGACTTGCTGTGCTCGCTGCGGTTGCGCCCGGCGGCCTCATCGGCGGCGATGAGCTCTTTCAGCCAGAACAGATAGCGATAGCCGTCACCGCCCGCCTTGTAGATTTCGGCAATCCGGCGCCGCGCATCAATGGCGCGATCCAGCGGTGTGGGGAAGGCGCCGACATAGAACTCGTAGGCCTTGACGGCATCCGGCAGGCGGCCCGCGTCATCGAACAGCTTGGCTGCCTGCCAGGCCGCATCCTGCCGGACCTCCGCTGTTTCGGTGGTGCGCGCTGCGATGCGGCGATAGGCGTCGGCAGCCTGGAAGGGCTTGTTGTCCTTGACGTAAGCAATGGCGAGCTTTTTGTCGACATCGGTGAGCAGCGGACTGTTCGGGTAGCGCCCACGGAAACTCTCGAGTACCGCTGCGGCTTCAGCCCAGGCCGACAGGCCAATGAGTGCAGCACCCGCGTCGAAGTCTGCTGTCTGGCGGATGGCCGCTTCCGGTGTGACCCGTCCGACCCGGAGGAACCCATCGGCGGCTGCGCGCAGGTTGCCGGCTGCGCGCGCAGCCTCCGCCTGCTTGTAGATCGATGCTGCCAGCTGCTCGACCACCTGAGCACGTTGGGCATCGCCGACGGGAGTGAGTTTGAGCAAATCGGCATAGGCCGCCTCTGCGCGAACAAAATCACCCTGTGCAAAGTAACTGTCGCCCAATACGCCCTGGACGATGCGGCGCTGTCCCGGTGTGGGCGGTGGGTTGTAGGCCATCACGCGCTGCGCGACGGTCACCGCCTGCGGGTCCTTCAGCTCATAGAGATCTTGCGCAGCACGGGTGAGCGCGGTGACGGCCTGTGGATGCGTGGGAAAGCTATCAGCCAGCTTTACGCTGGCATCGATGGCTTGTTTGAGCGCGGGGCCACGGCTGCTATCGGGCTGCTCTTCGGCGAATTTGTGGTACGCCAGCACGGCCGCGTAGCCCGCATCGAGCGACTGGGCGTGCATGTGGTAGCCGTAGGCGGTCTTGCTGAACTCCTGCGCGGCTTCCAGGGCCTTGCCGCCATCTTCCAGCGTCTCGGCCAGCAGGTAATTGATTTCCGGTGCCTTGGAATCTTCCGGATAGATTTCGAGAATGCGGCGATACCAGCCTGCAGAAGCGAGGAAGGCCGTGCGCACGGCAGTTTGGTCAACCTGCGGCACCTTGGCGCTCTGCTGTGCCAGCGCCTGATAGTGTTTGGCCAAATCTTCGAGATGACCACGCAACGCCGTCATGACCTCGGCGCTGGGCTGGGCTGCCGCCCAGTACGGCATCCCAGGGGCGTAGGTGTTGACGTAACGCTCCTTCTCGCGAACGACCAGGTCGTTGAAGCCACCATCGAGATAGGTCGAGATCACCCGCGTCTGGAACTGCGGCGAGGCCGGGTGCCTTGGGTGTCGCTCGATAAAGGCAGCAAAAGCGCCGGCAGCGTCCGTGAAGCGCCGTTTTTCCAGCAGCGACTCGCCCAGCGCGTTGTAGATCAGCGGGTAGAAACGCGGTTCGGTGTGACTGGCGAAATACTGATTGACGGCGGGCCCGCCACCCTGGATGGCGAAGATCAGGCTGGTCACCCGCAGCGAGTCCGTGGCGAGATCGGCCTTGGCCTTTTCCACCGCCTTGAGTGCGGCATCAACATCCTTGAGCTCGCCGGGCGGCAGTTCTCGATCAAGAATCGCAAAGAACACGGGCAGGGCATCATCAAAGCGGGACTGCTTGAACAGCGACCAGCCGTATTTGTACTGCGCGGGTTCGAAGAAGGGGGTCGCACCTGCCAGGTCCATCACGAAGCGATATTCACGCTCGGCTTCGGCGTAGTTGGCCAGGCGGTAGAGCAACTCGGCACGGCGAAAATGGGCATCGCCATTGAGCTTGGAGTTGGGGAAGCGGGTGGTCAGCTGTGTGAGCGTCTCAACGGCTTTTTCGGGCTTACCGCTGTTCTGGTAAGCGCGCGCCAGCTGGTAGAGCACGCGATCGTTGCGGGTCTCGTCCGGCGATTCCTTCAGCAGTTGCTGATAGGTTTTGATCGAATCGGCGAGCAGCTTGTCGCTGCTCTCACCACCCGTACCGGCCGCGTCATCCGTCTGCACCTGCAGATCGGCCACGCGGCGCATTGCCTCCTGGCGAGTGGCGTCATCGGGGGAGAGTTCAAGGATGGCCCGGTAATTCGCCAGCGCTTTCTCGGGGTCTGGTGCGACCGGATCCGACAGCACGATCGCGAGCTTGTTCTGATCCGGCTGCTTCTGCTTGGAGAGCGTACGGATCTCGGGGCTTTTGTCCTCAGGGCGAAGGTTAGGCTGGCTGCAAGACGCCAGGATCGCAGCGGCGAACAAGGTGGCCGGCAGAGACCGGCGAAATGACGGGCGAGCCATTACGGGGTTCCTTTCTTGCTGATGCGCTCTTCATAGATACGGGCGAGGGCAAAGCGTGCTTCGACCAGATACTTCTCGATCTGCTTTTTCTGCCCGGCAAGTTCACGGTAGGCAATTTCTTTCAGTACTTCAGCTTGTGCGAGGCTTGCGGCGGCGACCTTGGGGCGGAGCACGGCGAGCAGGGCATTGAGTTCCGCAGAGCGCTCACGGGCACCATTGAAACGCGGCATGGTCTCGGCCAGACGCAACTGCAGGGGACGAGACTTCTCGGCGGTGGCGGGGGTCGAATAAGGTGCCGTCAGTTGTACATCAGCGCGCAGCTTCAGCTTGAATCTGGGCTTTTGCGGCGCTCGGCCCGCCTTGGCGCGTTCGAGCTGCTGCACCACATTGGTATTGTCGATGGGACGGCTGGCATAGACCACGTCCAGCTGGTCGAGCCGGGTTTTCAAGCCATCGAGAGTGCGGGACAGGAAACGGATATCGCGGTAATTCTTTAGCGCTTCCTGGTAGCGATTCTGGGCGATGACCGTTTGCAGATAGAAGGTTTCAGGAGCATCCGGCAGGTCACGCAAGCGCCAGTTCCAGCCGGCTTCGCTATCGACGTCGCGACGCACGATGGTCTCCACCATGCGGTTTTCCTTGATGTGCTGCACCGAGGTGTCAATCCGCCGACGGCTCTCTTCGAGCAGGCTCACGGCTTTTTCATAGAACTGCTGTGCTTCGATGTGCGCACCGACTCGATCCAGCGCGAAGGGGATTGCCAGCATGCCTTCCTGCACGGCCGGGTCCATGGGGTCGCGGTTGATGAGCTCAGCCCATGGCACCAGCGCGCGGCGCAGATTGGCTTCCTGGCTTTTTTCAATCTTGTCGATGTTGAAATTACGCAGGCCCGCATTCTTGTAGGCGTCCTGCTCGAGCCGCGCCGGGTTCAGCAAAATGCCCAGCGTCGCGAGCGAGGCCAGTGGATTCGCCTCGGCCACCGAATCGCCGATATCAGCCTTTTTCTGCTTTTCGCCCTGCGGCGCCAGTTCCGCCCAGCCCATACCGAGCAGGGCCCGGTTCGAGAAGGGGCCTTCCACACGCACGCGGGCGAAGATCGGCTTGGCGGTGCCACCCTGCTCCTTTTGCAAAAAGTGGTATCCGAGCGTGAGATTGGCCTTGTCGCGCAAGGCGTAGGACTCGGTGTCTTTGGGTGTGGAGCGGCCAATTTTGTCGAGGATGGTTTCACCCTCGGTGACCCGATTGGTGTTGATGAGTGCCACCGCCAGGTTGTAACGGGTGAACGCCGACTGTTGATCGCCGTTCTTCATCTCCGTCAGCACTTCCACCGCATCGCCGTAGCGGGCCTGCGCAGTCAGCGTGCGCGAGAGCAGGTCCTGCCATTGCAAGGACAGGGGATCCGGCAGCTTCTCCCGCATCCGCATCATCGAGTTGGTCGATTCGGCGAGAAAGCCTCGGGAGTAGAGAAACTCCGAAAGGTTGATCCGTGCGCGACCCAATGCGAGGTGATCTGTCGTGGTCACAGCCAGTGTCCGATACAACTCCTCTGCCCGCGCCCGCATGCCGAACGCCAGGTAGCTCTCGGCCAGGCGCCAGTTGTAGTCCGCTGGCATTTTCTGCGCATCGGCCGCAGCGTTCAGCGCGAGAAGACCGGTGGCTGCCGTGAAGTGACGCTCGTCGGCGTTGAGAAAATCTGCGAGCCGCAGCCTTGGGTCTTCCTTGCTACCAGGCTTGTAGCCCTTGATCTCCACCAGCTTGCCGCCTTTTCCGAACCGGAGCTCGATCTCGGCCTCCTGCGCGCCTTTGACGAAGCTGCCTTCGAAGCTCTCGGTCACCGTCACGGCACCATTCTGGCTTTCCAGCGGACGGCCCTTGAATACGACGCGGATGCGGTGCACGCCTGGTGCGACATTGGCGCGCAACACCCGGTGAAGACCGTTTTTCAGCAGTCCGCGCGCTTCTTGTTCGCTGTAGGTGTATTCAGTCGGTGCGGCATTATCAATGGTGACCGTGGCATCAGTCAGAAAAGCACCGTTATTCGGCGTACTGCCGACGTAGACCGAAAGTGCGCTGTACTGCGGGAAGGAAAAATCATCTTCCAGTCGTTGAAGTTCTACATTCAAAGCCAGCGCTTCATCCTTCAAGCCTTGCATGGCTGCGTCGAGCGCGATGGCCTCAGCGGTAGGCTGCGGAGGCTCGGCTGCAAAAGCGGTACCCGCGCAGAGCAAAGCAACAGTCAAAACCCAAGTGGGCCGCGTGAGCCATTGAATGGCAGTCGGTCTGAAGAGCATGAACGGCTTGGGATTTGGGTGCGATAGAGCGGGTGGCGAATATAACAAATGAATCCTTCGCGTCAGCCGCATCGTGGCGAGGCGCAATCAGCCACTTTGAGTGTCTGCCCAGGCTTGAGTTCATTCATCCGGACGCCGGGGTTCATCACCTGCAGTTGCGGGGCCGTCAGCCGATATTTTCGAGCGATGGAGAACAGCGTATCGCCACCCTTGATGGTGTAACGCTGCGCTGTAGCCGGGCTCTTGGAGGGCGCGGAGACACCGCCCAGCGAGTGGCTCCAATGCAGGTGCCCCGTGAGCCCTGCGAATGCCTGCCGATCTGGTTTGGCGGCGGCGTTTGATGGCGTGCGCTGCTGGTTCAGTTGCGCCAATTCAGCCCGAAGCACCACGGCGTCGGCCGGTGGTAACAGCAGGGTGGGCGAGGCTGTCGGTGCGTTGCTCGCTTTGAGGCCGGGATTGAATGTGCGAAGCACCGCCTGATCGACACCAGCCGCCTGCATCGCCAGATGCAAAGGTGTGTTCTGGTCGAGCGAGATGAGCTCTGCGACGCCTGACGCGGCGATGGAAGGTAGTGTCAACCCGTACCGACGGGGCTCGCGGACGAGTGCTGCGATGGCAAGCAGGCGGGGAACATAGTCCTTGGTGACCGGCGGCAGCGGCAGCTTCCAGAAATTGCGCGACTTGCCTTGCTTGATGGCCTGCCTGACCCGCACGCCACCGGTGTTGTAGGCCGCGAGTGCAAGTGGCCAGTCGCCGTATTCGCCATGCAGTTCGGCCAGCAGGTCGAACGCTGCCATGGTGGAGGCCACCGGGTCGCGACGTGCGTCGTAGTTGAGCGCGTCTTTCAGGCCATATGCCGAACCGGTCTTGGGGATGAACTGCCACAGACCGTATGCCGAAGAAACCGATACCGCATGTGGGTCCCAACTGCTCTCCACGGCGGGCAGTAAAGCGAGCTCCGTAGGCAGCCGGCGTGCCTCAGCCGCTTGAAGCACGTACCAGAGAAACGGCTCTGCGCGCGCGAGCATCGCGGAGAAGAACTGCGGATTACTGCGGTAGTGGGAAATGAAGTGCTGCACCTCGGCGCGCTGCTCCCCACCCAGTCGCATACCAGCTACCAGTCGGGGCCAGATACTGTTGGCCGCTGACTTGCTGCCCCCGTAGGAGCTCGGTTCGTCTGCTCTGGATGACGGCTGAAACAATGCGAGCCCGATCAGCAGGGCGAGTTGTGCAATGGCCCTCATGGCGCGCGGAAAACGTCCTTGGCGCGACGCAGGGCGCCAAAGACCGCCTCGGGTGCGGCGTCGGGCTTCAGGCCGGCGGCCAGTGCGAGAACTGGATCGACACAGCGCAGGAAGGGATTGTGGCGGCGCTCCCAACCAATGCTGGACGGCAGGGTGAATTCGCCGCGGGCGCGACGTTCGCGCACGTTGGCGAGTGCTTGTTGCAAGGTTTCGTCTTGAGGGGTCAGTGCGGCGGCAAAGTGCACGTTGCCCAGCGTGTATTCGTGTGCGGCAAACACCCATGTTTCAGGCGGCAGTAGCGAAAGGCGGGTGAGCGAGGTGTGGAACTGCAGGGGGCTGCCCTCGAACATGCGGCCACAGCCAGCCGAAAACAGCGTGTCGCCGCAGAACAGCAGGCCCCCGCCGGTGTAGCAGATGTGGCCGACCGTATGGCCAGGCGTCGCTATCACCTGCAGCGTGAGTGCTAGCCCCGGCACCGGTATCTGATCGCCGTCGGACACCGCGATGCTCAGCGGCGGTAGTCGATGAGTATCTAGCGTGTGCCCGATCACTGGCACCGTGTGCCCTTGAGCCGCGCGCAAGGCCGCTACACCGCCAGTGTGATCGCCATGGTGATGGGTGAGCAGAATTGCCGTCAGCTTTTTGTCGTGGCGGGTCAGCCAGGCGAGTACCGGGGCTGCCTCACCGGGGTCGACGACGGCCGCATGTTCGCCCTCGTGAAGCATCCAGATGTAGTTGTCGTCAAACGCGGGTATCGCCGTGACGTCGATCATTCGACCCGCTTCCGGGTGCTGCGCTTGCGATTCATTTTTTTTGCTAAGGTTTGACCATGCCAACCTTGCCTGACAGCGGCGGTGCCTCGCAAGCGATCACCAGTGATCCGGTGTGGCGCTGGGCGGCCTCGGCGCGCGGTCGCAAGTTGACCACTATTGAGCACGACGAAGTCGCCCGCCAGGTGCCGGATTTTTTCGGGCGACATTTTCTGCAGATCGGTCACTGGGGTTTGAGTCAGGACTGGCTGGCTACCAGCGAGATGTTGCATCGCGCTGTGCTCACCACCGGCACTTTCTCGTCGGGACAGGCGAGAGTGGACTTGCAGGCACTGCCCTTGGCCAGCCACTGTGCAGATGCCGTGCTGCTGCCGCACACGCTGGAGTTCGCCGCATCACCGCATACCCTGCTGAGGGAAGTGTCCCGGGTGTTGAGCGATCGCGGGCGGTTGTTGATTTTGGGCTTCAATCCCTGGAGTCTGCTTTCGATGCGGCGGTTCGTCGGGCTTGCACCGCGGGCCTTGCCAGTCGACACGCGTTTTTACTCGCCGGGACGCGTCAGCGACTGGCTGACGCTGCTGGATTTCGAGATTACCTCGCTGCGTCGATTCAACACCGGATTCCCCTGGTTGCCGCCGCGCGGCAACAGCGATCAGTTTCGCCCCGCCTCGCTGCTGCAACCCTGGTCGGAGGGTTATCTCATTGCGGCAAAGAAGCGTGTCGCACCACTCAACCTCATCGGCCGCAGCCAGCGCGCACAGGTTCGACCACTGATCACGGTGCCGGTAGCCACCTCGGTGCAGCGTGATCGCAAAGCGGATCAGCCCGCATCTTGATGACAAGCCGGATATTCAAGTCTTGAAGCAAATCGTGATTCACACTGACGGGGCTTGTCGTGGCAACCCCGGTCCTGGTGGTTGGGGTGCCAGGCTGGCGTTTGGTGCGCATGTGCGGGACCTCTGCGGCGGCGAGGCCGAGACAACCAATAACCGCATGGAGTTGATGGCTGCGATTATGGCCCTGGAGGCCCTGAAGGAGCCCTGCAGCATCACGCTCTACACCGACTCCGTCTACGTCCGCTCCGGCATCCTCGAATGGCTGGCGGGCTGGAAGCAGCGCGGCTGGAAAACCGCCAGCAAGCAGCCCGTGAAAAATGTCGATCTTTGGCAGCGGCTCGATGCGGCGCGTCAGTCCCATCAGGTCGATTGGCGCTGGGTCAAGGGCCATGCCGGGGACCCCGGCAACGAGGCCGCGGATGCGCTGGCCAACCAGGGGCTCGAAACGGCGCAGCGAGAGCGCCGCTCTCAGCCGCAGCCGGTGAATACGCGTTGATCCTGTCAAGCCGAACGTAGTGTCGGCATTGACACCGCGCCAACACGCACCAAGACAGCAAGACTGAACATAGCAACCGACCATGCGCCAGATCGTCCTCGACACCGAAACCACAGGCCTTGATCCGGATCAAGGCCATCGCATCATCGAAATTGGTTGCGTGGAGCTGAGTGACCGCAAGCTCACCGGCAACAACTACTCCCGATACATCAACCCCGACCGCGAGATCGACGCTGGTGCGGTGGCCGTGCACGGCATCACCAATCAGTTTCTGGCAGACAAACCCTTGTTCCACGAATTGGGGCAGGAGCTGTTCGACTACCTCACCGGTGCCGAACTCATCATCCACAACGCCCCATTCGATCTGGGGTTTCTCAATCGCGAGTTCCAGCGTTGCGGCATTGATACCCCCTTGCAAGAGGTTTGCGCCATCACCGACACGGTGCTGAAGGCCCGTAAGATGCACCCGGGCCAGAAGGCGAGTCTTGATGCCTTGTGCAAGCGCTACGGCATCGACAACACCAATCGGAAGTTCCACGGCGCTCTGCTGGATGCGCAGTTGCTGGCCGAGGTGTATCTGGCGATGACGGGTGGCCAGTCTCGGCTCTTGCTGGATGCCGGCGGCATCGGCGGACCGCGTCGCGGAAGTCGGGCGCTGGCACAGTTGCAAGCACTCGCGATCGGCCACCCGGCTGTGGTGGTGACCGCCGACGAGACGGAGATCAAACTGCACCTCGAACGGATTGCAGGTCTCGCAAAAAAAACAGGCAAGACCTTTTGGCCCGACGAGCAAACCACAGCTTGATCTTGTGGACTAGCGGCGGGCGACGGCCGTGATCACGTCGAAATAGGGTGGACGGGTTTCCTGCGAAGTAACGGCGCAAAGCGCCACCTCGAAGCCAGCGCTATTCAGCATGGCGGCGAGGGCCTCGGCTTTAATGCCCTGGTTGCGGTGATCGTAGGCGCGCACGGTTTCGACATGCGGGTGTGCGGCCAGGGCGGCGACGATCAGAGTCCCATTGGGTTTGAGTACGCGGTGCGCTTCGGCGATGACGGCCGCCGGTTCTGCGGAATAGGCGAGCGCGTGTAGCGCAAACACGGTGTCGAAGCGCGCCGCCTCGAAGGGCAGGGCATGAATGTCGCCCTGCTGAAGATGGATATTGAGATGCCCAGCCAGCCGACGACGTGCCGCGGCCAGCACGGTGTCGCTGATTTCGACACAGGTCAGTTGCTGGCAACGGGGTGCGATGAGTTCGGCGAACACGCCATCGCCAGACGCGAGATCGAGGACGGCACCGAGCTGTATGACGCCGATCAAGGCGTGGGCAGTGGCCTCCCAGGTACGGCCTGGTGAGTAGTGGCGTTCCATGCGGCCCGCCACCGATTCGGCCCAGGTCTGACCCTTGCTGCGGGCGCGCAGGACCTGTTCGGCGCGTTCCTGATCAGCTCCAGTCTGCGCATCATCCAGCTGCGAGCGTAGCGACTGCCACAGCCCGGCCGCAGGGCCGTGAAGTGGACGGGCGGAATACACCGCCGAGCCCTCGCTCTTTTCGGCCTGCACCAGGCCCGCAGCTTTGAGTCTGGAGAGATGGGTGGAAACGCGGCTCTGCGCCAAGCCGGTGATCTCGGTCAGCTCCGTGGCAGACAGCGCGTGGACCTCCAGCAACAGCAGAAGGCGCTGCCGCGAGGAGTCCGCCAATAGGCTGCACAGTTCAGTGCTTTGTTTAAGAGTGAGCATCCGGCAATGATGACCAATAAAAAGCCCGCCGGTAGGCGGGCTTTGGAGAAGAGGCCCGCGACTTGGCGGGTTCGGTCAGCGATCCGCCGGCGGTATCCGTAGGAAGGGGGTCGCTGATCGGAAAACAGTTTCACCGATGGGTGCCAAATCTAAAGGCGATCGCTGACACGTCGGTGGGGCGCGGCCTGCAACCTTGATGTCGGCTTCAGGCCGCGACCGGCCTATCACCCCATCTTTTTCACGACATCGCCAACCTTGGACGCTGCTTCCTTGGCCTTGGAACTCGCACGGGCAGCGCGCGAAGTGGCGGAGGGCTTGGCAGCGACCACGGGCTTTTTGACGGGCGCAGTCTTGGGCTTGATATCCAGCACCGAGCCGAGCTTGTGCTTGACCACCTTGACGTCGCTCTTGACAGTGGCAGCCACTTTCTTGGCATCCGTCTTGACCGCCGTGGCGACCTTGTCAGCCGAGCTTGCGGCCTGGGCAGTGATCTGCGCCGCACTCTTCTGCACATCGGCGGCGGCCGTTTTCACGTCAGCCACCGCCTTCTTGGCTTTGGCGGTGATCTTGTTCAGCTCGGTCTCGGCCACAGCACCGGTTTTGAGACCTTTCTGCACCAGGCCAGCCAGCTCCTGGCGCGTATCGGCAACGATGGAGAGCGAGTCGCGTGCACTACCGATCAAACGGTTGACCGTGTCCTGCATCAGGTCCAGTTGCTTGGCAGCGAGGTCTTTCACCGATTCGCCGGACTTGCTGGCCTTGAGTGAGACCAGCACGTTCTTGTAGGTGTCGTTGAGGGCTTTCAGCTCATGCTCGGCCAGTCGGTGCACACCCTGGCTGACGATCTTGTTGGCTTGGCCGACAACTTCCAGCGAGTCCTTGCGAATTTTGTCGATAGAGGTTTTGAGGTGGTCGAAACTTTTGCTCATGTGCAACTCCCCTTGAATGTTTTGACAGGTTTTAGCGGCGGATGTGGATGGCAAAGACACGTTGTTGTGGAGTTTACAAAGTTCGGCAAGTAGCTGTCAAACAATGAGTTTTCGTCAAAATGGCGTATTTTGTGCGCAATTTAAAAATGCATACCGAAAGGTTTGTTACCGCATTGTGGTCACTGGACGCGACGAGTAAGATCGCTGCGCTTTTCAGGACGCTGGCCACGACAGAGGCCAGTCGACGACGCCACAGCAAGTCCACAACGACTTATCAACTCCCCAGAGGTGCTCATGTATCAAGGCCAATCCATTCAGGTCACCAAACTCGACGGCGGCATTGCAGAGTTGTGTTTTGACAACAAGACCGACTCCGTCAACAAGTTCGACCTGCGCACTGTCACCGAGTTGGGCGAGGCCACCAAGGCCATTGCATCCGAACCTGGCGTGACCGGCCTGCTGGTGAGCTCTGGCAAGGAGGTCTTCATCGTCGGCGCTGACATCACCGAGTTTGGCAAGACCTTCCAGCTGCCGGAAGAAGAAATCGCCAAGTGGGCTTTCGAGGCCAACCATATTTTCAACGCCATCGAGGATCTGCCATTCCCGTCGGTGTCGGCCATCAACGGCATCGCCCTTGGCGGCGGCCTGGAAATGGCGCTGGCCACCGATTACCGCCTGATGAGCGACAAGGCACAGGTCGGTCTGCCCGAGACCAAGCTGGGCATCATGCCGGGCTTCGGCGGCACCGTGCGCCTGCCGCGTCTGATTGGCGCCGACAACGCCATCGAGTGGATCGCCGGTGGCGAGCAGCAGAAGCCGGCAGCCGCACTGAAGGTGCATGCCGTCGACGGCGTGGTTGCTGGCGACAAGCTCAAGGGCGCCGCCCTCAAGTTCCTGCAGTCCGCCATCGACGGCAAGTTCGACTGGAAGGCGCGCCGCGAGCAGAAGAAGGGCAAGCTGAACCTGAACCCGCTCGAGACCATGATGGTGTTCTCCACCGCCAAGGCTTTTATCGCTGGCAAGGCGGGCAAAAACTACCCGGCCCCAGTCGCCGTGGTGACGGCCATCGAAAAGGCCGCCGGCAAGGGGCGCGACGAGGCGCTCAAGATCGAATCCGCAGGTTTTGCAAAGCTGGCGCGGACGTCGGTTGCCGACTCCCTGGTCTCGCTCTTCCTCAACGACCAGTTCCTCAAGAAGAAGGCCAAGGCCGCCAGCAAGATCGCCAAGCCGGTGAAGCAGGCGGCGGTACTCGGCGCCGGGATCATGGGTGGCGGCATCGCCTACCAGAGCGCCAGCAAGGGCACGCCAATCATCATGAAAGACATCGCCGACAAGGCGCTGGACATTGGCATGAACGAAGCGAACAAGCTGCTCTCGGCACAGGTGGATCGCAAGAAGCTCACGGCCGTCAAGGCCGGTGCTGTGCTCAGCACCATTCGCCCGACGTTGAATTACGGTGATTTTGGCGGCGTCGATATCGTGGTCGAGGCCGTTGTCGAGAATGCCAAGGTCAAGAAGAGCGTACTGGCCGACGTCGAGAAAATCGTCAAGCCGGGCACCATCATCGCCAGCAATACCTCCTCGATTTCTATCGAAGAACTGTCGACGGCGATGGCGCACCCGGAAAACTTCCTGGGCATGCACTTCTTCAACCCCGTCCACAAAATGCCGTTGGTCGAGGTGATCTACGCCAGCAAGACCTCGAAGGAGGCGATCGCCACCACCGTCGCCTACGCCACCTCGATGGGCAAGACCGCCATCGTCGTCAAGAACTGCCCCGGCTTCCTCGTCAACCGCATTCTCTTCCCCTACTTTGGTGGCTGGACGGCGCTGCTGCGCGACGGTGCCGACTTCCAGAAGATGGACAAGGTGATGGAAACCTTCGGCTGGCCGATGGGCCCTGCCTACCTGCAGGACGTGGTCGGCATCGACACCTCGCACCATGTTGGCGACGTGTTGGCCGAGGGCTACCCCGACCGCATGAACAAGGACTTCCGCACGGCCATGGACGTGATGTACGAAGCCAAGCGCTTCGGCCAGAAGAACGGGGTTGGGTTCTACAAGTACACCACCGATCCCAAGGGCAAGCCGAAGAAGGAACTTGACGATGGCACCTACGCGCTGATCGCCCAGGTGCAGCCCAACGGCACCAAGGAGTTCACTGATGAGGAGATCGTGGACCGCATGATGATCCCGATGATCATCGAGACGGTCCGCTGCCTCGATGAGGGCATTGTCGAGACGCCGGCCGAGGCCGATATGGGCCTGATCATGGGTATCGGCTTCCCGCCGTTCCGCGGTGGTGCGCTCAAGTATGCAGACAGCATCGGCCTCAACGTCATCCTCGAGAAGTGCGCCAAATACGCCTCGCTCGGCAAGCTCTACGAGCCCACCGAGTCAATGAAGAAGATGGCTGCCGAAGGCAAGCTCTACTACCCCAAGTAATCCCAAATTCAATAACTCGTTTTGTGGGGTAAGCGTCGCAAGCCCCATCCAGAAAGGACCAAAACCATGTCAATAGACGTCGTGATCGTAGATGCCGTCCGCACCCCGATGGGCCGCAGCAAGGGCGGCATGTTCCGCAACATCCGGGCGGAGGAACTCTCTGCCCATCTCATCAAGGCCATCATGGCCCGCAATGCAGCACTCAAGCCTGCGGATGTGGAAGACGTGATCTGGGGCTGCGTGCAGCAGACGCTGGAGCAGGGCTTCAACATCGCCCGCAACGTGGCCCTCATGGCGGGTCTGCCGCAGACCGTTCCCGGTCAGACGGTGAACCGTCTTTGCGGCTCGTCGATGACGGCCATCCACGCCGCCTTCGCCAACGTCAAGGCTGGCTTGGGCGATGTCTATCTCTGTGGTGGTGTGGAGCACATGGGCCATGTCGCCATGGACTACAACTTCGACGGTGCGCCGGCGATGAGCCTCAATACTGCCAAGGCCGACGCCATGATGGGGTTGACGGCGGAGATGCTGACCCAGACCCACCAGATCAGCCGCGAGCAGCAGGATGCCTTCGCACTGGCCAGCCACCAAAAGGCCACCAAGGCCATGCAGGAAGGCAAGACCAAGAACGAGGTCATCCCGACGCCTGCCCACGATGCAGATGGCACGCCGTTCATGGCCACCGAAGACGAGGTGGTCCGGCAGAACGCCAGCCTCGCCGACCTGACCAAGCTCAAGCCCGCGTTTAATCCCAAGGGCAGCGTCACCGCCGGCTCTTCATCTGCCATCTCCGACGGCGCCAGTTGCGTGCTGGTGATGAGTGCTGAGAAGGCGAAAAGCCTGGGCTTGAAGCCGCTGGCCCGCATTGTCTCGGTGGCTGCGGCGGGCTGTCAGCCGTCCATCATGGGCATCGGCCCGGTGCCGGCCACGCAAAAGGCACTCAAGGCGGCCGGCATGGAGATCAGCCAGATCGACTTCTTCGAGTTGAACGAGGCCTTCGCCGCGCAGAGCCTGGCCGTCATCAAGGATCTGAAGATCGGCGACCGGATGGACCGCATCAACCTCAAGGGCGGCGCGATTGCCCTTGGTCATCCGCTGGGCTGTTCCGGCGCGCGCATCACCGGCGCGCTGGCCCATGTGCTCAACGAGAACGGTGGTGAGTATGGCCTCGCCACCATGTGCATCGGCATGGGGCAGGGTGTTGCCACGGTGCTGCAGCGGGTTCACTAAAGCGACAGCCCGATGAAAGAAGGCCGGAGGAATCCGGCCTTTTTCGTTGGTTTCAGGGTAGCGAACCTCGGATCGGTACCTCGCCTTGTCGGCGCTTGGCAGCGGAGGCGGTCTTGGCGATGCCGAAACCGCTGATGCCGTTGGTCATCAGTGTCGTCGCGAAATGTGCCGTTGCCGCGGCGTCCGGCTTTCTGGTGAAGGCCAACACCCGCCCCAACTCGAAGCCCATGCCGTAGCAGGCAGCGGCGAGCAGTTCGATGTCGATCTCCGGGAACACGCCGCGAGCGATCGCATCGCTGAAGTCTTCCTTCAGCGTTCGCATCGGAATACCGATCACGGTGTTTTCAAACAAGGAGAGCACCGCCGTCTCGTTTCGCAGGATGAGGCGAAAGAACGAAGGGTCGGCGGCAATCTTGCTGAACAGGGCCTGGAACGCGCCGTAGAGGAAATCCTCGATGGTCGTGGACTTCATCCGCACCGCGTGCATCGACTCGTTGACCTCGTTGATGCGTGCCTCAAGCACCGCCTTGAACAGGGCATCCTTGTCGGTGAAGTAGTTGTAGAACGTCCCCGCCGCCAGCCCTGAGTCGCGCACCACGTCGCGGATCGTGACTGCGTCATACCCCATTTTCAGGAAACACTTGCTGGCGGCAGCAAGAATGGCGCTGCGGTTGGCCACCTTGTTCTGCTCCCGCTTACCGCTGCCGGGCTTGGGCGTTGCTGCGGGGAGGGACTTGACGGCCATCAAGCCGTCCGGGTGCTGGTGATACCGCATGACGTGTGTGGGCGAGCGCTCATATTCCTCCATCGGGGTCCCGGTCGTGCCGAGGCCGCGATGCTCTGCCCCCGGCGGGGTTCCGTCAAGACCGATAAGGCACCCGATGCTGCACTTTGCAGCTAGCGTGCAAAGTGCAGCAAGGCAGGCTTTCTGCTCAGGCGAACTTGCTGTAGTCGGGCTTGCGCTTCTGCAGGAAAGCCGTGACGGATTCAATCGCCTCGGGACCCTTGAGCATCGACATGAAGTGATGACCCTCGATTTCGATGGACTCCTTCATCGTGTCCTGATTCCACTTCTTGAGCAGCATCTTGGTGGTGCGTACCGCCTGCGGCGCCAGCGCAGCCATCTGCTTGGCTTTTTCCATCGCCTTCGCTTCGACCTGATCATTGGGAAGCAGGGCATTCACCAGGCCGTATTGCAGAGCGGTCTGCGCGGTGAAGCCCTCACCCAGCAATACTAGTTCGGCCGCGCGGTGATGACCCATGAGCCGGGGCAGCACGTAGCTGGAAGCAAACTCCGGGCAGATGCCCAGGCTCACGAACGGCATGTTGAGTTTGGTCTTTTCGCCGCAGTAGACGAGGTCGCAATGCAGCAGCATGGTCACGCCAATGCCCACGGCGATGCCGCTGGCGGCCGCGATCACGGGCTTTTCGAAGTTGGCGAGCGCACGCATGAACACCAACACCGGGCTGTCGTTGCCTTCGGCCGGCGTGTTGATGAAGTCGGCCAGGTCATTGCCGGCGCAGAAGCATTCCGGGTGTGCGGCCAAGACCAGCACGCGCACTTCTGGGTTGGTTGCTGCCGAGTGGATGGCTTCGGCCATCGCCGTGTACATGCTTTGCGTCAGCGCGTTCTTCTTGTCCAGCCGGGTCATGCGCAGTGTCATCACGCGATCTTCAAGCGTGGTGACGACATGGTTGTCGCTCATTGGAGTCTCCTGATAGGGATGCAAACTGTGCGGTATCTCCAGGGCTGCATCAACTCGCTGCATCTTCCGGTGAGATGGGTGCGGAACGAGGCGCGCGCTGCCATCCGGCCAATACGCACGTGCCGATCACCAGCGCAGCACCCAGCAGGCTCAAGGCATCTGGTGTCTCCTCCCAGACGAACCAGCCGATCAGGCCCGCAAAGATCACGGCGGAGTAGCCCATCGCCCCCACTCTTGCCGCCGGGGCAAAGCTGTAGGCGCGGGTGAGTTGCAACTGGCCGTTGGTGGCGGCGAGCCCGGTAGCGGCCATCAGCAGCAGCACCTTGAAGGTCGGCAGGGTGGCGAACCACCAGAGTGGCAGGGCAGAAATCAGCACGCCGATGGCCGAGAAATAGAACACCACCCGCTGTGCGGGTTCGGTGTCGCTGATGCGCCGGAGGCTCACCATGGCGCAGGCGGCAAAAACACCAGAGGCCGCCCCGACCCAGGACGCCAGCGAAAGCGAGATCGAACCCGGTTTGACGATCAGGGCTACGCCGACGAGGCCCAAAAGCGAGGCCGGGATCATCACCACAGGCGGACGTTCCGACAGCACGGCCCAGGCAATGAAGGGGATGAACAGTGGCGAGGCGTAGTTGAGCAGTAGCGCTTCGGCGAGCGGCAGATGCGTGATCGCATAGAAAAGGGTGTACATGCCGCAGAGGCCAAACAGAGACCGCCAGAGGTGCCCGCCGAAGCGGGCCGTGCGCAGGCCAGCCCTGCCGTTGCGCAACACCCAGGGCAGCAGGACGAGCACGCCCATGAGATTGCGCACGAACACCATCAACATCTCGGAGCCGCCGTGCTGCACGGCCGCCTTGGCGAACGCGCCCATGCAGGAAAATGAGGCGGCAGCGGCGGTGGCGTGCCAGGCGGCACGGCGCAGTGGGTCAGGCATTAAAGTGAGTGGCGGTCCGATAGGCGCGGCAGTCTAGTCGGGTTGTCGGAGACTGGCAGCGCAGCAAGCTCGCTATGATCATGACCGACCATTTTTGACAATTGCAGGCCGTCCACAACAACCCCATGCGCAGCCGGAGAACTTCATGACGACCGCTCAACAGGCCAGCGCCTACCGCCCGGTCATCCTCCTGGTGGAGGACAACCCAGCCGACCTCCGGCTGGCGCAGGAAGTGCTGAAGGAAACGCAGATGGCGCACGAACTGCTCGTCGCCCGGGACGGAGAGGAGGCGATGCGCGTGTTGAGACGGGAAGGTGCCCATGCCAACGCCGCGCGCCCCGACCTCGTTTTGCTCGACCTCAACCTGCCGCGCAAGCATGGCCGCGAGGTGCTGGCCGAGATCAAGTCCGACCCTTCGCTCAAGACCATCCCGGTCTTGATTCTGTCCACCTCCAGCGCCGAGCTTGATGTGCGCGGCTGCTACGAGTTGCACGCGAATTGCTTCCTCACCAAGCCGGTTTCAATCGACGAGTTCGGCAGGCTGGCCGGGCTGATCCGCGATTTCTGGCTCGGTGTCGTCCAATTGCCACCGAGGGTTCACGTACCGTGAGCACTGCCATTTCCCGCACCCTGTCCGTGCTGCTGGTGGAGGACTCCTCCGCCGACGGCCGCCTGCTGCTCGAAGCGCTGCGCCCCGCCATCGCTACCGGCGAAGTGGTGGTCCAGACGGTCAAGCTGCTGGCGCTGGCCGTTGAGGCGCTCAAGGGCTACGACTTCAGTTGCGTGCTGCTGGATCTTGGCTTGCCGGACGGCAAGGGCGTGGACAATGTGCGCGCGCTGCGTGTGGTGGATCACCGCCCCGCAATCGTGGTGCTGACCGGCCTGGACGATGAGCGGGTGGCAGCCCAGGCGCTGCAGCTCGGTGCGCAGGACTATCTCGTCAAGGGCGGCACGGATGCCGAACAGTTGATCAAGCTGATCCGGCGCGCCGTGCAGCGCAACCGCCAGACCGTGCAGTTGGAGCATCTGCGCGACAGTGGCTTCATCGCCGCAACTCGCGACCCACTCACGCTGCTGCCCAACCTGCCGCTCCTGCTGGAGCATGCCCGCGTGCTCCAGGCGGAGTGCCGCGAGCAGCGACAGCCGTTTGGCCTCGGCGTGCTGGTGCTCGATGGACTCGATGGCCTGCGAGACCGCTCCGGCGCCGCGTTTGCCGAGCAGCGGGTGCGTGAAGTGGCAGAGGCGCTGGGTGAAAACCTGCGACCCGCCGATACGCTGGCGCGCGTCGCCGCCAACACTTTTGCCCTGCTGCCCCGCCCCATGCTTTCTGCCGAGCAGCTCGATGCCATGCTGCTGAAGCTCGCCCGGTGCATCGCCGCGCTCGAACCCGCATCGCGTCAGGCCGCTGCTTTGGGCGTGCGCGTTCGCAGCGGCTGGCACGCCAGTGAGCAGCAGTCTCTTGAGCAATTGCTGGCGGACACTGTTGACAGTGCCGCACTGCCCAAGGCTGCCGTATTGAGCACCGGCACTTCAGCCGCTCCGGTCACACTGGATGACACGGCCCCGCAAGGGCTTTGGCAGGGTTGGATCGATGGCAATACCGGTCGCTGCGATGGCGCGCTCTGGCAAGCGGAGCCCCCGAGCGCGGCGATCTCAGTAGAGTCTGCGGTCACTGCCTTGGCGGCGTTGCGGCAAAAGCTGATCGCTGCGGCGCCAGAAGATGCCCCGCCAGAGACCTTGGCGCTGTCGCTAGCGGCACCGAGCTGGTCCATGGATGCCGCCGCGTTGGCGGATGCCCTGCAGTCCGGTCTGCAGACCTTGGGCATTGCCGCTCGCAGCGTGGCCATCTGCATTCCGCAGTCCGCGTTCTCCGATGTGCCGCAGGCCGTTGCGGCTTTTCATCGGGCGGGATTCCAGTTGCTGCTGGATTGCGAGCGCGGTGTTGGCCCGAGCTTTCCAGACCTTGCTCAGTGGCCCCTGCAGGGCATCCGTCTGCACCCGGACTACTGGCAGCGGGTGCTGGACGACAATCTGCGGGGCCCCAGCCGCCGCGCACTCGAAGCGCTGAAGGGTGCAGCCCAGGCGCTCGGGGTACGCGTCATTGCCTGCGGCGTGGATCAGCCCGAGACGCGCGATGCGCTGCGGGTGATCGGCCTGCGCTGGATGCAGGGTGTCGCCATCCTGCCGGCACTTCCGACGGATGCGCTGGCGACCCGATGGATGCAGGGCAGGGAGTCGGTGCGGTGAGCTTGTTCGCCGGGCTGCTGCCGCATGGGATCTGCTTTGCAGGCCGCCCTGACCTGGTTTGGCTACACGCGGCCAGCGATGCCCTGGTTGCATTGGCCTATTTCGTCATCCCCGTCACGCTGGTCTTCTTCCTGCGTCGCCATCGCACGGTGTTGTCGTTCAACTGGGCCATCGCCCTCTTCGCCGCCTTCATCGTGCTGTGCGGTACCGGACATGTCCTGGCACTGATCACCATCTGGCAGCCGATCTACTACGTGCAGGGTTGGGTGAAGGCCATCACTGCGGTGGTGTCGGTGGCCACGGCAGTGGCGATTATCCCTCTGGTCCCCCGCCTGCTGGCCATGCGCTCGCCGGAGGAACTGGAAGCCGCCAACGCCAAGCTGGCCGAAGCCAACCGACAGCTCGAAGTGGCCAATGCACAGCTCAAGGTGGAAGCCGAGGCCCGGCGGGTGGCCGAGGCCGAGGTGCGCCGCTCGCTGGAAGAGGTGCGGCGCAGTGCAGCAGAGCTGGAGCAGTTCGCTTATATCGCCAGCCACGATCTGCAGGCGCCGCTGCGCAATATTGCCGGTTTTGCACAGTTGCTGGAGCGCCGTCTTGGCGCACAGGCAGACGGCGATACGCGGGAGTTTCTGGACTTCATCCACGCCGGCATCAAGCAGATGCAGTCGCTGATCACGGACCTGCTCCAACTCTCGCGCGTGGGGCGCAGCAAGGACTCGAGCAACGAGCTGCTCCCGCTCGGCGCCACGCTCGACCGCGCCATCGCCCTGCACGGTGCCGAGATTGCCGCCCGCCATGCCGAGGTGCGTATCGGCTCCCTGCCCAAGCTGGAGACCGAGCACCGGCTGCTCGGACAGCTGCTGCAGAACCTCGTTGGCAACAGTCTGAAGTTTCAGCGCGAAGGTGCCGTGCCGCAGCTCGACATCAGTGCGGAAGAGCGGCCCCAGCACTGGTGCCTGCGCTTCAACGACAACGGGATCGGCATCCCGCCGGATCAGCTCGAAAACGTGTTCGAGATATTCCGGCGCCTGCACTCGCAGGATGAATACTCTGGCAGCGGCATCGGCCTTGCGATCTGTCGAAAAATCGCCGTGCATCTGGGTGGCACGCTGACCGCGGAGTCTGCAGGCGAGGGCCAGGGTGCAACATTCGTACTCACGCTGCCGAAGACACCGCCGCAAAGCCGATCCGTCGACGACTCGGCGTGCCCGCCGGCCGTCTGACGCGCTAGCGCGTCGGACGCAGCACCACAGACTTGCCGCAGCGATCGCGCACGTCGGCGCCACAGGCGCGGGGTTGCAACTCGCGGTTCATGCAGAGACGCACCTCCCGCAAGTACTGGCCGCTGCACTGCAGCGCGATCATGTCTGGCGAAAGCGCCGGATTGGCGGATAGAAAATCGCGCTCGACCGCAGCGACGGTGGTTGTCAGGTAGCGGTCCAGACCTTGATAACGGTCCGGAATGCGGATGCTGCGATAAGCCTTGGTCAGCGTGGAGAAATACCCGTCCGCGCTCAGACCGGAACACACCCCATGCTTTTTCCATTCGTGGATGATCAGCGCTTTGCTGGGCATGATCGGTAGCAGGCGACGAATCAGCGATTCATCCAGATACTCACCGCGTCCACAGCTCTCGGGGTAGCCGCGCTCATGCTGCGGCCACAGGCCATGCACCACAAAGGCGTAGGGCCGCTGGCATTGACTGTCGCCGGACTTCGCCGAGGTCGCGCAGTATTGCGGCGACCAGGAAAGACTGAGCAAGTAGTAGTCAAAGCGGCCCGGGGTGTCGGCTGCTGTGGTGCCGATGAGCCCGCACCACAGCATCAGGGCTACCGCCCATCTCACGCCTTCTGGCCTGCCAGGAACAACCAGGTCTCGACGACCGTATCCGGGTTCAAGCTCATCGACTCGATGCCCTGATCCAGCAGCCACTTGGCGAGATCGGGGTGGTCGCTGGGGCCCTGGCCGCAGATGCCGATGTACTTGCCGTGCTTCTTGCAGGCGGCAATCGCCATGCTCAGCATCTTTTTCACCGCACCATCGCGCTCGTCGAACAGATGGGCGATGGTCGCGGAGTCACGATCAAGCCCCAGGGTGAGCTGGGTCATGTCGTTGCTGCCGATGCTGAAGCCGTCGAAGTGTTCGAGGAATTCCTCGGCCAGCACGGCATTGCTCGGCAGCTCGCACATCATGATGAGCTGCAGACCATTGCTGCCGCGGGCGAGGCCGTTCTCGGCCAGAATCTCATTGACCCGGCGCGCCTCGCCCAGCGTGCGCACAAAGGGGATCATGACCTTGATGTTGGTCAGGCCCATCTCGTCCCGCACGTACTTCAGCGCCCGGCACTCCAGGTCGAAGCAGGGGCGGAAGTCATCCGAGATATAGCGGGAGGCCCCCCGGAAACCGATCATCGGGTTCTCCTCATGCGGCTCGTAGCGCTTGCCGCCGATGAGGTTGGCGTATTCGTTGGACTTGAAGTCCGAGCAGCGCACGATCACCGGCTCAGGTGCAAAGGCGGCCGCCAGCGTGGCAATGCCTTCGGCGAGACGCTGCACGTAGTAGTCGGACGGGCTCGCATAGGCAGCGATCATCGGCAAAATCTGCCGCTTCACGTCTGGCGACTGCTGGTCGAGTTCGAGCAGGGCCTTGGGGTGGATGCCGATCTGGCGGTTGATGATGAACTCCAACCGCGCCAGGCCAATGCCGCGATGGGGCAGGGCGGCGAAGTCGAAGGCCTGCTCTGGCGTACCGACGTTCATCATGATCTTGACCGGAATCTCCGGCATCTTGTCGAGCTCGATCTCGTCAACCACGTAGTCGATATGCCCGGCGTAGATGAAGCCGGTATCGCCCTCCGCACAGCTCACCGTGACGGCGTCGCCGTCCTTGAGCTTGCTCGTTGCATCGCCGCAGCCAACGACGGCGGCGATGCCCAGCTCGCGGGCGATGATGGCCGCGTGACAGGTGCGGCCGCCGCGGTTGGTGACAATGGCGGCGGCGCGCTTCATCACCGGCTCCCAATCGGGGTCGGTCATGTCGGTGACCAGCACGTCGCCGGGCTGCACGCGCGACATCTCACTCAGGTCCTTGAGGATGCGCACCTTGCCGGCGCCGATCTTCTGGCCGATGGCGCGACCCTCGGTCAGCACCGTGCTCTTACCCTTGAGTTTGTAGCGGCGCAGCGTGTTGGCGCTGGCGCGGCTCTGCACGGTTTCGGGGCGGGCCTGCAGGATGTAGAGCTGGCCGTCGATGCCGTCCTTGCCCCACTCGATGTCCATCGGCCGACCGTAATGGTCCTCGATGATGAGCGCCTGCTTGGCCAGGGCTTCGATATCGCTGTCGGTGAGGCAGAAGCGTTGCCGCTCCTCCGTAGCCACAGGCACGAACTCCACCGTACGGCCGAGCTTGCGATCGGCGGTGTAGATCATCTTCTTGGCCTTCTCACCCAGGCCACGTTTGAGCACGCTGGGGCGCCCGGCGCGCACATTCGGCTTGTAGGCATAAAACTCATCCGGGTTGACCGCGCCCTGCACCACGGCCTCGCCCAGGCCGTAACTGGCGGTGATGAACACCGCGTCCTTGAAGCCACTTTCGGTGTCCATCGTGAACATCACCCCCGAGGATCCCTGGTCGCTGCGCACCATGCGCTGCACACCGGCCGAAAGTGCCACGGCCTTGTGATCAAAGTGGTGGTGTACCCGATAGGAGATCGCGCGGTCGTTGAACAGCGAGGCGAACACCTCCTTGATGGCATGCAGCACGTTGTCGATGCCGCTGACATTCAGAAAGGTCTCCTGCTGGCCTGCAAAGCTCGCATCTGGCAGGTCTTCGGCAGTGGCGGAGGAACGCACCGCAACCGAGATTTCGGCACCGCCAGATTCCGCCAGCAACAGCTCGTAGCCGGTGCGGATCTCCGCCTCCAGTTCGGTCGGGAACGGGGCCTTCACCACCGCCTCGCGGATCTGCTTGCCGGTTTTGGCCAGTGCCACCACATCCTCGATGTCCAGGGCATCCAGCAGCGCGTTGATGCGCCCATCCAGACCCTCGAAGCTCAGGAACTCCCGATAGGCCGCCGCTGTGGTCGCGAAGCCATTCGGCACCTTGACGCCGGAGGCCGCCAGGTTGGAAATCATTTCACCCAGCGAGGCGTTCTTACCGCCAACGGTCTCCACGTCGGTCATGCGCAGCTCGGAGTACCACAGGACGTTGCGGGTGTTCGATGAACTCACGATGGAAATCTCGTTGTGGAGGAGGATCAATAGCCACAGTTTCGGGGTTATCGGGCCGTCTTGCCACTGGCAAATCGGCAGGCGATGCGGCGACACTGAGCCCATGACCACCCGACATGTCTTTTTCGTCTCCGACGGCACCGGCATCACTGCCGAAACGCTGGGCAACACGCTGCTCACGCAGTTTGCCGGGGTGGAGTTCATCAAGGCCTCGCTGCCCTTCGTCTCCACCCCGGAGAAGGCCCGGATGACGGTGGACTACATCAACCACGTCTCGGCCGGTGGCACCCTGCGCCCCATCGTGTTCTCCACCACGGTTGGCGAGGCAGCGCGTACCGTGCTGCGGGAGTGCAATGCCATGTTCGTGGACTTGTTCGACACCTACATCCACAGCCTCGAGAAGGAGTTGGGTGTGGCCTCCACCCACGCCCAGGGCCGGGCGCACAGCGCGAACTCCCGCCGTTACGATGCCCGTATCGAGGCCATCAATTTCGCGCTGGAACACGACGATGGGCAATCGGTGCGAGATCTCTCCAAGGCCGAGCTCATCCTCATTGCGCCGAGCCGTTGCGGCAAGACCCCGACGAGCCTCTATCTGGCGATGCAGCACGGCGTTTTCGCCACCAATTTTCCCTTGCTGGACGAAGACCTCGAAAAGCCGGCGCTGCCCAAGGTGCTGCATGGCTTCGAGAGCAAGCTGTTTGGCGTCACCAGCGAGCCTGAGCGGCTGAGCCAGGTGCGCAACGAGCGCCGAGCCGGATCACGCTATGCCTCCATGGCCCAGTGCAGTTACGAGCTACGCCAGGCCGAAACGCTGTATCGCAAGCACAACATCCCCTTCGTCAACTCCGCCAACATGTCGATTGAAGAGATGTCGGCCACAGTGTTGCAGGAGAAGGGTCTGCGACGAGCGAGCTAGCCCTGCGGTGGCCGCCCGGTATCTGATCGGCGGCGGACTTCGGGCGATGGGCATGCGGCCAGCGGTACACACCGGGCGTGATAATGTTCGGTGACGAGTTTTATAGCGCTGCCCGCCCGCTTGCCATGACCGCCAACGCCATCGCCCCATTTCTAGCTACAGCGCAGGAGGTGGAGGTTGCCCTGCGATTCGATGCGGACTTCAACCAGTTCCTCTCCCTGGGTCTCAGAAGCAGCGGGGAGCCCGCCAATGAGGTCGACGTCGCCGCTGCCCGCTACCGCATCATGGATGCTCGCCTGGGCCTGCGCGACAACCTGCACATCGACGAGGCCGTGCTGGCAGGCGGTCAGCCGACCCCGATCCGTGAACTGATTTCGGCGCATTGCGAGATCGAGCGTAGCCGTTTGATCCACTCGCTCTGGCGGCTCGAAACCTTTGACGAGACCAAGGCCTGGCTCAAGGCCATGGGTGCCATCGTGCGGTTTGCGCACGACATGGATCGCGAGCTGCGCGGCCATCTGCTGCTCGCCGAAACGATCATCCCGATGGTGGAAACCGTTGAGCGAAAGGACTACGTGCTGCCCAATGGCGACATGGCGAGCGATGCCATTACCCGCAATCTCGGCATTCGCGCCAAGGTGTTCGCACTCGACCGTCAGCGCCGCAGTGCGCCCAGCAACAGCATCATGGATCGGCTGTCTCGCACCCTGAGCAAGAGCGGCTAGTCAACGCTTCAGGGTTTGATGAACGCGACCCAGTGGCTGGCTGGTCGTTCTACCGCGGCAATCACCCTGCCGCCTCGTCCCATCCGTGCTGCTTCGCGCACTCCAGGTGGCCCAGCGCGGTCGTATGCACGCACGCCGCAGCGGTGTCATCACGCCGGGATAGCGGCGCGGCCATCGCCGGTGACCGGCGCCGCCGGGTCGGCACCCTGACAGTCCTTCAGCTCGATCACCGCGCCATCCCGTTTCCACGGGTGGCCGGCAAAAGCGAGCGTGAGGGTGCCCACGGCATGCCTTGCTGGCCCAGCCGCTTCATCCCAAGCCCCACCGTTGTAGCAGGCGATGGGGTCGTCGCCTGCGGAGAGCAGCGTGCGCAGAAGGCGCGCGACGGATGAGTAAGGGGGATGCGAGAGGGGGGGGTGATCCGCGTGCTTCAAGTCACGGACGCTGGCCGACTCGGATTCTGGGTCCGCCAGCGCTTGCGGGCGTGCAGAAAGCTGGCGGATTCCGCGTAGCCCAGCCGACTCGCGACTTCTGCAACCTTCATCCCGGCGGTGCCCAGCAAGGCCTCGGCCAGGGTTTGACGCAACTCTTCGAGCAGGGCCCGGTAGCTGGTGCCTTCAGCCGTCAGCTTGCGGCGCAAGGTGCGACTGGTGAGCTGGAGTTCCGCGGCAACCGTCTCGATGTCCGGCAGCCGGCCGCCGACATGGCGGAGCAGGGAGTCGCGAACCTGCGCTGCGAGGCCGCTCCGGGCGCGGCGCTGGCTCAAGAGTTGGCGGCACTGGGCTTCGGCGAGTTGCGCGGCCAGTGGGCTGGCCTGCGGTAGCGGTTGTTCGAGCGCCTGGGCATCGAAGATGACCCGGTTTGCCGTCGCGCCAAACTGCGGTGCGATGCCCAGCCAACGGACATATGGCTCGACCGAGGCAGGGGCTGGCAGGGCCAACTCGATGCGCCGCGGCAGCAGACTCTGGACGAACAGCTCCCGCTGGATGGTGGCGATGGCTGCGAGGTCACGTTCGATCAGAAAGCGGCGGAGTGCTGGCGGTAGCTCGCTGGCGTCGAAACCCAGACTGGCCTCGCTGCCGACGCAGCTGAGGCGGATATCGAGATAGGAATAGGTGAGGTCGAGATAGCGCAGGCCAGTCTCGAAAGCCGCCCGCATCGTCGGCGCACTCATCAGCGCAAAGCCCCAGATGCCATAGGCGGTCAGGTGGTAGCGCACGCCCAGTTCGAGTCCCAGGCCCGGACGGTCGCCCAGGGCTGTGACCGTGTTGGCGATCAAGTGCAGTTCTTCGCTGCCGCTGATTTCGGCCCCTGCAGCAGCCAGGCTGGTGGCGGTCCAGCGGCTACCGCGCAACACATCCTCCGGGGCCACGCCCTGCGTAGCTGCAAAGTCGAGCAGCAGCAGGGCACTGGTGGTGGGGTGACTGAGGCGCAGCGGCATGTCCGAAATTATCATGCGGATGTCCTCTGCCGTCATTCCGCTGCGGTCGACCGGGGCGGAACATGCGCCGATGACAAATCACGGAGTGAATACCCATGGCCTTACCCAGCGTCATCATCATCGGCAGTGGCTTCGGCGGCATCGGTGCGGCGATCCGGCTCAAGCAGCAGGGGGTCTCCGCCTTGACGATCTTCGAGAAGGCCAGCGACATCGGTGGCGTCTGGCGCGACAACGTTTATCCGGGCGCAGCCTGCGATGTGCCCTCGCATCTTTACTCGTTCTCCTTCGAGCCCAAGCCAGATTGGTCGCGCCGTTATGCCGAGCAGCCTGAGATTCATGCCTACCTCAAGCACTGTGCGAACAAGTACGGCCTCGCGCCGCACCTCAAGCTCAACACCGAGGTGACTGCTGCCGCATTCGACGAGGCCCGGGCGCTGTGGTGCGTGACCCTCGCGACGGGCGAGGTGCATGAGGCGCAGATGCTGGTGACGGCCACGGGCCAGCTCAACCGGCCACTGATGCCACAGGTGAAAGGCTTGTCGAGTTTCAAGGGTCCGCAGTTCCATTCCGCGCGTTGGGATCACTCGATATCCCTCGCGGGCCAGCGGGTGGCGGTGATCGGCACGGGCGCATCCGCCATTCAGTTCGTGCCGCGCATCGCCCCGAAGGCAGGGGCGGTGACCTTGTTCCAGCGCAGCGCGCCGTACGTCATCCCCAAGGGCGACCACCTTTACGGTGAAACCGCGCGCCGCCTGTTTGCCAAGCTGCCGCTGGTGCAGGCGCTGAGCCGCGCCAAGGAGTATGTGGTGCACGAGACCCGTGCACTCGGCGTGGTCAGCTACCCGGTGCTCACCGGGCTGATGAAGCCGGGCTTTCGTCGTCTGCTGACCGAGTCGGTGAAGGACGAGACCCTGCTAGCCAAGCTCACCCCGGATTATCCGGTGGGCTGCAAGCGCATCATGATTTCCAACGACTACTACGCGGCGCTGGCGCGACCGAACGTGTCGGTGGTGACCGACGCGATTCGCGAGGTCACGGAACAGGGCCTGGTGACCGCCGACGGCGAGTTGCATGAGGCGGATGTGCTGATCTACGGCACCGGCTTCGCCGCGCTCGATTTCCTCGCGCCAATGCACATCACCGGCTTGCAGGGCCGGGAGCTGAACGCGAGCTGGCGTGATGGGGCAGAGGCATACCTTGGCGTGAGTGTCAGCGGGTTCCCCAATCTCTTCATGCTCTATGGCCCCAACACCAATCTCGGCCACAGTTCCATCGTCTACATGCTGGAGAGCCAGATCACTTATCTGTGTGATGCGATCCGGCATCTGGCGCAGGGCAAGAAGTGGCTGGATGTGAAGCCTGAAGTGCAGGGTGCCTTCAATGCGCGCATCCAACAACGCAGCAAAAAAACGGTGTGGGATTCGGGCTGCACAAGCTGGTATAAAACCGCCTCGGGCAAGAACACCAATAACTGGCCCGGATACACCTTCGAATACCGGCGTGCGACGCGACGGCTGCGCCCCGAGGACTATCAGATTGCCTGACGGGGCAGCATGGGTTTGGAGAGCAGATGAAATCCTTCAAAGACAAGGTCGCGGTCGTCACCGGTGCGGGTTCGGGCATCGGTCAGGCGCTGGCACTCGCACTCGCCAAGGCCGGCGCACAGCTCGCCATCTCGGACATCAACGCGAAGAACGTTGCCGAGACCGCTGCGCAGTGCTCAGCCCTCGGGGCGAAAGTGAAGCACTACCAGCTCGATGTCGGCAGTCGCGAGGCGATCTATGCACACGCCGAGGCGGTGGTGAAGGAATTCGGCCGCGTCAACCTCGTCATCAACAACGCCGGTGTGGCCGTGAGTGCGACGGTGCGCGAGCTCAGCGACGAGGACTTCGAGTGGCTGATGAACATCAACTTCTGGGGCGTGATCCACGGCACGCGGGCCTTCCTGCCGCACCTCACCGCGTCAGGTGATGGCCATGTCGTCAATGTCTCCAGCATCTTCGGCATGATCGGCGTGCCCAAACAGTCGGCCTACAACGCCGCGAAGTTCGGTGTGCGCGGCTTTACCGAGTCGCTACGGCAGGAGATGGCCAACGAGGGCGCGCCGGTCGGCGTGAGCTGCGTGCATCCGGGTGGCGTGAAAACCAACATTGCCGCTTCGGCCCGCAAGGGGGCCTCCGATGCCAACCGCGACCTCGGGGCCATGTTCGAGAAGATCGCCAAGACCACGCCCGCCAGGGCGGCGGACGTCATCCTCAAGGGCGTGCTGCGCAACGAGTCGCGCATCTTCATCGGCGCCGATGCCAAGGCCTTCGACTTCATGCAGCGCCTGCTTGGCAGCAGCTACCAGAAGATCATCGGGCCGGCCTACGAGCGCGGCGTCAAATAGCCTCGGCACAGGCGTGGGCCGAGGCCCAGGCCCACTGAAAGTTGTAGCCGCCCAGCCAGCCGGTCACATCCATCACCTCGCCGATGAAATGCAGGCCGGGGCTCAGCTTCGATTCCATGGTGGTGGATGACAGCTCACGGGTATCGACACCGCCCAGGGTGACCTCGGCGGTGCGATAGCCCTCGGTGCCGTTCGGCGTGATCGGCCAGGCGTGCAGGGCGGCCGCCAGCGCCCGGATATCGGCGTGCAGGAGTTGGCGCATGAGCTTTGGCGGTGCGTGCAGCTCGGCAAAGCGCTGCGCGAAGCGCTTGGGCAGGGCCTCTGCCAATACCGTGCGAAGCTCGCTGGCGGGCCGGGCCTGTTGCTGTGCGGTGAGCCACTCCGCCGCATCGCCCTGCGGGAAGAGATCGAGCGTCAAGGGTTCGCCCGGCTGCCAGTAATTGCTGATCTGCAACACGGCCGGGCCGGAGAGTCCACGGTGGGTCACCAGCAGTTGATTGCGGAAGCCCGTCTTGCCCGCCCTCGCCTCCACCGGCAGGGCGACGCCGGAGAGATCCATCCATTGCTCCAGCGGTTTGCCGGAGAGCGTGAGCGGCACCAGTCCGGCGCGAGTGGGTAGCACGGTGTGGCCGAACTGCTTGGCCAGGGTGTGACCAAAGCCAGTCGCACCCATCGAGGGGATGGACAGGCCGCCCGTGGCCACGACCAACCTGGATGCCCTGAAGGTGCCGCGCGTGGTGTGCACCGCGTAGCCCTGGGCGGTCTGATCGACGGCGCCGACACTGCACTCGATCTCGATCTGCACCGCGGCTGCCGCGCACTCCGTCACCAGCATGTTGAGGATGAGCTTGCTCGACTCGTCGCAGAACAACTGGCCGAGTTCCTTCTCGTGGTATGCGATGCGGTGCTTCTGCACGAGAGCCACAAAATCCCACGGGGTGTAGCGGGCCAGCGCCGATTTGCAGAAGTGCGGATTGGCCGAGAGAAAGTTGGCGGGCTCGGTGCCGAGGTTGGTGAAATTGCAGCGCCCGCCGCCGGACATGAGGATCTTCTTGCCGAGCTTGTTGGCGTGCTCGATCACCAGTACGCGATGACCGCGCAGCCCGGCCTGAAAGGCGCAGAACAGGCCCGCAGCCCCGCCGCCGAGGACGATGACATCGTGGCTCATCAGGCCCCCGGCAGCTGGGCGATGAGAGCGGTGGCGGCGGCAGAGAGCGTTCGCTTCTCATGCCAGACCACGCCCAATTCCCGCTCCAGCGACAGCTCCCGGATGGGAAGGGCGATCAGCTCCTTGTCGAGCATGGAGCGCGGCAGCACGCTCCAGCCCAGGCCGATCACCACCAGCATCTTCAACGTTTCGAGGTAGTTGGTGGCGAGCCGGATTCGTGGTTTGAGGCCATGCTGGGTAAGGGCGGCGGTGACGATGCGGTGGGTGTAGGTGGCTTCGTCCGGCAGCACCGCCGCGTGCTCGGCCAGGTCGCCGAGCCTGGGGCGCTTGATGGCGGCGAGCGGATGCGCCGGTGCCACCACCACGGCCAGCGGGTCCGGCCAGACCAGCCGTGATTTCAGTTGGGCCAGTGGCTGCGACGGCAGGGTGACGATGCCGAGTTCCAGCTTGCCCGCCAACACGGCTTCGCAAGCCACTTCCGAGTCCATGAACTGGATGTCGAGATCGACCTCAGGGTAGGCGAGCGTGTAGGCGCGCAGTACGGTGGGCAGCCGGTGCAGCCCGATGTGATGGCTGGTGCCGATCGAAAGCCGGCCTTCAACCTTTTCAGAGAGTTTGGAAAGCGCGCGACGGCCGTCCTCGATGTCGTGCAGCGCGCGCCGCGCGTAGGGCAGCAAGGCACGGCCGGCATCGGTGAGCGTGATCTGGCGGCCGACGCGGTCGAAGAGCTGTCGACCGAGCTGATCCTCCAGCGTGGCGATGCGCTTGCTGACCGCCGGCTGGCTCAGGAACAGGCGTTCCGCCGCCTTTGAGAACGAAGCGGTATCGGCGACTTCCAGAAACGCAGCGAGAGCTTGGGTATCCATGCCGAAAAGTATATCGCTGCGGCATGAAGTCCATGAAAACGATTCATTGGCGTTATGCGAGATGCGCGCCTACGATGCCGCCCGTCATCAATATCCAGCAGGTGTGTGCCATGGCCAAAACGCTATACGACAAGTTGTGGGATTCGCATGTCGTGCGGGCCGAGGCGGACGGTACGGCGCTGCTCTACATCGACCGCCATCTGGTGCACGAAGTCACCAGTCCCCAGGCTTTCGAGGGCTTGCGGGTGGCGGGTCGCAGCCCTTGGAAGCGCCTCGCCAATCTGGCGGTGCCCGACCACAACGTGCCCACCACCGATCGCGCCGCCGGCATCGCCGACTCGATCAGCCGCGAGCAGGTGGATGCACTGGACCGCAACGTCAAGCACTTCGACGTGCCGTATATCCCTCTGGCCGACGTGCGCCAGGGCATCGTGCACGTGGTGGGGCCTGAGCAGGGTGCGACCTTGCCGGGCATGACGGTGGTTTGCGGCGACAGCCACACCGCGACACACGGTGCGTTTGGCGCGCTGGCCTTCGGCATCGGCACCAGCGAGGTCGAGCATGTGCTGGCCACGCAGTGCCTCATGCAGAAGAAGACCAAATCCCTGTTGATCCGGGTCAACGGCCATGTCGGTGCGGGTGTCACCGCCAAGGACATCGTGCTGGCCATCATCGGCGTCATCGGCACTGCCGGTGGCACTGGCTACACCATCGAATTCGCGGGTGAAGCCATCATGGCGCTGTCCATGGAAGGCCGCATGACCGTCTGCAATATGGCGATTGAAGCCGGCGCGCGTGCGGGGCTGATCGCCGTGGACGACACCACGATGGCCTATGTGAAGAATCGCCCGCTGGCACCGAAGGCCGAGCACTGGGACCGGGCGGTGGAGTGGTGGAAGACCCTGCACTCGGACGTGGGCGCACCGTTTGACCGCGTCGTAGAACTGGACGCCGCTCGCATCGAGCCTCAGGTCACCTGGGGCACCTCGCCAGAGATGGTGGTGCCGATTGGCGGTCGCGTGCCAGACCCGGCCAGCGAACCAGACGCCACCAAGCGTAATGGCATGGAGCGCGCGCTGGCCTACATGAGCCTGGCTGCCAATACGCCGATGCAGGACATTGCCATCGACAAGGTATTCATCGGCAGTTGCACCAATGGCCGCATTGAAGACCTGCGCGCTGCTGCCGCTGTGGTGCGCGGCAAGACCAAGGCCGCCAATGTGACGCTGGCCCTGGTGGTGCCCGGGTCCGGGCTGGTGAAAAGGCAGGCAGAGGCCGAAGGGCTGGACGCGATCTTCAAGGCAGCGGGCTTTGAGTGGCGCGAACCGGGCTGCTCGATGTGCCTGGGCATGAATGACGATCGCCTGGCACCCGGCGAGCGTTGCGCCAGCACCAGCAACCGCAATTTCGAGGGTCGCCAGGGTGCGGGTTCGCGCACCCATCTGGTCAGTCCGGCGATGGCCGCCGCAGCCGGTATTGCGGGTCACTTCGTCGACGTGAGGAGTCTCTAAGCCATGCAAGCCTTCACCACCCTCACCAGCCATACGCTGCCGCTGGATCGCGCCAATGTCGATACCGACGCGATCATCCCCAAGCAATATCTGAAGTCCATCTACAAATCCGGCTTCGGGCCCTATTTGTTCGACGACTGGCGTTATCTGGATGCCGGGGACCTGAGCATTCCGGTGTCGAGCCGCCGGGTGAACACGACCTTCGTGCTGAACAAGGCCGAGCACGCCGGTGCACAAATACTCATCGCGCGCGAGAACTTTGGTTGTGGCAGCTCGCGCGAGCATGCGGTGTGGGCGCTGAGCGACTACGGCTTTCGCTGTGTCATCGCGCCCAGCTTTGCCGACATCTTCTACAACAACTGTTTCAAGAACGGGGTGCTGCCGGTGTTGCTGCCGGCGGCGTCGATCGAGGCGCTATTCCAAGCCATCGCGGCCGACGCCACCCTGCCCGTAACGGTGGACCTGGCGGCGCAGACCGTCCGTTGGTCCAAGGCCGAGGCGGGTTTCGTGATCGATGCCTTCCGCAAGGATTGCCTGCTGCGGGGACTGGACGAAATCGGCCTCACCTTGCAGGACGCCGATGCCATCCGGAACTACGAGGCCCGCCGCGCGCACGAAGCGCCGTGGCTGTTCGCCTGATGCGCCCCTAACCATCGAGAGAATTTGAAATGATTCGTCTAGTTCTGTCTGCACTCGGGCTGCTGGTCGCCCAGTCGGCGCTCGCCGTAGGCCCCGAACCCATCTGGAAAGCCGATGGCTTTGCCAACCCGGAGTCCGTGGTCTACGCCAGCCAGCAAAAACTGCTGTACGTCAGCAACGTCAATGGAGAGCCGAACGCCAAGGATGGCAACGGTTTCATTTCGCAGCTGGGGCTGGATGGCAAGATCATCAAGCGCCAGTGGTTCAAGGGCCTCAATGCGCCCAAGGGGATGGCCTACTACCACGGCTGGCTCTATGTTGCGGATATCGACGAGCTGGTCGAGATCGATACCGGCAACGGTCGGGTGAAGCGCCGACTCAAGGCCCCGGGTGCCAAGTTTCTGAACGATGTCACGGTGACGGCCAACGGCACTGTGTTCGTCTCCGACATGGTCACCAACACCATCTGGCGATTGTCGGGCGAGGCATTCACGCCCTGGCTGGCCGACGCGGCGCTGGAGAATCCCAACGGGCTGTTGTTCGAGAAGGGGCAGCTGCTGGTGGCGAGCTGGGGTGTGATGAAGCCGGATTTTTCGACGGAGACGCCGGGCTACATCAAGAAAATCGATCTGGAATCGCGGGCGATTACGGCGCGTTTCCTGCCGATCCCCCTGGGCAATCTCGATGGCCTGGTGAGCGACGGCAAGGGGGGCTACGTGGTGAGCGATTTCATTCGCGGCAACGTGTTCCGTATTGGCAGCAATGGCCAGCCGAATCTCTGGCTGCAACTGACGCAAGGCACGGCCGACGTCGGTACCGCTCCCGGGCTGCTGCTACTACCCCAGATGGCCGAGAACACCGTCAGCGCCTATGTCCTGAAGTAATACTCGCAGCATGGGGGGGCCTCGTCGTTCCGCCGAGCCGAGTCTGCTGTTTCCATGCCGGGCGCCCGGTGCCCTGGATGATCCGTCCTTGAGAGTTTTTGATCTGACATGACTGCAAAACTTCTGATCCTGCCCGGTGATGGCATCGGCACCGAGATCGTCCGCGAGGCTGAAAAAGTGCTCGTGGTCCTGCGCGACCGGCATGGGCTGGATGTGAGCTGGGAGCACGGCCTGATTGGTGGCGCAGGCTATGACGCCTTTGGCGAGCCGCTGCCGGCGGTGACGCTCGAAAAAGCCCGTGCGGCCGACGCGATCCTGTTCGGCGCGATCGGTGGCCCGCAGTACGACACCTTGCCCAAGGACAAGCGCCCGGAGCGTGGCCTGCTCGGCATCCGGGCGGCGATGGGTTTCTACGCCAACCTGCGCCCGGCGCTGCTGTATCCGCAGCTGGCCAATGCCTCGTCGCTCAAGCCGGAGCTGGTGGCGGGGCTGGATGTGCTGATCGTTCGTGAACTGACGGGCGGCATCTACTTCGGCAAGCGCGACACCCGCACGGTCGAGAACCATCGGGTTGGCTATACCGTCGTGCCCAAGGCCGTGGTGTCGAGTGACGTGGAGGAATACTCCGATTTCGAGATCGAGCGTATCGCCCATACCGCTTTCAAGGCGGCCCAGCTGCGCCACCAAAAACTGTGCTCGGTGGACAAGGCCAATGTGCTCGAATCCAGCCAGCTCTGGCGCGAGACGATGATCCGGGTGGGCAAGGACTACCCGGAGGTCGAGCTGAGCCATCTCTATGTCGACAACGCCGCCATGCAGCTCGTGCGTGCGCCCAAGCAGTTCGACGTGATCGTGACCGGCAATCTGTTCGGCGACATCCTCAGCGATATCGCGGCCCAGCTCACGGGTTCGATCGGCATGTTGCCGAGCGCTTCGATGAACGAGAAGGGGCAGGGCCTGTTCGAGCCCATTCACGGCAGTGCGCCAGACATCGCTGGCAAGGGTGTCGCCAATCCGCTCGCCACCATCCTGTCGCTCGCCATGCTGTTGCGCTACTCGCTGCGGCGCGGTGATCTGGCCGGCAAGATCGAGTCTGCGGTGCAGCAGGTGCTGGCCCGTGGTCTGCGCACGGGGGATATCGCCGCTCCGGGCGAGGCCCGGGTGGGCACGGTGGCGATGGGCGATGCCGTCGTGGCAGCGCTTGGCTAGTCGATGAGCTGGCTCTACCTGATCGCCGCGGGTGCTTTCGAGGTGGGTTTCACGACCTGCCTCAAGCTCTCGGACAACTTCAGCGACTGGCGCTGGACGACGGCGTTCGGCGTGTGCGCCTTCATCAGCTTCAGCCTGCTGAGCGAGGCGGCCAAGGTCATCCCGCTGGGCACCGCCTACGCGGTATGGACCGGGATTGGCGCTTTCGGTACCGCCTTGATTGGCATTGTTTTCTTCAAGGATCCGCTGACGTTCTGGCGCGTGTTCTTTCTGGTGCTGCTGATCGGTGCTGTGATCGGCCTCAAGTTCGTCTCGGCACACTGAAGTGCAACTGATCGAAGTCACCGATGGGCAGGGCAAGGTCATCGCTCCGGATTGGCTTCTGGCGGCCGAGGCCACGCATCGCCAATTGCGTCCGCAACTGCCCACCGACTACGCCGCCAAGATGCAGCGCGTGTTCGCGCAGGGTGGTCGCATGGTCGTTGTGGTGGATGGCGCCGCGGTTTTGGGTGTCGCAGTGTGGCGGATCTACGAAAACACCCATCAGGGGATGCAGGTCTATGTTGACGATCTGGTCACCGACGACACCCGTCGCTCGCAGGGTGTGGGCCATGCGCTCATCGAATGGTTATGTGCCCGCTCCCGCATGTTGAGTGCCACGGCCCTGACGCTCGACAGCGGCACCCAACGCGTTCACGCGCACCGCTTTTATCTGCGGGAGCGCTTTGAAATCACTTCATTTCACTTCAACAAGAAACTGGATTAATCGCATGAGCCGCACGTTTGATATCGCTGTTGTAGGTGCCACCGGGGCCGTTGGCCAGGCCATGCTGGAAATTCTGGCCGAGAGCAAGGTGCCGTACGGCAAGGTCTATCCGCTGGCCAGCGAGCGCAGCGTCGGCACCACGGTGGAGTTCGCAGGTTCGCACCTGCATGTTGAAAACCTCGCCGACTTCGATTTCAGCAAGGTGCAGATCGGTCTCTTTTCCCCCGGTGCTTCGGTGAGCGCCATCTATGCGCCCAAGGCGGCGGCCGCTGGCTGCGTGGTGATCGACAACACCAGCCAGTTCCGCTACGACGCCGACATCCCGCTGGTGGTGCCCGAGGTCAATCCAGACGCCATCGCTGGCTACAAGACCCGCGGCATCATCGCCAACCCCAACTGCTCGACCATCCAGATGCTGGTCGCACTCAAGCCCATCTACGACGCGGTGGGCATCGAGCGCATCAACGTCTGCACTTACCAGAGCGTGTCCGGCACCGGCAAGGAGGCGATCGAGGAACTGGCAAGCCAGACCGCTGCCCTGCTCAACGCCCAGCACTATGAGCGCAAGGTCTACCCCAAGCAGATCGCCTTCAATTGCCTGCCGCAGATCGACGTCTTCCAGGACAATGGCTACACCAAGGAAGAGATGAAGATGGTGTGGGAGACCCGCAAGATCTTCGGTGACGAGGCGATTCTGGTGAATCCCACGGCCGTGCGCGTGCCCGTGTTCTATGGCCACTCCGAAGCCTTGCACATCGAGACCAAGAAGAAGATCACGGCGGCCGAAGCCCGCGCCCTGCTATTAAAGGCTCCGGGTGTGGAGGTGGTGGACGAGCGTGTCGACGGTGGCTGGCCGACGGCGGTGACCGAGGCGAGCGGTACCAACCCCACCTATGTGGGCCGCATCCGCGAAGATCTCAGCCATCCGCGCGGCCTGAACCTCTGGGTGGTCGCCGATAATGTTCGCAAGGGGGCAGCGCTCAATGCGGTGCAGATTGCCGAAGTGTTGGTTGAAAAATACCTCTGATCAAATGCTGCTGAACGCTGCATTGCCGCCAACCATAAACTTAGGTTATAAAACCACTTAGCGCCGGTACTTCAAGCATTACACTCACATTGCCGACGTCCAAAACTCGAAGGGTTTTTGAGGCACGGGAGCAGCTATGCGACGGACATTTGCGCGGTTCACACTCACTGCCATGGCGGCGGCGGCAACCGCGCTCGTCGCCAGCATGCAGGTGCAGGCGCTGGGTCTGGGCGAGATCGATGTCAGCTCCGACCTCAATCAGCGCTTTGTCGCCATCATCCCGCTGACTGAAATCAGTGCCGAAGACCTCGAAACCGTCTCGGTTTCCGTGGCCCCCAACGAGTCTTTCGACCGCGCCGGCATCGAGCGTGCTGACTATTTGTCCAGCCTGAGTTTCGAGATCAAGAACGATCGCGGTCGCCCGCGTGTGGTCGTCACCAGCAACCAGATCGCGCGCGAGCCTGTGCTGGACCTGCTGGTGCAGGCCCGCTGGAGCGGCGGCAAGATCCAGCGTGACTACACCATCCTGCTGGACCCGCCGGAATCGGCGGCGGCTCGCCCGCCACCGCAGCCTGTCGCCCCCCCGGTGCCAGCGCCTTACGCGCCAGTGATCGCGACGGCTACACCGCGTCCTGCACCCGCGCCTGCAACAGTTCCAGCGCCGGTCAAGCCCGTCGCTGCCAAGCCCGTAGTTCCCGTGGGTGGCGAGTTCTACCAGACGCCGACCGAGGCCAAGACGGTCTACAAGCCGGCCGCCGCGACCAAACCCGTTGCTGGGGCTGTCAATGATCCCGCCTTCGACAGCGCCACCAGCAGCTACGGCCCGGTGGCACCCAAGGAGACCTTGTGGAGCATCGCTACCAAGGTGCGCCCTGGTCCCTCGGTGACCATGGATCAGGTGTTGCTCGCGCTGGCTGAAGCCAACCCCGAGTCGATTCAGCTCGGCACCATCGTGAGCAAGGGCGTCACCCTGCGCGTGCCATCGGCAGAGCGCATCAAGGCCATACCGGCATCAGCCGCGACGGCCCGGTTGGCGGCACTACGGGCAGGGAAGGCAGTGGCTGGAAAACCTGCCATCAAGGCACCGGTCGAGAAGCGCGCATCGCCTGCACCCTCGAATGCCGTGAGTGCCCCGGTCGCCCCTGCGGTCAAGCCCGCCGAGGTTGCCAAGCCAGCTCCAGCGACTGCCACACCGCCGCCTGCGAGTCCGCCACCCGCGCAGACGCCGCCGCCCGCGGCGGCTTTAGCGGCTCCTACAACCACGCCGGCAGCACCCGTACCGGCAGCACCCGTACCGGCAGCGTCGACGCCAGCGGCCCCAGCGCCCACGGTAACGCCGAGTCCTGCCGAGTCCGCCACCAGCCCCGCCGTGCCCGCGCCGACCACTGCGGCTGTTGGTGCCGCCGCGGTGCCGCCGCCAGCGCCGGCCTCCTCCGAGGCCGCCACGGTAGCCACTGCCGCCACGCCAGTCCCCGCGCCTGCGGTGACGCCGCCGGTGCCGGAGGTGGTGAAATCGCCGCTGGCGCAGCCTTTGGCGGCGGAGTCCGAGGCCGGATTTCTCGACGAATACGGCTCACTGCTGGGTTTTGGCGCGCTCACCCTGTTACTCGGTGGCGCTGCCTTCGCGTTTTCCCGGAGCCGCAAGGCCGTGCCGGTGGGGGTTGGGTCGGCGTCGTCGTTCAAACCAGGCGAGGTCAAGACGGTCACTGCGTCCGCGGGTGGAGCCGGCGCGCTCGGTAAACTCGGGGACACCACCCGTCTGAGCGATACCCAGGTCACAGCCCCCCGGATCTTGGCGGCCGACTCGACACAGCAGATGACACAGCCCCTGGGCGCGTCCCTGCCGGTGATGGGGGCTGCCCCTGCCGCCCACGATGCAACGCTGGTCCTGACGCAGGAGGTGGCGGCGGGACTGAGCCAGACAGGCAAGCCTTCGGTGATGTCCGGTGGCAGCGATAGCTTCGACCGCACGACCCAGATCCAGGTCGATACCCTGCACATCGATCTCGACGACAACGACCCGGCTTCCGAGGCGGACTTCCATCTGGCCTACGGCCTCTACGACGAGGCGATCTTGCTGTTGAAGAATGCCGTCGAGAAACAGCCGCAGCGGACTGATCTCAAGGTGAAGCTGGCAGAGACTTACTTCGCAGCCGGCCGGCCGATGGAGTTCCAGGAGTCTGCCGAAGAGTTGAAGGACAAGCTCAGCGCCGGCGAGTGGAGCAAGTTCGCCATCATGGGTGCGCAGATCTGCCCCGGCGTCGCTCTGTTCCAGGCGACGGATGCCGATGGCGGCCTCGACGCCGACTTCGATCTGGCGTTCGATGAGCCCGCGCCTGCCAAAGCACCGGCCAGCAACACGGTCGAGTTCGCGCTGCTGGACGACGCTGCCAGGCCCAAGCCGGCTGTCCCATTGGAACTCGATATCGAGGACGGCAATGCGCTCAAGGTGGGCAGTACGTCGTTGCCGCCCTCCAGCCTGGATGACGACGCCTCCATCGACTTCATGCTGGGCCAGAGCCTCACACCACTGGGTGCTGGCCTGAAGTCGAGCGCCCCCAATTCGCTCGCATTCAACCTCGACGCCCCGGCGCTTGACATCGCCATCCCCAAACTCGAGAACGCCGAGCCCAAGCCGGCACTGCTGTCGTTTGCCGATTTCGAGGATCACCCGACACTAACCCCGGCTGGTAGCTCGCTCAGCATGAGCTTGCAGGACCTCGAAGTGAGCATCACGCCGCGTCAGGCTTCGGCAGAGTCGCTGGACGACGAGCTGAACACCAAGCTTGACCTCGCACGCGCCTATGTGGAGATGGGCGACAACGACATGGCCAGGAGCCTGCTTCTCGAAGTGCAGCAACAGGGCGGCGCACGTCACCAGCAGGAAGCCGCGACGCTGCTGCAGCGGCTGCCTGCGTGATCGGCAGTGCATGCCAAGGGCACCTGCGGGTGCCCTTTTTGTTTTGGTGCGGTCTGCCATGGCTACAGTGACCCGTTGGGCTGCCCGCATCGAGTACCTCGGCACCGCCTATGCAGGCTGGCAGCGGCTGTCGCACAACCGCAGCGTGCAGCAGACGCTGGAAGAGGCGCTTTCGAAAATCGCGGACCACCCCGTGACTGTGATGGCCGCTGGACGCACCGATGCCGGCGTGCACGGCCTCGGGCAGGTGGTGCATTTCGACACCACCGCGACCCGCAATGTGCTGGCCTGGACGCTCGGTGCCAATGTGCATCTGCCGGCCGATATCTCGCTGCGCTGGGCCAAAGCCGTGCCACTCGATTTTCACGCGCGCTATCAGGCGCTGTCGCGGCGCTACCGGTATGTGTTTCACAGCACACGGGCACGCTCGGCGCTGACGGCGGGGCGCGCCACGTTCTGGCACTACCCGCTGGACGCCGAGGCCATGCACCTGGCTGCGCAGTCCCTGCTGGGTGAGCGGGATTTTTCCGCCCTGCGCGATGCCGAATGCCAGTCGCCAACGCCGTTTCGCAACGTCATGTCCATCACGGTCTTCCGCAGTGGCGAGTTTGTGGCCATCGACATTCGTGCCAATGCCTTTTTGCACCACATGGTGCGCAACATCGCGGGCACCTTGGCTGAGGTCGGGCAGGGCAAGCGGCCGATCAGTTGGGTGGCTGAGGTGCTAGCCGGACGCGACCGCGCCAAGGCCGGCATGACTGCGCCCCCGGATGGTCTCTACTTCATTGGCCCTGACTATCCCCCGCAATTTGACTTGCCACCGCCCCCGGAGCCCTGGTTTCCCGCGACAATGCGTGGATGAGCAACGCACCTCGGCACCGCACCCGTATCAAGTTCTGCGGCATCACCCGCGCCGAAGATGCCCGGCTCGCTGCGGCACTGGGTGTGGACTTTGTTGGCTTCGTGCTGGTGCCCGGCAGCCTGCGCGCGGTTTCTGCGGTGCAGGCGCAGGCCTTGGCGGATTCGATATCCCGCGCTGACGGTGCCCCCAAAACCGTTGCTCTGTTCCAGAACGCCGGCGCGGATCAGATTCGAGGTGTCTTGAACGTATTCCACCCCGATCTCCTGCAGTTCCATGGTCGGGAGTCGGCGAGCTTCTGCAGCGGCTTCGGTCGCCCCTGGTGCAAGGCCGTCCCCATGGGCGAGCCACAAGACTACGCTGCCTGGGAGCAGGAATTCGCATCGGCTACGGCCCTGTTTGCCGACAGCCACACCACCGAGGGCGGCGGCGGCAGTGGCCACCGGTTTGCCTGGAGCGATCTGCCAGCAGCGGCGAAGCGCCGTCTGCCGCTGCTGTTGGCAGGGGGGCTGACCCCAGAGACGGTGGGGGAAGCCATTCGCCAGGTACGACCCTGGGGTGTCGATGTCTCAAGTGGTATCGAAAGCACCACCAAGGGCATCAAGGATCACCGTAAAATGCGCGCCTTCGTCGACGCCGTGCGCGCCGCCGACGAAGCCTGATCCGCGGCTGACCTGCCGCCTGCTGAAAGACATCATGGCCGACGATTCTGCGATTGCCCCCCCGACCGACTACGCCCGGTTTCCTGACGCCCGTGGTCACTTCGGCCCCTATGGCGGTCGCTTCGTCGCCGAAACCCTCATGGAGCCGCTGCGTGAGCTGGAAGAAGCCTATGCGCGTCTCAAAAGCGATCCAAAGTTTCTGGCCGAACTCGACAACGACTACGCCCACTACGTGGGTCGTCCGAGTCCGCTCTACAAGGCCGAGCGCCTAACCAAGGCCTGGGGTGGTGCCACGATCTGGCTCAAGCGCGAGGACCTGAACCATACCGGTGCGCACAAGATCAACAACACCATCGGCCAGGCGCTGCTTGCCAAGCATCTCGGCAAGACCCGCATCATTGCCGAGACCGGTGCCGGCCAGCATGGCGTCGCGAGCGCCACCATCGCCGCGCGCCTCGGCTTGAAGTGCGTGGTTTACATGGGCGTGGATGATGTCGAGCGTCAGTCGCCGAACGTCTACCGCATGAAGCTGCTGGGCGCCGAGGTCATCCCCGTCACCAGCGGCACGCGCACGCTCAAGGACGCGCTCAACGAGGCCCTGCGAGACTGGGTCACCAATGTTGACGACACTTTCTATGTCATTGGCACGGTCGCTGGTCCGCACCCGTACCCGATGCTCGTGCGCGATTTCAACAGCATTGTCGGCCGCGAACTGCTGCAGCAGTGCCCGGCGCGTATCGGCCGCCTGCCGGACGCACTGGTCGCCTGCGTCGGTGGCGGCAGCAATGCCATCGGCATGTTTCATCCGTTGCTGCCGTATCCCGAGGTCGCGATGTACGGCGTGGAGGCCGGTGGCAAGGGGGTGTCGACGGGCGAACACGCGGCCCCGCTGAGTGCCGGCAAGCCTGGTGTACTGCATGGCAACCGCACCTATGTGATGGCGGATGACGATGGCCAGATCATCGGTACCCACAGCATCTCGGCCGGGCTCGACTATCCGGGCGTGGGGCCCGAGCACGCCTGGCTCAAGGATCTGGGCCGGGTGAATTACGTTGACGCGACCGACGACGAGTGCATGGACGCCTTTTATGAGTGCACGCGGCGCGAGGGGATCATCCCGGCGCTTGAGCCTTCGCACGCGCTTGCCTTTGCCAAAAAGCTCGCCAGGCAGTGGGGGCCTGACAAGCACATCGTCGTCAACCTCTCGGGCCGCGGCGACAAGGACATCTTTACCATCGCCAAGCGCGAAGGCATCAATCTGCTGTGAACCTGCGGTTCAACCACTGGCCCCGGCGGGCCGTACAGTCCAATCAAGCATGAGCCGTATCCAAGCCCGTTTCGCCGCGCTGAAAAGCGCCAGCCGCAAGGCTCTGATTCCCTTCATCACCGGTGGCGACCCAGCACCGGAGCACACGGTGGCGCTGATGCACGCCCTGGTGGCTGGCGGTGCCGACGTGATCGAGCTGGGCATGCCGTTCTCAGACCCGATGGCGGATGGGCCCACTATCCAGCTCGCCTGCGAGCGATCCCTGGCCGCCGGTACCACCATCAGCAAGATTCTGGGCCTGGTCACCGCGTTTCGTGCGACCGACACCACCACTCCGGTGGTTCTGATGGGTTATCTCAATCCCATCGAGTGTCGCGGCTTGGCTGCGTTTGCCCAAGAGTGCAAGGTGGCCGGCGTCGATGGGCTGCTCATCGTCGATCTGGCGGTGGAAGAGGCGCCGGAGTTCGCGCCGCTATTCAAGGAGGCAGGGCTGGACCTGATCTTCCTGATCGCGCCCACGTCCACGCCGGCGCGGATCGCCGCCATCGCGACACAGGCAAGTGGTTACCTGTATTACGTATCGCTGAAAGGCGTGACAGGTTCGGCGGCGCTGGACGTGGATAGCGTGGCGGCCAAGCTCACCGAAATTCGCGGCTTTACCAGCCTGCCAGTGGCGGTTGGCTTCGGCATCCGTGATGGCGCTACCGCTGCGCTGGTCGCCAAGGTCGCTGATGGCGTGGTGGTGGGTTCCGCTCTCGTGTCCGAGGTCGAAAAGCACGCGGCCAATCCGTCTGTGCTGCCGGCCTTGCTCAGCGATAAACTGAATGCCCTGCGCAAGGCAATCGACGGAGTTCAAGGATGAGCTGGCTCGACAAGATCTCAGGTTCCAAGCTGCTGACGGAAGGCGTGCGTCGCAAAAGCGTGCCGGAAGGCCTGTGGACCAAGTGCGAAAGCTGCCAGTCGGTGCTTTACCGCGCCGAACTCGAACGCACGCTGGAGGTTTGCCCCAAGTGCAGCGCGCATCGGCCCATCGGTGCCAGAGCCCGGCTCAACCACTTTCTCGACCCTGAGCCACGCATCGAGATTGCGGCGGGCCTGAAGTCGGTCGACCCGCTGGGCTTCAAGGACAGCCGCAAGTACACCGAGCGGCTGGCCGAGGCCATCGAGGATTCGCAGGAAAACGACGCCCTGATCGTGATGCGCGGCCAGTTGATGGGCCTGCCGCTGGTCACCGCGGCCTTCGAGTTCAGCTTCATGGGCGGCTCGATGGGTAGCGTGGTGGGCGAGAAATTCACCCGGGGCGTGAACGCCGCACTCGATCACGGCATCCCAATGGTCTGTTTTTCGGCCTCGGGTGGCGCACGCATGCAGGAGTCGCTGTTCTCGCTGATGCAGATGGCGAAGACCAGCGCCGCACTTGCCAAGCTGCACGAGCGCGGCCTGCCGTTCATCTCGGTGCTCACGCATCCAACCATGGGCGGCGTATCAGCCAGCTTTGCGCAGCTGGGTGATGTGCAGGTGGCTGAGCCCAACGCGCTGATTGGCTTTGCAGGCCCGCGCGTGATCGAACAGACCGTGCGCGAAAAACTGCCGGAAGGCTTCCAGCGCGCCGAGTTCCTGAAGGACAAGGGCGCGATCGATCTCATCATCGACCGCCGCGAGCTACGGGAGCGTCTGCACCGCATGCTGGCGATGCTGACCCACTTCAAGCCCCCATCCCTCGCCGCGTGAGCCGCGCATCTGCCTGCTGCGCGGCGATTGGCGGCCGCTGCGGTGCTCACTGTGCTTGAGCACAGCTGCGCGCCTCGCAACCGCCAATCACCCGCTCACGACGGCAGCTGCACGACTCACGGGGTTTGACTGATCCGCATGGCGTTACCGAACACGCTGGCCGAGTGGCTGGCTTATCAGGAGCAGCTGCATCCCCGGAACATCGAGCTGGGGCTGGAGCGGGTGCGGCGGGTGGCGGGGCGGCTAGGCCTGCTGGATCAGCCGCCGCTGACCATCATCGTGGGCGGCACCAATGGCAAGGGTTCCACCACCACCCTGCTGGCGTCGATCTATGGCGCGGCCGGCTACCGGGTGGGGGCGTTCACGTCACCGCATCTGTATCGCTACAACGAGCGGGTGGCGGTGAACGGGGTGGCTGTGGAGGACGAGGCCCTTTGCCGCGCCTTCATCGCCATCGAACAACACCGGGCAGGGGATTCGCTCACCTATTTCGAGTTCGGCACGCTCGCAGCGCTCTGGCTCTTCCGCGAGGCGCAGGTAGAAGTGCAGGTGCTGGAAGTCGGCTTGGGGGGGCGACTTGATGCGGTCAATATCCTCGACGCCGACAGCGCCATCGTCACCAACATCGGCCTCGATCACCAGGACTGGCTGGGCGTGGGCCGCGACCGGATTGGCCGGGAAAAGGCGGGCATTTTCAGGCCTGGTCGTCCAGGGGTGATTGCAGATCGTGATCCGCCGGCTGGACTTATCCAGGCGACCGCGGGGGTCGTATTGCGGCGCTTTGATCAGCAGGACTATGGATACGAGGCCAGTGATGAAGACTGGGCCTGGCACGGCGATGGTGTGCAGTCCCCAAGGCTGCCGCTGCCTGCGCTGGCGGGGTCGCATCAACTCGATAACGCGGCGGGGGCGCTCGCGGTGGTCCAATCACTGCAGTCGCAACGACCGGTGGGCTGGGTGGCTGTGCAGCAGGCACTATCGGCACTGCGACTGCCCGGGCGCATGGAGCGGCGAGGGCGTTTTGTGCTGGATGTCGCGCACAACGCCGAGGCTGCAGCGGCCTTGGCGGATTCGATCCGGCAGCAGGGGCAGCGCGTGCTGTGGATTGTGGGGATGCTGGACGACAAGCCGGTCGAGGCGGTGGCCAGGGCGTTGGCTCCAGTGGTCATTGGCGTCATCACCTGCACGCTGCCAGGGCCGCGTGGCCTGAGTGCGCCCGCCTTGGCCACCCGGCTCGCCGTCACGGGTCTGCCGGTACAGGCGGGTGGTGATCCCGAGGCGGCGTTTGAATTGGCCATGGGACAGGCGGCACCGGACCAGCCCATACTCGTCTGCGGCTCGTTTTTGACAGTCGCTGCCATTGCACCCCTGATCCACGACGTTTGATCCTGATGACCGAAGCCGACAACTCTCCCGCTACCCAGACTTTCGCCATCGTGCAGCGGCGGCTGGTCGGCCTGGCCGTGCTGCTGTTGTTCGCCTTCTTGCTCAGCCTGCTGTTGCGCGGCGGTTCTGGCGGGGGCGCTGCGCTGCCGTCAGTCGTGATTCCACTCGGCGGCACCAGGGCCGCAGTCGATCCCGCCGAATCCATCGACACGGCACCGACACTGGATGTGCCGGCGTTTGCGGAAGTGTCCCGTTCTGAACCTTCGACGGTTGCAGCCGAAAAAGCGGCACCTGAGCTATCGCAAGCCAGTCCTGGTAAGCCAGCGCCAGTCTCGAAGCCTGCGACGCCGAAGCCTGTGGTTCCTGCGTTGCCGGCACCACCCAAACCGCGCACTGAAAAGCCTGCGCCTGCCGGCGTCGAAAAGTCATTAAAGACAGCGCCGCCTGGGGCGGCCCCCGTCAAGCCACAGCCTCCGAGACGTTGGGTCGTGGTGGGTGCTTACAAAGACCCCATGGCAGCGCAAGCCATCGTCAACCGTATTCAACGTGCCGGCCTGAAGGCGGGTTCGGTGGGCGTGATGCAGGCTGGCGAGCGTCTGCTCCGGGTTCGCGCCGGACCGTTCGCCACTGCCGAAGAAGCCGAATCAGCCCGCGTGACGCTTATCGTCGATGGCCTGACCAAGTCCGCCATCGTCGTGGAAAAGTGATTGCGAAGGGGCAGACTCGCACAAAGTGCTGCGCTATCATTCGCGCCCCGCCGGGATAGCTCAGTCGGTAGAGCGGCGCATTCGTAATGCGTAGGTCGCAGGTTCGATTCCTGTTCCCGGCACCAGTTCACTTGATGAAGCGGGGTGTCTTGCATCCCTCTTTCAGTTAAAACGTTCACTGGTGCAAGCGGAGAGGTGGCAGAGTGGTCTATTGCGGCAGTCTTGAAAACTGCTGAGTCGCGAGGCTCCGGGGGTTCGAATCCCTCCCTCTCCGCCATATCACGACAGGTCAGAGAGCCTGATCGCCCATGACTAATTCCGCTTTGCAGGAGAAAAGCCGTGAAGACTTTCAGTGTTCTCGTCGGCGGCTTGTGTCTGGCCGTTTGCTGTGGGTTGCTGGCAGCGTGCGGAAATAGCAGCAGTGGGCTCGATGTCGCCAGCGGTCTGCCGCCGCTACCGCCTGCGGACGGACAGGGCCGCGCCGGCCCGGCTGTGGGGCAGTCCCGACCCGGCACGAGCTATGACCTGACGATCAAGGCGGCGGACGGCAACGACATTGCCTTCACCGTGCACGAACCGCTGGCCATGGTCGGCGGGCAGAAATATCCGCTGCTGCTCAATGGTCCGGGTTTCGGCCTGACCCGGGTGAATGCCTCGCAAAGGAATCTGGTGGCGCCACCCGGAACGCCGCTGTTGGATATCGGCACGACGAAGCAGTTCACGGATGCAGGATACGGAGTGATCTCCTTTGACCAGCGCGGCTTTGGTCAAACTGGCGGCACGGTGACGGTGATGGACCCTGATCGTGATGGCCTGAATCTGATCCAGATCGTGGACTGGGCAGAGTCAAACCTGGATTGGCTGCAATACCGCGACAACAGTCTGGTGCTGGGCTCCTATGGCGGCTCCTACGGCGGCATGTATCAGTTTCTGCTCAATAACATCGACCCGCGGCGGCGTCTGAAGGCGATGGTGCCGAGCATCGCGCCGAACGAACTGGGTTACAGCCTGGGTTCGGGCCAGGTGCCCAAATCAGGCTGGGGGCTGGCATTGACCGCCGCCGGCGAGGCCTCCAGCCGCGCCATGGGCAACGGCGGCATCGATCCAGCCGTGACGATGGTGCTCACCAATGGCTTGACGAACAACTCTTTTACCGCAGATGACTTCGCACGACTGCATTACCGCAGCAATGCCTATTTCTGCGATGGCGTCACCCAGCCAGGCAAGCGCGCCGCCACTCCGCCGCCCAAGGTGGATGTGTTGTTGTTGCAGGGCATGGCGGATGCGCTGTTCAACTTCAACGAGGGCAAGGCGAACTACGACTGCTTTGTCGCCGCCGGCGGCGATGTGCGCCTCTACAGCTACGTGATCGGCCATGTGCTGCCAGCGGGTGTCGGCGGCTTGTTGCCGGCACCGGGGTCGAGCGGCATCTCTGACTACTACCGCTGTGGACCCTATGTGGCCGATTCGCTGACCAAGACTTGGCTTGATGCCAAGCTCAAGCGGGATCCAGCGGCCATCGCCTTGCTTGCCGAGGCGCCCAAGACCTGTATCAACCTGGGAACGAGTGGCGAGGGAGTTGCCGTTAACGACGTCACCATCGGTGGCGGAAATGAACTTGTCGTGCCAGACACCATGGTGCCGGAACTGCTGCCGGTACCGGTGACAGTGCCCCTATACACCGCCACTGAGACTACCGTGGTCGCCGGTATCCCGACCGCCACCCTGACTTTGTCCAATCCCACCCCAGCGCCTGAATTGCCGGATGGACTGCCGCTGGGGGTGAGCAGCAAGGATGCCATCGTCTATGTATCGATCGGCTTGAGCCGTGGTGGTGCGCCGACGGCGGCGTTAGAGATCCTCAACGACCAGATTCGACCGGTGCGAGGCTTTGGTACTCAGTCTCTGCAACTCAATGGCATCGGCATCAAGCTGGCTGCTGGCGACCAGTTGCATCTGGTGCTGTCGGGGCAGGCACTGACGCAGTATCCAGCCATCGTCGCCCGAAACCCGCTGCTGCCTGCCGTGCGCCTGGCCGGATCGGTGAAGCTGCCGATACTTGGCAACGTGGCGACCCTGGAATGAGGGCGGCATTCTGGGCTCGCCAAGTTCGGCGGGTTAGTGGATGGTGCGCCCGGCAGGGCTCGAACCTGCGGCCCTTGACTTAGAAGGTCAATGCTCTATCCAGCTGAGCTACAGGCGCGTGCTGCGATTTTAGGCCAAGCGTGTCGACAAGTCTTACGATTCAGCAGGTGCATGGAGCTGAGCGTGACGGGTGTTTTTAGTTGATTCAAAACCGCACCACTTTCCTCAGATGTTTGGCTATAATGCGCGCCCTTTGGTGGCCGTAGCTCAGTTGGTAGAGTCCCAGATTGTGATTCTGGTTGTCGCGGGTTCGAGCCCCGTCGGTCACCCCAAAGTTTTTCTAGACGTGGGTCGCTAGCTCAATTGGTAGAGCAGCTGACTCTTAATCAGTAGGTTCCCGGTTCGAGTCCGGGGCGACCCACCATCTAGACGCAACTGAGCATCAAATCGGACCCACAGGAGACTGTGGGTTTTTTTGGTTTTGCGCGGTCATTGGCCCGATGCCATGATGTGGTCAAACCAACCAGGAGCTTCCTTTGTCGTCAGGGCTTGAGCCAATCGGTGTCTGAAGCTCGGTTGCATCGCGTCCTGGCAGCCGGTGAACTGCTGTTCGAGCAGGGGCAGCAGGGCGACGCTGCGTTCGTGATTGAATCCGGCCTCGTCGAGATATTCTCCGAGCGTGAAGGCGTGCGGCAGGTGATCGCTCATCTTGGTGCGAACGATATTTTTGGCGAGATGGCCCTGCTGGGAGATGCGGTACGCTCGGCCTCAGCACGCGCCGTGGAGCGGACGCAACTGCTGGTGGTGACCCACGAGCACCTCAGCGAGCGTTTGCTGGGGGCAGACCCGATGACCCGGCATTTGCTCCGCACGGTGGTGTTGCGCTGCCGCGAGATGCTGGCCTGGACGCGAGCAAGCGGTGCCTCTCAGGTCGACGGGGCGCAGCGCGGATCCCTGCAGAGTGGCGGCGTCTCTGAAGCAATCGACCGCGACCGGGCATTTGCCCGCCTGCGTATCGAGCAGGAGCTGGAGCTGGGGTTGGAGCGTCGCGAGTTCCAGCTTTACTTCCAGCCCATCATTCGCCTTGCCGACCGAAAGGTGGCGGGTTTTGAGGCGTTAATCCGCTGGTTCAAGCCGGGGCGGGGCATGGTGCCGCCCTCCGAGTTCATTCCGGTCGCCGAAGCCTCGCAGCTCATCAACCGTATCGGGCGGTGGATTCTCGAAGCGGGTTTGGACAGCCTGCTTCAGATGGATGCCATCAGCGACGAGCCCTTGTTCCTGAGTGTGAACCTCTCTGCGCGCCAGTTGACTGACCCTGCATTGCTACCCACGCTGGCTCGGGAGGTGAAAAGGCTGGAAGGACGTCGCTGCAAGCTCAAGCTCGAGATCACAGAGTCGCTGATGATCGGCAACGTGGCAGAGGTACAGGTATTTATCGCGGCCTGTCATGAACTGGGTGTCCATGTGGTGCTGGATGACTTTGGTACAGGCTACTGCTCGCTGTCCTACCTGCACCTGTTCGACGTCGACACCATGAAGCTGGATCGCTCGTTCGTGCGGGGCATGGCGGTTAGCCAGTCCAGCGAAAAGGTGGTGCTGGGAGTCACCCGCATGGCCCATGACCTGGGGTTGGATGTGGTCGTCGAGGGGGTCGAGCGGGACGACGAGGCCGACCAAGCCGCAGCACTTGGCATCGACTACGCTCAGGGTTTTCTCTTTGGCCGGCCGGCGTCGTTGGCGGACGCCCTGTTAAAGCTGGGCGCATACTGAAAACTCAGCGCAAGTGCTTGTTTGCAGGGGCTCCCTCGCATATCATCGCGAGCCTTTTAACAGGGTCGCCCATTCTGGGCCGACGGAGGATTTAAGTATCTCGACAGAAAAGCAGGATCGGCGCAACGAAGAGATCACCGCCCCCAGGGTGCGAGTGATCGGTGCGGACGGTGAGCAGATCGGCATCATGCTGACGCGCGACGCGATCGCGAAGGCAGCCGCAGACGGCCTCGAATTGGTGGAAATCTCCCCCAATGCCGAACCGCCCGTTTGCAAGATCATGGACTACGGCAAGTTCCTTTATCAGAAGGACAAGCAGCAACAGGCCGCTCGCAAGAAGCAGAAGCAGATCCAGATCAAGGAAATGAAGTTCCGTCCCGGCACCGAGGACGGCGACTACGCGACCAAGATGCGTCAGATCAGAGGTTTTCTGGAAGAGGGCGACAAGGTCAAGATCAACCTGCGTTACAAGGGCCGCGAAATGGCTCACCAGGAGATCGGCATGCAGATGATCGACAAGATCAAGACCGACCTGATCGAAATTGCCGTTGTGGAGCAGCACCCGAGGATGGAAGGTCGCCAAGCCGTCATGGTGTTGGCACCAAAGAAGACGAAGTGAGCCCTATAAATCGCTCGGCTGCTGAGCAGTGCCGGGCGATGGTCTTTTCGCAGTAAACGTGACACGGTTTTCGTAGCACCCAAAGTCTTGCCGTAGCGTCATCACGAGCAAGCCCGGTTAGCGGCCCTTTTACGATGTCAGGGCTTGTGAGGCCGGCTAAAAACTTAGACATCCAAGTCGTACGGAGCATCCGAGATGCCAAAGCTGAAAACCAACAAGAGTGCTGCCAAGCGCTTTTCCCGCACCGGGAAAGGCGGCTTCAAGCGCGGCCACGCCTACAAGCGCCACATCCTGACCAAGAAGTCGGGCAAGACGATTCGCCAGCTCCGCGGGGTGACGCAAGTTCACGCCTCGGATGTTCGTGAAGTGAATCAGTTGCTGCCCTACGCTTAAGGAGAATCAAACATGGCACGTGTAAAGCGCGGCACCACCGCAAAAGCAAAGCACAAGAAAATCCTCAATGCCGCCAAGGGCTACTACGGCGCACGCTCACGTGTTTTCCGCGTGGCAAAGCAGGCGGTCATCAAGGCCGGCCAGTACGCTTTCCGCGACCGCCGCGTCAAAAAGCGCGAGTTCCGCGCCATCTGGACCCAGCGTATCAACGCTGCCGTGCGTGAGTATGGCCTGAGCTACTCCAAGTTCATCCATGGTTTGACGCTGGCCGAGATTGCCATCGACCGCAAGGTGCTGTCCGAACTCGCCATCAGCGACAAGCCGGCGTTTGCGAAGATCGTGGAAGTGGCGAAGTCCAAGCTGCCTACCACCGGCGCGCTGGCACCGAAAGCGGTCTAATTCTTCGGTTGAAGTAACAAGCAAAAGGGGTGGCGCAAGCTGCCCCTTTTTTATTGGTGGAAGCACTTGAGGATGAGAACGGATGAGTCCGAATCTCGATGAGTTGTTGGGTGTGGCGCAAGCCGATATTGCTGCTGCTGGCGATGCACGTGCGCTCGATGCGCTGCGTGTGGATTTACTGGGCAAGAAGGGGCGCGTCACCGAATTGTTGAAAAGTCTCGGCGGCATGGCGCCGGACGAGCGCAAGGTATTCGGCGGTGAAGTCAACCGCATTCGCGACGCCCTGAATCTTGCCTTGGATGCCCGCGGCAAGTTCTTGGCGGACGTTGCTCTACAAGCCCGGCTGGCGAGCGAGACCATCGATGTGACGCTGCCAGGTCGCGGTGAGGGCGTGGGTGCGCTACACCCCATTTCCCGCACGATCCAGCGCATCAGCGCGCTGTTCAACGATCTGGGATTCGAGACGGTGGAAGGTCCGGAGATCGAGGATGACTTCCATAACTTTCAGGCACTGAACATCCCTGAGAGCCATCCTGCGCGGGCGATGCAGGATACCTTCTACCTCAAGGACGGAGCGCGCCTGCTGCGGACACATACCAGTCCGGTGCAAATTCGTACCATGCTGGCTCGCCGGGCGCCGATCCGCATCATCTGCCCCGGCCGCGTCTACCGTGTCGATTACGACCGCACGCACAGCCCCATGTTTCACCAGATCGAAGGGCTGTACGTCGCCGAAAAGGTGAGCCTTGCCGACCTCAAGTACGACATCACCACCTTTCTCTCGCGCTTTTTCGAGCGGGAGGTTGAAGCTCTTTTTCGCCCCAGCTATTTCCCCTTCGTGGAGCCAGGTGCGGACGTGCACATCAAATGGGACGACCCCGAAAAGGGAACGCGCTGGCTGGAGGTGATGGGCTGCGGCATGGTGCATCCCAATGTCCTGAAGGCCGTCGGTATCGACCCCGAAGTATTCAGTGGCTATGCCTTTGGCATGGGCGTGGAGCGCATGGCCATGCTGCGCTACGGCGTTAGCGACCTGCGCGATTTCTTCACCAACGATCTGCGCTTTCTCGCGCAGTTCCAATAAGGCGCACCCGCCATGCAACTCTCACTGAACTGGCTTCGCGAGTGGGTCATTCCTGCTGCAACGGCGACCGAACTTGCCCACAAGCTCAACATGGCAGGGTTGGAGGCGGAGGCCTCGCCGCTCGCCAAACATGCACTTGACGGCGTTGTCGTCGGGCGCATCCTCACCGCCGAAAAGCACCCCCAGGCAGATCGCCTGCGCGTCTGCACCGTCGACATCGGCACCGGCAAGCCGCAACAGATCGTCTGCGGCGCGCCCAATGCACGGGCAGGGCTTTGTGCCCCCGTTGCCACGGTGGGTAGCACCTTGCCAGGTGATGTGCAGATCAAGGCTGCGCAGCTTCGCGGAGTCGATTCCGCCGGCATGCTCTGCTCGGCTAAAGAGCTGATGCTGTCCGACAAGTCTGACGGATTGCTGGAGCTGGATGATGCGGCCACGCCCGGCATGCCGATCAGCAGCTATCTGAAATTGGACGACACGCTGCTGACCCTGGAGTTGACGCCGAATCGGGGCGACGCCCTGAGCATCCAGGGATTGGCGCGCGAAGTCGGTGCCCTCTACGGCCTGCAGCCCTGCAAGCCGGTGATCGAGGCCGTGCAGGTCAGCAGCGAACGCACCCTGGCCGTGACGCTCGAAAGCACGCAGGACTGTACGCGGTATCTGGGTCGCGTAATCGAGGGAATCGATCCGCTGGCACGCACACCCGATTGGCTGCGTGAACGCTTGCGGCGCAGCGGCATTCGCAGCATCCATCCCGTGGTCGACATCACCAATCTGGTCATGCTCGAACTCGGGCAGCCGATGCACGCCTTTGATCTCGACAAGCTGGCGGGGCCAGTGCAGGTGCGTCGCGCGCGGGCAGGCGAGACCCTGAAACTGCTGACTGAAGAGACCGTCACCCTGAGCCAAGAACTGCTGATCACATCGGGTGGTCAGCCGGTTGCGATGGCAGGCGTGATGGGCGGCGCTGATTCTGGCGTGACGGCGGCCACCACCAACCTCTTTTTCGAGTCTGCCGCGTTTTCCACGGCGGCCGTAGCGGGCACGGCTCGCCGACACAAGCTGTCGTCGGACGCTGCCTATCGCTACGAGCGCGGCGTTGATCCAGCGCTGCAAGCCGAAGCGCTGGAGCGTGCCACCGCGCTCACGCTGGCGATCTGCGGTGGGCGGGTGGGGCCCGTCACGGCGACGGGCGGAGATGTACCGGGCACCCTCATTCGCCTGCGGCACCAGAAGTTGCTGGATTTGCTGGGCGTTGAAATCCCGGCCGCCGCAGTCGAGTCGCGTTTGCAGGCCCTCGGCGTCACGCTCACGGTCGTCAGCGCCGGTACCTGGGACTGCACGCCGCCTAGCTGGCGCTTTGACCTGGCCATCGAACAGGATCTGGTCGAGGAAGTCGCACGGCTGTTCGGTTACGAGAACATCCCGGCTCGGCCCTATCTGGCTGCCCTGGTGCCTCCGGTGCAGAGCGAGGCCCGTCGTCCTGCTGCGCGTATTCGAGATGCCCTGGTTGCACGTGGCTGGCAGGAAGCCGTGACGTACAGTTTTGTCGATCCCAGGTTGCAGGCTCGCCTCACGCCGGGCTTCATCGGCATCCCACTCGACAACCCGATTGCCGAGACGATGGCTGTGATGCGTACCACGCTGTGGACCGGCCTGATCGGTGCCTGGCTGCACAACCATCAGCGACAGATGCGCCGTGTACGCTTCTTCGAGTTGGCCGGCATTTTTGCCGAAACCGAGGGCCGCATCGTCGAGACGCCTTGTCTGGCCGGGCTTGCCTTTGGTAACGCCTTGGCGGAGCAATGGAGTGCGAAGGCGCGACCCGTCGATTTTTACGATCTGAAGGCTGATGTTGAGGCGCTCTGCGCGGCGTTTGGAGGGGATGCGACCCACTTCCGATTCGAACAGGGTCACCATCCTGCACTGCACCCCGGTCGCACGGCATCGTTGATCCGCAATGGGCGTTCGATTGGTGTGCTGGGTGAGTTGCACCCAGAACTTGTCCACAGCCTGGACCTGCCTGGCGCACCGCTGCTCTTCGAACTCGATTGGTCCGCCTTGTCCGCAGCCACGGTGCCCGTCGCGGAGTCGGTGCCCGAGTTCCCGGCTTCGCGCCGCGATATTGCCCTGGTAGTGGATGAGGCCATACCTGCACAGGCGCTGATTGACGCCGCCAAGGCGGTGGCCAGCGCCAATCTGGCGCAGGCTTTCGTGTTCGATCTGTATCGCGGTCAGGGTTTACGTGAAGGATCAAAGAGTGTCGCTTTGGGATTGATTTTTCAGGATTATTCGCGCACCCTCACGGTTGAAGAAATTGATTCGCAGGTGGCGGCCATCGTCGCCGCACTCGCCCAAAAATTGGGTGCGAGCTTGCGGGCATAGGGCTTACGGGAGACTGCACGCTTGACCTTGACCAAGGCAGAACTGGCCGACGCGCTCTTTGAGGAACTCGGGCTGAACAAGCGCGAGGCGAAGGAGTTTGTTGACCTGTTCTTTGAAGAGATGCGTACACGGCTGGAAGCGGGCGAAGAGGTGAAGTTGTCAGGATTCGGTAATTTCGAGTTGCGTAGCAAGAACCAGCGTCCTGGACGCAACCCGAAAACCGGACAAGAAATTCCGATCTCGGCCCGTCGCGTCGTGACGTTCCGGCCGGGCCAAAAATTGCGGTTGAGGGTGAGCGTGGATGAAAGCTAGTGCCGAGGTGATCGCACTGCCGGTGCTGTCGGCAGAGCTTCCGCGCAAGCGCTATTACGCGATTGGCGAAGTCAGCGAGCTGTGCGGCATCAAGCCGCATGTGCTGCGCTACTGGGAGCAGGAGTTTCCCCAGCTCAAGCCCATCAAGCGCCGTGGCAACCGCCGCTACTACCAATTCGATGATGTCGAGATGGTGCGCCGCATCCGGAGCCTGCTCTACGACCAGGGCTTTACGATCGGCGGCGCCCGCCAGCGACTACGGGAGTCTCGTCAAGAGCGGCTCGAAATGATGGCACTGCCGGTTGCTGTTGCCCCGCCAGCGGCGCCATCGTCGCGCAAAGATCAGATCAAAGATTTGCGCCATGAGCTCGAAGAACTTCTCAAACGCCTTCCAGGGTGAAGTTTCTTCACGTCTTATCTACAGAAACCCGTCCAAATCGCTTAAACTGTTTGTCCGTCGGCGCGTAGCGCAGCCTGGTAGCGCACTTCCTTGGGGTGGAAGTGGTCGGAGGTTCAAATCCTCTCGCGCCGACCAATTCATTCCCCGGTTTCAAGCATCAAGGCCACCGTCAAAGGTGGCCTTTTTGTTTGCCCAGCCGGGCTGTCCCTAGAATCGGGTCCGGCGTAGTCCAGGCGAGTGGGAAATGCCCAGTGTCGCGGTCGTCAGTGTCAATGCGTTGAGCAGGTGCCATGCCCAGTGGGTGCCTTGAGGCCACAGATCACACAAGCTTTGATCCAGGGTCCGCAAGCTGAGTGAGGCCGCGAAGATTCCCGCTGCGGTGAAAAACCAGATCGCACGATGCCAACGATCTTTGAGTCCGGAGAGCAGGCCAAACAGAATGAGCCCCGCCAGAGCTGGAAAGTAAGCCACCGAACCATTGAAGGCGCCCGGCTCGAAGAACTTGGCCATCAAGGTGCCTGCTCCATGAAAGAAGCCGACGCAGAGCAGCGCGAGCCACCACGGGGCCCCCCAACGATGTCGCGCATAGCAGGCGACAAACCAGGAAATGAAAAGTGCAATAAATGCCACGTCCAGCACCTCAGCCCAACGAGTGGCCGCGGTGTGAAAGGCTGCGCTGCCGCAGCCCACCAGGACGATCAACCATCCCAGCGCCTGCACTGAAGCGGGCTCGCCCCGCCGCGCAGACTGACGAGATAACGCAATGCCAGCCACGATGAAGCCGAGATTGGAAACCGCGTTCAGTGGTTCGGCCCACCAACCGGGGCCGAGGCGTTCGCAATAGAGGTCAATGGGGACGTTCGACCATTCCATGCGAATGCAGGTCAGGGGCTAGTGGTTCTGGTATCCATCCCACTTGGCGGGAGGCAGGCCAGAAGGATCGGCAAAATCTGGCCGGTAGCCTGGCTGGCGGTGCTCCACCGTCACATGCGTATAGATGCCACCGCGCACATACCAGTCGGCGGTGAGGCGCATGAACTTGGGCTGGGTTGCTGACGCCAGATCGTCAAGAATCCGGTTGGTCACCGCTTCGTGGAAGGCGCCCTCGTCGCGATAGCTCCACATGTAGAGCTTCAGGGACTTCAGTTCCACACAGGTCTGATCGGGAATGTATTCGAGGTAGAACGTCGCAAAGTCCGGCTGCCCGGTCTTGGGGCAGAGGCAGGTGAACTCGGGCATCCGCATGCGGATGACGAAGTCCCGGCCGGTGGAGGGATTGGGAAAGGTTTCGAGTTGCTTGCTAGGGCGGGCGGTCATTGGAAAGTGCTTTGAAATCTGGATGTAATTTACACTAGGCCCTCACTTGAGACCGCTCTTCGAGGCGGCGGGAAAACCCCACAACATGCGCCTCACCGCCATCAAGCTCGCGGGCTTCAAATCGTTTGTCGACCCCACCAGCCTGCCATTGCCCTCGAATCTCACCGGCGTGGTCGGACCCAATGGTTGCGGCAAGTCGAACCTGATCGATGCCGTGCGTTGGGTGTTGGGCGAAACCAGCATCAAGAACCTTCGCGGCGCGGATTCGGAAGATGTGATCTTCAACGGCTCCAAAACCCGCAAGCCGGTTGGACGCGCCAGTGTTGAGCTCGTCTTTGACAATAGCGACCAGCAGATCATCGGCCCCTATGCGGCCTACACGGAGATCTCGGTCAAGCGCGAACTCGCGCGCGACGGCAACTCGCAGTACTACCTCAATGGCAGCAAATGCCTGAAGCGGGACGTGACCGACCTGTTTCTCGGCACCGGCCTGGGCGGCAAAAACCAATACGCGATCATCGAGCAGGGCATGGTGTCTCGCATGGTCGAGGCCAAGCCGGATGAACTACGGCAGTGGTTGGAAGAAGCCGCCGGCATCAGTAAATACAAGGAGCGTCGGCGCGAGACCGAGAGCCGCATCAAGCAGACCCGGGAGAACCTGAGCCGGCTCAACGATTTGCGCGCCGAACTTGCGGCAAGACTGGAAGTGCTGGTCAAGCAGTCTGCCAACGCCGAGAAGTTCAAGACTTTCAAGGCTGAAGAGCGACAACTTCGAGCAGAGATTCTGGCGCTGCGCCTGGCTGCGATCGAAACACAGCGTGCGGCCAAGCTGGCTGAAATCGGCGTGCAGGAGGCGACTTTCGAGGCTGCCAAGACCGAGGTGGCCGAGAGCGCCGAGGCCCGCGCCCAGGCCGAGATCGCGCTCAAGGAAAAGCAGGAAGCCGTCAATGTCGATCAGGGCCAGCTCTACGAAGTGGAGGCGCAGCTCGCCCGTCACGAACAGGCGCTCGCCCACGCCCGCGAGCTGCAATCCCTGAAGGCCCGCGAGCTGGAGCAGCTCGCTCGCCAACTCGCCGAATTGCAAAGCCGCGAACTACGCGAGCAGGGCCGCCTGCAAGCGCTCGAGACCGAAGTCTCGGCACTCGATGCCCAGGTAAAAGCCGCCGAGGCCGCCGAAGGCGACGCGCTTGCCGCCGTCAGCCGCGCCGAAGCCGACGTGGTGCAGGAGCAAACGCGTTGGAACGAACACCTTGCCCGTAGTGAAGCGCCGCTCACCCAGGTGGAGGCCGAGCGCGTGCGCGTGCAGCAGCTGGACCGCGCGCGCTTCATGAGCGACGAGCGACTCAAGCGCCTCGGCGCCGAGCATGCAGCGCTCAACCCCGCCCCCATTCAGGCCAGCCTGCTGGAGGCCGATACGGAGCTCACCACCCTGCAAACCGAGCTGGCGGATGCCCAGACGGCCTTGCAGCAGGTGGATCAGCAACTCTCGACGCTGCGCGATCAGCGCTCCTCGCTTGAAAGCCGTCTGCATGAAGATCGCCAAGCCTTGCAGTCCGCGCGCGGCCGGCTGGCTTCGCTCGAAACGCTGCAACAGGCCGCGCTCCGCCAGGATGACGCCGAACTCAATCAGTGGCTGCGACAGCAGAATCTCGCGGTAGCGCCTCGACTGGCCGCGCAGCTCAATGTCGGTGGCGGCTGGGAGGCGGCCGTCGAACACGTGCTGGCGGGCTTGCTGCAAGCACCACTCACCGCCGCATTTGCCGAGGCCGCCAGCGCGCCCAAGGCCGGGATCGCACTGCTGGACCCCACACCGGGCGAAGCGCAGAGCGAGACGGACCGCCTCTCGCATTTCGTGACGGGCCCGGCTGCCGTCCTTGACGTGCTGCACGGCATTTTCGTCGCAGCCGATGCCGCTGGTGCCCGCCGGCGCGCCGAAACCTTGCTTGCAGGCGAGTCTGTCATCACACCGGATGGCGTCTGGCGTGGTCGTGGCTGGGTGCGTCATCCCAAGACCGGCGATGCGCAATCCGGCGTGCTCGCCCGCGCGCAGCTACTCAAGCAACTCAAGATCACGGTGGATGAGCTGACGGCCAAGGTGGGTGCTCAGGAGCAGGAACTGGGTGGTGCGAGGCAGCAGCAGCAGACGCTGGAGACCGAGCGCCGCGACCACGCGGCCAAGACCGAGCAGCGTCGCCAGCGACAGGCGCAGCGCATGGCGTTTCGCCAGGCCCAGGCGGTTCGTCTGGAGCAGGTGCAGGCGCGCGCCGCCCAGCTCGCACAGGAACTGGAAGCGCTTGGCCTGCAGCAGTTGCAGCAGACCAAGGAAGCCAGCGAATCGCGCGAGAAGCTCGCGCAGCTGGAGGCGACGGCCAACCAGTTGAAAGCCGAGCGCCAGGAGTTGCAGCAATCACAGGCGCGCGCGCGTGATGCCGTTGCCCGCTTGCGGTCGGCACTCAACGCCGCCGCACAATCGCGCAATGGCGTGCAGCTTCGCCTGGCGGGTCAACGCAGCGCCGCTGCGGCCTTGCAGCAGACCCTGCAGGACATTGCCGGCCGCATCGAGGCCAGTGCCCGAACCAAGGCCGAGCAGGAGGCGCTGGCGGGCGAGCTGGCGGCACCCATCACCGCCAGCAGCGCGGAGGTCGAGGCCGCCCGTGCGGCCGTGGTGGCGGCGCGGGATCGACTGCGTGCGGCGCGCGAGCTGGCGCTGGCAACCGAGAAGCTGCTATCGGGTGCTCAGCAGGCGGCCCGCACCGCCGAGTTTGCGCAGGACGCCGCTCGCGACCGACTTCAGCAGTCGCGTCTGGAAGCCGAAGGCGACAAGGCGCGCGAAGCCTCGCTGCGGGAGCAGTTCGACGAAACCGGATTTGCGCTGGACGCGCTCAAGGCGGGGCTTGCAGAGGGGGCCACAGCCGAACTGTGGGAAGAAAAGCTTGCCTCCATCCTGCGTCGCATCGAACGTCTGGGTGCCATCAACCTCGCAGCGATCCAGGAGCTGGAAGAAGGCCAGACCCGCTCGAAGTATCTGGAAGAGCAGTTCAACGACCTGGACGGCGCGCTGAGCACCCTCGAAGGCGCGATGAAAAAGATCGACGGCGAAACCCGCGACCTGTTCAAGCAGACCTTCGACACCGTCAACAGCGTGTTCATGGATCGGTTTCCCAAGCTCTTCGGTGGCGGCGAGGCCTATCTGGAGCTGACGGGGGACAGTCTGCTCGACACTGGCGTGCGCGTGATGGCGCGGCCACCGGGCAAGCGCAATTCCACCATCCAGCTACTGAGCGGCGGCGAAAAAGCCATGACGGCCGTGGCGTTGCTGCTGGCCCTGTTCCAGCTCAATCCGGCGCCGTTCTGCCTCATGGACGAGGTGGATGCACCGCTCGACGACGCCAACGTCGGACGCTTTTGCGAGATCGTCCGTGAAATGTCGCAAGGCGTTCAATTCATTATCATTACCCACAATAAAATCACGATGGAACTCGCCAACCAGTTGCACGGCGTCACCATGCAGGAGCCGGGCGTCTCGCGTCTGGTGAGCGTGGATGTGGCGCAGGCCGTGGAGTTGACGGGCACCGAATTGCCAACCGAGAACGCTGCATGACTCCACTGAACTGGGCTGTTCTGATTGTGGGCTTGGGGGCCGCCGTGCTGGTCTGGTGGGTTTCGCGCCGTGGCCGCGATTCGGGCAGCGAGTGGGCGGAACCCGCACGCGGCCGTGCCAACGACAAGCAGCTGGACATGTTCACTTCCACCCAGCAGTTCGACGAGTTTGGTGTGGGCAAGCCGCGTCCCGCCAAGGTGGCACCGCGCCTCGACGGCGCGCCCACCGCCAGCCAGGCGGCCCGCGCCGAACCGCAGCAGAAAATCATCGCCCTGCTGATCGCCGAGCGCGAGGGCACGCACATCTTCGGGCCGCAGATCCACGCAGCACTCCGGCAGCACGGTCTTGAGTTTGGTGCCAAGCAGATCTATCACCGGCTGGCCGACGGCGAGTCGGTCTACAGCGTTGCCAGTCTGCTCAAGCCGGGCTTGATCGACCCGGCGGAAGAGCGCAGTTTTTCCACACCCGGTCTCTCGATCTTCATGGTGCTGCCGGGGCCGCTGCCTGCAATCTCCTCGTTTCGCGAGATGCTGGCGACCGCGCAGAGCCTGGCCAAGACTCTCAACGCGAGTGTGTATGACATGCGACGTCAGCCGCTGACGCCGGAATCGACCCTGAAGCTGGAACGCGAAGTGGAGCAGTGGGCACGTCAGAACCCGATGTCGTGATGCCGAATGATGTCGCCGCGCGTGCCCAGGCCTTGCGCGAGCTGCTGAACCAGCACAATCACCGCTATTACGTTCTCGACCAGCCGTCGATCTCCGATGCCGAATACGACGCGCTGTTCGATGAGCTGAAGGCGCTCGAAGCGGATGACCCCGCGCTGTGCACGCCGGACTCGCCCACGCAGCGCGTGGGGGGCGCACCGGTGAAAGTGTTTGCGGAGGCGCCGCACCGCCTGCCCATGCTCTCGCTGCGCAAGGCCAACACCGAGGCAGAGTTGCACGACTTTGACCGTCGTGTCTGCGAGGGACTTTCGCGTGCCAGTGCCAGCTACACGGCCGAACCCAAGCTGGACGGACTGGCGGTGTCGCTCCTCTACGAACACGGCCTGCTGCGCCGTGGGGCAACGCGCGGCGATGGCGTGACCGGCGAAGACATCACCGCCAACCTGCGTACGCTGCGGTCCATCCCGCTGCGGCTCATGGGTGATGCGCCGGCGCTGCTGGAAGTGCGTGGTGAGGTCTTTATGCCGCTCGAAGGCTTCCGCCGCTGGGTGGCTGATGCGACGGCCAAGGGCGAGAAGGTGCCAGTCAATCCCCGCAACGCCGCCGCTGGCTCCTTGCGTCAGCTCGACCCTGCCATCACCGCCTCGCGGCCACTGAGCTTCACCGCATATGGCGTTGGTATCAGTGAAGGCTGGGCCCTGCCAGCGCTGCATTCGCAGGCTTTGGCTGCCCTGCGCGACTTTGGCTTCCCGGTCTCGTCGTGGGTGGAAGTGGTCAGCGGGGCCGAAGGCTGCATGGCCTACTTCCAACGCATCGCAGCGCAACGGGCGGCACTGCCGTTCGATATCGATGGCGTGGTGTTCAAGCTCGATGACCTCGCAGGACGTGAAGAACTGGGTGCGGTTTCGCGCGAGCCACGCTGGGCCGTGGCCTACAAGTTCGCGGCCGAAGAAGCGCAGACGGTGATCGAAGGCATCGAGTTCCAGATTGGCCGTACCGGGGCCGTCACGCCGGTGGCGCGTCTGCAACCGGTGTTCGTCGGTGGTGCCACCGTCAGCAATGCCACGCTGCACAACATGGATGAAGTCGCGCGCAAGGATGTGCGCCTCGGCGACACGGTGGTCGTGCGCCGTGCAGGCGATGTGATCCCCGAAGTCGCGCGAGTGGTGTTGATCGATGAAGCGGCCGAGCATGCACACGCGGCGCGCGACAAGCCGCTGCTGCCCACGCACTGCCCGGTCTGCGGCAGCCCCGTCGCCAAGCCGGACGACGAGGCTGTCGCCCGCTGCACGGGCGGCCTGAGTTGCCGTGCCCAGTTGCACGGCGGCCTGCTGCATTTCGTCGGTCGTCGGGCGATGGACATGGAAGGCTTCGGCGAAAAGCTGCTGGCACAACTCATCGAGCAGGGCTGGGTGACCACACCGGCGGATCTGTTCCGGCTCGGTGCCGAGCGGCTGGCAGGGCTGGAACGCCGCGCGGAGAAATCGGCGCAGAACCTGGTTGATGCCGCCCAGGCCGCCAAGCACACCACGCTGCCGCGCTTTCTGTTTGCGCTCGGCATCCGCGATGTGGGCGAGGCGACAGCGGTGGCGCTGGCACGTCACTTCGCCACGCTGGAGGCGCTGATCGAGGCCGCTACCGAAGACGCGCCGACAGCTGCGGCGGAGAAAAAGAAAGATCGCTTTCCGCGTCTGCAAGCCGTCGCGGACGTCGGGCCCGAGGTCGCGGCCGAAGTGGCCCGCTGGTTCACCGACCCGGCGCATCTCGCACTGCTGCAAGACCTGCGGTCGGTCGGGATCGACTGGCCTGCCATGCCGACGGTGGCCGTGGAGGGTGTACTCAGCGGCAAGACCTTCGTGATCACTGGCACCTTGCCGGAGGCGCGCGAGGCCGTCGCGGCGCGCATCGAGGCCGCGGGCGGCAAGGTAACCGGTTCGGTGTCTGCCAAGACGGACTTTCTCGTGGCGGGCGAGGCGGCGGGCGGCAAGCTTGCCAAGGCTGAAAAGCTCGGCGTTGCCGTGCTGGGCTGGGAGGCCTTTTTGCAGTTGCTGGAGACGGGGCCACTTTGACCGCGGCGGCGTGAAAATAGCGGGCGGTTCCGCAGCGTGCCGAGGCCTGGGATTGATCGGCGTCACCGCGCGCGGAGGTGCGGCGCTGGTCCGTTCTACGCGCTCGGGCCTGTTGTTTCCTCGCGCAGCAATCCCGCATCAATGCCGAGTTCGGGATACGCCAGCAAGGCGGTGAGTGCGGCTGGGTTTTTTAGTGCCACCCAGTTCCGCGGCCGGCGGCCGTTGAGCAGGTCCTGCACCGCCCGCTCCGAGCGCTTGCCGTTGTGGGTCTGGGGTAGTTCCGGCACGGCGAGTATCCAGTCCGGCACGTGGGTGGCGGAGAGGCGGTTCTTGATCTCGCGCTTGATGCGCAGTGTCAGCGGACGGTCCAGCGTCACGCCCGGTTTGGGTACCACCAGCAGCACCAGGCGGCGTCCGCCTGGCAGCGCTTCGGCGGCTTGATCCACCGCCAGTGTCTCGGCCAGTTCTTCGATGCCGGCCGTGACGCCATACAACTCGGCAGGGCCGATGCGGATACCGCGGATGTTGAGTACGCCATCGGAGCGGCCGACGATGCGGGCGCTGCCACGGGATTCGAGCCGGATCAGGTCGCCATGCGTCCACAGGCCGGGGTTCTGCGCAAAGTAGGCCGCATGGAAGCGCGTGCCATCGGCGTCGCCGAAGAACCCGACCGGCCGGGAGGGGAAGGGCGAGAGGCAGACCAGTTCGCCGATGCCCTCGCGCTGGTCGGCGCCGCCATCACGCCGCCGTGCCTTGGCACGCACGTCTAGGCCCAGGCTCACGCACTGCGATTCGCCGCGCCAGACCGGCAGCAGGGGATTGCCCAGCACGAAGCAGCCGAGGATGTCGGTGCCGCCTGAGATGGACTGCAAGGGCAGGGCGCCAAACGCCGCCTGCACGAAGTCGTACTGGTCTTCGTAGAGGATCGAGCCGGTGGATAGCAGCGCGCGCAGATGCGGCCAGGCCAGCCGCGCCGCGGGCCGGATATCGGCATCCTGCAGGAACCGCAGATACGCGGGGCTCATACCCATCACGGTCACCCCGTTGGCGGCCATGACATGCAGCAGGCTGTCAGGCTCCGGATGCGTGGGCGAGCCGTCATAGAGCACCACCGTGGCACCCGCCCCGAGTGCGGAAATTTGCCAGTTCCACATCATCCAGCCGGTATTGGTGATGAAGCCAAGACGATCACCGGGCCCCAGACCGGTGTGTAGGCGCAGTTCCTTCTGGTGTTCGAGCCAGGTGCCGCCATGGCCGTGCACGATGCACTTGGGCGCGCCCGTGGTGCCGGAAGAAAACAATACGAACAGGGGATGATTGAAGGGCACCCGCGTGCAGGCGGCACGCGGTTCGCGCTGTAACCAGGTGCTGAATCGCGCGCTGGGGCGGGCGAGTGGTGCAGCCTCGTCCTCGTCCAGCCACACGACGTGCTGGATGGAGGGCACCGCCGCCAGCACGGTGGCGATCAGGGTGGCATTGAATTGCAATCGCCCCTGATAGCGGCTGTGCGTATGCGCGAACAGCAGCGCCGGTTGCAGGGCCTGCAGGCGCACCACGATGCTCTCTGCGCCCATCCCTGGTGACACCGAGGCCCAGGCTGCGCCCACCGCGGCACTCGCAAGGCAGGCGACGACCGTCGCGGCATCATTATTCGCGATGGCCGCAACGCGGCTCTCTGGGCCGATGCCGGCGGCATCCAGCGCGCTCGCGGCAGACATCGCGGCGCTGTGCAGCTGCCGGCGATTGAGACTTTGGCGATGGCCCGACTCCGATACCGCGATCAGCAGCGCCTCGTCCGGGTCTTCAGCAGGCTGGGCCCGCAACAGGTTTTCGGCGTAATTGAGCCGGAGTTGCGGAAAGAACGCGGCGTGCTCGATGTCGTCGCCGCGACACACCTCATCGGCATGGCCTTCGCAAACGGGATCCAGAAAGCGCAGCAGCAAGGCCCAGAAGTCGCGAAAGTGATCTACCGACCAGCGGTGCAGGCTCAGCCAGTCCGGCAGCGGTACTCCCGTCTCGGCGCGGGCGAAATCCCAGAACGCCTGCATGGCGCTGCCCTTGGCAGCATCCCCCGGCTGCCAGTACGGCACCGGGGTGTCCATCAGGCCGCAGCGCCCTGCGTGTGCTGCAAGACGTAGCGGACGATCTTGGCCAGCGAGTCGAAGTTCTCGCGGGTCAGGCTCTTGCGGTCGATGCGCAGCGCAAAGTGCTTTTCGAGAAACAGCGTGAGATTGACGTAGCCCAGGCTGTCGAGAACGCCGTGGTCGAGCAGCGAGCGCTCGTCATCGCCGATGAGAGCCTCGGCTTCTCCAAAGTGATAGCTGTCGTCCAGCCACTCGATGATGGCGGTGCGGATACTCGCTGGCGACTCAGAACTGGGCATACAGAAACGCTCCCTCGGAAAGCGGCTTGAACAGGAACAGATACACGATCACCAGCCCGTAGCAGACCCCACGCCCCCATGCCGGCACACCCTGCCAATACGCGACTCCGCGCTGGCCAGAGGCAGTACCGGCCAGATGGTAGATGACGACGAACAGCAGGCAGACCAGTCCGTTCAACTTGCCGGCGATGCTGCCGCCGATGGCGAGCGCCTCACCGCCCGAGGACACCAGCAGCCCCTTCGCAAAGCCCAGCGCCGCATCGAGCGTCGGCGAACGGAACGGAATGAGTGATAGCAGGAACCAGGTCTGCGTGAGTGCCCACCCCGTCAAGACATAAGCCCGCGATTTGCGGCGCTGCACCCAGACGCGATTCTGGCGGCAGAGCCCGCGGTAGAAGCCATCCCAGCGGTGGGCGAGCATCAGTGCCAGCCCGTGCAGCGCACCCCAGATCACGAACATCCAGGTTGCGCCATGCCAGAGGCCGCTCACCAGCAGCACCACGAATAGCCCCGTGGCCAGCCGCCCGCGCATCCAGCCGTCGCCGGTCACCAGCGGCGTGTAGATGTAGTCAAACAACAGCTGTGTGAGCGAGATGTGCCAGCGCTTCCAGAACTCGCTGATGTTGCGGGCGAGAAAGGGGAAGCGGAAGTTGTCGATGAGATGCAGGCCAAACAGCGCGGCCAGGCCCTGTGCCATCAGGCTGTAGCCGGCAAAGTCGCAGAAGACTTGGCTGGTGTAGGCGAACAGCGCGAGCCAGTGCGCGCTGCGGTTGTAGCTGCTGCCATCGGCGAACACCGGGTCTGCCAGGCCGGCGAGCGTGCCCGCCACCAGAAACTTCATCACATAGCCGAGCAGAAACGCGAAGCCGCCCCGGGCGAAGTCGGCGGCCAGCGGCTGGCGCGGCGCGCCCAATTGGTCGAGCAGATCGCCGCGCGAAATCGGGCCCGACAGCGTCTGCGGAAAGAATGAGACGAACACCGCATAGTCCAGCCAGTGCGCCGGTGGTGTGCGTCGGCCGTAGGCGACGTCGATGAGATGCGCGAGGATTTGCAGGGTCCAGAACGACAGCCCCACCGGTACCAGCCAGTGCAGCGTGGGCAGGCTGGTGCTGCCGCCCAGCAGCGTCGCCAGGGCGCTGGCGGTGCTGGCGAAGAAGCCCAGGTATTTGAACAGCAGCAGTTGGCCGAGGTTGTAGGTCAGGCCCAGCGCCAGCACGAGTCCAGCCCGCTGCGGACTGCCGCTGGCATTGCGGGCTCGCAGGGCGCTTAGTAGACCGTAGTTGACGCCGATGGCGGCCAGCAGCACCGGCACCAGTGCGGGCCCCCAGCTTGCAAAGAACAGCAGGCTCGCCAGCAGCAGCACGGTGTTCTGTGCCCCGGCCCGCCGGGGTAACGCCCAATAGGCCAACACCGTGATGGGCAGCAATCCCAGCAGAAACAGCAGGCTGGAAAAGCTCATGGCTGGCCCCCGGCCAGGCGGTCGGTGATCTCGCGGAACAGGCCGTTCACGGCCCAGGCCTCGATCTTGGCGTCACCACTGGGCTTGAGGTGGTCGAGGTCGCTGCGATAGTCCGCATCGTCGAGTGGTACCAGCGGCGTGAGGTCGATGACCTGCACAGCGGACGCTGTGCCGTGGATGGCATCCACCCAGGCGCGGTAGCGGGTATTCACGGCGTCGGTACTGGGCCTGCGCGAAAGCGGGATGCCCGGCCATAGCAGCATGGTCACTCGGAGGTTCTGCTGCCTGGCGAATTCCAGGATGTTCCGGTAGGCCGCCTCCTGCTGCGCGGTCTGGCAGGTGTCGGCGCGGGCGACGTCGGTCGCTTCGATCATCTGGAACCAGGTTTGCAGACGCGCAGCCTGGCTTTGCGCGAGGTCCTCGGCAGCGCGCGGGCGAATCCACTCGCGAAAGCGAGGCACGATGCGCGCGAAATCCCGGTCTCGCACCAGCGTGGAGTCGTGCAGCAACTCCGTCCAGCGGGCATCCAGATAGTTGTTGTTGTAGCTGTTGTGGCCGTGGCGGACGAGATCGGCCAGGTAGTCCTGCAAGCCCCAGGCACGCGCGGGCAGGTTGGGGTAGGGCGCGCTGCGGCCGCAGGCATCCCAGTAGTTGGAGACCAGCACCAGTTCCCTGAGAGAGGGTCGCAACCGCTGGCCACGGTCGTCGGTTTCGAGCATCAGCGGGGCCAGGCGGTGTTGCAACAGCCAGTCGTAGGCAGTCATCTTGCCGCCCTCGATGGGGACCACCGCCACCCGCAGCGGGGCGGGCTGTGCGGCGTAGTGTGCCGCCACCGGCAGCAGCGAGCGGGCATAGCTGCTGCCCAGTACCAGCACCTGCGGATCGGCCGCGGCGTAGTCGTCGATGGCGACACGGGTTTCGTATTCCGCAGGCGGCAGGTTCACCACCGGTGCGAACGCACGGTCGGCAGCAACGATGGTGACGGCGGCCGCGAGTGCCACTGCCAGCAGGGATTTGAAGGGGTGCGCCATACTTTCCGCTGCGGTGTCTGATCCCAATCCTGTGAACGCCGAACCCATTCTCGCCAAGGCGGAACGCTTCAACCGCATGACTGCGGAGGCGCTGAAGCGGGCCGAACCAGTCTACACAATCCCCATCGCCGAAACCCGCCGAAAGCAGGCGGAATGGGCACGGGCGCGACGTGTGCCCGATGCCGACTGGCTGCTGCCAGCCGATGCGCCGGGCTTGCGGTTTCATCACCTGCCGCTTGCCGCGCCGCGCGCGGTCTATCTGCATCTGCATGGTGGCGGCTGGGTGCTGGGCGGGGCCGATCATCAGGACCCGTTGCTGGACCACTTGCGTCGCCGGGTGGGGCTCGCGGTGCTGTCGCTGGACTATCGGCTGGCACCGGAGCATCCCTTTCCCGCAGGCCTCGACGACACCACTGCAGCACTGCGCTGGCTGCTGGACGGTGGACTATCCCGATTCGGCTGCGAGCGCCTGGTGATCGGCGGCGAGTCTGCCGGCGCAGCCCTGGCACTCGGTGCGATGCTGCGGTTGAGCACGCACCGCGAGTTCGCCCGCATCCGTCTTGCCACGCTGCATTACGGTACCTACGAGATGGCCGGCCGGCTGCCGCTATTGGAGGATCAGCCGTTTCTCGATGCGCCGCTGGTGGCGTGGTATCGGCGCCACTACGCGGGTGCAGTGGACTGGAGCCACCCCGAACTCAACCCACTCTGGAACGTGCTGCCCGGCATGCCGCCGGCGCACATCGTGGTGGGTAGCGCTGATCCGGTGCTGAGTCACAGCGAAGCCTTGGCTGCGCAATGGCAGGCGACCGGCAGCGCGGCAAGCTTGCACGTCCTGACCGGTGGACTGCATGGGCTGCTGGAGCTGCAGACCCCGCTGACGGTCACAGGGCGCGAGGTGGTGGCGCAGGCCGTGCTAGCGGCATTGACTCAGGGGTGAATGTCATCGGTCAGGCACGCCGCGCGTCACGCCACCTTCGCATCAATCGCCAGCGCGTGGATATCGGTCTGCATCAAATCGCCCATCGCCGCATACACCGCGCGGTGCCGTGCCAGCAGCGGCAGGCCCGCAAAACTCGATGACAGCACCTGCACCTTGAAATGCCCGCGACCGCTGGCGGCGCCGGCATGCCCGGCGTGCAGATGGCTCTGGTCCTCAACGGTCACGGTGCAATCTGGAAACGCGGCTCGCAGTGCCGCCTCGATGCGCTGCACGCGGGTCGTCACAGCTGCACCTGGATGAAGGGCTGCACATCCACACGTTCGAACACACCAGCCCTGGCGTAGGGGTCTTGCGCGGCCCAGGCTTGTGCGGCCTGCAGACTGGCGAACTCGGCAATGATGAGACTGCCGAAGTAGCCGGCCTCGGTCGGCGTCAGGGTGTCGATCTTGGGGCGCGGCCCCACGATGACGAGGCGGCCCTGCTCGTGCAGAACGCGCACGTAGTCGAGATGCGCAGGTCTCGTCGCCTGGCGGATGGGCAGCGCGTCGGGCTTGTCGTGCCCCAGGATGAGATAGAGCATTACGGGGTCTCTTCTGGCGCCTGCACCACGTAGCGGCCCACGAAGGGCAGATGGGCCAGCATGAACACGATCATCAGCGCACTGAAGCCGAACAGCTTGAGCTTGACCCACAGGGCTTCATCAAACTGGTGGGCAACCACGTAGTTGAGTGCGGCGCAAAAAACGAAGAACAGCGCCCAGGCGAGGTTGACGCGCTTCCACACCGCCTCTGGCATCACCAGCATTTTTTGTGGCAACCGCTGCAGCAGCACCTTCTCGCCGATGAAATGCGACCCCAGCAGCGCGATGGCGAAGATGCCGTAGACGATGCTGGGTTTGAGCTTGATGAAGGCGGGGTCATGCAGGGCGAGCGTGATCCCGCCCAATACCGCCGACACCGCGAGGCCGATGAGATGCGCCTTGTGCCAGCGACCGTCCTTGAGCTTGAAGCCCAATACCGTGATCGCCAGGGCGATGACGATGGCGATGGTGGCGGGATAGATCCCGCCGAAGTAATAGGCCGCGCCAAAGGCAATGAGCGGCAGCATGTCGAGCAGAGTGTTCATGCGGCGGATTATAGGTAGGAGCGTCGCGGTCGCATCCCACTACAATGCGTTATGCCTGCCAATTTCATCGAGCTGCACCCCGTCACGCCGCAAAAGCGCTTTCTGCAACAGGCCGTCGAGGTGGTGCGGGGTGGCGGTGTCATCGCCTATCCCACCGATAGCTGCTACGCCCTGGGTTGCCGTCTGGATGACCGCGAGGCAGCCGAGCGGCTGCGGCGCATCCGTGATTTCGACAAGCATCACCAGTTCACGCTGGTGTGCCGTGATCTCTCCGAGATCGCCCGCTACGCCAAGGTGGACAACTGGCAATTTCGACTACTGAAAGCGCTCACACCGGGGCCGTATACCTTCATCCTCACCGCCTCCAAGGAGCTGCCCAAGCGGCTCAGCCACGAGAAGCGCAAGACCATCGGCATCCGCGTGCCGGCGCACGGCGTGGCGCAGTCGCTGCTGGAGCTGCTGGACGAGCCCCTGATCTCCTGCACCCTGCAGTTTCCGGGTGAGGACGAACCGGTGAGCCTGCCCGCAGATGCCGAGCACGCGCTGCGCCACAGCGTCGATCTGGTGCTGGATGCTGGCGACTGCGGCACGCTTGCCACCACCGTGCTCGACTTGTCCGGCGACGCGCCCGCGCTGGTGCGCCAAGGCAAGGGCGACGTCTCTATGCTGGGTCTGTAGCCACTGCGTCGAGCCTGGCGAAAGTCCGGGGCGAGACGCGCTGCACCCAGCGGTTGAGGGGGGCTTCCACCGCTTTCGGTAGGCGAATGCCGAGCGGATTGCGCTCCTGCAGATCTGCGCTCGAAATCACCCTCGTGCCCATCAGGTAGTCGAACCAGGGGCGCGTCACGCACCAGTTGGCATCCTGGTTGGCGTTCATGTGGTGGTCGTAGTGCCAAGGCAGATTCTTTTTCGCCCATGCGGGATTCAGATGCGCCTTGCGGTGCTTGTAAAAGTAATTGCCGGCCGAGTACCAAGTACCGAGGGTGAAAAACGGGGCCACCGGCAGCGCCAGCGAGGTGACGGCACACAAGGCCAGCAGGGAGTTCACCTCATTGCGGGTGCGCCAGTTGCGATACCCCTCGACATAGCCGGCATCCTGAAAATCGCCTGTGCGCACCAGCTTGTGATGTGTCCAATGGCTTTTCATGGTCGACGGCACCAGGCTCTTTCGGCCCTGCGGCGTGCGCGCACCGTGCAGCAGATGCTTGTGGGCATACCACTCGAAGGCATTCGAGGTCAGCACGCCGATAGGGAAGCCGATCATGGGGTCTCCTCTGCAGGGATTTCGTTGTCACCCGATCATTGACTGCGGGCTGGTGAACAACAAGGCGGGGAGAGTCAGTGCCCGAGCCCATATAATCGCGGGATGCCTGATCTCAACGAAATCGTCCAGAAGCTCGCCATCTGGGCCCTGCCAGTGCTGTTTGCCATCACCCTTCACGAAGTTGCTCACGGCTGGGTGGCGCGGTATCTCGGTGACAACACCGCCGCTGCGCAAGGGCGGCTCTCGCTCAACCCACTGCAGCACATCGACCCCGTCGGGACGATTCTGGTCCCCGGCATATTGCTGTTGCTGGGGGGCTTTTTGTTCGGTTGGGCCAAGCCAGTGCCGGTGGACTTTCGCAACCTCAACAATCCCAAAAAGGACATGGCGTTGGTGGCTATTGCCGGCCCGGCGGTTAATCTCGCCATGGCGATTGGCTGGACGGTCCTGTTGAAGATTTCGCTGGCACAGAACCCGGAAGCCGGAGTCTGGCTGGGGATTGCCCAGATGAGCATCGCCGGCATTTCGATCAACCTCGTGCTGATGGTGCTCAATCTGCTGCCCATGCCGCCGCTGGATGGTGGCCGTGTCGCAGTCGGCCTGCTGCCCATGAAGCAGGCCATCGCGCTGAGCAAGCTGGAACCCTACGGCATGGTCATTCTCATCGTTGCCATGGCGACGGGCGTGCTCGGCAACATTCTCGGCCCCCTTGTGGGCCTCAGCCAGACCGGCCTTCTCAGCCTGTTTGGAATCAACGGCTGATTCATCCACATGACCACCCGCAAACCCATCGTCCTCTCCGGCATCCAGCCCTCCGGCCGCCTCACCATTGGCAACTGGCTGGGTGCGCTCAAGAACTGGGTCGGCTTGAGCGACACCTACGACTGCCACTACATGATGGTGGATCTGCACGCGATCACCGCGCGGCAAGACCCCAAGGTGCTGCTCGACCGCGCCTATGAGTTCCTCGCGCTCTACATCGCCTGCGGGCTCGACCCGGCCAAGAACGTTCTCTTCGTACAGAGCCACGTCAAGGCCCACGCCCAGCTCGGCTGGGTGCTCAACTGCTACACGCAGTTCGGCGAACTGAGCCGCATGACGCAGTTCAAGGACAAATCACTCAAGAACGCGGACAACATCAACGCCGGGCTCTTCACCTATCCGGTGCTCATGGCTGCCGACATCCTGCTGTACCAGGCCAGTCAAGTGCCGGTAGGCGATGACCAGAAGCAGCATCTGGAACTCACCCGCGATGTGGCCACTCGCTTCAACGGCCTCTACGGCAAGGTATTCACCATCCCCGAACCCATGATCCCGCCAGTGGGTGCGCGCATCATGGGCCTGCAAGACCCCACCGCCAAGATGAGCAAGTCTGGCGACGCCGAAACAGATGCGATCTATCTGCTGGATGCGCCGGATGTGATCACCCGCAAGCTCAAGCGAGCAGTGACCGATACGGATGGCGTGATTCGCCATGACATCACCGCCAAGCCCGGCGTCAGCAACCTGCTGTCGATTCTCTCCGCTATCACCGGCGAGTCATTTGCCGCGCTCGAAGCGCGCTTTGCAGGCAAGGGTTACGGGCATCTCAAGGGCGAAGTTGCCGATGCGGTGATTGCCTGCCTGAAACCCGTGCATGATCGCTACGCCGACATCCGTGCAGACACCGAGGGACTGCGCCGCGTGCTGCGCGACGGCGCCGACCGCGCGAGCGTGAAAGCCGACGCCACCCTCAAACAGGTCTACGAAGTACTGGGGTTCATCCCCGCGTGAAGTCCCCGTTCTTCATGTCGATTCGCGTAAACTGAGATCGATGTTTCGTGGGTCACGTGAAGCAGACGCCTCGCTCAAGAAGCGGTGCCCATGAACACATTCTGCATAGCGTAAAATCCGCGGCACTCGCCCATAGCTCAGCTGGATAGAGTATTTCCCTCCGAAGGTAGGAGTCTTACCACTTTCACGTTTTGCCAATTTTGATTGAATGCGCCCGTAGCTCAGCTGGATAGAGTATTGCCCTCCGAAGGTAGGAGTCTTACCACTTTCACGTTTTGCCAATTTTGATTGAATGCGCCCGTAGCTCAGCTGGATAGAGTATTGCCCTCCGAAGGCAAGGGTCACAGGTTCGAATCCTGTCGGGCGCACCAAAATCAAACACTTAGGCGGATCTGAACCTTCAGTCGCTGCGGAATGAGCACCTCCCTCCTGACGACTTCCCCGCAATGCCTTTCGACGCCGGTTTTCGGTCTCTTGGCAGCGAGGAAATGGTCACGTTGCCCACGGCGTGCCCAAAACGTGCCCACGGCGAAAGTTATCCACAGGCCTTGGGGTGCGAAATGACTCCAACCCCGTTTGCCCAAGTCGCGGTGCCCTGGCACTGCCATGGCTGAAGCGCCGCCACGGACAGCGGAGTTTGAACGGCGTGTCTTTGATGACACGGCCACCCAAGAGTCGCTGTCCAGGCTGGGCACCACACTTCCGGACGTGCAGTTATTGCTGGAGCGATCTAAGCTCGTACGGCTCTTCAACTTCTCGCCCCGCGACGTCCACGAGCTCACCCTCTCCGCGCAGCTGGGCTATCTCGCGGTGAATCGCTGTTTCTTCATCGCCCTCATCGATGACCAGACACGCCACGTCCTACAGGTCTTGGATGAGTCGGACTTGCGTTGGCCCAGGCTGTCTGGCCGAGCCACCGACGAGCGCAAATGGATGCTCATCGAAAAGGTCACCGGATCTGATTGCTCCGGCCCCTTGCTCAAGCTGCGGGCGACTGAGCGCGGCGCCCTAGTTGCAGCCGCGCATTGTCGGTCTCTGGATGATCTCGGAGAGTTCAAGCCGGTGAAGCTGATGCAATTCGCACTGGCCGCTGACCAGATCAGCGAGACCGCCCCGGAGTGCGCGCTCACCCCGTCACAGTTACAGGACTTGCAGAGCGCGATCCATCAGCATCTCGGGGGCGGACCGTTTGTGCCCTGCGGTGAGATTCGTATCCAGGTCGCTGGACGAGCGCTGCGTCTCAGTCACGCGATCTCCGGGCTTGCGTCTCTCGAAGAGGGGCTCCGAGCCCGTCGCTGGAAGTCTTGAGTACTGCGTTTTGAGGCGCTTTTCTGGCGAATTGCATCATTGAGGATGAGGGTTAGCTTGGTTTAGCAGCCAACCGGGCTGCTTTACTTCAAAGCCACCCATGTCCCACCTCTCACCGCAGCAAGTTAATGCCTTCTTTCGAGCGCTCACTGAGCACCACAGGGTATTTACCAACCGGTCACCATCGAACACCTTGTGGTGCATAACGTCTGTCGTCACAGGCATGTTGGTGCCAGAAACGGACAGACAACGCCCCTCATCAGCCGCGGCCTGCCAAGCGAAGCTGGCCCCCCAGTTGCGTGCGGTGGTTAGACGGACGCTATGGGCGAGGCACTATCGCACTGGCAGGCACAGGCATCCTGAAAAGCTGGAAGCTCAAGGCTGAGATGCGGTCACCGCCATACACCACAGATTGCGAGCTGCTGCTGGTGGTGAGATGCGGGTACCTGCCTAGCAAGAGAGACCCAGGGCTGTTTTAACGGTTACGCAACCGGTTTCGTCTAGCTCGACAACTTCTCTTCCTTCCGTCAACAAGATCACGTCAAGTCGAAGTGCATTACGCACCTCGTGGATTTTGGCAGCCCAGATTGCCCGAATCTTTGCCTGCTCTTCTGGGCTCATTTGGTCGTAGTCGTGCATGAGCAAGACGTTACCAACGAACCACCATCGGACACCTCGGGTTGCATAACGCCGTTCGTCACAGGCAAGTTGGTGCCAATAGCGGTCGGTCACCACTAAACCGTTGACGCGAGTCAGCGTCGCGCGGCGGAAGGCCGCCTGTTCATTGCGGCAGCCAGCTGAGCTCTCCCGTTTCGCTCGGTTCTATGGGGCGCTCATTCATTGCTTGAATAGATGCTATCGCTTACGCCTGACTACTCGTCGATCTGAGACAACCGCAAACTTCACTTGCCATCAAAGGCCAAAGGAGAGGCAATGGACTCAAAGCGCGCTGCGCAAACCGTTGCAACCTTCGACCGAGATTTTTCGACAGCAGAGCACAGTGTCGTCGTAATTGGTGCGGGTTTCGGCGGACTGGCCACGGTGCAGGCCTTGGCCTCTACCGCGGTCAGCGTGACGGTGATCGACCGTCGAAACTTTCATCTCTTCCAGCCCTTGCTGTATCAGGTGGCGACGGCAGCGCTCAATCCGTCCGATATCGCCTGGCCCATTCGCAGCATCCTGCGTGGGCAGAGCAATGCAGCCGTCGTACTCGGCGATGTCATAGGGGTGAATACCAAAGCGAAGTCCCTGAGCCTTTCCGATGGACGCCAGCTGCGCTACGACTTTCTGGTGATCGCCACCGGTGCCACGCACAACTACTTCGGCAAGGATCACTGGGCCGGTGTCGCCCCGGGCCTCAAGCGCATCGATGATGCGACACTCATTCGCCGTCGCGTACTGCTGGCCTTCGAGCGGGCTGAGAGCTGCATGGATGCCGCCGAGCAGCAGCGGCTGCTGAGCTTCGTCGTGGTAGGCGCGGGCCCCACCGGTGTGGAGCTTGCCGGCGCAATTGCGGAGCTCGCCCACAAGGCCCTGGCAGCGGACTTCCGCCGCATCCAGCCCAGTCAGGCGCGTATCGTGCTGGTGGAGGGTGGTGAGCGTGTGCTGGGCACCTTCCCGCCTGCCCTGTCGGCCTACACGCTCAAGGCCCTGCAGAAGATGGGCGTGGAGGTGCAGCTTGGTCGCAAGGTGATCGACTGCGACACACAGGGCGTCACCACCGATCAGGGCAACATCCCCGCCGCCACAGTGCTCTGGGCAGCAGGCATCGCTGCGTCTCCCGCAGCTCGCTGGCTGGGGGTTGCGGCAGATCGCGCTGGCCGCGTGATGGTCGACGAGCACCTGGCGGTGGCTGGCCTCGAGAATGTCTTCGTCATTGGCGATACCGCCGCGATGCTTTCCGAGGGCAAGTCGGTGCCGGGCATCGCACCGGCAGCCAAGCAGGCTGGCCAATACGTGGCGCGTCTGATCCAGCGGCAACTCAAGGGCGAGCCGCAACCAAAACCATTCCGCTATCGGCACTACGGCAGCCTCGCCACCATCGGTCGGCATTCCGCCGTGATCGACTGGGGGCGCCTGCAGCTCACTGGTGGCCTCGCCTGGCTCTTGTGGGGTGCGGCACATGTGTACTTTCTGATCGGCACCCGCCATCGTCTGCTCGTTGCCTGGCAGTGGGTTTTCAACTACCTCACCTATGCCCGCGGTGCACGTCTTATTGCAGGGTCCGATGACCGCGCAGGCCCCGCAGCCTAAGCCCCTGCTGCGGCTGGGTGGCCTAGCACTCGCTGCGAGCTTGTCGCTAGCCGGCTGCTGGTCGTCGATGTCGTCGCCCGATCTCGGCGGCATCTACAACATGGCCACGCTGGCGGACGACAGTCAGCGCAATCCCATCATCGTCATCCCGGGCATTCTCGGCTCGCAACTCAGGCAGGGCAGCGACAGCCGCATTGTCTGGGGGGCTTTCGAGTCCGGCAGCCTCGACGTACGCAATGACGAAGGCCTTAGAGCACTGGCACTGCCGATGCAGAAGGGCGTGCCGCTGAGCGAGTTGCGCGACGATCTCACCGCCGACAAGGTACTCGACAAGATTCGCGTGCAACTGCTGCGCCTGCCGTTGGAGAGCCGCGCCTACTTCAAGCTGCTCGGCGTACTGGGTGCTGGCGGCTATCGCGATCAGTCGCTCGGCGGCGCGCTGCGCTATGGCGACAAGCACTTCACCTGCTTCCAGTTTCCCTACGACTGGCGACGCGACATTCCGGAAAACGCCCGTCTGCTGGGCGAGTTCATCGAGACCAAGCGCCGCTTCGTGGCGGCGGAGCAGAAGCGTCGCTATGGCATGGACAAGCCGGTGCGCTTCGACTTGGTTGCCCACTCAATGGGCGGATTGGTCACTCGCTATTACCTGGAGTATGGCGGCGCCGAACCAAGTGCGACTCAGGGCGTGCCGTGGTCTGGCGCCGACGGCATCGACCGCGTGGTGTTGATCGCCCCGCCCAACGGAGGCGCGCTGGATTCGCTCGACCGGCTGGTCAATGGCGCCGATCCCTCGTGGCTGTTGCCGCACTTCGAGTCAGCACTCTTGGGCACGATGCCGGCGATCTATCAACTGCTGCCGCGCAGCCGCTACGCCCGGGTCAGTGATGGCGAGCGACCCTTGGATGTGCTGAATGCCGCGACCTGGGCGCAGCAGCAATGGGGCCTGCTCGACCCCGCCCAGACCGGTGTCTTGCAGCGTCTGTTGCCGGATCAGCCCGATCCACTTCTGCGGCAGCAGATTGCGCACGACCATCTGGAAAAAGTGCTGGCGCGCGCCCGTGAAGTGCAGGCCGCGCTCGACCGTCCCGCTCCGTTGCCCGAGGGCCTGACCCTGCACCTGCTCGCTGCCGATGCCGAAGCTACACCGGCGCAGATGCGCGCCGGCCGGAAGCCGCGCCTCGATGTTGCAGCACTGGGCGCGGGCGATGGCATCGTGCTGCGCGCCAGCGCCCTGCAGGATGAGCGGGTGGCTCAAGACTGGCAGCTGCGTCTGCAGAGTCCGATTGAATGGAGCAGCGTCACTTTTCTCGGCGGCGATCACCTGAGCGTGTTCGACAACGAGGCCTTCGCCGACAACCTGCTGTATCTGCTACTTGAGCAGCCCCTGCGTCTGCCTCCCCAGGGTGCGCTGACGCTGCAATAAGAGGTGCGTCGCAGTTTTAAGGCGACTGCGCACCTCGCTCATGCACCCATTGAATGATTGCTATGAGAACGAGCTGTCTACCGGCACGAATCTTTGAGATGGAGACTGAGCTCCTGCATAAAGCCCCCGCAGAACCCTCGTTCCACTCTGTGCCCGGAGAAACCCATGACCATCGGCATCCACTCTCAAACCCTGGCCTGCATGAAGCCAGCCATGTATGCCTTCCTTGGCGTTTTGCTGCTGGCCTTTAGCGCAATGTCGCTCGCCGCAGCACCCATCAACACCTTGAAGAAGGGCTTTATCAGTGACAAGCCCACCGGTATTGCCATCAACGGCTACGACACGGTGGCCTACTTCACCGAAAAGAAGCCAGTGAAGGGCAGCGACGCCTACAGCTTCAGCTGGAATGGCGGCACTTGGAAGTTTGCTTCACAGGCGAATCTCGATCTCTTCAAGGCTGAGCCCGCCAAATACGCGCCGCAATACGGCGGCTACTGTGCCTACGGCGTCGCACAGGGCAACCTGGTTTCGGTGGAGCCCGAGCAGTTCTCGGTGATCGACGGCAAGCTATATCTGAACTACGACGCCGATATTCAGAAGAAGTGGAAGAAGGACCCGCTCGGCTACAACAAGGCGGCTGACACCAAGTTCGCCGATCTGCTCAAGAAGTAAACCCGCCCGTCACCGGAGAAGCCCATGAACTGGTTCCAGAAACACGGGCACTGGCTGCTCACGATCTTCGTCGTTTTCGTCTTCGTGCAGTCGCTCTTTTTCAAGTTCAGCAACTCGCCCGAGACCATCTACATTTTCGAGCAGAAGCTCGATTCCTGGGGCGCCTCGCTGGGCTTCCCTGGCTTGTTCGCTCCGGGGGGCATTTTCTCGGCTAAGGTGGTGGGTAGTGCAGAGCTGGTGGCTTCCATGCTGCTGCTCACGGGTGCCGCGATGGCATCAATGCGCTTCCTGCAGCTCGCTGGTGCGGCGCTGGGCCTGGGGGTCATCTCGGGTGCGATCTTCTTTCACCTGTTCACACCACTGGGTGTCGCGGTGAAAAACACAGACGGCAGCAGCGACGGCGGTGAGCTTTTCGCACTCGCCTGTGGCGTGTGGCTGAGTTGCGCGGCGCTGCTCTGGCTGCGTCGCTCGATCTGGCTGGCCTGGCTGGGCCGCTCTGCACCCGGCACCTAATCTCGAGGATGTTTCCATGAGCCAGCGGCTTTTCCACTTTGTAGCAGGGGATTCTGGCGCCTGGTCGACTACCGAAGTGCGCAGCATTAGGGGCGAAGGCCTTGCCACTGCAGCGCGGCTGGCGGTTCACCCGGGCAATGCCCCGACTCCGGCATCCAACAGCCCCTGGTGCCTGCGCGGCATGATGAGCAACGATCGCTACGTCGAGCGCGCCGAGAAGCAGGCCCTGCTCAAAGTGCAGGCGCCGCTGGGCCGGGAGGACTCGACCCGAGCCGTGCTAATTCCCATCCGCAAGAGTGCGGCCTGGTGGGTGATGACGCAGGACGAGCGTCGTCATCTCTTCGAGGAGCAGTCGCAGCACAACGCCATCGGCATGCGCTACCTGCCTGCCATTGCACGTCGTTTGCACCATTGCCGCGACCTCAGTGAGCAGGAACCTTTCGACTTCCTCACCTGGTTCGAGTTTGCCCCGCAAGATGAGCCAGCCTTCGACCAGCTGCTGGCGGATTTGCGCACTACACGGGAGTGGACTTTCGTCGAGCGCGAGGTGGAAGTCCGGCTGACCCGAGCCGCTTAGGGCGTTATGTAGTTCGCGACCGCGCTAGCTGCTCTGTGCGAGTCTGGTCAAAACGGCAGGCGGCCGCTACCGCACTTTAAGCCCGGCGTTCAGAGGCGAGCACCCAACAAGATCTTCTTCATGTCGCCCTTGCACTGCAGGCTCAGCAAAAAGAGATAGACCGTCAGAAATGAGGCGCCTCCGCAGAGCGCCAAAAGGCCCAGTGCCAGCCCCCCTGCCGAGAACTGGTGCCGCCATGACACCCATAATGCCGAGAGGGTGAGCATCATCAGGAAATCAAGGTTGAACTGGCCGGGCCAGGCGATGACCCGCATGTCGCCAAAAAACACCGGCAGCAGTGCCATGCCGTGCTCAGCGATCACGACCGCCGTGTAGCCGATGAGAATCACCCAGAGCGCAGCGAGATAAATTCGAAAGGCGATCATCGGAAGTCCCTAGTGATGGAGGACGCCAAGCCTGATCGCGGAGCACGGGGCTTGGAATGACCTGGGAGGTAAATAGGCGAACTTTGCGCGCCTGATACTCCGGCTCTGGACTTCGCTAAAGGCCCAACGCGCTCAAGCCCGGATGTTCCGCAGGCCGGATACCCGGCGGCCAGTGGAAGAGTCGCTCGCTCTCGCTGATGGCCAGGTCATTGATGCTGGCATGACGCTCGCGCATGAGCCCTGCGGCGTCGAATGCCCAGTTCTCGTTGCCATAGCTGCGCCACCACTGGCCTTCGGCATCGTGCCACTCGTAGGCGAAGCGCACGGCGATGCGGTCCTCGCCACAGGCCCAGAGTTCCTTGATGAGGCGATAGTCCTGCTCGCGTGCCCACTTGCGCCGCAGAAAGCCGATGATCGCCGCCCGACCACTGAAGAACTCGGCGCGACTGCGCCAGCGGCTGTCGGGCGTGTAGGCCAGCGCCACCCGCTCCGGCTCGCGCGTGTTCCAGGCGTCTTCGGCCTTGCGCACCTTTTGCTCGGCGGTTTCGGGCGTGAAGGGCGGCAGCGGCGGACGGGGGGCTTCGAGGGACATGGTTCACTCCGATCAAGAGTTACATCGAGACTTATAGGGAAGGGGGCACTGGCGGTGCAGCGACCACGCTGCGTTTGATCACGCCGGCTGCCATCAGCAGGCCAACAGTGGTGATGGCGAGGCCCAGCCATTGAAGCGGCGCAACCACAGCCTCGAAGGCAGTCACGCCCAGCATGAGGGCGAGCAGTGGCACGGTGGCAGGGAAGAGTGCCGCACCCGCTGCACCGAGTTTTTGCACCGCCATGCCGTAGGCCACCACGCCCGCGAGTACGCCCTGGAAGAGGCACTGCGTCCAAAGCGTCATGGTGGCGATCTGGCTCAGGCGTTCGAAATCGCCCATTGCACCGTAGAGCAACACCGTGACCAGCGTCGAACTCGCCCCGGCGATGGCCGCACCAGTGAGGCCATCGAGCTGCCAGCGGCGCAGCAGCACGGTATAGCCGCCCCAGAGCAGGCCCGAGAGCAGAAACAGCGCATCGCCCAGCCACACCATGACGCTGCCGCCCGTCACACCACCCACCAGCACTAGCCCACCGACGATGACGACGAGGCCCAGCAACTGCGCGCGCGTCTGCGGCGCGCCGAGTATCCAGCGCGAGAGCAGCACGCCGGCCAGTGTGGTGAAGGCCGGGAATAGCACCGCGCCGTGCGCGAGCGGGGCCAGGGAATAGCCCTGCGCCGTGCTCAGGCCCAGCAGCGGCCCGGCGACCACGGTGAGTGCGGTCACCCGCCACAACCCGAGCTTTTGCAGCGCCGCGCGTCGCCGCAGCAGCACCGGTAGCAGCAGGAGCCCGGGCAGCCCGAAGCGAAACAACGTGAGATCGAGCGGGGTGAAGCCGCCGCCCGCACCACTGCCCAGGCCCTGCTTGGTGAGCACCTGGTAGCCGGCCCAGATGAGCGCAGCCACTGCGCCCGCCACCCAGCCCTGCCAGCGAGACTGCGGCGCGGTGTATGAGGCCGGCGAAGCGGTGGTGGTGGCACGGTCGCGGCTCAGGCCGCTCGGGCCAGTGGCGCGCGAGTGAGCAGCTGGTCGAGCACGGCTTGCGGTTCCAGGCGCTGGCGGTAGTCAACTTCCACGGCCGCAAGCTCGATGCGCGCATCGCGGCCGACGAGGTAGGTGCCGGGCAGCGGCAGGGTCCAGCCGCTGACGGTGTCGGTGCCGTTGTATTCGGCGAGGTCGTTGCCGAAGAAATCGGCATAGAGACTCTGCATCTCGGCATCGAGATCAAACGCTAGGCCGTAGGCGCGGGCCACCGCACTGCCCACATCGGAAAGCACGGGGAAGGCAAGCTCGTTTTTTTCTGCCGTCGAGAGACTGTTATCCGGCGTCTGCGGCGAGATGGCCACTACCGTCGCGCCCAGCGCGCGGAACTGCGGCAGAAGCTTCTGGTAGGCGCGCAGTTCGAGGTTGCAGTAAGGGCACCACTGGCCGCGGTAGAACACCAGCACCACAGGGCCCTGCGCGCGCAAGCGATCGAGCTCTATCCCCTGGCCGCTGGCGTCCGGCAGCCGGAAGTTGGGTGCGCGCTCACCGCCGTGCAGGGCGCGTTCCGGCAGCTCCGAGCGGCTCAGCCGTTCGAGATCGCCCACCAGCAGGGCGGACTTCTCCGCCGGAATCTGTGCGGCCCAGTGGTCGCGTTCTTTCGAGAGTTGTTGATTGAGGTTCATGGCAGTGCTCCGGTGGCAGCCGCGCGGGCAATCATCGCCCGCGCCGCGAACAGGCTTGTTTCTTGGCTTACTTCTTGGGCTGGGTGAGGTAGTCGAACTTGCCGTTCTGGCTGACGAAGAACAGGCACTCGTTGGGCGAGAGGCACTTGGTCACATGCTGCTCACCGCCTTTCTGCGCCCAGTACGAGCCGGCAGGCAGTGCGACATCGGTGCTGCCCGGCAGGCCGTTGGCGGCCACACCAGACACCACCACGCCCCAGTAGTCGGCGCTGTGGATGTGCGTGGGGCTGACGAAGCCCGCTGGCATGCGGATGAAGGTGCCGTGCTGGCCCTGGCCGAGGTTGCCGTAGGCGGGCGCGGCCCTGAGTTCGCCGTGAACACCGTCGGTGACACCGGTGCCGCCGTATTTCAGCTGGGTCACCGGCACGTTGACCGAAGGTAACTGGGCAGGCTCGGCGGACGCGGTGAAGCTGGCGGCAGCGAGGCTGAGCGTGAGTGCTGCGAGGGAGAGGATTTTCATGATTGAGTTCTCGAACGGGCCGGGCGGCGAGGGGCCGCCCGGCCAGAGATGGGAGTGGGGTTGAGCGACGGTCGACCTGCGCTTCAGGCGGCCTTCTTGAGGTCGGCCTGCCAGGCAGTGGCCTTGAAGGCATCGTCCAGCTGCACCCGGGCGATGTGGTCGGTGTAGTTCATCAAGGTCTTGGTGGCGACACCGAGGATCACTTCGAGAATGTGCGTCTGGTCGTAGCCGGCAGCGAGAAAAGCCTCGATGTCCTTCGCGGTTGGGTTGCCGCGCGTGGCGGTCACCACCGTGGCGAAGCGGCGCAGCGCTTCGTGCTTGGGCGCCATCACCATCAGCCCCGCGCGGGCGGCGGTGAGTTCGGCATCGCTCAAGCCAGCACCCTTGCCCATCAGGCTGTGGGCGGCAGCACAGTAGCTGCATTCATTTTCCACGCTGATGGCGAGCGCAATCAGCTGCTGCTCGGCGGGTGTAAAGCGGGTCTTGCCAAAGGCGGTGAGCAGCGCCCAGGCGCCTTCGAGCACGGCGGGGCTGTTGGCAAAGGTGCGAATCAGATTGGGCGCGAAGCCCCAGGCCTTTTCCACGGCAGCAATCGTGGCGCGGCTGCCTTCGGGGGCGGAGTCGTTGGTCTGGATGGGGAAGTTGAGCATGGGGTGTCTCCTGGAGGTTTGGATGGGCGTCGCGGCGGTTGCCGGGGACGAGACGCACTATCTGCCCATGACTTGCACCCGATAAGCTGCGCTGCAATCACTTGGCTCATGCAGCAGCTGCATGAATGGAGGCCCGATGGATCGCCTGCTTTGGATGCACTGCTACGCCCGCGCCGTGGAGACCGGCAGCTTTTCCGCCGTGGCGCGCGAGCTCGCCATAGGTCAGCCCAATGTCAGCCGCCACATCGCCTCGCTGGAGGCGCATCTGGGCACCCGCCTGTTGCATCGCAGTACCCGCAAACTCACGCTCACGCCGGAGGGGGAGCGCTACTACACCGAGGTGCGCCGCGCCCTCGATGCCATTGCCGAAGCCGAGAGCACAGCGCGCGGGGAGGAAAAACCGCAGGGCCTGCTGCGGGTGGCCTGCCCGGTGGCGCTGGCGCGCTTCAAGATGCTGCCGCTGGTGAAGCCCTTTCTGCAGCGATATCCCGACATCGAGCTCGATCTGCAGATCGCCGATCGCAAGATCGACCTGATCGAAGAAGGCGTTGACATTGCCGTTCGCGTTGGCGAGCTGCGCGATTCGGCGCTCAAGGCTCGGCGACTCGGTACGGCGAGACGCATCTGTGTCGCGAGCCCTGCCTACCTTGCGGAATACGGCACGCCTCAGAAGCCGGAAGAGCTGCGGCAGCACAACTGCGTGCTGTTCTCCTTGCTCGCCACCGGCAATCTCTGGCCCTTCGACGGCCAGCCGGTGGAGGTGCGCGGCAACTTCAAGGTGAACTCGCCCGAAGGCGTGCGCAGCGCGGTGCTCGATGGTCTGGGCGTGGGCCTTATGCCCTGCTGGCTGTTTGCGGATGCGCTCGCAGCTGGCGAGGTGGTGCAGCTGCTAAGCGATTGGAACATTCCCGCCTTGCCAATCACCGCGCTTTACCCCGCTAAGCGCCTGCTACCCCGCCGTGCAGCAGTCTTCATGGACTACCTTTCACAAGTGTTTGCTTCAGACACCGAGCTACAAGGTGCCGGCTGAAGGCAGTGAAGAATGTCCAAGTTATTTTCGTAGACGCTTTACAACGGGCCGTTCAATTATCACTGCTGTAGTAGCCAGTTAAGCGAGCAGGGGATCGTTTCAGCGCCCATTTCAAACGGCGGCTTTGGGCTGTCACTAGTCCACGGCATCAAGAAATAACAAGACAGTGACGATCTGTCGGCAGTTAAGAACCTGACTTTCCAAGCCGGCGACGAATCTCCTGCTGATAAGCTAAATCCCGTCAACCGGATGGGGTTTCAATGAGCGGTTTGCTCGAACAGCAGGCGACGCGACGATCCTTTGTGATCGCTGGCAGCGTGGCCGCCGTGCTCATCCTGGCGAGCGTGTTGGCCGCCCCTTTTGCATCGGCGCCAGTAGCGGCTGTTCCGCCCTTCCTGCCGATCTTTGCCACCGCGGTGGTCATCCTCGAGGGACTGACGGCTTACCTGCTCGCCACCTTGTTCTTCGCCACCCGCAGCCCTTTCCCGGCGCTTCTGGCAGCGGCCTATGCATTTGTGGCCGTGATGGCGGGTATCCAGTTGCTCATCTTTCCGGGCGTTTTCAGTGCCACCGGGTTGCTGGGCGCTGGCCCCCAGAGTGCAGTTTGGCTCTGGGCGCTCTGGCATGGCGGATATCCCTTTCTCGTTCTCCTCGGGCTGATCAGCATCACCCCGCGCTATGCCACCGGGCGCGAGGAGGGTTGGCAACTGGCGGCGCAACTGCTGATGTTTGCGGCGCCAATCACCGCCGTTTTGCTGGCCTATCTCGCAACGGCCGGCGGTGGGCTACTCCCACCGCTGATCGATGGGGTGTCCTACACCACCCTCAGTCAGTCGCCAGTGGCGACGGTCATCATCACGACCAATCTGCTGGCACTGTTCTGGTGTGTCGCCGTTACCAGGCTGAGGCAGTTACTCAGCCTCTGGTTGGCGGTTGCCCTTCTGGCGAGTCTGGCCGATGCCAGCTTGACCCTGATGGGCGGTGCCCGATTCAGCCTCGGCTGGTATCTAGCCAGAGTCTTGAGCCTCATCTCTTCATCGGTCGTGCTCGCCGTCCTGATCTGGGAAATCTCTGTGCTGTATCGACAGGTTGCCGCCGCCAATGTGCAGCTCGCCGATCGGGTGCGTCGGGATGGGCTCACGGGTGCATTCAACCGCGTCCACCTTGATGAGCAGGGTGCCATTGATTTCAAGTTGGCCAAGCGAAGCCGGAACATGCTTTCGGTGCTGATGATTGATGCTGATCACTTCAAGGCCTACAACGACTCGATGGGCCATTTGATGGGAGACCGCTGTCTGATTGCCCTGGTGGAAGCGATCAATGGCGTCTTGCGCAGACCCTCCGACTATCTCGTCCGCTACGGTGGCGAAGAGTTTGCCGTCGTGCTGCCCAAGACCGATCCCCAAGGTGCCATCCACATGGCGCATGCCGTACGCGCGGCCGTTGCTGATCGAAAACTGGAGCGCAAAGATGGCTTTTCGCCATTCGTCACCATCAGCGTGGGAGTGGCAACCTCCACACCGAATCAGGACATTCCCGATTTGCAGGCTCTAATTCACCAGGCAGATCAAGCGCTCTATCGGGCGAAGGCGGCCGGGCGCGACACGCTCAAGGTGTATGGGGCGCCCAGCGACTCCAAGCCCGCAATTATCAAGATCGCGGACCGAAATTAGCGCTTCAATCGCCAGCCCACACTGTCAATGATCACGTGAAGTAGAGCAGGTGTGATCACGGAAAACTGAGCAGGGGCTTTGAAGCTTTTCAGCTTCGCTTCTTGAATCGATAGGACTCGTT